>BNJV01000804.1_pt1 | contig 276714 bp, 481 predicted proteins | sample 8540591 | NCBI WGS metagenome assembly BNJV01 (sample SAMD00202457, study PRJDB9452) | human saliva metagenome | host: Homo sapiens | reverse complement strand
GGCTCTATAATATTTGTAGTGGGTAAATCCCCTATAGATATTATGGAGCCTATTTTTGATAGTGAAAAAGTCCCATAAGATCTATAATGAAAAGCGACGAAACAACTCATTAGAAAGATTCATATGGAACCATTACATTTTATCATAAAACTGCTCGATATCAAAGACCCTAATGTCCAAATTATGGATGTTGTTAATAGAGATACCCACAAGGAAATCATCGCTAAACTGGATTATGAGGCCCCATCTTGTCCTGAATGTGGAAGTCAAATGAAGAAATATGACTTCCAAAAACCATCGAAAATTCCTTACCTTGAAACAACTGGTATGCCTACCAGAATCCTCCTTAAAAAGCGTCGTTTCAAGTGCTATCATTGCTCTAAAATGATGGTCTCACAGACCTCTCTCGTCGAGAAAAATCACCAAATTCCTCGTATTATCAACCAAAAAATTGCGCAAAAATTGATTGAAAAAACTTCTATGACCGATATCGCTCATCAACTGGCTATTTCAACTTCAACTGTCATTCGCAAGCTTAATGACTTCCGTTTTAAGCATGATTTTTCTCGTCTTCCAGAGATTATGTCTTGGGACGAGTATGCCTTTACCAAGGGAAAGATGAGTTTCATTGCACAAGATTTTGATAATCTTAACATCATCACTGTTCTTGAAGGCAGAACACAGGCTATCATACGAAATCACTTTCTGCGCTACGAGCGAGCTGTTCGTTGTCAGGTGAAAATCATTACGATGGATATGTTTAGTCCCTACTATGCCTTAGCTAAACAGCTTTTCCCATGTGCTAAAATCGTTCTCGACCGCTTTCACATTGTCCAACATCTCAGCCGTGCTATGAGTCGTGTCCGTGTCCAAATCATGAATCAATTTGAGCGAAAATCTCATGAATACAAGGCTATCAAACGCTACTGGAAGCTCATCCAGCAGGATAGTCGTAAACTGAGTGATAAACGTTTTTATCGCCCTACTTTTCGTATGCACTTAACAAATAAAGAAATTCTAGACAAGCTTTTGAGCTATTCAGAAGACTTGAAATTCCACTACAATCTCTATCAGCTCTTACTTTTTCATTTCCAGAATAAAGAGCCAGACAAATTTTTTTCGGACTTATCGAGGACAATCTAAAAGCAGGTTCATCCTCTTTTTTTCAGACTGTCTTTAAAACCTTCCTAAAGGACAAAGAAAAGATTATCAACGCCCTTCAACTATCCCTACTCCAACGCCAAATTGGAAGCTACTAATAATCTCATCAAACTTATCAAACGAAATGCATTTGGTTTTCGGAACTTTGAAAACTTCAAAAAGGATTTTTATCGCTATCAACATCAAAAAAAGAAAGGACGAATTTCGTCCTTTTCTAGATCTTAGCTTTTCTTCAACCCACTACAGTTGACAAAGAGCCCTAAATAGCTACTTATTTTTTTATTTTTAATCTTTTTTTCTTTTTAAGTATTGCAATCCCAAACATCCCAAATGAAATTCCTGCTAAAGTTAAAGCTGTATTATGAGTTGTTCCTGTATTCAGCAACTCTTTTGATACAAATTTTTTTCTGTTTTTAACAATATTCTCACTTGTTTTTAGGAGTTTCTTTTTGTACTGGTGGTTGTTCTCCTACAACAGCAGGAATTACAGTCACTGGAGGTTTTATTGGCTCTATTTTGTCATTTCCGCTTGGAATGTCATAAATAGGAGGTTCAATTGGGTTAATACCCCCATTAAATTCAGGAACCTCTACAATTGGAGGATCAATCGGGTTAATACCCCCATTAAATTCAGGAATTTCTACAATTGGAGGTTCAATAGGGTTAACACCTCCATTAAATTCAGGAATCTCTACAATTGGAGGATCGAGCGGAATAACCCCACCAGCAAACTCAGGGATATCAAAAAAATAGGAGTGCTCATTTGCATAGTATATTGATAAACAATGGTTGTAACACCTTCTTTAACCAATCCATTTTTCCTCAGTGGCGTTTTTAAATTTATCCCCACTGGAAGAACACGTTTCAATTTAAACTGAACACCGTCAACTTCAATTACTTCCTCTGCTTTAGCAGTGTAAGTTTCGTTTGTTGGTGTATAAGTTGTTTCTTCTTTGTCCCCTGTAATAACGGTTTTAGCCAAAGCAACTACAGTATTATTCTTCAATACAATGTCAGCAGCAATAGGATTTTTCATTATTATCTACAAATTTAAGAACAACTGAACCTTTTTTTATCTTTATCAGCATCATGTTCAATCACACGAACATTTAGCGTGTATAAAACTAGTTCTTTTGCATCTTTCGATTCATGATTAACTTCCAATTCGCTAACAGCTTCCTTATCAACTACATACGTGTCAATTACAGGTGAAGTTACCTTTTTCAAGTGTTTGAGCATTTGACCAAGGCTCATAAGTTAATTCTCCTGTGCGAGCGTTCATCTCAGCTTTTCGAGTGAAGCGAGCTGTTTGAACAACCGATTCACTTGCTTTTTCACCTTTTTAGGACCACTTGCATATTGATAATCAATTGTGCGTGTTACATTTTTTACTAACCCTGCTTGTTCATAAGTACGATTTTGCGGATCATTTGGAATTTTTATCCCTGGTTTAGGAGGGTTTTGTTCCCCCTTCGTTTGGCTTAGTTGGATCTACTGGGATAATGTAATCATATTGATAAACAATGGTTGTTACACCCTCTTTAACATTTCCAGTTTCTTCTGTAACGTTAGTAAACTTATCATCTACAGGTAATACACGGTAGAACTTATATTTCTTACCATCTTTTGTAATAGTTTGCTCTTTAGCAGTTTGTGTGTTGTAGCTACCGCATGCGCTTCTACTTCATCACGAGTTGATAAGACAACATCACCTGATTTAGTAGCGTATGTTTTTCGTTGTTTTTACAACTGCGTCTGTTATTACATTTTCTGCATCTTTGATTTCATTCCCATCAGCATCAACGTACTTAACAACTACTGAACCTTTTTGTTTCAACTACTTTTGGACGGTGTTGTTTCCTCTCGTTTATCCAGAGTATAGCTGTAGATAACGTGTTTCTCACCTTCAGCTACGTCCCCAGCAGCTGGAGCTGAATCAGATGTTCGCCCAACATATTTATAGACTAAACCTGTAGCTTCATCTTTTAGAGTTGGGTATTGTTTATCAGTAGTATCATATTTTTCAGTAACTGCACGTTTTTTTCTTTTACGTTCAGATACTTTTTACTTTATTTGAATAAGTTACGTAAGTATCTTCGTATTCTAAAGGAACATTATTTTTTTAACAATTTCTGCTTCTTTTTAGCGTTTTTAAGCTTCCGTCTTCGTTAATTACAACGTGCTTCACATCAACAGAACCTGTCTTAGTTACAACTGATTTAGAAGGGGTTGCTTCTTCATTACTTACTAAACGGTATTCGTAAACAACTTCTGTTGTTCCTTCTACTACTTTTACCACTAGCAGCTGGAGAACCTTGTTTTAGACCCACATACTCGTATGTAAATCCAGTATCCGCATCTACTAATGTTGGGTATTGTTTTGAAGTTGTATCGTAGTTTTGTTCTACAGTAGCGATATCAGTACGTTCATCAACTTTTGTTTCACCTGAATACAGACTTACAATCGTTTTGGTTTCAAGCGTTACGTTGTCTTTGTCAGTTTCTGATTTCAATTGTTTTCCATCAGTAGTGACATACTTGATAACGACACTACCTTGTTTAGAAGCTGTTGCCTCTCCTGCTTCTTCTTTTTGTAATCTTCAAGTTATAGTAGTGAGTGACTACTGGTTTTGCTCCTCCCATTACTTTGTAAGCACGGATTGGAGTGATGATTTCTTTTTTAGTGTAATCAGTAATAGTTTTAGCAGAGATTTGCTCCCTTTCAGCATTTGTTCCAGTGACATAATATCCATCTCCTATAGGGACTCTACTTAAAGGAGAATGTATTGTATCGGAAATAATATCAGATTGTCCCTCTACTTTAATAATTCCATTTTTCACTAATAGATACTACTCCATTTGTAGCTAAATTGTCACTTGGTACTTCTTCTTCTCGTTCATTATACAAACCTACCGAATTTAAATCTAAATCTTCTTTCGAAATATCATACGATGTTGTAGAAGTAGTCTTTGTATACTCTATATTTGCATGAGGACCGTAAGATGAATAACTATACTCTGTTTTAACAACAATTTTTTTATAAACAGGGTAATCCCCATAAGTTCTTGTAGATTTATCTTCTGTACTCGTAATTGTCAAACCATCAAGTAGTCTAGCAAGTCTCCTCCTAAAGCATCCTCAAAAGCAACTACATCGTTCCAATTAGTATTGTATTCAGCAGAAGTATGTAGAACAAGTCTTCCTTTATTTCTTCCACTATCTAATATACCAACATCTATTTTACCTGATTTCACATCATCTTCAAAAGTTTTTAAGGTGATTATCTAAACGCGTTTTAGCCTCTTGCACTTTAGCTCTATCGCTGTCAGTATCTGCCTTACTAGCTAAAAAAATTCCAACGCTTTATAATGAGCTAAAGCAAAATTATGAACAACATCATGTAAGCTAGAGTGAGAAGCATCAATTGTAGATGAAGAATATTCTTCATGAGTTTCCGCATTCCTACAAGAGGGTTATCATATGTCCCCGAAAAAGCCGTAGAGAGCATATGTAGGATCTGATTGAGCAGTTTTTACAACATCATCAGCCGTCCCAAAAATCCCATCTGCACCTGGCTTCCTATATACGTTTAATGCATTGTTTTCAAAGTATAGTCAGCTATCGTGTATGTAGGATAATCATTTCCACGTCTTGAATCCTCAACTTCTACTGGTCTAGCAAGCTCAAATGTTTGATTCCCTGTTTTTTTATTACATTTTTGCTTTGATTTTTCCCACTGCATAAGTATCTTTATCAAGGACAAGAACTGTATCACCTTCTTGAAGTGTTACATTTTCTTTTGTAAACTCTTTAGCGTCAGCTTGTCCATTTTTCCATTTTGTTGCTGCATCTTCATCACTAGACACACCGCCATCTGCTACAACATACTTACCGTATTTTTCCATCAGCGGTTTCTTCAACTAAGTAAACTTTGCCTTTTGTTTTTTTGTATAGTCAATCTCACCTAATTTATTATGCATCCCTTCAGGAGAAACGGGTGCTTCAATATTATTGAAATGTGTTTTTTTCATAAGTAAGTTTATCTGCACCTTCTACTTCAGATTTTCCAGCATACTCATAAACTTTACCATTCGCTTCTACTGTATCTTTTTTTACCAGTAGTTTCACTAACAGTATCTCCAGTTTTAGTTACAGTTGATTCACGGTAGTCTTTACCGTCTACATCGTAAGCCAGACCCTTTTTATCATAAGGAGTTGTAATTGTATTTGCTCCAGCTTCTACTGTTTCTGATTTTAGTAGTGACTTATCAGAATTTAATTTGTAATTGACTGTTGCCTCTGATTTTTGCATTTAACGTATCATTCCCATCAGCTTCACCTGTATTTACATTAGCTTTCGTTGGTTCTGTAACATTACTCCCCAAAAACAGCATCGACTTTAACAATTTTTAGAATTGTTATCATTATCAGTAAAAATAGTTGTTGATGATGATGAAACTTTTGAAGTATCTGTCACAGGCGTAGCATAGTTTTGTCCATTAGAAGTGACATTAGCAGCTACTGGATTTGCACCAATTGCTAAAAGCTACCCCTGTAGCCAAAAATTGTTGCCCCTATTAACTTAGAATCTGTTCGACCATCTTTATACTTACGAAAAGAAAAATTTCTCTCGCTTATCTTTTTATGAACATAAAAATCCTCCCTTTTTAACTTATTCTATGTTAGACATAGTTTGAAATATTATATCATTTTTTTCATTATTAAATAAAGCATTGTAAACACTAATAACTCGTTCTTTCAGATACTCCTTAGAAAACTTTGACGAACGATAAAAACCATCTTCTTGGAAAGTTTTTATCAAACAAATTAAGTCGCTTAAACCTTGAAATGAATAAACATCTTTGGATTGGTTCTTATAATATCTGTGAGCTAAATCTGTATCAGACAAAAGACAAACTAAACCTTTGGCAGATGCTTCTACAGCCGCATTGGCAAAGCATTCACTCATAGAACAAGAGAGATAGCCTTGGTGCTTCTCATAAGGAACTTCTTCTAGAAAGCCTACATAATGGACATTCGACGGCAAATCTTTCTGGCTATAGCCATCTGATAAGTTACCATAAATTGTTAACTGACTATCTGGCACCTGTCGAAATGCCTCAATCGCCCAGGCACAACGTTTGATCATCGTCATATTACCAACAATACACCAATCGGTGACTCTTTCATATTCTTTTTCCAAAACTCGATCCACAAACATTGGGGGTAAAAAATGAACCTTTTCTTTCCCTATCAACTGCTCCAAAACGGGGCTTGCAACGATATTTTGGCACCAACCTTGCAAGACAAATTTCATCATCGGATCTAGGATATTGTAGTGAGTATAGGCAAATAGCTTTCTTCCTGTATTTTGGAAAAATTTCCTCAATTGAAGAGGATATTCATTGACCATATCAATGATAAAGCTATCTTCCACTGTAGAATTGTTAGCTAGATAGAGACTGACTAACTGCCATTGAGTGTAGGTTTCCCCACCTCTTAGATCTTGATAAGAATGGTAATTTTCACTCACATCCCCCTTTAACAACTCTCCCTTACTATCATAGAGAGTAAAGAGATTTTCTTGATATTGGAAACGATAAAGCAATTGAGAGGTATAACATTCTATATCTCCATTTTTATAATGAATAAGACCTACATACCCCTCTTTTGTGTACTCGACTTCACTGACATGATCTAGTTCTTTAATAAAATCTTTTTCTACACTTGGCTTTTGTCTAGCCAGATCGGACTGGTCAAAAAAATAACATGATAGAAGTTTTCAAAACCAAGTTTTTCTAGCGTTTCGACAAAATTCGGTACAAAATTATCCAGATTTGTTAGAACGAGTTCCTGTTCTAGGGACAGACTTTTAAAAATTTCTTGACGTGCCAATTGGCTTCTTTCAAAGCCATAAGTGCTTACAGGAACACCTTCTTTTATTGTAAATACTTTCACCATAGTTTAATCCAATACATCTTCCAATCTTAATCCACGACTTCTTGCTAGTCTTGCACGGAAAGCCATTCCTCGTTTATGACGTTCTGATAAGCGATAGTAGGTCGTTGTGACATTTAAAACCAGGGCATTATCCTTGGTGACCATACGAGACCACAAATGCCAATCTTCAAACCCATCACACTTAGCATCGTATCCTCCTGCTTCATCATAGGCAGAGCGTTTAAAGATAACAGTTGAATGGTTAAAGACATTTTGATAAGCAAGCTCTAACCATAATTTTTCCCCTGATAAGTGATGGGATGGATTCCGTTTAATTTTATTCGTTATGGCATCTTCTTCTGCGACAACTCTAGCACCGATAATGTCTAATTGTGGATTTTTCTCTAACTCTTGCAAGAGAAAATCGAGATGCCAAGGCATCCATACATCATCTGCATCTTGTCTGGCTATATACTCCGTTTGAGACAGGCTTACTCCACGATTTAAAGTTTCTGAAATCCCTTTATGATCTTCCCTAATATACTGTATTCGCTCGTCTACTAGATATGGCTTACATACTTCCTCTGTATTATCTGTCGAACCATCATCCACAATTAACAGTCGAAAAGGCTTGATGGGTTTGGTTTAAGACTGAATCAATCGTTTGATTAATGGTTTCAGCCCCATTATAGACAGGCATAACAATATCAACAGGTGTGTCTGATTGAGACACATTTTGATAGGGCACACCTCGTTTTGCAAAAACATTTGATTCATGAGTTGTTAAAAAGGTCCGATACCCATAAACAGATACGCCCTCTATATCTTTGACCAATAAAAGCGAAGTTGAGTAAAAGCCATGTACCTCAACGAACTCATACTCCTCTAGCAAAAGATAAATTTCTTCTTCAAAGCAAAATCTAGTTTCTTTCAATTTATCTTGATAGGGATTTAAAGGCACTCTTGGATGGGGATAGTAATAATCAATTTTCTGTTTATCTAAAAACTTTAGCAGTTAATTTTTGAGTAAGTTCCAAATCTTCCTGATAAAGGAGAGAACCTAAAAATTGCCCCAGAAAAACGCTTATTTTCTTACCATTTTTAACCCTATGAAAATGACTTGGTTCAAGATGAAGCTTTAGAAAAACCTGCTTCTCTTTTGGAAAGAGGATGCAGTCCTCAAATACCGTATAATGCCTATTTGACAAAGACATGACTCCTCTCAAGGTAAAGTTTGTATAAGGAATGACACTCTCAAGATTTTGTGTATACAGATTGAGAGGTACAACTGAAGTGCTACCATCATCAAAAGTATACAATTTCATTGTACTGGGATTAAAGACGCTAAGAGCTACAGGATTGTCTAAGCTTGCCAGATAGAGATTGCTGATTGCCCTGTCTTTTAAGGCTTCCTGAATATCATTAAAAACTGTTTTTCCTTCTAAAACAATACTTTCCTTACAAAATTCTACCATCCGTTCAGCATAAAAATCCTGTCTTGAATCATTTGACCCCTTTAGATAGATCCCGATAAAATCTTCTTTTACACGCCTAACAACTTCCCTAGCAACTAAAAACTTGAAAAGGGGAAGTGCAAAATACAACATTCATTCTATCTCCATTCTAAATTCTATCTATATTTTCCAATTGAACTGCAAATTCTAAATCTGCCATGCAATTAACATCAACATTCAATTTACCTTCTTGTAAAAGATAACCTAATTTTCCACCGTAAAACGATTGTGTTTCCAAAAACTACCTACTCTAACTCCAAAAAGATTTCCATTTGGATAAAACTGTAATCCTTGATGTTGGCGATTCGTTTTCTCCGCCTTTACATTCTTTTTGTTTTAAAAGCTGTAGGACTGCAAGGGTGAACAATAAGAGATAAGTTTACATCTAATTTTTTTACAGTAATAACTGAATCATATTCTTTCAAAAGTTCTAAAAACTTTTTTTCCACATCTTGTTTCATTCTAAAAAGGACTTGTTGGTTGAAACAATACAATTACATCATTATTTTTTTAATTTATATTTAGTGATTACATCAAATAGCACGTCTACCATTGTAGCTGACGAAGTTGCAAGTTCTTTAGGTCTTCTTCGATTATTAATATCGCTTGAATTATATTCCTTTTCATCATAATCCGTTGTCACAATAATCTGATCAAACAAAGCTGATTCTTTTTACAAACTGAATAGTTCTATCAAGCAAACTTAGTTTGGAGATTTTTTTGTAAATTTTTTTGTTAGGAAATTCCACTGATCCTTTCCTTGCAGGAATTACCGCTATATCCATATCTCATCTCCTTTATTCATTATCTAATTCCATTTTAAGCATCCTTTTTTTAATACTTTTATTATACTACAACACCATCGTTTTTATCCACTGCTTAAAGACTTTGTAGCGATATTTTAACAATGCTAAAAAGCTATCTATGATTATAGATAGCTTTTTAAAACTTAATCTTTTTTTCTTAGCAATCATAGCTACACCAAACATTGCAAAAGGTTACACCTGCCAAAGTAAGAGTTGCATTTGAAGCTGTTCCTGTATTAGGCAATTCTTTTTGTAGCTTTATCCACAAATTTTTTTCTCAACTTTTTATTTCTTTTTTTGAGGTTCTTGAGGTTGCACTGGTGTTCTTGGCATTGTTTTTTTCCTCTACTTTTGGAATTTCAATCGCTGGAACATCAACCATTGGTGGATCTAATGGAACTACCCTCCTTCAAATTTAGGAGTTTCTACAACTGGCGGATCTAAAAGGCACTACTCTTCCTTCAAACTCAGGAATTTCTACAACTGGTGGGTCTAATGGAACTACCCCTCCCTCAAATTCAGGAACGTTTACTGTTGGAGGGTCTAATGGTGTCGCCCTCCTTTGTACTCTGGTTGTTTATTAACTAGAGCTTCAGCGTTTAATTTATACTCATAAACAAGTGTTGTAACCCCTCTTTAACTAGACCAGATTCCTCAGTAGTATTATTCCATTTTTCACTAGCTTTAACAATTCCTTTTTAATTTGAAAAGAAACTCCATCTACTACAAGTTCTTTCTGTGGTGCTGCAAGATAAGCTGCTTTAGTAGGTTTGTAAGTAACTTCTTCCTTGTCGCCTTTAGTTACTTTCTTTACATTTGCTACAGTAACATCCTTAGCAACAATAAGGTCCTCAGAAATCACATTACCATTTTGATCAACATGTTTGATTAAAACAGTCCCTTTGATTTCGCTGTTACTTTCTTTTACAGCTTGCTCCTTATAATAATGATTGACTGTAGCAGTATCCTCGCCTACAACTTTATAAGCTCGTACTACTGAAATAACATCTTTAGGTGTGTAAGTGATTGTAGACGAATTTTTCAAATTTTTCAGCTTGGTTAGTTTCTCGTTCAGAAGAGTCGCTTATAATAATAGATTTCTGGTCTTTGGAGATAGCTACTTTTGCCTTCTGTCCAATACTTTTCTACTTTAACATCATTATCATAAACTACAGCTTCACTAATTTCTTCATCACCACTGCCACCGCCAAATGTCTCTAAATAATTTACAGTTATTTCCCTGTCAATAATTTGGGATTTGCAGAATTATAAGTTAATTCCCCTCATAGTTAACATTAGCGCCACTAGATAAGGTTTTTGTCATTGATGCTGCCTTTTTAATTTTAGAGGATAAGCCATTTTAAAAACATTTTTTTAGTGCCGTCAATCTTATCTTTTAATTCATTTAATTTGTTTTGATCTTGATGATAAAAAAACTAACTCATTATTAACTAAACCAAACTCAATTCCATTATCTTTGACAAAATTGGCAGTTTCCTCTAAATAAGCGTTTACTTTTGCCTGCTTGCTCACTTAATTTCATCCGATATTCTCTATCCCCATAGGGAAGATCTTTCAAATAGATTAGCAATAGCTAAATAAACTGAATTAATATCTTTCAAATGGTCAGACAAAGTTGCTTTTTCAGGAGCTAAATGCGATTCAACCTCAAAAGGGTGAACTTCAAAAGGTTCTTTTACAAAAATCTCGATACGAATCACGAATAGGGACGAATTTATTTTCAATTTTACTGCTTGTATTATATTTTTAACAGAGATCCAGTTTCAACAACTTTTTTTCAGTATCATCTTCAGTTCCTAACTCATAATCGCCTGAAGAATTTTTTTATTTTTTTGTTGGAGCTGAAATTTTTTTCAATAGTAAAGCTAGTAGGATTTCCATTAGCTAACAAATCCTCACCTTTTACAGTTGTATATCCTCCAGCTGGAGCCATTGGTTCTGATATAGTTCTATGGATTTCAGTTTTCTTTACATGTTTTTTTAGCATTTGAACCCACCGCATAAGTATCTTTATCAACAACCAGAATAGAGTCACCCTTTTCAAGAGTTACATTTTCTTTAGTAAATTCTTTTTGCATTTGCTAAGCCGTTTTTTTCCATGCAGCTACAGCATCATCATGATTTGTAACATTGTTAGCAACCACATACTTCCCAAATTGTCCATCCACAGTTTCTTCAACCAAGTAAACTTTTCCTGTTAGCTTACTATAATCAACTTCTCCACCCTTATTTTTGCAACCCTTCTGGAGTTACATTTGCTTTTAATATTGTTGAATCGAGTTTTTTTATAGCTAAAATTATCAGTTCCCATTACTTCTGAGCGAACATATTCATAAACTTTACCATTTTCTTCAATTTGGTTTACTTTTTCCTGTAGATTCTGACAACGAAATACCAGATTTATCAACAACAGATTCACGATATTTCTTCCCATCTGTGTCATAAGAAAGCCCTTTTTATCATAAGGGGTAGTTACAGTACCAGCACCTGCTTGAACTTTTTTTCTGATTTTTAAAAGAGAGTTATCAGACTCCAATTTATAATTTACTGTAGCTTCTGATTTAAAAATCTAAGACATCATTGCCATCAGCCTCTCCAATACTATCGTTAGATTTTTGTAGGCTCAGAAACATTTTTGTCCAATATTGCATCAACTTTTACAATATTAGAAGGAGTTTCATCATCTTTAAACGTAGCTGATGAAGCTGACGAAACTTTAGTAGTATCACTAACTAAAGTTGGGACATTATTATCTTTAGAGACCACATCAGCTTGAACAACATTTGTTCCAATAGATAACCCAAGACCGACAGCTAAAATAGTCGCTCCGATTAATTTTTGAATCAGTACGTCCATCTTTGTACTTGCGAAATGAAAATTTTTTTCTTTTTGCTCTTTTTAAAACATAATGAAAAATACTCCTTATTTTTTTATATTTTTCATTTTCTATTATACCATAAAAACTTTGATTTATTAAAATAAAAAAATTTCTAATTGATAATGTTAAAAATTAAAAAAACGTTAATTAGCGGCTGACTGTGAAAAGTTTTCTTTCAGCAACTGAGCATGAACCAAATTCCAAATATAGTCTCGGTCGTACTTTAGCCCCCTTATCAACTTTTTCGGGAAAAAGTTAACTTTATTTCTTCCTTTAGAATTTTTGAGGAACTTTCTCTTTTTTTCATCCTCTAAACTAGACGGTAAAGATGAAATAGATATTTCCATTGAGTCAAAAAGCAATCAATCCAAAAAGATTTTAGTTCTTTAATGTTTTCTATTAATTCTTGACGGGTTATCCCTGTCTATTTCATCAAAAATGAAATAATCAATTCACGTGTTTCTTTTTTTCTTTTTGATTTCATTTGTTACTTCCTGAGATTAAATTGAGAAAAAACAAAAGAGAACGCTATTTACGTTCTCTCAATGTTATTTATTCAATTCTCCTAATTTAGGACACATACGTAGTTTTCTGACATGCTCAGGTCAAAAAAATCTAAAATGTATGCAATCAGTGTCATAGACTCCCCGTTTGAATCTACTGCCTTTTTGTAAGAATCACTTTCTTAACCCACCTTGGATTGATTACAAAAGGTGGTTGTGCATTTGGAAAATTCATACTGGCTCCAGTTGATAAGGAATTACCAACCAATTGTTGTAATTCTTCTAGGTTGAATGTAACTAAAATCGTTTCTGTTGTTTTATCATAATACTCAATCAACATTTCTAGCTCTTCTTCTGGTTTTTTTGAGTTTCTCGCATTGCAGCCATTCTTTGCGACTCTTTATTATTTCCAAAAAAACTGCCATTGGTTTACTCCTTTGTTTTGTTTTCTAATTATACTGTTATAGCTAGCTAATAAGTCATTATAGACATACTCAGCAATCCTCTCCGAGAAGCTAGCATATTTCATATTGTCTAAAAGCGTATTGGTAGCAGTCATCAAAATGTACCATCGCATAAAAAAACAGGTTTTTATTTTCTACTTTTTTTGCTCTTTATTTTTTTATTTTTTTCTAACAATTGCATAACAATAGGATCTATTTTTTTCTTTTTGGAAGAAGTAAATAACTCCCCAACTCCTAAAACTATAGCAAATATAATTAAATTAACTAATAATGTTGGAATACTAAACCTAGAGCGTCCATTTCCACTGAAAAAAATGATAAGCTGAATCAACTTTTTTTATTCCTGAAGCTGGGCTGCCATCTTCATTAAAATAGTATTTAACGCCTTTTATAGTAACCCATCCAGTAGCCATTTCAAACGTATCTTCTTTATAATATCGTTTATTAGCGCCTGTCCCTTGCCAACCTGATAAAAGCTACTCCATTCTCATCAAATAAATATTGCTTTCCATCAATAGTCTGCTTGCCTGTATAAGCAACACCATGTTCATCGTAATAATAAGTTTTGCCGTCTATTGTAGCCCATCCTGATTTTTAGCAAGCCTTTTTCAGTGAAAAAAATACATTTTTTTCCATCAATATTTTTTTCTTCCATTAGCAGCTTCACCAGTGACTGGATCATAATAATATTTATTTTTATCAATCATAACCCAACCTTTAGCCATAGTTCCATCTTCTTTGAAATAGTAATATTTACCGCCTATTTCTTGTTCGCCATGGACCATTTTACCACCATTACCGAAGTAGTATTTATCTCCATTATCTTCATACCATCCAACTTTAGCTGCTCCGCTATCAGAAAACCAATAGAAATCTTCTCCGATCTTAACTACCCCTTTTAGCAACACTGCCATCTTCAGTAAAGTAGTAATCTGTAGTTTGAATTTTCCACCATCCAATAACAGCATATCCATTAACGTCTATATAATAAAATTTGCCATTAACTTCTTGCCAGCCACCGATAACTTTTTTTCCATCTTTGTCAAAAAAGCATATAATGCTCTTTATCAACTTTAGCGGTTTTTCCTCTAGTCAAAACCCCTGCATCGTTAAAGAAAGAAGTGTAACCATCAAACTCATGCAAGCCTGTGTAATAATGTCCTGCTTGGTCAAAATAATAAGTAGCTCCATCAATATCTTTCCAGGTGTTTGTAACTATTTGTCCATTTTCGTCATAATAAACATTCTTACCTTCTTTATCTTTTCCCCAAGAGTTAACCCCTTTTTGAGTGTAATCTCTTCCAGCACTTTCTTTTTCTCTAATTTGAAGGTTAGTTGGAACTCCAATTTTTTTCCTAAAATATAATCAAATACCTGCTGATTTTTGAGCTTCATCTCTATAATATCCATTAGATAAAGTAGGCTGTCCTTGTGTAATCCCATAAGTATCAATGAATGTGATTCCACTATTCAAACCACCTTTTATCTGCGTATTCCAATCAACAATCCTATCGTTTATTCTATCTCCATACTTAGCTTCATCTACTGAATCTACACTTTTAACATAGAAAGCAGAAAAATCTATCTTTATTATCTTCAGCAAATTTATTAAAAAAACTTAATGTAATACTGTGCTTTTTTTGCGTGTTAGATGTTTCGCTCAACCCTATTGAAAAATACAACAATGGATTTTTCTGAGTTTCCCAACCTAGCCCACTCTTCCGCATGAGCGTTAAGCCAAGAATATCCTTTTCTTGATTCATATCGCCAAGAAAAAAACGAGAGCTACTTTCTGATACGCTCTCCAACCCTTTCAAGGTATCATCCCCAATAAAATAAACTATTTGTTCATTTGCGTTTACAAATATGGGCTTACTAAGGACCCCTAAAAAGAACACAAACGATAAAAACAACTAAAAAAATATTCTCTTCTTCATTTTTTTAACCTGTAAACCTTTCTACTGAATACTTGTTAGTATATCATACTCATTGGGATTAAAAAAACTAAATTAATTACAGTGGGATATTCAAACCTTAACATTTTTTTGGCTGCCCTATAACATCTAGAATCCGTTCTCTAATCATAACAATTTTATTATCCAATATTTCTTTAGGGTAATTGATTTTTTTATTCTTTTTCAACCCATTTTTAGAACTTTACGTCTTTCATCTGTATCATCTATTGTGTATCTACCCCACATCCAATTTTCTAACTGTAGATCATCCTGCATAGCTAGTTTTTTTCAATAACAACTTCTTCACGTTCAATCGCTGCATAAGAGGCTCTTGATAAAATGAACTTTTCCTCAACATCCAGCTCTAAAATTTGGTCTGAATAAATTTTTATCTAACAAGGATTTTATTGTTTTTTTCCCGTTCTTTATCATCAGTAATTCTACTTGAGCATAACCTCTTTCTAAATGTCTTTTGCGGCTTTTTTTCAAGAAAACCCTTTTTACCCCTTCATCAGTAAAACTACCAATAAAAAAACAATACAACTCTTCAACACTTTGTTGATGTGCCTAGTTAAAAATTTCATAAACTTCATTATCATTAATAGATTCTTCAAGTCCTTTTATCTCAATCATTTCTTTAACCTATCCAATTTCTGCCATTAGCCTCTCATTTTCTTTTTTTGTTCCATATATCTTTTTAACTTCTTTGATGACTCATTTTTGATTAAACAAATCCATGAATTGATAATACTGATAAAGAAATACATCTCCATCTTCTCCCAACGAATCATGTAACCAATCTAATGGTGTTGCATACTGACTGTCAAAAGGCATAAAAATAGCTGAGCTTCTTTCAACATCTTGATAGCTTCACTTTTTTTAGCAAACACCTTATACAAATCATCCAATTGACTAGCAGGTATATTATTAGTTATATAGTAATGAAGCAAAATTGTAAGCTTTTTCAATCCCTTCAGGACCATGGAAAAATCCCAGTGGGAAAAATTCTTCAACTCCCCATTTAATATTTTTTTGTAGATTTCAACAATATGTTCGGTATTGTTATAACCTGATTGCATAGGAAAAGCTTTATAAATTAACCACCAAAAAATCTTTACTTTTTACTTAATTCGCTAGGGAAATCAATATATTTGATAAGAGGCTCCAGCTTTAATGAGCAAACAACATCTTTGTTAATATGCTCCATCGCTTCTGAAGGAGTCCAACCTAAAATTTTTAGTAACCGCATATCTTACAATAGCTAAAGCATCTGCCTCTTTAGCCATTTTAATTTCCTGTTCCCTTTCAATCTCTTCTAAGCTTCCTTTTTATTATGTCCCCCTTCATTTCAAACAACCCAGAGACCTTTAGTGTTAAATTTCCTTTCCCTAATAAATAATCTTCATAAATCCTTAATGCAACTTCTGCTGTCATCTTATCACTCTCAATCTTTATTAGAATAGCGTTTTTATGCTACTATTTTAACAAAAATTAAAAATAAAAATCCATTAAAAAAACAGCCCTTTTTTCAATTTTTTTATTTTGAAAAATGGCATAATAGTATTATAGAAGATTGATTGATGTGGAGTAAATAAAAATAAAGAGGAAAAAAATAGAAAGATTACATTATTTTTACATAAAGAGATATTCTATAAAAAAATAAAAAAAGAAAAAAACGCTTTTTTTGCGTACAAAGGAGATTTCGATGCACATCTTGAAAAAGAATTTAAAAATCTAAAGCCCTTATTAAATGGCTAGCAAAAATTTGAAGTTCATGGATAAAAATAACTTATTAAAAAAACAAAAAAAGAAAAAGAGGAAAAAAATAAAAAAATGGTACAATTTACAAACAGTGTTTTTAGTTGCAGGCTCTTTAGTAGCTGACCTTCGTATTGTTAATACACAATCTAACTTGAAAGATGGTTCTCCATTCCAGGTTGCAGAAGGAACTCTTGCTATCAATAATAATTTTACTGAAAATCCAGTTTTTGTAACTATTCAGTTAAGTGGATACATGGTAAAAAGATTAACTGATGCAAATAAACATTTAAAAAGGTTCTACAATTGGGGTTTTAGGGCTCTTAGTAAACGAGATTTACAAAGACCAAAATGAAGCCACACACTCAAAAGTAAAGATTAGAGTTGCCGATGTTATGTTTGGTCAAAACTTTTACGCTAACTTCAATTCTGTAACGCTTTATGGACATGTAGCTAACGAACCAAATTATAAAGCTGGAGACAAGCCATACACTCGAATGAGTATTGGTAATAGCTTCTATGATGCCTATAAAAAAGAAAGAGTTTCATCATTCTTTAATTTAGTAGGTTTTGGCAAAAAAGCTGACTTTATGGGTAAATATTTCCACAAAGGAGATGCTTTGTTAGTTCAAGCTCATCTAAGCACAAGCAAATATGAAAAAGCTCAACCAGATGGAAGTTCCGTAACTAAATACAGCACAGAATTAATTGTAGATGACATTTCTTTTGCTCAAAAGAAATCAACACAAAACAACAATGAAAATCCAACAAATGGCTATACAGCATCTACAGAGCCTAATTTTGTTCAAGGTAATATGCCTCAACCAGAATTGACTCCGCAAGAACTAGCTAATAATCCCTTCGATATAAGCGATATCGATGCTGAATTACCATTTTAAAAAAATAAAAATATTAGTGAGAAAGAGATTGCTACTTGCAATCTCTTTTTTTATGAAAAAAATACAGCCCTACTATATAAACAAAGTATTAACTTAAGATGTAAAAAAAGCTCTGTCAAAGATAGGACTTTTCTAACAAAAATTAACTTTTTTTATGGCATAATTACTATGTGAGAAAAAAATAAGAAAGGTTTTTTTAATGAAGCATAAGAAAAAAATTGCTTTTTATAGCAAAAAAACATTATTACTTATTGGTGTAGCATCTAGTCTTACTGCCTGCTCCTTATTCTCTCGCTCTGAAGATAGCGGTAAAGGATTAGTAATAGAAAGAGATGTTAATAAACTTGAAGAAGGTGCTTATTACACTTTTGACGGAGAAAAATACCAACGTCTTTATATTGGTGATAGAACGTTTGTAACTACTTCAGGTGGCAACGACAAAGGAAATCAAAATAATGTATTTTGGTTAAAAGACGATATAGATTACATCCCAATTATGCATAGAGGAGATAAAATAGTATATCGTTCAAAAAGTGATCTAGTAACTGAACTTACCATGGAGCGATTTACTGATTTAGGTTACTCTATTGGCGTTGCAGGGTTAAGAGTTGGAGATTCTGGTCGTTATGGAATAGACATCAAAGAGGGAAACCTAAACATCAATCCTAATAGTGACGCGAAAGAATTATTTACATTAAGTGAAAAAGCTTATGCTGTCATTGATAGTATAGGAGATGTCCCTCTACGAGCAGGTAATATCTCACCATATGGAACCATTGTTGGTTTAGAAAAAGACAAAACCTACGCAGTGAATGCTTACATAGGAACAATCTTGCATCCATTAAACATGAAAGCAGATTCACACACCTTTGGCTCTTTTGAAGGAAATAAAATTGGAAACTTCAAATATAGTGGAGATCAAACTGTTGAATTTGAAATCCCAGATTATTATAATAGTGGGTATTATTTGGTTAGTGGATATGGACTTGTACGTTATTTAGCCACAGACAACAAAGAAGAAACTGAAGCCCCAGATATGAATGTCCCAAACATTTATCCAAAAAATGGAGAGGAAGATAAAAAGCATAATGGCGCTGCGCAACAAGCTATTACTTCAGAAGATGTCGTTTCAACTAAAATTAAAGTAGAAAAAGATGGTGAACAAATTGTTACAATCTCATACGCATCATCTGGAGTTAAGAAACTTCCTGTTCCAATTGCTAAATTAATCACTCCAGATGGAGCCTTTAAATTTGAAAAAGGTGAAGGTGATTCTGTAACATTATCTACAACACTCCAAAAAGGAGAGTATGAAATTCAAATTATTGGTCTAAAAGGAAGAACGTATTCTTACCGTGTAAGTCCAGCAAATGGAAATGATGAAGTTACTAAAAACACCATCTTCTTCAACAAGCGATAAAAAAATCAATGGCTGACTTAGTAAACGGACAATAACAAAAAAAGGGGGAACACATGTCAGATATAGTAAAGATTTGTATTATGCTAAAAAAGGAAAAAAATCACAACCCCAGAAGAATTATTAGGGATTGAACAAAATTTTAGAAAAATTTCCTGAATCTGAATTTGTACCTTTTGCAAGAAATGCTTCGTTGCTTGAATTAATAAATTTAATTAAAAGATAAAGGCGGCAGTTGGAAAAATCCTCTTTACATAATGGAGAGTAAGCATATAACCACTATTGGAGTAGACAATTTAATTCGTAAAAGCAAATGAATTTCTGCTTGCTAATGAGAAAGAACACCCTATGGATGTTCTTTCTATAACTGCTGGCGTAGACGAAGATCAACTAACACTCCAAATACTCATTCGTTCATATTCTGATAATCCTGTAAAAAAATACGAAACATTTTTCAAATTTTTAGGGTGAAGTACACGGAAGAACTTTAAGCGAAGAAGAAGCTATGAAAAAGCAGATTCTTAGTTCCAGAATCAGCACACCGAAAAAAATTGAACCAGAAGAAAAAGAGTTGCATCAAAATGCTGTAAAAAAACAAGATGCCATATTCGCAACAGCTAGCGAAGAAGCTCCTTTCCTCAACCAAATCCCTAATTACGTCCCTAGAAAACTCTATGAAATAAACCCAACCGCAGAATTAGAGTATGACTTACGTACTAGGGATATGGATGTCAGTTTAAACCTAAACTATGACCATTTCATTCAAATTTTTTTCAGGAATGCATGCAGTACATTACAGCTAATAAAAAAAGATAACTACTATGCCGTCTTAAGAGGACGAGAAGAAAAAGGCTAATTTTTTTATAATATTGTAGATGCACACATATCTAAACACTACATTGACACTCAAAAGGCTGCCAAAGGAAGATTTACCTGCTTTAAAAAGCTAAACTAGAAAGAGCTTTATTTGACTTGTACATCGTTCAGGATTTGATTGATGATCCAATGATTACGGACGTTAAGATTACTGATCCTTGGTCAATTCGCGTTCGTGTGCATGGTAAAAGCTTATTTGTCAAATATCACATTTATCGATGCTGAAGACTACTACCGATTTATCAATGGTATTGCAGTTTTTAAACAACGTTGACCTCAATGTTCCAACACAAACCTTTACGGATGAACAAGATGCTAACTACATCCTTCGCTTCTCTTTAACAGCCCCATATATCACTTCTACAGGCTATCCTATTATTCACATTCGTAAAATCCCACGCGAAAAACCCATGAGTGCTGAACTAATCAAAGCTGGGATGATGACAGAAAAAATTAGAGATTATCTCATTGACTGTGGAAGATATAGCAAAGGGATTGTATTTGCAGGACCTCCAGGATCTGGTAAAACAACCGCTCTAAACTGGTTCTTAGAAGATGGATATGAATCTTCTGCTGAGATTCTTGTAATTCAAGAGAATGATGAGTTATTTAGCTACCGAAAAGGAGTTATGTTTGAACACGTTGTTTTAAATCCACAACACGGAGAAAGAGCTTGTACTTTAGAAGACTTAGGTAAAATGGCTCTGGTAGCAGGTGCCAACGTATTCGTAATCGGGGAAGCAAAAGGTTCAGAAATCACTTCCGCTATCACTTTATCCAACTCAGGATGTCGTACAGCAATTACAATACACAGCCAATCATCTACAGATACAATTGATAAGATGGCTGACCTTGCAATGCGAGGAACTGCAAACATAACATATGACCAAGCTAAACGAATGATTAAATCATTCCAAACAATTGTATACATGGAGGATTATCAAATTCAAGAAATATCTGAAATCATTGGTTATGATGAAGATAAAAAGATATGATTTATCGCCCAATATACAGAGCACCTAAAAAGAAAAAAATAAAAAAGACTGACAAGATTTCTTGTCAGTTTTTTGCTTTAAATGAAAATACTTGAGCTAGTCCATAATCTCCAATATAATCAGCAAGAATAACAATTCCTACTAGCATTGTCACTCCAATAAGCACAATGGCTAAACTGCTCAGCATTTCCTTCTTAGTTGGAAATGTTATCTCTTTAAATTCTGCTTGTAAACTTAAAAACTTGGCTTTTGCTTTTTCTATCATATTTAGATCCATCCATTTGTTTTTGCGTAGCCATACATAAAAATAAATTCCAATACCTATAATAGCCAATGTTATGACGTTTCTTACAAATCTAGTAACCCTTCTTATAAGGAGAGTGGCGAAAAAAAGATGCAATCAACCAACCATAAGGTAAGGAACTGATAAATGATTTAGCTGAGTTTAAATGCTCAACGGGAACCCAGGATAGCGGTCCTTGAGTAAAAATCATCTAAATTCATTATCCCTTTCACATTTGCTTGCAGCCAGCCAAATACACCAGCATTGTAAGCAAATAACATAGATTGTTTTGGATGTCTATAGATATATCGTTTAATTTCAGAAATCAAAAACACTACTCCTCTTTTACACTTTCTTCTTCAATACTATTAAAATATCTTTCTTCTTTTTATGTCCTTTATTAACCATCCAATAGCCCAAACAATAGCGATCATGATATTAAAAAACAATATCGAATTTAGTTAAATAACCAATAATAACTGCAACACTAATATTGACGGTAAGAGTCAATAAAAATCTAAATAATCTACTTTGTAACAAATTTAAACACCCGATTCCTATAAAAATCTTTTTTTATTATGTTTGTGTAAGTTCATCTTTTGATTCAAAAAAACATCTACAATATCTATAACCTCACTAATATTTTCAATATTTAATGAGCTAACAATTTTTCAAGCGTTTTTAAATCTATTCTAGTGTTTCTATTCTTAATCAAATCTATAGCTGTATTTTTGCCTAATACCAATCTTAGTAGCAAGTGCTCTTTGAGACATATTGTTTTTTTATCATCTCATTAGCAAGAACTTCTCCTACTTTTTAATCGTATTCGTTTCATTCAGCTTATCCTTTTTTTATTATTGAACTTGCTATTATTATATCGCTTATCCGATACACTGTCAAGTTTTATCATCCTTATTTGTTGTACAAATACTATTTTTTTGTGGTATAATAAATCATAACTACTTTTTGACTTAGAAAGGTTAAAAAGTGAAATATGGCTACTTATGTTTTATCAGATATTCATGGGCATTATGATTATTTTTAAAGAAATATTATCTCAAATTGATTTTAAAGATGAAGATCATCTATACATTATAGGTGATGCAATTGATAGAGGTCCTAGCTCAATTGAATTACTTTTTAGAAATTAAATCTATGAAAAAAATGTTACTTTTATTTTTAGGCAATCATGAAGAGATGATGCTACAAGCAATAAAAAGAAAAAAAGATGAACAAATGAAAACTAAATGGTTAAGAAATGGTGGGGCTTCAACTTTAAAAAGAATTTGAAGAGCTAACCCCTACCATTCAAAAAGATTTAATTGCATGGCTATATACAAGACCTATAGCAATACCTAATATCACTATTAACGATAAGGTTTATTTACTTGCTCACGCTTCTCACCCTTTATATAAAAATAGATAAGCCACTATACTATCATGAAGCAAATATGCTTGACCGACATCATATCTTGTGGAGTCGAGACTTTAAATATGTTATGCCAAAAAGAATTAGCAAAAAAGATATTCTAGATTATATCAAGCGTACAAAAGGTTGCATTTTAATTTTTGGACATACTCCTGTTTATTACACAAATTATGGATGTTCAAATAAAATTGGTCTCCCAAGGATTTCAAGAACAGGTAAGGGGCATCTTATAAATATTGACTGTGGATGTCAAGCCATTTTCCATTATCTTGTTTAAGACTGGATGACTTAAAAGAATTTTTATGCTACACTTCCACCTGATCTGAGAGTAAGGAAAAATTAACAGTTAAAACTTGCACTACATGATAAATGTTAGTGCTTTATTTTTCTTCAGAAAAATGTCATAATGAAAAACAAGTAATTATAAAATAAAAACAACGAAAGGAATATAAGAGGTATGAAGGTTAGTCTTCGAATCGCAAAAAGGGAATCCTAAACATAACGATAGATCTCGAAAAGAACCAGAAGAACATGTTGATGCATCACGAAGTAAAAACAATCACTACATGTCTATTTATAAAGACCTTAAAAATGACTTCCTTGAAACAGAAAAAGATTTTTACTCAAAAACTATTTAATGATTGGATAGAAGAAAAATCATTAGCAAAAAGAACACCGTCATAGAGAACGTGTGAAATCCGCTGATCAATTAAGAACAGGTCAAAAAAACAAAAACCAGAAGAGATGGTTATTCAGATAGGAGACGTATTTGAACATCCCTCATCTGAAGCATTTAGATTGTGGGCGCAAGAAGTTGTTGCTCTTCATAGAAAAATTAACGAAAGATCACGCTCAAGTTCTTAATGTAGCAATTCACAACGATGAAGGGACTCCTCATGCGCATATTAGACAAGTATGGGTTTATGGAGAAAAAAACAAAAAGATGGAAAGCCTATTTTAAGGATAAGTAAAAATAAAGCACTAGAAGCTGCTGGCTTCCAACCTCCATTCCCAGATCAACCCATTGGAAGAAAAAATAGTAGGGCAATGACTTATACTAAAGTTTTAAGAGAAGAAATAGAAAAGCTAGCAATTGAAAAAGGGTTCGACATCGACACTACAAATCGTGTAAATAGAAAAACACCTCCATAAAGATGACTACATAAAAAAATGAAAGAAGCTGAGCGAGAACTCGAAAGGCAAAAAAATACAGAGAAAAAAAATGATGAAAAATAAAACACCTTCCAGGGATTCCCCTTGGAAGTTTTTTTGCGTCTGCGCTACATGGTACTGTGTTACCATATAGCGCAAAGCCTATTCTAGAGCCTTTTTGAGCATGAAAGAAAACTGGCGAAGCCTTCTCTTTCCTTTTTAGAAGATGGGTGAGAATTAAAAAAATAAATGGACAAGTAAAGTAGACCAAAAAGTATGAAAAAAATAAGAAACAAAAATCTGTTCATGAAGTAGACTCCTGACTGAAAGAAAAATTGGCGTAGCCTTCTCTTTTTCCTTTGAAAAAAAGTAAGAAAATGGTAAGAAAAATAGTAAGAAAAAAATCCAAAAAGATACTGTCGTATCAAGGTTTTTTTAGCAACAACTGAAAATGATAAACGAGCTAGAAGATATCTCTATAAAAAGAGAGTATAAAGAAAATGGGCGATAAATAAACCCCGTAAATAAAAGCTTTTATGGACTTTTTAAAAGCAGTCCATTTAACTAAAGATAAACGGTAAAGAAAGGAAATTGGCGCAGCCTCTCTCTTTCCTCTGGGGCTTTTTTTAGAGCGGAGATCTAACCAGTATTTACGTTCAAAAACATTAAAAAAAGCCTTTAAAATCAGCAAAAAAATAAGGCTTTTTAAGACGAATCATATCTAAAAACAAAACCCCAAAAAAAGAAAGAAAAAAATAGCGCAGCTTTCTCTCTTTCCTCTCGGGCGTTGCTGAAAAATGTAGCCTTTTTGCCTAAAAAAATAATTCAAGTGTTGCGACTAAATCGCCCAATAACCAACCTAAAAAAATGGCAAATAAAGATGTCCATAAATAAAAGAATAATGGTTAGATAACTTGTCCATTTTTTTTGGTTTATAATGGAAAGATTACATGTCCATGATAATTCAAATAATGGAGTGGTTATATGTCCATTTTTTTAACTATATATGGATAGATTACATGTCCATAAAAACTGGGATAAATGGACTACTTATAACGCCATAAATTAATTAAAAAAATGGAGGGGTTAGATGTCCATTAATATCTATAAAATGGAATAGTTATATGTCCATCAATGCTCTTTTTATGGACGTATTACATGCCCATTAATGAATAGATAATGGACGAGTAATAGAGCCATTATTAAGCTATTTATGGACAAGTAACTAGCCATACATAGGCATATAGTGCCAATCTATGTAGTGTACTGACTAAACTATAAGACCACGCGCAGCATACAATCTCCTTACTACTTTACTGCTATCCCAATACAACTATCTTAGATCACGCGCCCCTATCGAGCTTATGCTCATGTCCATATATCTGCCCCATATTTAAGTAAAAACTATGGACATGAACATAGAACGTTTATCCTCTGCTCTACCCCTGTAGCATTAGACCCATGTAATAACAACTAAAAATAGAAAAGAATAGAAGAGAATATAGATAAAATAATGGACATTAAATGGACATTAGAAACAAGAAGAAATAGTAGGTAATAATAAAGATGAGGTTAGATACCTCTGATGTAGTTATTCCTTAACCAATAGACAAGTAGTTATTTATGGACATGAGTTATGGATAATTTATGGACATAACTTTAAACTCGAAAAATTAAAAGCAGATGCACTAGATTGGTAAATAGAGGATAAGTGATAGATAAAGAAACTAGAAAAAGGCAGAAAAATGAATGGAGAAAAGATAGATAAATAAAAGGCACCTGACAACTACCTACTGCTTATTTACCCTTTACTGCAATAAGATATCTTTATTTGTTTTTACCCATTCTTACTTCATCATTGTTTTTTGATCATCATGACTTCTCACTACCTCACTACTTCCCTTAACTTTTTATCATCTTAGTTCATACGATAAAAAGACAATCTTTACCTCTTTCTTATTCCTCTTCTTGTTTTTCTTTATACTTACTTTCTCTGTTACTTCTTTCTTACCTCTTTACCTACCCACTCCTTACTACCCTTTCTTCAGCAATCCTCCCCTTTACTTCTTTCCTTACTTCTTTCTTACCTTTCCTCTTATCTTTATTTATCTTTAACTGCTTTTTACAACCACTTGCTTTTTATTGTCTCTCCTTGCTTTTACTCTTCCATGTATTTGGCACACAATCAAAAAAAGCGCGTGCGTTGATGCGCGTGCTATCTATAAATAGATCAGCTTCATAAAAAGCTACTTCTCTTCTTGGAGAAAGAATACTGGCAGAGCCTTCTCTCTTTCTCTTTTGGGCGAACCTCATTTCTTAAATAAAAAGCGTCATGTTGTTGACGCTTATCTTTTTAATCATTGTTATACAATTTTACTTTTTGGATAATAGCTTATATCAAGGTCTGCATCTTTCTCCTTTACAGATAAACCACTATCAATAGAGAAGATAATATGAACACCTTTCTTTTTCCAAAAATCAATAGATTCTTTACAATAGTCAGTAAAACCTTGTTGATCAGAGCAAGCCCCACCTTGGCATAAGCAACCGACATCTGAAAAATGATACCGCTCCACGCTCTTTCAATAAAGGAGTAACTTTTTGAATGAACTTAGGGTCCAAAAAGAGCCTTGTTGATGCGCTCCCCTAAATCCCTTGCATAAGCTACACGCTTTTTGGTGTTGGCGGTCTCTTTCCTCTTTTTTTCTTTAGCTAGAAACTTTCTTGAATTGTCATAGTCTTTGTTTCATCGGTCTGTTCAAATGCAGGATATGAACTTAAAAACTTCTTCAGGCAATAGATCCTTAGCTAATTGGATAATATCTTTTTTAGTGAGTTCTGCAATTTTATCATCATCGTCATTACAAATCTCGGTGTATTTTTCATAGTCACAAAAATTCATTGACAACTGCAAATGCTAAAAATGTCAGCCAGTAATTTTTCGTTAAAGTTTTCTTTTTTTCATCTATGCTACCTCATCATCTTCTTTTTCTAATTGCTCACGAATAGAATTTACCCATTCTTCATCATTAGTGAAATACATCTCTTGCCCACTTCCCCAACCTGATGTTGGCTTTTCAAGAATAACAACATAATCGTAAGTTACATTTAATGGCTTTTCTTCCCATTCAATTTCATTAAAATTGAATGGACCATAACTCAATAAAGTTGTTTAAGAGACTTCCTTCATAAATTTCAATATCCATCTCGCCACTAGGATATAGCTTAGTTAGAAATTCGTTTACGATTTGAAAACTATCATAGAAATATTTAGTGTATTTATCTGTTGGTTGCAAAAGGCGATTTTGGCTTTGTAATTTTTTTCCTTTAGTGTACAGTTCACTTGTTTTCATATTCTTGTCCTTTTTTTCTTTTTTTAAAGTTCTTGTTTTTGGTTTTTTTATTTTTTTGGTGTTCTTTTATTTTTTTCGTATATGACAAGGGCGTAATATGTGCCATTGTCAACGCTTATTGATGCATTTATAACTCTGACATTATTAGTCCTAATAAAATCATTTATCTTGCCCTCAATACGAAACATAGATTTTTCTTCAAAATGTTTTACTCGCTGCATTATGCTCTCACTTTCTAATTTATACTTTTTGTATGCTAAGCGTTAATTCTTACCCTTTCTTTTCGCTTAACGTATAACTCCACGCCAAAAAGCAAATAAAGCACTTACTACGATTAATATCCCATAAGCGTATATCTCTGATGGTAACTTATCAAGAGAGATATCTTGAGTAGTCGGATTCCAAATTGATTGTTCTAGCGTTTTATAATTGAGCATAATATAAAGGGACACCCCTAACAGGGCAACAATGAACCCACTATATGAAGCTAGTCTGATGCCTTCAAGATACCCCTCACGGATAGTTCCTAGTACGAATAACGTAATCATTAGAGAGAAGGCAAAATATTCTACGATGTTTGCTGGCACAATACAACTCCTTTATTTATTTCTTAGTTTTTCCCATTTTTTCAATTGCAGCATTTCTTACAGAGGGAGACTCATCTTTCATAAGTTGTTCTAACCCATACCCTTGGTTAGCGACTTCATAACGAACCTCTTCACTCTTATCATTGATAAGCCTATCAAGTCCATACCCCTGCTTGGCAACTGCAAAACGAACTATCCATGAACTATCCTGAATAAGTTTTTCTAAACCATAGCCTTGTTCAGCCACTTCATAACGAACTTCTTCACTTTCATCATTTACAAGTTTATCAAGTCCATAACCTTGCTTGGCTACTTCTATTCGTACATTTTTATCAGGATCTTTTTACAAGAAACTCTAAACCGTATTTTTTTGCCGAGCCACCTCTTCACGGATCAACCATGAACTGTCTTTTATAAGTTTATCTAAACCATAACCTTGTTTTGCGACTTCACAACGAACTTTTTTACTTTCATCGTTAATTAACTTATCTAGTCCGTACCCTTGCTCAGCTACTGCCTTACGAACCCAAGGGTCAGAATCGTTTATAAGAATATCCAATCCAAAAACCTTTTTTTAGCAATTTCACAACGAACCCACTTATTATCACTTTCAATAAAGTTCATGAAATTTTTAGTGATTTTGATTGAACTAAAAATTGCAACTTTCATTTTTTTACCCCTTTTTTTTAATTTTTACAAATTTTATTATTTACAACTTTGCTTAAGCGATATTCCTTTGATTACCCATTTTTTTCAATTGCAGCGTGCAGCATTTCTTACAGAGGGAGACTCATCTTTCATAAGTTGTTCTAACCCATATCCTTGTTTAGCCACTTCATAACGAACCACATGCGATGGGTCATTAACAAGTAATTCCAAACCATAGCCTTGTTGAGCAACTTCTGCACGGATAAACTCATTTTTCATCATTAATTAGTTTGTCTAAGCAATATCCTCCTTTAGCAACTCCCATTCTAATTTCAGACTCCTCACTATTACTTAATTCTTTAGCTTTGTAGCCTTGTTCTGCAACAGTGTAACGAACCCATTTGTTTTCATCATGAATCAGCTTATCTAAAGCATAACCTTGTTCTGCAACTCTTGTGCGGACCTCCCATTTTTCATCATTAACAAGCTGTTTCTAACCCATAGCCCTGTCCTGCGACTGCACGTCGAACTACATAAGCCTTGTCTTTAACAAGCTTTTTCCAATCCATATCCTTGCTCAACTACTGATACACGAACCCAAGGGTCAGAATCGTTCATGAGAACATCTAAACCATATCCCTGTTGAGCAACTATTTTACGAACGAGATAACTTTCATCTGAGATTAACTTATCAAGTCCATAACCTTGTTTGGCTACGGCACAACGAACTCCAACATAATTATGGTTAATAAATTCTTCTTTGTTATAACCCTGTCTAGCTACTTCAGACAAAAATCATGGCAGAAGGCTGATTAGCAAGAACATCAAGATACGCTCCTTTAGACGCAACAGTTTTTAAAACTTCAATAGCTTTATCATAAACAAGTTTATCCAATCCGTACCCTTGGTTAGCCACTTCAACGCGAACCCATGAAATTGGATCGTTAACTAACAGGTCCAACCCATATCCTTGACGAGCCACTTCCAAACGAACGTCCCATACGTTATCCTTTACTAATTTATCAAGCCCATACTTTTTGACGAGCTACCGCTTTACGAACTGAAGGAATGAAATCTGAGATTAATTGCTCCAGTCCATAACCTTGCTCAGCTACGACCTCTCGAACTTCCCACATTTTTATCGTTGACCAGTTCTTCTAACCCATACCCTTGTTTAGCTACGGCTGCTCTAACATATTTATTATCATCTTTTTACTAATCGTTCTAGCCCATACCCTTGACGAGCAACCTCTTCACGAACTTCCCATGCTTCATCATGGATAAGTTGTTCCAGTCCAAACCCTTTTTTTAGCAACTTGAGAACGAATGTATTTGCTATTATGCCCAATAAAATCCATAAAATTTTTCGTTAGTAATCTCAATTTTTCATTTTTTTGCACCTCTTTAACTTTATGTAACTATTATACCAAAAACTAAGATAATAATCAATACTTTTATAGTTTTTTTATAGCTTTTTTTATTTATAAAATGATTACTTTTTACTATATCACGCGCATTATCTCCTCCCTACTAATACCAAATCACGCGCCACAATGCTCTTACCTCATCTATACCTTCTGCCCTAGCGGACTATTTCCTCAAGTATTGGCATAACGGACTTTTTTTCCTCAAGTATCAGCACAAACCCTTGATACACCTACTTTATTACCTTCTTGATAAGCCTACCTTATGCCTTAAAAAGTCCTATTCCTTTATAAAAAGTGTTACAAACCTAGATAAATCAAGACCTTACCTAAAAAAAGTGAATACTTGAGAAAAAAACTCCGCACTTTATATTCCTTGTTCTCCTTGTAAGCCATAAAAGCAGAAAGAAATAAGAAAAAGGGGAACCTTCTTTCTTATCTCTCCTACTGCCACATTCTTATGAAGATAAGACCAACTATTAAAAACCTAAAGAAATAGATAGAAATAGATAAAGATAATAAATAGAAAATTAGTAGTCTGTAGTAGGGTTATAGTGATACGATCATTAGCAGAAAAATGCTAGATAAATACAGAAAGAAAATAGTGAACTATAACTCATACAGTAAAGATAGAAACAGGACTTTATCTTTAGTAACAAACCGATAGAGACAGAAAGTTAATAAATGAAATACTATCAGCTTAACAAACTACTATCTTCCTATTACTTTTTTTAATTTTTACTTATTCCTTTATAGCGCTTTATCTCCCCATATCCCCTTTATTATTAAAATGTCTTTTTATAGTTTCTTTACGCTTTTACACTCTCTTAATAGAGTAATACCACTTCTAACTAACAAAGAGGTAATTATAAACGCGTGCGCTGATGCGCGTGATATGTGTTGCATACGTTGACTTACCCCTTTACCCACTTTCTAACAAGTAGATCAGCAGCATATAAAGCATACTCTCTTTTTATTGAAAAGAATACTGGCAAAGCCTTCTCTCTTTCTTTGCTATCTTTATTTTTTTAAACAAAAAAAGCGCCATGTTGTTGACGCTTATCTTTTTAATCTGACTTTCTAATTATCTATGCTTTCTAAGTTATCTAAGTCAATGTTTTTACATCGTAATAATAATTTGTTGCTTGAATGCTAACGATTTGAAAAAGATATTTGTTTTCCTATTTTTTTCAAATGATACGGTCAACTCATCAACACTCTCATAATCATAAGCACTTACTTCAAAAATCTTCATCATTATTAAATGATTTAGTGATTTTTCAAGGATATGAGATAACAAAACCTTATTATCATTGTGATCATACAATTCCTTATCATTGCAATCATCAACAAAACCTTTAACAATTTGGATAATATTCTCAGAAATAATATCCATGTCATAGGTGTGATTGAGTTGAACACAAGATCCTTCAATTTCGTTCATTGCGTATAATAATTTTGCCATAGTTGACACCCCTTAAACATTACTTAGATTACTTTTTTTGTTTTTAATACTGCTTATTTTACATCTTTTTAAATATTGATCACAAATTCTTTCAAAATCATTTTGAATTAATTCGCCTTTTTCCTCTGAAATAGCTTTTTAACTAATGGTAAATGGTTAACTAACTGATACTTAAACTCTTGTAGATTTGTATCTGATGTTGGCTGACCACGGTAGGTTGAGCCATTTACATTTTTTTCACATCATTGTTTTTTTGATTACTAATTTAATTTTTCCAACAATTGTTTGTAATCAAAATCAGAATGATTTTTAACATATACTTGTATAAGAGGATAGGCAGTTCATTATACCAATCGCTAGATGATACAGGCTCACAAAAAGCTGGTTTAATGTAGTCGCATTTATATGCTGGGATACAATATTCATGAGTATAAGGGGCAGTCATAGTGTAGACAACTGGAAAAATCAACATTGTAAACCATTGCTAACTTCAAAAATGTCAATATTGAAATCTTCATCTTCGTCTACAAAAAAATCCCTTTTTTTCTCTAGATATTTTACTAACGAAAATCGTTTTTGTTCAACCTGTTCAACCAACTCATTATTTTTTTCTGATATCAATACGGATTTGCGTTCCTTCATGATTGTAGATCTTAGCATACGTGTATTGTTTTAGTTCATCTTTTGTAATCTTCATTTTTCATACCTTTTTTATTGCGTTTATAACATCTTCTTGCGTTATATAGTTTTTTTATTATTGGGTTGTATTTCTTTTTTTACAGTTTCATATTGCTCCTTTAGCAGATCATCGTATTCATTAAAGAATTTTTGCTTTTTCTAATGCCAGTCTATGAAATGCAACATCATAGTTTGGTGGTAAAAAAATACGCATCACACTCATCTGATGGCTCATTTGTTAAAACAACATCTTCTTGTTTTTATGACTGGTCTTTGCGGATAGTACATATCATCATCAACATAGCCATATTTGTCACATAAGGTTGTTTTGCCCATGCCACAAAAAGCATATATTCGGATCATCTACCTCATCTCCTTAACTTTATGTAACTATTATACTATAAATACACTAAATAGTCAATAGTTTTTATAGCTTTTTATAGCTTTTTGTTAAAGAAAATCTCTGTTTTTGAGCAAAAAAATAAAAAAATAAGTTTTAAAAAATGCTATGCTATTTAGCTTAAAAGAGCCTATCCCTTGCACGCGCACCTAGTGACATTTACTCTTAGTAAAAGTGGCATTTTATCCTTAGTAGCCTTTAGCAACCTTTACATCTAGTAACACGCGCCTTAAATGCAATTCCCCTTAAGCAGCATTTACATACCCCACTAAGTAGCACACGAATAAGCAGACCTTACCTTGATAGCCTGTGCTTCAGTAACGTTATGATGCCTTACTTGGTGCCTAGATCACGCGCAGCGCAACATCTACCTTACTACACCCTATTACTTCCTAACCTTATTTGCCAGCCTACTGAAAGTAGCCAGGCGGAGCCTTCTCTCTTTCTGCCCTTTTAGGAAATTACCTTTATAAAAAAATTGAGACGTACCTAAAAGATACGTCCCTATGATACCCTTTAACGAATAAGGTTTACAATTCAATATCGTATCCTTGACGAACAAGGCTTTTGACTAATCACATTATATCAAATAACCTTGAAATTTCAATAGTTTTTATCTATTATTTCCATTTTTTTGTTAAAAGAACCATTTGCTGATTTTTGAAAAATAAGGACTTTTAAAGGAACGATTAAAGGGCAATAACTAAATGACTGAACTTTATAAAAACATTACCTATTTGTTATTTTTAGTGCCTTTTACTTGTATTTACCCTTTCTACCTGTTTTACTTAGCTTATACCTATACTTACTAACGATGGCTAAATGAAGCTATAACAATACGCAGTTTAATGCGCGTGATATAGGCTGATTATTCTTTTTGCTTTTAATTGCTTTTTTTCTGCTTTTTAGCGAAAGTTATATGGCGCAGCCTTCTCTCTTTCCTCTTTTTGCATTTTACGAATTGCTTATTGCTTTTACTGGGCAATAAAAAAAGCCTTTGCCGTAACAAAGACCCTTTATTCAATCTTAAAAAAATCCTTTTTCCTTTAATCGTTTGTTGAAATCTTTAAAGTAGGTGTTTTCTTCTCCCATATAGGTTACAAAAATATCAGATAAATCATCTTTAACACCATGTCTATCAACAACAATGTATTGAGCAACCCCATCATAAAAAGAGTGTGCCTTCTTCACTATCAGGAATATTTCTGCAAATTTCGTCTAAAAACATCAATAAAGGATTGAATAAAAATCATCTGAGATTTCTTCAAATTGGACCTCTTTATTATCAGACTTAATGTCGTCTACAATCTCTGAAAAAAATCCGTTAAGAATTTTTTTAACAGCCTGAAATTTATCTTCAAAAAAATAATTTCAATGTTATTAATGGTTGCCAAAAATCTTTGCTTTTACCTCGGCTTTTAAAATATTGAGACATTCTTTTACTTTCCTCTCTTTACTAAGTTTAACATTTTTTTAGTTTACACTAACATCTCTTTGAGTTCATTTAATCTTTGTTCAAATTTTTTTCAGCAAGCTTTTTCAACTGTGATCTCTTTAGACGGAAGGAAATCTGTATCTTCTCTGTAAATGGTAATCAGTTTAATGTTAAAGTTGTCTAAATAAGCATTATCAGTTTCTGTATCAACATTAAATAGCACTTCATTTTCATTTTCCGTTTTAACAAATTCAGAAACTACACTAAAGTAATCAATTCCTGACATAGAGTCCATTAGATTTTTAAACTCTCTGCCACTTCATTTTTTTCTCTTTAACCCCTCTTGAATAACTCTTTCAAATGAAATTGGGGCTGAGATTACTTCTTCATTTTTTTCTTGTCGTTAAGAATGCTTTCTGCGCGTGCTTCCAATTCTGCCTTAAGGTCATTCATGTTGCTCCAAAGGGTTTCAAATGGACTTTGGATTGTTTTTAGATAAATCAAAGAATAAGCCCTTGCGCTCTTCAGCAAAAAGTACAAACTGAAATATAATCTTTTAACTGCATTTCTAAATCTTCTTCTTTTGCTCGACTGATAACCCCTTCAATTGTCGCAACTGCTTTGTATTCTTCAGAAATGTCTTGACTGATAAAATAAGTAATATCGTCAAATTTTAACAAAAAAATTGTGTAGGTTGATCAATATAAATGGCTCCAAAATAATCTCCAAAATGACTATGCAATGTCTTATAAAGATAACGATTGTTAAATTGATTACTTAACCAAGCTAAAAACGTCTTCTTGCTTTTTTTATTAAAGATATCATTTTAGACTACCAATAACTGTGTCATCTCCTTCTGAAGATACAAAAAGTTGCTGAGATACGACTGTACTTTTCTTCTAAGCTGAATTGTAGTTGACCTAGTTCAAGCTCTTTAAGTGTGTTATTGATTTCTTGAATTTTTATTTTTTTGAAAAGTGTAGCAGATGTTTGTTTGATTTTTTTCGTTATTTGTCATGTGACATACCTCTCTTTAACTTATGTACTTATTTTATCATAAATTGCGTTAATAGTCAATGATTTTATAGCTTTTTTTATAGCTTTTTTTATTGTTTTGGTTGATTTTTTTAAAGCTTTATTAAAAATTAATAACCGATAAAGAAAGGTTGAAAATGGGCAACATAAAAAGGAGATTACTCCCCTTTTATAAATATTTTTAATACAAATCGAAAAAAAGGGAATAATATTTACTCTAGTTAATCCCAGATTTTTGCGCATAACTTAAGTTCTGCCTTTAAAAGCATCCATGTTTGCTCCAAAAAGTTTCAAAAAGGACTTTGGATTGTTTTTAGAAAATTCAGCGTTTAAATTTTTAACCTCATCAGCAAAAAAACACAGACTAAAAACACCATTATTTTCATGCATTTCCAAAAATTGCTTTATTGGTTTTGAAACATGATTCCTTTAATTGTTGCAACAACTTTTTGTTCTTCAGAAATATCTTGGCTGATAAAATAATTAATATTTTCCTCTTCCACCAATAATGAAATAGGGTGGTCAATATAGATTGAACTGAAACGGTCTCCAAAGTATTGATGTAACGCCTTATAAAGATAACGATTATTAAATTGATTACTTAACCAAGTTAGAACATCAACTTCCTTTTTATTAAAGATGTCATCTAAACTACCAATAATGTTACTATCCTCTTTTTAAAAGATACAAAAAGTTGCTGAAATACGGCTGCATTTTTTTCTTCTAAACTAAATTGTAATTGACCTAATTCAAGCTCTTTAAGTGCGTCATTGATTTCTTGAATTTTTATTTGTGAAAAAGTATAATGCTTTTTTTCTTTATTTGTCATGTAGTACACCTTTTTTTAACTATGTTTTTATTATACTGAAAAAAATACGCTAATGTTCAACAACTAATAAAGATAAAAAAATGAGTAACAAAAAAAGGGATTTTACCCCTTTTTATGCTTTATGCCGCTTTTTGCTACAACAGCTTTGTTGCCTAACTGCTTTAGCTTTCTTTCAGCAACCTTTCTAACTCTTTCGCATGGATCATTAACAAGAGTATTTAATCCAATCCCTTGGCGAGCAACTAGTTCTCTAATATTAGAATATTCGTCATTTACTAGCTGTTCTAGTTTATAACCTTGCAAAAGCAACTTCATAGCGAACACTCTCATGTTCATCATGAATAAAGCTTATCTAAAAGCATATCCTTGACGAACAACTGCGATACGTACTGTCCAGTCCTCATCATTAGCAAGTACGTCTAATTTGTAATTCTTTTTGCAACTGCAAAACGCACGACCCAATCTTTATCATTGATTAGCTTGTCTAAGCCATAGCCTTGCTCAACTACTGCTATTCTTACAGAGATATCTTTATCATTGATAAGCCGCTCTAGACCATAATTTTGATGTACTACTGCAATACGGACAACAGACTCGCTATCATTGATGAGTTGTTCTAGACCATAACCTTGTTCAGCAACTGTAGCGCGAACAAACTTACTTCTATCACTTACTAATTGATGTAAGCCATATCCCTGTTTAGCCACCTCAATACGGATATCTTTATTCTTATCATTGACCAACATGCTTAATTGAAAACCTTTTTTTGCCAACTCGATTCGTTCACTTACTGAAAGCTTTTCTACTTCTTTACACATAGTTTATACCCCTTATTAATCTTCTAAGCTATTTTCAGAATTAAGCTGATTTAAAAGCCGTAAATTTTACAAGTTCATGACTGTCATTGATGAGCACATTCAACCCATAGCCTTGTTCAGCAACAGCTACGCGGACATAAGGGTGTTCATCATGCAAAAGTTGTTCTAATTCAAACCCTTTTCTTGCAACAGCTAAACGAACTTCCCATTCTTTGTCATTGATGAGAAAACTTAACCCGTATCCTTGTTTGGCTACTGCAATACGGACATTTTTACTATTATCAAACATAAGTTGATTTAGTCCATATCCTTGCCTTGCAACTTCCGCACGAACTAGCTCACTTGGATCAGCAACAAGCTTTGAAAGCCCAAATCCTTGTTTAGCTACTTGGGCACGAACACACGAACTTTTATCGTTGATTAACTTAGCTAAACCATATCTTTTTTTCAGCAACTGCTTGGCGAACAAAACTGTCTTTATCACAAAACAAGTTTATCAAGACCGTAACCTTGCTCAGCAACCACTAATCGAACTGTCCACCCATTGTCATTGATAAGCACATTTAAGCCATAACCTTGTTTAGCAACCTCATAGCGAACTAATTCAACTGTATCATTAACAAGTTGTTCTAAGCCATAGCCCTGTTTAGCTACTTCTGCACGAACAACAGCCGATTTATCAGTTACTAAAAACTCTTAAATCATACTTTTGTCTAGCTACTGCTTGACGAACAATACTTTCTTTTATCACAAACAAGTTTATCAAGACCATAACCTTGTTTAGCTACTTCTGCACGAACCAAAGAGTCTTTATCGTTTATAAGAATATTCAATTTATACCCTTGCTCAGCAACCGCTTTACGGACAACTTTATCTTTATCATTGACAAGAATTTTTAATCCATACCTTTGTCTTGCAACTTCAGCGCGGACATATGGGTTTTCATCATCAACCAAACGATCTAGTTTGTACCCATGTTTAGCTACTTCTGCACGAACTTCCCAATGCACATCATCGACAAGATTTTTCCAACTCATAGCCCTGTTTTTGCAACAGCAGCACGAACACTACTATTTGTATCATTAACCAATTGCCCTAAAGCAAATCCTTGTTCTGCCACCTGAGCGCGGACGTAAGGGCTGTCACTATTAGAATAAGCGGAATAATTTTTTTCTGTAATGATAAGCTCCATTTTTTTGTACCTCTTTGTTTTATACTAATATTGTATCAAATCTTAGAATAGATGTCAAGACTTTTATAGCTTTTTATAGCTTTTTGAAACAAAAAAATGTGCTTTATTTTAATAAAAGCACATTGCTACATTTTCACTACCTTTTTAATTTATGTTTGCGAATATATTTATCAATTAGCTTGACAATGCCCGTTTTTTTAAGTGTTCAGGCGTGTCATATACTTCAACAAGTTCATCAAGATAGTCTTCAAGATTGTCGCAATCTTCTTTTGTTAACCAAACATAGCTAGTATAAGTAATTCCATCTTCAGGATGTCCATTCCCATCTTGATCAAAAGGCTCACTTTCAATCCAAAAACCTCTATATTCAAATGCAAATAGCTCATCTTTAACAGGTAAAGGCATTATTCCATTTTTTTCACAAGGCTTTTGATTTAAAAGCGCATAGCTTATCTTCGTCAAACCATACACTTTGAACAGAATGAGGAATTTTATAATCTTGTAAATAGTCCCCTAACTCATAAAAAAATCATTTGGAACACCACCATGAGGCTTGCTATTGTTATTTTTTTAGTAAATAGCTTTTTAATTGGGTCGTAGTTGATTTTTCACTACAAACAGGACAACTTGGTATAGTTCTAATGACAGAGTAGTTATCTACCTCTACAGTCTCATTTTGATGATGGTAACATTTTTACAAAAGTAATGTACTATTTTTTTGTTTCATAACTGATATTCTCCTTTAAGGACAGCTTATGAGCAAAGAAAAGTTGTTACATATTTAAAAGAGTAAGCACGCGCATTAGCGTGCTTCTAACTTCATCTATGCTATTTTTTTCTTCTACTTTTTAGCTGTTTTTCATTTTCTTTACCTTTTTAACTTTTATAATAGAAATATATCATAAGATGTAATAATTGTCAATACGCTTATAGTTTTTTTATAGCTTTTTTTCGGTAAAAAAAGTATTAAAAAAACAAACTAAACACCACCAATAAATATTATTTTCTACAAACCCACGCGCAGCAACTAACCCTTTATTGTAATAAGATAGTCGTTTTACACCTTAATAGACAACATGATTGGATCACGCGCAACAAAGCGGTAATAATCCAGACTGTAGCAATAGACTGCAAAAGCTATAGAACAAACGATAATAAGAAACACTACTGCTTTCTTCTTTCCTGAAAGCTAAAACTAGATGATTTTAATAACAGAGGTACTTAGGTACCCAATACCTACTCTTATACAAAATGTAACAATAAGGGTACTAAAGTACCCATTACTACTATAAACATCATACAGGTACCTTGGTACCTACTACTAATAGAGGGTACTATAGCACCTACTACCTAACTATGCTTGGAAAAATATCTTACTCCTTGTACGCCTTATTGAAAGCCCATTAGATGTTTTTATTTATACTTGTCTATTTTATCTTTGACGATAGGTTTAATACATTCCCCTTTTTATACTTTTACTACTAACCAACTTTCTTTACTTATTTTTTTGATGATTTTTATATATAGCTAAATAACGCTTTTACTAACTACTAAGATTGGGTTCTAATAAACCCTTTTTGTTTTTGATTATTTTTTAATGCTACTTTAGTTTTTGCCAAACAAAAACCCTGTAATAGTCATTACAGAGTCATTGCCTTTCAAGATTTTAATGTTTTTAATTGCTTTTCTCTTAACTAAAGAGGCAAAAAGACTTTTTGGGGCGCGTGATTAGGTTTTTAATCAGGGTGGAGTGATGCGCGTGATCGTTAAAACATAAAAAAAGAAAGAGCCTCGAACTCAAACTCTTTCTTAAGGTCTATATGAAATAATAAAACATCAGTCTAGCCTATCGTCAGGCTTTCTTTATTATAGCAAAAAATTTTTAAACTGTAAATAGAAGTTTTACGGAGAAGAAATGTAATTAAGCGGATGACAGAATTAGCGGCGCAACAGATCTGCAAATAGCAATATGGATGCGCGTGTTTATAGACTAGCTGATAATGCGTTTTCCTTTTTATTCTTAAACTCATAAAAAAATTAAAAAGAAGCCTTGCAACAGTAAGCGTTGTGGAGAAAAATGCACTTTCCTTATATACGACATAGCCACAAAGCGAAAAAGGGCTTTTTTTAATGAAAAATAAGGGTTTAAGATTACTGCTCTACTGTGTTGCGACTCTACTACTGCGCGTGATTAAAAAAAGTGAGTCATATTATAGCCATGATCTGCGAAAGTAAACAAAAGCCCCTGCATAGTAGTGTCGGCAGGGGTTTTTGTAGCTGTGACAGCATGATTTCTTAATTTGATTATAGCACGTTAGAAGTCCTTTTTCAATAGCAAAGTTTTTTTACCCTTATTTAGCCCAGTAGTAAGCTTTCTTTAATTGTAAATAACTTGGCTGTTCTTTTATTGATTAGACGAGACACTTTAGTTTTTGATCTAATAGTATTAAGATCAACCATGTATAAGAGACGTTCGCCAACTTTTATTCCTAAAACTTTTTAGCTTTTTGTAATAAGCCACAAACACTGCAATAGCAGGATTTTTAGACATAAATTGCATTTTTCTTATATCATACAAATGTACACAAAAAGTGAAAAAGGGCTTTTTTTAGTAAGGATAGAGTTTTTAGAGTGGCTGATACTTTATGTACCTGGTATGTAAAAAAACACCTGTGTAAAAACACCTACTGCGCGTGTTCGACATTTACAATTTTGAACTATAAAAAAACTTTTTGCGAATTAATAAAAAAGTTTTTACAAAAGTAGTTGACACGCTTTTTTTATTTTTTTGATAAAATATAATCATAAATAAAAACCATAAATAATAATCAAAAAAAGAAAAAGGATGGTGCGTTATGAAAAATCATTAAAACTATTTTGCCACATCAAAATGGTTTGACTTACTAGGTGTTGCTCTAGTTGTAGGAATTGCCATTGCATCAGGCTATTTAAATTCAAGGCTTGATAAATTTGTAGATTGGGGGTCCTTGGACAGCTCTTGTACCATTTGGATTAATCTCAGTTACAAAACGTAGGAATTTCAATGCTATCAACTCGATTTACTGGTAAACTCAGCAAATGGGGAAACTACCTTGGTATTGTTAATACTGTTTTTATCAGGAGTAATTGATTACATCTTAGGAAACAAAGCTGCTATCATTACTTACCCTGTAACATTCTTGATTTACACGCTTGCAATCAAGAAATGGGAAGCTTCGCAAGAAGGAAAAACCAAACCAAATGAGTCAAAAAGCAACTAAAAAGTGGTTGCAACTATTCTTACAATTGTATCGTTTGTCTTCGCTTTTTGCGACAAACTATATTGGTTACGGAGGAAATATGAATCCTCTTGCTTACATTACAACTATTGCTTTTGGATTATCTTTGGTAGCTAATGCGTTGAACGCTTTAAAATTATCAACTCAATGGAGTTTTTGGTTGATCTACAACCTTGTTCAACTTGCAAAAGCAGGGATTCAAGGGAACTTTGCTAATGTTGGAAAAATACATTTTCTATATTGTTAATTCTCTTGGAGCGCTATTTGTTTGGAATGAAGATGAAAGGAAATAAGCTATGCAACTTAACACGACACAAAATCTAGCTGTAGACTTGCTAATCTTAGCATTTGACAGATCAACAAACACTATCAAAATCTTTACCCCTATTCGTGAAGACAGCAAAAAGAAAGCTTTGCCAGGGATTCTACTAAAACACAATGAATCCATTCCAGAAGCTGTTCAAAGAACTCTTGAAACAAAAAAACTAATCTTTCCGATTTAAACTATCGACTTCAAGAACTTCCTGCTCAAACAAATCCGAATCGCGATCCACGTGGACATGTTGTTTCAATTCCAATTGTCGTATTGATAACTGAAGCAGTTTTATTTTTCTGATGGCTGGTCTACTTTTTGAATTAGGTTTGGAATTAGATTTTTGACCATACAGAAATGGTAAATAAAGCCTTTAATATCCTATCCAACAATTGGGACAAAACACCCACTCCCACTATTGCTTGCAGGGGAACGCATTACTTTGGAAGAAGGGCGTGATATGTTGGCTCATTTCCAACCATATTACACAAAAAAACGTTACCATCTAACTTGCGCCAAATGTTATTTGTCCAAAAATTTTCTACAAGAAACAGACTCATTTAGGGCAACTACAAAAAGGGCGTCCCCCTAGATGCTATAAAGTTTTAACTAACAAAAATTAAGCCACTTTTACCAATAAAGGAGTTAAATCATATGATTTATTTAAACGGAAAAAGAAGTTAAATTTATTGAATTTCCAAACAAGGAACGCAGACTTGATTTGCCTGAAGATATGGTAAATAAAGACCTATATGATATTGTCAATGATGTTTATTGAAATATGAAGATGATGCGTCCATTTTTGAGCTATTATTATTAGATTCAGCTATTGAAACCTATGGTGAAAAAAATACAACTTGTATATTGGCTATATGCCTTATTCAAGAATGGATAGAATCGAAAAATGAAGGAACAGCATTTGCTTTTTAGACATGATGACTGATATTTTAACTAGAAATTTATCATCACTAAACCTAATAGTTATTTTTAGACCCACATTCAGATGTGACACTAAATCAATTAAAATGAAAAAGCAAAACGTATTGATGAAGCGTTTGACTACGACCTTGCATATGAATTTACATATTGTACCATTGGATATGAAGAATACGAGTTTGCAAAAAGATGTTATTAATTACACAAGATTAGATATTAATAACGCATGGTTTGTATTCCCTGATAAAGGCGCTGCAAAACGCTACAATGCGCATAATTATCCTAATGTTATTATTTGTGAAAAAGTTCGTGATTTTGCAACTGGAAAAATCAAAGAAATTAAGGCTCACATTAAAAACAAACAACCACACCCGAAAAAGATGCACCAATTGTCATCGTTGATGATTTATGCTCATACGGTGGAACTTTTGTTGGGGCAATCAAAGCTCATTGAAAACGATTTGAATATTAAATCTCAAAAATAATTGGCTCATTGTCACACATGCTGAAGAAGCTATGATGCAAGCTGATATTCCAAATACTTTTAATAAGGTGTTTTCAACAGATTCTATCGCAGCTCCACCAGAAGCAATTTCTATGTCTAATCAAGAATATGATGGGACTCATCAATTCTATGTGAAACCAGTCTTAGATATTATTGAGGAGTTAAAAATAATGATTTATTTTCAAATGCTTTTTGTCTTTGTAATATTTATTGCGAATGTAAATAAATTATATATAGATGCAAAGAATAAAACATTCACATGGTACTTTTTATTTTGTTTCTATTACACTAATTATAATGACTGCAATTGGACCATACTTTATAGCTAATTTATTAAGTAAGTTATAAAAATTAAAAATTATAAGAAAGAGAAAAAACTATGTTAAAAAACAACACCTATTTACCTAGCAACTGACTTTTACAAGCTATCACACCGTGAGCAATACCCAGAAGGTACAACGAAAGTCTACTCAACTTTAACACCGCGATCTAATAAATACGCACCGTGGTCTGATGAAATTGTATTCTTTTGGACTTCAGTATTTTATCAAAGAATACCTAATTGACCGCTTCAATAACGAATTTTTCACCCAACCCCTTGAAGAAGTTATTTTAACTTACGAAACATTTGTTAAACAAACGCTTGGCAAAACTGAAGTTTACACAGAACATCTTGTGCAACTACATAACCTTGGTTATCTTCCAATTAAAATTGAAGCCTTGCCTGAAGGAACGCTTGCTCCAATGCGTTGCCCTGTTATGACAATTGAAAATACAAACCCAGAATTTTTCTGGTTAACCAATTTTCTTGAAACCATTTTGTCAACAACCATTTGGCAGCCAATCACAAGCGCAACACTTGCTTATCAATATCGCAAAGTGCTTGATAAATACGCACTCAAAACTACAGGTTCAACAGCAGGGGTTGAGTTCCAAGGTCATGACTTTTCACTACGTGGAATGTCTTCTGAACAATCTGGTATGGCATCTGGCATGGGTCATTTGACATCCTTCCAAGGAACAGATACTATTCCAGCTATCTTTGGTGCCAACAAATACTACCACGCACCACTTGATTTTACAACAGGAGCGTCCATTTCAGCAACTGAGCATAGCGTTATGTGTTCATATGGGCAAGCTGATGAATTAGAGTTATTCAAACACCTTCTTGTTGATGTTTATCCAACAGGCTTGTTCTCAGTAGTATCTGATACATGGGACTTCTGGAAGGTGGTTACTGAATATCTTCCAGCTTTGAAAAGACATTATTATGACTCGCGATGGTAAACTAGTAGTCCGTCCTGATAGTGGCGATCCTGTTGATATTGTAACAGGTACAAAACAAAACGGTGCTACTCCTGAAGAGAAAGGTTTGATTGAATGTCTATGGGATACCTTTGGTGGAACAATCAACGAACAAGGTTATAAGGTCTTAGATTCACATATTGGTGCCATCTATGGAGACTCTATTAACCCTAGAACGTGCGACAGCTATTTCTGAACGCCTTGAAGCAAAAGGATTTGCGACAACTAATATCGTCTTTGGTATTGGTTCATTCTCTTACCAATATCATACACGCGACACCTTTGGTTTTGCTGTTAAAGCCACTGCTGCTACTGTTAACGAGGAAGAACGCATGCTCTTCAAAGACCCTAAGACTGATGACGGAACAAAACGTTCTCAACGTGGACGTGTTGTGGTCGCTCGCAAAGAAGATGTACTAGCGGAAAAACCAGATTTTGATTTTAGCATCTTAACAGGGGATCAAACTCAGAATAACTTGCTATGGAAAGACGGCTTAAATGAAGCTGAAGCTTACTATTCTCCATGGAAAGCTTTGAGACTAGTTTTTATTAACGGTCAACTTCTGGTTGACGATTCGCTTGAAAGTATTAGAGATAGACTGAAGAACGAATAGTTTAATTGATAAAATCTTTAAGGAAAAAGACAAAAAATAAAGAAGCATCTTCAAGGGTATAAGGTGCTTCTTTACATTTACTTGTAGTTTATAGTCATTTTAACACTTTATTATGAAAGCGTCAAGATTTTTTTATATGAAAAGATGAAAAAGCGCCCTTGTTAAAAAAACCAGAACGCTTTACATTACATCTTTACCTTTCAAAAGGTTCATTTTCCACTAATCAAGTTGACCCCTTTTTATATTAAAAAAAGGATATTGCAACGTTGGATCAATTCCATTAGAGCTTATGCCTCGGCAGTCCATTCGCCTACCACTTGGCAACTTTTTCTGTTTTGTCTATGCCATGACAATAGAGCAACTTTTCTAAGTCTATGCTATGACTACTAGTTAAGAATAGTTTCTCGAATTGATTTAGTGATGCAAATCGGTGCATGATCCATTTCTATGCCACTTTTTAAAAGTGATTACATTGTACCATTTTTTTATACTTATAGTCAATATAGAAAAAAAGAAGAGTTGCTTTTAAATTTGAGTAGTTTTTAGTTGACAAAAACTATCCTATATGATATATAATATACATATAAGATAAACAGACCTAAAAAGGAGAATGACAATGATTATTAACAATGATGTAAAAGATTTGATTTTGGAATATGTTGGGCGATATTTTAAATACGAAAATGATTTCTACAGATTACCCTCAATTAAGTTTACTGATGCCAACTGGCAGAGATTTAAGGGGGTGAGACATCTATTGAGAAGATGGGCGCAGCAAGAGTAATGGCAATGCTTGATCATTTGTTTGAAGATTTTGAATTAGCAATGATCGGCAAGGCTCAAGATAAATATTATCTAAACAATTCGTTAAAAATGAATATGACCTTCCCTGCTTACTACGACCAATTTAAAAAGCAGCAACTATTGGGTTGGCTAAAAAAATAATAGAGAAGATATTGTAGGTGGTTCTGGAAGGGTGTATACTGCTGATGGCAACTGGATTTCTAGCGCCTATCTAGGAATATCATTAAAAAGCAGCATGCTAGAGGAAGGTGAATACCTTCTTCAAATGCGATTTAAAAACTACTCTAAAGACCCACGCCCAATTCCTGCTGGCAAACAGAATCGACTAACCTGGATTGAGAGCAATCTAGAAAATATTCGCTAGAAATGGTAAAATGGTTTTGTAAGAGTTTAGCTACCTCTTATTAGATTCCCTGAGTGAGAAGAAATGAACGAGAAACTACAAAGCTTTTTCGTTCATTTCTTTTGACTTTATTACATTTTTTTGTTATACTTTGTATATTGCGGTAAGGAAATAGAAAGATACTTACTGCTCTAAGAGTGAATTGATTAAAGCTATCAATCACAACTATCTTTCTTTTTTTGTTTTATTGACCTCTTGATTGAATTAATTTTTGATCAAGAAAAAAGCATCTATTGCAGATGCTTTTTGTATTAAAAAGAACTTCTTGACACTATTTATGATATTCTTAAATAGTAATAAGCCCCGTATGGGTAGGTAACTTATTACTGATCTATATAGAAATTTTTGTTTCACATTTTATAATACTTCCTTTTATTTTTGTTTATTTCCTAAAGAACTAAATGCGCTGCTATAGCGCATTGAATATGTTATAATTAAGATGCTTAGATTTTAGGCATTAAAATGTTGTATAAGCTATTACAGAGGTTTTTAGTGCTATGTTGTTTAGAATGGTTCCAAAACGATGGTGGAGGATATCGTACCAAGCCTACTGTTTTAGTGCTATGTTGTTTTAGAATGGTTCCAAAACAACATAATTGATTACTTAAACTTTAGTAGTGTTTTAGTGCTATGTTGTTTAGAATGGTTCCCAAAACCGCATATCTATAAATTATGTAAGGAGTTCAAGTTTTAGTGCTATGTTGTTTAGAATGGTTCCAAAACCCCCTTGGATTTCAGAAAGATATCTCAAGTGTTTTAGTGCTATGTTGTTTAGAATGGTTCCAAAAACCATTTTGTTTTTTTGGGTCGTTGGTGTTGTGTGTTTTAGTGCTATGTTGTTTAGAATGGTTCCAAAACTGAAAATTCACGTGAATTCTATCAGTACAAGTTTTAGTGCTATGTTGTTTAGAATGGTTCCAAAACTCCAGTTTGCGCTATATGGTAAGAGCCTAAGTTTTAGTGCTATGTTGTTTAGAATGGTTCCAAAACTAATATATTCGGAAAGTAGTGTTACACGTCGTTTTAGTGCTATGTTGTTTTAGAATGGTTCCAAAACGTTTTTCTTTTTATTTGTTGGCCTTTCGTTTTAGTGCTATGTTGTTTAGAATGGTTCCAAAAACTTCATTTTCCTGAACCTCCGTGTGTATTATGTTTTAGTGCTATGTTGTTTAGAATGGTTCCAAAACATTTTTTTATTAAATATTTTGACTTCCTTCTGTTTTTAGTGCTATGTTGTTTAGAATGGTTCCAAAACAATGAGGCTAGGGAAAGAGTCTCCTTCCTAGTTTTAGTGCTATGTTGTTTAGAATGGTTCCAAAACGAATAGTTTAATTGATAAAAATTTTTAAAGGGTTTTAGTGCTATGTTGTTTAGAATAGTTCCAAAGCTTTTTGATGCAAAAATTACCGAACTGACGGGTTTTATTGCTATGTTGTTTAGAATAACTCCAAAACGCAAACCCTTAGTTTTTCTTTATCAAAAAGGTTTTTAGAGTTACGTTGTTTAGAATAGCTATGCTATTCTTTTTTTAGTGCGTTTTTAAAGAGTTAACTGCTTAGACATGTAAGCAAATGATGAAAGAAAATTAGCGAAGCCTTCTCTCTTTCCTCTGGGGCTTTTTCTAAACACATAAAAAAAGCTGGTCTTCCCAGCTTAAATTATCTGTTGTACGATTTTTTTATTAACTCCTAAAAATGGCAAGTTATCATCGTCTATATCATATTGACTTTTTAGTTACCTTTACTTCTTCTTGTTCTACTTCTTCCTTAGATTTAGTTGGCTTTCCATTTGGAACCCATACAATTTCTGGGGCTACATAATCTTCTGAATCATAATCAATTAAACTATCAAATGTTGTGAACCATTGAGATTTGGCTTTATTTAGCTTATTGATAGCTTCTTTTGATTTTTCTTCATCAAAATTTGGCAATCCATCTTCATCATATCTATTTTCTTCGTCAATGATGGCATGTGGGTATTTTTCATCAACAATAATTTCACCATTTCTGAATACGACTAGATATTCAATCGTGGTAAATTGCATATTACTGTACAGATGCCCGATTGTGACAAAAGTATTTGGGAAATCCTGAGATAATTTAACAAGGATTTCATCAATATCGAAACTTGTCACTGGGGAATAATGAACATCAATATGCGTTTTATCGTAAGATAACTGAATTTGCTGAATAGCAAGTGTTTCTTCTTTTGAAAGTTGTTTTGAACCAATCAAGAATAAATGTATTATCAACAAATTCTTGAGTAGCGATTTTGATTGTTGCAAATGTATAGCTTGACATTTGACTAACCTCTTTCTTTTTTTATTTATGATTATATTTTTATCATAAATGGAGTTAAAAATCAAGAAATTTATAGCTTTTTATAGCTTTTCGAAGCGATTTTTAAGAAGATAAATAAAAACAGCTAAATTTTTAGCTGTTTTATTCTGTACGCATTTTTTTGTATAGACTGCTTTATAAAATCTATTTCGTACCATTAAAAGAAACTGATTGGAAGCCTTCAGGATAATCATTTAATTCTCCTTTATCATTATAATACAGTTTATGTTTGTCCCCTTTTCTATCAATATAAAAATATTGAAGTTCTTATTAGCCCCTTCTTCCATAGCTAGGGTGCTAATTATCTCAAGAACTAGAGGATTGTTTGATTTTAAGCTGACAAGCCCACTTGTAAAAGCTTGAGTGTCTTTAAGCAAATTTTCAACCTTTGAAAAAAATCTCTTCCTGAGTGTGCAGATCGCTGAAAGTTATGTCTTGATTTGTTTTAACATTTTTTTAAATTATATCCAGTATAGAAATTTAACATTTTTACCCCCAAATAACGTAAGAAATTTCGCCAATATTTGCCATGAAATCGAAATCTTGAGGAAGGATACTTCCAAATTCCTTTTTATAAAAAATCAACACATTCTTCTTTGCTAGTGAATGGAGACGAATACAAATTTGGTCGATTGTGACTACCTAATAATAATAAAGCTTGTTCTTCATACCATTCTTCATTCTCTTCATTAAGATTAAACAAAGACAAATCTTCAATATCAGAGACAAATGAAATATCAAATTCACTAACTCCGTTTAGCTCTTTTACAAAATTAATCGCATCCTTGCCCTCCTTTTTCGTAAATATCTTTAAATTTAACTGCTAAATTTTCAATGACTCTATCAAAAGACAGTTGTTTTAGGCAGAACAACAATTCCGTAGAGGTTTACTGAATAATTACTTTGTGACATAGGTTTTACCTTCTTTCTTTATTTATGATTATATTGTATCATAAATAGTTTTAATAGTCAATAGTTTTATAGTTTTTTTATAGCTTTTTAACAAAAATAACTGAAGATTAGCCTATTTTCTTTAAATATGTTATAATTAAGATGCTTATATTTTAGGCGCTAAAAATTTTGTACAGATTATATTCTTGTCTATTTGTTTTAGCGCTATGTTGTTTAGAATGGTTCCAAAAACGTATCACAAGCAAACTAACCGTGTCAACACAGTTTTAGTGCCATGTTGTTTAGAATAGCTATGCTATTCTTTTTCTTTCACGCGCACCATCATCCCCAACACTTCACTAGATCACGCGCATCCCCACATCCTGCTATAAAAACCAGTTGCAAGCCCCTTTAGCTTCATAGAACTAAAATACGTCCCAGAAGAGCCTTATTTTTAGCCCCTGAGAGCCTTATAAAGGAAAGGTGGAAGAAATCCCTCCCTATTACGCTATCCCCTTAAAAACAGCCCCAAAAGAGCCTAAAACAAACCTTAAAAATAAGCCTCAAAAAACAAGCCCCAAAAAAAGCCTTTTAAAAACAATAAGAGAATGACCAGAGGATAATAACAAAAATAAAGAAGCACCTTAAATAATTCAAGATGCTTTCTTACTTTTTTTCTTTTTTTATCCTTAGTGCTATGTTGTTTAAAAATAGGACTGTTATCTTTTTACTCTTCTTGAAGATTTAAAGATTCCTTTGAGACTATAACTTCACTTACTTTTTTTCAGAATTAGAATTTTTTTCTTATGATTAGACCATTTTACATAAACCATTAAGCTTTGTTCATTTAACGGGGACACTTCTAATTTTTTTGTACAAATTGAATAGCTGTTCCTTTTTGATGCGGAAAAACATTTTATCAGATTCAAGCTTTGGGTCTTTTGATTTAATGCTTAGAACGGAACCTGTTATAGAGGTTTCATATTGAGATTTTGAAAGCCCTTATTTTCTCCAACCAAACGGTCAAAGGGTGCAATAAAAAGTATGAAAGCATAAGCAAAGAAAATAATAGTTGCTACTTTATTTTGAGCTTTTTTTGTCTATATGTTTGTTAAAGATTTTTATAATGACTTTGTATAGTACAATTGAGCCTATTGACAGTAATAACAAAAACAGCAAGCACTGGAAGCACTAACCCCCAATTTCCTTTTGGACTGTAAACAACATCAATCATATTTCATTCCGTTCCTAATCATTTCTTTTTACTTATTATTTTTTTACTAAGTATATCACATTTCTTAAAAAAGTCCTAGCATCCCTGGTCCTTGGGTGAAACCACGCGCTTCTTAGCAGCCTTTTTGCAACAACACTTCCACTAGCCACTAGGAGGCTAGAATACACCCCAGAAGAGCCTATTTTAGTTCCTGAGACGCTTATAAAAGGAAAGGGGATAGAAATCCCTATTATTATTTTCACCCCTTAAAAACAAGCTAAGAATCTCATTATTCTTGAAGATTCAAAGATTTTTTCAAAACTATAAATTCATCCACCCTTTTTGAATTAGAACGGCTTGTGTATTGTCCTATATAGACGGCATTTCCTGAACCACGAGACCATCTTACATAGACTGTTAAATATTGTTCATCTAACGGAGTCATTTTTAATTTATTTGTGAATTGAGTCTGCGTTCCTTTTTTTGATACGGAAAAAACATTTTGTCAGATTTAAGCTTTGGGTCTTTTGATTTGATTTTTAAAAAAGAGTCTTCAGTTATAAACGTTTCATATTGGGATTCTGAAAGTCTATTCCCTTCCCAAGTAAAAATATTGAATGGTTTAAAAACAGCTATAAAAACAAAAACAAAAAAATAACAGTGCCTATTATTTGCTTTATTTTTTTGCTTACATGAATCTTTTAGCTTTATGAGGATATTGTATGTTACAATTAATCCTATCGCTAATACAAAAAGGGAAACTGATGAAAAAAATACTCCCCAACTTCCACCTGGGCTGTAAACAACATCAACCATTTTATTTTTTTCCATTTCTATTTATTGTTTTTTTGCTTATTATTTGTTTAAGTATATCACATTTTTAAAAAAAGCCCTAGTATCCCTGGTCCTTGGGCAAAACCACGCGCTTCTTAGCAGCCTTCTTGCAACAACACTTCCACTAGCCTACTAGTGAACTTAAAAATACGCCCCAGAAGAGCCTTATTTTAGCCCCTGAGACGTTTATAAAGGAAAGGGGGTAGAAATCCCTATTATTGTTTTCACCCCTTAAAAAAACAGCCTAAAACAAACATTAAAAATAAACCTTAAAAAAACAAGCCACAAAAAAAGCGTGCAATTGCTCAATTTGACTTTGTAGCATTTTTTTGCACGTGCGTTTGTTCTGTTTCTTATACGTTTTTCAGAAATCGTATAAATTTCGTTATCACTTCTCTTACCAATAGCAATGACTTCAATAATTTCAATTGCATTGACAGTTTCATGAAAAACAATTCTCAGGCCCAGTTTTTTGTGTTTTAACTTCCTGTAACCTGCTAAATTACCGTGAAGAGCCTCTCCGGCAAGCATTCCTTGATTTTCTAACTTGATAAGTGACTTTTTAACATGAAGACGTTGACTATTATCTAATTTATAAAAATCATCTTGTGCTTCAGGTATCAATTCAACTTTATAACTCAATCCCAACCATCCTCTACATTTTCCAAACCTTCACGCCAATTTGAACCAAGAAATTCATCGACAGTTAAATTTTTTCGTGCTTCAAGTTCAAATGGAATTTTACGATCACGTCTGATTTTATTGAAATATAAATTAATTGCTGTAGTATAGTCAAGTCCAATCTCGTTTAAGACCTCACCGACTTCCTGTTTTAATTCAGAGTCAATACTTAGATTCAATCTTGCTTTTGTAGTTGTAATAGCCATTTAAATCACCTCATCTTTTTGTGTATATTATACACAAAAACAGATTTTTCAAACTTTTTTTACTTATTATTTTTTTACTAATTATATCACATTTCTTAAAAAGCCCTAGCATCCCTGGTCCTTTGGCAAAAGCCACGCGCTTCTTAGCAGCCTTTTTGCAATAACACTTCCACTAGCCTACTAGTGAACTTAAAATACGCCCCAGAGGAGCCTTATTTTTAGCCCCTGAGACGCTTATAAAGGAAAGGGTGATAGAAATCCCTTCCTGTTACACCCCCTTAAAACAGCCTAAAAAGCCTACAATGATAGACTTTTTTTACTTCCTTTTGATTTGTGATTTAATCACCAAATAATTTTTTTACTTCTTCCTGCATTTTTCTTAGATGAATAGTATCTTTTTCAGAGATTAAGTGAGGCAACACATAAGAAATGTGTTTTTCGTTAACTCCTTTTTCGTTTTAACGGGTATCCATGCGCTTTCCTCCAGTTGTTAGACCAATAACAGGCATATTTTTGGATTCCTGTTGACTAGCGTATAAGCAACATCTTGCGTTTCTGTACTTTTAATATCAGGAGAAACATAAACAAAGACGCTTTTTTTATTAGGGTTGTAATTTTTAGGCTTATATGCTTTCATGATTATTTCCTTTCTTAATTCGTATTTATATATTTATATAAATAGACTTCTTATTTGTTGTTGCTTTTAAGTATATCACATTTTTTTAAAAAAAGCCCTAGCCTTACTGTGATAGCAAACCACGCGCATCCACCATTTTACTTTACGAAATCACTTGCCCTAAAAACCTCCTTTTTGCAACACATGTTTGCCAGCCACTAGCTGCCACTACCTACAATTGTCCAGAATAGCCTTATTTCAGCCTCTGAGAAGCTTATAAAAAGCAAAGAGGAAGAAATCCCCTACTTGTTATTTACACCCCTTAAAACAGCTAAAAAAAGCCTAAAAACGATAGACTTTTCCTTTACTCTTTTTTTATTTAATTTTTATAATTTTTTTAACACATCAATAGCTTCTGTAATTTGCCCTGGCAACTGTTCTAAATTACCATTGATTTTGTAGGTCCAAATCAAGTCTAAACTGTCACTTTCAGCAATTGTAGTGAATGATAACTTATCCGTCAATTGTTGTTGTAATTGATGGATATAACCTTTATTTTCTTTAGTTACTTCACCAACATATGTATCATTTTTAGAATGGATTAAAATTTTATACAGTTCATCTGTGTCATCTTGGATTAAGATTAGTTTGTCTTCAATTTGATAAACACTAAACTTGAGTCCACCATAAGCATTTTCCAAATTTCGACCAATTGTTAAATTGTCTAATGCTTGTTTGATTTTTTTGTTCAATATTGCCATCTAATTGAAGCCATGTTTCAATGAAGTTTTCATCTTTTTGTGGGTCAATTGCTGAAATTCTAACGTACTCTTTTAGGATTTCAATATTTGCGCCTAGTTCATTAAATAGGTCTTTGTGCAGGATGCCTGAGTGTTCGGATTCATTTTTTTAAAATTAGGATTTTTAATTGCTCTTTATCTTTTTTTAATTCCGCTGTTTTTGAGCGATTTTTATCTTGTAGCTTTTCAATTTCTGATTTCATTTATTTTTCCTTCTTGTATTTTTTTCGATAATAGTAGTGATAAGTTCTTTTGTGATCTTACAATGTTTAAAACTGATTGCATGTCTAAAATTGTTAAGAAATTCTGGAAAAGAATTTTCTAAGAAATTAGTTGGTACTAAAAATTAAAGTATTATCAACTACACCATTGATGTCATAAGATAAACCATCATTATCTGTCCAAACTATATGATTAGCATCAGGGAACATAACGTTAATTGTTCCACGTTGAAATGTGGATTTTTAAGATATTTGCGAAATGCCAGCAATAACCGTTTGTAAATTGTTGTTGCAAAACAGTTTTACCTGTATCAACAGGTAATTCATCTGAATAAAGAGTGAATAGAAATCCTTGAATGAATCGGAGTACATCATCAAAAGCATTTGGGTAGGGTGTTCTTTTGATGTGAAAACCAATCTGATTTTGTTTTTTAAAAAATCGTTCTTCTTTTTGGTCCATAATTTTTTTCCATGCTATCTTTTAATTCTTAAAAATGAATATACTGCCCTTTTTAATACATGATTGCTAGAATATTTTTCATCAGTCAGCAAGCTAAAAAAATAACCACTTTAGCTCGATACTCTTTGACCAAATCAGCCAGCTTGATATATACTTTTTTTCAGCTAATGGCTTACTATCAAAAATTACGAATATGAGCCATGATAGACAAATGATAAGAAGCTGAAGTTCCTGTGGTGTCGTTTTTTTGAATGTAAAGTTTTGACCTTCCATCTTTGACAATGAGACTGAAATTTCTTCAGGTAAGATAGAGTCATTTGCTGTTAACAATTTAGTCAGTTTTGATTGAAATTCTTTAGCTACTTCTTCTAGCTGTTCAGGTTCTGTACTAACAAATCCTAAGTTAGCTGTTACTGAGAGGCGCGTGTATTCTGCCATTGTATATTCCTCCTTTTTAGTTTAATTTGACTGAAGCACGACTTGAATAAGGTCTTCTGACTCAATCTCGACTTTAATAAAGTCTTTTTCCAAAACATAGATGAAATCTTGGAAATTGTAAAGTTCCATTTTTTTAAGATATTCAACTTGTTCTTTGATTGATAATTGAGAAGTTTTTAATAGACATATATCTATCTAACAAACTTTTTATCATCTTCATTAATACAGTAATAAATGCCGTTTTTATCGACAAAGGTTAATCCGATTTGAATGTTTTCATCAAGTGTGTTTAGAAAATCTGTTAAATTCATGATAGCTCCTTTACTATTTATCCGTGGTGGCTTTTCCCACATATTCCAAATTTGCTTGAACAGCTTTTTCAACATCTTTAAATTTTTACGATTTCTTTTTAGTCCAGTCTTCATCTTGAGGATCCCCATACAAATAAATTCCAACAAACTGAATGTCGTCATTGCTTTCTTCTTGCATAGTATCAATTAAGGTTGCGTTAAATTCCATACCAGAATCTTTATGAACAAAGTAGCAAGAACTTGCAATTGAATCTTCATCAACATCTTTTCGAATATAAGTTATCAAATCAACATTTTTCATTAATTGGGAGTTGAAAAATCTAGCTCCATCATTATTTCCTCTGTATGTTGCAAAATGAAGCAACAACTGTTCAGGGTGATTTTCTATGATATAATGGATTTTTTTAGCTGTTTCTTCTTCAAAAATAAGCAATGCCTCCAGTAGTATCGAAAATATGTTTTAGGAAGTGCAAAGCATCAATAGGATTTGTGTAAACTGTTTCGATAGAAAAAAATTGTAAATTTCCTTAGCAAGTTCTTTGTCTAAAAAAATTAATTGGTTTCATAGTTAAAAAAATTCTCCTTTATTATTTAATAAACCCCTCCTACTGCCAAATGACAGTAGGGGTTTGTTTTATTTTTTTACAAATTGAATATATTTCTTGAAATCAGATTCAAGATCTTTTTGTTCTTTTAACTCGACAATTGCAACCTCTCTATCAAGGGTGTAAACAAAAACCTTTTTCGTATAAGTCAAATAAGTAAAGGATTTTTGAATTGATACACAAGGCTCTGGATCATAATGTTCAACCAAACGAACGCAACCCTCTGCATTTAACTCTAAGTCATACCTATTATTTAATTTAAACAGAACACAATTATCTGCAATTAAACTGATTCCTAAATCATAATCAAACATAGCTTTTATCTGCTAATTGCTCAAAAAGCAACCGCCAATTCTTTACTTGCAAAACTATAATTTCCATAGACTGTTTTTTTGTTGAGTAAACTTTTTGTTTCTTTTTCCCATTATTTTTAAAAACCACCTTTTTATTTTCTGCTTACCACCATGCAATCAATGCAGTTTCACCATCAATCCAATTCTCTAAAAACCCTCCATGCAAGCCGCCTTTTTGACCAGCTCCTCAACAACTTTTTTTATTAGTACAGTAAGTTGAGTTTTCAGGCAATAAATCCCACCCTTTTTAGATTTATACCCTTTCTTTGGTAATCAAGATTTTCGCTTTTTAAAAGCATAAGTAGGTTCAATCGTTGTAGAGGTAAATTTTTCTAAATCCTTCTCTTTTAACACTGTTACAACTACTGAAGGTAAATCATTAAAAAGAAAGGTTTGGATTGGGATAATCTATTCCATAATCAACAAATTTGTACTTTGTCCCATTCTTATCTGTTTCTTGCAAAAGAATTACAAGGGTCAAAAAAACGCAATTATCTTTACGCATCCCATTAGGAACATCATCAAAATAATCTTTTAATATTAGAATACTTATCAGAATACTTTTCTTTAAACAGTTTGAAAAAGTTTATGGTTGTCTTGATAATTATATTCTACTTGAATGGTTTGAGTAAAGTTGTCAATAATATCTTGAGAAAAAAACTTTTTCAACCTCATTATCTTTAACTGAGACAATAGTTAATCCCAAATCCCGAAGCTCATGTGGCTTATACACCTTACTAGTATCAATATTGGGCTTTTTAAGCTTTTTTTAAGTAAAGATCTAGTCCCATTTTGTAAACTCCTTATGTTTATTTTCTAAAAACTATTATATCAGATAGATAAATAAATGTCAACAGTTTTATAGCTTTTTATAGCTTTTTAATAAAAAAAGTTTTTTTAAATAAATGACCGCTTTAATAACGTAACCTTTAGATACATATTCAAAAACAAAAAAAGCCCAAGATCGTTGTTGCAATCTTAAGCATTTTTTTGTGTAATTTTTATCTTAGGTTTTTATTTTTTTAAAAAAAGATTTTTTTAAATTTTTGTTGTAAAATCAACTTCAACATTATCTAGTACATTATCTAGTTTTTTTCCACTGTATACATAGCGACTATAGCTAGACTTGGAACACAAATAATGATATTGAATGGAATGAAAAAGCTAGTTAAAAACATAACTTGCAAGACTTAAGATTGGCAACAAAAATTAAAAACAATTACCAATTTAACCATACTTATTGATTTTGAATTGTATATAGCTAGCAAATAAAGCAAACGTAGTATAAGCTCCGATAATTGTGATGGAGAACAAATACAAAGCAAATGCTGTCTGAATAGTATTTGCTTTATCAATCAGGGACGCTTGGAATTGGTAAAAACATAGATACAATAAGGATTAGTAACAATATTTTAGCGAAAAATTGTACAATGCCTGTTTATTTTTTTGCAATATATGTTTGATGAATGATTGTTTTTTTGCATTTTATAAGATTATTCCTTTCAGGACAATACATGCGTTTAAAAAAATTTTTTTCTTGATTTAATTTACAAATAACACTTTCTCTTAAATCTGACAAAGTATCAAAACTTGTGTCTAGATCTTTTGTCTTGATTAAAGTTTTTTTAGCTCTACCGTATCTTTTTGTTACAGTAGTAATAATTGTATCAGAATCTTTGTTTAGCACATTTTCATTTTCTTCAACGATTGAACGAATGATGCTTTTTGCTTTTATTAAGTCTTTATTTAAACCTATAGTAATAATTAATGGGTAGATTGTTGTTGAATCTGTTAAGTCATTATTTACAATGATCGCATCATTTAAAAAGAGAATTAGGAACAATAGCTCTTTCATTTGTTGTTAGATGGATAATTGTATGACGCATATTGATTTTTTCAATTACACCTGAAATATCTTTTTCAGGAAGTCTAATTCGTTGATTTATCTTGAAAGTCTCAGATGACAACAGCAATGCCCCTGCCAAGATATTTTTTTAAGAGTGTTTTGCAGCAAGAATCCTAAAACCGCAACTAACAAAGCTGAATTAGTCAGAAATGTTTTTGTCATATCTCCTAAGATATTAAAACGGTCTAGAACTGCAACCAAGGTTACAACTATGATCGATGTCCTGGCTATTTTTCTTAGGATTCTGTTGGTAATATTATCATGCTTTTTAATAATCTTTTTAAAAAACAAAATCAACACTTATGAAAATAGCTATTGCGATTAAAAATAGATGTAATGAGTTTAAAATCAATCATCATTTTCCGTAAAGAAACAACTATAAATAGTTATTCTATTCCTTTCATTTAATATTTCAATTAAGTTAGCTGTACGGTAAGCTATTCAAATAGTCTGAACATCCTCTTTATTTCAAAGCAATAAAGATTCTTTCAAACACTAAATTTTCATTTCTTAATTTCACAATCTTTCCGTATCTTGTCTTCAGATTGTATTAAGACTTTTTTTACTTAGTCGTATTGATAAAATCTTCGCGCAATGACATAGAAGCTGCATCATGCACATTTAATTTCATTCTATTTGTATAGCTTTCCTTAGCTATCTTGCTTGTGTTATAAGGGTTCACGCTATGTATGAAAAACTCCTTCTTTTGTTGCCTTGCTTAATAAGCAACGTTTAAATAAACCAAACTTCAGACTGTTAATCATCCGATTGTAGTCTTTTTGAAGTAGTCTTCTTTTGTTTCTTGTTTGAATCTAAACTGACTAAATCTTCAATGACAATATCTTTCCCAGTATTTGTAGCTTGACTAACCAACTTAGAAACTAATTCTAACATAGAAGTTTTTGTTTTAGTTGCTTTTTCCTTTATGGAGATAGTCATATCTAGTTAAAGACTGTAACTTCCCATTAGAATTGATTTCAGAAACTGAGATAAATCCTTTATTGAAGTCAATTCCTAAAAACACCATGATTATTCCTCGTCACATCTATAGCTTCTTTACGATACATGATTTGTAAGTATAAGATGCCTTTTTCGTTTGATGATTCGATAAGTTAAAGGGTTAGATTTCTTCTCAGATAAAGTCTTTAGAATATCTTTCTTCGCTTCCTTGTTCTTTAACACAAAGGAACCAAAGATATACTTACCCGAAGTCGATACCCAAGGATTATCCAATCTCAACTTATAGTCAAAACAGTTGTATTTAAAGTTGAAGCTAATTTGAAACTGTTGATTCCCACAAGTCTCATTTTTATCTCCAATGTAAACAACTTGATTGTCTCTTTTTACCAAAAAACTTTTTGTTTATTGTTTTTTTAACAAATGCTTTGTACCAAAAAGTCAAATGAAGTTTTCAGCCCATTAGCCAACAGTTGATTTACTTTATTTAACTTCATTTGCGTCCAAAACAAGCGTAGTTTTTGTGAGCTTTCTTTTTTTCAAAGAAGCGGAACTTGAAGATAAAATAGCTTCTAACTTTGCTATCTTCTTGTATAAAGAACGTTTGCGCTTATACAAATTATTATATTGGTAGCGAGCCGATTCTTTTAATAACTTGAGTTGATTTTTAGCAGTTGTTATAACTGCTTTAGCCATCCGATTGGTTAAGTTAAACTCAAACATCAAACCTGTTTCGATACTGAGACTCAGTTTGTCCATTTAATTTGTGTCGTAAATGGTGTACAGCCCTACGGACTAAAAATTAAATAGCTTGGAGTAGTCATCAAAGTAAGAATACAGTGGAAGATTATCCCTTACATAAAGTTTAGATTCTGTAACTAAAGTGATACTAGTCATATTCTAAATCCTTCTTAAATTTTTGAACTTTGCTTTTAATTATCTTGAATTAAAATAAAACTGTTTCTTTACCTCTCTAATTTGCTTTCTTATAAAGAATTACCAACTACCTGAAGAGCCACCACCATCAAAGCCACCGCCTCCCCAGCCACCTGAAGACCATGAAGAACTACTTGAACCACTTGAACTACTAGGGCTATACAAGTAACTAGAAGAATTTGAGTTGTCAGAATTACCCCTACTTCCTTTCAAAGATTTTTTTGCTTTGCTGCCTTTTTCTTGGGGCGGAATACTGTTCTTTTTGCGAAGCCAAATGCTTAGAGACTAAATTTGATGTCCATGTTGGATTTGGAATGAATTTTTGAGTTAGTTGGATATAGTTTATCTTCCCCCTTATAATTAAATTGAGAACGTCCCAATCTAATCTTAAAGTCATATTCCCTTTCTTTTTCTAATCTTTTTAAGTATTCTTCTCGTTCTTTTTCTTCTCGTTTCTTTTTCTTCTTGTTCTTTTTTTATAAACATCAATTCTTTTTGATTCCAAGAATCATTCATTACAAACAAAAGGCATATCTGGATAAAGTTTATCTAAGCCTTTATAATAATATTGAGAACGAGCTAAATACTCATTAGACCAAAATTCCTTTACACGTTCTGGAGTCCATGTTTCATTATCTTTAAAATCTAAGTCTTTAGGAGTTAGTTTATCATCTCCTTGATAATCAAACGATGAACGGTCCTTTCTTTTCCCCTTATTAATTATTTCTACTAAATCATCTGGATTGTTTGCAAAAATATTTAACTACTATGAACACGAAAAATATTACAACAATAACAAAAAAACTAGCTACAATAAATGCTCTGTACTGAAAATATATCTACACGATTTTTGCTCTTTATAGTTTTCTTCAAGCTCCTTACTACTTACATTTACAACTTTACTAACTTCATCAATCATATGAATGATTGCACCATCATAATCTTGATTTTTCATGTAAGACTTAGAAGAATTTAAGATTTCATTTGCTTTAGAATCTGTCAAAATCGTAGAAAAGCTCATTTGATGTTTCGATTCGAATTTCCTATCATTGATCGCAATTGCAATTAAAGCGCCCTTGTTTGTGTCAGCATACCCAATTTTCCATGCTCTAGCAACCTCATTAGCCTGCTCTTCAATGTTTTTCCATCCAAAGTATCTACAATGTAGATGCCAATTTGAGTCTCAGAATTTGAATTGAAATTGCTTAATTTGTCACTCACCTTCTCTGAAAGATAATGTTGCGGATCATAGATGCCGTTTGATGGTCTATCTGGAATGGTAGTCTCTGCATGAGCAGGGCTAAGAAAAGAAAAATAAAAGGGACTAACAGTAAAAAGTAATAGTTTTTTTCATGATTTTACCTCACTTTCTTCCTTAAGCTCGGCTAATGTCTTTGGCTTTTTCTTGGAAGCTGAACGCGCTCAAAAGTTCCATGAATGCGGTCCACGACAAAAAACATCAGCGCATTTTCCTAAGCTTGATAGAGCTACTATTATTAATAAAAAGAAGACTATCTTCTTTATTGTATGAGCGAAAAACAAATTTTTAACATTAAACGAATTAACGAGATTAAAAAGCTTCTTTTTGTAAGTGAGCTACAGAACCAACAGAAATCCATACTTTATCTAACATAAACATAAGCTTTTTGAATAACTTGTTCATCATGCAAATCAATTAGTTCAAATGCAAAATTTCCATCATCAATAACAACAGTAATGTCTGAATGATTTAGATTTTTTTAATGCTTTAGAAAATTCTTTTGCCTCTGTTAAGATCTTATCTCCCCATACACAATCTTTCTTTATAAACTTTTTATAATTTTTCTGGGTTTGGAGAAAAATTAAGAATTTTGCGATGGGGTTAGCCACAATAGCTTCTTCAATCATTCGTGTAAGCAAAGATGTTTTACCAGTAGCTAATTGACCTTGAATAGCAATTTTATTAACCGTATTAAGGTCAATAAATTGCATTTTCTTATTAGAATCTAGACCAAGCAAAAATTTGATTATCAGATATTGGGCGGTCTTTAAATTCACTAGCCTGATAAAGCTCTTCAACATAGATTGGGAAAGCTTTTTGACAAAGTATAATCAACTCTTATAATTTTTGATGATTCAAAAACAAATTTAACTTGATTTGAATCGAAAAATTTTGTTTAAAAGCAGCGTATTCAATTTTTTTAGTCCAGGAACTATTAAGCTCTAATTTTGTCACTAAAAGATTACCAAAAACATCAGCCTGAATGATACTGGCATCATTTTTGAAAAATCCGCTTAAAACTTGAATAAAATCAGTGATTTCTTCAGTCTCTTTAGATCCATAAAGATAATTTACTTGAACCATTAAAAGTCCTCCAAAACTCTTTTGTTGTGTTGAGCTGTTTCTTCTTGTTCAAATTTTTTTGAACTCCGCTTTACGTTTATCATAAAGCTCTAATACTTCTTCATATTCCATTACTAGTAATGATTCTTTAGAATGTTGCGTGTCCGAACCCATTTTTTTCTTCAAAGAAAGGAATTTGTTCTGACATATGAACTTGCATTTCAAACTTGTTTCTTTGATATGACGACTTGAAACACATTCTATAACCAATGTACATATACACGAATAGAATGAATAACATCAAGATATTGTTTTCAAACATAACCCCTCCTACCGCTTATCAAAAATAAGCATTAAGCACACTAAGGATTTTTCAGATTCCAAATTACAAAAATACAAAAAGGAATTTCAATATCCATCTCAAAGAAACAAGATGAATCAATAATTGAATTGATAGACACATAAGAGTCATCCAAATCAAAAAGAAACATAATCATCATCTGAGTATTTTTCTTGAAAGGCTTTTTTTAATTTATCTTGAACTTCTTTTGCTAACTTCTACAATTACGGGCAAAAACCTCCCATAACCGAGAGCATAATTAAAGCCCTAAGTAATAATGTAATTTTTTTATTTTTATTTCTTTCCTCTTTTTCTCTTTTAAGGCGACGCTTCTTTTGCCCAGCGTCCCTCTTTTTACATCGTCCATAGTGACCTCCTTAATGTAATTTTATTTCAATTTTGTGTAACATAATTAATCTCTTAGTTCAAGCAGCTTATCTTCAACCATAAAAGGCAAAGGGCTTGTTTTAATTTTTTCTTTTTGGAACACACTCAGACAAAGCAGACTCCGAAGCCCTAGCCATATCTATTAACCAAAAAAATCAGAGCCGTTTTGCATAATATCAATCGACCATTGACCTTTCAATTTACAGTCTTTGAGCAGTTTTGAAACTTCAGATACCACTAAACTTTCGTTCTCCTCGTAGCGCTTCATCAAAGTTTCTTCATGATTGATATAGTTGATATAATCGTGTTGCTTTTGAACATCATTCAAACTACCTAATTCCAAGAAGTGTTCTTTCATGACAGAAGGCTCCCAATAAGGAGAGATGCCAATAATCTCTTCTGTATCGAAGTCTACAAACACTCGATATTCTGTATGCAAAGGTAAACCATTATAAATTGTAGGATTGTCTTCTTTGTCATCAATGAACTCTCGAACCACCCACTCATTGTTAGAAGAAACTCCATAAACCACCCGATTATTTAAGGGTGAAGCGAACTGACTTGCTTGGTGTTGAATAAACCACAAGTAAGAGCCTAGCTCTGAAACTTCTTGACCTTTGGTAACTTTGGCGTTTCTAAAGTCAAACTTAGATGAGAACGTACCTGTTTTAATAAAGTAGTCTTTCTCTAAGTCTAAATCGAAAACCTTTTGAGCATATTGATTGATAATTTCAAGGCTTAAAGGGTTTAAATCTTGAAACTCATAGATACGTGTACTTTGCAATAGCGTTAACGGCACTTTGATAATGCGAGTTTTTGGGATTTTGAAAAACCTAGTTTTATCTACAACTTGCTTAATTGGAAGTAACCAATTTGACATAGCGTTTGGATCTAAATGCAATAAGCGATAAAGCACCTCATCAATATCCAAAATATCTAACCCTTGACGGAACGTGTGATAAAGGTGCATGTTTCCAGTCTCAATGTAGCGTTTGTAAAGACTTAGTAAGGTTTTACCACTAGGTTCGGGAACATCTTGCTTTGCGAGATACCCTGTGAACTGTACTCCAAGTTGTTTTTCTAACTTCGGTGCTACTTCTTTCCTATAGTGTTGAATAGGGTTTGGTAAAAGCTAGTACATCTCCTACTTCGGAATCCCAAATTACAGTCTGAGAGACCAACTCCTCTACTATCCTCTTAACAACCTCTTTTTGTTTCTGAGGTCAAATCTACTAATTTATCTGATTTTTTTCAATTTGTTTTTGAGCGTTCTGTTGAGCTAAGTTAGGCGTTTCTAACTTGCTTTCAACTTCTTTATAGGCACTCTCAAAGGCACTTTTGTCTCACTGAATTGTTTTTAATAAGCAAAGCTAAAGTATCTAATTCTTCTTTGCTATATGCCCGTTTAGGGTTCATTTCAGACAAAAGCAGACTTAGACTTTAAATTTTGAAATAAATTAAACATTGAACTTCTTTCTTTTTTTAGTTAGTTAAGTATGAACTATTTCTCCCTACACTTTGTTAAGAGGAGAATTTTCTTTCATAATCAAACACTTTTTTTCCTTCTATTGTCTCAATATAGCTTCAAAACGAAGCAACTCATTAGAAGCAACTTTGTCTTTCAAAGATGTAAGTATTGGCTCCCAAGCATCATTTACCGCTGGTCTAGAGAAACTTTCTAACAGCTCCTCTATTTCTTCAATAAATGCAACGTAAGCCGCTTTTCCTCCAAAGTTAATTTTTGTACCATAAAGATTTAAGGTTTTTTCTAACACACACTCTATTTGACCAAATTCAAAAGGATTAGCCTCTTCAGAATAATAGAGCAATGTGGAAGCATCTTGTGCTTTAGAGGTGGTATACCCCATGTTGTCCATTTCTAAGTCATAAACACTTAAGCAAACTTTCATTTTGTCCCTTTCATCCCAATCAACACTATAAAAAGAATTACCGCAAATCCTACAATCCACCCTAAAAAGATAAGAAAATTTTTAAAGAAGATCCTTCATACCATGTGGTAGTATGCCCAGAATAAGAAAAGTCAGTTTTTTTCTACTAATTAGAAGGGAATTAAAAACCCCATAAATGGATTACAAGAGACACTATTAGAACAATAGCAACAGACTTATTTTCCATTAAATAATTTAATAAATAATTTAAATGTTCATCCATTTTACATTACCACCTTTTTTTAATTCTTAAACTTTCACAATATCAATTAGATCTTGCAACATGATTTTTATATCAGCTCTGCTGTAATTCCTATTGTGACAATTTCAATTATTTCGTCACCAACTTCAGTTTTACTTTTTCTGATTGATAGAACATGACGAAGCTTGTAACTACTTGGTTTACCGCAATTATTTAAATATGTGATTTCTACGCATATTCCAGGCTTATTATAAGACAAAGCAGATGAATTGTCGTTATTGATTACTTTATCTAAAAAAATAACTATTTTTAGGTCTTTCAGCTATTATATCTTCACTACCTTTGAATCTGCCAATTAAATAAGTGTTGATAAATACTGAATTTTCACTTGTAGCCATAGCTCCTCCTATTTTTTGATTTTTGAAGTCTAGCTTCAGCGCGGACGTATTCACTTTCATCCTTTTCAAGAATGTCTAATCTATAACCATGCTTTGCAACTTCTACGCGGACATCTTCATCAGGGTCTTTCACAAGTTTCTCTAACCCATAGCCTTGTTTAGCCACCTCTTTTCGCACTAGCCAATGAGGGTCATCAACAAGAATCTCTAGTCCTCCACCTAGTGAAGCAACTTTTGCTCTTATTTTATAATCTGGATCCCCTATGTTCCGTATGCAATTAGCACTTGTAACATCTTCTGCTGTAAAAGGCTTATATGTGTGACTTTTAAACGTGTGCCTAATAATCATCATTGTTGAACTAACATTTACCATTTTTTTATATACCTTTCTTTAATGAGCTTTGAAATTATAAATAGGTTTTACAATCATGTCAATTGTTGCTGTATCTGTGATAGCATCAATAATCTCTTGAGACTCTTTATAAGCAAATGGCGCTTCATCTAGTGTAGCTTCACAAATAGATGTAGTGTAAACCCCATCCATTGTCTTACGATAATCTTCAAGTGAGAGTTGAGCTTTTGCTTTACTTCTTGACAGGACTCGTCCAGCTCCATGTGGGGCTGAAAAGTTCCATTCTGGATTGCCTTTACCTGTTGCAAAGATTGATCCATCACGCATATTGAGTGGAATAATAAGTCGTTCACCAGCTTGGGCTGAAGTAGCACCTTTTCGAACAACACCATTTTCGATGTCAATATAGTTGTGCATAGATTCAAATTCATCAATAATTTCCCACCCCATAGCGTTTGCAATACGATAAAGCATAGTTTTACGAGAAATAGTTGAATATTTTTGAGCAATGGCGATATCATTTAGGTAATCATCTAATTCTTTACCATCTAGATAGGCTAATTCTTTGTTGATAACACCACGTTCAGGAACATCAACATATTTTTGGAATATGACGAGTTATTTTATATTGCTTTAATTCTTTTTCAATTTCTTTTTTTGACGACCATTTTCAATTAGATATTTAACAATAGCATCTGAAACTTCACTTGAATTAGTCATTTTTTTGATTCAGCAATACGTTGATGATGTTTTGCAACAACAACACCTAAACCTCTAGATCCTGAATGGACTGTGAGCCATAATTGACCATCTGGAGACTTACCAAGCTCAATATAGTGGTTTCCTCCACCAAGAGTTCCGCAGGACTTCATGATATGTTCGTAGCGCTTTTGGTCAATATGAAATGACAAATTTTTTTAAGAGCGCTCGCATTTCTTTTTGATTAATGACTACTTGGTTATGGATGTTTTGTCCAGCTGGTACTTTTTCGTTAACAACACGGTCAAGTTTCTCAAGATCAAGATTAGAGTCTTCAATGCGGATTGCTCGCATTGAACAACCAATATCAACCCCGACCACATTAGGGGCAAACTTTTCCAATCAGTTCTATTTTTCAGGCAATCGGATAGTCGTACCAATTGTTGAACCTGCCCCTGCGTGGACATCAGGCATGATGGCAACGGTTGTGTTCTCTGTAATTGGCTCGTTTAGCATACCAATCACTTGACTAATTGCGGTTTCTTCAATATTGTGTGTGAATACTGTAGCTGTATTTTTTTGCTCCTTTTTAATGTTAATGATGGCATAAGTCATCTCCCTTTCTTGTTTTAGCGTTTTTAAAGTTTTACTGCTGTAAAAATTTAATACTGCGCGTGATACCTAATAAAATTTTAAACAACACTTTCTAGAATCTTATTACAAATATTATAATCCATATCTTCATTTTTAGAATAGCGAAGTGCAAATTTTTCTATAATCAGGATCATTAGCTGCATTATATCCTAGTTGAGATATTTGAATCATCTTTTTATTTTTAAGAAGTCTATCGTCATTAGAAAAAAACAATCATCAAAAAGCGATAGGAAGCTTTTTGTTTTTTTGTAAAGAGTTGCAAAAGCAACCTAGCAAGAACTCACTTTCAACAAATTCCTTACCTGATGTTTCATCTGGACGCTCCAAAAACTAGCAAATAATTATAAAGAAAATCTTTAATCTTGAATTTATCGCATCCAGCCCATTCCTGAGCAAACTCTGGAACGTACAAGTAACTTCCTTGAAGTTCTTTTCTAAAAAAACTCTTTCCTTGCTGTAAGGCTAACATATGGATTCGTGTCATTTTGCAGTTCTTCTAGCCCATAACCTTGTTTAGCCACTTCTTCACGAATACGCCAATCTTTGTCGCTTATAAGTTTGTCTAATCCATATCCGTGTCTAGCAACTTCTAATCTTATACTTGCGTTTGGATCACTAACTAACTGATCTAGCCCATAGCCTTGCCTAGCAACAATTCGTCTAATATAATCATTTTCATCATTTGCTAGGGAGTTTAATTCAAAAGCAACCCTTAGCAACAGCCCATCTAACAGCTTCGTTTTCATCAGAGGCTAAATCTTTTAGCCTATAGCCTTGATTGAGCTACTTCTGCACGAACCCTAGCACTACGATCATTAACAAGGATGTCTAGTCCATATCCATGTTTAGCTACTTCTGCACGAACTGTCCAATAACCATCATGAACTAACTTATCTAACGCAACTTTATGTCTAGCAGCTATAACTCGCTCTTGAGTGATACTTGACGTAGAAAAATTTTTCTAATTCTTCTTTAGTATATTTTTACTTTTTCCCATTTTTAAACCTCTTAATATTGTTAAATAAATTGTATCAAAAAGAAAAAAATAAGTCAATAAATTATAACTTTTTATAGCTTATTTTAATGTTTTTTTGATTTTTTTACTAAATCAATACAATAAAAAAACTAAAAAAATAGGCTGTCAATCGACAGCCTTATTTGACTCCATTAGGCATTTCCTTCCAATAAAATTTTTCTCATTTGTTAGTTCAGTAAAATTTATAAAAAAACTTTTTGAAAAAAATTGGAATTTTTTTAAGTTCTTTTACAGGATAAATTGTCTTTTTCCAGTATCACATTTGAACTTAAAAGATTTCAGCGTTACATTTTCTTTATCGATTAAGATTTGAACTAATTGATATTTAGTTATCTCTGCTTCTTTTATTTTAAGAATAACAAAAATCTTTATTATCAATATATAGAAACTTATCTTTCATTCCATCAAGAATAAAAAGCTCCTACAGCAGACCCATTTTTAACATAACGGTTATCCTCTACAGTTTCAATTCTCATGAAATGCACTGGGATGCCAGCGTAACGCTTATCTAGCACAAACGAAATTTTTGTTAAATCCACTTTTTACCTCACTACATTTTTTTATTTTTAACGATATTTTTTTCTAAAAGGTTAGCTCCTACATTTAACTTAGTCACACCAAGAATTTCATCCCATTTGTTAGCAAAAAGTATCTAAATATTCATCTGACGGAGACTTTTTCTCTGAATCTAAACGAATGGCTTGCAATAAACGCAAGTTCAAATCCACTCCTTTTGATTTTGAAGAACTTCCATCATTAAAAAATTACAGTGAGAACTAAACTCCCATCATCTTCCATACTGACGTTATTTGTTGTCATGATTCGCCCCACTGGGTCAACAATATCATAAGACACAAAATGTTTTTTTGATTTAGAGCTAAGTATTCAAGAATGGTCTGAATATCTTGCCCTAAAAGCGGTCATTTGCTTAACCAGCTGATAACTCCTCATTCTTCTTCTCCTTTGTTAACTAGCAATTTCTGAACTTTTTTTCAATTCTTCGTCAGTCATTTTTGTGCCATAAAGATTGATTTCATAAAACAGTTGTAATTTTGTTTCCAATTTCAAATCTGAAGCATCACTTCTTTTCACGATTCTACGATAGTCAATTTTATGGTTCATAATGAACTCTTGATCTTCATTTGCTAAATCTTTAAAAATACAGACCATTAACTGTAACTTTATTATTTATAAAATCAAACAAAGTAGATAAGCGCTGCTTCCCATCTAAAAACCTCTAGCAAATCATCATCCCTATCTTTAGCCCCATATTGTACAACTACAGGTCTAATTTCCGCCTTGCTTTCAAAAAAAGATTTAGGATATAGTCATTTTTGCTCTTCTGTCCAAACATATCCACGTTGATAAATTGGATTTAGCTCAATCAAACCATTATTAAACAACATGTAAAAAAATATCTTACTGATGAACGAAGCGTTACTGATTCAAAAATCTTCATCATAAGATAGTTTTTTTCTGCAAAGATTGCTGAATTGGGACGATAGTTCCTTTTAAGCAAATTTCCTTTTTCACTAATAGATGGATAGTGTCTATTTGACTTGTATTTAAGAATCAAAGTTCTATTTTTGATTTCATAACCAATTTTAAAACTATCAGGGGTAAAAACTTGATTGTTTAACATAAATCCATCTGGAATTTCTAATGGATACTCTAAAAACTCCAGCTTTTTCAAACTCTTTTTCGGTTGGCAGAATTGCCTTAAAATTAAATGCGATTGTCATTGTTTTCTCCTTTTTAATTATCATTTAGCTTTTATAATAGTATTGTACCATAAAAAAAGCTTATATTGTCAATAGTTTTATAGCTTTTTATAGCTTATTTTTAACATTAATAAAAAAAGTGATCCTAATGGATGCACTTTTAACAACAGTTTTTTTCTAATTCCCATCAACAGAATCTAATTCAGATTTTTTTCAATTACATAGGTATTTGTACCGAATAGTGATGATGTTTTTAATATAAATATGAGTATCATCTTCTGAATCAATTTTGAATTTATGACTTTTTGATCATATCGCTTTTTGCTTTCAATTTCTAAGGTCATTTGGTTTCTTGTAGCTGTGTATTCATGATTTTTTTGACAGCATTAGCTTGTTCACCCATAAAGAAGATAAATAAAACGATTGGTACAATAGCTGTTATTATTGTGAAAGTAGTAAATATAAACTGATATTCTTCGTCTATAACAGCTGTTAGAATGGCTACCACAACAAATATTGCGAAGGATACTACTACGAAAAACATTTGATAATCACTAAATTTTGTTAAGATTGATACTAGATTTTGCATTTTTATTTTCATTCCTTTTTCTAATTAATTTTGATATAAAAAAACAACAAATTCCGAATGTAGCAACCCCTAAAATTAACGCTAAAACTGCTACTATTGTTCCAACGAAACTTCCTTCAAAATAGTCGTATGTATGTCCTGAATAGGAAAAAAATCAGAATTGCTATTTCCAATCAAATATTGCAATCCGACAAATTAGATAACGAATGCGATAAACATAATTGGTAAAATAAATTTATTATTTAGCATGAATTGTAAAATTGGTTCCATATTTTTTTAATCCCCATCAATCTTTTCAGATGTTTTATCAATTGTATAAAGTTTATCATCTAACTTAACTTGAATTATTTTATCATCATCATAGATGATTTCTAAATCAACTGATAACAAAAACTCATTTTTTTGAAGTGATTGTTAGAATTTTTATTATTTTTTTAGTTAAGGTGTATTCTTTTATTTTGTACAATTTTATCATACTCTTTATATTTTTGGAATAATAACATAATTGGAGCAATTATAAAGAAGATTACCCCAATAAAAATAGAATACATATTTAATACCTAATTTATTGTCATCATTATTTTTGGTCGTCATTGTATGCTTCAATGATCGTAAATAATACTAGAAATCAAGTAAAAATAAGAGATGTAAACGCAAGAACATTGACCCATGTTGGGTTTTTGATTAGATGTGAAATTAGTGAGTCCATATTAAATCCTTTCTAATATTTTTCTAATCTCCGTTAATAATTGCATCTGGGCGCATTTTACACATAGTTAACAAATTATTTAATGCTTTTTTTCGTGTTCCCTTCAGTTGGTTTCCAGTAGCTGCTATCAACATCATCTTTAAGGTTTGAGATAGCATTTTCTAAAATAGGGAATTGCTTCAAGAGCTGTCATACCATAAAGTGAACGGATTCCTGTTTCACATTCGGATGGAGTGATTTTTGGTTGAAGAACTCTGTGCAAAAAAATTCTGAGTAATTGTAGGTTATATTTAGGGAAAGCTCTGTGGAGCCACCCATTTGGTAAGTTCCACCACGCATGAAATGAGCGTCATTGATTTCAATGACTTCTTTTTGTGATGGGGTCTAAGAGTTGGATATCGTATGACATGTTGTTTCCTTTCTTAATCTTCAATTGTTATGCGAACTTGACCATTTACATCAGGTTGCAAAGATTCACTTTGATAGCCAATGAATCTTATTCGTTTTTCCTGTAACAGGTCGATATTCTACTTTTTGTGATTTTTTTGAATTTTTTTGTTATAGTTTTATTTGATAAGATATTGTATTTATCTAAACTAATGCTTTTTTTGTTTCAGTTTTGTCTTTTATAGCTATTTTTAGCTCACCTAATTGGTGTTGTTTAAGTTTTAAGAAAGGCTCAAAAACATTCGTTAAATCTTTCCCAGCTTTTTAGAGGTAAAAGAAAATGATACATGGGATTGAGTCTGTTTATCCACATAAACAACAACATCCGTATTGCTATCATCCCCGTAAACAGTTGTCCAATCTGTTTCAGATGTGTATTCATGTATAACGTGGTCTTGGATAATTATAGGTGATGATATAGAAGTCCAGGAATGATGACGGATAAGATCATCAAAAATCAAACTTTTTTTCTTTTTGACCTTCTTTTAACTTTGGACCATCATATAGTTTTTCTTCTTTATATAACAACAAAAATGAAAAAGAATATAGCCAGACAACCTGCGATAATCGCAATATACACTGTATTCGTTAGTAATTTAACCATATTGAGGGAATCATCCTAATCTTTATTTTCAAAGATTTGTTTCAATTCTTTTTGTTTAGAATCTTGTTCAATTGTAATTCAAGCTCGCCATCAACTTCATCTTTTTCAATTGGTCCTTTTTGCCCAAATAAGCTTCGTTGATGCCCTTGGATGTTTTTTTGTATTCAATTTTTTTGTGATTCTTGAATCCTTGTTTAAGTCACCATTGATGACGATATTATCTTTTTGATGCGAACTTTTTTTAGAATAAGATGCATCATCCTTTTTAATTTTAATATCAGCCTCGCTAGGAACTGTAAACAATTTATAATCAGCACTTAACTTATCCCCTGCTATCAAATCATTATTAACGAGGAGTCCATATTGGCTACTATTTGTAATGATCACTTTTTGTATCATTATCGTTTGTATAGATTTGTTTCCAATTTTCATCGGATACAGATGTTTTGCTTATGTAAAGTAACGGGATTCCACAAATCATCGCAATAAAGAGAGCTAATGCATAACCTATAATTTTAGCATTTGACTCACCCAGTTTAATGAATTTATGATATATGTAAGCTGCAATTAAAATGAAAGCTGCAATGATCGCAACTATTAATTGATACATTACAATTCCAAAAATCAGATAAAAAATTCCATCATAACATTTCCTTTCATTTCCTTTCTACCAATAACTTAACGTTAATTTATAATCGGGATTAAGCTTCCCTAAAAATAGTGATATTTTTCTTGCCCTGCCTCTAAGTTGTACCCTATGCTTTGTCCAAATTGGTTGTTCGTCAATAATTGCATTGTGTTCTAGCAACCATTGAATAAAACCTGAATGATTGGAACACGTAACCATTATTGAAGGCGTTTGACATGGCTTGGTAGATGCTTGTGTGTGGGATGACTTTTGTGCCTGTATCGTCCAGACAAACGAAGTTTTCACTGAAGTTAAAAATATTCCGAGTATTGCTCAAATGCAGATAGTGGGTCTTCACTTTTTTTGTGAATCATGTTTTTTTATGAATAACGTCATAAAAGACCGTTTCATCAATAAGCTTGAACAAATTCGTTTAAGTCAGTGATTTCAAGAGATTCGTCTTCTGAAATATAAGGATAATCATCTTTGTAGTTAATTCCCTTTGCATCTAGATATTTTTCAAAAGTAGGAAACCATTCATTATTCCCAAATAATTGGAAATAATGGTCTTCACCATTATTTTTTTATTAAGTAATGTAATGTTGTATCGCCTTGACATTAATTTAATCTCCTTCCATGATGTCTTTATTCATTATTGCTATTTTTTTCAAATACTGAATATATTTAGATAAAATTTGCTCAGATGGTGTTTTTGGATAAAAGATGAAATTCATCAAGCAGACGATTAAGTTCCTTAGATAATTTAATATGCTCGTTAACTTTTTCTTCATGTAGTTTATTTAGAATGTTATCACAATATAAAAACATAATCATTTAGATTTTCAAAATCTGAAGGTTTTTGCATAGATTGAATTAATTCATCGTATGAGCTTACATCATTTGAAAATTTTTTTCTACATGTAATAAACACATATAGCGTTCATCATTATTTTGAATCCAATTTTGAATTGATAATTTAGCCATTTTTAACACTCTTTTTCTTTAATTAGCTGCATTTTTAATTCCCTTACAATTCTTTTGGTAATTTTACATCAAACCCTTTTTTTAATAGATTTAATAATTCTGAACATTTCAGATAAGCTATAAAGAGGTTTTAATTCTTTTAAAAAGCCATTCTTCAACATCTTCCAAAGTTAAATCTATAATTTGATCATATTCTTTTGTACCATCCATTTCATATGGCGAAATATTTACATATTTTGTAGAAATACCGTTATCATCTATTTCAATAGTACGCCAACACTCTCCTACAACATAAGCAATTTTATCTACATCAAGTAGATGAACAAAACCTACAGGTTTTAGTTGCTGCTTCACAAAAATTTATCGAACTGCTTTTTCAACTTCTACCATGTAAGGTTCATGTTTTACATCAAATGCTACAGAAAGAATTTTTAATATGAGGTGTTTTTAATAGAGACAGTTCCTTTATTGATTTCATAAACCAATAACTTAGTTGGAACCATATAAATCAATTCAAGCGTTAAAAATGTTGCCAAGAAAATGGTCTTTTTCAATTTCAATTCGTTCTTTAGCTTTTTTTAAAAATCTCCTTTTTCCAATTTTAAATAATCAACAAATTCTTCTAACATATTTTTACCTCTTTTGTTTTTTTATAGTTTTTATTATATCACAAAAATAATTATTTGTCAACTATCTTATAGCTTTTTTTATAGCTTTAAATAAAAGAAACAAGAGTTAATCACTCCTGCTCTGTTAATTATTAAATATTTTTTTAAACTTAACATACTGTTGGTTACGTTCATTAACGCGGTCAATCACTACCTTTACTTCATGCTTTAGTTGTGACATAAAAAAAGTCATAGGGCAAACAAGCATTAACTCTTCCAGCTGGCATGAGAAATGCAGTCCCAAAAACATTCACAACGGTCGATAGTTGCAAATCGAATTTCTCCAGTATCCTCATAAACAATTATGCTTACACCATGAAATTGTGTTGCTAAATATTCTTTAGCTTGCTCCAATCTTTCTTTTTACTAGTTTTTTTCTTAGCATTTACATAAAGTTGATAATTTTTTTATCCTCATCCATTTTGTTTTCTCCTTTTTATTATTCTTTAACAAAAAGCAAATAAATTATTCTCGTATGTATAAATACGATACGTTCCATTTAACTCAATTAGTTTTGTGCTTTCTTCTTTAATGTCGTGTCCCCCTGTTGTGATTGAGAAATTACCTTTAAAAAAACAGTTAAATATTCCATTGATAGACGGTTGAAAGTTTGTTTATCTTCAAAAAAACTGAAAAATCTACAAGTTTCATGCCCAACATGTCTTAAAATCGTCTTTAAATCGCTACTTTCCACAAACAACAATGATTGTGCACTATGTTTTGAGAATTGCCCTAAAGAAAAACATATCACGGATTACGTACCAATTAGAACTATATTGGTCATAATTTCCAGTTAAATCAAACCTACAAGATGCAAAGTAGTACAATAATTCATTTTCAATATTCTTCAACATGCTTGTATCATCATATTTATTCTTTGGATGATATACTCTTTTAATCTTGTTAAGGACTTGAACAATTGTTCTAGTATCTAATAGGAACTCCCAAGGTAAATCGACCATAAATTGCTCTAATTCCTCTTGGTCTTTCTTTTTCAACTTTCCTACCAAAGAGGTTTTTAACTCTTCTAACTTATCTTTAAAAAGTAGTTCTACGGATTTTTTTGGTAGTCAATTGAATAATAGCAATCCTCTAAATCTTCATCGGATAAGTTGATTGGCATTTCTTCACCGTAAACATCTTCACCCACATATTCTTCAACCACTTCATTTTTTTAGCGTTTGCTTCAGCAAGCAACTTTGCTAAAGACTCTAAATACTGGGCATCAAGGTTGTTTTTGTAATCTGGAACGAAAAATTGTAACCTTGACATTATCTTTTGTATTTCCAGACAACAATTCTAAGCCGTCAAAAAACATAGTCAATCACTTTAAAAAGGGTAATCATGTTTTGCTCTTAAACTTTTACCTTCACTAACTAAAATCTCTTTCATTGTTTGTCCTCTTTCAATATTTTTAATCTACGATTATTAGCGTACTCTGTTAGTGTAGCACCTACACGAATGCTTGCATTTTCTAGCTTTCGCTCACCGCTTGCTAGTCGTTGAACAACTGCTAATGCCAACCCAGTATCTTTGGATATCCGATAGGGGGTTTCCCTATCAAATAACTCTCTGATTTTATCTGTATCTACTTTCATAAACACCTTTCTTCTACTTTTCATTCATTTTTTCAACGTTTTTTACCAACTGAATGTTGCTTTCATAATCAAAGAAATCAACTAAGAACCAACCTCGATCCCCAAAAACATTCTTGAATGTTAGCCATTGTACAATCTTTTTTTCACTTTTTACGATATACAATATTTTGGTAAACAATTTCTTTAGCCATTACTTTATCAAAACTGTCTTGACTAGAGAATGTTTTAATCCGACTTTCACCACGCCAATAAGAATATCCCAATTTCACTTCATCGTAGGCAAAAGAAACATATTGTCCACGTCGTCCTTTTGTTTCATCAAAAATAGTTCCTGTATAAGCATTTGCTTCACTAATTGCAAACATAGCATATTCAGTTGTTTTTCGTTCCCTACGTTCCTCACTATCAAGAAAGACTGGTTTACTTACAGCAGCATAAACTTTAGGTTTACGGATAACATTTTCTAGGTCATTGATAAGAAGTAATTGTTTATAGTAAGATTTATCATCATTACTCAAACTAGCAACCCACTTAGAGTAACGTTTTGCCTGATGAGGAGTTACTACTCGCACATCATGAAGAATTTTGAACGAAGTCAAAAGGTTTAAATCATAGTCTTGCGCAATGATGTGAAGACGGTCAACTTTTTCCTGTTCTTCCAAAAGCTTTCTTCATCCCAAAAAGGATGGGGAGCATGTGTGAGTAATCAACGTAGCGCCCTGAATTTGAAACCTCACCAATGCGTTTGGTGTGGATGTAATAGTTGATAAGATTGCTATTGATAAATTTAAGATTAATGAATTCATCATCCTCAATATAAAGACTAGGACTAATTTTACTTTTATCAGTATCCCAATGCCACACATACTTTTTCTCCACCAACATAAAAAAACGGTAGGTGAAGTCAGAAAAATAGTCAATCCCTTTAATTTTATTCAAACCTTTATCTACAGAAGTATTATCCGTTAAAGCATTATCTCCACGTCCACGTTTAGTTGTACCTCCCCATAACGACCTGCATATGTAGCGCTATCTGTAAAGGAGTTCAATATATAAATTGGATCATCAGTCTTAGAATATTTGTTTAAAAATAGGGATAATTTTTGCTAGTTCAACGTAAGTAGAATCAGCAATTTGAGAGTCAGCATTCGACCAAATAATACCTGGGTCGGAAAAACATATTTGTTGGAACATGGTCTAATTGCAGGATTTCATTACGCTCAATTAACCCCATAATAAGATTAAACAAGTAATAGCGTGATTGAACCAATGATAGTGAAGTTTCTTCATCAGAAGATTTTGATGTAAAGGAGTCCTCTGACAAAGAAATGTCCTCACTATCTAGCCATGTCAACCAAGTATTCTCTCCATTACGAACCAAAACCCCTACTTCATTTGGCATCGTATCCCTAACAAATTCCATAACTGTATTATTCAGTTCAAAACTTCCAGCAGAGTTACGCATTTTAAGGAATGTAATCCCTTTGTTTGTAGGACAAATGTGCTCAAGTAGAGCTGGAGAGTGCTTAATTGCCACCTCTAAACTTCCTGCATGCTCGTCATAAAGGTCTTTCAAACGAGGAAGGTCTTCATCCAAGTAGATAAGCTTTTGGTGAATGATAATAGGCTGCTGAATAGGCGCATTATCCCCTTTATGGATGTTCATAAAGTTAACTGTCAATCCGTTACGATACTCAAAAGCTGTTAGGTCTGAGCGCATGATTAACAGTTCGTGCTCATAAAGTTTGATTTTTGCTTGCATTTCTGCCATCATTTTAGCTTGCATCTCATACATAGCTGTAATTTGAGCTTGCATCTCAGCTTTTAAGTTATTGATTGTTGCTAGTTGCTCTGCGAAAGCTTCATCTTCAAAATTAGAAACTTTTTCAATTAGCTCTTTTGCTTCTTTAAGCTGATCGCTTATAACAAGTTGATTGTTTGCTTTTACAACTAACTCATTTCCAATAGCAGCATCATCTGTCGGATCTACTACTGCTAATAATTCTTCAGGAACGAGATAAGCTTTGGAATATACTTCGATAATAGCAAAACCTTCATAGATAGCCATTACCTTTACTTTATGTTTAGGATTTAGCTGAAGAAAGTTAATTAAATTTTTTTAGTTAAGAACCATTCGCCCCTGCGCCCACTCAAATATTGATTGAAATATCCACGTGTGATGATTTCTTCACTATCACAAAGTTTATCTTTATTATCCTTATAGAACTCTTTTTACACGTTCGTCCATATCTTCTGTAAGAGCATCTAGCTTCAGCATAGCATACGCAATCGCTTTAGAAAGACGGGTTTTTTTCTGCCTTTTCTTGTTGCTTCTTTAACTCACGATACTCTTCAAAAACTTCAGATGCTTCATCTGAATAACTGATGATTGGGTCAAAATTTACCATTTTTTTCGTCCTTTTATCCTTGTATTAATCTTATAAAACCATTATACACCATTTGGGGTATATTGTCAATAAAAAAATAGGCTAAAATAGCCCATTTCTTTATTTTATTTTTTTGAAGTTTTTTTAAGGGTTTGTAATGACACTACCTGCGCCGTTCACAGTAACCCAACCATGTTTTTTTCACGAGCTTCTGCTTCTTTCATGCGGATCAGATTGTCTGTGATAGAGTCTGACTTAGTTTTTATTAGCTTTAGCTTCCCCTCTGCTTTGATAACCGCAGTATCAGCTTCTGCTTGAGCCTGAACCTTTTTAGTATCAGCTTCTACTTTTTGCTTTTTCTTGCTCCTGCTTAGCAGTATCAATTTCTTTTTGTTTTACAGATTCATTTTTTTGATTGCCGCTTCAATTTCATCTCCAGCATCCTGATCTGTAATTGTAAATGACACAAACTCTAGATCATAAGACTCAAACTTTTCTTTAAGAGCCTTATCGATCATTTCGTAAACTTCTGTACGTTTATTACCGAGAATGTCGTAAATGTCATAATTTCCTGTTACAGACTCAATAGCGCGCTGAACAGCAGGAGAAACAACGCTGTCATTTACATTTTCTAAAGTTGTGTAGTTAGAAAAAAACAGTCATTGCTTTTTTTCTTTTATTTACTTTATATTTTACGTCAATGTTGGTGTTAAGCCACTGCCCGTCCTTAGTTTGAGTAGTCAGCTTTTCCATAGTTTTAGTTTGAACTGAAGTTGATAAAGTATAAACTTTATCTACAAATGGCATTTTTGAAGTGATAACCAGTTTGTAGAGTAGTTTCTTGAACACCACCAAATGCGCTAACTTTTACCCCAACGGTATTTGCAGGAATACGTTTTACAGCTGTAAAAACGAAAAAGCTACTGCTAGCAAGATAATTCCTGCTACTCCGATTCCCACTTTAGCTGCTTGAGAAAGCCCCATTCCATAATCCTCATCATACTCTTTATACTCTTTATTTCTTAACATTTTTTTAGCCTTCCTTCTTTTTTTGTATCTTTTGAAATTGAATTTATTGTAAAACTAAATTGATAATTCATAAAAAATGGATGTCCAAAAATAAAAATTATTAAACCGATAATAAATTTAGAAATATTTTTTTGATAAAATTAATAAACCAAAGCTGATTTCCTGTTAATGATGTTGCAACATCATCTAAAAACATGTAAAAATCCCAAATAAATTGCAACAACTAAAAATTACAAGCAATATAAAAAAATAAACGTTTGTGTTATTAATGTCAATATCAGGTTGATCATTTTATTTTGCTCTTTTTCCATCGTCTTATTCCTTCAATCTTTTATTTGATATCTAATAATTTAGAACCATTTGTAAACTGTTTAGATAAATCTAAAAGTTCTTTTTCAGGAATATAAGTAATTCCTTTACGCTTAATATAAGACCAAGTTCTATTATACATCTCATCTGGAACTGCTAGCCAACCAAAAATCATTTCTAAAGAACATTTTTTTAAAAATTTGGTCTTGTACCATAAAAAAATAGTTTGATCTCCGTTCTTAAAATTAATTCGGAATGGTTTTTAATTCTTCTATATTAGCCATATTCCCTCCCTTCTTTGTAGAAAAAAATTTTTTTAAGTCTTTTTCTTTTTACCCATTTTCCATCTACAACTCGTCCTTTACGGTCTTTAATTTCCTCCCAGGCATGATTTACACACTCTTCAAGAGACCAATTGTAATGTTTAGCGATATGCTTCAAATCACCAATCACATAACGTAAAAATCCAGATTCCACTAGTTCCAGAATAAATTAGATTAGTGGAGGTTGCAATAGCATCTAAGCTAGTTTGAACGGAAACAAATTCGCCATTATCTACATCCCAAAAATTCTTCAAAAAAGTTTCTACTACCTTTAGAAAAATTGCTGAACATAGATGATAAGAGTTACAACAATGTCCCCTAAAGAATCTTTCAGTTCAGGAAGATGGCTTCTGTAATAAGCAGCAAACAATTCCCCAAATTCTTCCATGATCTTATAGCGCTGTTCTTTATAAGAAAGGGTGTCAATCCCCCTTTCTTTAGACCAGTTTTCGATTTTTTTCAATTAGTTCTTGCATATTTTTTTATTCCTTTATTTTAACTCAAAAACTTTATTGAAGCTGGTCTTTCTTTACTTCAAAAAAATAGAATCTTTATACTCTAAATATACATTTGTATCATTTTTCACTTCTTACTTCTAAATAAGCGGAACGCAAATTTTCATTCTTACTAATAAAATGAACAATATTATCCTTCCTAACAATACTATAATTATTTTTTTATTATTTACATCTAAAGCATTAGCAGTTTTTTTGATAAGAATAAACAGCATAACAAGGACCTAAAAATAATAATTAACAACAGAGGGAAGGTCATTTTTAAGAAAAAAAGATCGTATTGTGTTCCTCATATCTATTGACATTTATATAAATCCCCTATATATACTATTGCAAAGAGAAAAAAAGCTAAAAAGACATAAACCATAACGGTATCAATAGTTGAATTTACATATAAATCTTTAATTAGTTCTTGCATTTTATTTCATCCTTTTTTTATTCTTCAATTTTTTTCTTGGAATTTTTTTCCAGTTTAACGTTTTTTTGTTTGTTCAACACCTTTGTACTCATTACCCGATGATAACAAACTTGTGATTTTTGTAATTATAAAGAGAATCTTCTTCATCATCAGCCCTTCCGTAAGTTACTGAAATTTCATCACCAGCTTTGTATGTCCAAAAAAAGGTCGTCAGATTTTCTTACAACAATTCTAATCCCTTCAGTTGTGTCTAGATTTTTTTCTTCACCCTCTTTTTGTTTCTGTCACATTATAAATGTGGAAAGTTTCAGTCTTAACATTTTGTTCAAGAGCTTTTTTTGTGAGGTTGGTATAATTGTTATATGCTGACAGACCAGCTTTTTCCTAAAAGCGACTAAAGCTCCTGCTAATGCACATACCACTATTAAGCATCCTAATTTTTTTGCATTTTAATTTTTTTCCTTTTTCTTTATTAGTTTTTATAATTTTTTTATTAATTTCACATCAAGAATAAGTTAGATGTTTTTACCAATTAATTTCCTTTTTTTCCCTGTTCTTTTTAAAAGCTTTGTTTACCCAAGAAAAATGGTTTACTTCCAAAAAATCCTTTTCTTGCTGACAAAGGTGAGGGATGGGCGCTGTAATGGATTAGCTCTCTATCTTGAGGCAGACATTTTTCTAAACGCCTTCCATGTTCTTCAGCATTCTTCCCCCACATAACGTACAGAATAGTTGGGTTTTGTTGAACCAAATAAGTCAGCAAATCCTTAGTGAAGCCTTCCCAATCTTTTTATGCTTGTTAGGCTCTTTTTCAGGGACACTTAAGGCGGTATTCAATAAAAAGACACCTTGCTTATGCCAATCCGATAAGTCGGGATTTTTTCTTTCAATCCCAAGATCTTCTTTTAATTCTTGGAAGATATTTTTTAAAGAACGTGGCGCTGAGACTTGTGGGTTAACACTAAAAAGCTAGCCCATTTGCTTGCCCTGGATTGTAATATGGGTCCTGACCTAGAATAACTACTTTAATATCTTGAGGAGATAACTCGAAAACCTTAAAAATATCTTCAGGTGAGGGATAAATTATTTTGCTTTCTTTATCTAGCCTCTCCATCAACCCCTCAATGTTTTGCTCTCTAAAAAAAGTTAGCCCAGTCACCTTGTTTTACTTTTTTTCTAAACTGTTTGTGTAAGTTAGCATGTTTTTCCTTTTCTTTGACTTAACCATAGTTTACAAAGATTCTTTGCTTTCGGCATCCATGTAACCGCGGTCATAGCCTTCCTGATATCCATCTTCGCAGCCTTCGTTATAAGATGCCTGCATCAAGTCTTTTACAAATGATTCTAACAAAGGATGCTTTTCCTTTTCTTCTTCAAAACTTAAGCTTACATCCTCTAAAAGAGTTTGTAATCCATCTTCTGTAATTGCTAATTGGTTTTCTCTAGTTAGCTTTTTGAAGAATGGAAGTTAAGAAAGAGAACTTTGGATCCAAGCTTTGAATTTCATAATCTTTTTAATTGTCTTTCCATTTTTACCCTTTTTAATAATCGTACCAAAATATAATTCTCATAGATTTAACATCCAGATAATCATTACCGTCATCATCAAAAATGTTAAAGCAGAGTTGAAACAATTGATTGTATAGATCATAGATAGCCAGAGCTGCTTTTCGCTCATAATCATTTTCACTACTTACATAGCGATGATAATACTCTTTCAACTCCGTAGCGTATACATAGCCTAAGAAACTTCCTTCAGATAGTTCTGCTTCAGTTTTAATATGCTCACTTGCATCTTTTGGCATCCCTCGATTTTCTTGAATACAAGGGACTGAGTGTTCATTTCGTACATTTGACAAAGCTGCAAACAAAATATAATTTCTAACCACGTCAAAGCTTTTTAAACGAATCTTATTTGGATTGCTAAAGTGGACATATCTTGGATTTGCAATAAACCACTTACCTTTTTTATCTTTACCTTCAATCCACATTTCTATATTTGTTCCCATTAATATACTCCTTTTTATTTAAAAATTTATGATGATGTTCTCGCTATTACATTTTTTTGTTACTTTGTGTTTTTTTGCAACTTTGCTTTTTGTTACTTTACTTTTTTTGTTACTGCTGCGCGTGCTAGCTTCTTGTTTTTTCGCAAATTTTTATGTACTTTTATGAATTAACGGCTGATGCTGATACCCCTTAGTACAAATATCGTCCCAGTCTTTAACTTTCACGGGATTGATAGTTAACATAGATGGATCAACTTTTGAAATATGCACTGGTCCAGAATCTTTATGATGCTTTTTCCAGCACTCTAAACAAACGAAATACGTTAAATTCAATTTAGACAAAGGAAATAATTTAGATACTTTCCTGCAACAATAATCGCAAGGCAATAAACTTTTTATTTTTTTACTACAATCATTTTTTTACAACCTTTTTATAATTAAATGAAGAAGAGAGAACCAATCATAATAATAACAAATAATATTGCACTCAAAACAAGCGAGATAGCAACAAAACTTTTATTTGGAGGATTTTTCCCCAAAGAAAAAAACAAACGTGTTAATACAGAAGCTATACTATAAATAATAGAAAAGAACAATAACCCATCTGTTGGATAGTGATAAGCTCCTCCAAACAAAGTATTAAACAACCCGAAACCTATTAAAGTTGTAAAAACCGAAAAAAATCCCAAAGAATAAGCCTGTTACAAAAAAATTACCTCAAGAACTAAAAACAAATTTATTAATACAGATAGCTCTTAAAAAAATTTACAAAAAGCTTTTATCATATTTACTCCTTATCCAAAAACTTCTTCAACCTGAATAATTTGAATATTTTTTTCATTTCAAGCAAAATGTCGAAATAATTATTTCTAACAGGATCTAAATCATTATCGTTTTTTTAACAAAAAAATAAATCCAACCTCATCTTTAGCAATCATAGTAACCAATCTTAATAATTCAGGTCTTTCACTTTCATCTGACTTAGCAGAATCAACAAAAAAATGCTGAATTTTTTTCACAATTCCACTGCCCAGGATAAAAAAATTTTTCGTCTCTTGCATATACTTCTTCAAATTCTTTTTGATTCTTAGAGCATCTTCTTTATTTTTCACCAACGGTATAGAATACAGACCCTTTTTTTCATAAACACTATCATCAAAATAAAGCTGCTCTTTTTGCAACAAATCAACAAGTTTTTTTCTTTTGTCAAAAAAATCGTATATTTGTAGAAGTGCGTTCAAATTGAACCTTTCCTTTTTTTCTCCCAGCCTCTTAAAGCGTTAACCGTGATTTGCATCATCTTAGAAATTTCATTAATTTTTATAAAACGGTTTTATTCAATTCACTTTTCTTTTGATCATGTTATACCTCTATTCAATTTTTATTACATTTTAAAGAAAAAAATGATATAATACTATTTTGTAGCGTCTAAAAACTACACTTCATTAATCATACCAAAAAGTAAGCCCTTGCTCCTGTTGTTTTTAACAAGGGCTTATTTTTAAAAAAAGGAAGCTCATTAACTAATTCTGCTCCGATTAAGTTATATTTACGAACAAAAAGCGTAGGCTTTTGTCAACGGTAAAAATTTCGCCAATATCAGTCAATGACTTTTCTTTATTAACACTTACATTTTTCATCATCTCTAGTGATATATAGAATATCTTTCTTTTTTTAGCATTTTTTTAATTTCAGTAATTGGAGTTTTTACAATGCCAAGTTCACAAAGTTCTTTATTTAGAAATGCTAAATTTTTTTCATAACACAATTCCTTTCTTTATTTTTGATAATATAATTGTATCAAAAACGACAATTATTGTCAACACTTTTTATAGCTTTTTTTATATCTTTTTTTCATCAAAAAAATATATTGCTAACTTAACTAGAATGTGATATTGTGTTTTAAAGGTTAATTCGATTTGTATTTTTTTAGCATTATTTGTATTCATTTGTTACATTTTTTTAATTAAAATATGGTATACTAAATGTAAGTAAAAAGAAAGGATTGCTTACATGAAATTATCAGAGTATGCAAGGCGGATTGGGGTAAAACGCCACACGGCTTACAGATGGTTTAAGCGAGGAGAGATCCCAAACGCGGTTCAACTTCCTTCTGGTACTATCTATGTTCCAGACGAACTATTTGATACAGAGTTAAAAACCAGAAGTAGGAAAAAAACAGTTGTTTATGCTCGTGTCTCTTCCTCCGAACAAAGAAAGACCAACCTAGAAACTCAAGCAGAGCGATTAACTCAATTTGCCATTGCAAACGGTTGGGTAGTGGATCAAGTCATTAAAGAAGTGGGTTCTGGTTTAAAATGATGAACGGAAGAAATTAGTAGAGCTTCTTTTATCAGATGACCCCATAGCTCGTATTATTGTAGAGCATAAAGATCGTTTAACTCGCTTTGGCTTTAACTACTGAGAAATTCTAGCCAAAAAAACAAGGGTTTGAAATCATTGTAGTAAATCCTACCGCTACAGATCAGGAAGATTTGATGCAAGACTTTACCTCTATCATCACTTCCTTCTGCGCTCGTTTATACAGTAGACGAAGAGCTAAACGAAAAACAGAAGTCATTATAAAGACCTTAAATAAGGAGAAAGACCATGAGGCAAGTGGAACGTCACTGGATTAAAGAAGGACATAAACTTTATTTCATTTGTGATGATTTAACTTTTAAAAGCCAAGAATCTTTACAATACAGGTTTGTACCAAGTAAGGCAATCTATCTTTGCTCGAAACAAGAGTAAAGAAGAAAAACAAACCTCCTGTCCTCTCTTGGATTGAATTGGTTGCTCAATTTAGAAAAAGAAAAAGCAAGTGGATATGTTGGCACTTCCTTCTAAAGTATCCACTAATATTCTAAAAACTAGTTGGTTCTACTATTAGTTCTTATTACCAACTGTTAAAAGTGCTACCATGATAAAAACTAACTTAAGCGTCACAAACAAACCTAGATTGCCTAAATATCTACACAAGACAGATGGTCGCTATATGGTCGAATTTACTAATCAAACCTTTTCTAAGAAGAGAGGAATAAATGGAGAACTCATTCTTTGTCCTAAAGATTTGAATTTAGCTATCCCAACTAAAAATTAAACATCCTAAGTGTGTTCGTATTGTTCCTAAACTAGGCGTTTTTTTCTCATTGAAGTGGTTTTATGAAGTAGAAGCAGCTCCTTTAAAGCATACAGGAACTTACGCAGCCATTGATTTAGGTGTTGATAATCTTTTCTTTGTCCTTTAGGAAGGTTTTAAAGACAGTCTGAAAAAGAGGATGAACCTGCTTTAGATTGTCCTCGATAAGTCCGAAAAAAATTTGTCTGGCTCTTTATTCTGGAAATGAAAAAAGTAAGAGCTGATAGAGATTGTAGTGGAATTTCAAGTCTTCTGAATAGCTCAAAAAGCTTGTCTAGAATTTCTTTATTTGTTAAGTGCATACGAAAAGTAGGGCGATAAAAACGTTTATCACTCAGTTTACGACTATCCTGCTGGATGAGCTTCCAGTAGCGTTTGATAGCCTTGTATTCATGAGATTTTTCGCTCAAATTGATTCATGATTTGGACACGGACACGACTCATAGCACGGCTGAGATGTTGGACAATGTGAAAGCGGTCGAGAACGATTTTTAGCACATGGGAAAAAGCTGTTTAGCTAAGGCATAGTAGGGACTAAACATATCCATCGTAATGATTTTCACCTGACAACGAACAGCTCGCTCGTAGCGCAGAAAGTGATTTCGTATGATAGCCTGTGTTCTGCCTTCAAGAACAGTGATGATGTTAAGATTATCAAAAATCTTGTGCAATGAAACTCATCTTTCCCTTGGTAAAGGCATACTCGTCCCAAGACATAATCTCTGGAAGACGAGAAAAATCATGCTTAAAAACGGAAGTCATTAAGCTTGCGAATGACAGTTGAAGTTGAAATAGCCAGTTGATGAGCGATATCGGTCATAGAAGTTTTTTCAATCAATTTTTGCGCAATTTTTTGGTTGATAATACGAGGAATTTGGTGATTTTTCTCGACGAGAGAGGTCTGTGAGACCATCATTTTTAGAGCAATGATAGCACTTGAAACGACGCTTTTTAAGGAGGATTCTGGTAGGCATACCAGTTGTTTCAAGGTAAGGAATTTTCGATGGTTTTTGGAAGTCATATTTCTTCATTTGACTTCCACATTCAGGACAAGATGGGGCCTCATAATCCAGTTTAGCGATGATTTCCTTGTGGGTATCTCTATTAACAACATCCATAATTTGGACATTAGGGTCTTTGATATCGAGCAGTTTTATGATAAAATGTAATGGTTCCATATGAATCTTTCTAATGAGTTGTTTCGTCGCTTTTTCATTATAGATCTTATGGGACTTTTTTTCTACTAAAAAATAGGCTCCATAATATCTATAGGGGATTTACCCACTACAAATATTATAGAGCCAAATAAAAAAACCTAGCTTAGGCTAGGGTTTTTTTATACTCCATATTCATTTACAAATTCAATGATTTCTTGTAAAAAGTTAGCAATCATTTCCTTTATCTAATCTTTCAGCAGTCTCTAAACGTCTATAAAGCCACAACAACCCATTATTAATGTCTTTAAACAGGAAATGCTCTCCATTCCTAATTCCCCACTTTTAGAGAAGATAATAGATAATTTATGAAACGGAGTTTGCTTTTTTTAGCGACAGTTTCTCGAAACTTACCATTAGTTGCAGAAAAACAATTTATTCCCAACAACAACTTGAGCACCCACAAGACACTTTGTCTTTTTTTACCTTACCAGGATTTTTCTGAAGCACTTCTGCTAGCATCTGCAAGTTCTTGTATGATTTTTTTCAAATCTTTTTACTTGAATTTCTTCCATTTCAAGATTTCTTCTCATCCCTTTAAATTGAGGATTTTTCTAAAAAAATCATTTAGGCTCATATTGAATCCCTACTTTCTACTTGTTTCTATTTAATGTGATAGATCACGTCTTTTCTTTCTACCACAATTTTACAATTAGTTTCTACCTTTTGCAACTGATTTAGCAATTTTTGATTAGGGTTGATAGCTGTCGGATAAGCAACAGACATTAACATCTCATAATCCCCTGAAGTGTCTCCATAAGCATATGAAGTCGCAAAATCAAAAAATTTTGCCAACCCGTTCATTACAGTTTCTTTAGATTTTGAGTCCCACATTGGAATAACATCCCCTGTAAAAACAGAGTCTTTAGTTACATAAACGCTAGAATACACCACCTTTGCCCCTAATTGCTCAGCTAATTTATCAACCAAGAAATTTGGAGATCCAGAAATAAAGATAATCTCATGACCTTGCTCTTTATGCCATTCAATTCTATCTTTTGTGTAAGTATAGAGTTTTTACCCTCTTTCTCTAGCACTTTTCTAGCTACAAACTCAACGTCATCTACATTTTTGCCTTTTAGATATTTTGTATAAAAAAACAGCTGCATGATTTAGATAGTCATCGTAATCTAATTCCCTGTTTTCCCACGCTCTTTTATAAGGTTTAATCTCTTCTTCTAAAGCGACTGGGAATAAATCATATTGCACACCCTTCTCCAGATGTTTAAGCAATAATGAGTCACGGAAAATTGTTCCATCAATATCAAAAATTGCCGCAGTTTTTAAAAGTTTTACGTACTTTATCGTGCTCTACTGCTTCTGCAATCCTTTTTTTACCAACTTTTTTTACTTTTTCTGTTTTTTTACTTTTTTTGTCCTTTTTAGCGTATTTGTCATAAACGAATCCTCTTTGTTTAAAAATATTTATATAAATATAGTATATCATATTTAGCAAAAATAACAAGATTTTTAGATATTTTTCCGATAAAATAACACGATAAACCCTTGATAAATCAGCTATTTAACAACATTTTACTTGCTTAAAAGAAAGTAATGTGATATACTTAATCTACAATGAAATAGAATGTGAGGTTAGCGAAATGCTTTATGGATAAAAAAAGATCGAATCTTAAATCTAACTAAGATAAAAATTGTTGAAAGATACAAATATATCAGGATATGCTATCTCACAAGCAACAGGTGTGCCTGAGTCAACCATCTCAAGAATAAGAACAAAAAAATACTCATTTCACTCGTTGCCTGCAAAAAAACGTTATTAAAATTACAAAAAAATTAATAGACTCAGACCCAACACTAAAAAAATTTAAAAAAAGAAGGGAAAAATAAATGGCTAATCAAAAACACACAAACTGCAAAAACGCAAATCATTCGTAAAGATGGAAAAACATTGTTTGATGGAGGTAAATACTCAATCATTCTCTATTGATAAAGTTCAATTTGTATTTAGCAATTATAATCCAAGCTTGCCTAAAGGGCAGAGAACTACTGACCGAGTTGTGATTTACATGGACTTCCCAGCAGCTTTAGAATTTGCTCAATCTATCCTAGATGGACGTTTATCAAAGCAATTAGTTGAAGCTAACAAAAATTTGGGGGAAGCTAATAAGCCATGGGATAAAGATGTTGTTCTAGCCATGGGAGGAACACCCAATCCAAAAAAATCGCACAGATGGGAAAGCTGAATCACGTATCATGAAAGCCCAGTTGGGGACAAAAAAACCCAATCGCTTTAATTGCATCGACAGGACCTGGATATGTTAATGAAAAAGGGCTTATCATCCCAGAAAAGGGTGCTAAAACGGATCATTCTGTAATGATGACTTTATCCGCAAAAGATATTCGTGAAGTCGCATTAATGATTAAAGTTCATATTGAAGCCTATCTGAACACTCAATACATGAAAGGTTTATGGTCAAATCAAATGGTGCAGCAAGAGCAACACCCAAATCAGAATTATCAATCAGCTCCTGCACCTACTGCTGCTCCTGCGCCTAACTATAACAATCAAGATCAATCAAGCTATCAACAAAGCCATCAAAATCAGTATCAGCATCAAAAATCAAAATAACTATCAAAAACCAACAAGCTCAACAACAAAGGAATTATACTCCTCCTCAACAAAAACTATAACCAAGCACCTCAACAAGGACAACAGGGGAATTACAATCAAAGATCCAATCCCTAATCAAATGGCGCAACAAAGACAACAAAAATCCACAAAAACAACTACCATCAACAGCCAGCACCTCAGCAACAAGGAATGTTCCCTCAAGGGAATAACGCCCCTGGTTTCCAAGATTATGTTGTGGAAGAAGTGCCTTTCCCATTCTAAACATATCCGTTTAAAAAAATAAAGAAGAGAAAAAGGAAAAAAATATGAAAAAAACAAACAACACTACTGCTACTCTTGCTTTCGTTAATGACTTTATCCGCTTGTTCTGTCACCACAAAAGATGGTGGGGAATTGAGCGTTACAAATCATACAACTACATATGATTATCAGCTATCAGATGCAACAAAACTGCAAATACAAAAATAAAAAGGATAAAATCATTATTGTTGAAACTTTAGATCGACCATCAGGAGGCACAACCACTGCTGCGATTGAGATTGCTAATCTTGTCAGCTCAATCAACGACAAGATGGAAACTGAAGGCTATTCGATTATCTCAAGCGATGTTGCTCTCATGGAGGGCTTAACGAGCGAATCTAAGCTGGGGAAGTAATAACACTCATTTTCCAAAAAGGAACATAAAGAACCAGCAAGTAGTAAAACCACGTGATGAATCACGCGCCTCATAGAGTTATAATCATCATCATAGCGTTATAATTCTTATAGTCCCATAAACTCAGTTACAAGATAAAAAAAGACAGCTAGAATAAGGCTTGTCTTTTTATTTGCATCTGAGATACATCATTTTTATAAGTGTTTTTTTAAAAATTTTTATGGCATAATAATAATGAAACACGAAAGGATATTCTCATGACAAAGAAGAATAGCAAAAAGCGTTCTAAGAACGCTGAAAAAACTATTGAAAAACACCTCAGCTAAGCTCAAGTGCTAGCGAAAGCGTTAAAGATGTGAAAGAATCAACTATTAATGCTATACGTAGTATCCGTAACGGAATTACAAACAATACTGTACGTGATATAGTTGATGGGATAAGAACAATTAAGAATAACTCTGATGAATTGGCAGAAACGGAGGAAGTTTTTGAAACAGCAAAACCACCACATGCTACTCCATTAACTGAAGCTGAAACAAAAGCTTTGATGAAAAAGTATTGAGGAGGAAGATCGGATTGAAGCTGCAAAAAAAGAGCTTATATTGACAATCCACCTCCTGTAGATGTTTTTGATGATAAACTTTTATCTAACTCAGATGAAGTAATCCCACTTAAGGCAGAACCTTTGGAACGTGAGTTAGAAGTTTTAGAAGTAGAACATAAATTTCCTAACCCTACTGAATCCTCATTTGAGTCGCTAAACCTGAACTGCTAGATGAAACAATTCCTATTGAAATTGAATCTGAAGTATCGAATTATTTTGTAATTCCTGTAGAAGAAATTGATTCAGATAAAGTAATAGAGGGTATTGGAGCTGAAACCTTTAACAGTTTATTAGTAGATAACGATAATGCTATGGTAGAAGAATTTCTTTTTTCTCATACTGAAGCAGCTCTTCACTCTGATGAAGATACTCATGAACCTGAGTTATCCTCTCTAGAACAGTTTGTTCCATCTACTACTTCCTTATTTAAAGGTTACAGACCTCAGTTTTTTTGTAAACGACAAAAATACAGATGCAGAGGAACTATTAAGAGCTCATGAAGAAGCAGGAAACCTAGAACCTGTAAAAGAGCTTTTTAAATAAGACCCACGTTGTGGCGCGTGAGTTTAATAGTCTTGATACTCCTGCTAAGGCAGGAGATGCTGAATCAGCAAAACAAGACCATTTCAAAGCTTTAATGCAAGCTGAAGAAGAAAAGTTAGTGCAAGATGGCTCTATAGAGAAAAATGTTATTAATTTCTTAAACCGTAATGATCAAGAGCGTTTAATCCAAAACGATTTAGATGAACATCCTTTATGGGAAAAAGATAGAAGAAATAACGCACAACATTAAAACTCTAGAAAAAAACTATGGAATATTTTTGGACTAGAAGTGAACCATGAACTACTAGAGGGACTATACATTTCTAACGTTAAGAAAGCCGTTAGAAAAAGAAAAAGCTTTTACGTTCATCTTTATCTCCTACAATGAAGCCTACTGTAGTTAAGAACCCTAATGTTGATGATATTATTAAAGATTTTTTTAGTCTTTATAAGTAATAGAGATAACCCCTCCTGTTATAAAACCAAGAGGGGTTGTTTTTATAAAGAATACTCCATGGGAATGATATGACACGCGCATCAGTAGCACGCGCCACCTATTACCTATTAACACACTTTATACTCCTTAAGCAGACACTTCTTTAAAGCACGCTGTTATCTCCTGAAGTGTAAAAATAAAAAGGCGCTAATTAGTCGCCTTTCGCCTGTAACGTTCTTACCTGCTAAAAACATTAACAGCGCCCTTTTTACTAGATGGTCATCGTAAATAGCAAGCCGTCTTCCATCTTAGTAGTAATAAAGAGACAAAGCTTCTAAAAAAATTCAGGAGACTATTCGTTAAGCTATAAGATCATTATGTTTATTAGGAGTTTGCAATGAAATAAAGCTCTTTACTACTAATTACATTATAGTACAAAGAAAAATCTTGGTCAATAAAAAATATTTTTTTAGTTCTCCTTCTTTACTTTTTAAATTCACTGTATGTTATAATTGTTTTTGTTTAAAAATCTTATAACCACCGAGAAGTGTTAAAAAGCCTGAGTGTTTCTTTTAACACTTTTTCTTTTTGTTTTTTTATAAGCTTTTTTTACACTCCTTTTGAGACGTACACTTACTACTACTGCTGTAACCGATAAAGATGCCCAAGAAACCTTTTTTTACCGCATAGGCTATGATAAAAAGAGATAAAGGAAGAAAAATAAGCTGATGGATTAGATAAGCTTAAATGCGCGTGATATAGGCTTTCTGTAAAAATGAAAAAAATTGACAAAAAAACACTTAAAAACAACTATAATAATGATAAAGAAATTAGTTGGTCACTAGAACTCCCCCTATGCTTTTTGCTTTAGGGGGTGTTTCTATATAAGACACAATAAGACACGCTAACTAAGCTGCAATTGTTTTTAGATGAAAAAGGGTTTAAGCACTCTTTTTTTATTTACAAAGAATCCTGTCTTTTAAAATCTTTTTACAACCAAAAGACCGTAACTTAAAAATAACGAAAATTAAGAAATGTCATTTCAAGATTATTTTTAGTATTTTTCAACACAAGGTCATACGGTTAACCTATTCCATTCAAACTCAAGTTGTTTCGATTTTTAACCATGCAACAACTATTGTTATTTGAACTTCTAATATTCTTACATGCCGTAAAGGGAAATGCTAGATTGTCTTGCATCTAATACATCTTTATACGACAAGGATTAGGTTATTTTATACTTTATCGGTATAACCTTGACCGCGACGAGCAATAACAAAACTTGCTCCTGTATGAATATTTAATTTCATATTTGGACAATATTTTTGTTTGGCAATCCAACTTGTCCACGCCGGATTGACTTTTTCTTAACCAAATGCAGTGACGATAACAGATATTTTCTATAACGGTTGTGAATTTACGATAAGCAAGTGAGTGTAACATATCATTATACTTCTTACCTTTCTTACTTATCGTTTTGGATTTGGTGTCTTTAAAGTTAAGATTCTCAATAACAACATCTTTACCTGTAGATAAAGCGCGATTTTTCACCAAAGTTGCGACAGTTTCTAAATCAGTTTGAGTTCGACTCCCTTGTTTAAAACGATACCGAATCAAATCAGTGCCAACCATGTGACCATATTGATTTGTTTCTGTGACAGTTACAAAACCTTGATTGAAATCAAGACCAATTACACCATCAGAGGAACGAGTGACAAAAGACGATTTATCTCTTTGAATTTCAAAGGTGCAATATAAGTAGTAACGTCCATTTTTCTTCATAATTTTGTAGGATAATGGACTGTTTCGGTTAGCTAGAATTGAAATCAAATCTTGCTTATGATGGTCAAAATAAACCTTGCCTTGCACATAAGAACCACGTTGTTCCTTAAATCCACCAATATCTTTCCGTAGCTGAATGTCAAATTGATTATTTTTATGATTATAAGATAACTGTAATATTTGATTACCAGCTGTTTCAGTTTTAGTACCAACAAATGATATTTGACTATCCCTACGTTCTATAAATTGATTATGATTACGTTTAAGTAAATCTTTTTGTACCAAAACATAATTTATAAATACCATGTTCAATTTGGTAATTCAGATTGTTTAATTTTTTTGCTTCTTGTTGTTAAGTTGATTCTTTTTAGAAACTAACTTACGTTTTAAATTGCGATGTTTGTATAACGATACTAATTTATCATTTAAACATAACAATGTTTTATTATCAGCAATCTTCATTTCAAGTTTTTCAATTGTCGTCTCTAATGATGAGATTTTACGTTCAAGCTGAGATTTTTCATATTTCTTCAACTCTATCAAAGCATTTAACGTTCCTTGAGCATCTAAAAATAATAGAATTAGCAGTACGCTTTAAAACATCGTACTTATTTTTGTAAGTAAGTATTAAAAAGTTGATTTATTAAAGTTATCATCACGTTTAATTACATGAAAGGTTTCACGCTTTGCTTTACCATATATTGCAAAGCATGAATTGATATATTCAATTAAATCACGATTTTGCTCTTCATGTAATTGCGCAACAACTGTAAATTTGCGCGGTTTCATTTATTTTCCTTTCTATGATGAAATATCTTCTAAATCTACAACATTTTCAATATACTCACGGTTATCAAGATAATCAATCAGCTTTTAAGGTGATGCCCATTTTCTCATAAACTTTCTTATTATCAATCATAATAGAAATACGACGCTTTAAATCCTCAATATCTGATTCTAACACTCGATTCCACCATTCAATACCAGAACGTCCAATCACTCGTTTTTTTATACTCATTAAAAAAACTGAATTTTTGTCTGACGTCTGGTAGGACTATTGTATAAGGTATATTTCGTTGTCTCAACTGTTTTAACAATCGTTCATCGTCTGTAATAAACAAAATGTTTTGAGAACCATATTGGTATTGCAATTCAATAATATCAGCAAAACTATTAAAAATTTTATCAATTACGTGATTAGGCATTCCTATAACGGTTCGAGACTCAAAGAACTCTCTGTCAAAAAAATTTTTTCCTTGTTACTATTGGCTATTGTAGTTTTGCCCAAGCACGGGTATGCTGAAATGATTTTCATTTATTACTCCATAATATCTTCTAGTCTTAAACCATCAGTAACAGTGATATTTGTATTTTCACATCCTGATAACATTAGACTTGTCAATAAAAAAATAGAAAAAGAAGAAATAATTCATATTTCTTCTACATTATATGAAAACTGTTATTCAACCCTTGGTTTTTACACCAAGGATCTTTATCGAAGGAAATATAGAGTTATATCCCCCAACACTCTTTAGAGCAGGTTAACTTAATAGGATATAGATATTTTATTACATTTAAACAGGAATGTCAACTTAAATGACTATGTAACCAGGAATTAATGTTGCTGTTATGGATATAGTGGATCAGCGAACCCTGATGCGCGTGATTGGAATCATACCTTTTTACAACTTGATAAAAATCTATAACCCCAGAAGTCATTAAAATATTTAAAATTGTTACTGCATACCCACATGATAATACAACGAAGCAACTCTTCCTTGTACTAGCATGATAGGTTTTAGAGTTTTATTTGATCTTTCAACAACTCTTTTTGCTCGCGATATGGAAAAGTTTTTGTTGTAAATTTTATTGAAAGCCTTTTTTTATCCCATAAATTGATACATAGCTTTTTCCTTTTGACATAACACTATTTTTTTCGAATCTCTTCCATAAACAGCATTTGTTTAGACAATTTAGGAGTTTCAACAGGCTCTTTTTTTACAGCTGCATCAGGATAAATTTCCTTTAAACATACATCAAAAAAAGGATTCTGAATATAGATGGACACGCTTATCTTTTTTTCATCCTTAACAAAAGGAGGGTTGTGCAATTTTTTTAGTTTTTTTAACTTTTTAAAAACGTCTTCAAAAAGATAAATCTGGGCTCATTGAATAGATTTTTTTGAGCAATTTCATTTAATTTAAACATATTTACTCTGACTTTCTATAGCTTTCATGCTCATGGAATCTTCTGATGACCTTTTTAAAAAAACACCCGTAGGATCATTGACACTAATTAAAGTTGTGTATTTTTAACCGATTAGGCATCCTAGTGATTACTTGAATCATATCCTTATCTTTTTACACTACTTAAATCAATAACGATACTACCCTTTTTAAATCTGATTTTTATTTCCAACATCTACAACTTCTTCAAATCCTTCTGATTTTAAAAAGTTGTAAATTTTTTTCTACAAATATAGATACCTGATTACTCTGCTTCTTCATCTCTTCCCCTTCAGAAACTTGTGAAAACTTTATAGCTTGTTCAGGGTACTTGTTGTTATAATCATCAACTTTTTTTCTAAAAAAACCTCATCCACTTGATAAAGTCTTCCCTGGAAAATCCCAAATATAAAACTAGCAACCCCTGTTTTTTTCAGTAGCAACTTTGATCGCATCTCTATTTTTAACTCCATTAGGAATGTTTGATGCTGCACTATCCCACAACGGAACGTATTGTTTGTCTTTATTTGAATAGGTAATCAAGCCTAAAGAAGGTTTGTTAAATTGACGTAGTGCAAAAGCTACCAGAATAAACCACTCCATCAAAATTTGAAATTCCATTACGAATTAAAAAAACACCTCTGTTAGTCCATATTTGAAAGTTTTTCTTTTTAATGTTATTAGAACCATTACCTTTGTAAGATTTTACTTTGGCTACAAATTCAACAACATCTCCAAACAAAATGACACTTAAATTTCGTTCATTCCCTCTATCTAGATCTTGTAAATCAATCCAAATATGAGAATCAACCTGTCTTTCTTTAGGGAACTCTTGAATAGAATACTTTCCTTTTTGGATTCCCAAGGACTTTTCCTGTTACATGAGGCATTGCGATTAACAATTTTGCACGATTTTTGAACTTACGAATTGCAATTGCAACTCCAGCACAACGAACCCATTCCCTTCATGCTCTGATAAAAAAAGACGTGACTTCGGCTCAGTTTTTGCAAACTCACTTTTAACTACTCCTTCTAAACCTCTGTAATAGTTAGCCATATAAGAAACCATCATTGATTTTTTTGAATTAACATTTAGATCTATAGCCATGAGGGTTATCAATATAACCCTTAATTCCCTGAATCACATTATCAGGATTCCATTCTAAACTTTTTAACAGCTTCTTTTTAAAAAGTGTTTTTTTACTTTTTTTGTTTCATATTCTAAAAACCTCTTTTCTATTTTTATTTATCTTAGACTTATTGTACCACAAAAAAAGTATAAAAAGTACAACAATTTTATGAGCTTTCTATTGATATTTTTAAGTATTATGTGATAAAAATTAAACAGTGAAAGAGTTTCGGTCAAAAAAATCTTTCTCCCCAAAAACTCTTTTACAACCTACTTTTTGTTTTAAAAATCACATAAAAATCATGATCTTAAAACTTTCTAAAATCAAAAAAGAATTGTCAATTAGACAATTCTTTTTTTATTTACATTCTACATGCTTCCATTCATCGCTTACAACCTTGTACTCAATGGTTCCTCCAGGAGCGATTCCAGTCATGTAAGTATGACTAATTACTTCTGTTTCATGTTTTTTTACCATGAAGAGTAACGATTACAATGTCTCCAACTTCTTGCTCCCATCGTTCTCCAACATAGTCAGTTGTAATAATTGCTTCTTTTTCTGAATTTGTAGATAAAGTCATTACTTATCCTGCCTTTCTTTTTAACGCTTTAGACTCTTTATGACTTGAAACTAAACCTGTTTCAATATCCTTAAAAACAACCAAAATGTCTTCTCATCATTTTCCCATAGACATAATGAAGAAGATCATTATAATAGATAGATTTAAGTTTAAAAGGGATATTATTTAAAAGTGCGGTCAATAAAAATAAACGCGTTCTTCAGGATCATATCCAATAGATCTAACCATTCTCTCAGTTAGATTTTTTTGCTCTTGAGTAAAGCCGAGACGTTTTTTTGAGTATAACCAACTGTAGTCCTCATGATAATCACCTACCTTAATTTAATTGGCACAATTCAATTCTTCATCATATACGTTAAATTTTAACCGTTTAGAAACTGGCATATCAGCAATATTTACCCTTTTTATAAAGATAGTTTTTTTAAAGTAGGAATGGGGATACTAGTCCTCATACTGATCTCAGTAATATTCCCCTTTCTAATAATGTCAAAAACTTCTTCATCGTCAAGCATTGTAATTTTTCTCATTTCCCTCATTTTAAAAAAACCTCCTTCTAAATATGATAAAACAAACAAGTTGAAAGGAACTTAATGCTTATTTTCTTATTGGCATATAAAGCCATTTCCGATTCCGATAAATCAGCAATATTGATTTCATCATTAATAGCTTTCATCCACTCATCAATGCTTAACATTGTTTTTTTCATTTATAGCACTTTTTACAACGTTCTATAAACTCAATTTTATGATCAATTTGATGACTATCTGAAAACTCCGTAAACTGTTCAACAAAAATCATCAAACATTAAGCTGCTAACAATGACTCGGTTATTACCTGGTTCACTATTAATTTGTTCTTTTATTTTTTTCTTTTACTAGTTCAAAAATGATTTAAAAGCTTTTTTTCTATTGCATTTACTTCTTTTTCTAAAAAAATTTTCACTTAAAAACATTTTTTTGATAATTTAAAAGATGAAAAATGGTCGTTTTTGAATTATCAACTAAAACCATAACTTAAAAACCTCACTTAATTTTCAAAAAAAGATTAAATATAATCTTCACACAAATAGTATACCACGTTTACTATATTTGTGCAATAGTATATAAAAAAATAAAGAAAAATAGAGTGCTATTCTCTATTTTTTTGTTTTCTTTTATAAAAAGGCTAATATCTAGCCATATTTCTCCAATTTCAAAAATCATTATTTGGGAATATTTTTGTACTATCTTTTTCTTTATAAGCCAGAAAGGCAACTCTATTTTCTTCAATAATTGTATGAGCAGCTTTTTTTGCCATGTAACAAAAACTTTTTACAAAAATATTTACTTCCAGTATTTGTATTTATTTTATAAAGATTTTTTTGTTCCCATAGTACATTCTATGCCTATCTAATTCATTTGAATTTAATGGAAAAACCTATTAAAAAGCCACTACTCTTAGAATCTAAAAACTAGAACTTCTTTTGTAGTATTTTTTTACCCAATTTTTTTAACTAAAAAGCTTTTTGCCCTTTAACAAAAGTTTTTCTTTGCATCTGTCAAAGTTTTCATAATGTCACCTATTTTTAAAAATTAATTTATCCATTATAATCTTTTTAACCAGTTCTAAATCTAAAGATGCGCTTTTTGGGGAATTGAAATGTGGCAACGCAAAACGTTCCATCATAACCACTTTGATTTTTTTGATCCTAAATAAATATTTTTTTTATAATCCTGAAATTCCAAATGGCACTTACAAAGCTTAAAATCCCCAATTAAACTGAAAGACGCTTTCCCATAGTTTAGTGAATCAATTTCTCTTAATAAAGATTGTACCTCTGTAGCGTATCTTTCTATATTACTTACAACTTCTTTTTGAATATAGTTGAAACTATAATCCTTTATTGCTCCATAAACTTCCCACACTTGAGATAATTCCGTATCAACATATTCAAACAATAGTTGAGAATTAATAATATCGGAATCAGAATAAAACAATTTTTTTCTTTTAAAAATATCAACAACTAACAAAGGAATAACCCCTTTGTTTTTTTAATTCTTCCTCAAAAATCACTTATAGTAGCTGCAAACAGCTCCACTTGATTAGTTCCAATAATTTCTTTTGCGAAAAAAACAAATTGGAATGTATTGCCCAGTTTTTTTCCATACTCTTTAACAAGCGCCTGGAGTAGCATATCCTGAAAAAGAGTTTTATTTTTGATAACTATTATACACTTCACTAATGATATTCATATGAGCACCCTTTTTATTGTTTTATGAACATATTATATCACTGAAAGTATTATTTGTACAACAAAAACAAAAAAAGCGCATTTGAAACAAATGCACTTTTTGTTTAATTTTTAAACTTTTAACAAATCCATAAAAACTAACAAAAAGAAATTGACTCTGAAGAAAAAAATTATGAGTTGCTTCATCTTTATTAGTAACAAATTCAGCCCCTACTATTTTTATAAAGTCTTTTTAAACTCATTGCAGTGTTACTTTTACGTTCAACAGCATGTATGATCAACTCACTTAATTCATCATTAGGAACAATCCCTCCCAAAGAAAGATTTGTCAAGATAAGTTTTTCCTGCACACCAATTGCAAAAGTTGTAGGTTTATCCGTAGGAAGACAAGCTTGAAAAAAATCAATTGCTCCTCTGAGACTACCTTGGTTGGTTCTGGATTTTTACTATTGGCGATATAAATTTTACAAGCTTCAGAATTTAAACGAGAATATGGCTGGACAGAATAGCACACATCTTCTCTACCTTCACATAAAATAGCTTCTGCTGCTAAACCATTTTTATTTAACGCGGTCATATCCCTGTGTAAATTAAGCCAAAAGCAGACTCACTATTAAAACCAACATGTTCACCAGTGAAAGTATGCCCATGTAAATCTAGATCCCCTTTTTCATTCCAGTAAAGTCCAATTTGATAATCTTTTTGGAATTTTTACAGATGTAAACATGGGATAAGCGCCAATAAAAGTTTTTTTCCAGTTGTAGGCATTACAATTTTTTTATATTTGAATTTGGCTGAAAAAAATTTTTGATTTCCTTACTGCAATATCTATTAGCCAACTCTTCTTCTATGATTTTTTTAAATAAGATTTAGCTAAAAATTCTTTGTTCTTTTTGTTAAGCTTTTTGTAATTTCTTTTACAGCAACCCTGCCATTTCTAATTCGATAAAGTTGTATATCCCCTATCGAGATAACTAAGGATTCTTGTAAGTAATTATAAAAAAACGGATTAGTTGAAAAAAACATTGTAAGAACTTAAATCTTCAGGAACTTTTCTAAAAATAGATACGAATGAATGATTAACCCTTTTTTTATCAGATAGTCTTTTTACTGCATTAATTTCTTTTTGTAACCCAATTTTTGCGAATGATCAACCAAAAATTTTTTTATTAGGACGATAATGGTTGGCTATTTCCTGGATGCCACATTTTGAAATAAAAAGCTTTAACTAACTTAACAATATTTTCTTTATCTTCAAAAATTAGACAGTAAGAAATTAAAATTTTTTTAACATCTTTAACTGTTTTATAGAGCTCTGTTTTTTTCCAGTAACCATACAAACTATAGTTCTAATAAGCATTTGCGCATTACTTGGAACATATCCATAGCTTGCAGACAATTCTATTTGCAATTCTTTGCTTAAATATTTGTAGTCTATATTAAGGCTATAATCGTTTATAACTTTAGCTAGATTCTTAATATCTGAAGTGCTCAAAGCTAATGGTTGGGATATAAAAGACTCTAACTTATTAACCAATTCATCTTTGTTAAAAAAACTTTGATGATAGTAAAATATTTTTTTAAAAGATTGTTGTGTGTCGTATTCTTTAGAGTTGGGAATGTAAATTCCACCAAGGAACTCAGATAATCCTCCGTAAGTGGTTGAATAATGTAAAAATTCTATCAAAAAGGACCTCCTCCCACGAAATGTTTTTCTAACTTCAAAGTTCTGATAAAAGGTGGAATTAGCATTATTTAAATCTACCCCATAAAGTTTATTGAGAACAATAGATGTTTTTTTCTGATATTTTGATAAATGGATCTAATAAGATTCCTTTTTTTAAGACATGAAATTGTAAAAGAATAATCTTCAAAAATCTTCTAATTCAATGGCTTTTTAAATATTTAGCAGTTATAAAAAGTAGCGTTCATATAAACCTCTTTCTTTAGAAAGAAAAACTCTAAACCTTATAAAGATTTAGAGCTTTCAAGCTTATTGCGGACTGTGTTCAATATATTTGCCAGGCATCTACTTTTTTTAGTAAAATCCTGACAAATCCAATCTCCTAACTAGGAACAGTCTTATGCAATCGTCATTTACAATTTACAGTATAGCATTTTTCAAACTTGTCTTCAACTAGCCCCAAATTTCAACAACTTATCTCTACTCCCTTCCCTACACCTTTTATGTCCATTACATTGGCAATAAAAACCTTCCCATGGAAGCTCATTGTAGAGTTTTTTAACCTCTGTTATAGCTTTACTACTTAGATATGGTTTTAAATTAACCTTTAAAAAGAATTAAAGGCTTCTTTTTCCTTTTTGTTAGGTAACTGATATTCTTTGCGTACTAAAAGTCCACTAACAGCAAAAAGCTATAAAAAAACAAACTCCATAATACTTGAATAGTTAGCCATACTTATAAGTTTACTGATATACGCATCGAATAAGATTTTTTTCAACTTCTTCTACAGTATTTTTTTACAAGATTTAATTTTTTTCCTTTATTTCTTTTTCTATTGGGACCCCTGACAAATTACTAATTATTTTTTTGCCAATGCCTTTCTTTTTAAAAAGACTAAATTTTAATTTATTTACTGAAGGAATATTTTTTTAGACTTTTGCTAAGGGTGATAAAACCTCTTTTTTTCCATGAAAAAAATCAAAATCATTGTAAATAATAGGTTCGTAAAACACCTCTTCCTCTTTTTATTTTTTTAATTCCTCTTCTTTTTAAATTACACACTTGCAAATCATAGCTATTATATTCTATTTCTAATGGTTTTTATTACTTCATCAATGTCTTTTTATTAATTCCTCAAAATGTTCATTCTTTTTATTAAGAAGCTTTATTATTTTTGTAAAGCTTTTAAAATTGTCATTGAAATAGCTATAAATATCGTTAAAGACTTCATAATCATCTCGGTCAAGTGTTTCTGGGTAATCAGACTGAAAAATATTCCTTTGTAAAAAAATTCCCTGCTCTTGATAAAAATACTAACATTCTCCTCCATTTCTTTAAAAAAACAGCTATTAAAGTTTTTTTGTTTTGCTTTTAATTAATATTTTTTTGCGTTTTTATAGCCTTCGATCTCTACTTTTAAAACATTTTTATAACTAATTCCCTTGTAACAAGTTCTTAATTTTTATTTTTGGATCAATAGCCATAAAAAGACCGTCACCGTTTGTAACTACTATACAGCCTTCACTATTAGACTCCTTGTCTTTTGAACAAAAATTTTTATTTGTTTGTATCCAATTTTTTTAACTTATTTTTTTCTACATTAAATCTTTCTTTTTGCTCTTAAAGCGAAATGCTCTGTAAACTCATAACTTTCAATGTTGTATTGTTCCATTTTATAAAAACCTTCTTGTTTTTTTCTTTATCACTATTATGCCATATTTTTTTGCGAATAAAAACCTATTAACTTGACAGTTTGAAAGGAGAATGTTACAATATTTTTGTATTTGAAATACGCATGAAAGAATTTTAGTCATTCTATGTGAATTTTTCATAAACAAACCCGAATTATCGGTAGAGGAATAAAGGTTGCATCTCCTCATCCTAATAAAAAAAGCAACCTCGCAACTTATTGTGGGTAGGTAAGTCCAAAAATAAGAAAAAAGCAATAAAATCTTGCTTTTTATTTCTTTGATAAACTAAGTTTAGATCAAATAAAGTGTTACATAAAGAAAGCAAGGGTATGCTTATTTGTATTTTTTTCTTTTTGTAAATCTTTGATCATTTTCTAACTTAAACAACTCCAAGATGTAAAACTTGGAAGATTGGGAATAACAATCCTTATAACCTCCTACTGTATTCATAGTTATAAGTTAAAATACCATCCAGTATGGCGGCACTGAGAGTTCGCTTCTTCCGTAATAACCTTAACGCGCTTTTTAGCTTAAGGTGCTACTAAGGCTTGAGATGCCTTTATGTTCAAGATCACACATATAAAATCTCGTCCTTTTTAGCGGTATGGCATGATAGACAACCGTATTCTTGCAATGTCTTTCAGCAGTTAAAGCAGCACTGTCTCGCCAATGAGAAAAAAGCTGCTTTTTTTATTTTAAAAAAATTAACGAAAAAAACACGAAAAAAATGCTTGAAATACTTGACTTAGTTTCAATAATTTGATAAAAATCAATTATAGATATAAATTTTTTTAGACTTAATAGCTCAGCTGGATAGAGCATACGCCTTCTAAGCGTAGTGTCGCAGGTTCGAATCCTGCTTAAGTCATGATTTTTGACGAAGCTCAATAATCAAAAAAATAAAAATAAAAAAGGAGTTTATAGCTATGGCTAGTAAACAAGATTTAATTGCAAAAAGTACATGAAGAAACAGGAATTACAAAAAAGATTCTGAATCAGCTGTTAACGCAGTATTCTCTGCTATTTCAGAATACTTATCAAAAAGGTGAAAAAAAGTTCAATTGATCGGTTTTGGTAACTTTGAAGTTCGTGAGCGTTCTGCACGTAAAGGTCGCAACCCACAAACTGGTAAAGAAATCACAATTGCTGCATCTAAAGTCCCAGCGTTTAAGGCTGGTAAAGCTCTTAAAGATGCCGTAAAATAAAAATAAAAGCTGTCAAGTGACAGCTTCCTTCGCTCAGGGTGGCGGAATTGGCAGACGCACAGGACTTAAAAATCCTGGGATTTGTATAAATCGTATGGGTTCGACTCCCATTCTGAGCATGGTTGTAAAGCTCTCTTTAACTCTACTTAAGTTTTACAGCTGCAAAAAAAGGATTTCTCCTTTCTTAATAACTAAAGTGAATATTCTCCATCACTAATTAAGATAACTAGCAAGCTTTTTAAAAATTTCCATCCTTTTTCTATTATCTGCTTAGATAATAGTTTTTATTTATTAACAGAAAACACAAAAAAGCAACTCTAAGTTGCTTTTCTATTTTTAACAATGATTTCTCCAGTTGTTAAATCGAATAAATCCTGACCGTTATGGGTATCTCTCCAAATCAAATTGGAAATATACTTAGAGTAAGTAATATCGCTAGACCAAGTATTACGATTTTCAAAAAGTCTCTTCCATAGCATTTACAGATGCCGCAATTAATTTATAAGTTTTAACAACTGAAGGAAAATCTGGGTTCATAGGAGGTCTTCCTTTTTAGCTTTTTTTGACTGTAGATACAGGTTCAACAGCTTTATTTTTGTTGTTCTAAAGATTGTTCATCAAGTTTAACTTCTACTACTTGCTCATTTGTTTTGCTGCTAGCTAGCTCTTCTAAACTAACTGGAATAGTTATTTCTTCTTGTTTTTTTACATTGACACTTACAGGCTCCCCTAAATTCTCTTTAGGCTTCCCATAAGACTGAAAGACTGAAAGTTTTGCCATTATATTCCCCTTTTAGTGCTTAGCACTATTCTTGACTTTCCTTAGCTTTTTTTACAAGCTGAGGTGATTATTTTATTATAAATTTCAGAAACATTTGTCAGATAGTTGATTAAACCTACACTCTTTTTCTTTAGGAGGTAAATTTTTCATACATCTGAAAAAAATATTTTCACCAGTTAAACAACTAATACCAACATTTTTTTCCTATACGGAATGAGACCAATATAATTATCTTCAGCTTCCAAATCTTGAATTAAGATTTGGGTTTCTTGTGTCATATTTATCCCATTCATCACAATATTATTTGCAATAACTACAATATCTAAATCTGTAGCACTTTCTCTTGACATGGGAGGAATTGTCATTGGTTTCAATACAGTTTCAACTTCATTTGGAAAAATCTTCAAAAGCTGTAAAACTATTCCCATCTGGGGCAACAATATTAACAACTAAATTACAAGCTGCTAACAAATTATAAGTAACAATGCTTTTTATCATTGTGAGTATCAATAATTACAAAAATCATAATTTTGATTGAAAAAAATCTTGATTGTGAAAGACAAAAATCTAAGAACTCCATGTACTGCCCTTTTAGAGGTACTGATGTTTACACCTTTATCAGTGAAATTAGAAGATCCTGGGATAATATCTATATTTTTTTATTAGATGTACGATACACAGAAAAAAAGGCTTGTCGCTTTTTAAATGTTTTAAACATATTGGAGACAGTACATTCTCCTTCAACCCTGAATGTGTAAGAAATGTTTTTTTAGAACGATCCCCATCAATAATAAGTACACGTTTATTTAACACATCTGCACAATATCCAGCAAAAATTGAATACATGAGTAGATTTCCCCGTCCCTCCTTTATCAATATAAAAAAAGCAATAAACTTAGCATAACCTGTAGTTTCTGAAAGAACTTCAGGGATTTGATATTGAAGGTACTCTGACAATTCATCAAGAATTTCAGAAGTCTGTTTGGTATTTGTTAGTTCCATAAAAAAACTCCTAATAATTTATTTACAAGTAGTTTATCACGGATTTTTGATTTTGTCAAGTGTATTTATGTAAATATGTAAATACATATTTACATATTTACATAAATAACAATTAAAACATTTATATAAATATGTATTTACATAAAACTTGAGCAAAAATATTTTTTTCTAAAAACACACACAAAAAAATAATTATTTTTTTGTGGCATACTAGTAATAAGTAAAAAAATTAAATAAAAAGAAGAGGACCTATTTTTGAAAAAAAGTTATCTTTTAAAAAATCTAGCGATACTATCTACCATTGCTACTGTATCAGGGGATTAGCTTATTTACAGTTCCATCATTAAACAACTCACTCCCTTTTGAGCCTATCTATAAAAACTGCATTTGCTACTGAATCAGAAAGCGAGGCTTTAATGTCTCGGATCAACAATCTCCCTCCAGTGGAAGATTTAGGAAAAAAACACATGCAGATGAAGTAAAAGGCTTTTAATGCACATGTATGCATCTTTAAAAAATGTCTGAAAGAGTATCTATTACTAATTATGACATTTTAAAAAAAGCTTTTGATAGTCTTGTAAATAAAGGAATTTTAACGAATGAAGATAATTCTATATTGCAAGAGCAAAAAGCAGAAAAAAAGAAAAAGCAAGATGCTAAAAAGACTTCTGACAATACAGTTTCTCAAGCTACTGAATACAATTTTTGAATCAAATGGAGAATCTGGACGTACAATTGTCATCCGTTATACAACCGATACAGATGGTGATGGTAAGGGAGAAGTCCCTACTCGTATTGTCTTAACTGCTCCAGATGGAAAAACTTATCCTGTTTCTAATACCTCTTTGTCTATGAGTGACGGTGACAAGCTTAAAAGTGGATTTGACATGGACTGACCTTTACTTGCAGTTGGATTTTTCAAAAATTTGCAAGTGGAAAATGGAGTTTAAAAAAACTTCACAAGCAGTTACTTTTTCATCTAAAGAATTTGCAGGGAAAGCTGCTGACGTAGTGTCAGAGGATGATAAACATAAAGCACCAAAAGAAGAAAAAGAAGAAAAATCAAACCCCTTCTTCTTCATCTTATTTATAGTAGTAGTTATTTTACTTGCTTTCTTTGGTATTAGAAAATACATTTCAGTAATGAATGAGCCTGAAGAGCCAACATATAGTGAAGATGACATGGAAGATAACCAATTTAAACGTGTTAGCGATCAAGAAATGTATGAGCAAATGAAAAGAGAGTATCAGCAACAAAAAGCAAGAACTCAATGAAGCAAATAATGACTTGAATCCAACCTATGAACAGCCATTTGAAAGAGATTTAAATTACAATCCGATGCAACCACCAACACGTAGAGGACCAATACAGTATGATGTAGACGAACCTCAAGCGCAAGAAGTTAAACAACCAGCTCCAGCAACCTCAAACTTCTCTATGGTTGATGACGAAACGGGCTTGTTAAAAAGCTGAAGATAAGCCTGCTTCTCTTTCTAAAACAAATACTGACGCATTTGAAGATTTTTGCTTAATATAAAAAGAATAGAATTTTTTTATAAAAATTTCTATTCTTTTTTTGGAAAAATGGCATAATAAAAAGTAATAAACAGAAAGGAAAGTTTTTTTGTAATGACTACAAACGAAACTAAAAAAATCCAACTTATTCTTTATCTAAAGAAGAAACCGCAGAATTTGTTAAAAAAACAACGAAGAAAAAAAGGCAACATTGTTAAAAATTAAAGATATGGATAAGACTCTAGCCAGCATAGGCAGCAAAACTTCATCTTCATATGGTAATTTGTTAAAAGATATAAAAAAATGGAGTGGAAAAAAATTTGCTGTTGAAGATACTGATTTTCATTTATTCCCTAAAAACCAAATTTAAATGGATTTGAAAAAAACAAAATGTTCTAGATGGGAAGCGCTTTGCTGCTTTAAATGAAATGCTGCAAGGGGTAGAAAAAAAGCTGCTCACGGAGAAATTAAAAAACCAAAAATCCTTTATTCAAAATTATGAAACTCCCCAAGGATCAAAGAGAGCAAGCTTTTAAAAAGATACATTTAAAAAAACTTCAAAAAAACAATGTAAAAAAATTTTTGAATGATAAAAAAACTACGAATTTTCGAACTTTACAAAAAGGTCTTTCCGATATGAATGGTCATTATTTATCCTTCTTTAGAGAAACAAGTGACGCTGGAGGTATTGATAGCTTTGTAAAAAAATTCTTTAAGCTCTGATAAAGACAAAGATATGGATAAAAAAAGGTGGAGAACAAAAAGGATTTTGCCAAAAAAAGTAAGGATCATAGACTTTTTACAAAAAAACTCACAAAAAAATGTTCAGCATGAAGCTAAACCTTTTATGAGTGGAAAAGCAAATGCTAAATTTGAACCAAAAACAAAATCTTAATTTAAATAATAGATAATAAAAAGGAGATGCTATTTATGGAATCACAAACTTTAAATTTAGCAAAAGAACAATTTGAACTTGGCTCTCAAATACTTAAAAATTCTGAACACGGTCAAGGTAATGTCATAACAGGTATCGGTCAAGTAGTTGGTGGAGCTATGAAGGGACCTGGAGCTTTAGTACAAGACGCTGGCGCTTTAATTGGTGAAGGCGCAAAAATCCCAGGTGCTATGGTTCAAGGAGCAGGAAATGTCATTGGAGGTACTGCTCACATTGTAGGGGATGTTGCAAATATTGGTGGAAATCTAATACAAGGAACAGGACGATTAGCTGGAAATACTATTGAAGGAATTGGAAACGGAATTGGGAATGGCATAGAAAAAAATAACTGGCAGTCAAGGTTTGGGAGACGTAGTAAAAAGGAGCTGGACATGTTGTTGGAGGTGCCGTCAAGGGGGTTGGTGAGCTTACTGGCGGCATAGCTAAAAATACCAGGCAACTTAATTAAAGGTGCAGGGGATCTTGTAAAAGGTGTTGGAAACTTTGGAGGAGAAGTTCTTAAAGTTCCAGGCAACCTTGTAAAAGGTGTTACTCAAATTGGAGGTAAGGTCCTACAGATGCCAGGTCAAATCCTTGCAGGTATCTCAAAAGGTGTTGAAAAACCTTGCTTACCCTAGCAAATCAAATGATTATTCTATTGTTGGAGAAAAAAAGGTGATCGCATCATAACTCAAATGGGAGGAATGAAACCTGCTGAGTTTCAATTTGGGAAAAAAACCCTGTTTTTTTATTGATGGAAAAAAACTTGAAAAAAATTAGACAAACTTTTTCGAAAATGCTGATTTAGCTGCAAATGGTAGGGTTACAAACAAAGCTCCATTATCTAAGATTTTAACACTGCCAAAAGATCAACGTGGAGTAGCTGTCAAAGAAGCAATTGGTAATTTTAAAGATAATTTAACTAAAATGCAAGAAATGACTTTAAATGGTCAAACAAAAAAATGCCTTTAACAGAGCAGCAGAAGAAAAAAATGTCGTTAAACTCATAGAAACTATGAAAGAAAATGGTGGAGTAGATCAGTTTGTCGAAAAAAACTTTAGGTGTAAAAAGCTGAAAAAAAGATTCCAAGCAACAAGAGAAACCAAAACAAACTCTTTTTGGATAAAAAAAGAAAATTCTGAAATAGGTAAAAACTATAAATGCAAAAAAACTATAAAAAGATGATAAAAAAGATTGAACCAATTATAAGTGGAAGTTCAACTCCTAATATGCCAACACCAAAACAAGATTTGAATATAGGCGGACGATAAAAAAATAAAAGAATAAATAAATCTTTAAACTAAAAACTCTTATAAATTTTTAATTTAAATAATAGATAATGAAAAAAAGGAGATCACCTATTATGGAACCTCAAAAACACTTTCAAAAACAACCTCGCGTTTTTTTACTTCTGATGATAGAGAAGCCGAGTTTAAAAAAACGTTAGGGGAACATGACGTTTTAAAAAAATAAAAGATCCAGATAAATCTATAAAAAAATATAGGTAGTAAAGTCCTAAAAAGACCCTTCTGAAGTTCTTAAAGGAATTAAAAAAATGGAGCTGACAAATATGTTATTGAAGATACAGACTTTCATTTAACACCCCCAAATTAAATCTAGATAAATTTAAAAATCAAAAATCTAATTCATGGCGAAGCCTTTCAATACATAGACACAGCAATGGCTGAAGCTAGGGATGCAGCTCACCCAAAGGCTCTTAAAAAGCACTGCCCCCTTAACAAAAAGTTATGATGCTTCCTAAAAAAATGAAAGAGAAGCTGCCCTCAAAGAAGTTTTTAAATGATTTTTAGAAAAGATATAAAAAAACTTTACAACAACATAAAAAAACTGATAAAGGTTTAGGTATGCTTGCTGAATATATTAATAAAGCAGGTGGTATTGATAATTTTGTAGATAATATCTTAAGCTCTGATAAAGACAAAGACTTGGACAAAAAAAGGCGGAGAACAAAAGGATTTTGCCAAAAAGTAAGGATCATAGACTTCTACAAAAAGACTCACAAAGATGCTCAGCATGAGACTAAACCTCTTATGAGTGGAAAGGTAAATGCTAAATCCGAACCAAAAACAAAATCTTAATTTAAATAATAGATAACAAAAGGAGCTTTGCTCCTTTTTTTATTACATAAAACGTTGCACTTAAATACTTTATGTGGTATAATAAATGATAATGAAGATAAAAAAACGAAGAGAGAGTATTCAATGACTACAAAAAGAAAAATAAAACTAAAAATAATGGGTCGCCCTAGAAAAAGATGATACCACACATATTGGATTTCGTATTACATTTAAAGATAGAGAGTCATTACGAAGAATATCTAAAAATTTTAGGAATTACAGTATCTAAATACATGAAAGATGCCGTATTAAAAACAACTAGATAAAGATCTTAAAGAAATGGAAGAATCTTCTTTTTGCTGTTACATTTCAAAATGGAGTAGAGCTTGATGGTGTTTTTAAGTGAATTTTTTTAATTTAGAGAAAAAAATAATGATGTAAGATGCTACACTTATAAAGAAGATCCAAAAGGAAAAAAATTATAGAAAATGAAAATGGCTTTACCTTAAGCCAAAAAAATGCTTGTATTCCTTTCAAATAAAGGAGTGCGAATCGCTGCCATTAAGCCAATCAAATAAAAAAATAAAAAGCACCAAAAGGTGCTTTTTGGCTCTATAATATTTGTAGTGGGTAAATCCCCTATAGATATTATGGAGCCTATTTTTGTGTAGAAAAAAAGTCCCATAAGATCTATAATGAAAAGCGACGAAACAACTCATTAGAAAGATTCATATGGAACCATTACATTTTATCATAAAACTGCTCGATATCAAAGACCCTAATGTCCAAATTATGGATGTTGTTAATAGAGATACCCACAAGGAAATCATCGCTAAACTGGATTATGAGGCCCCATCTTGTCCTGAATGTGGAAGTCAAATGAAGAAATATGACTTCCAAAAACCATCGAAAATTCCTTACCTTGAAACAACTGGTATGCCTACCAGAATCCTCCTTAAAAAAAGCGTCGTTTCAAGTGCTATCATTGCTCTAAAATGATGGTCTCACAGACCTCTCTCGTCGAGAAAAAAATCACCAAATTCCTCGTATTATCAACCAAAAAAATTGCGCAAAAAAATTGATTGAAAAAAACTTCTATGACCGATATCGCTCATCAACTGGCTATTTCAACTTCAACTGTCATTCGCAAGCTTAATGACTTCCGTTTTAAGCATGATTTTTCTCGTCTTCCAGAGATTATGTCTTGGGACGAGTATGCCTTTACCAAGGGAAAGATGAGTTTCATTGCACAAGATTTTGATAATCTTAACATCATCACTGTTCTTGAAGGCAGAACACAGGCTATCATACGAAATCACTTTCTGCGCTACGAGCGAGCTGTTCGTTGTCAGGTGAAAAATCATTACGATGGATATGTTTAGTCCCTACTATGCCTTAGCTAAACAGCTTTTCCCATGTGCTAAAAATCGTTCTCGACCGCTTTCACATTGTCCAACATCTCAGCCGTGCTATGAGTCGTGTCCGTGTCCAAATCATGAATCAATTTGAGCGAAAATCTCATGAATACAAGGCTATCAAACGCTACTGGAAGCTCATCCAGCAGGATAGTCGTAAACTGAGTGATAAACGTTTTTTTATCGCCCTACTTTTCGTATGCACTTAACAAATAAAGAAATTCTAGACAAGCTTTTTGAGCTATTCAGAAGACTTGAAATTCCACTACAATCTCTATCAGCTCTTACTTTTTTTCATTTCCAGAATAAAGAGCCAGACAAATTTTTTTCGGACTTATCGAGGACAATCTAAAAGCAGGTTCATCCTCTTTTTCAGACTGTCTTTAAAACCTTCCTAAAGGACAAAGAAAAGATTATCAACGCCCTTCAACTACCCTACTCCAACGCCAAATTGGAAGCTACTAATAATCTCATCAAACTTATCAAACGAAATGCATTTGGTTTTCGGAACTTTGAAAAACTTCAAAAAAAGGATTTTTATCGCTATCAACATCAAAAAAAGAAAGGACGAATTTCGTCCTTTCTAGATCTTAGCTTTTCTTCAACCCACTACAGTTGACAAAGAGCCGCTTTTTTTAATCTTTTTTCTTAGCAATCATAGCTATACCAAACATTGCAAAGGTTACGCCTGCCAAAGTAAGAGCTGCATTTGAAGCTGTTCCTGTATTAGGCAATTCCTTCATTTCCTTGTTGTTAGAGGTAGCTTGAACTGGAGCTTGTTTGCCTTGTTCATCATTCTTTTGTTCAAGAGCTACAGGAGTTGAAACACCTTTAGGAGTTTCAGCTTTTGGCTCTTCTTTTGTAGTTCCTACAGGGACAATTTCTGTTGCTTGAGCTGGTTTTTTACGTCCATCATTGAAGCTATTCAAGCCTGTCCCTACATTAGGAACTTCTTTTTTAGGCTCTTTTTTCACTTCTTTAGGAAGTTTGCTTAAATCAAATTCAGGCACGTCTACTACTGGAGGCTCAACCATTTCTCCCTCTCCAGTCAAACCATTGCCTGCTAGAGGACCAGTATATTCAGGAGCATCATGGATAGCAGCGTTGCCATCAAGGTCCCCATTAACACCACCGTTAAATTCAGGGGCTTCATTGATAAGCGCATTACCATCTAAATCTCCATTCACTCCTCCGTTAAATTCAAGGGTTTCTACTACTGGAGGAAGCACCCTTCTCCGTTTGATGAAAGCAATTTGTCTGTTGTAGTTGTTACTACTTCACCCGTATCTTCGTTCACTTTGTAGCGAGTAGTACGCTCAATAGTTCGACCCCCATCTTTAATGAGTTCAACTTTTGGTTTTGTACCAATTGTTACTACTGTATCAGTAGGCTCTTCAGTACGCTCTGTTTTGGTGCTTTCTGATATAGTTCCAGTCTTAGGATCTACTGCATAGGTAGTTGTTGTAACTTCTTTCCCTTTTTTACCTTCAGTACGAACTGGGTCTGTTGAATTTTCTTTATTTTTCATCTCCAACATAACGAACACGTGACGGGATTTCTTTTTACAACTACTTTATCCTTGGCAGCTACCTTAATAACTGTCTCCGTAGGGTTTACAATTACAGGTTCTTCTACTTTTTCAATTATTTTGCCAGTATCAACTTCTACATCATAGGTAGTCGTTACCGTTTTAGTTCCGTTGCTTCCTTTAATTTCAACATTTTCAGCACCTTTTTCACGCGTCTCATCCTTTTCATAACGAACAGGTGATGGAATATTTGTTACAACAACTTTATTGTCAGGAACTTTTTTTCTCAATTATTTTAGTTTTTTTAAATCCGTTATACTTTCTTTTTACTAATTTAGATACCCCATTATTATCAACAGAAGGAATTAACGGATAATCGGAAGAGTTTAGAGTGTCATTATCTCTACCATTAAAACTCTCTATCTCTTTATAATTTCCTGTAGTTTTATTTAATTTATAAGTAGTAACAGTCGTCTTTACTTTGTCAGATCCTTCTTCCAAAAACTCGACTATCTTCAGTCAATTTTTTTTATTTGCTACGTATTTTGTTTTTCTATATTCTAAAAATCTCTTTAGTAATTACAGGTTTAGTTCCAATTGCATAATTTAAATAATAAGCTTTATCAAATTCATCACCTTTTGAAGGCTCTCCTGCAAAAATCATAATGCACAGTCCCTTTATTAGATACATCCTCTAATAATGGATAGGTGTTGTAAAAAATCCTTTTTCATCGGGAGAACTTGGCTCTTCTAACGCCCAGCGAACCAATCCTACATTATCTACGTCTTCAAAAGCAATTCCTGCTAAAAGCTTTTAAACTTACCATATTCTAAACCGTTATCACTTTCATAATTTACTTTTTGATTTTACAACATCAGATATATAAGCTCTAGCTGAAGATGCAAAAAGGAAGCAGCGTTGTAAATTGTGAATCATTTACTGTCCAAGTTCTAAAATATCTGAAAGATTCAACTCCGTTACTTTCATAGCTTCGAACTTTAAAAAAACATATCCTGTTTTTTTACTTTCTCTAATTCACGAATTTTTTTGAATAGAGGTTTCATCTTTTTAACTTAGATATTTCACTAGTTAGTCTTGGTTCTTCCTCAATCTTCATTCCTTCATCTTCAGCAACTATACTCCAAGGAGCTCGACTTAATTCATATTTTTTTCGTTTTGCTTAGTAACTTTTTATTCTTTCATTAGTAAATTCAATCGTGCTCTTCTCTTTAGAATTTTTATCTAAATAAACAGGTTTAATTGGAGCGTTTTCAATATAAGATTTTATCCAATCTAATTGCTCTTTAGAAAAAGCAATGCCTCCACTTCTTAAACCACTAACACCATTTTTGGTTAATCCCTATTAGCTTACCACCTTCGTTGTACAAACCTCCTCCAGATGCACCTGGTTCAGATCCTTGGTAAGCAACTCCTTTTATATTCGCTCCATAATCCTCAGATGTTTCTACAGGAGTATTTAAAACAGGCTTCAGTTTACCTTTAGGATATCCATAGATGCTAACCTTATCCCCTTTTTGAGGCTCTTCAGGCTGTTCAGTTAACTCCGAAGGTGTGCTGTTAGAGAAAGATTTTTTTAATTTAACAACAGCTAAATCGTTTTTATACCCTTCAACAAATCCATCCTTATTCCAATAATGTACATCTTCATTAGAAAAACGAATTTGCTCTCCATTTGGAAGTGTTGCTAAATGCACATCACTATTTTTAGAAACATTTTCTTTAACACTGATAGGATTAGTTGTTTCATCCATATGAACAAAGTTATGAGCAGCAGTAACAATAGTATCTTCGCTAACTAAAGCCCCTGATCCCAAACCAGCTTCTGTCGTTATAGCTACGCTTGCATTAAAATTTTTTTCTCCATTGGGAGCATTTTTTACATCATCACTAGGAGTCAATTTAGATATAGAAGAATTTCCATTATCACTATTTACAACTCCAGTATCTGTCCTATTAAACCCTGTAGCTTCTTCTGCATAAGTGATGCTAGGGGCTGCTAAAATCAGACCTCCTACCATTAAACAGCCAATCAAACCATAAGCTTTGCTTTTTCTATATTTACCATTAAATTTCAACAATGTTATTTCCTCTTTTTCTTTTTTAATATATTTTATAATATAAATTAAAATTATTCAAACAAAACCTTGTACAATATTGTACAAGGTTCTTAAATGTTTCACATGAAACATTATGCTTATTTCAGTTCAGATATTTTAGCTGAAATATAGCGAATTTTATCTTTTATTGTTGTAAAAAAGTAAATCTTTAGTTTCAGGCAAAACCCCTAGCCCTTCTAAAACGTTTACTATTTCTTGGATAGAATTAACCCCAATATGCCTGATTTTTTTAAAAATTTTTTTGATTTTTCAATAACGTTTAACAAATCAGAAATAGTAACGATATTAGCTCTATGTAAATGATTATAAGATCGATTAGATAGTGCTAGCGTTTCAATTTTTCTATTCAATAAATCCGAATGCAAAAAAATTCTCCCAAACTTAGCTAACACATCCTCATTAAGCTTTTCTAATTGTTGTTTTTTTACTTCTATTTCTTTTTCAAGTTCTTTTTAATTCATTTTTCTTATTATCCATATCTTTAGAAAAATAAGAATACTTTATTTGCTAAAGCTCTTTTTATTTTTTTCTAAGAGCAGAAACTTCAATTTGTCGAACTCTTTCCCTTGACATAGAAAGATTTTTTTCCTATTTTTATCCAATGTCATTTCATTTATAAATCTCATTCGTACAACACGAATTTGATTTTTCTGACAAACTAGAAAAACATAATCGTTTCAACTTCATTTATTAAATTAGGATATTTTTTTGAAATCATTTGTAAAAAAATTTTTCTCCTAAAGAAGCTGCCAAAAGATTATAAGGGTAAATTTTTTTATAATTTTCCCTCTTAGCAATTCAACCAATGAACTATAATCATTAGTTTCTAGATCTTTAATTTCATTTTTTTGTTTATTTTTTTAAAGCTCTAAAAACATGCTCATCAGCCCCCTCATCAATAATATTCTCAAAAATCATCTTCTAACTTCCCTATTATTTTCTTATATTTTTTTCAATCTCATCTACTTGTTTTGCAAGAATAAGTTCTGTAACTTGTATCGGCTTTGTCTCGAAACCAAACAAATAATCTAAACTAACTCCATAATAAGCTGCAAGTTTATAATAAGATTCAACAGAGGTTTTTTTCCTACAGGATTATTCTCCAACCTTAAATAAGTCAATTCCTGCATCCCAATATCTCTAGCTACTTTTTCCTCTTGTGAAGCCATTTAACTCACGTAGCTCTCTAGCTCTAGTTTTTGTTTTTTTAAATGCTCGTTAATCGCTTCAAAAATCCATACTTAAAAATCCTTTGTTTTTAATATAGAATTATTGTACCACAAAAAAAGCATTAATGTACAACTTTATAAAAAAAGAGTACAAGAAAAAAAGCTTTTTTTCAAAAGATTTTTTTGAAAAAAATTTTCTTTATAATTTAGAGAACTGCTTTTTCCCAAAAAAAGCCCCCTAATATGGTATATACTTAAATTAAAGAGAGAAAGAATTAATTAAATGATAATATGTGAGAATTTTTTTAATTCTTCATCTATCGATTTATCTATGCTAGAAAAAAACAGATGTTAATCTTGTTTTTTTAAGCTATGATTTTTAGCTAATTTAAAAAGTAATTTTGTTTTTAAGCTCCTTTTTTTATTTTATATTCAATTACTTTTTTTCACGTATTTCTTCATAGATAAAATGTTGAGCATCTTTTTAATTCTTTTTAATAAATCTCTTTCTCTTTTGATGGATTCTTTTTTTCTTTTTAAATAAGTTGGATATAATTCATTTACATAGCGATGAGCTGAAGAAGATGAAAAAAATCTAATGCCTTTGCAATATCTTCATATTTGTGTCCATTTTGATATAATTCATAAGCTAAAAATAGCTTTTTGAAACTTAGAAAAAAAGAGTTTTTCGGTTTTTTTATCTTTTCATGCTTTTGCTTTTTATAGATGTTTCACGTAAAACATCTGCTTCATCGCTAGATAAATTAAGAAATTTGATTATAACGTTATTTCCTAAATTGGTACTGTCACCTTTTTTTATTTATTTTATCTCTTCTTTTAACCGCTGCCCTTATAGCTGACACAGCTTCTTTATAGGGCAAAGCAAACTCTTTAAAATAAGTCCGCTGAAAGGAAAGGAGTTTGTTTAAAATCTTGTTATAACCAACATCAACCCCATTATTTTTTTATGCTTTTCAACATCGGCAATACAATTAGTCATTTGAGTTAAAAAAATTATGACGACTTCCAACTAACTCTTCTTTAAAGTATCTATTTTCTACGATTTTACATAAAGTAGAAACCCTAGACTTAGCAAAAAACAGTTTTTCATCCGTTGAATAATTTTTAAAATCTTTATTGAACCTCATCTGTTTTGTTTCACTATCTCTATAGTTATCTTTACAAAAACTCAATCAGATCTTGTAACGATAAACTCTTCCTCTTTTTCTTCTGTCGCTAGAAATATATATGAACAAAAACATTCCTGTTTTTGGGATTTATAGTTCCTGGTACTCTCCTCAATTGGTACAAATTGTTTTCAAAGGAGCGATCTAAATTGAAAATAATATTTTTTTGGTAGAAGACAAAAAAACCTAAATCTTCATAAAATCTTTGATTTTCTTTTTCTAAAAGCGATTCTTAACCATTTAATAGTATCTGTTACAAATAGTTTTTGAGCATTTCTATCTTTTTTTATTAAAGAAATAAGTTTGAGGAAGGCTATAAACAAACTGAAAGCCTCTTCCAGTAAATCTAATAGAGCTAGGCTCCAATTCTTTGGGTAAAACATCTTTTTAATTTTTAAAGCATAGCGACTAACAGCTTGAGCGTAAAATGCAAAAACTTCTTTTTTTGTTTTTTTGAAGTTTAGTTTTTCCCAGATTCTATTAATCTTTCAATATTTTCTACTTTCACATTACTATCAAAAATCTATAGTTAGGCTAACAACCCCATCTATTTCGTCATTATTTACATTATTTAGAAAAAGCATTTGTTGTTCCCCCATCACTTTTCTTTTTTTTGATAAGAATATCTTAAAGAACTTTCAAATAAGCTATGTGGTTGTTTCAACATTAAGTTAGAAACATATTTTTGCGTTTCCTAATCCTGTTTTAGTAAAAGCCTTTAAAAAAATACAGTAATAGGTTTTAAACCGTATTCAAGCTTATGTTCTTCAATATATAAATCTCTAGTATAAGAAACACCTTCTTTTTGTTTCTAGCAATCTAGCTAAAAGGTCTAATTTTTTTCATTATTGGGTACATTTTTTTAATTTTTTTCTCAAACAATCCATATTCAGTCAATGTGAACTCCTATATATTTATATAAATAAGTAAATACATTTAAATTTTTTTATATTTACATATTTACAAAAATTCTTCTTTTTTTACTTGCAATAATAGAATATGTGTGTTATACTATTATTAAATAAAGGTTGATTAACATTCCATGATTAAAAAAACCATGAATGACCTAACTTTTATAAAAAAATCCTCGCTTAAAAGCAAAAAAATAAGCTATAAACATTTAGAGAATATATTGGAAAAAAACCAAATCCTTATTTCGGTTGAAAAAAAGAAATCAAAAAAATTTCGAAAAAGTTCAAAAGGAATCAAAATGGATTTTAAAAAATGCAATGGTATTCAAAAAAACAAAAATTAGATTATTTTTTTGATTTTTATGATGTTTGGCGACATCTGCGTTGAGGTACGTTTGAAAAAAAGTTGGCGCTTTTTCAAGTTGTTAAAATAGAAAACAAACAAATATCTTCGAAAGGAGATATTTTTTTGTCTTTGTCTATTATATCATAAATCAAACTAGATAAACAAAAAAACCTTAAAGAAAAAAATAAAAAAAGAGCTAAAAAAAGCTCTTTTTTTATTTACTAATCATTGTGAAAAATAAAAAAATACTTTGTTCTAATCTAGTATAGAAAGTTTCATCAGAAATGTAAGGGTTGTTTTCAAAAAGATATTGACGAAGTTGTACATGATTACTCTTCCAATAATCGTTTATTGTTTTTTTAAAGTTTTTTTGCCATGAATCATAGCATTTTAAAAGCTACTTCCCTTTCATTACCTACGCTATTCCCAAAAAAATTGTTCAGAAAAAAAGGTTTGGATAACCTTTGCTGGTATTTTTTTCAGAAAAAGTATTGCGCTTTTTGGATTTCTTTTTAAGTAACTTAAAATTGTTTTAGATTTGACATTTACTTTATTTGATAGTTCTAAAGAGTCAAATTTGTTCTTTGTATTTAAATAAGCAAAGATTTTGAAGATATTTTTGCTCTTTATTACCTGCTGACAAATTACCTAGTTGTCTTAAATCACTATTGCTCAAAAAAAGACTCCTTTGTTTAATAACATCTAATAATCTGATACATCGTCAGATCCACAATAAGGGCATGAAGGAGTTGAACATCCCTCAGAAGGAGCGTTAAAGTGTTGGTCACAATTATTACAATAATATTCTACATCCATAATTAAGCCTCTTATTTATATAAATACCACAATAACTATTTATGTAAATATGTATTTACATAAATAGTTATTTACATAAATACAAAAAAATTATTTTCCAGTTGATCCGAAACCTCCCAAACGCTCTCCACCAGTTTTATCATTATCTACAGTTAAAAAAACTTAGAAAAAGACACCTTGCATAATACGATCACCTTTTTTTAATACGGATTTCTTTGTCTGTTATATTCATAAATTGACCATAAATTAAACCTTCATTATCAGGATTGTTGTAATAATCAGAATCAATAACCCCTACAGAATTTGCCAAGACAAATCCTTGTTTTTTTCGGATTTGAAGAACGATCATAAAGATAAAGAACTTCATCTTTTTGCATAAAAGCTTTTAATCCAGTTGGGACCAATTCTATTTCTCCTGGTTTAATAATGACGGTTTCAGCAGCTTTCAAATCATATCCAGCAGAATTGGCAGTTGCTCTTTTAGGAAGTAAATCTAAATCTTCGCTAAATTTAGCAACAAGTTCAAATTTTCGAGTTGATGTTGCCAACTCAATTTTTCTTGATTAGCTCTTCAACGTCAGAGCTTTTAGTTGAGTCCTCTTCGTTTTTCTGCAAAAGCTCTTTAAAGAGTCTGTTAAGAAAAGAAAAATCTTCATCTTTTTAATTCAATTGTTTTTAACCATAAGTTAACCCTTTCTCTATTTATGTAAATACATATTTACATAAAGATTGTTTTTAGGAATTTCTTCCTAGTTATAGTATACCACATTTTTAGTATTTATGTAAATATAAAAAAATACCAATTTATATAAATACTAAAAACAAACTGTATTTACATAAATACAAACGTTGATTCTTTAATAGGAAAAACATCTCCACGTATTTATGTAAATATGATAGTTATCTATTTATATAAATACATATTTACATAAATAGATATTTGCTTATTTGTATAAATAAGTATTTATGTATTTACAAAAAAATAAAGTAGGATATTGAAATTTATATAAATAAAACGCCTTTTGTGAAGGCGTTATTTATGTAAATATAAAATTAAAAAAATAAGGAAGTTGACAAGACAAAAATCCGATGAAAGTGATTTCCAAAAAAAGCTAGCAAAAAGACCCATTTTCCTAATCTTGTTTTTTTATTTTAGATGTTTCTATAGCTATATCTTTATCCAATAGTTTAGATTGCTCTTCACTCAATAATACTAAGCTATATTTGTCTTTTATCTCGTTGGGAGTGTTAAAGAAAAATACTAATAGAATTTAAAAATTCTATAAATTAGATAAATTGCAAATGATTGAGAAAAATAGAGTAGTAAGTAGAAAAACTAACTCATGAAAGCTAAACATGAAAGACTCCTTTCAAAACTTCTTATGGTAATTATAGCACAACCAGTTATAGTTGACAATGCATCGCCTAAGCGATACAATAGTTTCAACAAAGGCTATAGGAGGACGTTATATGTTGCAGAAAAAAACATAGCTCAAGAAGAGGCTATTGCAACAATAAAAGGACCAGTAAATGTTGTGTCATGTCCAGGCTCAGGAAAAACAACGACATTAGTAAGAAGAATAAAAAATATTATTGATCATGGAGTAGATCCTAAAAAAATATTGATGATTACGTTTGCTAATTCAGCAGCAAAAGATATGCAAAAAAACGATATGTTAAGCTTTTACGGAGTGAATCCAGGGATTTGGTTTATGACGATTCATTCTTTATGTTTTTCAATTTTAAAAGAAGAATTAGGATATAACTCATCATCTTTAATCTCTGAATCTCAAAAAAATGGAGTTTTTTTGTTCATCATTTAAAAAAATAATATATTTGTTACTGATGCATGGGATATGGCAAGAACTATAATAACAGAAATGTCTGTTGTTAGGAATAGTTATATACCATTAAAAAAAGCTACAATCCTCAAGGTTGCGATAAAGATTTATTTATAAAAGCTTTACACTGCATATGAAAAACGAGAAAAAAACAACGGGCAAATAGACTTTGATGATATGTTGGTAAAAATGCGAAGAATTGTTATCAACCAATAAAAAAACGTAAGAGATAAATGGAGTTCATATTTTGATTATATCCAAGTAGATGAATACCAAGATACCAATCAAATTCAAAAAGATATCATATATGCTTTAATAAAGAGAACTGGGAATCTCTGTGTTGTTGGAGATGACGATCAAAGTATATATGGATGGAGGGGGCAGACCCCTCAATAATGATGAGTTTTTTTCAGAAGATTTTCTAAATGCAAAGCAAATTAATATGAGTACCAACTATAGGTCTGCTCAAAAAAATAGTTAATTACGCAAATGCACTTATAAAGAAAAAAATAGTGTACGTTTTGAAAAAAGATTTTATATCCTTTAGGGGAGAAGAAAAAAATATAAATGGTCAAGTAGAGTTTTTTTACAATCTAGAACAAAATTGATTGAAATAGCTACAATTATAGACAAAATAAAAATACTTGCATGAGGTAGAAGATTTTTGATTATAATCAAATGGCTATCCTTTTCCGCACCAATAAGCAAGCGGAAATCCCTGTAGAGACAATTATCAAGAGCTAACATTCCATTTAGCTCAACAGAGAGGATAAAATCAATTTACGAGTCTTATATTTTTAAAGATTTAAAGTCTTATATAAATCTTGCATTAGGGAATATAAATCATCATGATTTATATTCCGTGTTAAACTCATCCTAATCGATACTTTAAAAATGAAGGATTTTAAAGATTTACCATTTGATAAACAATCTTATTTAAATGCGATTATCTATTTAAAGGAATCAAAAAGATACTTGGAGATATCCTGCTGCTGTAAAGACAATAACAAATTGGTTTGATACTTTTTGGATTAAATTGTTTAACTATGGAAACCAGTCCGAGTGAGCTAGTAGACAGATTTGTTAGCAAAAAAATGGTATAAATTATTTGAAATATATTAAAGATATTGCCCAAATGAAAAAAATGCTGATTTTGAGGATGAAGTAGAGACATTCAATTTATTAAAAGAAGATGCGAAAAAGATTTACTACTATCGAAGCATGGCTGAAGCATGCTAGTTACATGATAAAAAAAGACTCATGAAATAAATCGAAAAAGAACTAATGATGGCGTTCGTATTACAACAATGCATAAATCAAAAAGGGCTTGAGTGGAAAGTTGTTTTTGTAATTGGGGTGGATGCATCTATTATTCCAGGAAAAATAACAACCAAGCAAGGTATTGAAGAAGAGCGTAGGGTTTTGTATGTGGCAATGACAAGAGCTGAAGATAAGTTATATATATCTAGTACAGGAACCCCTTCTAAATTTATAACAGAACTAAAAGAAAGTTATAAATCATTAAAAGATCAAACTATAAGAAAAAAAGATTGCCAGGTGCAAAGGTATACCATGTTACTTATGGGGATGGAAAAAGTAGTGAAATATACTGATAACGCGATAATAGTAGATTTTTGGAGATATAGGTTTAAAAAAAGATGTTATTCCCAGAAGTTTTTTTGAGCAAAAGAATATGTAGATATAAATAGAAAGAATTGTAAAGTATGAAGAGAATATTAAAATGTAGCTTATTTTTGTTTGTTGTTTTTTTCACAAACTGTAAATGGGAATGAAGAAAAAAAGTAAATATTCCTGAAGAAAAAAAGGTTGAAATAATAAAAAAATGAAGAAAAAAACACATTAGAGAAAATTGTGGAAGTGGGCGATATAAGTGAAACAGCCCCCTCTACAGAAGAAAAAGCAAAAGATGCCCCAGCACCAAAAATAAACTCTGAAGATATTCATCAAGGAAATAATAATCAAAAACCTTCTCCCTCTAAACCTCAGACACCAGTTATTGGAACCCCTCCTACTCAAACTTCTCCTGTTGAAAGCAATAATTCATCAATTTCAGAATCAGAAGTGAAAAAAATTATGATGAATCAGTTCATCAGGATTCAAGTGTGGAAAAGTAATACGTCTGCATCTAGTGAAGATCAAGTTGGTGCTTCAGCAGAAAAAAATCGAAACCAATTGAAGAAACGAAAAAAACATCAGATAACGTTAGTGGAGAAACGCTAATAAAACGGGAAGAAAATAATAAACCAACTATTGTTTTGTTCAAAAATTTATCATTGTTTAAAGTAGTTGTTTTTAGCATTAGTATTTTCTTTAACTATAGTTGTAGCTGTTTTTAGCAACGATAAATAATAATAAAGATCTTAGAAAGGTGTAAATAGATGTCCATTCTTGTTTTTTTCTGAAAAAAATTAGCAAATTTTTTTATCTATGTTTATCGTTTTTCTTTATAGGTTCTCTTATTTTAGGAAAGATACTTTTTACTTTATTTGGTTCAAGCAATATTGTTTTTTTATGGTTTTTAATTTGTTTGCAATAATTTTATTACTTATAGGCTCTTTTATATTGTTTACTCAAAAGGATGATTGGATTATAGATGTTGAAAAAGTTATTAGTTTCGATTTCTGCATTAGTTCTTACAAGTGTATATGTAATTGAACCTATATTACTAGAGAAATTGATTGATATTAAAATAATATTCTTGATTTTTAATTGTGCTTGGATCTTCATTTATTTATAAACAATTCTATTATAAAATCATATCTAATCTAATCTTGAAAAAAAGAGTATAACGAAGATTTCACTTACCAGCCAGATGACATTGATACAACTTCAAGAATGTTGTCGGTATATCATCAGAATTGGATGAAGTTTAAATATAAAAGAAAAAAATTATGTGTAAAACTATTTCTCATAGAAAGAAAGATGATGGAATAGTATTTGAAATTGCCTTTATAAAACAAGATCTTTCTCCAGTAGTTATCTTAACTAAGGAAGCTTTCGTTCCTATTTATAATTAAAAACTAGCTAATTAGCTAGTTTTTTTAGGTAATATCTATGTATAAATAGAATTGTTGAAATAAATAAAAAAAGATAAGAATTAAAATGATTAATTGTCTTAAAAGAATTAAAAATCTTTAAATTTATTTCTTTTGCCAGTAAGATTTTACTTGCTTATCGTTTCTCTTTTTAAATAACTGAGGCTGCTTAATTTCCTCTTTATGTGTATATATGATTAAAAAAATAGTGAAAGAATAATGAGGAATAAAAAAAGTGTAAAAATTTAAGAGGGGTCATTTTTTTAACCTTCCTATTTTTTTTAAGTAAACTAATTATAACATAAAAAAATATAAAGTAAAAAAAGCTAGTTGTATCAAGCAAAAAGCGTTTTTTTGATATAATTAAAAAAATATGAAAAAAATGATAGTTTATTTAAGAAAAAGTAAAAAGATTTATATAAAAAGAATAGCTATAACTGTTTTTTTATCCTTTTTTTGCAGTTAGGTTAATAACTAAAGTTCCTGTTCCTTTTTTTAAATTCTACAATCGCGAACTATACATATAGTGATCAAGATGCGCTGAACTTATATAATCGTCTCACTGGAGGGGGCTAGAAACTTTCTCGATCTTATCATTGAGTATAGGACCTTATATAACTGCATCCATTCTATTTCAACTTTTATCTATTATTTTTTTCCTTCTTTAGAAAAATATCAAAAAGATGGCGAATATGGAAAAAGAAGGTTGAAAAAAATCATAAAAAAATAATCAGCTTTGTGTTAACGACTATTCAAGCTTTCTTGATTTCAGTAAGTTTTAGTTCTTTCAATATTATAATTAGAGGTTCTTTGCCAATATTAATTGTAACAATGGTTTTTGATTGCAGGGACAGGAATCTTGTTGTGGTTGGGAAATAAAATAACTGAATTTGGAGTAGGAAATGGGATATCTTTAATTCTATTGCTAAATATTTTAAGCAGAATCCCTAAAGATATAAATGCTTTATATAATCAATTTGTAGAAGACCAGGGTTGGATGGGGCTTTTAAATGCTTTTTGTTATATTGTTAGTTGTTTTGCTTGTTATTGTTTTGACGATATATTTGAACAATTCAATAAGGAAAAATTCCTATACAATATTCAAGGAAGCTGAATGGGAAATATGACGACTCAGCTAACATCCCATTGAAAGTGAATGTGGGGAATGTTATGCCTATTATATTCGCTTCTTCAATTTTTAACTTTGCCTAGCTTGCTGGTTATGAATTTTCCAGATTTTCCTAAAGATGGGTTTTTGGCACTCTATGTATGCAGCAACTCAACAAAGTAATTGGTTCATCTTATCTTCATGGAAGCTAACAATCGGTTATTTTGCTTATTTAGCTTTATTAATGTATTTTTGCTTATTTTTTTATGCTGAAATAACATTTAATCCTGCTGAGATATCTTATAATTTAAAAAAAGAAGCGGAGGAAGTATCCCAGGTGTAAGGATTGGGGATCAGACTATTTATTACTTAGAAAATATATCTAAAAATCTAATCCTTATTGGAACGATTCTCTTAGGTTTTGTTTGTACAATACCTATGGTTGCTACAGGGTTTATTCCAGATGAAAGCAACGTTTTTGGAACTTCAATAATAATAGCTGTTTCAATCTTATTAGAAACTTTTAATCAAATAGATATAAATGGAAGGTAGGTGTTTAAAACATCTACTTTTTATTGATTTTTAATATTTTTTTCTGATATAATTTTTTTATAACAAAAAGACTATTTGTGTAACAAAAAAAGGATATGTAAATATAGATGAAGAATTATTTAGAAAGTTTAAATAAAAGTCAAAGAGAAGTTGCGACCACGATTGAAGGTCCAATGCTTGTATTGGCAGGAGCAGGAGCTGGTAAAAACACATACAATGGTAACAAGAGCAGCTAACATGATTGAGCAAGGAATCTCTCCTCGTTCTATTTTGATGCTGACATTTACAAATAAAGCAGCTGAAGAAATGATTGATAGAGCAATGAAATATTGCGGTGAACAAGCTAAGTATATTACAGCTTGTACGTATCATTCTTTTTGTACAAAAAATGTTAAGGCAATATGGAAAAAGCTATTGGTTTAAAAAAACAGATTTTGATATTTTAACAGCAACTCAATCTACTGAAGCTATTGCATTTATAAAAATCTAGAGATCAAAATGTTTATGAAACAAAAGGTTTACCCCTAGTTAAAGTCATTTCAAATATTTTTTTCTGCGATGATCAATCAGGATAAATCATTAGAAGAAATTTTTGGAAATGGAGGCTTACTCTAAATATTTAAAATTCAAAAAAGCAATTGAGTTTATTGCTGGATGATTATACTTCTTATAAAAAAAGAAAAAAAGCTTTTGCTGGATTATGATGATTTGATGGTATATTTTTTTATCAGCTGTTGTCTGAAGTTGAACCAGTAAGGAAAAAGAATTGAGTTTACTTACAAATACATCATAGTTGATGAATACCAAGACACGAACAATTTACAGTCAAAGATTTTTGCAAGAAATGAGAAAAAGATTGTGATAATATAGCAGTGGTTGGAGATGATGCTCAAAGTATTTATGGGTTCAGAGGTGCTAATGTACAAAACATCATTAACTTCCCTAAATTGTTTAAAAAAATTGCAAAGTTGTTCAGCTAACTGAGAATTATCGTTCTTCTAATGAAATCTTGCAATTAGCCAATGTATCTTATGGGAATTATGCTACAGAGGGTTTTCCTAAGCAAATGAGGGGTCAATTTGAAAGTGGTTGTAAGCCAGTAGTTATTAGACCTAAAGATGAGGAAGGTGAAGCAGAAGAAGTCTTTAAAGGTATTGTAAGTCGGATGATGTCGGGCGTTTCACCAGAAGATATATGTGTAGTTGCACGAACTTCCAGAGCTTTTTTTAGATTGGAGCAAAAATTAAACTCTCAATCTATAGCTTATGAAAAGCGTGGAGGATTAAAATTCATGGAATTACCAGAAGTTTTTAGATATGATAGCGTACCTAAGAATTTCAACTAATTCATTAGATGAATTATCTCTTTTTAGAGTTCTTCAATTGCACCCAGGTATTGGAGAAAAATTACGCAAGGAAAAATTTGTGAGCAAATAGGAATTGTAGACAACCCTATTATTGATAACAAATACAAGAAATACAAATTTGGACAAGAGCTAGTTTTTATTGCATGATGTGATGACTAAAGCAAGAATAATTCCAAACGAAGATTTATCATCAAGATTTACATTTATAGCAAATTTCTACATAGATTTGTTAAAAACGTTCAAATGAGGAAAGCTCTAAAAAGCGAGGAAGCGAGATTATATTTTTGAAGAGAGATTAGAGCAAACGACAGAGAATTTAAAAGAGATGGGCAATATGCTTTCGTCATATAAAAGCGTTACTGATTTTCTAGACTCTTTAGTTTTAGATCAGATTCGCGTGGATAATTCTGATTTACTAAAAGTTGTATTAACAACGATTCATTCTGTTAAAGGTTTGGAGTTTGACACTGTTTTTTTGCTATTGGATGTGTTGATGGCTCTTTTTCCTAGAGGTGAAGCTTGGGAGACAACAAAAAGAAGAAGATCAGGAAGAATTAAGGTGCTTTTTATGTAGCTATTACTAGGGCAGAGAATAGGCTCTATATAGTAGCTCCGAGAGAAGCTTTAAAAATATGGGAATGGTTTTTCAGAGTCAACTAACAAGATTTTTTTAAAAAGGGTGTGAAAAAAATATTATCAAGAGTCTAATGAGTTTGTTGATGAAGTTTTTAGATGATGACTTAGGTAGATTCGTTGATTTTTAATAATAAAAAGTGTTATACTTTTTCTTGTTAAAGCGTTTGACAAAAGATGTGGCACAATAAAAAAATTTGTGCCATTTTTCGAAAAAAAGAAAGAAGATATAAAAATTTATGACAGATTTTAATATTGCTGGTAAAAAGGACTTGCAATTGCTGAAAAAAACCAAATTTACAAAAAAATTGTTAAAGATGTTTTTTTGATAGGCATGCAGCAGAAATACCATATTCTTTAGATTTTGTTGCTCAGAGAGGTCATTTGTTAAGCTTATTAAAGCCTCAAGAGGTAAATGAGTCTTTTAAACAATGGAGTTGGGATAACTTACCTATCACCTCTAAATCTTTAGGTGGTTGGCATTATGAAGTAACCCAAGAAGTAAAGCAAGGAAATTTTTTTAACTTCTCAAGAGCGTTACGATGCAATTGAAAAAGCTATCCATAGTGGGAAATATGATTTCATAGTTCATATTGGAGACCCTGATAGAGAAGGGCAATTATTGATCGATTTAGTTTTGGAAAAGATCGGCAATCAATTACCTGTTTATCGTTATTGGGAAAATGCTCTTACTGATGTTAAAATTCTTTCCGCTTTAAAAAACCTAAAACCAAACGATTCCGAATTTTTTCAAAACATTTTAAAAGCAGGTAAGGCGCGACAACATGCAGATTACTTGTTTGGAATGAATTTATCTAGAGTGGCAACCTTAAAAATGGGTTCTCGAGTATCTGTAGGTCGAGTAAAAACGGTTTTATTAGGGGCAGTTTGTGAACGTGAATTAGAAATTCAAAATTTTTAAACCAGAGACAACATTTGGCGTTCAGGCAAATTATTCATTAGGTTTTAAAGGAACTTATTTTGTATCAAAAAAATAATAACAGTTCTGATGATGAAGACGATGATGACTCGGAAAAACGAATTGGATCGTGGGGTTGTTTGGTTTAAAAACAGAAAAAGAAGCTAAGGAATTTATCTCTTCAACATCTAAAAAAGGGATTGTCACTGATTATGAGGCAAAGCAAAAAGAAGTTCTTCCTCCTAAATTTTATAAATTAGCAACTATTCAGAAAGAAGCTGGTGATAAATTTGGTTATAAGGCAGACAAAACTCTTTCGATTTTGCAATCTTTATATGAAGCTAAGTTGACAACATACCCTCGCTCAACTTGCGAATACATTAGTAGTACAGAAAATCTAACAACTCCTTTAAATGCAGTTTCAAGAATCCCTTCCTTATCGGAACATACAAAAGCTAATGTAGATTTTATTAAGAATGTTGGTATTAATCGTATGAGAAGTGCGAAAAAATGGATTAACGATAAGGTAGTTGATAACAGTGGGCATACAGCTATTATTCCAACAAGTGAAATTGCTAATTTTGCTAACTTAACTGTAGAGCAAAAAAACATTTATGAAATGGTGGCAAAAACGATACTTGGCAGCATTTCTTCCTCCTATGATTCAAAAATGTTGTGAAGGTAATTGTAACTGTTGATGGAAATAAAGAATTTAAATCTCAAGGAAAGACTTTGGTATCTCTTGGGTATAACTCTTTATTTGGAAGAAATGTGAATGATATTGAGCTTCCCCCTATGTCTAAAGGGGATGAAATAGAGATTACAAATTTCGAAAACTCCTACAAAGACAACTCAATGTCCTAAACGATATACTTCGGCAATGTTAATTTCTTATTGCGAAAAATCCAACAAGACATTTTAGAAGACGAGACGATTAAAAAAAGAATTGCCTAAATTAAAAAAATAGGAACACCATCTACACTAGCAGGAATTATAGAAGATGTTGTTCGTAGAGATAAATACGCTACGTGGATAAAAAGAAGGTAATCAAGAGGTTATGAAGCCAAATGATGTAGGTATGGAAATTTACGAAAACTTCAAATCTATTGATTTTTCATTGTTGAAAGTTGATACTACAGGTAGATGGGAAATTGACCTGGAACGCATGGTAGAAGGGTCAATTCAGTATGAAGATTTTTGAAGATCAAATCGAATCATCTGTAGCAAGAATGATAGAAGAGATCAAGCAAGGTCAGATGACTACCGTAGTTCAAGCTGATAGTCGTTTAGTTGTGAGTGAATGTCATAAATGCGGAGGAGATATTTATCAAGTAGAAAAAAAGCTTTTTATTGTTCAAACTATAAAACAAACGGTTGTATGTCAGGTGGTTATCGTAACTGTGGAGGACATATTATAACAGCTGAAGAGTTTAAAGTTTTGCAAACGGGCGAGACAATTTTGGTAGATGCTATTTTTGAAGAAAAAGACGATAAAGGTAAGGTTGTCTCTCGTAGAAAAATATAAACAAAAGAATTGGCTTGAACGAAAAAAAGGAACTATTGAAGCTATAAAGAATTTCCAAATAGAAACTGAATTTACTTGCCCTGCATGTGGGAATAAGATCATAGAAACCGATAATGCTTATATTTGTAAAGGGCGAGCTGACAACTCTTGTGGAGTGTATGTAGGTAAAAAAATACTTCAGGAGTTGATTTGGCTAAAGAGGATATTGCCTTAATTTTGTCAGGAAAAAGATTCTTCTTTGATAAAAAATTAGTGCCTATTAAGAAGGATGGCAAAAAGGGGCAACCTTACGATGCTATTTTTGTATATAGATAAAGAAACTAGAAAAATTAGCTAAAAAAATTTCCAACGAAAGAGACTGATATTAGCTGCCCTGTGTGTAGTAAAAAAATTAAGAGATAGTGGTTCTCGTCTAATTTGTTCGGGAAGTGATGATCATTCTTGCCAATTTCAGATGTTTTTCTACAATGTATAAAAAAAGCCTATAACTAAAGAAAAGCTAGATAAAATGTTGGACCAAGCGCGTTCAGGAGAGATATCTGGTGGTGAACAAGCTTTTATAACAAATGGAGATGTTGATACTGATTTATCTTGCCCATTTTGCGTTTCTAAAATTATACGTAATGGGATGCAATTTAAATGTTCTTCTTGTGACTTTTTCATGCTATAGGGTTATTGGTGATGAATTGCTAACTGATGAAGAAATGCATAATTTATTTGAAGCAGGAAAGACACATGTTCATACTGGACTTATATCTCAACAAGGGACTCCGTATTCTGCTAGACAAGTATTAGATCATGACAAACAAAAAGTGGAGACTGAGTTTGTGCAGGAGGAGGTAGCTACTCAATATCAATGCCCATTTTGTAAGAGTAAGATAGTACAAGAAGGGATTGTAATGAAATGTTCTTCTTGCGACTTTAAGTTTTGGACAAAAACAGTTAGGTGTTAGATTAACAAAAAAATGATATAGATGACTTATTTACCAAAGATGTTACAAGAGTTCTTAGGTTTAATAAGAAAGACGGAAATGGAACTTTTGATGCCATGATTTCTATAGATTATGAAAAGCGTAGTACAAAAATTCCTTTTCCCAAAAACGTTAAATGTAAAAATGAAAAAAATGTGAGTTTAAAAAGAGCTTTTTGAGCTTAAAAGTTTGTTGCTAATTGGAAAAATTGAAAATTTTTAGCGCCTCTGGGGAACCAGGGCGCTTTCTATATAATAGATCATCCTGTTTTTGTGTTGAAAAATTAACGTTTTTTTGTTAAAAATATAAGGGAGAATAAAAGATTTTTAACAATGTCAAAAAAAGGAGATTTTAATGAAGTTATCTAGTAGACCTTATAAAGAGATAGTGGATCGTTTGTTAAATATGCTGAGAGCTGGGCGAGAGTTCATTCAGTATGATTTAGAAACAAGCGGTTTAAAAAAAGTAGCACTTCAAAAATCCTTTCATGTTCTGCTATTAAGTACAAGTATGAAGATGGTAGATTTACTGAGATAGATCGGATTGATCAGTTTATAAACCCTTGCCTTCCCATACCAGAAGAGGCTTCAAAAGTTAATGGGATTACAAATGAGCGTGTAGCAAATGAACCTGATGAATGGGAAGCTTTTGAAAAAAATCTTATTTCCATTTTTTTGGAACGAATCCTATTCTGGGTGGTTATAACATTGAAAAAAATTCGATAACAAATTCATGGAAGCTTTGTGGCTGAGAGCAGGAGGAGAAATTTTTAAACCAGATCTTGTTGTAGATGTGATGAGAATGGTTCAAGAAAAAATGAATCTAAAATCATCAACGTTGGAAAATGCTGCGACTGAATTGGGTGCGAATGTCGGGATTCAATTTCACTCATCTATAGATGACGTGATGGTGAGTCAACGCGTACTGGAATTGTTGATCCCAACTTATTATGATGAAAAAGAGCCAGCGAAATTTAGATTTAAAGTTTACGATTGTCACTATCAATACTATTCTCATAAGAATGAAAGAATTTATGTAGCAACTTATCCAAAATCTGACATTTACTATGACGTATACACTAAAAAATGGGATGGTTCAAATTGTGTAGATGGGTTTAACTTAGAGGATGTTAGGCAAGATGTCCTGAGAGTAATGGGAGTTAAAGATGAGAAATCTCTTGTTAAACTTATGAGAGAAAAAGAAAAGAATACAATTGATATAGATGAAAAAAATAGGTATTTGTAATGCAAAAAGATAGAACTTTTAAAAATTAGAAGTTCAGTTTATAAAAAGGTATAAGTCTATAGCTGAACTTATTTATGAAGAAAAAGATAACGAGAAAGAGTTAAGAACTCATCCGTTTTTACTACATGGAAATTTCCCATCTGTATCATTATTAAAACAAACTAATTTGCATGTAAGAATAAAAGATTACCTCCCTTTTTTTAATTTATTATAAAGACGTATATCAGAATGAAGGTAAAGAAGCCCAAGATATGAAGGACTATCTGGGTATAGTGTTTGCTAAATGGGTTACGATTATACCAGAAAAAGTCGTATGACAGGCTAAAAAAATGAAAGCTAAAAGTTTGGACTAAATTATCTATAGTTGAAAAAAAGTGGCTTTATTTTCTAAAATTTTTTTACTTTTTATGAAAGTGATGAATTTGAAGATTTTGTAACCACACTTGACTATTTCCCCTTCATGAGAGCTTATGGGGTTATCGCCTTGAAATATAAAGTTGGAGTCTTGAATGATGAAATAAAGAGAGATCTTAAATTGATTTGGGATGAATACTTTCAAAGAAATAGGTAGCTGATGAGGCTACTTATTTTTTTATGAATTTTATAAATTCTCTATTTATGTAAATATGTATTTACACAAATATGAAATTAACAAGTTGGTTATTTTTATTTATGTAAAGACGTATTTATATGTTTATGTATTTATGTATTTACATAAATACATTCAGCATCTCCACTAGATGTAGTTTTTGTAAGGAATATTCTCAGAAAACAACAAAAAGAAATTTTTTTTATGGCATAATAGTAATGTGAACTGATTTTAACAGAGTTCAAGAAAAAATGAAAGAGAAGCTTTTGAAGGAGGCTTGAAGGTATTTTGCATGGCTTTTAAAATTTCTAACAAATCATTTGATGAAGTATTTAATAAGCAAAATGACAATATAAAAAAACCTTAGAAGATTCTAATGAATTTTTAAAAAAATTTCTCCATAGGTTGAAAAAGGTATTTGAAGAAAAAAATGAAAGATATCCTGTCGCAAAATCTATGGGAGTTTGGTTAGAAAAAAAGGGGGTTCTTTATCATCTTTTACTTGCAGGGAAGATCTTGTCCCTGACATGATAGATGCCTTTAGAAGAGAGGGAATCCCATTTATCATTATCCAAGAAACAACTGGTAAAAGAGGTTTCTTGATCCGAAACAAAGACGAAGATAAACAACACAAGATAGCAAGAAAAGTCTTAAAGACAGCTGCTTTGTATTGTAAAAGTAGTTTCAGGAAAAGAGGCTAAAGAAGCCTACCTTAGAAAAAAAGAATCCCTGATAGAAAAAAATGATTGCTATTGGGGACTTAACTAAAAAAATCAAGTCGTTTATTTAGAAGCTTTGTGTGATAAAGTCTTGCCTGATGAATGTGTCGGTGTTGATAAAATGGAGGATGGAACTTACTTATTTACCGTACATGGGCAAACAGCTATTGGTGGTACACAAAAAGCGCATGGACGAAGATTTACAGCAGCCTTAGCAGAGACGATAGTATTATTTAATGGTAACTCAAGAAGAGAGTTGGGCTTATCATCAGAAAATGTAATTGAGTTTAGGAAAGCTAAGGTTAATGGTTTTTTAGATAAGGATGGTGACACTCAAAAACCTGTATGGATAGTTGGCTCCAGTAACATTTTTATAAAAAGGAATCGTAGAGGTTTTTGAAGTAGGGCATGCCAACGAAATAGCTGATGAAGTTATTTTTGAAACGGATTATAGAGTGGCTTTTTGATGATGAGTTGTATGATAAAAAATGAACTCAGCTTTATTTAATATTCCTAATAGGAAAGTGTTATATACGCTACCTGAAGTAATAGAACATTTCAAAAACGACAAAAAAAGGCAGTAGCTCAAAAATCTAAAGGTGCAGGGAGAGCAGCATTTAATCGAATTTGCAGATTATGCTGTATCCCAAAAAGATAATGCAAGATACAGTTTTTCGTTAGGGGGAATGACTGGGTTACAAAAAAATGAAGCATTATCAAAGTGAAATGGCTAAAGTTTTTAAAGGGTGTAAAAAGAAGCAAAGGTTCCTCAAGGTTATCATCGAGATCAGATTATTGAATTGATGGATATTGCTCACAAATACAAATTAAATCTTGACATTATGACCCCTGCTATTTCTAAGTTGCAAAACATTGAAGTATATGATCGTTCTACTCAGGTTAAAGTGAGAGATATTGTTGCAGAAATTGCAAAAACACTCTCATGCTCTTTCTCAAGAACAAGTTCAAAATCGCCCAGAACAACGAAGAGATATGGGAAGGGAGTAGAACATGGAGAAGTTGATAGAGAAAAAAAGCTAAGAGTTATTCGAAAAAAATGTCAAAAAAATCATAGACGGATTCTTAAAGCATTGGGTTATCTATGTTTCCATTTTTTTTATAATATTGAGCTTGTACGTCATTCATTTTAAAACATGTTTCAAGGGAAAAAAACCTACTTTATCTCAAGTTGAACGATGGGGTGAAGCTTTCTGGGATATGATATTTAAGCCATTATCTATATTCCCTTTACCAAGAGGATGGTTTAGTAGTGTCGTAATGGTAACAGTGATGTTTTCATTCTTTGTAATATTGAGATTAATAATCTTGTATTATCAAAGACACTACGATCCTGATACTGTTCAAGGGGATGCTAAATGGCTTGAAGATTTAGATGATTATAATATGAGATTTACAGAGCCTTTTTGGTTCTACAGATAAATCAGGAAAAAAATAATATGATTTTTTTCTCAAGATTTGTTTATGTCGATGAACAACGCTAAGATTCGTAGAAATATGAATGTGTTTGTTATCGGGGGTTCAGGGGCAGGTAAATCTTTCAACCTCGTAGGTCCAAACTTGTTGCAAGCTAACTGTTCTTATGCCGTAACAGACCCTTCAGGGGGATTGTATAAAGAATATGGTCCTTTCTTGGAGCATTATGGATATAGGATTAAGTGTTTTAACTTGTCGAGTATGGAAAAAGAGTTCGCATTACAATCCATTTAATTATATTCATAGTGATAAAGATATTGAGATTCTAGTAACAACTTTGATTTCAAATACGAATCCACCAGATAAGTCAGGTGGAGATCCGTTCTGGGAAAAATCAGAAACCGCTTTGCTAAATGCGTTGATCGCTTATTTGCATCACTTTTCAGCTCCAGAAACTCAAAAACTTTTCAAACGTTATGAGATTGATGCTTGCAGCTGAAATTGATGAGAATGATTCAAATGCAAAATCTCCATTGGATATGATTTTTGACGAGATTGAGGATAAAGCTCCAGAATCTTTTGCTTTGAAGCAGTATAAACTGTTCAAAATGGGTGCTGGTAAAACTTTGAAGGGTATCTTGATTTCATGTGGTGTGCGGTTGCAAGCTTTCTCTCTGATTTAGTTGCAACCTTGACGGATACGGATGACATTGAGTTAGACCGCGTAGGGGATGAAAAAACTGCTTTGTTCATCATCCTTCCTACAGGGGATAAAACCTTTAACTTCCTTGCCTCTCTAATGTACTCACAATTATTCCAACGTGTGTATGATTACTGTGAAAATACTGCTGAATACTCTCAATTGATTGTCGATGGTGAAGGTCAATTAGTCAGAACATATAGAGCTCGCTCTCCAGAAGAGTCCATGGAAAAAGCTAAGGAAGCGGAGGCTTTCTTGGAAAGAGCTCGTAATGGATACATTCAGGCTAATCACCAATTTGGGTGGTTTGAATTAAGAACACAAGATGAGGAGCTTGTTCTATATCGAGGAACGCAAGAATTGGTTGTTCGGGCTTTACAATTGCTGAAAGCTGGGCGCGTCATGCCAAACTCTGAACAGTCTAACCATGGTCAGCGCTTACCAGTTCATTTGCGATTGATTTTGGATGAGTTTGCCAATATTGGTAAGATTCCTGAATTTGAACAAAAAAAGTAGCGACAATCCGTAAGTATGAAATATCAGTAACGATTATCTTGCAATCATTGTCTCAGATGAAGAATCTGTATAAGGATAACTGGTCTGAAAATCTCAGGTAACTGTGATACGACTATTTATCTTGGGGGTGGTGCGGATACTGAAACAACAAAAATGGATATCCGAATTGCTTGGTAAGGAAACTCGTACAGTATTGAATACAAGTTTTGGTAAGTCAGGTTCAATGTCTATTAATAGGCAGGGGGTTGAATTATTCTCAGCTCCTCAGTTAAGAACAATGAATGAAGATGATTGTATTGTTTTGCTAAAATCCATGTATGCTTATAAAGGGAAAAAAATATAAGACAATTGACCATCCTGAATATGGGCTGTTATCAACATTTAGACCTTATATGTTTGATTTGAAAAAGATTTCTTATTTAGAAAAGAATGATTTTATTGAGAAACAAATCCTTTTAGAAGAAGCTGAAAAAAAGTCCATGGAGAAATTGCGGAATCGACAGATTCTGAAGCTATTGAACGTCAAGAAGCTGAACAAGCAAAAGAAGACAGAAAAGAAGAGTTAGAAAAAAATAAAGATGCTAATGAAGAAGAGATTCTTCAAAAAAGCTGAAGCTCTTGAAAAATAAACCAGAAGAAGTCCAAGAGAGATATAGTAATCCTAATATAGGAGTTGCTAATGAAGAAGATGAGGTTAGTGTTTCAAGAGGTGTTGGTGAGGAAACTTTCAACAGCTTACTAGTAGATAATGAGAATGCTATGATAGAAGAATTTATATTCTCTAATACAGCAGGTGCATTAGACTCAGATGATTTCAGTCCTCCTCAACAATCGGCTTTAAAATAAAAAAATAAAAAAAGTTAGGTTTCTAACTTTTTTTATTTTGAAAAAAATGGCATAATAAAAAGAAAGGAAGAAAAAGCAGGTAGAAAAAAATGTCATACGAAAATCAATTTCAAAAAGAAAAAGAAAGTTCCTAAACATTTACCTAACTATTATGATGCAATCTCTTTTTATCGCAAAGGATTTGGGAGAGTTTACTTTTTACATGGAGCAAAATGGCAAGACAGCTCCATTAAGATTTGACGAATTTAGTTTTTTTACAGAAAAGGAAAGATTACTCCCGAAACAAGAGAGAGTACCATAGAGTATTTAAAGCCGTATTGGAACATTATAAAAACAGGCTTAGCCAAATACTTGAAAGAAAAAAATCTTTTTGATAAGTATGTCCCTTTGCTTAGATTAGCTGAATTAGCTGATTTGGCTAGCGAAGAAGGTTTGCATATTCGTTTTATTTTTCAAAGATAGGCTGTTTACAGGATATTTTGAAATAGTCGGGCAGGGTGATGGTGCTCTTTATTACTACAAGAAAAAGAATCTAGATCTTAAAAAAAGCGATAGAATTAATGAGGCGTTTTGAATTAGATGTTTTATTGCAGATGAGTAAAAGCAACTCAAAAATGCTCGTTATAGAAAAGCAAAAAGATAACGGAGAGTTGGCTAAAAAAGAGTCTCAGGTAATAAAAGATAAGCTAGGTATAAAAACTGTAGAAAAAGGTGGCAAAATTTTGATTGATGCAGGAAATATCCTTTCAAAAGGGAAGGGTAATGCTCAAATGAACCAAGCTCAACGTGATAAGATTGCTGAAAAATGCTGCTAAGGCAAGAATGAAGATTTTTGGGAAGCAATAAATAAAAAAAGTAAAAAAAGAGGGGGTGTTTTTATTTGGCTAGAACACGCGCAGAATTGCGAGGAATTGAACTTCCATTCCATACAGTTGATGAAGCTTTGGCATTTGGACGAAAAAGTAGAAGAATATCGCCAAGAGCAACAAGCGAAAACAGATGGAGCAAATGGAAGAGATGGCAGCTAAAGGAATGTTGCCTCAAGGACAAGGATTTTATAACTTTACTGAAGAGCAATTGGCTGAACTAGGTGTTTTAAACTTCAATGATTTTTTTTAGAAGAGTATGAATCTGAAGTAGAAAAAGAACTTAGGGTGTGAATCAGGATGAACTAGGTCAAAATTCAAATATGGACTTAGCGAATAAGCAAGATAAGAACTTAGATGCTGAAGAAGATAGAGAGTTAGAGGATAACTTTGACTTAGATGATTCAAATAATGACAGTGATTTAGATAACGATGGTCCAGGTGATGATTCTAAGAAGAAGAAAAACACTAAGAAACATACGATTACAAAATCTAAGTCTAAGAGTCGTACAGATAAAGCAAGTAAGAAATCTATAACAGCTTCTAGAAATCAGCAAAGAAATAATCGAGATCGTGCTGCTTCTTTGGATAGTGATAAAGACTCAATGAAGAAGAAAGGTATAGCTTCTTCAAGAGAACAACAGGAAAAAGCACAACAAAGAACGAAAAAAAGGTTATTGTATCTAGAAATACTGAAGTCATTGCTAAAGACGATAAAGGGCAGAATATCACGCGCCAAGTTGAGAAAGTTCAAGATAAGGCGATTGGAGATAAGGGGAATGGGTTATCATCTCCAGCTAAATCGAATAAGCCAATGTCTTTAGCTGATAAGATAGCTGAAGCTAAATTAACAATAAGTGTTGATTCAATGCTTGATAATGCAGCAAGACTAACGCATCAAACAGGAAGATCAACAGAGTTTAAAATTGGTAATGATGTTCTAAAATTTGAAAAAAATTGGTGAAGATACTTTTGCTATGAAAAAAACGGTGAGAAGATTCCAGGGAATGAAGCAAAAAGATATGTTGAAGCAGATGGGAAGAGATATGGGTCCAAGACGATTAGAGCAGTTAGTTCAGATTGTAAAAAGTGGCACAACAAAAATCCAACTATTCGCACAATGTCTCAAAGCCAAGGTAAAGAACAAGCAAATACAGAAAAAGGTTATTACTACAACTACTCATACTCGTTAATTTATGCTACAATAAAACAAGGAGGAAAAAGTATATGGGTTCTTTTTATTAAGAGTGATTTGGAAAAAGTCCTAAAAGAAGCTGAGAAAAGAGCTTCAGGGATTGACCATGGAGACCCTTTTAGCAACTTATGGAGATAAGATGGCTCAAGAAGTTGCCAACTTAATGCGAAAGGATAAGTCTTTTGGATATCACATAGAAGGAAAAATTAGTGGTGGTTCATTCATCCTATCTCCTTTGAACCGATTGTCTAAAAAAGGACGTGCCTTTGAAGAAACAATGGATAAGCAAGGGAGCGATGAATATCGTTCTCAGTTTACCAAAACATGGCATGAAAATCGCGCTAGAACGGATGACGAAAGACAACCTAATAATCCAATATATGACAATTACGATCCTGATGCTCCAGAATTAATTCAAGACTTGGAAAAATCAGAAGAGCGTTCTAACTTTGCAACTCATAGAGGAAAGAACGATGTAACAATTGATTTAGTTCTAACAGGTAGAATGTATACCAAGGTAATTGATGAAAACGGAGTAGCTAAGAAGAAGTTAGCTCACACGGTATAGATGATATTGAACCACAATCTGTTGAAACAGGTCAGTTCTCAGAAGTGAAGATAGATCCAAAAACTGGACAAGAGTATCAAGACCCAATCTTAGTTCGAGATGTAGATGGCTTTCACGCTCAGTATGAGCAGCGCGTGATTGAAGCGGAAGCGATAAACAGAGCGAATTTAGAAGCACTAGGTTACGATATTATCGAGCCAGGAGAAGATGGTTATAGAGAACAACAAATTCAAATAGCCAATGACCCAAGATTTATTGAAACATTCCCAGATTTAGAAGGTTTACCTTTGCTAAAGGATAAAGATGGGAACGTTTATGAACCCGAGTTCACAATCGTTATGCACATTAACGGGAAGAAGGTTGATGCCCAAGATATGGACTTAGCATTTGACCAATTAACTCGTAAAGGTGCTTATGAAAAAACTGGTTTAGAAAATGGTCGCGATTTCTTAGTGCAGCAAGGTATTCGTGGTGCTGCGTTCCACGCGTCAGTTATTCCACAACAAATGATTGGGAATGCAATTAAAGCGCCAGGAAAGATGGCAAATGAGGGGAATCATATGGTTGTATCAGGAGTCCTAAGTCAAATTATGCAAGCTTTGGGACGAGGAATGTCTCGTTAGCGGAAAGTAGAAAGGATGTATTACAATGGCAGAAGGAAAAGAAAATGGATTCTTAAGAGGTCTAACAGCTCCATTTAGGTGGCTTGGAGGGCATGCTCGCAACGGGTTTAAAAATTTTAAGAACTGGATAACAGGGCAAGATAGCAGCATTGAGATGGGAAGGATTATGGGTCTGAAAGACTCAGTGGAAATCTTGATCAAAAAAACTTTTGCGATTGCTCTTCAAAAAAACTTTGGTTAAAAAAATGCCAAGGAGTCAGGCAAGAAGATTGAAGCTGCTAGTAAGCAGATGGCAAATGATAAATTGAAGCAGTCTCTTACAGGAGTTTCATCTAATAAAGGGCAAAAAGCTATGGAACAAGCAACAAGTAAAGTTGTTGGCTTAAATGGGAAAGTTGTTGACCGTAAAATTATAGATGCTCGTAACAAAGTAGATGCAATGAAAAAAGCTAACGCTTCAATGGGCTTATCAAATCAAACAAATATAAAAAGCCCCAACAAGATAAAAATGAAAAAAAGGAGATTAAAAAAATGGATCAGTTACAAAAACCAAGTTGCTCAACAAGCAGTGGGCAGTTTTACAAGTGAGCTTGCAAAGAGAGAAAGAGAACAAAAAGAGAGTCAAGAAAGAGCTACAAGGCTTGCTAAACAACAAGGTATGAAGCAAGTAAATAAAGCTGTTGCACCTCACAAACAAGCTCTTAGAGATAAGTTGATGAGTAAAATCCCAGCTTCTATAAAAAAATCCTTTGCGTAATGGTTTGGCTAAGATGTATAAAAACCAATTCTAAAAATTTTAAATAAAGTTTCTAAATCTTTTGGTAAAGGAAAAAGTTGGGCAATTTTTTTGCGAAATCATTCTCTAAAAATGGCTGACGTACAAGCTATGGCTGCTGAAAGATTACAATCTGTTGGAAAAAGCTGTTACCAAAGTTGCAACAAAAGGGGCATCTGCTGCCTTATCAGTTCCTACAGCAGGAGCTTCTTTTAGCAATTGGGCAAGCGGTTGATGCTGCTCAAACGGTTGGAGAGGCTACTAAGGCTGTTTCAAAAAAACAGCTAAAGTTACAAGTATTGCAAAAGATGTGACTAAAGACGTAGCTAAAGATGCCGCCAAAGATAAATCAACTCAGATTGTTCAATCTCAAATAAACAAAACAGCAGATAAATTTATCCCTCAAGCAAGTTCTTTACAAAAAGCTGACTGCTTCTAATCAAAGTAAGGATGAAAAAGGGAAAGATAATAATGTTGCAATCTTATCAGGTACGAAAGATATGATGAATAAGGTTGGTTTTAAAGGTTTTGACTTAGCAAATAATCTTAAAAGAAAGAATAGATTTTCTATTCTTTTTGGGAAAAAAATGGCATAATAAAAGTGAGATTAAAAACGAGAGCGAGATTGATTTGATGGTTGAGAATGTGAAAAAAATTCTACTACCTTCTGATAAAAATGACTCAAGATGAGTATATGAAAGAAGATTTAAGTCGAATGGTTAATTTGGCAGATGCTTTTTAAATTAGGGCGTATGCCAGGAAAAATCTAGACCTAATTATGGTAAATTAATTGATCAGTTTATTGATGAAATCATTAGAGACCCAAGAAATTATCATTATCTTCCCAAGTTCTTAGTTGATAAAGATTTATACAACGGGACAATGGAGGAAAAGAATTATTTTGAGCGAAGGATGAAAAGAGCGATTCGATCCTGTTGATATGCGCAATAAGATTGAAAAAGGTGATGCATAAACCTTATTCAAATCCTCTTGCTCATATGACACCAAGTGAATTAGATGCTTTTAATTTATTTATAAGTCTTTCTAGTAAAAAAATGACTTGGATGGTTTCAAAATGATTAGTCCTAAATTTTATTTTAATGTTCGAGATAAAATTTATTTAGGGCATAAAGAAATTGATGAATTAAATAAAGAAAAGAGCTAAGTTTGGTGGGGCGATACCACCTGAGTTTCAAAAATAAATATGAAAGAAAACTAGCGGATATTGTTGTAAAAGCTCCTCAAATCTATCAAGAAATCCCTGTCTGAGATAAAAAGATAGCAAATCCTTATTTAGTTCTTTTTATAAGAGGATGGAAGAACTTGATAAAAAATGGTACGCTAGGAAAAATTAAGAAAAGATTTAGATGATAAGCGTATAAAGGGTGAAGAGTTTGATCAGTATGACAAGTACAAAGATGAACTTTTAAAAAGGCTTTTGCTCATTGGAGAGAAGAATCTGTTAAACTAGAAAAATATTAATCTGGATATAGATGATTTTGACCCAATTCGTGTAGAAGATATTGACTCTCCTGACATTGATGACGAACTTGTAAATATTAGTATTCCTGAGACTCCTGTAGAAGAATTTAACTTGGAATCTCAATATCATTCTGTAAATCCTGAAGATCCTGAAGATTTAAAATTGTATGAGCAAAAATTATTTGAAGATGCCGATTACTGGGTTGCTCAACAAGCTAAGTATGAAGAAGAAGTTGCTGCTTTTGTTGAAGAGGATATGGGCTTTGAAAGAAACCCAGCGCTTACACAGAAGAAATGGATGAGTTTTTTTAGCAAATTATGGGCAGTATGCTTCATTTCCAGATGGGTACGATGCAAGTCTTGCTCAACAAGACGTTATTGACAATGCAAAAGAGTTAGAAATTGATTTTTATGGCGGTGATCCTAATAGTATTCCTTACGAAACTTATCATGATCTAACAGAAGAAGAGTTGGCTATTGAAGAAGAGTTGGAAGGTATTGAGTTTTACTAAGGGAATTGATGATTATGATTTTTGATACTATGCCTTCATTCTTTGGCGAAAAACAAAGAAATCGAATCATTAACAAATGAATGGCGTGAATTAGATTCAAAAGAAAATATTTCAACGGAAGATGCAAACAGGATGGTTGCACTTGAAAAAGAAATGGCTAGTTTAGTGGCTAAAGATCAAACTCTTTATCTAAATATCCCATCAACAATAGCAAATCCTAATCAAGAAAGTAGTGCTTTCTATAATACTTTAGGGTATGCATTAGAAGAAAAATGGGGCGACTCCTGAGTTTTCAATAGATAATGATTTGAGAATATATGATTCAAAAAGGGTACTCTTTTGATACAAAAAGAAAAACTTTCTTTCTAAGAGCAAGGAGAAGATTAAAGAAGCGATAGACCATTTTGGAGGAGAGCGAGAATGAAAGATTGGAAAGAACTGTTTGTAAATAGGTATGGTAAGCAGCCTGATATGACAGATTATGTGAAAGCTATTGTAGATGGAGCGACTAAAGATTACAGGGATGCGGCTGCAAGAGCTTATGCGCGAACATTTGTTAGTGAGTATGGTACGATTAGTAAAAAAACAATGGGACTGTTATTCCATCTGAAGTAACTGGAGATTTTAGACCAGATAATGCTTTTTTCCTAGAGTGGGAAAGGGTAGTGAATCCAGGTTCATTAAAAGAAAATATCGCTTACAATAGATGGGCTAAAGCAATAGAGCCAGAAAGAGAAGCTTACGAGCGATTGGCTTACAAGAAAAAAATATTGCATAATTTGAAAAAAATGCAATAAAAGACAGAGATAAAAACACTCAAGAAATGATGGAATTGACCTCTCGTTGGAATACTTTTTGCTAAGGCAAAGATACTAACAGATACCGTAGTTTATACTTTGTCAAATAAATTTATGGATATTATTAAAAAAAGATCCGACAATGAGGAAGTACCTGCCTTCAACTTTAGTAGATAATCCAGGGACAAGGCTTTCTAAACATTTCTATGATGCAGTGAAAAAAATTTTTAAAGAAAATGAACCAAAGGACTATCAAAGCTTTTTGAAATCCCAAAAGATTATAGAGCTAATGATATGTATACTTTAACAATTGAAGCAGAGAGGGATTTTTAAACTTCGTGGGAATCCTGAACAAGCAAAAATCGGTGACAGTTTAAAGAAAAAAACGCATGGAGATGATTAAAAGCTCGAAATCAGATGGATTTGGAGAAAAAAACGAGAGCAAAGGAGTAAAGCAAAAAAACAAATCAGAAAAAAACAAAATAAACAAACTTCTTATCAAAAAGAAATCAAATGATATGGGATTCCAAAGAGATTAAAAAAATAGGGTAACTGCGAAAAGGTGGTAAATAATGGTACAAGTAAATAAAGAGAATTATAACGAATTGGCTAAATCTTCTTCTTGGGCATATAGACAAGATGTTGCTAGAGCAGGTTTTGCTTTAGATGAGTTAGTTAATGATAAAGAAGATGTTGTTCGTGCAGAAGTAGCTAGACATGGATTTGGTTTAGAACAATTAGTTCACGATGAAAGTTGGATAGTCCGTGAGGCAGTTGCTGAACAAGGTTATGGATTAGAATTTTAGTAAATGACGAAGAGCCTGCTGTTCGTAGGGAAGTCGCAAAAACAGGGGTATGGATTAGAGCAACTTTCAAAAGATGAGGATTTGTTTGTTAAAATGAATGTAGCTCAGCAAGGCTATAAAGTGCGAGAAATGATTGCAAATGGAGATGTAGATTTCCGTGAATCTTTAGCTAAAGAAGGTATTGGCTTGCCATATCTAGTTAATGATGAAAGCTTTGAAGTGCGCCTAGCTGTTGCTGAACAAGGTTATGGTCTGGATTTATTAAGTAAAGATTCTGATTCTGATATAAGACTGATAGCTGCTCAGAATGGAGCTGGGCTTGAAAAATTTAGTTAATGACAGCTCTTATATTGTTCGTTCAGAAGTAGCTAAACAAGGATATGGGTTGGAAAGTCTTGTTAATGATGACTGGTGGCAAGTTCGTACAGAGGTAGCTAAACAAGGATATGGATTAGAACAGTTAGTTAATGATCCAAGTGAATTTGTAAAGAGCTAGTGTAGCAGAACAAGGGTACGGACTGGAACAATTAAGCAAAAGATGAATCATGGGAAGTTCAAAAAAGCAGTAGCAGAGCAGGGTTATGGTGGAAAAGAGTTTCTTGAAAACTTTAAAAGATAATGTTGATTTTTAAAAATAGATTTAGCAAAAGCTGGTCTTTATCAAGATGAGTTAGCTCAAGATGCAGATGATTTTATTAGAGAAATTGTTGAAAAAAATAATGGAACATATAGAAATCTAATCGATCCAATCGAAAAAAAGGGTTTGATGAAGATCCTTTTTGAAAAAGAGGTTGACGAAATTCTAGCTGGACTTGAAGATCAAGAAGTAATAGAAGTGTTAGACGCTGATTTGCTGAAAGATTTGGATTTTGGAAATGAAAGTCATCCTGATTTAGATGAATTAGTAAATGAGTGGAGTGACCTAAAGGGACAGTCAGAGTTAGATATTGCTGATTTTAGCAAGATGGATGAAATTGAAGTTGACTTAGCAAACATGGTGGCAGAAAAATCAGGAATTGTATTCAAGAATCCCATCAGAAATTGCTAACCCATTCCAAGAAAAATAGCGTATTTTTTTGAAACGTTAGATAGCTCCTTAAAAAGCAAAAGGTGTTGAACCTAACGCTAATATTAGTAATGATCTAGCTTCATTTGCAACAGAGAAAGGTTTTGTAAAAACCTGATAAAGAAAAATGCAGAAAAAAAGGTTTTGATTTTTAAGATAATGAGTCAAGTGGGTTGGAGCGTTGCTCCCCCTCTTGTTTTTTTGTTATAATAAATTTGAGGTAAATTATGGCAAAAGTAAGAGAAAAAAACGGAAGAAAAAAATTTCAGATTGAGAGAACTCAAAGAGGTAATTTTTTTATAGTTCTAGAGCTTCTTTTGGTTTTTTTAGCTTTATTAGTGTTAGCATTGGGTTTTCAATAGGGATGAAATCTGTTGCTTGGTATAATTTTTGTAATGCTTTTTGCATCATTCGTTTTGTACGAAATTTTTAAATTTTTACAAGAAAGAAGGATGAAAAAAGCAGAATTATCAAGTTCAAGCCCCAATCAAAAAGAAAAGGAGAAGAAAAATGAGAATACAGACTGTTTATTCAGATTATCAAGGTAGTGAAATTTTTAGAAGATTTAGCTCGTACTAAATCTATAGATGTTTGGTTGAGTAATATTGTTAGAAATGCGGTAGGATACAAACCGTTGAATTTAACAGTTGAGATAGATGGAGAAAAAGAATTTAGTAGCTCATGGAGTTTTTTTCTGATGATGCAAGTGACTATGTAAAAATTAATAATATGAAAGACAATCGTTTTGCTTTTTCCTAATGATGCTATAGATATTTTTTTAAATATGAAAACAAAAAGTATTATTTTGACAATTACTTAGCTATTTTTTTAGTTTTTTTGTTAATTTGAGAAAAATGGCATACTAGAAGTAATAACTATTTTTATTTAAAGGGGAAAAACATGAGCAAACATAAAAAGAATTTTAACATTGGCAACTTTAGCAATGCTTGAGGAGGAACTTTGGTGCAGCCTTTGTTATATGCTCCAAGAGTTTTAGCAGAGGAAAACTTCTGCGAGTAGTTCTTCAAGCTCTGCAACGTCTCCAGCAGATGCTACTGCAAAACCAAATTCTGGCGAAACATCGACTTCAAAAAGTAGTTGAGAAAGAGTCAATAATTATCCCAGATAGCTCAGTTTATTACATTCAAATTGGATATGAATTTGATGATGGTTCATTTGATGAATGGGGGAAAGGGACAGGATTCCTTGTAAGTAATCAAGAAATTCTAACTATTCAATCTTTTAGCAGATACAAGCACGTCAAGTACAGTTTATAAAGCTGTTTTAGAAAAAAAAGGAGATGCTTATAAATCAGCAGGGATTGACCTTCGTAACGAAAAAGAAGTTGATAAGCATTTTATTATTCGTGTAACAAATACGAGTGGTGAAGTTTTAAAAAGTAAAAAAAGTAAAAACAACCAAAAAAATGGATTAGGTCTTATTTCTTTAGAAAAAAACAACTTCTTCAACTCCTGGTATTTTTGAAGAAGAAGCGGATGTTAAAACTGAAGAGGGGACTAAGTATAAGTTAAAGACTACGGCTACAAGCGGTAGTAAGGCTATTGTTACAGAGTCGGAAGGTTCTTTAGTTAAACCTCCTAGCAATGCGACAGGTGGCACTTTAGCCTTAAAACTAGATTCTAATTCTGGTGAGGTTTTAGGTGCTCCTATTTACAATCCAAATGGAAATATTATTGGGATGGTAACAGGAGTAGGAGAATCTTTAACAGTCGTTCCTTCAAGTGGACTTCAAACATTTTTAACAAATAATGACGTAAAATTTGATACTAAAAAAACCGCTGAGGCAAAACGTGCTGCGAAAGAAAAAGAAGCCGCTGATAAAGCTTTAGAAGATGCAAATAAAGCTTCGATTTCAACTAAAAATCTAGAAAAAGCAATTGCAGATGCTGAAGCTGTAGATAAAAAGTGGCTATAAAGAAGAATCTTATGATGCTATGGCTAACGCCTTAGAAGAAGCCAAAAAGGTATTAGCAAATGAAAAATCATACGCAGGCAGAATTAGACAGCGCCCAAACTAAACTAACTGATGCTTATAACGCTTTAGAGCCGTATACTTTGATGGATCGTTTATTCCTGCCATTGGTAATAGGCGGAAGTATTATTTTTCTTAGGTATTATTATTTTTGTAATCATTAAAAATCCGTAAGAAAAATGCAAATGAATCCACGTGGAAAAACGTGATAATGAAGATGTTTCTTTCACAAGAAATGATTATGATGACATTGAAGAAATGCGTAGAATGGATGAAGCTGATTTAGCGCGTTCTAACCAACAAATGCCTCCAACTAGTTACAATTACAACGCTCCTAGACTTGAAAGAAGAAATGACCAAGGCTTTTACGAAAGCATGGATTCAGGATTGGATATTACAGACCAAGTAGCTCCTGCTGGTTTAAGGACTGGTAATACAAATATTCCAGGCGTTACCTTTGCTCAAGAGCGCGATAATCAACCTATGGATCTAAGTAATGAACGTTATGGTGTGCCTTTAACTCCAGCTGGAATGGACATTTATGAAAATGGAGAAGAGGAAACAACTGTACTAGGTCGTTCATCTTACTTAGTTCGAAAAAGATAATGGGAAACAAATTACTTTAAGAGATGGTTTTATTATCGGTAAGGAAAGAAACAAAGTTAATTATTGCATTTCTGGAAATTCATCAGTAAGTAGAACTCATGCTCAATTCCGTGTTATTGATGGTATCTATCATATTGAAGATTTGCGTTCTAAGAACTATACTTATTTAAACGGAAATCAATTACCTGCGTACAAACCAGCTCAATTGAAAGATGGAGATGTTATTAAATTATCTGATGTTGAATTTGTATTCCATGCGTAACGTAGAATAAGAATGGAGAATTTGTGATGCAGACAGGATATTCAACAACAAATGGAATTAAAAAAGGCACAAAATCAAGATGCTTTAATTATAAAAAAAGGGTAGAACAGAAATAGGGGAAATCCTTTTTATGGCAGTATGTGACAGGGATGGGTGGGCTCTCTAGCGGAGAGCTTGCCTCAACCGAAACTGTAAATTTAATTTCAGATTGGTTTGATATTGCAATTGAAGACTTAGTTAAATTAGGGAATTACAGATCAAGAAATTATAAGTTCCCTAACTCCTGTAATAGAAGAAGCTAATACTAGGTTGTACAGATATGGCGAAGAAAAATTCAATTCAATGTGGAACAACAATATCTGGTGTACTTCTATATAACAATCGCTATGCTACTATAAACGTGGGTGATTCTAGAATTTATAAATTGACAAATATAAAAATAGAACAATTGACGCACGATCAAACTTTAGTACAGCAGTTGATCGATGAAGGTGAAATAACGCCTGAAGAAGCTGAGACGCACAAAAAGCGGAGCACTTTGACTCAGTGTATTGGAGTGTCTGATGATGTTTTTCCCTGTTTTTACATTTGGTTCTTATCAAGATGGAGATGTTTTTAGCTTGTAGTGATGGATTTAGACATAAGTTGAAAGAAGATGAAATCTTTTAAGTTGTATTCTCCACAGGAGATGCCAAAAAAATTGACCAGGACAGAATTGATTTCGGAATAACTTGTAATACTGCAAGACAAGAAACTGATAATATTTCAGTAGTCATTTGTAAAACTTAAAAAAGGGGTTAAATATGACAAATATGCAAGAAAATAATTTTGTTCAATCTAAAGGTTTACGAATTGGCTCTTTAATAGACGGTAAGTATAAGATAATCGCTAAAAATAGGGCGAGGAGGAATGAGCACTGTATGGTTAGCTTTAAATACAAAAAGCTAACAAACAATGGGCGATTAAAGAAATTCGCCAAGAAGGTAAGAATGGTAGTGAAATAGTTAAACAAAAATTTGATGACTGAAATTGGCATTTTGAAAAAAACTAGATCATGAAAAATTTGCCTCAAATTATAGATATCTTTGAAAAAAATGATACATATTTAATTATTATGGATTATGTTCAAGGAAGAACTTTAAAAAGATATCGTAGATGAGCATGGTCCTCAGCCTCAAGAAGATGTTGTCAATTGGGCTATACAATTGTGTTCAGCCCTAGATTATTTACATACAAGAAATCCAGCTATTATTTATCGGGATTTAAAACCAGGGAACGTTATGCTTCGTCCAGATGGGCGTATTGTTTTGATTGACTTTGGAACTGCTAGGGAATATAAAGTAGAGCAGATAGAGGATACTGTCGCTTTAGGGTACAAAAAGGTTATGCTGCTCCAGAACAGTATGGGGGAGATGGTCAAACTGATGCTAGAACAGATATTTATAATCTTGGGGCAACCATTTATCATTTAGTTACGGGAAAGAATCCAACTAAGCCTCCGTATGAAATCAGACCCATAAGGCAATGGGATCCAAGCTTATCAAGTGGTTTGGAAGCAATTATTTTTAAAAATGTATTGCAAACAATCCTGATGAACGATACCAATCAGCTAAAGAATTACAATTTGCTTTTAGAACACTATAGAGAATTTGAAAAATTCATATATAAAAAGAAAAAAAGAGGAAAAGTATTCCTTTCAGTATCTTTATTATGTACATCAGTTTTATCTTTGGTTGTTAGTGGTGCTTTAGCAATATATGCAAACTCTTTAACTTCTAATACATATGAAAAATCAAATTCATTTAGCAGCAAGTCAACCAGACCAAGATGGTCAAGTAAAAAGCTTATTTTGATGCGATAAAATTAGATCCTAAAAAAATATGATGCTTATGATGGTCTTTTTAAATAAGACTTTTTTTGAAGGATGGAGTTTTTTTCTCAGGATGAGGCTGGTAAGATGACTGAGATTTTAGGGTTATAAGCCTAAAAACGGGAATGAGTCTGTTGAAAATATATTTAAGAAAAAAACTCTTCTGCTTATGATGAGTTTGCTTATAATATGGGATTGGCGTATTTCTATTATTATGGAGAGTATGGAAATAAACAACTTTCAAAAACCATGGTTTGATGTAGCAAAAATCAAGTTCCAAATTATCTAAGTTACAAGTGGAAAGAGCTAAACGATTTAGTAAAATTGCTGATTATAGTTTGAAGTTAAATCTAAAGAATAAAGCAGGAGATAGTAATTTATCCTATAAAGATTATTGGGATGATTTAGTGTTGCTAGCTTCAGGAGATATTGTTAAAGAAGATAATATCAAAAACAGCTTTAATTATTTATAAAGAATTAACTAGTCAAATCCTTTCACATGCAAATGATTTTTAAAAAAATGCTGGGGTTCAAAAAAAGATGCTTTAGCTTCTGAGTTAGATATGGTTGAAGCTAAAATAAAAGATATAAAAACTTCAAGTAATTTTGACAAAGATTTGGATCAATCATCTGTAAATGACATTTATGATAATTTATTAAATTCAAGACGGATAATTGATATAACTTATTCTAAATGAAAAGGATTGAAAAAAATGATTGATACGATTGATACTTTAAACAAGATCTCTTTCTATTTAGCAATTTTTTTGGATTTATATTACTACTAGTAGTAGTTTTTCATTGTTTGGAAAAAAATGATTTAGTAGATTATTATCGAATAAAAAGGGGTAAGCCTAGAAAAGGTAAGGTTTTATCACCTACCCCTTCTAAAGCTAAAAATTAATCAGTATTATTCAGATTATCATTCAAATACTGATGATAGTCATGAAATTATTAATACCAACATTGAAGAGGATTCAGAGAATTTATCAGATAGAATTGTTATTGGTGTTAACAAGCAAAATAGACAGCATAATGATTCTTTTTGGAGAAGAAGAGACTGAGCTCTTAAAAAAATAAATGATTCGGAAACGGCAAAAATTAATTCAAAAATGCTTCAGGTTCAGAAGAAACAACTTTGCTTCAAAACAACACAAGTCAGGAAGATTTGGATGAAACTGATAAAAATAGACATGGATCTTTATAAAAATAAGACCTGTAGAAAACTTTGAAATGTTAGATGAAACGGAGCTTGAAGCGGAAATTAAGGCAATTGAAGCGGAAATTGCAGATTCATTTAATGAAGGTGGAAGTGAAGAAACTACTTTGTTAAACCAACAAAGCATGAGTAATGCAGAAGATGGAAGCGAAGAAACCACTTTGTTAAATCAACAAAGCATGAGTAATGCGGAAGATGGAAGTGAAGAAACCACTTTGTTAAATCAACAAAATATGAGTAATGCAGAAAATGGTAGTGAAGAAACTACGATTTTTGGTTCAAACAAGAAATGTAAATGCTTCAGATTTGAATGATGAAGATGCTGCTTTACAAATATCAAATGATTCCGAAAAATACAACATTATTAGATATAAATGGTGAGGAAGAAACTACAATTCTATCTAAAGATGTTAAAAGGGTAGATAAAGCTCATATATCTGACAAATATTGGGCTCCACAAGCCGAAACATTTGTTAACGAAATTGAAACTCACGTGATTGTTACTCATGGTGTAGATGTTAAATAAAGTCAATATAGAAGAGGTTTTAACCTCTTTTTTTGATATTGATAATTTTTGCATTTATTTCTTTTTGCGTTATAATATTAGTTATATAATGCTACTTTTTAAAGTTGGTTTTAAGAAAGGAAATTAGAAAATGAAACAAAATAGGAATAAAAAGAGAGTTTCTTTAGGTTTAGGACTCTCTATGGTTGCAACAACTATCCCTGCACCTCACTCCATTTATGCTGATGCTCCAGAAACGTCAGCTTCTTCAGAAGGGACTAATACTGGCGCTCCTACCACTACGGCACCAGACGGGACAGCGAATAACAATTCTACAACCCCTGCTACCCCTGCTACCCCTGCTGAAACATCAACTCCAGCTAATAATACAGGCGATGCAGCTGGTTCTACATCTGCTAACAGTAATAATGATAATACTTCTACTCCAAAAGCAGAGGACCCAAAACCAGCAGCTCCAGCAACTGGTTCTGAGGGTGGAGAGGGAACAACTCCTGCTGAAGCAACTCCAAAAAGAAAAGTTTGGGGCAGAAGTATCTTTTGAAGTAGAAAAAGATAAAAAGTTTAATTTCTAAAAAAATGATATAGTTTTTTTAAAAAATTCTCAAGATCAAGTTTTTGGATATTAAGACAATTGTAGATACTACTGATAAATTTGATTTTTTTCTAAAAATTAAAGAAGGGGAAGAAGTTAAATACGAAATAACAGCTCCAGGATATAAAAAAATATAAAGGAACGTTGTCTGTAAAAATCAGAATCTCAAAAAAAGTATCTGTAAATTTAGTTGAATTAGAAACTGTAAATGTAAATAAAGAAGCTATTCATAAGATTTATGGTGACTCTTCTTTTTCTTTGAAAGACTTATTGGGTTTACCTAATGATTATGATGGTTCAATACAATACGAAGTTGTTTCAGGTTCTAGTGCTGTAACTGTTTCTTCTTCTGGAGAAGTACAAATTAGTAAACCAGTAGAAGCCTCTATAAAAAGTCAAAGCTGATAAAACAGATAACTATAAAAGCCTTTGAGGTTACAATACCTTTTAGTTGTAGCTAAGAAAAAAATATTGGGCAAATTAACAGTTCCATGATTGAATGGAAGAGTGTAACAAAAGTTTATGATGGCAAAAAAATACTTTTTGAAGCAGAAGGAGAATTGAAATCAGATACTGGTTTAGTGGGTACTGATAAAATTACCGTCAAAGCAAATCTTCAATTAGAATCTGCTAATGTTGGTTCTCAACGAACTACTATTCAGGAAATTTCTTATACTGGACCAACTGATTATTATCAATATTCATCTGAATTACAAACTGGACCTAATATAGATGTAACTCCTAAAGATATTCATGTATCCTTAAAAGGATTTAGCGTAGCTTATGCTTCTGAAGACTGGAAAAAAACTTGACAACAGGATTAGTTCCGTCAAAAATCACTCTTAAAAGATTCAATCGTTTTTGCCAGATGATGTTTCAGCAGAAGATAAAGAAGCTATTTCAAATTTAAGTTTGTCAGATGCTTTTTCTTTTAAATGCGGAACAAAGGCTTGTATGGCGTTGGAGAAGCTACAGATAAATTTACTGTAACTCTAAAAAAAGAAGTTTTAGGAAATTATAAATTTATTGTAGATAAAAAATAAGGCGAATGTTACAGTTACTAAAGATGAACGTTCTACTAATGAATTATGGTCAAAATGTAATGTTTGACGCGGATTCAAAGTAAGGACACTTATGTAAATGGTGAAAACAATTTTTGTTAAACCTGGGGGTTCATCTCTTTCAAATTGAAAGAAAAAGTCTGTTTATGATACTTTGGGAATTAAAGCTACGAATATAGATGATGCTACATTTGGGCAAAGCTTTATTATCCCAGCTTCAACAACAACAAAAGATATCACTGGAAAGTTTTATTTGAGTAATTCTAGAGCTGCTGAAACAAAAACTGATGAGCTAGATACGCCAGCGCTATATAAAGTTGACGCGGATGTTCCTGTTGTTGAATTTGTAGATGGATCTAAAATTTTTGCATCTATTTTTAATGCAGGTACAACTACCTTTAATGATGCAGATGCCGCAATAAAATTTGCAAAAACAAATAGCAGAACAGGTTTTGTAGTTCGCTTAAACTCTTCTGATAGTGGAAGTGGTTTGAAATCTCTTCAATATTCACTAGTTAAAGTTACAAGTGATGATGATGCGAAAGCGAAAATTAGAGAAGCAGTAGTAAATGATGCTTTAACTTGGACAGATGTTAGCAATAACGCAATTCAAGTAAATCCTACCGATGAAGGATATTACATTGTAGTTGTTAAAGCTAAAGATAATGTAGGAAACGAAGCTTTATATGCATCTAATGGTTTTGTTTTAGATGTGACAAATCCGACTATTTCTGTAACGAATTTACCTGATTTGAGTAAAATTCACTACGGTGGCATTTCTTATACTGTAGATGTTCTTGATCCAGTTTCAAACGGTGTCGCTACTGGTATTGCTAAAGTTGATGTAGTAGTAAAAATAATGGAAACCTGTTCCAGCAGAGGCTGGAAGAAAAAAATAGTTTTACTATTACAGCAAAATGACTTGTACGGTAAAGAAGATTTAGAAACCTTCAGTGACATGGATATGGCAAAGGTTGCTAAACAGTTTGAAGGACAAATTGATGTTGATGGCAATAATATTTCTTTAGAAATTACTGCATATGATAAGGCAGGTAATAAAGTTACAGCTAAAGAAATAACTGGAATTAAAAATAGATAAATCAGAAGCAAGTGTTAAGGCTTTTTATGAAGATAAAGCTCTATTAAATGAATCTTATTTATCTACTTCACGCAAATTTACAGCAGAAATTCAAGACAGAAACTTTAATGAAGATAATGCTAAGATACAATTTACAGTGGATGGTGTAACTAAAGAGTATACTATAGCGCAAATCCGTAATGGTGAGGTAGAAGGTCTTGTAATTGCAACTGACAGAAAAAGACTCAGAAGGAAATGCTTCAGACACTCAATTTACTAATGATAGAAAAAAACAGCTATGTATTTGAAGTTACGGGTGTAGACAAGGCAAGTCACACATATTCTGTTAGTATCAATTACGAAAAAGAATGAGCAAACATATAATGCTAATGTTGAGGGTAAAAGCTCAGACTTTCACAATAGATAAAGCTGTCTCTGAAGCTAATATTGAGTTTAAAAATGGTAAGGATGAAACTATTGAGCTTAGTAAAAAAAGAATCTGAACCAAGCCAAGTTAAAACATCTGTAAAACCAATTTTAACGATTAAAGAACATAATTTTAATCCAAAAAGATGTAGTTCTTCATATTACTTCAAAAAGACTCTAAAGGAAATAATGGTCCAGCGTATGAATATTCTACTGCATTATTAACTAATGCAGGGGTCTTGACTAGCGATGGTGATACTCATTATTATACTTTAAACAATTTTACAGAAGATGCAAACTACAGTATATCTATGGAATATACAGACCTTGCAGGTAATAAAGTAAAAACAAATACTTATTACTTCACATTAGATAAAACAGCTCCAGTGGGTTCTTTAAGTGTGTTAGAGAATGGAGTTAGTGTAAAATATAATGATGAAAAAAAGGTTCTGCATCATTTGTGCACGTATCATCTAATAATGTTCAAATATCTAATGAAGCTGATGATGTCACATCAGGTATTGACTCTGTTAAATATTACTTATATCATCCATCTGTAGATTCAAAAGGTTCATTTAATTTACCAACGAAGGAAGAATTAGAATCATTTGAATGGTTGACATGGGCTGGTGATTTAAGTCTTGATAGTGATCAACAAACAATTGTCTATCAACGAATGGAAGATAAGGCAGGGAATGTTTCTTATGTGAATACAAGTGGAGCTATCATTGTAGATAAGACTGCGCCTGCAAAACCAACTGTCGAGTTGACAAGCACAGCTTCAGGTGAGAATAAATACAATGGAGATGTAACAGGAAAAAAATTCATGTAGAAGATCAGGAAGCTGGTGGAACATATTCAGGACTTAAAAACAGTAAAAGTTGAAGTTTTGAATGGTGATAATGTTACTCAAAGCCAAACTTATGAAGTTGGAACTAAAGAAGATAGAGCTAAATCTTATGATACAACTGTAGTTGTTGATTCTAAATTGAACAATTCAAACTCTATAAAAAAATTAAGGTAACAGCAACTGATTGGGCGGGAAATGTTTCTACAGAAATCCAAGAACTAGCAATAGACACTGTTGCTCCTAGAATAGAAGTTAATTTTGATTCTACCGAAGCTAAGAATGGGCGTTATTTCAATCAAGCAAGAACAGCAACTGTTCGTGTATACGAAAGAAACTTTGACCCAAATGCTGTAAATATAACAGTTAATGGTGGAAAGGCTAAAGTTAGCGAATGGAAAATTGGTTCTGATGCAGGTAAATCAGATGAAAATGTTAGTACAGCAACGATTACTTTTTCAGAAGATGGAGACTACACATTTAACATTCAAGCTACTGATGCTGTTGGCAATAGCTCAGAGTATAAGCATACAGATGTTTTCACTATTGATAAAGTTGTCCCAGAATTGGGTATGGACTTTGTAAATAGCTCAGGGAAAGCTATAGGAGTAAGCAAAGACGAAAAGAATCCAACCTATGATAGAGCATCAATGAAAGCTGTTTTATCAGTTAAAGAAAGAAACTTTGATCCAAAAGATGTGGTTCTTAATATAACTGAAAAAGATTCTAAAGGTCAGGCAACATCCTCTTATGAGTATTCTAAAAGCACTATTGACTAATAAAGGCTCATGGATTGAAAAAAAGATGGGGTTTACACGTATACTTTAAATGATTTTTGATAAAGATGGAAATTATGGCGTATCTATGGAATATACTGACCTTGCAGGTAATAAAGTTCAAACTGAAACTTATTACTTTACCGTAGATAAAACAGCTCCAGTTGGTTCAATTACTATATCAGATGGGGTTGAAGATAAAGAGTATACAGGAAATAATGAAAAAGCGACATTTGAACATGTATCTTCAGGGGCTATCTCTATTAGAAGTAAAGTTGAAGATGCAACTTCTGGTGTAAAATCTGTAAAATACTACTTGCATAAACCTACTGTAGATTCTAACGGAGAATTTTTCAATTCCAACTCTTGAAGAACTTCAAAATGTTGATTGGCAAGACTATACCACTGCACTATCTTTTATCTGAAGATCAACAAGCAATTGTATATCAAAGAATGGAAGATAAAGCAGGGAATGTTTCTTATGTAAATGCTAGTGGAGCAATTATCATTGATAAAACAGCTCCTGAAAAACCAGAAATCTCTATCGTTACTAAAAAAACTCAAAAAGGTAACATGTATAATGGAGATGTTACAGCTTCTATTCATACAGAAGATAAAGTTGTAGGCGATACCTACTCAGGTTTAAATACAGTAAAAGTTGAAGTTTTAAATAACGGCAATGTAACACAATCAAAAAAACATATAATGTAGGGTTCTAAACAGGAGCGTAAGCGTTCATTTGATGGACAAATAACTGTAGATTCTAAAATTAACAATTCAAACAATGTTGTTATTAGAACAACTGTAACAGATTGGGCAGGTAATGTAACAACATCTGAAAAAAACAGTAGTTATTGATACAACAGCTCCAAGAATAGAAGTTTCATTTGATTCAAATGATGCTCAAAAATGGAAAAATATTACAACAAACCAAGAGTGGCAACAATCAAAAGTATTTGAAAGAAACTTTGATCCTGAAGGGGTAAATGTTGCTGTACATGGTGGAAAATGCAACTGTTAGTGGATGGTCTACTGGTTCACAAAAATGGTTCATCTGATGAAAAATGTAAGTACGGCAACAATTACTTTCTCAGAAGATGGAGATTACACATTTGAAATTCAAGCTACTGATTTGGCAGGAAATAGTTCTGAATTTAAACAATCTGAAAGTTTTGTAATAGATAAAGTGGCTCCAGAGCCTAGCATTGATTTTGTTGGTGGAACAAGTGGAAGTGTGACTGGAAGTGTCGTTTCTGATAAACCTATTTATGATCGGTCATCAATGACAGCAACACTAACAATAAAAAGAAAAGAATTTTTGATCCAAAAGATGTTATCTTGCATGTTAATGCTGCAAATGGTAAAAATTCTTCTTTAGTGCCTTATTCAACTTCAATTTCAGGGGCGTGGTCAGCTAATGGAGATGTACACACATATTCTCTAAATCCTTTTTACAGAAGATGCCAACTATAGTATTTCTATGGAATATACTGATTTAGCAGGTAATAAATCTCAAACAGATACTTACTACTTTACAGTAGATAAGACAGCACCTGTTGGCGCTTTAAATGTAACAAGTAATGATGGTGCAGGAAAGTATACAGAAGTTAAAGAAACTAGTTCCTTTGAGCATGTTACCTCTGGTGGGGTTCAAATCTCTAGTGAAGCTGATGATGTTACATCTGGAATTGCTTCTGTTAAATATTACCTATACCATCCAACTGTTGACTCTAGAGGTACTTTTGGAACTCCAAGTAAATCTCAATTGGAAAGTTTTGATTGGCAACCATGGAGTGGCAATTTAAATCTTGATAGCGATCAACAAACAATTGTTTATCAACGAATGGAAGATAAGGCTGGTAATATTTCTTATGTGAATACAAGTGGAGCGATTATCATTGATAAAACAGCTCCTGCTAAGCCAAATATTGAAATTACTACTCCTGAATCAGGTAAAGGTACATATAATGGAGATGTCAATGGTAGAATCCATGTTGAAGATCAGGAAGCTGGTGGAACATATTCAGGACTTAAAACCGTAAAAGTTGAAGTTTTGAATGGGGATAGTGTTACTCAAAGTCAAACTTATGAAGTTGGTTCTAAACAAGATAGAATTAAAGCTTACGATGCTAATGTAACTGTAGATTCTAAATTGAATAACTCAAACTTTGTAAAAATTAGAGTAACTACAACTGATTGGGCAGGGAATGTTTCTACAGGAGAGCAAAAACTTAGCTATAGATACAGTAGCGCCTAGAATCGAAGTTAGCTTTGACTCAAACGATGGAAGAAATGGTCGTTATTACAATAAAGCAAGGACAGCAACTGTTCGTGTATACGAAAGAAACTTTGATCCAAATGCTGTAAATATCTCTATAAATGGAGGACATGCTTCAATCAGTGGATGGAGTACAGGTTCAGATGCAGGTGTTTCTGATGAAAATGTAAACATTGCAACAATTACATTTGCAGAAGATGGAGATTACACTTTTGATATCCAAGCCACAGACTTAGCAGGAAATAGTAGTAACTTCAAACATTCTGAAATCTTTACAATTGACGTTACTAAACCAACTGTTTCTGTTTCTTGGGATACAAACGATGCTCAAAATGGAAAATTTTATAATAGAGCAAGAACAGCGACTATAACAGTAAATGAACATAATTTTGATGCTGCTGGTTTTACTGCTAACGTAAAAGCAAGTTTAGAATCACAAGGTATCTCAGCTCCATCAGTAAGTGGATGGTCATCAAATGGCGATACACATACAGCAACTTTAAGTTTCTCAGAAGATGGTGATTATAGCTTTACTCTAGACTTTGAAGATATGGCAGGAAATAAAGCTGATACAATTACTGAAAATGAATTTACTGTTGATAAAACTGTTCCTGAAATTGCATTTGAAAATGTCCAAGATCATTCAAGTTATAAAGATGAGATTCGTCCAGCAATTAGATTTACTGACAGAAACTTCGATAAATCTCAAATTTCTTTGAAATTAAAAGGTTATAGACATAAAGAAGTTGACGTGACAGGTTCTTATTCTGATGTATCCAATGGAGGTCTCATTACAATGGACGACTTCCTGCATGCTGCTGATGTAGACGATGTTTATACTTTAACAGCTGAAACAACTGATAAAGCAGGAAATAAAACTTCAAAAACAATTACATTCTCTGTTAATAGATTTGGTTCAAACTACTTCTTTAGCGAAGATACAGCTGCTTATATTGATAAGTTCTATCATAATAAAGAAGCTGATGTTGTAATTCATGAAGTGAATACAGATTCTTTACGCTCAAATGGTTTGATTGTAACCAGAGATGGTTCTACTGTAAAACTGAAAGAGTCTGATTATACAGTGAACAACATCTCTAATGATGGTTGGAAAGAATATGTTTACACAATCAAAGCTAACGTGTTCGAAAAAGAAGGTTTATATGAGATTACTGTTGATTCAGAGGATGAAGCAGGTAATAAAACAAAAATAACCAAATTAAAGAGAAACCAGCAAGCTTTATTATTGACAAGACTGATCCTTCAGCCGTAATAACAGGAGTTTCTAACGGAGAAATTTATAATGCTTTAGAAAGAGAATTGAATGTTGTTGCAACAGATAATATTCTTGTAGAAAAAGCAGAATTATTGTTAGATGGAAAAGTTGTTAAAGAGTTTGATTTTTGATGCTAATAACGAAAAACAATTCATTCACCTACAAGTTGTTAGAATCGAATAAATGGCAAGAAGTGCAAGTGAGAACGATTGATGCCGCAGGAAATGTAGCTACATCATCTAAATTAAAAGTTCTTATTACTCCTGATGCAACTGTTCGCTTTTTTTGAATAGTATTTGGTTCAAATTATTATTGACTTTAACTGGTGCTAGCTTACTATCTGCAATTTTTTTGGTTTATCTTCAAAAAGAAAAAAAGAAAATGAAGAAAAAAATAATAAAAAAATAAAAAAAGATTTCTTAAATTTATTTTAAATTTTTTTCAAAAAAATATGGCATAATAGTTATATCAGAAGTTGGGATTAACTAACTACATAATACATAACTTTTTGGTAATAAAAAGAGGAGGAGTGCTACATATGCGCTTATTAGAAAATGTTGTTGCAACTGGGCTTGTAATGGCAAGAGATGTAAAAAGGAAAACATGGAAAAATTCCTTAAAACTGCTTACATGAGCTTGCTAGCTGCTGTTTTAGCTATCACTGGTTTCGGAAATGCTTTTAGCGGTTGGTGGTGCAGATACTCAGAAGATTACAGACACTGTTAAACTTGTTTTGGGTATCGTCTACGTAATCATGGTAATCGTTGGAGTGTTCTTGCTTGTAACAAATATTATGGCTTACGCTACAGCAGATGCTGATAATGGTCCTGCAAGAACTAAAGCTACTTATGGTATTGCAGGTGGAGGAATTTTGATTCTGCTCCCAGCGGTTCTTACAGTATTTCCATTTGCAGAATGGGTTACTAAACAGGTTACAGACCTTATCGGAGGAAACTCAAGACAAGGTTAAAAAAAGAGGCTCTTTGTCAACTGTAGTGGGTTGAAGAAAAGCTAAGATCTAGAAAGGACGAAATTCGTCCTTTCTTTTTTTGATGTTGATAGCGATAAAAATCCTTTTTTTGAAGTTTTCAAAGTTCCGAAAACCAAATGCATTTCGTTTGATAAGTTTGATGAGATTATTAGTAGCTTCCAATTTGGCGTTGGAGTAGGGTAGTTGAAGGGCGTTGATAATCTTTTCTTTGTCCTTTAGGAAGGTTTTTAAAGACAGTCTGAAAAAGAGGATGAACCTGCTTTAGATTGTCCTCGATAAGTCCGAAAAAAATTTGTCTGGCTCTTTATTCTGGAAATGAAAAAGTAAGAGCTGATAGAGATTGTAGTGGAATTTCAAGTCTTCTGAATAGCTCAAAAGCTTGTCTAGAATTTCTTTATTTGTTAAGTGCATACGAAAAAGTAGGGCGATAAAAAAACGTTTATCACTCAGTTTACGACTATCCTGCTGGATGAGCTTCCAGTAGCGTTTGATAGCCTTGTATTCATGAGATTTTCGCTCAAATTGATTCATGATTTGGACACGGACACGACTCATAGCACGGCTGAGATGTTGGACAATGTGAAAGCGGTCGAGAACGATTTTAGCACATGGGAAAAAGCTGTTTAGCTAAGGCATAGTAGGGACTAAACATATCCATCGTAATGATTTTCACCTGACAACGAACAGCTCGCTCGTAGCGCAGAAAGTGATTTCGTATGATAGCCTGTGTTCTGCCTTCAAGAACAGTGATGATGTTAAGATTATCAAAAATCTTGTGCAATGAAACTCATCTTTCCCTTTGGTAAAGGCATACTCGTCCCAAGACATAATCTCTGGAAGACGAGAAAAATCATGCTTAAAACGGAAGTCATTAAGCTTGCGAATGACAGTTGAAGTTGAAATAGCCAGTTGATGAGCGATATCGGTCATGAAGTTTTTCAATCAATTTTTGCGCAATTTTTTTGGTTGATAATACGAGGAATTTGGTGATTTTTTTCTCGACGAGAGAGGTCTGTGAGACCATCATTTTAGAGCAATGATAGCACTTGAAACGACGCTTTTTAAGGAGGATTCTGGTAGGCATACCAGTTGTTTCAAGGTAAGGAATTTTTCGATGGTTTTTGGAAGTCATATTTCTTCATTTGACTTCCACATTCAGGACAAGATGGGGCCTCATAATCCAGTTTAGCGATGATTTCCTTGTGGGTATCTCTATTAACAACATCCATAATTTGGACATTAGGGTCTTTGATATCGAGCAGTTTTATGATAAAAATGTAATGGTTCCATATGAATCTTTCTAATGAGTTGTTTCGTCGCTTTTTCATTATAGATCTTATGGGACTTTTTCTACATAAAAATAGGCTCCATAATATCTATAGGGGATTTACCCACTACAAATATTATAGAGCCAAAAAAAGAGAGCAAAAATGCTCTCTTTTTTACAAAAAAATCAGCAAATTATATGGCATAATAAATAAGAGACTATAAAAACAAAGAAAGGTTATCAAATATGATTCTTACAAAAAGAATGTCTGATTTTTAGTCCATTTATTTCAATAAAAAGATTTTTTTAGAAATAAATATTGGATGGGAGCTGTTGTTTTTAGCGCTTATTATTGGAGCTATTTATTTCATTACTCCTGAAGCTCTTGCAGAATATGCTAACACGGAGAGCGTAAAAACAAACTATGGAAATTTTATTAAAGGGGCTCAATTAAACTCAATTGAGTTTATGCAACAAGCATTTACTTCTTTTGAGCATTTGTATTCTCCTAAAAGGTGGGATTAGTTTCCCTGTATTGATCAATGCTGTAGTTGGTACTTTAGCAGGTGGAGCTATTGTTATTTACTTTGGAGTAAATATTATTAAAGAAGCTCAAAATGCTGATTTGACAATTGAGTATTGGCAAAAAGTAATTTTAAGATTGGTTTTATCATTAACAATTACATTGTTATCTACAAGAATTATGGGTGCGCTTTATGATATAGGTGTCGCTTTAGTAGGAGTATTTAGTGAAAGTACAAAAACAGGGGCTCTTGACAACATTAATCAGGATGCCATGTCAGAAGTGCTATCTAAAATACCAGGAATGGAAAGTTTAACTCAGATTCTAAAAGGTCAAGTGGTAAACTATGAAAAAATCGAATCAACAAATGATATGTTAGTGATGCTAGAATTAGTTGTTTGGTTCCCAATGGTTATAGCTATTTTTCTTAATGTATTCAGCTATTTTTTTGAAATAAAAAAATTAGAGAAATTTTTGCTCCTTATGCTGTCACCTCTATTATGGTTGAAGGTGGACGTAGTGGCGGAGCTAGATATCTTAAAAAATACATTGCATGTTTCTTAAAAATTGCTATTTATTTCGCTTTAGCTTATATAGGTATGCAGATGTCTACTTATTTCTACAATCAAATAGGTCAAGGGCAAGGAAACGGAATTATTGATTTAAACCTAATTTTTTTATGTTGATGTCAAACGTAGTTGCTGCAATGGCTATGATGCAAACAGGTGGTATAGCTGACGAAGTTATTGGTGTTTAATTAGGAGTTCCATTATGATAGAAATAGAAATGTCAAGGGATGTTCGAGAATATTCTCCTAAATTCCTTGGACCATTTGATAAACGACAATGGGTGATCATTTTGCTTGCTCTTGCTGTAGCTGTCCCTTTATTTTTTTCTTATTAGGTTCTGTCCCTATGCAGATAAAACTTATTATCATTTTTGATTCCTGTCCTTCCAATTATTTTAACAGGATGGGTAAAAGTTTTCGGAATGCCATTAGAAGTTTTTTTGTGGAGATTTGTATTACCAAATATATTGCACCCTAGAAAAAAAGTTTATATAACCGAAAATGCTTATGAAAGCGTATTGGTCGGTAAGGGTAGAAACATGTACAAGGCTGACCCGTTGTTGAGAACAATTCCTCCCAAAAAAATGAAGCGCAAAGAGCGAAAAATTTTGGCAGCAAAATTGAAAAAAATATAGAGCGTGTAGATAGGAGTTTTTATGGGTTTATTTAATTTTTTTCAAAAATCAAAAAAATAAAAAAATCCAAAAAGGAAATAAAAAAAGGAAAAAAAGAAGTTAACAAAACAAGAAATAAAAAAATAAGAGAAGTGTCCAAGCTGCTATCCCATATACTCGTATTTTTTTGCAGATGGGACAATTGAAAACAAAAACCAAATAATTATACTAGAGCATATGGATTAGGAAATGTTAGCTTTAAAATTGCTCCTAATGAAGAGCAAGTTGCTATTTTTTTAGAGCTTATGGAGATTTCTTAAATACTTTTTTTCTCCTAGTGTTCGTTTCCAAACGGTAATTCAAAAATTCTAACTCTGATAGACGTACCTCATTAGAAAACATTCGTTTTCCATTAAGGCAAGGAGATAGGCTAAAACAAGTTTCGCCAAGAGATGAATGGAATCCTTCTTGATAAATTAGCAGAAGGTGGTCGTGGTTTAAAAACAAGATAAATATTTAGTAGTATCTATTGAAGATCCTGATTTGGACCATGCCTTTACAGTTCTAAATAACGTTGAAAAAGAAGTAGAGAAAAAGTATTCGTAGAATTTCTCGCGATGTTGAAGTTAAAAAGACAAACTATTGAACAACGCTTGAGCTTCTTATTTAACATTTATAATCAAGATGGAGAATCAATTTTTCTACAATGACTATGTAGAGCATGGTGGAAAGAAAATTCCTTGTTTTAACTATGATAAACTTTTTGAAATCAGGGTTAAGTTCAAAAGATTTGATCGCTCCTAGTGGTATGGCATTTAACAATAATCATTCTATCATTGGTAATACTTTTGCTCGTTCAATGTATCTAGAAGGTATTCCTACATGGCTATCTACTGAATTTATTTCGGATTTATCAGACTTGCAAACTAGTATGCTAATTTCAGTTACTCATTTGCCAGTAGATACAGCTAAAAGCAGTAAGAATGATTAAAAATCAATTGACAGCTGTAAATGGTCAGATAGCAAAAAGTCAACAACAAGCCGTACAATCAGGTTATACTCCTGACTTGATTGCCCCTAGTTTACAGTTAGCTCAAAAACAAACTAGAGAGTTAATGGATGATGTAATAGGTCGAGATCAAAAAAATTGTTCTTTGTGAATGTAACCTTGACTATTTTTTTGCTAACTCTAAAGAAGATTTAGAAGAATACACTCGTATTATAACAAGTGTATCGAATAAGTATTTAGCTCCTATTAAAAACATTGTTGTATCAACAAGAGCAGGGCTTGAATACATGTTTACCTTTGGCATTAAATGAGTTAGAAGTTAAACGCTTGTTTACAACTGAATCTGCATCTATCTTCTTACCTTACACGTCATTAGAACTTTATCAAAAAAATGGTCTTTATTATGGTTTAAACCAAACATCAAACAATCTAATCATGTATGATAGATTAACTGGTAAAAAAACTATAATGGTATTATTTTTTTGGGGAATCGGGTTCTGGTAAATCATTCTTTGCTAAACGCGAAATGACATCTGTACGTTTGAGAGATGATAAAAAAATGTAGTATATGTTATCGATCCTGAATCAGAGTATACTGATCTAGCTAAAAACTTTGGAGGAGAAGTTGTTATTCTTTCTCCTGGTTCTCAAACTTTTGTTAATCCATTAGATATGGATATTGACTATGATGGAGGAGAGACTGACCCAGTATCAATGAAGGTAGATTACGTTGTATCTATGATTGAAATTATGTTGGGAGATGGAAGAACTCTAGAGCCTACAGCTCGGTCAATTGTTGGTCGATGTGTAAAGAATATTTTTAATCCATATATTCGCCTTATGCATCAGTTAAGATCTAAAGATCCACGCATTACATATGATAAAGATGCTATGCCAACAATTACTAACTTATATAATGAGTTAACTGTACAGCCAGAGCCTGAAGCAAAAAAACTTTAGCTGGTATTTTAGAAGCTTATGCTGTTGGTGCTTTCAACATCTTTGCTAATCAGTCAAACGTGGACACAGATTCTAGATTCCTGGTTTATGATATTAAAAACCTTGGTACAGGGATGAAAAACTTGGGGTTGCACGTTTGCCTTAACGATATTTGGAATAAGATGTTAGAAAATCGTCGTAAAGGGTTGTACACTTGGATTTATATCGATGAGTTCTACTTGTTATTGCAATCAGAATCAGCTGCTAAATTCCTGATGCAAGTATGGAAACGTGCTCGTAAATGGTGGGGTGTCCCAACAGGTATTATGCAAAAATACGGAAGACTTACTACGTTCTTCAGAATCGCGTAATATTTTAAATAATACATCTTTCATCGCAATGTTGAGTTTGCCAAAACTTGATAGAACAAACCTTGGAGATTTGCTTCAAATCCCTGAATCGCAATTAGAATATATTACGAATAGTCAACCTGGATATGGCATTATCTACAATGGTAAGACTATAGTTCCTTTCAAAGATGAGTTTCCACAAGACTCGGAGCTATTCAAATTGATGAATACTACCAATAAAGAAGATTTTATGTTTATAAGTAGATAAAAAATATCAAAAAAAGTAAGTCAAATTGACTTACTTTTTCTATTTTTATGGCATAATTATATTGTATAGATTTTTTTAAAAAAATAAAGAATTTATGAAAGGAAATTATATACTATGAAAAAAAGTTTTAATTGCTTTAGCCCTAATGTTTGGTTTAGCGTTCTTTGTACAAGAGAATGTTTATGCGGATGATGGACCTCTTATCATTCATGCTGTTGTAGAGGATGAAAAGCGCTCCAGAAATAACAGTGCAACTGGTAAAAGAAGACTATGAAAAAGTCAAAGAGTATAAATTAAATAAGAAAAAAATAATTGGTATGTCAAAGACAACGTTCCTATTGGGAAATATAAAATTTTTATCCTATGCAGAGGATCTACCTGTTATTAGTCAATCTTTGCTTCAATTTGAAAAAAAGAACAGTAGAAGTCATCTCTAATCCTGTAAAAACAGACGCTAAGGATGAAACTCCTAGACTAAATACGATTTATGGCGGAAAAGATTATATGAGATCTTTTAAAGGGATGGTTGCTTATGTCCGAGAAGACGGTAGTATGTTACATGGGGTTGTTTCATACGATGAAATGAAAGCTTATTTAGAAGAAGCTGCTGTTAGACAAACGGGTGATTCTAGATTACGAGTTTCCCCAATTCAGAGTCCAAAAAGAAGAGACAAATAAAAAAAGTAGCAGAAAAAGAAAAAGTGAATCTAAAAATGAGGCGGAAACAAATCCTTCTTTTAAGGCAGAAGAGCCAAAAAGAAAAATAAAGTTCCAACAAATCAAGAAGAATTTAAACCTGCTGATACTAACCAAAAATAAAAAAATTGGTAAATGGATTGCCCCTGTTGGAGTGATTTCTTTTTATCGGAATAATTGCTATCATTTACTATATAAGAAAAAAATAGAGGAGAATAATGAAAATTTATGACAGATAAAAATTAAAGACGATTTAAATCAAGACAAAAAAACTTTGATGATTTTTTTAAAAAGATTGGAAAATCAAAAATTAGAAGAAAAAAACCAGTGATGAAAAAAAGAGCTAAAAGATGAATCAAAAGATTTAGAAGAATCTGAAGCAGCCCCTGATCATAAAAAAATATCAGATGAAGAGAAAGATTCAATTTCAAAGAAAGCAAAAAGTAATGAAGAGGAAGTCAGTAGCGAAGAAAGTGTAACTGTAGAAGAATCATCAGAAGATGATTCAAAGAAAAAAATGATTCAAAAACACATTCGTCACACTCCTCATGAAGAACAAAAAGAAAAATTGAAGAAGAAATTGAATTAGAACGTTCGAAGAAAATGCGTTTTTTTCTTCAGATGAAGAACTTGATAAAGAAGAAGAGAATCTTGAAGAAGAGTTAAGCGAAGAAGAGGAACGTTTAGCAGAATTACAAGCGAAAAAAAGAACAGGAGCGATTGGAGCGTGAAGAACGCCAAGCTCAGTTCAAAGAAGCGCATGAAAAATATCAATTATATCAAAGAAATGCTCAAAGTTATTATAAGCAAACGGGAACTCAAGAGCAAACATCAGAGGGGCTAACTAGTCTAGATTCTGAAGATAATCTTCAGGAAAAAGATGATTTTGCTGATAAATTTGTAAAAAAAGTCAATGCACAACAAGCTAGTGATTCAAGCACCGCTAAACAGGGTGCTCACATGCAAGTTAATGGAGTTTTTGAAGAAGATTATGATAACTAACCAAAGGGAAGCCTCTTGGTAAAGATCAAAAAGTCCAAGAATTAGGTGTTCATGGAACAGGCACATCTAGGATTAAACCTACAAGCAAACAAAAAAATCTAAGTTTGAAACTCCTCAAAATCCTTCAAATTATTCCAATACTCAAGATTCAGAGAACTTATCTGGTGATTTGGCGAAGCCAATATTTGTTGAATCCAAAGTTGATTCAAAAGATTCAAAACCTAAAGATTCCTTTGCAGATGATTATGTAAAATCAGTAAATGATAAAAGCGATTCAACCGCCAAGCCTAAACAAGGCGCTCATATGCAAGTCAATGGTGTGTTTGAAGGGGATTATGATAATCTAACTGGAAGAAAAAAACTGTAGGTAAAGAACCTTTAAAAGATGACTTATCAAGAAGTGACCTAGATACAAGTTCTACAAGAAGTAGAAAGCAAAAATATGAAAAGCCACCAGTTTTAAATTCTCAAAACCCTTCAACTTCTATTAATCAAACAAGCTCTTTTGATAAGGCAACGGGATTGGGAGATATAGAAAGATCCACCTCCACATCAAAACCTATATTTACCGAACCGAAGAGTGGAAAGCAAGATAAAAATTCTAAAAATTCATTTGTGGACGATTATGTTAAATCTGTAAATGAAAAAGAATTTACAACAGGAAGACCCAAGCAAGGCTCTCATATGCAAGTTAACGGGGTGTTTGAAGGAGATGAAACTCGTTTAACAAGTGGTAAGCCATTAAGTAAAAAAACAAATCTTCTGTAGGTCAAGAAGAAGTAAAAACTAAATTAAGCAAAAAAATATCAGAAAAACTACAAGATGGGAAAGCTGTAGAGCAACTTACAAAAAGATGCCAGTGGTGAGGCTGTTAGTGTAGCCCAAGACGCAGCTCCTAAAATGGGTAGAGAGTCTTCAGAATCTGATGAAGAAAAAGAAAAAAATCAAATGCCAAGAAAGTAGGTAATAAATATCTAAAATATGCTGAAGAAGGATTAGGGAAGACTGTAAAAGTAGGAGATGTAACTGCTCAAATAGTTAAAGATAATCCTAAATTAGCAAAGGCTATGCCAAGTGCGAAAGATGCGATGAAGGGTATGCATGGCATGCCTATGAGTCAAGTAATTTCGCAATTGGGCGAAGTAAATGATCGCAAAACATCTGAAGAAAACGCAAAGACTGCTCTTCAGAAAGGAATTTCGCTAGCTTCTAAGCCAGAGAATTTTTCTAAAGTAAAATCATCTGCGACAAAGATGATTGAAGAAATAGATAAACCTAAGCTTGGACCATTAAATAAAAAACCTAATAAAGGGGCTGATAGCAAATCAAATTCAGTTCGTTTAGGGAAGAAAGAGTCTAGTGTAACTCAAACTTCACAAAGGTTTAAATTAAATAAAAAGCCAGGTTTATCTAATAATGCTGTAGGACGGATTAAACTCTCAGAGTCTGCACTTTCAGATAGTAAACTGCTAGGTGATAGTCCTTATACAAATAAGAAGGTTTTAACAAGAAAAATTGTTAGATGCTGAAAAAGATATCGGGCTCAAATGGAAGAGTGAAATTAAATTCTCGCTCTTTGTCGGGTGATAATAATCTTCCGTTGGATAAGGGTTTAAGTAAAGGAAAAAAACTTTAGGAAGTCGCTCTATTGCTCTTGGAAAAGCTAAAGTTAATGGAGTATTAGCTGGAAGCTCTTTAGCTAACGGAGCTGGCGCTATTCCTTCTTTAACTGTAAAAAGCCTCTGATTTAAAAACGGTAAAAGATGCTATTGCTAAAAAAACTCTGGAATTTTTGGTGAGTTTGCTGGACAACTAATTAAAACAAAAGATTCTGATAAAGAAGAAAAATCAGATGAATCCAAGCAATATTGCGAAAAAAAGGTCGAGAGTATATAAGAAAGCTGCAACAAGAGGCTGATGCAACAAATAAATCAGGTGATGTTGTCGCAAAAGGAATTAAAAATTCAGATTTACCTACAAAAAATGAAACTGAGTTAGCAAAACCAGATTCTCCAAGGCTAACCAATGCGGACACTTATGGGAAGAAGAGCGCAGAACATCAAATTGTAAACCGTTCAGATAGTTCGGTTCGTTTGGTCCGTGAGGGAAGTGATATCGGCTTTAAACAGATTGAGGCTGATGCTCCAGGGCTCGCTAAGAAAAAAAGCGAATGAAGAGCTTGCTAAAGGAAGAGGTTTAGATCCGAACAGTAAATTAAGAACGTCTAAATTAGATGCTCTTGAAGAAATTGAAGGTAATGTAAAAAAAGGTAAAGAATCTATTCGTCTTGGTAAAAAGGTCGTTTTTGATTTTGTAGAAAAAAGAAGCTCAAACTGCCACAAAACTACCAGGGGACTTGAAGGTTAAGCCTACTAATGATATAAATAAATTTAAATTTGGTAGTAAACACGCTGGACTTACAGCTGGTCGTGGAGCTAAAGTTAGCGCGAAGTCAGGTCCGTTATCTCAACAAGCTGAGGAGCTAAGAAAAAGGCTATGAGATGATGCGTCAGTATTGGGCTAAAAATAGTTGGGGAATGAAATTAGGTGGAACTAGCCAAGGGAATATTATTGGTAAGGTTGTAGCTAAAAAAGTTCTCGCGTCAGCAGCTGTGACAGGTATCTCTACTGGTGCTGTAGCTGGAGGTTCTGCTTTCTTCGGAGGAACATCTAAAGCCAGAGGAGGCTCGTTTGCTGTAATTGCAGCGGACATCTATGACGATGCAAGCGATAAAACCCCAATGACACAAGATGCTGTAGACATGTTACAGAATCGTATAGGCGCTTATGTTAAGCAAGCTTTAGGGAAAAAACTAACGGCAGCTGATCAAATGAAGGCAGGTGGAAAAATATGTCCCAGTACCTGATATTGGGATGAAAGATTATTATAATGGTAAACCTGTAACAGAACATAAATACAAGTTTAAGTTTGTAGATAGAAATGATAATATAATCAGCAAAAAAATGGTTCTTACTAGATGAATTATCTGATTTGCAATTTCCTGGTTCAGGTTCTTCTACAACAAGGGTAACTTCAAACTCTCAATCATCTAGTTCATCTAATTCTTCTAGTTCTTCTCAATCATCTTCTAACAGCTCAAACAAGTCTAAAGATGATAAGAAGAGTGATAGCGGTTCTATTAGAGACAATTCTTCTGGTACTCAAATGGATATTATGTTTAATATCGTTGGAGCTCTTGAAACTGGAGGACAAGTTTATGGACAACGTGATTATGCAAACTTCATTAATATTGAAGCAGGGGCTGAACAAACAGCTACTTTGGGTTGGTCTTCATTTTATGGCGTTCATGGACGTGATTATTTAAGACAGTTTAGATCAGAAAAATCCAGATTTGTTCGCAAAAATTAGATACAGCTAATGTAGCTTCTGCATTGGATATTAGTTGGGAAGAATCTCATTGGGAGGCAAGCCCAGCTCAAAAAAAGCGGCAATTGTAGAAATGCTTACGACTGAAGAAGGTAAAAAAACTACAAGACACGCTAACTGCTCAACGTATAGCAGGTGAATGGGCAGAAGCAACAGCTTGGACGGACAATATGCAAGCCGTTGCGTGGTATACAAATATTGCTGAACTTGCAGGATCAGGAACAGCTCAATTTGTTTTTGACATAGCAGCGCAAACAGGAGATTTCTCTTTAGATAATTTATATAATATTACAATGTCACGAAATGGTAGTAGTGCTGCAATTGGAGCCCCTATGTACCATAGAAGACATGCTTTATATAAAGAGTGGATTGAAGAGCATTTCTCTAAAGATGAAAAAGTAGATTTAAGCAATATTAAAGTTACTGGTGCAGGACTTATTTCAGCAGGGAAATCTAGTGCAAGAGCTGGTGGTGCAAATTATAGTCAAGGTTTAACCTTAATTATAAAAGTTATCCTCTCTATGTCTGCAATTGGTTCTCATTATGGTCAGCCTCATATGGAGGAAGATTACTTTAAATACTGTATTGAAGTTTTAGATCATGCTATGTGGGGTAAAAAAATAATGATAACATTAAAATTACTTATATAGAGCATGAAAAAAACTGTAACAGCAGAAACAGAGTTTAAAGTATTAAGTGAGCTTCATGAATTAGAAGAGATGGACACTAAATTCCATACTTGGGATTTGTCTGATAATGTTTATGGAGATAAAAACCCTCAAGCCTACATAGCTTTGCCAAATAGAGACTTTGAAGAAATTTTCAATGTCAAAATCAAACCAATTAACTTTGGTGGGGGTAAAACTGGAAAAAGGTGGAAAAAGGTGGGGAAGCAACCTCTCATACATTAAATGGGCGATTGAAATAGCTGAAGATAATTCGCACGGATATGCTCAAGATAGACGTGGTGGAGATCCTGATTACGACTGTTCATCATTTATTTTCTACGCTTTGAAGCAAGCAGGCTTTTGATCTTGGAGATGTACCTTTTGCAACCTTCACCATGAAGGAAGATTTGGAAGCTGTAGGATTTACAGCTATTCCATATAACGAAGCTGATTTGCAAGTAGGAGATATTTTGTTGCATTCGCAAGAACATTGTGAAATTTATATAGGTGATGGTCAAACTGTAGGTGCTCACGTCAATGAAAATGGAGATATTGTTTTAGGTCAGCCTGGGGACCAAACTGGTCAAGAAATCAGTGTAGGACCTAACTGGAAGCCAAACTGGCAATGGATCTTAAGACCACCTCAAAGCTATCTAGATCAAGCAAATGCATCTGCATCTAGCGGAGAAAAAGGTTCTCCAGAGTTTGGCTCCGATGGTTTATTGAAAATGCAACAGTCAGATAAAGCTCAAGGTGTTATTAACTTGCTAATGAATATTCCTGGTCATAGCAATGGTGCTGCCTACCATGAACAATGGGGTATAGATAGTAAGATTGATGAGCTTTCAACTGAGGAAGCTATTTGGGTATTATCTCGTATCGAGAATCCTGGATTTGGTCAAACTGGTGCAGGTTTGCCAGGAATAGCTACTCCAGAGACTCACAAAGCGTTTGTAGAGCAACAGCTTAATACACGTTTTGGTGGTTCTATCCATGAACTACTCAAACACTGGGGTACTTACAGTTACACTGGTTATTAAGAAATTATCTTAAAAATAAAGAAAAAGAAGGCTAAAAAACCTTCTTTTTTTATTAAAATATGGCATACTAATAAAGAGGAAAAAATGGAGAAAGAAGAAAAATATTTAGCTATATCTCAAGATACGCAAAAACCTTTATATAACAAAGGATAGGGAAGCTTTCTATTTCTAGATGAATTTCAAGCTAAATCATTTAGAAGGAAAGTAAAAAAATATAGAGTTACTTAATACCACTAGCAAATCCTATGCAATGATAAATTCTCTTTGCTATGCAAATGGGGCTTTATTTCTGAATGTGATTGGAAGCGATGGGCAACCATTAAAAGAAAGAATCAATCCTTTAGAATTAAAAAGAAGGTATTATAACAGTGATTTAACTGCTTTTTTTAGGAGTTGGGATGCGAGATAAAGATTTGGATTTTATTAGAAGAATTAAATCTTGTACTTTTATCGTCCCAGTTCATATAGATAAAACAAAAGAGCAATATATTACTTATGCTAGTGCAAAGAATAAGGCAGGAGAAAGGACTTATTTGGCTTTTTACAGATTTGTTTGAGTATAACAAATGGGCTAAAGAATATGGAAACATTTATAAACCATTAGAAATAAACTTTCTTGGGCTATATAGAATTAGCGGTGGTAAACGTGGATTTTTAATCAACGTCATGAACTCTAAATATATTCTAACTTCAAAAATTCCTAACAAATACCAAAAGATCATTTAAGCGAGGAGACTAAATGTTTAATTTAAAATCTAAAAAAAGATACTATTATGTGCAAAGATGTCCAGAATGTAAAAAGTCGTGTAACTGGACGTTATTTTAAAAAGACCCTAAATATGCTACTGATGCAATTTACCTAGAAAGAGCCTCTTTATCTCATGGCGAACTTATAACTTTAGTAGATCAAGTTCCTCATAGAAATTGCTATTGTGAAGATTGTGGATATGAGTGGCATTATGAAGTAGAAGGTTTGTTAATTTCTCCAGAAAGATATTATGAAGAAGGAGAAGTTAGAGGAACTAGAAAGAGATTAATTAAATTTGATGAGGAGCATCCTAAGAAGAAAAAGTTTGCTTAAATCAGTTATTAGTCTACTTCCTAAGTATTAAGTTTAGAAAAGGTTAATTATGAGATTTATCCCGACATATTTTTAAAAATATTAGAAGCTGCTTCAAATGTTAATGATGAAAAAGGAATTGAAATCTATAAATTAGCGTTTAAAAGCTTTAATTGAACGAGGTTTGGGACAGAATGTAAATGGAAAGGTTTATATTTTTTTGATGGGGATGCTGCTTATGCTTATCCAGAAGATGCTGACAGCACTATCCCTCAAAAATCAAAAATGAATCTAATGATATTCCATCTTCTGTAACTAGCAATAATATCTTCTTGGAAGATGATGAAGAACTTCCAGTAACTTCTAGTGAAAAATAACTTTGGAGGAGATAATCCTAGTTTTGATTCAACTCCAGTAGACACTACTAATTTTGAACAAAGTGTAGAGCCTAACACTGATAATGTAGAAAAAGAAGTTACAGAAGAAAAATAGTGAAAAATCCATTTGGGGAACCATCTGAAGAAAAATCCATTTGGCGAACCAGATGAGGAAGCTTTTGTTCCTTTTAACGAAGGAGTACAGGTCGAAAAATCCTTTTGCTGGAGAAGAAGTCCCTTTTTAATGAGGGAGATGAAACTACACATGAAACATTTGAAGAGCATGGAGAAGATTTCCTTTCTTTAGATGTTCTTAATACCGAGGAAAGTGTATCACAAGAAAATTTAAATCCTGAAGCAACAACTGTATCAGGGGAAGAATTGGAATTAGAACTTTCTCCAAATGATTTACCAGCTCCATCATTCCCCTGATCATTTATCAAAAAGATTTTACGTTTATGATTCACTCAAATAATAACGAAGCTTTGGGGAGAAGAGGCTGTCTTTATTGTTTATCCTTTAAGATTAGACGTGCCTAATCCAATTGCAGTATTAAAAGCAGTAATAAATGGTCAAACATATTATGCTACTACAACTTCAGATGGTGAGTTAAAAGTCTCTTCAGATAAATTTGAATATTTCTTGCAAACAAAAGTTGAAGATGGAGAGTTTAACTTAGATATAACTATCGAAGGAGAAGCAGATCAAAAGCACTTTCGAAACACGCAAGAAAGTTTTTGGGGAAAAAAAGGGACACGTTATGCTTTCAGATGATGAGGAAGGGATTAACATCCATATTATGCCTCTTTCATTCAAAGATAACTCTTATGGTTACGCGAACTTTATGTTCTGCGTAGATGATGGTTCAGGCGAGCTTTATCTTGATGTAAATGAAGGAGAAGAAGGAGCTTCATTTGAATTAGATGGTAAAGACATGGTTGTTGTAGCTAAATGGAATGGCAATAGTGATGACGATAAAGTTTTATATGCTAAAGTAGAACCTGCTGAAGAATAATGGTGTGCTTATGGGGAAAGAACATAAAGAAGGGCGACCACTCAGAACAGTTTTTATGTATAATAAAAAAACACGTTTTATTAAGATTGAGAATGAGTGGTCTGGAAGTTGTAGACATAGAAAAAAATATAAAAAAAGATTTTTTTGCCAATATCTCTTTCTCGTTCTTTAACAATAGAAAATTTAAACTCATGGATTCAAAAAGAGGCTTATTCCTAATAGTCGAGAAGGGATAAAGGAAGCGAGAAATTTATTTCCTCATTTTGAAAAATTATAATTGTATGTTTTCTTTTATCAGATCAATACTGGTTTAGGTATAAAAAAAGAACAAACATGGGAGAGTTTAAACTTTTTTTACAAATGATTTTTTTCTTCAGATGTCGGAAATGTATTTTTTTCTCCATGGGATGTTGATCCATCTAGTGCAGGAGATCCATCACCAGATTTAACAACTAATGGAATATTGAAAAAACATGGCGAAAAAGAGGGGGTGTAAACTTTCTATAAAGCTGCAAGTGCTGATGGAAGACAACAGCCTATTAGTGAAATATTGTCTCTTTGATTTTTAAAAATTTAAATTTCATCCCTTTTGTAGAATATGAATTAGATATATATGGCTTAAAAATGTGTTCTAGTGTCAAAATTTCATAAATGAAATGACTGAGTTTGTTCCAGCGTCTCATATCTATTATTTAGAACCTAGACCAGAAGGAGTGTCTTATTATCAACATTTTCTAAACATGTGTAAGCCATTTAACATTCCGAATCTTAAAGAGCATTTAGATAGGATGATTGCTGCTGATTTTATAATTGGAAATAAAGATAGGCATTTTGGGAATTTTGGATTTATAAGAAATGTGTACGATGGTCATATTCTCTCTATGGCTCCTATCTTTGATTCAGGATTGTCATTTTTGACTGTAGAAAAAGAATCTAAAGCTGAAAAAATATTTGAATCAGAAAGAATGAGAGCTTTGCTGTCAGTGATGCAAACTTATGATTTAAAAAAAGGCTATCAATTGTGATCAAATGTTTAACTTGATCGATAAGTATCCTGAGATATCAAAAAAACTAAAGCGGAAAATGAAAACAAAGATTCTTGAAGCTTCAGAGAATTTAACAAGATTATATGATGAAGCTTCTAAGCAATTACAAAATCCAAAAGTGGGTACAACAATAAGCGATTTTGAAGCATCAGATGTTACTGAAACTATATAAGGTGGGACATATTTTTTGTTCCACTTTTTTACTTTTTGTTGCTTTTTTCCTAAAAATGTTCTATAATTTGTCTGTAGATTATTTTTTTAATCTTTACTATACAAAAAAAGGTTTTTAAGTTTTAAGATGAATAGTAACAGTAGAATTATAGAAGAATTGATAAAGGACAAGCAAACGGAAGTTTATGAGGTAATAAACCGCTCTGGCTCCTTAGAAGAAATAGACGTGGAGGATGTTCCTCTTTTAATCAATGCTGTTGCATCCATTAAAAAGCCAAGCATCTGAAAGCGTGTTGAAGAAGATAGGGAAGGCGGTTAGTTAATAATGAGTAAAAGAACTTTTTGAATCGTTGACGGACGAAGAAAAAGATATACTTTCTGAAGCCATTTTTAGAAAAGCAAAGCAGTAGAAAGAAAAAAAGCGAGAAGCACTTAGTTCAGAATTGCAGCATTTGATTTACAAAGGAGTTCATAGCTTAGATCCAGAATCTAAGCAGCTAGGAACTTATTTAGCTTATCAATCTGTGGAACGTTTTTTTCCTGAAAAAAAGCTACAAAGTATATTGAAGAAGGACATTCTAATTTAGATGAGTATTTGTCTGAGTTGTATATCATTATTAGTGAAAAAAATAACAGACTACAATCCCAAATACACACTAACAACCTTTTTAGATCCGTATGTTACAAGTCATTTTACAATGGCTAGGGATAAGAATCGTGGTATTTCAGATAATCGTTATTTTAGGGATTTAGGAACTTATATTGTAAATGCTCAAGACGAATTGAAGAAAATGGGCTTGGAAGACCCAACCCCCCTTGACATAAGTGACTTTGTGCGAGTAAAACGAAATAAGAAAATCTCTGTTTCTACTATAGAGCAATGGATTTCAGCTCACAATCAAACGAAATCAGTTGAAGAGCTAATTTACATGAAAGATGCGAATGTAAATCATCAGCCAGACCTATTTTTACTAAAAAAGAGGATATGGAAGAATTTTACTTGGCTCTTTTCAAAGATTAGTAAGATGAGTCAGGAGCTTATTTTCAAAGAGATAGAATATATCCAAAAGAAAAGTGTAGTTCCAACTGTAAAAGAGCTATTTGCTGAGATAATGGCAGGGAATTATGGTTTAATCTTTAAAGAGTTCTCTGTGCTGTTTAATCAAGCTCATAATGAGCTTAAATCAGTATTAAGAGAAAAACCTAAGAGAAGTAGACCATTACCTTTAAATAACCTCATAGTCGAGGAAAAACAACCCTTATGAAGATCAAGAGAAGTCAGATTTCTTAACTGCTCTTGAAGAATCTATAGATGATTTACTACCCTATTGATGATGTGGATGATGATTGGTGAGATAAAGCGCTGAAAAAAATTTCAGCGTTTTGTTTTAATCACAATAAAAAAATATTGATAAAAAATAGTAATTTATATTATAATTAAAATATCAATAAGAAAGATAGACTTTTAGTTATGAATGAAGTAATAAAAAGAGAAAAAGAAAAAGTGGGTAGACCTACAGGTAAAACTAAAAAAATCATATGCTTTTACTTTAAAAACCAACAAACAGAGATAAATTAGACCAGCTAGCAAAGGATCAAGGGCATACAGCCTCTTCATTTTTAGACGCTTGGATTGAAAAAGAGTGGGAGAAGAGAGAGGAGAAAGAGAATGTTTAAAGAAATCGATTTAACACTATTGAATAAGGCTGTTAAACATTTAGATGCTACGAAGCAAGAAGAAATAAAATCTTACGTTAGTGAATGTGTAGCGGCTGGAAATGTTTACGAAGAAACTCGATTACATTCAAAAGACCAGTTTAGAGCAGATAATTCTCCTAAAGAAGTTTTGACCTTATACAAGAAATTGAATCGCAAAGCAGTTTTTTTAACTCAACATGGGGTTGCTGCTATGGTTTGGGATTACAAACCTTTGGCAGAAGAGTCAGGGCTTAAATTTATCCCAGGTGTAGAAACAGATTATCAAGAAGAAGCTCTTAAAGCAGATAATGGTTTAATGATTCAGGATGATACAAAGCCTATTTCTAGTCTAGTATTGCACGCGCTTAATGATGACGGTTGGAAGGCTATAGGCATGGCTATATCGGCTTCTCAGACGCTCCACGGTAAGAGTTTGATGAATGATGATATATTAGTCCAATTCTTTGGAAAAAGGGGCTATAGGGCACGGGAATGTTGTTTTAACAACAGGTGGAATGGAAGGTGTCTTAGCTCAAATTATTAAAGAAGGCAGTTTAGCAAAAAGAAGCAATTAAAAAAACATTTTTGTTAGAAAGAGATAGAAAGACTGGAGGAGAAATCCCAGATAGCTATTTCAAGAGACTACAAGATAAAAATAGATGAATTAACTGATGAAGAAGCTGTATTAAAAGAAACAATCAAAACATTAGAAAAAAACAGCTAAAGAAAAATGTTAAAAAAATCAGAATAAAGAAGTTAAGGCTTTTGTAGATAAAGGAGATCAAACTTCAGAGGAATATATTAATGCTTGTTTGCAGTTAAGTGTATACAAGAAAGAACTAAAAACAGCAGAAAAAGAAGCAGAAGAATTATCAGAAAAAGCACGGAAAGATTAAAAAAAGCGCATTAGTGCTTTAAAGAAAGAATACAAAGACTTTGAAAAAACTAAAAAGCTCAAAAATGAAGTTTATGAAGAAAAAGTAAATCAAGTCGAAGAACAAGTAACGAGCGAAGAAGAGATTTATCAAAAAGCTAAGAAGAAACTAATTGCTCTAAATGAATTATTCGGGGCAGGGAACGTCTTTGTAGAAATTCAAAAATCACGGAAGTAAAGAGCAAGAGCGAGTATTTCCTGATCTTATTTCTTTAGCTAAGTCTTTAGATGTTCCATTACTTGCTACTAATGATGTACACATGTTGAATCAATCAGAAGAAGAGGTTTTAAAACGGCAAATTCTGAAGACAACTGAGTTTCCTAAAAAAACCCTAAATGGTTTGAGTTAACGCCTAGCGAAAAAAGAAATGTATATTAAGAGCGATGAAGAAATGGTTTCTGCTCTATCTGAATTGTATGATGAAGATGTAGTGGCTGAGGCTATGCTGAATACGTTAGTGCTTGTTGCGCGTGCTGATGTGCAATTTAAAGTGGTCAATCATCATCCTAAGTTTATTGATGATACAGGGAGAACATCTGTTGAAATCTTTAAGGATTTAATCAATAAAGGGATTGAAAAAAGATTCCCTAATGGATTAGATGAAGCTCATCAAAAGCGCTTAGATCATGAATTTGGCGTTATGGAAAGCATGGGCTATATTGATTATCACTTAGTCGTAAATGATTTTAACCAATATGCTTCAGAATATGATGCTATTCCATTTGATAAAATTCCAGAGGCTCCATTAAACAGGAAAGACTTACAAGAGTGGAAGGATGAACATGGCTTCCATAAGCCTATTGGATTAACAAATGGTACTGGTCGTGGTTCCGCAGTAGGTTCTTTGATTTGTGATTTATTAGGGATTACGCACTTAGATCCTATGAAATACGAATTACTCTTTGAGCGTTTCTTGAACCCAGAACGCGTTTCTATGCCTGATATTGACTCAGATATTAGTCGTACTGTAAGACCAATTGTGATTGATTACGTCCGAAATAAATACGGAGAAGACTGTGTTGCAGGGATTATGACTCAGAACTCACAAGCGCCTAAAGGGGCTATCCGTATTGCAGGAAAGGCTTATGGACTTTATCTTCATCGTAACGATTATAAGGATAATGGGGCTAAGCGTTTCTTATCTTTAGCAGATAAAATCGCTAAATTAGTTCCAGAGACTCCAGGAATATCTTTTAAATCTAAGATGAGTGATGATAAAGACAGCTTATCTGTTTATGATTATTTGATTAAAGAGTTTTCTGCTGATAAAGAAGCTTTGAAGATTCTAGAATGGTCTAAGTACATTGAAGGCTGTTTTACAGCTTATGGCTCTCATGCCGCAGGTATTGTGATTACCGATGGAACTCCTGTTTCTGAAATAGTTCCTTTAAGATGGAATGATAAGTTGAAGCTCTACACAACTCAATGTGACATGGTTGTGGCAGAAGAGATAGGTATGCTTAAATTTGATATGCTTGGTTTAAAAACCATTGATATCATTAACGATACTCTATGGGAGATGAATAAGTCAGGTGTTGTTATGGATACTAACCAACTTCCTTTAGACGATGCTGAAGTTTATGCTAACATTTTTGCTAAAGGGAAGACAGATTCAGTATTCCAGTTTGAAAGTCCAGGTATGAAACAAATGCTTAAAAGATTTCAACCTGAAAAACTTTGAAGATTTGATTATCTTGGTGTCAATGTTCCGTCCAGGTCCTTTGCAATATCTTGATGATGTGATCGATGTTAAGCATGGAAGAAAACCTTTGACCTTCTTAACGAAGGAGTTGGAGCCTATTTTAGGGGCAACTTATGGAGCTATCACTTATCAAGAACAAGTAATGCAGATTTTCCAACAGCTAGCAGGCTATACTCTAGGAGGTGCAGACTTAGTTAGACGTTTCATGTCTAAGAAAAAAGCAGATAAACTTGCAAAAGAAAGAGAAGCTTTTATTAATGGGGATGCTAGTCGTGGAATTGTAGGGTGTGTTGGGAATGGCATTGATAAAGATGCCGCAGGTAAGCTGTTTGACCAGATGACTGAGTTTGCCAAATACGCCTTCAACAAATCTCATGCAGCTGCATATGCTTATAATGCCTATATTACGGGTTATCTAAAACATCACTATCCTGCTGAATTTATGATGGGAGCTATGAGATGGGCGGAAAAACAAGGCTCTTATGACCCAATTCCTAGTCTTATGGCAGAAGCTAAATCTATGGGGATTGAAGTGATGACTCCAGACATCAATCATTCAGGAGTAAACTTTAACGTAGATAATGGTAAAATCTTGTTTGGATTAGGCTCTGTAGCTTCAGTAGCTAGCTATTCTAAAGAAATTACCGAAGAAAGACGAAATGGCAAGTATGTAGATTTCTTTGATTATTTCAAGCGTACAAGTGCTAAAAAAGATGCAACTAAAAACCTTATTCTTGCAGGAGCTTTTGATGCTTTCCATAACAATCGAAAAGCTATGGTCGCTATAGTTGATCAAACTCAAGCAATAGCAAAGAAATTAAAAAGAAAAAGAGCATTTTTGTTGAAGTTGCAAAAGCTATGTTGCCGTTTATAGACTTCTTAGAAACGAAGCAAGAAGTAATTGACAGACAAGAAGAATTAGGTTATAAGCCTGAATTAAAAAGATGTTACAACTAGTAAGAAATTAGCAAAACGCATCGAAAATGCTAAAGCTGCAATTAAAGAATTGCATGATGACTTTAAAAATGTTAAATTCCTACAGATATTACAGAAGATATCGTAGAACGTTTAAATGCTGAAAGAAAAATTTGTTGGAGCTTACATCACTGCCCATCCACTAGATGGGTATGAAACAGCTGCTAGCTTAGGAATTAAGCCTTTATTAGAAGTAGATGAAGATACTACTGAAGTATTTGGTTTTAATTACTTCTGTAAGTGTGAAAAAAATCGTAAAAAGACGGTAAACCAATGGCTTTCATCACAATTGAGGATGAGGTTACTAATTTAAGAGTAAATGTTTTTTTACAACTGCTTACGAGCATAATAAAAACCTAATTGAATTAGGTTCAGCTGTTCAAATAACTGGGACAACAAAAGTTAGTGAAATAGATGACGAAGGAAACCCAACTTACGAATTTAATGCTAAAAACTTTTACACTGGTTAAAAAGAAACAAAAAGGTATGATTTTGTCTGTAAGCTCTTTAGCAATGTTTCATATTTTTGGAAGAAGACTCTTTTAGAGCTAAATATGAAAGTCCTTTAGGTTCGCCACTCTATATTCAGGATTTATCACTTAAAGAATTAAGACAAATGAATTATAAAAATTTCACCAAAAAGCTTTAGAGTATAATGGAGTTAAGGAGATCTAAAAAAATAAACGAAAAGCTAGTAGTTTTTTTCGTTTTTGTGTTTTTTTCAATAAAAATAAGGCATAATAGTAATAAGAAAAAAACAAATTAGTGTAGGTAGAAATATGCTTTTTTTGGCAAAAGTAATTTGGTATAATAGTAAAAAAGGGTTTGGCTTTATTATGGCTGAAGATGGGAATAGTTATTTCTTTCACAAGAAGAACATTCTAATGGATGGAAATGCAATTTTGTATTCAGAAGAGAATGTGAATTTTGAAGTTAATATTTTTGGAAGATGGGCGAACTGAGGCAATATCAGTATCTAGCCTAGATAAAGAATAGGAGGGGTATTGAATGGCTAGAGAGAATCATGTGCGCCTTAGAGGAGTATTACCTGCTGATCCAATAATTAGAGAAAGTAATGATGGTAAGGATGCTTATGCTGTTTTCAATGTTTTTTTGTATCAAGACCCAATAGAGTTGTAGGAGATAAGCAGGGCGGTATAAAAAAAGTAAATATACTTGTTTCAAGTAGAAATCCAGGAATTGTTCGTGTTGCTAAAACCTTAAAAAAATTTGATGCAGTTGATATTAACGGAGTTTTAACAACTAAACTTATAAAAGAAATCATCTTTCTGTACTTATTGTGGGCATAAAAAAATATGACAATGGGAACGATGGTCTATGTCACTCCTAACTATATAGAGTATATATCTAAAGTAGAAGATATTAAAGACGCTTTAAGATACATATCAGATAGAGCAGAAATATCGAATACGCTAAGAGTAATAGGGGAGGTAATGACAGAACCTAAGATTCTCCATAAAACAACGGGTACTCCAGTTGATTTTACTCAATACAAATTGAAGTTGCGCAGAAAAATGAAAATTAAGGAAGATGACCCTAAAATAGGGAGTGATTTTCCTTGGGTAAAAAGTTATGGGGAAAAATGCAATACTTGATAGATTTCGCTTAAAAAAAGGGCTCTACGGTTTATATAGACGGTTGCGTACAAACACGTTATATAAAAAGACATATTATATGTGGGCAGAAGCGAGATCACAATGGACAGTATATGACAACAAGTACAGGCGAGCCCATCATTGAGGTAGATCCAAATACGAATAAAGAGTTGGGCTGTGGTACTGTTTATGATTGGAATGATCAAGTTTTGGAAATAGTGCCTTTTGCGGTTGAATATTTGACCGATTACATTGATAAGAATGATAATAAAGAAATTATAGAACAAAGACTAGATATGTTGCGAGGTGTTGCTACGGATATGGGCAATCTGCAACAATTGGATGATAATGTAACAGAAGAAGAACTTCAAGCAGGGTTAGATAGATTTGATCAGGGTAATGTAGAGTTTGATGGAGATGATTCTGATTTTTTTCATAAATAATAAAAAGACCTCTAATTAAGGGGTCTTTTATTTTAAAGAAATGATGATATATATTTTTGATATTCTGTATAGAAAAAAATACTCAAGTAAAACTTGAGTATTTTAAAGTTCTTAACGCAATAAACTTTATATTTTAATTTTGATTAGCGAACCCATTCACCGTTGCCGTTTACTTTGTATCCGTCAACTGTAGTGTTCACTGCAAGGGCACCTGAACCGTTTACGTAGTACCATTTACCACCAAGTTCAAACCATGTGCTAGCTTTCATAGAACCGTTAGAGTTTAAGTAGTACCAAGTACCGTTGTCATTCAACCAACCAGTAACCATAGCACCTGAACCGTTTAGGTAGTACCAAGTACCGTTATCTTTAACCCAACCAGTAGCCATGTCACCAGAGTTGTTTAGGAAGTACCATTTACCACCTACAAATTGCCAACCAGTAAGCATGTCACCGTTTTGATCGAACAAGTACCATTTACCTTCTACTTTAGCCCAACCAGATTTAACTGCTTCGCCTTTTTGAAGGAATTGCCATTTACCATTTTCTTGTTTTTACCCAACCATCTTTTTTTGAGCAACTGGGTTAGCAACAAGTTGAGGAGCTTTCACAAGTTTAGCCTTGTTAGCGCGAACTTCAACAGTCAATTTGTAAGTCCCACGTTTAGTTTGAACATCAACAGTTAGTTCGCCATCTTTTTTTCAGCTTTGACTTCAACGTTTTTACCGTCAAATTTTAATTCTTTACCAAATTGGTCAAGAACTTTAAGAACTTTAGCTTCAGCTGGTTTTTTTCAGTTTCTTTAGCTGGCAAAGTAGCTACGTAATCTTGTACATCTTTCAATGTAAGGTCACGGCTTGTATCAGCAAGATTTTTTTCAGCTGCTTTATGAAGTTCTTCTTTAGCTTTCTTTTCAGCAGCTTTTGCATCAGCTTCTGCATTAGCAGCTGCTAGGATAGCAGCAGAGTTTGCATCAGGTTCAGTTGTTTTTTTCAACTTTAGTTTCAGGAGCAGCTTTTGGAGTAGTAAGTGTAGGCAAGTTTTGAACATTTGCTTCAGTTACTTGATCCGCTGAAACTGCTTGGGCAGCACCAAATGCTGCGAGTGCGATTGCGCTTGACAATAGAATTTTTTTCATTTCTTCTACCTTCTTTTTTTGTTTTATTTTTTTATCAGCAAGGTAATTACTGATAATGCAAACACAGGGAATCGAACCCTAAAAACGGCTACCTAATAAGCCTTGATTGCTAGCTTCAATAGTATGATAAAACCATTTTATTGATTTTTGTCAAGAGAAAAACACGAAATAAAAAGTAATCGGAGTGTACTTTCAAGGTTTTGTTAGGAAAAAAAGAAAAAAATGAATGGACTTTTTGATAGGAGAATTAAATTATGATAAAGTCTTGTTTTTTTAAGCGCTTTTTTTGAGATAATAATAAGTGATATAGAAGTAATTTTATATCAATTTTTAAAAAAGAGGTCATTCTTTTTGAAACAAGAGAAAGTAGAAAAATACTCTATTCGTAAATTTAAAGTCGGAGTAGGGAGCGCCTTAATTGGTTTAAGTTTTTTTAGGTGCTACTGGAGTAGTGAACGATGTTCCTGTTGTTGGGAACTTAATGGGGATTGAGCATGTTAGTGCGGATGAAAATAATGCTTCTAACAAAAATAAATTTTGAAGAATTATCAAAAACAAATAATGTCCCAGATGTGGAACCTAAAAAAAGAGACATATCATTTCATTTATCATAAACATGAAAAAGATGGCACTGAAAACATTTATAAAGAAGTCGGCGGGTCTGTAAACGGTGCGCATAATGACGGCACGGCACCTAATGGTTCAGGTTATTTGTACAGAATTAGTGCGGACCCAAATAATCAAAGTCTTGGTGGATTGATGCTTGAGGATAATTTTATAATTATGACAACCAAGAGTATAGATTGAAATCTCCTGAAACTAATTATAGAAGTGTTAATGGTCTTTATAAAAGTCCTTCTGATGGTAAATATTATGTTTATGAAGATTCATATTTAAATACAGCTGATCATGATCCAGAAGGTAAAACCACTTTATCATGTCAATTTGAATGAAGTTGACCGTCTCAATGATGGTTACGGTATTGAAAAAGAAGAGATCATTAAATCAGAAAAAAATATGTGAAAGATGGAACTAGAGACAAAGGGCAACCTGATATTATTGAAAAAAAGGTAAAGATGGCGTTGTTAAAGTAACTACTTTGTATAAGAGCACTATACCTGAAGGTGGTACATCCGAAGATGCTGTTTTTGGTAAAGATGTAGTGAGAAAAACAATCACTGAAATGAAACCAACCATCGTCAAAGTTGCTGCAAAAGATAAAGTTGTTGCAACTCCAATTCCATCGCCTAAAAAAAGTATGTGAAAGATAATTCTCGTATTAAAGGACAACCTAACATTGTTAATCAAGGTCAAGAGGGTTCAAATACAGTAACTACAACCTATGATGTAAATCCAACTACAGGAGCTATTTCGGAAGTTGTAGGGAAAAACCAGTAATTAAACAACCTACAGAAACAATTGTTAAAGTTGCAGCTAAGGATAAAGTTGTTGTAAAAGCTCTTCCTATTCCTACTGAATATAGAAAAAGACTCACAACGTAAAAAAAGGTCTTCCTAATCTTATTAGTGAAGGTATAGAGGGACGCGAAACTACAACAATTACTTACAATGTGAATCCACAAACAGGAGACGTTACAGAAGTTGTAGGAAAACCAGTAACAATTTTATCAACTCCAAAAAAATTATTCGTGTTCCAGCTCAAGATGATTCTATCGTTGAAGAGATACCAGCAAACAAAAATTTATGAAGCTGATCCAAGTAAAGATAAGGACAGTGAAAGCATTACAGTCCCTGGAGAAAAAGGTAAGAAAGTAACTCCAGTTACCTATGATGTTAATCCAAAAAAACTGGTGTAATCACTGAAAAACCGTGGAACCCCAATTATTACTCCAGCTGGCACAACAGTAGTTAAGGTAGGAACTAAGTTCACAACAACAGTTACACCAATCCCATCTCCTAAAAAATATGTAAAAGATGATGCCCGTGAAAAAGGCTCTCCTGATATTGAAACGAAAGGTACTGATGGTTCAAAAACTGTAACAACAACTTATCAAGTAAATCGCGATACAGGTGAAGTTACTGGAACTGATGGTACTCCTGTAATTGTAAATCCTACGGAGACAGTTATTAAAGTAGCTGCCAAGGATAAAGTGGTTGAAAAAAGAAATCCCATCACGTGTTCGTTATGTTGGAGATGAAAACAAAGAAAATTCAACAGACCCAGTTCGTGTTGAAGGTAAAAAAGGAAAAGAAGTTACAACAACTACATATGCAGTAGATCCTAAGACTGGAACTATATCAGAAAGTACAAAAAAACAGAGCGTACTGAAGAGCCTACTGATACAGTGGTAACAATTGGTACAAAAACCAAAAAGTTGAACTTATTAAAGATGGTGATAAAACTATTGAACGTACCACTCGCTACAAAGTGAATGAAGATACAGGTGAAGTAGTAACAACTACTACTGACAGACTAGTTCCTAAAACTGAAAAAGAAGAAATTCTTGAGCCAGAAGTAGTTTATGAAAAAGACGCTTCTCGCGAAAAAGGTTCAGAAAACATTACTATTCCAGGAACAAAAGGTAAAAAAGTAACTCCTATTTCTTATGAAACTGAAGAAGGGACTGGCAAACAGATTGAAAAGCTTGGAGAGCCAGTTGTTACTCCTGCTACTAATACGATTGTTAAAGTAGCTGCCAAGGATAAAGTGGTTGAAAAAGAACTCCCTTCACGTGTTCGTTATGTTGGAGATGAAAGCAAAGAAAATTCAACAGACCCAGTTCGTACTGAAGGTAAAAAAGGAAAAGAAGTTACAACAACTACATATGCAGTAGATCCTAAGACTGGAACTATATCAGAAAGCACTAAAGTAGAGCGTACTGAAGAGCCTACTGATACAGTAGTAACAATTGGTACAAAACCAAAAGTTGAACTCATTAAAGATGGTAATCGGACTATCGAACGTACCACTCGCTACAAAGTGAATGAAGATACAGGTGAAGTAGTAACAACTACTACTGATAAGCTTATTCCTAACAAGGTAGAATCATCTAATGGGGATGGAGAACTCCCTCCAGTAGTAGACGTGCCTGAATTTAACGGGGGTGTTAATGGGGATCTAGATGGTAATGCGGCTATCCATGATGCTCCTGAGTACACTGGTCCTCTAGCAGGCAATGGTTTTGACTGGAGAGGGCGAAATGGTTGAGCCTCCAGTAGTAGACGTGCCTGAATTTGATTTAAACAAGCTCCCTAAAGAAGTAAAAGAAGAACCTAAACAAGAAGTTCCTAATGTAGGAACAGGTTTAAATACCTTCAATGATGGGCGTAAAAAAACCAGCTCAAGCGACAGAAATTGTCCCTGTAGCATCTACAAAAGAAGAGCCAAAAGCTGAAACACCTAAAGAAACTAAAGATGTTTTAACTCCTGTAACTCTTGAACAAAAGAATGATGAACAAGGTAAACAAGCTCCAGTTCAAACCGCTTCTAGCAAGAAAGAAATGAAGGAATTGCCTAATACAGGAACAGCTTCAAATGCAGCTCTTACTTTTGGCAGGTGTAACATTTGCAATGTTTGGTATAGCTATGATTGCCAAGAAAAAAAGATTAAAAAAATTTTTAAAAGCATCTTGTTTTAGACTTGATGCTTTTTTTGTTTTTGATATTTACAATAAAAATCTTGTGCTTTTTTTATTTTTTTGGGATAATAGTATAAGGTATAAAATTAAATTTATATCAATTTTTTTAAAAAAGAGGTTTTCATAGTGAAACGAGAAAAAAGTTGAAAAAAATTTTCTATTCGTAAATTTAAAGTGGGTGTAGGGAGTGCTTTTAATCGGTTTAAGCTTCTTAGGTGCAACTGGAGCACTAGATAATATTCCTATCTTAAAATCAACTTGGTATTCAATCTGTTTATGCTGCTCAAGGGGATACAAGAACTATTGAAGTTACTTGGCTTGCTGAAAAATCATTTGCAGAAATAGGTAAAAATCAGGCTACAACAGTTGACAATGGAGATGGTACTTTTACAACTACTTTTACTCCATTACCTGGGAAATATGCCCCATCAAGAGTTAAATTATATCAACATGATTTACCAAATGCTATTAATGTGGTAGCTCATGATTGGCTGGAAAAACCTACCAGATGATGGTCGCCATTCTAATACTAATGAGCCTAGTGATTTTTCTTTAGGTGGGATAACAGGTAATGGTAATTCAGCAATTATCAACGGTGCTGAATTAGAAGGTAAGAAATTAACCCCTACTTTTTTTATTTTACAAATATTAGATATGCAGATGGATCCCGTGGATTTACTTTTAGCACGTGCTTTTAGGGTACAAAAATCTTCAACATCTGAAAAAGTTTTAAATGCGACAACTCGTTATGAAAAAGATCCTAGTCGTGAAAAAGGACAGCCAAACGAGGTTGTTGTAGAAGCAAAAAAATGGGAAAGAAGTTGAAACAACAGATTATACTTTTAGACGACAAGATGGCTCTAGAGTTGATTCTATGCACTCAGCTAGCGTCCCTACAGGTGAACTAAACAGTGTCAATCCTGATGACTATATTACTGAAGATGTCAGAACTAAAACGGAAGCTCCTGTAAACGGTGTAGTTAAAGTAGCTGCCAAGGATAAAGTTGAAACTGAAACTATTAAATCTCCCGTTCGTTATGAAAAAGATCCTAGTCGTGAAAAGGGTCAGCCTAATATCGAATCAAAAGGACAAGATGGAAAATCTGTCACAACAACAACATACGATGTAAATTCTACAAATGGAGAGATTACAGAGAATGTTGGAAAACCAGTGGTAACACCTGCTACTGAAACAGTTGTTAAAGTAGCTGCCAAGGATAAAGTTGAAACTGAAAATATCCCATCACCTGTTCGTTATGAGAAAGATGAAACTCGTGAGAAAGATCAACCTAATATTGAAACAAAAGGTCAAGATGGAAAATCTGTCACAACAACAACATACGATGTAAATTCTACAAAATGGAGAGGTTACAGAGAATGTTGGAAAACCAGTGGTAACACCTGCTACTGAAACAGTTGTTAAAAGTAGCTGCTAAGGATAAGGTAGTTGAAAAAGAACTCCCTTCACATGTTCGTTATGTTGGAGATGAAAATAAAGAAAATTCAACAGACCCAGTTCGTACTGAAGGTAAAAAAGGGAAAGAAGTTACAACAACTACATATGCAGTAGATTCTAAGACTGGAACTATATCAGAAAGCACCAAAACAGAGCGTACTGAAGAGCCTACTGATACAGTAGTAACAATTGGTACAAAAACCAAAAAGTTGAACTTATTAAAAAAAGACGGAAGAACTATTGAACGTACTACTCGTTATAGAGTAATTGAAGCAACAGGGGGCGTTGTAATAACAACAACAGACAAATTGCTTTCATCAAACGGAGAAGGAGCTCTCCCTCCAGTAGTAGACGTGCCTGAATTTAACGGTGGCGTTAATGGAGATGCGGACGGTAATGCATCTATTCATGACGTTCCTGAATTTAATGGAGGGGTTAATGGAGATCTAGATGGTAATGCGCTTATTAATGAAGCCCCTGAATTTAACGGTGGTGTAAATGGGGATCTAGATGGCAACGCTGCTATCCATGATGCTCCTGAATATACTGGTCCTCTAGCAGGCAATGGTTTGACTGGAGAGGGAGAAATGGTTGAGCCTCCAGTAGTAGACGTGCCTGAATTTGATTTAAACAAGCTCCCTAAAGAAGTAAAAGAAGAACCTAAACAAGAAGTTCCTAATGTAGGAACAGGTTTAAATACCTTCAATGATGGGCGTAAAAACCAGCTCAAGCGACAGAAATTGTTCCTGTAGCATCTACAAAAAGAAGAGCCAAAAAGCTGAAACACCTAAAAGAAACTAAAGATGTTTTTAACTCCTGTAACTCTTGAACAAAAAGAATGATGAACAAGGTAAACAAGCTCCAGTTCAAACCGCTTCTAGCAAGAAAGAAATGAAGGAATTGCCTAATACAGGAACAGCTTCAAATGCAGCTCTTACTTTGGCAGGTGTAACATTTGCAATGTTTGGTATAGCTATGATTGCCAAGAAAAAAAGATTAAAAAAATTTTTAAAAGCATCTTGTTTTTAGACTTGATGCTTTTTTTGTTTTTTTGATATTTACAATAAAAATCTTGTGCTTTTTTTATGGGATAATAGTATAAGGTATAAAATTAAATTTATATCAATTTTTAAAAAAAGAGGTTTTTCATAGTGAAACGAGAAAAAAGTTGAAAAAAATTTTCTATTCGTAAATTTAAAGTGGGTGTAGGGAGTGCTTTAATCGGTTTAAGCTTCTTAGGTGCAACTGGAGCACTAGATAATATTCCTATCTTAAATCAACTTGGTATTCAATCTGTTTATGCTGCTCAAGGGGATACAAGAACTATTGAAGTTACTTGGCTTGCTGAAAAATCATTTGCAGAAATAGGTAAAAATCAGGCTACAACAGTTGACAATGGAGATGGTACTTTTTACAACTACTTTTTACTCCATTACCTGGGAAATATGCCCCATCAAGAGTTAAATTATATCAACATGATTTACCAAATGCTATTAATGTGGTAGCTCATGATTGGCTGGAAAAACCTACCAGATGATGGTCGCCATTCTAATACTAATGAGCCTAGTGATTTTTTTCTTTTAGGTGGGATAACAGGTAATGGTAATTCAGCAATTATCAACGGTGCTGAATTAGAAGGTAAGAAATTAACCCCTACTTTTTTTATTTTACAAATATTAGATATGCAGATGGATCCCGTGGATTTACTTTAGCACGTGCTTTAGGTACAAAATCTTCAACATCTGAAAAAGTTTTAAATGCGACAACTCGTTATGAAAAAGATCCTAGTCGTGAAAAAGGACAGCCAAACGAGGTTGTTGTAGAAGCAAAAAAATGGGAAAAGAAGTTGAAACAACAGATTATACTTTTTAGACGACAAGATGGCTCTAGAGTTGATTCTATGCACTCAGCTAGCGTCCCTACAGGTGAACTAAACAGTGTCAATCCTGATGACTATATTACTGAAGATGTCAGAACTAAAACGGAAGCTCCTGTAAACGGTGTAGTTAAAGTAGCTGCCAAGGATAAAGTTGAAACTGAAACTATTAAATCTCCCGTTCGTTATGAAAAAGATCCTAGTCGTGAAAAGGGTCAGCCTAATATCGAATCAAAAAGGACAAGATGGAAAAATCTGTCACAACAACAACATACGATGTAAATTCTACAAATGGAGAGATTACAGAGAATGTTGGAAAAACCAGTGGTAACACCTGCTACTGAAACAGTTGTTAAAGTAGCTGCCAAGGATAAAGTTGAAACTGAAAAATATCCCATCACCTGTTCGTTATGAGAAAGATGAAACTCGTGAGAAAGATCAACCTAATATTGAAACAAAAGGTCAAGATGGAAAAATCTGTCACAACAACAACATACGATGTAAATTCTACAAATGGAGAGGTTACAGAGAATGTTGGAAAAACCAGTGGTAACACCTGCTACTGAAACAGTTGTTAAAGTAGCTGCTAAGGATAAGGTAGTTGAAAAAGAACTCCCTTCACATGTTCGTTATGTTGGAGATGAAAATAAAGAAAAATTCAACAGACCCAGTTCGTACTGAAGGTAAAAAAGGGAAAGAAGTTACAACAACTACATATGCAGTAGATTCTAAGACTGGAACTATATCAGAAAGCACCAAAACAGAGCGTACTGAAGAGCCTACTGATACAGTAGTAACAATTGGTACAAAACCAAAAGTTGAACTTATTAAAAAAGACGGAAGAACTATTGAACGTACTACTCGTTATAGAGTAATTGAAGCAACAGGGGGCGTTGTAATAACAACAACAGACAAATTGCTTTCATCAAACGGAGAAGGAGCTCTCCTCCAGTAGTAGACGTGCCTGAATTTAACGGTGGCGTTAATGGAGATGCGGACGGTAATGCATCTATTCATGACGTTCCTGAATTTAATGGAGGGGTTAATGGAGATCTAGATGGTAATGCGCTTATTAATGAAGCCCCTGAATTTAACGGTGGTGTAAATGGGGATCTAGATGGCAACGCTGCTATCCATGATGCTCCTGAATATACTGGTCCTCTAGCAGGCAATGGTTTTTGACTGGAGAGGGAGAAATGGTTGAGCCTCCAGTAGTAGACGTGCCTGAATTTGATTTAAACAAGCTCCCTAAAGAAGTAAAAGAAGAACCTAAACAAGAAGTTCCTAATGTAGGAACAGGTTTAAATACCTTCAATGATGGGCGTAAAAAACCAGCTCAAGCGACAGAAATTGTTCCTGTAGCATCTACAAAAGAAGAGCCAAAAAGCTGAAACCCCTAAAGATGTTTCTACTCCTGTAACTCTTGAACAAAAGAATGATGAACAAGGCAAACAAGCTCCAGTTCAAACCGCTTCTAGCAAGAAAAGAAATGAAGGAGTTACCTAATACGGGAACAGCTTCAAATGCAGCTCTTACTTTGGCAGGCGTAACATTTGCAATGTTTGGAACTGTAATGTTGGCTAAGAAAAAAGATTAATTTTTTAAGCATCTAGTTTAAACTAGATGCTTTTTTAAGTTACAAAAAAAGCGCTCTAAGCGCTTCAAAGTTATTTTTGCTTTTGCTAGCCATCATAACTGACGAGGTTGTGTTTTGCGAAAAAGGCGGTGGATATTACAACCTTAGCTCCACCGTTCAAGGACTCTCCTTGAAAGATTTTGCTGAGAAAAAAATAATGATAAAAAAATTTTTAACATTACTTTTGTTACAGCATTAATGAAAAAAGCTTACTTTTACAAGAAAGCTTAGGGTTTTTCCATAACCCCATGGACCTTGCAGGGCTCGAACCTGCGACCACTCAGTTATGAGCCGAGAGCTCTGACCAACTGAGCTAAAGGTCCTTTTCTTGATTACAATAGTATTATATCGCAAAAAAATTGATAATGTCAATAAATAACTTTTATTATCTTAAAAATATGGCATAATAGAAGTAAGAATATAAAAACAGGAGTAAGAAAAAAAGATGCGGAAAAGAATTTAAAAGATTACCCATAAAAAAACCCAGAAAATATACTTGATAGTGTTTTCGATGAAAAAGATTCAGCTAAAAAAATATTTATTTGGAAAAATGTTTTATCAAAACCTTTGTTACCTTCAAAAACAATTAAAACAGCAATTAGAAGCTGATAATCTAACTGATAAACTTTATTATAAAGATCTTAGTGGAAAAAAATTATTTCTCCTGTTAAAGGATTTTCTTTTAAAAAACCAGCTCCACATATAGGCTACTTAGGAGATCAGACTAGCTATGATCATAAAGAGAATATTAAACAACAATCAGCTTTAACTGTTTCAAGAATGGATGAAAAATCACAAGGTTTCCCAGACAAGTCAAAAAGATTGTTAATGGCTTTATATGCCAATTCAGGAAAAAAATATTTATCGCAAACTAACCTGGACTATAAATCAGAAACTGATGATTTATTTTTTTAACTAATGGAAGTCCTTCAGGTCAAATTGAGTTTCCTGATTACGAGAAACTATCAGCCTATATTGCTGCAAGAAGATTTAGAGATTTGGGTATGCAAAAAGAGGAAGCTAAACCATATATAGTTGCAATTTATAACCAAAATAAATTTTCCAATGAATTTGATAACCCCCAAGTTATGTCAGGAAGTCCTCAGTATGACGAAGAAAAAGAGAATTTTATTGAATTATACGGGGACGATACTTTTAAAATGACTTTGGATTTAACAGAATCTGTAAAAGGAGTACCTTCTTATAAAGATCTATCTAATTTAAGTCCAGAAATAGAAAGGGGTGAAAAAAATAATTCTTAAAGAGTTAGACCCCTATGTTATAGATATATCTTCTAGGGCTCCTGTAACTGTAAAAAGAAATTGATGAAAAAGTTTTATGCTAATAGTCAATTAGATGAATTTGAAGATGATGCTAAAAAAACCTTAGAAACTTTAGAAAAGCAGAAAGAAGAAGAACGTATTCGCGAAAAAAACATAGGAGGGAATATGAAGAAATAATAAAAAGGAGAAGAAGCGTTAGTAAAAGAGCAGAAGAGCTAGAAAAATCATTTAATTGGGGAGGCTACTAACTTATCAGCGGTATTAGCGGCTGCAACAATAAAAGGCTAGAGAATATAACCAAGGTTTATTTGAGAAGAAAAAGAAGAAAGATATAGAAACTCTAGATGGAGGGGAAAAATTTATTGCAAAAAAACAAATGCAAGATGATTTAGATTTGGATATAGATGTTTAAAATATAACAATAGATTTAATTGACTTTTCTAATGTTTTCTGTTAAAAATCAAAACAATAGATTTAGTACATTTTTCTAATGTATGTTAAAAAAATGTAAATAAAAAAAGGATGGTGTTTTTAAATGATAAAAGAAGACTTCAATGAAGTACGTAAAGCTTTTAAAACCAAAAGCAAGCTAATATTCAAGAAGTATATGCAGCTTATGCTAATTCAGAAAAATGTGTTGTTTTTCATCTAAAAAGATTGGTTCTCTATGACTGATGATGAAAAAGAAATTTACTCATCTATTTTTTTCAAAAAGTTTTTATCTGGGAAAACAAGTGTCAACTTACATTTGTTAGATGTAGAAAGTTCAGAACAACAAGAGAAATTTTTTTGCAATTTGGCAGGATTCATGATGCAAAAGCTATAGAGCTATTAGTGCAACAAATTATAGATGAGTATCATACTAAAGAAAGTTTTGCAGTGCTAGTGGCTACATGTTCTTATTCAGTTCCTTCTATTGCAGCAGATGGTTTCCGCTTAGAAGATAGTTTTGATGAAAATTATAGATTTGTCACCTGTGCTATTTGCCCCACAAAAACTAGAAAAAGCCATCAATTATTTATAAGCACGATGCGAAATTCTTTGAGTCAGCTAAAAGAGACTACGTGTTACAAGCGCCAAATGCAGGGTTCTTATATCCAACGTTTGAAAATAGAAGTTCAAATGTAAATAAAAATTCTTTTTTTACTCCAAAAAAATATTAAAAAAACTTCCAGTTGAAGTGATTGACCGAGTTTTTAAATTAGAGCTTAATACTACAGTTGATCAAGACTGTGACATCTATTCTAATTTGATTCAGTCTTCATTTGCTAACTCAAATGGCTTAAGTGTTGATACATTACATAAAAATCAATTTATCAATGGAAGAGGAATTAGAGACAAGTTTATCTAATGATTCAGGTGGCGTTATTACAGTTAAAGAATTGAACAATATTCTTGTAAAACATGGAGGCGAATCTGTTTCTGTTAAAGATGGTCCTGTTCAATTAGCTTCTCTAGTCACACATAAATATTGCTTACAACGAGATTCTAACATTAAAATTGTTGCTGATGAAGATGCTGTAAATGATATTCGACAAGAGTTTGTAAATGGGGTTCCTAGTTTAGTTATTCCTTTGTCAGGCTTTTACATTTAATGATATTCCTTTAGATTAAAAATGGTGGGTGGTAAAAACAATGAGTTTAAAAAATTTAGGCGATGTGACATATTTTAGATTAAACAACGAGATTGACAGACCTGTTAATGGGGTAATTCCTCTGCAAAAAGATAAAGAAGCAATTCGAGCCTTTTACAAAGAGAATGTAGAGCCTAATCTATTGAAATTCAATTCTTACAAAGAAAAAAATTGATTATTTAATAGAACACGATTATATTGAAGAAGGTTTTATTAAAAAAATACAAAATTGAATTTATTGAATTTCTTTATAACTGGCTTAAAAGAGCAAAATTTCCAATTCAAATCTTTTTATGGGAGCTTATAAGTTCCATCAGCAGTACGCCTTAAAAACAGATGATGGAGAGAGTTATCTTGAAACTGTAGAGGATAGAGTATTGATGAACGCGCTATACTTTTGCAGACGGGAATGAAGAGCTTGCTAAGGATATTGCTAATGAAATGATCCATATGCGTTATCAGCCTGCTACGCCTACTTATTTAAATGCTGGACGTAAACGTAGAGGGGAATTTGTTTCTTGCTTCTTGTTACAAGTTACTGATGATATGAACTCAATTGGACGTTCCATTAACTCAGCACTTCAATTATCAAGAATTGGTGGTGGAGTTGGGATTTCATTGAGTAACTTACGTGAAGCTGGCGCTCCTATAAAAGGATTTGAAGGGGCTGCTTCAGGGGTAGTTCCCGTTATGAAGTTGTTTGAAGATAGCTTTTTCGTATTCAAATCAACTAGGTCAAAGACAGGGAGCTGGAGCTGTATATCTCAATGTTTTTCCATCCTGACATTATCGCCTTTCTTTCTACTAAGAAAGAAAAATGCAGATGAAAAAGTGCGTGTTAAAACTTTATCATTGGGGCTAGTCGTTCCTGATAAATTTTATGAACTTGCTAGAAAAAAATGAAGAAATGTACCTTTTTAGCCCATATTCTGTTGAGAAAGTCTATGGAGTGCCTTTTTAGTTATATAGATATCACTAAAGAATATGACAATTTAGTAAAAAAATCCGTTAATTAAAAACTAAGATTGTAGCCAGGGAGCTTGAAGAAGAAATTTCAAAATTGCAACAAGAATCAGGCTACCCTTACATCGTTAATATTGATCACGCCAATAACGCATCAGCATTCAAAACAAAGAAAAATATTAATGTCTAATCTATGTTCAGAGATTTTTACAACCTCAAGAAGTTAGCGAAATTAATGATTCTCAAGAATTTACTAAGTTGGGTACAGATATTTCATGTAATTTAGGTTCATTAAATATGGTAAACCTGATGGAATCAGAAGATGTTGGAAAAACAATTAGGATAGCTACAAGAGCTTTTAACTTGGGTGTCAGATAACTCAAATATTGAAGCTGTTCCTACTGTTAAAAATGGGAATGAAAAAGCGCATTCAATTGGTTTGGGGTTGATGGGATTAGCTAGCTACTTTGCCATGAACCAAATTGAATATGGTTCCAAAGAATCTTTAGAAATTACATCTCAAATTTTTGAAATTATGAATTACTGGACTCTGTATGAATCAAATCAAATTGCTAAAGAGCGTGGAATAAGATTTGATGGATTTGAAGATACAACTTATGCAGATGGTTCATACTTTGAAAAATATATATCTTTAAAAATATGAAGAAAAACCCTCAAAAAGTCAAAGGTAGGGCGAAAAACCAAGAAATTTGCATGACATATATACTAGTCTTAAGATGGTAGATAAGAAAAAAAGCTTTACATGCGGAGAAAGTTTTACAAATCACTCATAAAAGTAGTAATAAAAACTTGCTAATGGACTTGATTGCCAAACAATACTTAATGGCTTTTTGAGATATACGAGGATAGCGCACCGACTATCTTGAATTTCTTATGGAGACAAAGCTTGCCTAGTGGACGGAAAAAAAGAATGTATACAGACTCTTTTGCAGGCTACGGCACAGGCGCTTGACCTATCTTATACTAGTGTTCAAAAAATCGTGAAAAAAATGCTTAATAAGAAGTTGCTTTTTGAAAGGAAAAAGAGGCTTACTTACTTTTGACGGATTCTTGACAGACTTTTTGAGAATTTTTGGGAAAAAAACCTCAGATAGTTTTGACCTTTGAGGAGCTTGATGAAGAGCATATGGAAAGTATTGCAAAAGACAATAAATTCAATGAAGAAAAAAAGTCCTAAAGTAGCCAATTTATTTAAAAAAATGTATTTTGTCCTTCTATAAATGACTGGATGAATTTGAGAGAATCAGTAATGAAATATGGGATTTATTCAGAATCTAGAATGGCAGTAGCTCCAAATGGTTCTATCTCTTACATTAATGATTGCTCATCTTCAATTCACCCAATTATTAACAGAATAGAAGAAAGACAAGAAAAAAGATTGGAAAAAAATTTACTATCCAGCTAGAGGCTTATCTACAGAGACGATACCTTTTTATAAATCTGCTTATGATACAGATATGAGAAAAAGTTATTGATGTCTATGCAGAAGCAACAAAAGCATGTTGATCAAGGTTTGTCATTGACTTTTATTTATTCGCTCAGAAATACCAGAAGGCTTGTATGAGTGGAAAGGTGAAAACAAAAAAACAAACAACAAGAGATTTATCAATCTTAAGGAACTACGCTTTTAATAAAGGAATTAAATCAATTTATTATGTTAGAACATTTACTGATGACGGTGGAGAAGTTGGTTCTAATCAATGTGAATCTTGTACAATCTAAAAAAAGGAGGATTTTTCATTATGGAAATCATTAAAAGAGATCATCGTATAACTGAATACAACCCTGATAAAAATCTATAAAGCTATTTTTAGCAGCTTACAAAAGATAAAACGCCTGCGATGCAGGAAGAAGACTATGAACAGTGCCGAAAAAGTAACTACGAAAGTAGATTTTGATATTAAAGACCTAGAGAATAATGGTTTGAAGAAAATTCCTATTGGGGTTATTCAATCTTTGGTAGAAAATCGTTTGTTAGACTCAGGTTTATTTAAAGTTTATGAGAGCTACGTAGGATACAGAATCCAAAGAGATATTGAAAGATATGGCTATGGAGATTCTTACTATGCCAAATTTACATTAGGACGTTATTAAGGAGATTTTTTTGGAAACTTATTACAAAGCGATTAACTGGAACGCAATTGAGGACATCATTGACAAATCAACATGGGAGAAATTGACTGAACAATTTTGGTTAGATACTCGTATTCCATTATCTAACGATTTGGATGATTGGAGAGCCTTACCTGCCATTGAAAAAAAGATTTGGTGGGGAAGGTTTTTTTGGAGGCTTGACTTTGTTAGATACTATGCAATCTGAAAGTGGGGTTCAAGCTCTCAGAAGTGCGATTCGTACCCCTCACGAAGAAGCTGTTTTTAATAACATCCAATTTATGGAATCGGTCCATGCTAAATCTTATTCTTCAATTTTTTTCAACTCTAAACACTAAATCTGAAATTGAAGAGATTTTTGATTGGACAAATACAAATCCTTATTTGCAGAAAAAAAGCTCAAATTATTAATGAAATTTACCTTAATGGTAGCGATCTTGAGAAGAAGGTAGCAAGTGTATTCCTTGAAACTTTTCTGTTTTACTCAGGCTTCTTTACACCTCTTTACTATTTAGGTAATAATAAGCTAGCCAACGTTGCAGAAATTATTAAATTGATTATTCGCGATGAATCCGTTCATGGGACCTACATCGGGTACAAATTCCAACTTGGTTTTAATGAATTGCCTGAAGAAGAGCAAGAAAAGCTCAAAGAGTGGATGTATGATTTGCTCTATACTCTTTATGAAAATGAAGAGGGATATACAGAAAGTCTTTACGATGGTGTGGGGTGGACGGAAGAAGTCAAGACTTTCCTCCGCTACAATGCTAACAAGGCTCTCATGAATCTAGGACAAGATCCTTTATTCCCAGATTCAGCAGAGGATGTTAATCCAATTGTTATGAACGGTATTTCAACAGGAACTTCCAATCATGATTTCTTTTCTCAAGTAGGGAATGGTTATTTGCTTGGGGAAGTAGAAGCTATGAAAGATGAAGATTATAATTATGGACTGACAATATGGTAGAAGGAACTTTAAAGGGGCTTAATTTTTGTTGCTTTAGATGTTGAAACAGCTAACCAAGCTAGAAGTAGCATTTGTTCTATTGGTTTAGTTAAATTTATCGATGGAGTAGAAGTTGATTCTTTTTATAGCTTAATAAATCCTGAAGAGTATTTTAGCAACGATAACGTAAGGGTTCATGGAATAAAAAGAGGAAGAGGTTGCTGATTCCCCTAAGTTTCCTGAGGTAAGAAGCTCACTTATTAATTTTATAGGTGGTTTACCTGTTGTAGCGCATAATGCTAGTTTCGATTTTTCTGTCCTTAAACATGTTTATGAAAAAAATATGAAAATCGATTTTGACAAAGTTGAATATTTTTGTACTTATAGACTTTCTCAAATTATTATAAAGGATTCAGGAAATTATGACTTAAAAACCTTATCTTCTTATTTTAAAAATTTCTTTAGATCATCATCATGCTTTATCTGATGCTAGAGCTTGCGGATTAATTCTAGTGGAGTTAATGGAACTTACTAGGAAAGCTAATATCAAAGAGCTAGCTAAAGAATGTGGGTATGAGAAACTAGGAGTGCTTGGGGAAATGCTTTTTCTACAAAGAATAAGGTAGATTCAGTTAAAGTTTACTCCAAAAACAACTCCTGAAAAGCAACTATCAGAGACTGATGATGTTGAGGATGATGAGCCTATTATAGTTGAAAAATTTTGTTGCTCCAAAAACACCTTCAGATGCTTCAAATGTTGAAGTAGTAGATGTCACAAGCAATTCTGTAGTAATTCAGGATAAGAGTTCTGTGCAGGATGAAATTAATCCTCATTCTGTCAATAAATGGATCTACATTTTGCTTGCAATATTCTTGGGAGGTTTAGGCATCCATTGTTTTTATGCAAAACATTTCAAAACTGGGATTCTTTTCCTATTGTTAAGCTTTACAGGATATCCGATTCTTATCTCTATAGTGCAAGCGATGTTTGCGTTATCGAAGAAACCAGATGAAAAAAAGGAAATATTGAAATGTAAATAAAAAAAGAGCTTCTTAGCTCTTTTTTTATGTCTTTTATTGTTCAAGCTCTTCTAAATCTTCATTTTTCAAGTAGCTCATTCATCAGTTCGTCTTCCAGGTTGCTGCGGTTAGGGTACTACATTAAATCCAGCTGTAACAGCTAAGTGTTTGGAAATCTTATCTTCTTTTAAGACTATATTTCGGCTTCCTACAGCAACTGCATCAGAAATATATTCTGTACCAGTATCATCATTTTTTTACAGCAGCGGTCCAGTAAAATGGGATTCTATTAACGCTACAAAGTAGTACAAGTTCATCTAATAACTTTCGACAATTTTTTTCAAATGCTTCAGTTTTATCGAAGTGATTCTTTTTTTGCGATTTCATTTTCACACATTTTTTTATCCTCTTTTTATTCTTTTATTCTATTAAAGCTTGCAAAGCCATTGAACAAGTCGCTATCATATTCACTAGTATTGTCCAAGCCTTCATCTTCTGAATGATCTAAGGGCTCCTCATCTTCCAATTTTACTGTTTTTACGGTTTGTTTATCTTCAGGAATCATTGGAACTCCAAATTCAGCTTCTAATTGTTTTTAATTCTTCTTTCTTAAGTAAAGGATCTTTTACAACAGATTCTTTTATAATAGATTCCGTTTGAGTTTCTTTTATTTTTTTATTAATTTTTCTTCAGTGCTTTTTTTGTTTTTTTAAGTATTTTAGCAGAAGTAGAAGTAGGTTTGCTTGTTGCTGAAACTCTACTTTTTTTATTCGTTTAGGGTAAATAGAAACGTAATCTACCTCTTCCTCCATTAAATAATCTTTCTGAGGCTCTTGTGGAAGTTCAAGAATTTCTAGATTAGGGAGGTCTTCAACATCTGCCATTTTTTTATCATTTGAGTCTCATTTCTAATGGTTTGTGAGTCTCTAAAGAACATTCCTAGCTGGGGAGTTGTTAAACTCCCTCTAACTAGAGCTTTTAAAAAGGCAGTCCTTTGTCTAGGCTTGATACTTTCTTTGAGGAACTTGATGGACTCCTCATCTTTAATATCTATTGCTAGATGGATAAAAACGTCTTTTCCCTTCAAAATTATAAGCAATACTTCTAGGGGTATGGAAATGGACGTATTCTCCTCTGACATAAGCATATAAGGCTGTGGTTACTAACTTGGTGATTTTAACTCCATGGGCGCTTAATGCATATAACTCAGGATCAAACGTCTTGTAAATTCTAAATTCAATCTTCATGAGTTTTCACACCTTTTTTATGTTTATTTGGCATTTTTAGCTTTTGCAGCTGCACTAGCGCTTGCATTTTTTTGGTAAAGATACATGTAGTAACCACGCGCATTAGCGAAATCGAATGGAAGGGTTGTGTCATTTTGATTTCCATCGATAAACTTCAGTCCTTCGATGCCAGATAGTTTCTCTTTAATTTTTGCAGCCCACGCGCTTCCTGTTCCGCCTGTGATAACTAAGAAGTTGTATTCAGAGAAATCGTGAGTAGAAGCAATACGATTAATCATTTCTTCAAACATTAAATCGTTTTGTTCTTCTAGAATTTCTGAGAAGTCAACGCTCTTGCTAGAGAAGCGCCCGTCTTTTTGGGGAGAAGGTTCCTGTTTCTAGGCATTTTTGAATAGCTACTGGAGAAATAGTTGTGTTGTATTGTTCACTGATAACTTCAATTGTTTTTTTCTAATACTCTACGCATAGAAAAATTCATCAAATGTTTTTTTGCTTTTTTTACACGGTTATTAGCAATTTCAAATGTATCCCATGTACCATGTCCTCCATCTAAGATTAGAATGTTAGAGCTGAGGTATTGTTTTGCTTGTGGAATAAACTTGTGGTTTCCATCGATAGAGATAGACATTAACGTTCCCATAGGCTGTTCCATTACATCCACATTCGTTTCAGGGATGTCTAAGTCAAAGAACTGAGTTTTGCCATTACCCACTCGTAGACTGAATTTTCTCTTTCCAGCAAAAAGCCGCTTTAAGAGGTCCTTTGTCTTGTTTAAGGTAGTTAGAAGGCAAACCTGTTTGGATGCTGATAGGAAGGTCTCCTGGTTTCCCAAATTCATTTTCTGTTAAGGCAAGCCCTAAAGCAACATCGATAAGAACAGCGAACATAGGAGAGTCATAGCGCTCTCTTTGATACAAGCTGTCATCAGAATAGCTAGTGCTTGATTGTTGGATACTATTTTGTGCTGATGCACCTACAATCCATTTTTCTCCAGTAAGTAGGTTTTCATACTTAATGTGATTAGGACTAACTTCTCCAATTTCTTCTGAGAAGTCTAGTTCAGCGAAGCTAGGGAATTGGATATTACTATTAGAGCAAAGACTTTTACAGAAGAATAACCTACGTCAATTCCAACTTCCCAGAAGTTTTTTTAGTGTGCCCATTGGCGCGTGGGATGAAACTAGTTTTAATACGAAAAATCCTGTGTGTTAATAGTCATAAATCATTTACCTCTTTAATTAATTGTTATTTCATGTTCAATAAATTTTTTTGAAAAATTTGAAAACACTGCCTTTTACAATGTTTGTAACAGTTTCTTTTTTGATTGTCCCAAAAGTACGGCTGTCTGTAGAATGGTTGTGATTGTCTCCTAAGACAAATATTTCACCTTTAGGAACTTCTATAGGCTCAGTTGCAATTCCAGCATTTTCTATTTCTCCAAATCCATCATCAACTAATTCTTTGTTACGATAAAAGCTTCTTATCTTTGATTTCAATAATATCCCCTTCAACACCTACCACGCGCTTCACAAGGTTCTCTTTATGGTTTTTAGATGGATCTTGGTCTTTTTGAACTTCCTTACTATCTATGATAAAAAAACAACAACGTCATTTAACTTGATATCTTTAACGTTAGTAGTAGTCGTAAGTAATTCTTCTGTTTGATAGGTTGGCATCATAGAAGAGCCGTCTACCTTTACGAAATGAAAAGCTTTTACAAATATAAATAAACTACCAACAATAATAGTTGATAAAACATATTCATTAAGGATGTACTTTTTTTCCATCCTGTGATTTCTTTTTTTATCACTGCGTTTTTTTCTTCCATACTATTCTCCTTTATTTTTTTAGTATGGTTTATATTTTTGGTCTAATAGTCCAATATGAAAAAAACTTTGTTTTTCATCTAGCAGTAAGACTTGACCTTTTATAGAGCCAATAGCAAATTTATAGTTTGTAAAAATCTATAATTTCTCCATTGTCTATTGATTCCATTTCAATTTTTTTCAAAATGATTGACTACTTTTTTTCAGCTTGTTTAAAAAGAAATTCTATTACGACATTGAACTTCACCCATTTGCATCCCTTCAGGGTTGTCATTGCTATAAGGGTAGTATTTAGGGCAAACATAGGCTTGACCTTTCATTTCAGGTTGGAGTTCAATAGGGTCTATTTCTTCCTTTCTAGTATCAGGATCAAAAATAGGTGTGTCCATTTAAACAGTAAAAGACAAAGCGCTCACTCCAAAAAAATTGGTTGTTGACATTTTGTTATTTCCTTTCCAATTTTATGGACAACTATATTCATCCATAAAAAGTTCTTTCACTACTATTATGCCATAATTTTACTTTTTTTGTCAAAATATGGCATAATAGTATAGAAGAATATTTTGCTTCAAAAAAAGAAAAAAATACTTAAAAAAATAAGTAGAAAAAAATAAAAAAAGAGCTTAGCGCTCAGGAGGAAAAAAATATGGCAAACACGGATGCTGTTGTAGGAAATCGCGTTGTGGCGCGTGGTCGCGTCATTGCAAGAAGAGTTAGAGATGGTCGCCCAGAGGTTATTTTTGGCGATTACAGGTGGAAATGGAAATAGAAATAATAAGCTAGCCTTTACATATGAACACCAAATTGGAAACTTTGCATTTGGTGATGAAGTAATTGTAGAAGGATATGTCCGTGCCTTTTTTTCTTCTCAGAAAGAACATGGGCTTCTGAAAGAGTTCGTAATTATGCTCAATACTTTGTAGCTACAAAATTAACAAAAAGTAAATTCAGTTTTAATGGAAAAATTTTTGGAGTTGAAAGTGTTGCAGCTAATACTGGTCGTTCTAATGGACAATCTCTATCTTATTCAAGACATCAGTTAAATGTATTCTTGAAGGGTGAAATTGCACGAATTGAAACAATTCATAGAAATATTACAAGCCGTGGTCGAAATCTAAAAGCTACTTTTGTAACGCTATTTGTAAAAATTCCAAGCCCAGCTTTTGCAGGTGACAACTATGTTGTATCAGTGCAATTAAATGGAGGATCTAGAGTTTATCAAGCTCTACAGGCAAATGGCGAGTTTACTCTTCGTAAAGGAGATAAAGTTGCAATTGCAGCTCTTGTTTCAACTTTTGAAAGACAAACTGGAAATGAAGTAAACTTCTTCCAATCTATTGTGGTAGATGATATGGCAGTTCTTGAAACTTCTTATGTAGCTCCTCCTAAAGTTGAAAAAACAGAAGAAGAAGCTAACACTACCTCAGATAATGCTGGTGATAGCGCTCAGAACTCTTCTGAAGATTCAGAGGTAGTAGTTCCTTTGAATAATGGGGCACAAACAACAGCTCAATCTGCTCAACCTTTAGAAGGTGAAGCTGATGCTGACGTAAGCGAAGGTGAATCTGAAGATAAAAAAATTCTGAAGACAACGAAATCGCAAATTCAGATTCTAAAGCAGATGTACAACAAGCTAAAACTCCTGTTATGGAAGATGAAGAAGATAGTCCTGAAAAATACAGATGGCGAAAGCAGCGAAAAATCATGAAGGAATATTGCCATCAAGCAAAACTGAAGAAGTTTTTTTAATGAATTTTTAATAACAGTAAACAAAAGCCCCTGCGGATTATGCAGGGGTTTTTTTGCTTGCTGATGTCAGCGTAGTTCTTTAACAACTTAATTATAGCACGTGAGAAATGAAATTTCAACTAAATCTAATGAGATTTTTGAATGGTCTTTTTATAGATTTTACTTAGTTTAAAAAAATGAAATGATATTAGAAAGAGATTACTTTTTCTATTGTTTTATTAGCCTTTTTTTGTGCTATAATAAGTATAAGTAAATCTCAGGGAATATGGTAAAAAAATATGAAAAATAAAAAAAGATGAAAGTTGAAAAATTTCCAAGGTCTAAAAAGGTTGTCATGAATTTGAATTTGATAAGGTGACAGCTTTGATTCAGTCAAATGCTTCAGGGAAAAACATCTTTGATAAATGCTTTGAGATTTGGTTTGTCTGGATTTGAGCCTAGATCTGAGGTAATAACAAAAGGAGCAAGTTCAGCTATAGTTTGTATTGAATTTGAAAGTGGAAATTATATATCAAGACAAAAAGTATAATAAAGGCGAGAATGAGTTTAAATACTTTATACAAGATAATGAAGTAAGTTTGGAAGAATTAAATAGATGTGTATCTGACGAACTAGATGTGATGGATGTTTCTACGATCAGTCTACTAACTTCAGGAGAACTTCTTGCAAGCATTCATACTAAAAAAACTCGAAAACTTATTTTTTTACAGTATTTACCTAGAGAAATGAAGGTAGAAACTCTTATAAAGGAGTGTCTTTCTGTCAATAAGGCTCAACAAGATATTATTAGAGAATGTCTTCCTAATATCTTTTTTTACTACTAGCGACTTAAATGATTTTTTTATAAAACTATATTCACAAGAAGAGATGTTGTTAGACAAGTTTTGTTGAAGAAAACAGCCGTATTAGATTCTCTTACAGGGGAACCTCCAAAAATATAAGCTAGATGAAATAAAGGCTAGAATTGAAGAAGTTGAAAGAGAAAAAAATGAATTAATTAAAAAAATCAAGCAATTCTTAGTGCTTATAATAAGACTTATGAGCTAATACAAGAAAGAGATAAAGAGTTAGCAAGAATTGAAAAAGAAATTTCAACTCTATCAGGACATTTTTTTATACAGAAGAAGAGAAGAAATTAATTCAAGAGCTACTAGATAACGCAAAAGTGAATCTAGAAATTATTCAAAAAAACTAAGTTGAGCTTGTCGCAAACAAAAAGAATATTTAGATTCAGCTATTGAGAAAAATTTCTAAATCAGAAATTTCATTATCAAATGAAGAAAAATCCTAACCAGGATAAGACTTCTATTTTACAAGAGTTAAAAAGAGCAGAGGGATAATCTTGTTAAGGATTATTTTGAACAGTGTAAAAGCCTATGAGGATGCAAAGAATAATGTAGCTTTATATGAAAAAGAAACAAGCTGACATAGCGATAGAAATGAAACAATACGCTAAAGTTCAGGAGTTAGAAGGTGTTCGTACAAGATGGTTAGTTAGAGATTTAGTTTTGCCTGAAAAACCTGAAATTAATGGTTCTATGGATGAATTTGATCAAGAATTATCCAATTTGAGACAATGGGTGGAGATTATTCAAATTTATAATGAAAAAGAAGCTTTTAGAAAAACAAAAGTAGAAGAGTTGCAAGTTAAATTTAACAACTATGACGATCTTGTAAAGCTTTTTCTCATCTAAGGGTGAAATAAAGGAAAAAAACTTGTTTCATATTATATGCATGATTTCTTTTTTTATCCTGTAACAAAAAAAGCAAATGAATTATTTTTCAGGTATGTCTTTGAAATTTGTTATTGAAGATGGGATTAAAATACTGGTCAACACAAAGGTTGTTGGTGATTTTTTTAGAATTTAATGCTTTGTCGGGTGGAGAAAAAGGCAAGCGTGCTATTTTTTTAATGGTAAATATGCTTTCTTCTTTATCAGGATTAAAAAAATGATTGTTCTAGATGAATTATCTGTTTTAGACAATCAAGTTTTTTTAATAGTTTATTAAATATTTTTAAAAAGAAAAATCAGGGTGAATATGATTTGTGTTTAATTGCAGCGGTTGACCATTCAGATACAATTCAAGCTTTGCAAAAAAATAATATTTCCATTTTGAATATTGGGCATGAATATGTAATTGAACAAAAAAACTTCTCAAGACGAGAATATCAAACCTCAATCAAAACAAATTGAGTTACCATCTAATAAATTAAAAAAATGAAGAAATAGCTCTTCCTAAAGAAACTAAACTTAACTTGTCTGCCAATAAATTGGATAGAATTGCAGCATTAAAAGATTTAGTTTCTCAAACTTTGACAGAAACAGCTGATAAACGTTATGTTCCAGAAAAATAATATAGAAGATTTATTAGCTCTTGAAGATGATTTTGACGAAGAAATGGAAGAGCAAATAAAATGACTTGAATCAAGATGAAGAAAAAAAGTAGTAGAAGATGATTTAGAAAAAGATGTGATTGATTTTTGAGTCTTTAGGTCTAACTAAATCAACTCCTAAAAAAATTATTAATTATATAAAAGAAAAATATTACTGAAGATGGTTATTTTAATAAAACTGGTAAAGACATTGCTGAAGCTTTTAGATTTTTAGCCAGCCAACTGTTGCTAGAGTTTTTAAAGAAATTGCAAGAAGTTAAATTTCTGATCCCTATTAGAAGAGGGGTTTGGAAAGTTTTAGAATAAAAAAATGAAAAATGATATGAATGAAGAATTAGTAAAGGTGGGGGCTATTTAAAGAAAGTATTATACCGAGATGAAAAAAACAGGGTATTCTTCTTTTTGTTAGCAACCCAAGATGAAAAATTTTGTAAGAAGAGAAATTGGAGAGAAAGAAGCTGAAATAAAGGTTTCAGGTATTATCCCTTTATTACCTCATAAGACTCCTTTTAGTTGTTGAAGGCGAATTTAAAGGCACGGATTCAGCTACCCTTTATGCAAAAAAATGCGAACAAAGAAGTTCTAATGATGCTTTTACAATTGAATTTTTAAAAGCAAAAAAATATTTCTCAGGGATTGGTCCTAAAACAATTGAAAAGATAATTCACGTGGTGAATGGAGATGTATTTTCTTTTTGCGCTCAAAAAGATGCTGCGAAAGTTTTGACAGCCACAGACAAATCTATTCGTATTAATATCGCCCAATTATTTGTTTCAAAAGTTAATGAGCTGAAAAATATTGAAAAACTTATTGTATTATTTAATTCAGTTTGGTGGGGATTATCAAAGTGCTCAGCTGATTTATGAAAAAAATATGGCGATAAAAAGCATTGAAACTATTGAGGATAACCCTTATTTATTATCTTTTTACAGGTTTGTCTTATGAGGCTAGAGAAGCCATTGCTAAAACTAAAGGGATAAGAGCTCATGAAGATAAACGATTAAGGGCTTTAATAGACGAGTGTTTTCGTCTAAACGAGAGCAGGGGAATACTTGTATTCCTTTATCCAAATTGTTAAAATTAGTTCGCTTTGTTGAGCTAAGAGCGAATATGGGGTATGAAACAAATCCTATTATTCTTATTTCTTTATTGCTTCAATTGAAATCAGATTTTATATTTCGTGAAGACGATGATGAGCTGATGTTTTACAGAAGAAGAACATTTGAGGTAGAGGAAAGAGCTGCTAGACACATTGTCAGATTATCTAGATCAAAAGAGGTTTTCCCAATTTCAAAAGCAAGTATAACAGAAATAGAAAAATGCTAATTCAATAAAAATATGGGGAAGAACAGAAAAAAAGCTTTTGAATTATTTCAAACAAGTGGAGTAAAAAAATTTTTAACAGGTGGTCCTGGTACTGGGAAATCTACAGTTATTAATGGTCTTCTTCAGTATTATAATCAAATGTTCCCTGACCACGCTGTAGCTTTATGCGCTCCAACAGGTTCGGCAGCGAAAAAATTAAGAGAAGTGACTAGTTTTGGCGCAAAAACAATTCATAAACTGTTAGATGTAAAAGCTTTTGGACAAGATAGTATGCAATATAAAGATGAATATGACCAATTGCCTTATGATTTGATTATTGTAGATGAGTCTTCTATGATTGATGTTGAACTTTTTATGATGTTGCTTTCAGGGGCTAAATCGGGCTCTTTGGTGCTGTTTGTAGGGGATGAGGATCAATTGCCTTCGGTAGGTCCAGGGAACGTTTTACATGACATGATAGATAGTGGTTATTTAACTTCTTGTCAACTAAGGCAAGTTTACCGTCAAAAAGGTGACTCCTCTATAGTTGAAAATAGTATTAGAATGAGAGAGGGATCCGTAGACTTAGTTGAAGATGATTCTTTTGAAATTATAAAAGTAGAGAATCAATTAGAACTTCAAAGAAAGGCTTTGGAAGTTATTGAGAAAGAAAGTAATGGTTCAAGGTCAAAACAATTAAAAGTCTATACTCCTGTTCGCAGTTCAAAATATATGGCTAGTACCTATTTCATGAATAAAGAGCTTCATTCTTTATTTGGAAATCAGGATGCTTTGTCTATGACTTATGATGGAACTACTTTTTACTATTGGAGATCCCATTATTATGATGAAAAAACAATTATGAATTGGATTATATGAATGGCGATGAAGGAATTGTTGCTGATATTTTGGAAGATGATAACGGTTCTCACACTTTGGTTGTTGATATGGATGATGGAAAAAAAGGCATGAGCTTAATGGGAAGCATTTAGATGGTGTTGAATTAGCTTATGCGATAACAATTCATAAATCTCAAGGTGCTGAATGTGATACTGCCGTTTTATTACTACCTAAAGAGCCTCAAGTCATGTTGGAAAGAAGTTTAATCTATGTAGGAGCTACAAGAGCAAAGAAAAAATATTCTAATTGTAGAAGGTGATGCTTTTAGTTCATGGAATACAAAAATAGTAAAAAGAAAAAAATCGTTTTAGTGGTTTAAATTCTCAAGTACGGAAAAATTGCAAAATAAAGAATGGTGATGGTATGGATTTAAAAAGTGTAGGAACTCCTACAAAGGTAATAAACGCCTTAAAGAAAAAAAGGCATTTTTACGGTATCTGATTTTTTTGGAATGGGGACCTAGAAAATATCATTTTTTTGGGTATCCTATTCCACTAAATTCTTGTGAACCAGAAAAATATACAGCCCTTAAAGCAAAATTGCTTTTTTTGTAAATAAAAAAATTTTTTTAAAGATCGTCCTAAGCCTTATTTGCTGTTTAGATTTGAAGCAGATGGGGTAGCTTTTAATGTGATACTTTTTGAAAGAATTTTTGAATATCAAAAATTTTTTTAGAATTAGTAGAAAAAAAGAGGTTGTAATTTGTGGTCGTTTTTAACATTAGTGATTACGGACCTACTTTTTGACAATGTTGTAGATTTTTTTACTTGGCAGATCAATATAAAGCCGCACATTTTTCCCAGTATATTCAAATATTAAAAGGTGTAAGCAATGAAACGCTAACAGACATGAGAAATCATTTTTATGAAATGCAGGGAGAGATTGTTGAAAAAAAGGGATTAGACAAAGTACAGGTCTAGATTTATTAAGTTATCAAATGGCGCTTTATAAGTTGCATTGCCCTAAAACGTATGATGATATTAATAAAGCGAAAGAGCGATTAAACTTTAATGATTTACTTTATTTTAATTTATCTTTAAAAATCTAATGTTGTAGAAGCCCCATTAACAACTAAAAAAAGTTTTCTCCCGATGGGAAAAAGACTCAAATGTTTATTAAAGATCTTCCATTTGCTTTGACTGTGGGAGATGGAAGCCAAAGCTCTGTTTTAAATGAAATATTTGTAAAAGCAAAAAATGGAGATAGGGTAAATATGTTAGTGCAAGGAGACGTTGGATGTGGTAAAACTATTGTTGCGGCTGCATTAATGATGTTTGCGGCTGAAAATGGTTATCAATCTATTTTAATGGCTCCTCGCGATGTGTTGGCTAAACAACACTATGAAGAAATAGCTGGTTATGCTAAAAAAATGGGCTTCACTTGTGCTTTTTTTAGGTGGAGGGTTGAAAGCTAAAGAAAAAAGAGATGTTTTAAGCGATATAGAATCAGGTAAGATAGATTTTATAGTGGGAACCCATGCGTGTATTGGTGAGAAAGTTATTTATTCTAATTTAGGTGCTGTTATTACGGATGAGGAGCATTTATTTGGAGTTGATCAAAAAATGCTTTTAGTAGAAAAAGCCCAAGATGGGGTTCATAGCTTGTCTATGTCAGCTACTCCAATCCCAAGGACAATGGCTTCTGTAATGTATGGGCAGCAAAAGAAATGCGAATTATAAGTCAAAAAAACCAGCAGGTCGTTTGCCTATTATTACAACAGGGGAGCAAGATCGAGAACGTGTGTTTGCTAGGATGGAGGAGCAAATACATAAAGGACATCAATGTTATGTAGTTTGTCCTGCAATTGAAGAAAAATGATAAGTCTGATTTAGTAAGTTTGGAATATATTGAAAAACATCTATAAAGAATATTTTTGAACCTAAAGGAATTAAACTAACAATAGTAAATGGTAAATTAAAAAAGAAGAGGTAGAAGAGAATATTGGTAAGTTTGTTGCAAATGAATGCCAAATTCTTCTTTCTACTACAGTTATTGAAGTAGGTGTGAATGTACCAAATTCAACAGTGATGGTTATAGAGCAAGCTGATCGCTTTGGTTTAGCTACCTTACATCAATTGAGAGGACGTGTGGGGCGCAATTCTTTGCAATCATATTGCATTTTGTTATGTGAAGATAAAGATAACGCTCGTGTTCAAGTCATGTGTGATACAAATGATGGTTTTAAGATTGCAGAGGCTGATTTAGAACAACGAGGAACTGGTGATTTAATTGGAACAGCTCAATCAGGTGAAAAATGTTTATATCGAAAAAGATGCTAAATTATCCTGAATTGTTTATTAAAGCCGAAAAAAAGCAGCTGAATTATGTGTTAAAGAAAAAGGTCAATTTTTTTAAATTACAAGTATCAAGAACATTTAATTTATGAAAAAGAAAAATAAACCAAAGAGGAAATGAAGACAGTAAATAAAAAGGTTAGTTCTCTAACTTTTTTTATTTTGAAAAAAATGGCATAATAGTAATGTAGAATATTGATTGATGTGGAGTAAATAAAATTAAGAGTAAAAAAATAAGTAGGAGGAGCTCTTTCTACTGCACATCAAAAAGATTCTATTTACCTGGGGCGTGTGCCTCAAAAACAAGAATAAAAGAAAGAAGTAGTTGTTAGCAACTACAAAAGGTAAAGAATATGTATCTTGAAGCAAAACAATGTGAGCGCGAATTAAGCGTTCAAGTCGTGAATGATGTAGCTGAAACTATTAAGGCGATTGTTTCTACAATTTTAAATGAAATTGATGAAGAAACAGACACAATCCTTGCTGAGATTCCAAAAAGGTCATGAAACCTTAGAAAGCTTTATTTGAAGAAGGTCAAGAAGCATCAGAAAACCTTTTCAAAACTAATGTTTTTAGTTGACCATGTGGAAGAGGTGCTTCAAAAAGTAAAGGATGGGCAATCACTTTCTATTAAAGAAGATAGCGATCCCATGTTTGGAATTGAAATTACCTTGGACCAACAAGGAAAATTTGAAATTCAAGCTTATTCTAACATAGACAATGATTTTATGTGGGATGAATTGGTAACTTGGTTGACAGTTGCATGATAAACGAGGTGAAAAAAATGAAAGATATCAAAATTGAAAGAGCTTTTTGGAGTTGAAGACATGTTCGCTCAAAAAGTTAGAAATGGCTTTGTTGCAAAATCTCCAGAAGAAATGGCGATAGAATATGCTAAGGAAGTAGTTGAAGTTTCCGTTTTAGGAAGCGAAGACACTTATGCTGAGTTCTACAAAGAAGATTTAACGCTAACAGATGCGTTGGAAGTTCTTGAAATGAACAATAGCAGGATCGTTGAGATTCCTGGTTATATAGCTGATTTAATTAAAGATGAAGTCGGATATGTGATCAGTTCTGTAAAAGAAGCTTTCTTCAATGGATCATCCATTGGAGTTAAGCCAGTTCAATTTTAAATAGTTTAAAAAAATAAAAAAAGAAAAAAAGAGGAAAAAAATAAATGAGTAATTTCTTAAATAAAGGCGCGCATTGACTTCAGCTGTTGTTAAAGTAACAACAGATGTTACTAAAGATGTAACAAATAGTTCTAAGATTTTCTTGAAGCTTTCAGAAGCTCGTAAAGAATTAGAAGATAATTTTTGCTGCTCTTGGTCGTGCTGAATATCAAGGCGATGAAGAACAAAAAGTAGTTTTAAAAGAAAAAATTAAAAGTTTGGAGCTTATCATCAGTGATCTAGAAGCTGAATTGGAATCTCCATCTAAAAAAACAATATCCTGTAACGGGGGCACCTGTTGAAGGGGAAATTGTAAAAAGAAAAACGAAAGTGTTCAAGCAAAAGAAGCGGAACCTTTTGAAGAGTAATAAAACAGTAAAACCCCAGGCTAATAGCTTGGGGTCTTTTTGTTTGTTCTTTAACTTTTTATTTTGAAAAATGGCATAATAGTAATGTAGAATATTGATTGATGTGGAGTAAGTAACGTTAAGAGGAAAAATAAGTAGAAGGAGCTCTTTCTACTACATGTCAAAAAGATTCTATTTACCTGGGGCGTATGCCTCAAAAAGAGAGAATAAAAAAATAAAAAGAAAGAACGTGCTGATATTTTTTTAAGAGCATGAATAGGACAAAAATGGATTTGATGGAATTAAAAAAATGTAGTAAATAACTTACCAGTTACGCTTGTTTTTTTGCAACTGCAAGTGCAAACGAACCGAACGCCACAATTGAACAAGTAAAAGAAGGAGAAGGTGAGCATAAATTACTTTCTTTGTATAAAGGAAAGAGATTTTTCTCAGCAGAAGATATTGAAGGACAAGAAGGTAACTTCAACTGTCTTTGCCCCTTCCATAACGATACAAGCGAAGGTTCGCTTGTTGTCACTTACCGTCCAAATAGCGGCAAAAAAATCTATGGAAATGTTTTGCTTGTGATGCAGGCAAGAATAATGTAGATTTTGAAATGAAGTTTTATGATCTTGGCTTTAAAGATGCTGTTATGCATTTGGCTTACAGGGCTGGAGTTATTGATGAAAAAGCTATGACTAATGGCTCTATCAAGACGATTAAACCTGAAAGCGTAAAATTGCCAGAAGAAAATAAAAAACCTTCTGTGGAGATGGTAGTTGCTGATGAAGATGTAATTTCTTATGTTTATTGTGCAATGATTAAATTGTACAAAGTTAGCCCTAAAGCCACTCTAAGCATTTGCTATCAAAAAGAAATGTTCTTTTTACCAAAGAGAGTATTTTTTTCTTTTCCAGTTGATCGCAACGTTTATGAGGATGTGTTAGAGTTTTTCGTAAGAGAATATTTAGCTAACATAAAAGCCCCCAAATGTTGCGCCAACTTTAGAGCAAATTCTTTTTGGCAAAAGAGTCAACCTTTTTATATGAAACTTGTTGAACAATTTAAAAATGTTCCAGGTTTTTTTATTATGATGAAAAAAATCAAAGAGTAACAATGGATACTCACTATGGAGATCTTGGTTTGGTAGCTTTTGATGATTTAGGCAACGCCAAAGGTGTTCAAATTCAAAATTTTAATAGCTCAGGACCAAAATACATTTGGTTTTCTTCTCAATCTAAACTAGGTGAAGAAGGAATCAAAGGAGGGTCTTCTGTTGGGGCTCAAGGAGGAGTTATATTCCCAGTTGACTATAAAGGAGATAGAAAAGATTTTTCTAACTTCCCAATTGTCATTACTGAGGGAAAATATAAGGCTGAAGCATTAGCATCTAAAGATATGATTGCTATTTATATTCCAGGAGTTAGCTCTTGGGAAGTTGTTATTCCTATGATCGAAAGATTAAGAGGAAATAGAAATAGCGTTTATATTGCATTTGACGCTGATTCTTTGGGAAACACTGCTGTGTTTACCCAACTTTCAAATTTGTCTGAAAAAGCTTTTTCAATGAATCTAGAACCATTAATTTTATCATGGTCAAAAATGGGGAAAGGTTTCGATGATTTGGTAAACTCAGACAAAATGAGAATGGAGCCAGAGCTCTATAAAAAAATATATTAAAGCTTTTTAAATTCCCTAGCTTGCAAAAAAATCCAAGCTGCTTGCTATGCGGAATTGCAAAAAGCATATGAAAAAGAATTAAAAGATCTTACCAAAGATCAGAAAAAAATTTTTTTGTAAAGACGTTCCAAAATAAAATGGAGCAAATTTTTACAATTAAAAAAAGTAATTAAAGAAAGAGATAATATTAGTCAAGAGAGAGTTTTTACAACTCTCTTTTTGTTTTTAAAAAAAGTAAGCAATAGAAAAGTAGTGTTTTTCTATTGTTTTTATTGCAAAATTGATATAATTAAAAAGTAAGAAAAATTGAAAGGAGTTTTACTTTCTAAAATGAATAATGAAAAAGAAGTTTATCGTAATAAGTATGAAGTAGCTTTTTAGAATAGCTTATGATAGACCAATTTTTACGGATGAACGCTTAAAAAAGTGTGTAGAAGAAGCTTTTGAAAAAGATAGAATTAGAACACGCAGTACAAGATGATAAATTAAACTTTAAAGTAGATTCTGCTTTTTATTGGTCCTTTTTATGTAAGGTTATACCTTTATTGCGATCCTACTTATGGAGTTCATAAAGCAATAACAAAAAAATTAAAAAGAACATTAGTAAAAACAATTGTTGGATGCAGATGCAAGTTTAAAAACTAGATTACCTTCTATTTGGACTAGGAACAATTATATTAGGACAATGACACCTAATATCAAAAAAAGAATGAGTTTGTAGAATACTTAAAAATCATGAAAATAAAAAAATCAAGAGTAACACAAGGCAAAAAAATAGACTCTTATAGCAGACGAGAAGTTAAAAGAGTTTCAAAAATTATATTAAAAAAATAGAAAAAAATTCAAGAATGAAATAAAAATATCAGATGAAGAATTAAAAAAATAAAACAAAAGAATTTAGGGAAAAGGTTAAAAAAAGTGGCGCAACCTTAGATTCTTTGCTTCCAGAAGCTTTTTGCAGTTGTTAGCGAGGCTGATAGAAGAGTATTAGGAAAAAGAGCCTTACAAAGTTCAATTGATTGGGGGGATTCTGCTTCATCAAGGGCGTATAGCAGAATTAAAAAAACAGGTGAGGGGAAAAACTCTTCTAAGCACCTTGCCAGCTTATCTTAATGCCTTAACTGGTGAGGGAGTCCATATTATAACCGTCAATGAGTATTTGGCGAAGCGTGATTCTGATGAAATGAAACAGGTTCACGAATTTTTTTAGGCTTATCCGTTGGATGTGTTTTGAGTCAAATGAATGGGGAGGAAAGAAAAAGAGAGTATCAGTGCGACATTACTTATATAACAAACTCTGAAATTGGCTTTGATTATTTAAGGGATAATATGGCTTTTAATAAAAATGATAGAGTGCAACGAGGGTTAGTGTATTCTATTATTGATGAAATTGATTCTGTCTTAATTGATGAGGCTAGAACCCCTTTGATTATTTCAGGTATGGGAGATAACAACAGTCTTTTTTTATGGTACTTGTGATATTTTAGCAAAAAGGTTGGTAAAAGGCTCTGCTTCAGGTGAGTTTAGCAAAATAGAATCTATTTTGGGTGCAAAAATTAAAGAAAGTGGAGATTTTATCGTTGATGAAAAAGATAAGGTAATCACTTTAACAGAGGAGGGATTGAAAAGTGTGAACGATTTTTTTACACTTAGAAAAATCTTGCATCTCCTAAACATTTAAGAGAACATCATGGAATTTTTAAATGCTTTGCATGCTAACTACCTGATGAAAAAAAGATGTTGATTATGTAGTAAAAAAATGGAGAAGTTTTAATTATAGATGCTTTTACTGGGCGAATAATGGATGGACGAAGATATGAAGACGAACTTCACCAGGCATTAGAAGCTAAAGAAAGAGTTAAAATAAAAGAAAACTCAAAAACTCTTGCTACAATTACCTATCAAAAACTTTTTTTAATAAATACAAGAAAAAAGAGTGGAATGACTGGTACAGGTAAGACTGAAGAAAAGGAGTTTAGAGAAGTTTATTCTCTAGATGTCGTTGAAGTTCCTACTAACTTACCTTTAATACGTCAAGATCTTCCTGATTTAATTTTTAAAACTGAAAAAGAAAAATTTTTAGCAATTTGTGATAGTGTCGAAATTCTTTATAATAGGCATCAACCTGTTTTAGTAGGGGTTTCCAGTGTTGAAAAATTCAGAGAAATTAAGTAGAATGTTAAGTCAACGAGGGCTGCCTCATTCTGTATTAAACGCAAAAAACGATGCTTTGGAAGCTGAAATTGTTTCTAGAGCAGGCGGTCTTGGAAGAGTGACTATAGCGACTAATATGGCTGGAAGAGGAACAGATATAAAGGTTTGTGATGAAGCAAAAATCTTTTAGGAGGGTTAGTTGTTCTTGGTACTGAAAAAACATGAAAGTATAAGAATAGATAATCAGTTGCGTGGGAGGTCAGGTCGCCAAGGTGATATAGGGATGTCTCAATTCTATGTATCTCTAGAAGATGAAATTATAAAGAACTCTTTCCCTGAAAAAGATTGAGAAGTTAAAAAGAACTCTCTTCTGCTCAATTACTTGAGTCAAAGAAAGTTAGGAAGTTAATCCGCGAGGCTCAACTTAAAGTTGAACAAAAATTTCTCTAGCATGCGAAAAACGTGTCTTTGAGTTTGATATCGTAAATAATGATCAAAGAGAAGATTTGTATGATTTACGAAATTCTTTATTAAATGAAAAAGATTTGAACGGATTTTTATGTTGCTGCTGTAAATAATTTCTTTGGCAATTTGAAATTGAATAAAGAGAAAAAGAAATGACTCAGAGAAAAACAAGTGAAAAAGATTACAATAGATTATTTGAAGCATGAAGAAATCATTGCTTATTCAAAAGCTAGTTTGTTCAAATACTGCTTTTTATGGATTCTAAATTGTTATCAGATATTGTAATTACAGCAATTGCAAAAAAAGTAGAGAAGTTTTTGTTTAAAGATGATTCGGATCATGATGCCGAAATTAAAATGATTTTTGAGTACAATAGACCATCATTGGCAAATACATTTAGAAAGATTGGAATATCTTCGACAATGGATAGATATAAGCTCTTATGGGCAAAAAGGATCCGCGATTTGAATATAAGAACAGAGCAAGCGAAATGTATTCAGATATGCTAAATTCAATTAGCTATACAATCATAAAGAAAAATTTTAAAAAACCAACTTTAAAGGAGAAAAAAATGAGTAACTATATTGCTACTTTTAATACTTTTACCAGCGCTTCCACTTTTTAAAAAGCAGAAGATAAGCTTATTATTGTCGCAAATGCTGATGAATTTGTAAAAGTTTCAGAGTTAGAAAAAAATCTTTAACTTGAAAGAATTTTTAAAAATCAAATTTTTGAGCTTTCAACTTATCAGGAAGATAATGAATTGATTTTGGCGGTTAGTGCGCCTTTTATTTAAAGATGTTGAAGCAGAATTTTTGTTGGCAGATTCACAACTTCCAATTCCAACAATGTTTAAAAATCGTTTGTCTTTGTTAGAAGCAAAAAATGAAAAATCTTTTTAGTGACGAGGTTGATTTTTGACAAATTACTAGAGCAAGCATCATCATTAAAAAAAGTGTCGAACACGAACAAAGAAACTGATGAACAAAAAGTTGTATCCAAAAAAATTCAACCTTTGGTAGAAGAGGCTGCTAAACAAGCTGAAAAAAATGAAGAAGCTCTTGTTAAAACTAATGAAAGCACACCTTCAGAGACTAAAACAATTAAGCCTAGAAGAGGCAGAAGACGTAAGAATGAAGAAATTACATTTGTATCTTCTAGTGCAACTAAAAAAAGCCATTGAGAATGAAGTAGTAGATCATACTTCAGAAAAAATAAAAAAAGATAGTTGAAGCTATAGATTTAGGGAAACACTTGCAAGAGTTGTTACAATTAAAAAGCTGAAGATTATGATTTCCCTGCTTCAGATGATGTTTTCCATTTGAGTATAGCTCGATTATTTGAAAAAAATATTCTAGTCAAAACGAATTAAAAAGCAGCTATCTTATCATTGGATTGTGGCGAAGCTGTTTGGGAAAAAAGTTGAACCTTATGTTGATGAAATTCGCGAATTAATAAAAAGCAGAATAACAAAAAGGTCGCTTTTTATGATATAATTAAAAAGAAAGTGGTCTTAAAAAAATGGTGTATAATCAAAAATCAAGAACAAATTGAAAAATCAAGAAGTGGAAGAGCGTTCGGTTGAAAAAAATGCTACTCCTGTAACGCTATCTGATGCAAAAATTTTGTTAAATAGCGGAAAAAAATGGGCTTTATATTTATTGGGGTAGTTGTTGCCTTCTTTGTGATTCTATTTGCTATGACATTCCTTACAATCCCATCTTATATTTATATAATTGTCGATCTTTTAATTGGGATAGGAATTTATCTCTATTATCTAAAAAAATGCATGAGAATGATGAAGATAAATTAGATTAATAAAATGTGGTTAGGGTAGGATTAAAAAAATGAATACAAAGGCTTTTTACGATAATGATAGATTGGTAATTGTAATTGAAAATTGTGATAAAGAAGTAGAAAAAAAGCTTTTTGATTACCTTAAAACCTGACGTTGTAAGTCCAGTTGCTGCTGCTCCAACAGCGTTAGTGAAAGAATCAGAGAAGGAAGCTAAGCAAATGCAAGAAAAACTCTTCTCAGGTGCCTTATGAGGCTACAAATCAAGTATCTCCTCATTCAGAAGATATGGGAGGTGGAACTGCAACAGTTTCATTACAAGATTGTTTAGATATTCTAAGAAAACCATCAAATGAATTAAATTCAAACTCAGACAGAACATACGCTTATATTATTGATAAAAGAGTCAAAAAAGAAGACGGTATGGACAGTGAAGAAGTCGGTGACATTTTTAAAAAGAATACCCTAATTAAACGTTTCAAGTCTGTAAAAGTAGAAGAAGTAATTCCTAAATTCGATGATAGAACTTGTTCTGTTTTCGTTCATAATTTTGGTTCAACTTTAGCAAATTACTGGCATAAGAACTACAACGTACAAATTCCAGATTTTCAAACTTTTTTTCTTTAGCAGACAAGCAAAGATTGATTGCGAGTGGAATTAACTATTTTTAAAACACTGAAGAATAGATAAAAGCCTCTAATTAGAGGCTGTTTTTATCCTTAACTTTTTATTTTGAAAAATGGCATAATAGTATTGTAGAAGATTGATTGATGTGGAGTAAATAAAACTAAGAGGAAAATAAGTAGGAGAACCCTTTCTACTACACATCAAAAAAGATTTTATTTACCTGGGGCGTGTGCCCTAAAAAATAGAAAAGAGGAAATATATAATGACAACATGGTACGATTACATGGTGAGAGCTAGTGAACATGCTGGAAGTGACGGTGATTTGTGGTTTCGCTATCTTTATAAGGTCATTAAAGATGAGGAGACTAAACTAACTACTGATGATGTAGAGCAATTGTTGAAAAATCCTACCTTAACACCTTTCCAAAAAATAACCCTTCAAGATGCTTTAACAGAAGGCACACACACAAGAGAACACGTTTTGCAGGCGAACCGTAAAAGTCAGCCAAAAGATATTTTGAAACTCTTTAGAGAGGGTAACTATGGATAAGAAAGTTTTTATTTGAGGCTCTCAATACAGAATTAGCCAAGGAAAAATATTGACCTAGAAATTATCTGTGTTGGTGGTTTTGTTCTGGAGTATTACAATCTCCGAGGAACACAAGATGTAGATGCCTTTTATCAAGAAGATGCTAAAATCAGAAGCATTATTGAGAAAGTTGGCGATGATTTTGGTGTGAACGAACCTGAAGAATTATGGTTGAATAATAACGTTGCCAATATGAATAGAGTGCCGCCGCGGTCAATCTGTGAGAAGGTATTTAGCTATTCAAATTTGACTGTTTTTGTACCGCCATTATCCTACATTCTTGGTATGAAGCTAGAAAGCGGACGAGATAGGGATAGACAAGATGCAGGAGATATTATTAAGTTAATCAAAATCCGTTCCATAAAAGATGTTACCAACAAGCTCAAAGAATATGGTTTTCAACCAGACCTTTCATTGATATTGGAAGTATTTGAGATAGCCTATGGTATGGAATGGTTAGCAGAATACATGACCGAACATTCAGATGAATTGAGATAAACTAAAAGACGTTTTCCGCTTGGAAGTCGCCTTTTTGATAAAGAAATAAAGAAATAGCTTTAGCTATAAAAGGAGAAAAAAATTATGACAACATTATTAAAAAAAGAGATGGAAATAAAAAAACTGCCAACTTTTTCCAAAGGTAAACACTGCTGATGATTTTAGAAAAAGATTTTTAAAACTTGCTAAATATCTTGGTAAGATTGCTGAAACCAGTGAAGTAAATCATATGGAAAGCTTAAAGTTGATTACTAGAAATAATTTAGAAGGCTATCAGCTTTCAAGTTATGAAGATGCCCCTGAATCTGTGCAAATGATTGCTAAATCAATTGCTATCAACAAGGCTAAATTAGAAGATATGTCTAATGTCCTAGTTGCACATAGAGGATATGATATGGCGTATATCATTCTGCCAACTGCTCCAATGAATATTGATGGTGCATGGTTTGTTTCTAGAAGAAATCGTTATGGTAAATCACGGGAAGTCCGTGTTTTTTTCTTTAGGTTTTTTTATTATTAGCAGCGATGCTAAATAGTGGCATTGATCTGGTTGAAGATATTATAAAAGGAGATGAAGTAACAAACATCTTTAAATACACAAATACTTCTTGGAAGTATTGTCGTGGCATTAAATACTACGAATGGACATTAGAGACTTTATTTAAGTTAGAATACAATAAAAACTTAAATAGTCAATATGCTTCAGGCGTTAAGAAAACCATTTCAACTTTCCATACTGATAAAAAAAGTATCAGGATGAAGAGTTAAATGCAAAAACTATTTTCAACGAAACTTTTAGAAAAGTAGAAGTTGATACTGAAAAATACGAAGGAAAAAGTTTTGACTATTTTGAATTTGCTAGAGTTGAAAAATGACTATAAGCAGATCATGCACTTGCTCTCATAAGCAATGGCGAAGCCTGAACTTCGCTTCCGAAAAATTAGGGAAGCATAAAAGCTAAAGGTCTTTATTCTTCTGATTTAAATGTGATAGCCGTTGATGTGCGCCATACAGAATCTTTTTCTTCATGAATATGGTCATTATTTAGACTTTAAGCATGGGGAAGAAGTTTATTCTGAAAGTGCTAAATTTTTCTAGAATCATTGATGCGTATACAAATCGTTTAAATGATTTATTGAAAGATCCACGCTATGCGTTTTTAATCAATAAGTTTTTCGTACTTTTGTACACCAACCGAAATCTTCGCTAGATTTGAGTTATGGGCTCAAGCAAATATCACCTCTAAATCCTCTCTATTGAAAAAAATAAAGAAGAATATAACGAAAGCCCTGAATACATGGCTTTTTCTAATGTAAAAAGAGAGTTATTTGTTTTTTTATGATTCAATTTTCCCTTCTACAAAAAGCAGTTTCTATTCCATTAGTTGCTGATAAAGTAGATGCTAAAATTGTATCTGAGCCTGTTTATGAACAGTTAAAACTTTTTAAAAAAATAAAAAAGCCTTTAAAAAGGCAAGGAGAAAAAATAATGAGTTTAAAATTAAATAATGTAAATCAAGTAAAAGAATTTGCTTCTTCTAAATTCCCTGTCTTTAGAATGATTGCTGCTGAGAATGGAGAATCTTTAGATGTTTTAATTAATGATGAAGAGGTTTCTGTTCGTTGCGCAGTGGCGAACCAAGGTTATGGTTTAGAACGCTTAGCTTCTGATCCGTCAGAAGAAGTTCGCAAAAGTAGTCGTTAAAAAAAGGGTTACAGAATTGAACAATTTTTAAATGATGAAAGCGCGTTAGTTCGTTCTGAATTAGCAAAACATCATTTCGCTTTAGAACTACTAGCAAAAGATCCGCATCCAGTAGTCCGTAAAGTTGTTGCAAAAGAAGGTTATAACCTTCATGTGTTGGTTGATGATCCAGATTGGATTGTTAGGATGGAAGTCGCTAAACAAGGCTATGGTCTTGATAAGCTGGTCCAAGATGAGAACGAAACCGTTCGAGAAGTTGTTGCTCAAAAAGGTTATGGATTAGAACAACTAATCTATGATGACAATGAATTAGTTCGTTGTCGAGTGGCAGAAAAGGGCTATGGCTTAGAAAAACTGATAGCTGATAGAAGCTCTTTTGTTCGTCAAACAGTGGCTGAACAAGGCTATGGATTGGATAAATTGCTTTATGATCAAGACGCTGATGTAAGAGTCTTAGTTGCTGAAGCAGGTGTTGGATTGAATATCTTGGTTAAAGATGAAATTCCTAAGGTTAGGGCAGCAGTTGCAAGAAAAGAATATGGCTTAGATACCTTAATTAAGGATGCTAGCCCTATGGTACGTTTTGCAGTTGCATCTCAATGTTATGGATTGGAAGTCTTGGTAAAAGATGAAGATCCAGAAGTTAGAAATGAAGCAGAATTTTTTTGCTATCTTTATATTAAAAAAGGAGTCATACTATGAATAAGGAAAAAATATGGACAAAAATTATGGAAAATATTGGTTTAAATTTGTACAAAAAAACTCAACGTTGTAGCTATTCGTTTACATCGTTCAAGCACATTCAAACCCGTATATGTTGCTAGTTGGGCAGAATGGGAAGAATACTTTGGAAAAAAACATTCCAAAAATAAAAAGCGAATTGCGTGCCGAGGTCTTAAAATGGTCAGAGGCAAAGAGGGTTGAGTTCACCATGCAATACGACAGAAGAAATGTTAATACAATTTCACAAACTCTCAAACGTCGTCGCGAAGAAAAAAGCAAAAGTTATAAATCAAGCATAATTTTTTTGTTAACTTTATATTTAAAAAAAGGAGTTACAATAAGATGGAAAAATAATTTTAAAAATTTTACCTTCAATTGAAGAATTGGAAACAGAAGAAGAAGTTAGACAGGCTAGAAGTTTGTTAGCAGTTCATCTCAATGGAGATGATAGTATTGTTGAAGCTTTTGGTTGATTTAATAGATAAACTAGATTTAGACTATTCTATTGCTAGAGAGTTATTAAATGATTTAGCTGAGATGTCTAATTTGGATGATAGAATTTATGAAGCAATTGCTTATAGAGGAGTAGCTTTTAGATTGTCTATCAGAGCATTCAAATGCTATGGTAAGACAAGCAGTTGCTCTTATGTGCAGTAAAGATCTTTTTAGCACAGTTTGTTACCGATCCATCTGCGGATGTTCGTTTTGTTGTTGCCCTAAGAGGTTACAAAGATAAAGCGTTAGTGGATGATAGTGATGCATCTGTTAGGGGATGCTATTGCTAATAGAAGAGTTTTATTTAAAACACTTATAGATAACATGCGTAGCAGACATGGTAAATAAAAAGAAAGAGGAAAAAAATAATGAAAAAAATTTAAAGCAAATCACGCGCAAATTAAGCGAGTACAAGAGGTAATCGCAGACTTTGAGGAGAAGTACAACAATGGGGAAGTTTCAGCCCTAGCTGTTGTGGTAGATCCTCAGTGGGGTTATCACTTTGCTCCGTTTCATTATGATGCTGAAGGAATTGTACTTCATTCTACTGTTTCAGGAACGAAAGTTTCAACAGTAAGCATGTGGTAAAAATAAATAAAAATATTCGTTGTAGAGAGTAAGTTTAATCTTACTCTTTTTTTATTCTTTTTAGAATCTTTTTTTATTTTTAGAAAAAGTGGTGTTTTTTTCATTGACATTTCATTTAAGTGTGGTATAATTAAATCATAAAAGTAAAAAGATAAAAAGTAAAAGATAAAAAGGTAAAAAGACAAAAAAAGTTGTTTATCATTTATATGTAGTTTAGCAGGAAGGAATTATTTGATTCTTTTCCTTTTTTTCTTTTTGATTTTTTTATGGCATAATAGTAGTAGAAGAAAAAAATAATAAAGGAGTGTATTAAAATGGATATCGTTGAAGATTTTCACAACACTAGTTTAGTCGATGCGTTAAAAAAAGCTGGGAAAAAGCAGATAACGCTCCTCATATTCCAGAAAAAGGAAGAGAAGAGTTTAACACGCGCATTTGAAGATGCTTATTTACAAGGAGCAGATCATAAGGTATTAGCAGGTATTCTAAATGAATGGAAAGCAGAACACAATCAGTTGAATCAAATGCAGATGACTGTGTTTAACCCTTACCAAGACCTTAATAAACCTGACTTAATGCAGCAGTACGTTCATGGCGCTAGAGACAATCTAGGAAAAGGCATGAAGACATTAGGAGAAAAGGTTAAAGAATATACCGCTAAAGTTAAAAGCTGGTTTAATGGAAGGTGGTAAATTTTTAACACAAAAAAATTAAACAAGCACACCAAGCTATTATGAGTTTGTATCATACTAAAGGAGCTAAGTTAGCGCAAGGGTTTAAAAAAGCAGTTGATAACCTAAAAACAAACTTTAAGGAAAAACAAGATTTCGCCTTATTGAATAAATGGGAAAAAAAGCTGTTAATAAAGCAGAAGAAGCTAAGATTAAATCTAGTGTTAATAAAGATGAGTATATTAGTAAGATAGCTAATAAAAATTAAAGATCAGACTCAATCTAAATTAGATAAAAAAACGAAGCAAACTTCCAAAAGAAAGTGGATTTCATTGAAACCCCATCTCTTAAATCAAGGCTTAAAAGCAGGAGCAAAAAAACAATTTCAGATGCTGTTTTAGGTAAAGAGTACAAAGAATACTCAGCTAACAAAAACAACAGCCCAAGCAGCAGAAGAACTAAAAAGAGCAAAAGATAAGCTAGAAAAAACAGACGCTAAATCTATTTTTTTATCGGACAAGTGAAGCTTGGTGTCGTTAAAGCATGGGCTGATCTAAACGTAGCTTTTAATTCATATAAAGCCGTACAGTTCCAAAAGGCTGCCGAAAGAACTAGAGCAGAAATTGAAAAATCTACTACTCCAGGTGTGCGTGAGTTCGCAGGTAGAGTGGATGATGCGCGTGCTTCAGGTATGAGCAATAAAGAAGCTTTTGACAAAGCTAGAGAAGGTAATCAATCAGACAAGAAAGAAACTAAATCACACGATTTTGATATGGATCGTTAATAGGATAAAAGTAAAAGGTGAAATATGTTTAAATATCGTTTATCCCAAGTGTTGCTTAGACTATGGGCTGCATTGTTAATTGTTGGGATTTTATCAATATTAATGGGTTTGCGCGGTTGGTTCATGTTGTATGATGCTCAACGTTTAAATCCCACATTAAAAAGTAGAAGATGTTTGGAAATTAAGTATTGTAACTGTTCTTATAGGTGTATTTATTATTTTAGTTTGCGTAGCTACTAGAAAAATCTATTAGTAAATTAAGAGTTAAAGGCTTAGAAGAATCACGTTTTGATGAATATGGTAGGTTAAAAGGGCATGATGACTACTATAATTTATCTTTAGCAGCGCAAAAGAAAAATGGATGAAGAGCGCAAAAGAAAGATGAATGCAATCCTTCCGATATCTGAAGTTAAACAAATGACTCATAAAGGCTCTGAAGAGCCAGAACGAGATATGGAAAAATCTAGTTGGCTTACAAGAAGTTAAAGAAAAAAATGGAAGAAATGGTGGCACAGATGGAATTTGAAGCGAAACATAAAGTTTCACGTCTTGATAGTGCTAACCATATGAACATGTATGGACCTCCAGGCACAGGTAAAACTACAGTTGCACGTATTATGGCAGGGTTCTTGAAGAAAAATGGCTTTATTAAAAGAAATGAAGTTATTGAAACAAGTGGTTCTTTCTTGACAACTCCTGATGCAGCTACTAAAGCAGAAGCTCTTTGTCAACATTCCTATGGTGGCGTTCTGTTTATTGATGAAGCTTTATGCGATGACAGAAAGTCGAGAGGGTCAAGAAGCTATTGCTGCATTAATTAAAGAAATGGAAGATTCTAAGGATAAATTCATTTTGATTTTAGCAGGATACGAAAATGAAATGAAGGACTTGTTAAACTCTAACCCAGGTTTCTTATCTCGTATAAAAGAGCATTTTTACTTTAAAAACTACTCTCTTGATGAACTTGAAGGAATTTTTGCTTCTATGGCAAAAAGCAGCTGGTTATGAGCTGACTCCCTGATGCCAGCTTTAAAGTTAGAGGAATTTTAGATGATCTTCGATATGATCGAAATTTTGGTAATGCACGTACTTGTCGTAATATACTGGATAAATCTATAACAAGACATGCTTTGAATGTTAAGAAAGGTTATGCTCAAGGAGATTTTGTTTTGAGCTCAGAAGATATTGTTTATAACAACAGTATTTGATTTCTAATTATTTTTTTACACAAAAACACCCATTTTATTATGATTTGGGTGTTTTATTTTTTTAAAAAGTGGTGGATGTTTTTTTTACTATTTAAGAGATAAATTGAAGGATATTTTCTTTATTTTTATTTTAAAAAAATGGCATAATAGTATTATAGAGTATTGATTGATGTGGAGTAAATAAAAATAAGGGGAAATGAAGAATAGGAGGGTACCCTTCTAAAAACTACGAAACATTAAGAATATATTTTATAAAAAAATATAAAGTATAAAGAAAGTTCATCTTATGAAGATGAGAAAGGTAGAATATTATGACAAACCAAGAAAAAAATACAAACAAGACTTAAACAATTTAGGATTAGGCGAACACTTATCATTTCTTTTTGAAGGAGTTGAGTGTATTATTTATCGCCACCCTAGACAATATCATTTGTGTGCTTATATTAAAGTTCGTGAAGGAATGTCTTTCCAATATGCGGAAGAAACATTTCATCCGTATGGGGGCGTTTCTTACCTTGATGATTTAACTCATATTGATCCAGATTTAAAAGGTGTTTATATGGGATTTCATGCAGGTAATGCTATGGATTGGGTTCCAGGTTATTGTTTTGGAACTTATAAAGATGTAGAATTTATGAAAGAGCAAGTTAAAAAAACTTGTAAAAAGAATATAAAGCTGTTCAAGGAGGGGTTTAATTTGAAGCGATATGAAGTGTTTCAAGAAATTCTGGAAGAGATTCCCTGAAGGCAATACAATCACTCTTAACGGTAGGGGTCAAGATCTAGTCGTTATTAAACGAAAGGAAGATGACCTCTTTTCTTTCCGCTTAAATAAAGTGGAAGAGCGCGAACTTTTTATGAAGACATGGTAAAATGGCTTTTTAATTTATGAAAGTAAGCGTGGCTTATTGAGAAAAATAATATAAAAAAAGAGAAAAAAATAAAGGTTTTAAGGTAAAAAAATGAACAAAGAGATACATCCACGAGAAATATTTGTGGCAAAAAAACAGCAGATAAAGTATTTTCTGTATCAGCTTTTTTTCAAAACCATCTGATGTTGAAAAAGGTTACGATCCAATGAAAAATTTATCAACCTGGTTTATCAAGGTTTGTATTTTCAATTGTGAATTTAGCAGAAAAATACTTTTCCAAAGGGCAATATTAAAATGGAAGAAATTCCACATTTGATAGCCCAAACTAAAAGCTGCGCATCAAATTGATGTGTTTGCTGGTCTCCCTGTTTTGCATCAATTATTCTTTGGAATAAAGGAGCTAAACAGAATGGTTTCTGCGCTCCAAGAAGGTGTTAGAATGGTTTATCGCTATATGAGAACAAAAACAAGTCTCACAAGCAAGCAAGCCATCTGTTCAAGAAAAAGCTTTTTAGCAAAAAAACAGTTCTTATTGGGAATGGAAAGTTGAAAGGGAAAAACTCCTTATCAGGTATTGGCTGAAGATCCTCAAGCTTTGGTAGATCTTGAAAGTCAATATAAGTGGCTAAATAAAAATCTAGATCGTTATCCTGCTAACAAGCAACAAATGGATGCGATTGAAGAAGCTATTGAACTTTTTAAAGTTGGAAAAATTACAGATGGAGATGATGTAGAAAAAAATTGACATTTGGAATTATCCTCTTTACAAGCCAACCCCTCGTCCACTTATGCATAAGAAGGGCGAAGATGGATTAGTTCCTGTTTATGAAGTTGGAATCAACTGGCATGTAGGAGATAAAAAAACCCTGTTGAAGTTAGCGTAAAAACAATATAAAACTGTTGTTAAAGAAAAATGCTAATGGGACTCTTAACCCACAAAGAGCAGAAGCTGTTGAAGTTGAAACAAATACGATGAGATTAAATGCTACCCAATGGATGCAATGCATTTACATGATGGAAGCTAATATGAGTCGTTTTGAATTTTTGATGGCTTCAAAACAATTTAAAGAAGCAGAAGATGCAGAATACGCAAGTATCCTTGCATCAAGAAAAATAATAAACAGAAAAATAGAGGAAAAAAAGATGAAAGAAGCAGAATACATTGAATATCTGAGAGAAGCTATGGAAGAAGACTATGAAATGGCTTATGGAAATGGTCTTGAAGAAGCTATTTATATGATCGATGACTTGATCATATATGGTGGCTTTTTGTGGTGGAGTTCGCTCAATTGATCACCAAGCTTTTAAAAACATGATGATGTATCATGGGAGCAAATCATTGAATGGGGCGTTTTAATTGTCCCTGAAACCGAATCGTATATTTCAGAAGTGAAAAATTGATGAATTAGACGAATTAGGATATGAACGTCTCCCTTTAGAATCAAATCATATTGTTGGTTGGAAAGGAGAGTCATCATGTATATAGTTATAGGGAAGTCAGGATCAGGAAAAACCACTTTAGTGGATGAATTAGTAACAAAACATGGTTTTAAAAAAACTAATTACAGACACTACAAGACCTAAACGGGCAGGCGAAGAAGATGGCATAGACTACAACTTTGTTAGTGATGAAGAATTTCAAGCAAATAAAGAGAATGGTTTATATGCTGAGAGCGTGACTTATAATGCCTCTTTTTGGAGTAGTAAGTTACGGAAGTCGTTTAGCCGCTTATCAAACAGCTTCTGACAAAGATGTTATTATTTTTGAATCCGTTTGGATTAAAAAAATGATGAAAGATAAGTTAGAAGATTGTTTTGTAAAGACCATTTATCTTCGATTAGAAGATAGCTTAATTTTAAGTCGTTTATCTGTTCGAGGAGATAGTCAAGCTGAGGTAGAGAGAAGATTGAAAACTGATTATGATGATTTTTTTAGAAATAGAAAAAAATATTGTGATTTAGTAATTGATGTTTCTCCTCAAACAACTATTTCTGATTTAATAGACATAATTTTGAAAGGATAATAATGGAAATGTTAAAGAAAAATCTACGTTGTAGATAAGAATTTTGGGATGCTATTTAATAAGCGTCGTCAATCAAAAAGATTCTGTTTTGATAGAAGATATTGTCAAAAAAAGTACAAGCTTCAAATGGATCTTTATGGCTTTCAGATTATTCAAAAAGAATTGTTTGAAGGTAAAGATATCCCTATGAAAAAAATATTTTTAGAATTAAATAATAACGCTGAGGAAGAGGATTTTTCTTTTTATTGAAGATGTAGATGTTGAAAAATTTCACTGAAGAAGTGGAGTTTCATATCTATAAATGGGATAAAGTTTATCCAGCTGATAAAAAAATTTGAATTTCCTTCACCGTTAAGTTATGAAATACAAGAAGGAACTACGCTTATAGGTTCTTCACATGAAAAAGATAGAATCCTATATTTTTAAAAGTATGTTTTAGATATTTAAATTAAAAAAATTAATAAAAATACAAACACAGAAAGGAGATTTTTATGAAAAAAATCTACAAGAAACAAATTTAAATTAAAAATTGATGGGGTTATTACTAATTTTAACTTTGTCATTAGGAAGATATGCTTGGGAACATTATGTTACTAGACGTAACAATGAGCCTAAAAATAAAAAGCAGTAGCTAAAATGAAGAAGGTTGATTCATCTAAATCGGATGATACAACTGCTTCTAGCTCAGAAAAACAAACCTGCTTCTAATCAAGGGGTTACAACGTTGAATCCAGATGAATTGCCTAAATTTGATGGTTCGACACCTTTTGTTACCGTTAATAGCAATGTGCCAGCTTTTACTGATGAAGAAAAACGATCGAAAGATAGTTTTGAACATTATTCAGAGTTGGATCATTTAGGACGTGTAGGTGTGTCTTTTGCTAACCTTAGTAGAGATACAATGCCTAAAGCAGGAGAAAAAAGAGGTTCAATAGCAAATGTTAGACCTTCAGGATGGGGTACTTATAGATTTAAATTTGTTGATGGAGGGTATTTGTACAATCGTTCACACATGATTGGTTGGCAATTATCAGCTGAAAAATGATAACGAATTAAATTTAGTAACTGGGACTCGTTTCTTTAATGTGGATGGGATGCTACCTTTTGAAAAATATGGTGGCAGACTACATTAAGGAAACTGGGAATCATGTTTTGTATAGAGTAACGCCAATCTTTGTAGGAGACGAATTAGTAATGCGTGGCTTACAAATGGAAGGTTTTTCAGTAGAAGACTACGGGAACGGTATTTCATATAATGTATATGTTTACAATGCTCAGCCTGGAGTCTTTATTGACTATTTGACTGGAATAGGAGTTTCAGAATAATAAAAAGATTAGTGTAGAGGGTTCATTTTTGAACCCTCTTTTTATTGACAAAACAATAGAAAAAGTGATAAAAATTCTATTGTTAATAAAAAAATAAACAATGAAAATTTACTCCAATATAGAAGAAGTTTGAAGTATGAATAGTAGTTGTTTTAAGGAAGAAAAGGAGTATAGTAAATGCTTAATACTGTTGCTTTAGTTGGACGGCTTACGCGAGATGTGGGAATTGCGTTATACATCAAATAATAAAGCTACTGTAACTGCTACGCTAGCAGTAGATAGTGACTACAAAAACCAAAAATGGTGAAAGAGAAGCTGATTTTATCTCTTTAGTTTTTTTGGGGGAAAAACTGCTGAATTACTAGCTAATTATGCAGGTAAAGGTCGTATGATTTCTGTACTAGGAAGATTAAAGACTCGTAATTATGAAAAAGATGGAAATCGTGCTTATGTAACAGAAGTGATTGTAAATACTTTTTAATCTTTTTAGATTTTTCCTAAAAGATGGAAGTCGTAACAATGGTGGAAATTACAATTCTGCTAACAATTATCCAAACTCAGGTAATTACTCATCAAATAACAATTTTGGGAACCAAGGCTTCTCTGGAGGGGAGCTCAGCCTACTCCATCATTTGCTAGAGAAAACACAACCTCAAAATAATCCTTTTGGTCGAACAAACCCAATGGATATTTCTGATGATGACCTCCCATTTTAAAAAAAGCATAGCCTCAGCAGAGGTTATGTTTTTTTGTTATGTTTTTCTCATCTTGTAATATTACATAAATTATATTATGTAATATTATTTTTTTATTTTCTTGAATTTTTTTATTTTGAAAAAAATGGCATAATAGTATTGTAGAATATTGATTGATGTGGAGTAAATAAAAAATAAGAGGAAAAAAAGTAGGAGGACTCTTTCTACTACACATCGAAAAATTCTATTTACCTGGGGCGTATGCCTCAAAAATAAGAATAAAAAGAAAGAAACAACTATTATAGTTATAGTTGTAAAAGGATTTAAATTATGGAAATGAATTTAGTATTAAACGTTTTTTTGTTTTGATTGTGGGAACTTATTTTTGTAAGCTTGATGTTTTCTTTAGGTATGTTTATTTCTAAAGAAGCAGAAAGAATTAATGAGTTAGCAGCAATGGAAGAAGAACAAACTTCTTTGGAGGTGAAACATGGCTAAAAAGGTTGTGTATTACGAATTACCTCCAATAGTGGAAGATGCTCCTTCTAAACCCACTGATGCAGAAATTAGTTTATCAGATATGTTAGAATTTGGCAGTATTTGTACTCTAGTTTTGATAGTGTTCCCTAGTATCTATTTAGATATTGAACACGCTAAAACAATACTAGCTTCGGGAGCTAGTTTTTTGTACTTTCTGCCCTTGTTAGATATACAAAAATTAGATCTAGTTTTTATTTAAAGCTAGCCAAATAAAACGTTTGAAAGAAAAATAAAAAAAGGTAAAAAAATATGACAACAGTATTAGTGAAGCAAGATGATATTCAAAAAGCTTTTTTTCAGTTCTCCTTAGAATACAAAGGTTCTCCTTTAACTCTAAGTAAATTGAGAGCTGAGCTCCATTCATTTTTAAAAGAAATATGCTAACGATTACACCTATGAAACTGGACGAATCGGAGCGCCTGGAGATACGAACTTAGAAAAACTTTGACTCTCTCTATTCAAAAAAAGGATTTGTAATTACGAAAAAAATTCAAAGAAGAGTTACAAGAGATTCAAGCTAGAGTTTCTAAATCACCAGATTCTTATAAGTTGACTCTATTAGACGACTTTAAGTATATCTATGAAGATGTCTATAACCCATTTTTAATCGAGTTCCACAAGGAGGGACTAAAGAATGCAAATGAGTTTGCAGAAGTAGAAGAGTCTGACTTGTTAGGGCTGCTAAAAGAGGCAGAACTTGCAAGCTTACCTAAGTACCTCCCAGATGGAAGTTTATCTGTGTGGTTTGAGTTTCTAGCTACTTACTGTAATCAAATCACTGTAGGGTATCATCACGCCCTTGGTTTGACTGAAGAAGAAGTCTCAATACAGATTAAAAAAATTCTCTTCAATTAACTAATTTAGTTAAGTTTAGAAAGTTATATTCAAAATTAGAGAATCAATATTCTTGTGGTTGTGATTGTCCTAAGTGTAATGGCTTTGATGATGGTTATTTCCTTTCTGACTTGTCTATTAACAAGTCTAAGGATTTTGCAGAATTTGAATTGCATAAACCAGATGGTCAATTCTATTATTGGTTCGGTCACTACACAAACAAAGAGAGTCTTTAAATTGCTTAACACAAATTTTTAAAAAAATAAAAAAAGGAAATAAAAAGGAAATTAAAGAAGGAGAAAAAGCATGGCTAACATTTCAGACGTAGCTGGGTTTTTTTAAAATAACAGCGAATAGCAAAAAAAGCTATTAAAAAGACTATTAAAGCTACATTCAATTTTTTTGAAGAGAGAGCTTTATATAGCACAACTTTGTCACACGCAAATTATTATACGAAACATGATTCTAAAGTAACGTTGGAAGGAGACTTTGTTGCAATTGGTCGATGGAGTTTTAACTCTAATGTGAGTTGTTTTTTTGAGTGTATTAATGTCAACTCAACAAATGAAAAAAAGCTGCTAAACTATCAGAAAAAGGTTTTTGATGAATCTTTTGAAGTTGAATTTGATTTTGTTGATTGTGAATCAGGTTGTGATTTTTATAGAAAAAAAGGTACTGCAAAGTTATCTTATTTATCTGGAAGAGTTACGATTGATTATGATGTAGAAATTTCCGTTAATTACACGGAAGAAAAATTTAAAAAAATATGTAGCTTAATTAAGATAAAAAAATAGTGTAAAAAGCAACAAGTTTTTTTCTTGTTGCTTTTTTTCTTTTTCTGACTTTTTTTAAAAAAATGGCATACTATAAGTAGTAATAAAAAAAGGGTGAGGAAAAATAGAAAAAAATGTGGAAAGAATATCTTAAAAAACAACAAATACTTAATTGGATCTTTATTTGTCCTTGCATTGGGTGTTTCAGCAATAGTCTTCTTTATTTATTCAAGTCATTCTAAGAAAGAGACTAGTCAGATGAAAGATTTATCAACAGCTCAAATGAAAGAAGGAGTTGTTGAAAAATAAAAAAATCCAATAGCAAAAAAACATTACTTTTGATGAGAAAAAGTTCACAAGCTAGTGATGGGACTCCTATTTTTACAAGGAAATTATAATATTGAAGACATTGTTCAAATTGCAGCTTTTAAAAAGAAGGTTCAACAACTTCTGATTATAATCCTACAAAAAGAACAGGCTGTAAAAACAAGCTTATTTAAATGCTCCAGGTAAGCCTATTTTTTTGATGAAGGAGCTGTTGTGAAAAATGTACGATACAGTAACAGTCTCTGTAATAGGTAAAATTGGTGGAGTCGAAAAAAATATTTAACAGACCAACAAGCTAAGTTTGTTATTGGAGAAACTGATCGTAGGAAAGATGATAAGTTAGCTGAAGCTTTAGTAGGTTTAAAAATTAAAAAGAAACCACAACTAAAGAGATTACTTATCCAGAAGATTACAAGCTAGATCAATTAGCTGGTCAAACTGTTTCTTATGATTTAACAGTTACAACTATTACTAGACCAACTGAACCTAGTGAAAGCGATATTGAAGCAATTTATAATACTTTAAAAAGAAAGCTCAAGCTATTCAAATAAAAAAACAAAAAAACTTAACTCTGTGAAGCAAGAAGTTATTGAAAAAAATCAACTGTGAAAGCTTATCCAGCTTCTGTTATTAAAAAGTTTAGAAAACGAATATCAAAAACTTTTCTTTTGGGGTTGATTATAAAGATGAGGAATCTTACTTTTAAAGGCTCCAAGGTAAAAACCTGAAGAATATTACGCAGGGCGTTCAGAATATGTTATTGCAAGAATCAAAAAAACAGTTGATTCTAGAATACTTATCTAAAAAAAGCAGGAATTACAATGGAAAGTGAAGATTTTAAGAAATTAGATAGTCCAAACTTTAATGCTGATGAAAGACGAGACATTCTATTTGAATTAGTATTAACTAAATTGGTTTAACAAAGGGCTGAATTATATTCAGCTTCTTTTGCTTTAGAGAGGTTTTAAGTATGACAAATGGTAAAATTGAATTTATGTTGGATGAAGAAAAAAAGTTACAATTACTTCTAATCAAGTAAATTTTGGAATTTATTTATTGAGCATCATTAAGAAGAATAAAGATTATCAACAAGGATTATCTTTAGTTAAACTTTTTGAGCGATGTGATGGATCTTTTTGTAGGTAGTGAAAAAAATTAGACCTACACTAGACGATCCTTTTAGGGTAAATGTTTTAGTTCATGGAAGAGAAAATGGTATGGAGTATCATACTATATTTGGTTTTTTTATCAATATGTGTTAGATAATGAGCTTTCAACTGCTTTTATTTGATGGAGAGCTAGAAGAATTTCCTGCTGATGCAAAAATATGCTATTGAAGAAGGTTTATGTTCCCCAGAGTAGTTTATTTTTGATAGCGAGGGATTACAATGCATACTTTAGTTGTTGAAAGCACTCCCCAAAAAAATAAGAAAAAGTTAAATGGAAGCTAAGAAGACTTGGACTAAAGAAGATTTCAAAAGAAAAAAATTTGTAGGACTAACTTCTAGAACTAGGAAAGTAGAAAAAGTTCGTAAATTTTGTAAAACACATTCTTTACGATTTAAAATAGAGAATAGTTATGGGGATAGAAGTTCAACCTATAGAAAAAAATTTCTTTTGATTATTATGAACCTAACGCTTCAAGGGGTAGATGGTATTGCGCTTATTGCGGAAAGAAATTAAAAAAAGAGAAGGTTGAAGTGGATCATCTTTATCCAATTGAAAAAAAGTTTCTAGAAGTTTGAAACTACAAAAAAATTGAGAAATAAAGGGATTTGCTCAGTTAACGATCCTCTAAATTTAGTAGCAGCTTGCCAAAGATGCAACTCAAAAAGGTCTAACATGCAATTTTGGATCTTAAGAGGAACTTTGGGAAGAGAATCTTTGTTTTGGAAAAGTTAAAAAGTTTTTTTACTTTTATTTATAACTTTTATTCTTTTTGATGGAGTTGCTAAAAAAATGGGATTTTTTTAACAATGTTATATCAGTTTTAAAACATTTATTAAACAGCTATTTTCATTAAATAGCTGTTTTTTTATTTTGGAAAAAAATGGCATAATAGAATTGTAGAAGATTGATTGATGTGGAGTAAATAAAATAAAGAGGAAAAAAAGTAGGAGAACTCTTTCTACTACACATCAAAAAAAGATTCTATTTACCTGGGGCATATGCCTCAAAAATAAGAATAAAAAGAAAGAAACAACTATAGTTATAGTTTATAGTTGTAAAAGGAAAACGAAATGGCAAATTCATCAGATGTTTTTTTGGAACTTTTTTTCAATTAAAGGTAAAAAGTAAAAAAATCTATTGAAACTTTATTGAAGTTAAAAAGAGATTTTTGAAAAAGATGCTTGTTATTCAACAAACTTAGTTCTAGATGGCTATTCATCAGAAAAATACAGCAACAGGCTCATTTACAGCAACAGGTCGTTGGTCTTTTAAGAGCAATGTTGATTGTTTTTTTGATTGTATTGACACAAATTCAGATAATGATGAAGTTGTAGCATTATCAAAAGAGATTTTTGATGAAGCTTTTGAAATTAAATTTGATTTCATTGATTCTGAATCAGGTTCTAACTTTGTTCATTCAGGTCTAGCCTCAGCTACTTATAATGCAGGAGATAAAGAAATCGCATACGACATCTGCAATTCAGGTGATTACACTGTAGAGAATTTGATAGACTATGGGGTTTATGAGTTTGGAGAAATTTTTTAGTGTTCAATGGTTAATTGATAACTATGATGAATACTTTAAAAAAATAAAGAGTTGTATATGAAATATAGAGAAGAAATTCTTGAAATTTTAAACTCTTGCGACTTCAAAGAATCTGTTTATGATGGATTTGAAGATCTTGTAGTTGAATATCCAACGCTAGAAGAGTTTCTAACTGAGAACAACATTTTATAAAAAAATATAAAAAGAAGATTATTCTAGTTTTTGCAGATGCTGCTTTTAGCCTACGTTTACGAAAAATAACTTTGCGACTGAAACAGAGAGTGAAGATATTTACGAGGGGGTAATTAAACCTTTTTACGAGAAATATCCAGAAATGGAAGAACAAGTTGAAGAAGTATTAGATGGTCAATCTGAATTGTATGAAATTTTTTTATGAAGTAGCACGTTATGATTATGACATTCAGCAACTTTTAAAAAAATTCAGCCCCAGATGATCTAACTTTATACTTTGGAACCAATCCTGATGATGGTTATTCTGACTTACAAATTGAATTTGTTGATGATTTTGATAATGAAAAAATTCCTTCAATCTGATACAAAAATTCCATTAGATTGGCTAATTGAGAGTCAAGGTTATACTCGCGAAGATTTGCAGAATGAAAAATATTCGCAAACAATCTACATTCTTGACTTCTGTTTATGCAGAATTGTTTGAATGTATGAGTGATTTGTATGGATTACAACTAATTGCAATTCCAAGCTCAGATGATTTTCAAGCTATCTTTGATGTAAGCAGAAAGAAAGGAGTTATTTGTAAAAACAACACCTTTTGGCTTTTTTTCAATCGGATTCATGGTTGTGGAACAAGCCTTGAAATAGAACTAGAGAAAGATATTGTTCTTACGGATGATGTCCAGTTATATGATTTAAAAAATGTCTTACACTAGTGAATCATATAATTATTCTCCAGATGCTGTTTATGGGCTTGCAAAAGCGCGCAGAGGTGCAGATTTAATTGCTTTATCTGACCTAGAAACAGAAGAGGAAAAATGAAAAATAAGTATAAAAAAAGCGAAAAGAAATGCTACGCGTTTTTCCTTTAAAAAAACTGAATTAGACAAAATGACAGATTTTTTTAAGAAGTATGCTGATGATAGCTTCTTAGAAAATTGGTATGATTATCTATTAGACGGAATGTCTTATGGCTCTCTTGCCATTGTAGAAATCTTCTCAACAGATAATCATATTGTTAAAATTCCATCAAAAACTGATGAAGAAGTTTTAGTTGAATTTATTGAAATTGAAATTAAAGGAGAAAAATGATTAAGGTATACTCAAGAAATAATTGCACACAGTGTAAAATGACAAAGCGTCTTTTTGGTTCAGCAAAAGATGGCATTTGAAGAAATTAATTTGGATGAAAACCCAGAAGCTAGAGCTTATGTAAAAAGAATTAGGTTATTCTAGTGCCCTGTAGTAGTATCAGGGGATGTACACTTTAGTGGATTCAGACCAGATGCTTTAAAAAAATTAAAAATAAAAAAATAGTTGAAATCTCTCCTGTTAGGGGAGATTTTTTTATTTTCTTATGTTATACTTTTTTTATATAAGATTAAATTAGTTAGGGGATGAACGTGAAGAGAAGAAGAAAAAGCAGGTGGAAGGTCCATACTTCGTTACTTATTTTTTTTATTATTAATGGGATTATCATTTGGTGCAGGAGTATGGTGGTGGGCTACCATTCCGAACGCTACCGCAGTGCAAGCTACAAAGTTAACGGATGAAACTAGTGCTTTTATTGAAAAAATCGCTCCTATAGCCCAAGAAATAGGCGCAGAGCACGACTTATACCCATCCGTTATACTTGCTCAAGCAATCCTTGAAAGCCATTCAGGGACTTCAGGATTAGCTTTAGATCCTTCTTATAATTTATTTGGAATTAAAGGAGAGTATATGGGGCAAAAGTGTAGTTCTTCAGACTTTAGAGGATGATGGAAAAGGAAACTTATCTACTATTCATGACAAATTTAGAGCTTATCCATCTTGGAGGAAATCTTTAGAAGATTATGCTGCGGTATTAGATCAACCTATGTATAATGGGGTTCATAAAACTAAAACCAGTAGTTATTTAGAGGCAACTTTATTTTTAACGGGGCGTTATGCTACAGATACAAGCTATCATTCAAAATTAAGGACGATTATAAATGATTATAATCTTCTAAAAATATGATGGAATAGAAGTCTCTCAAGAAGAAGGGAATGTTTGGAATCCTTATAGAAGATCTTTTACTTCAAAAAAATTGTTTTTTTGAACAGGACGAAAAATTGGATCCGTTATTTAGAAGAGAAATTATAAAAAATTAAAACAAGAGAGCTCTCTTGTTTTTTATTTTCTTGATTTTTTTATTTTGAAAAAAATGGCATAATAGTATTGTAGAAGATTGATTGATGTGGAGTAAATAAAATAAAGAGGAAAAAGAGTAGGAGAACCCTTTCTACTACACATCAAAAAAAGATTCTATTTACCTGGGGCGTGTGCCCTGAAAAAAATAGAAAAGAGGAAATATATAATGAAAAATGAACACTGTAAAATTTAAATCTGATAGCTTTGTAGATTTGAAAACAATCCAAGATTTTAAAGATCTTGGACTTGAAACTGTTTTTATTGAAAGTATTGAAGTTGGGACTGAAGATGGAGATATCCAATTTACTCCTACATATCTTTATGGTAAGGTTTCAATTGAGAAACTTGAAGAATTAGCGGAGTTAGTAGATGAACATGATTTATCTCGCTACTCGTTGGAAGAAATTTATGATAATTTGGAAAATACAACAGGTTTGGAAATTTCTAAATGGCAAGATTTCAACGATGATTTCTGGGATGTTTTCTCAGAAGATGAGCATATGTCCGCTGCTGAAAAAAAGCTGCTAGAGCAGTTTATTTTGGTAAAATCCATTCTTGGGGTGATCCCTATATCAGGTTTAATGCATATGGCAACCTTGAGACAACTGATGAAATTGATTATAAATCATATAGTGGTGAAATTTTTAAATCAATGGATTCACGAAAAATCTCTAGGAGACCCAAAAATGTTAAGTATATACCAGTATCTCTTCATGAAGGAGAGATTAATAAAAAGACTTTTTGGAGAATTAAAAGTATCCAGAAAAAGAAATAAATAAATTATTTTCGATTGAAAACCCCTTGTTTATTAGAAAAAAATGATAAGGGAGAAGTGATTGTCTCAACAGAATTACCAGAAGAAATTGATTCTTGTGGTGGATTCTTTGGGTATGAAAAAAAGATGAAGATATGTTAAAAAGACATGCTTCAAGATGCTCCAACCGAAGATGAAACTTTTGTCGAAATTTAAAAATTAAAATAGCAAATAAAGAAAAAAATAAAGAAATAGAAAAAGAGGAATAAAAATATGGGACTTGATATGTATTTACTAAAGGGGCACAAAAAGTAGCTGGAGCTACAATTGAAGATTATTTAACAGCAAACAACATTGCTGCGCATAAACAAGATATGAAAAACAGCTATCAAGTATGGCTATCCTATTTGGACTCAATACGATTTTGATAGAGATGATGTTAAAAGACTTCATCCAATTCTAGAAAAATACAAAAATTGAATGAGTTTTATGGCTATATTCATGCAACTATCTTTGAAGAAGTAGCTTATTGGCGAAAAAGCAAATCATATCCATAATTGGTTTGTTCAAAACCTTCAAGATGGAGTGGATGAATGCCAATATGTCTTTGTTGAAGAAAAATGATTTGAGAGACTTATTAGCTCTGTGCAATGAAGTGTTCGATAAAAAAAGATGATGTTTTTTTCAAAAGAGAAGTTGCCTTGTGTGGCAGGTTTCTTTTTTTGGAGATGTTGAATACAATGAATTTTTATTATTCTGGTGTTGAAGAAACTATTGAAATGCTAGAGAAAATTTTTGGAATCAACAAATTTTTGAAGAAGAATTTGTTCTCTACACGTCATCATGGTAATTTAGCAATTCAGAAATAAAACTCAGAAAGGACCAAATAAATTATGGAAGATATTAAAATTATAGAAATCTACTTTTGCGATGCATGGAGAACACATCATTCTATGGGGTTACAAGATATTTATTCAAGCCTTGACCCTGAGATGTTTAATAAAGCAGCAGAAAAAAATTCTTGAGGGTATTGATGTTGAAGAAGATAATCTTTCTACATCATTAAAAAGAAACTATTTTAGAGTTTTCAAAAAACCAAATCAAAAGATTTGGCTGAAGAAATATTTGATGCTGCGGCAGAACAAGAAATTCCTTATGTAGAGATAAAAGTTTTAACTCTACATGAAAACGGAATTGTAGATTTTTTTAAATTAAAAAAATAATAAAAAAAGGAGAAAAAAATATGATTACAATGACTACTTATCCAACTAAATCTATTCAAGAATGGGGGATTTTTTTATTGCAGATTTTCTGCAAGGTCCTATTTCAACAAATGGTAATAATGAAAACAATTCAAATGTTATCTTTAATCTTGAAGATGATTATATTGTTTTTTTGAAGGGCTTCGATTTGATCGAAGCTCAGAAGATTATTTCAATGAGTTGAACCAGGAAGAAGTTGATTTTTGTTTTTAGTAGCAAAAAAATTAATAATAGTGTTTTTTTATAGCAAAGGTTTGAAGGATATTGTTATTTATAACATTTTCAATAATCGCATGAAAAACATTATTGAAAACAATCGCCTCAACATTTGTTGTTGAATCTTTTGAAGATTGGTTAAATGACATGGAAAAATACGGATTGGGACTATTATGGAACTGATCCAATTTCATGGGTCCTATCTTTAATGCGCATGACAAATTCAGAAATTTTGGCGGAATTGAAAAAATACGCTAAAGACAATGAGTCAGAAGCATATGAAAAAGGATTCCTTCCAGACAACGAAGGTGTAGACGTAAGAGAGTGGTCAAGCACTCTTTATGACTATTTCATCAAAGAATGAGGAGAATAGGCGATGATAACGGACAAAAAAAGAATTATTGGCAATTGTTTTGCAAGATGGACCTGGAGAAACAGGTGGTGTTTCATATTTAGGTGAGACTCTTCAAAATTTTTTAGAAGAAGCTAACTTAATGCATTTGCTAGATGAGGAAAATCCTCTAGCAAGAATAAATGAAGCTTTAATTGAATGTGGAATTGAGCCAATAAAAAATAAAAATAAAAAGGAGAAAAAATGAAAGAAGTAAAAAAACTATTGAAAAAAATTGGAAGGCACTTTTGTATATGATATCGCTAAAGGTCAATATGATTTATTGGTATCTACTAAAGCTACAAAAAGAGCAAATTGAACGCTTTGAGGATGATCTTCGTGGCGTTATTGCTATTTACAATAGTAAATAAGAAAGAGGAAATGAAATGACTAATTGGATAAATACAAGTTTAGTGATTAAAGGAGATGATAACAAACTAAAAGAGTTAAAAACTATATTTATTTGAAATGTTTGAAGATTCAAAGATTGAAAAATGATTTTGGACGAACTTGGTTAGGGTCATCTTGCTTATAATTATTATAAGAAAAAAAGGAATGACTGAAGAAGAAGCTAAAAGAAAAACGCTATTCATTATAGCGATCTGTTTTCATGTCGTGGCTATTTAAAAGATTCAAATATTGAATTGGATCTTAATTTGTTTGACGATGATGTAAAAGGCGAACTCAGTTTCTCAACGGAGACAAGAGGAGATTCTTCAGCTCATTTATTTGAATTAGTATTGCAACAATCAGGGTTTACTGATTGTAAGCTATACTGGTTGATTATTTCAGATGATTTTTGCTTGGATGGAAACCAATGATGTTGAAAGTGTTGTTTTTAAGGATGAGCGTTATTACGTTGATCACGAAGGAGATGATGCAGCAATTGAATTAGTCGAAGATTCATCTTTTTATTCTGAAAAAGACGCTAAACCTGTATTTGAGAAAAATTATTACTTCATCATATATAGATGAAGATATTCGCTTAACCGAACAGGAAGCTAAAAAGTTTAAATGCTGAAGAGCTATTCTTAAGGTTAGAGGATGCTGAATTTTTATGATGAAGATGATAATGATTTTTACTTTGTGGTTAGAAAAAGTTGAGGTGGCAGCATGAAAAAGTTAAGTGATTATGAACGTTATCAATTAGAATGGATGATCTCACATGGGTATTCTATTTTAGATTTGATTAAAGAGTTAGAATCTTATTTTGATGCTGAAACTTACCTCGAAAAAGAAAAATAGACCTACAACAAGCTTTTTAATGATTGGGAGTTGGATTCAGGTTTCAATGGTTCAATTTATGCTTGTGAGGAAGAGTTTCTTTCACTTGAAAACTAATCTTATAAGTATAAAATCAGCCTAAATAATAGAATTATATTTTAAGAAAGTATATTAGTTGTAAGAGTCATAACAATAGTTATGGCTCTTTTTTTTGCCTTCTCACGCGCTTCAGCATTACTTCTTAAATTTCCCTAACTACTTTTATCACAACACGCCAGGGACCCCAAAAATAAGCCTCTGAGAACTATATGCACTCCTAATTACCTATTTGTGTGCAGATCAGGTAAAAGTTGGTAAATAAAGCTTATACATGATACAATATGCTTGGGCTAAAAAAACTTATTTGAATAGACAAATAAAGTAGTAGTGCTATATAAAAATTGATTAGAGGTACTGTGATGATATTAGGGGTGCTATTTAAGTCTGTAAAAAGCAGCTACTTGTATACCAATGAAAGTAGGGGAAGGGATTATCTCTTATGTGGGCATACTTATAGAGCTATGCGCTTAACTTCTCGAATTTGTCCTCATTGCAAAGGGAAGATTTGTAGAGAGACTATTGATGAATTGGAAGATTATTGATATTAAAAAAATAAAAAGTTTACAATTTGAAATTCATTAATAAAAATAATAAAAAAAGAAGAAGTAGTTTTTAAGCTACTTCTTTACTTTAATCGAATTATTTTTATTTTAATTAATGTAAAGGGGGATATTATTTAAAAAAAGTGATAACAAAAATTTTTATGCTCTTCTTTTTTTCACACCTTTATTAAATGCTGATTGCATTTGAGCTAGATGATAACCTGCTAATTGATTATCTTTCACTACAGCTTGTATTTCTAGCGTATAAGGAGTGCCATCTAGTTCAATAGTAAGAATGACACAATATCCTTTTTAACATAATGGATGTAACTACCACACAATGGTGCATCTTATTTCCTTCTCTAATCAGTTCAATTGGTCTTGATAAGTATCTAAACGAATTATCTCGTTTTTTTAACTGCTTTTTATTAAAGGTTTATATTCATCATAAACTTCAAATGGTTGAAGGACAGAGTGTTTATCTTTCAATGCTTTATTTCGGATAGATGCATACAGCTTATCATGATTTTCTTCTAGCTTTCTCATTGATGAGAAATTGATGTTGAGTTTTCTTCGTCTTCCTCTACACATTCGAAAAATAATCTCTAGCGATAAGGTAGCTATTTTCGTTTTGAATATTGAAATAACCACTTTCTTCGCCTTGCTTTATAAGCTGATCATATACTTGGATAGTATCTAAAAATGAATAAGCAAATGTAAAAAGTTCTGTAATTCTGAAATGAAAAAGGAGTGCTTTTTAGCTGGAGCAATGAAACGTCCTTTTTCTCGGAACCATTTTACAAAGTTCGCAAAGCTTCTATCATTAAATTCAGTTGCAGCTTTTAATTAAAGTGTAAGCTTCAGTAATATTAAATTTGTTTACGTTTACGATATTTTTCTAGCTTTTTGCATTTTTTTCAAGTGCTTTTGTAAGATTTCCTTTTTAGACAGTCCATCTCTTTGAGCTCTCAACAAGTCTCCATAAGTGATAGTAGTGGGGAGGTCCACTTTTTTTATCTCTTTCAAAAATCTTCTACTAGGTAGAACAAGGGCATCCCCTTAAATATTGTATGATTTAAGCCAGTAGCTCCAAACCCTTCAAATCCCAATCGAACATCTTTAGAAAAAAAGTATTGTACATGCCCTTTTTAAAAACAAGATCTAAGCTTTCATAATGCAACATTTGTTCATTGACTTGCTTGAAAGCTAACTTCCAAGCCCCAGATCCACTGCTAGATTTATAGAAAAAAATTAGAAGAGATGATTGTCTTTAAAAATTAAGAAAGTAGAATGAACTTCAACTATTAAAGCTTTTTAAACTTTCTTTACTTTCTTTATCTACAGGAACAATCTTAGTAAATTTTTTTCCATCCCTTGTAGTTTTTCAGATATTCTTTTTTTCTTTTTGTAAGTAATTTTCTATACTTAAATAGCCTTCATCATTATAAACAAAAGCATAACGATAAAAACCATCTGCGTTTCTATCGAAATAATAGAAATTGTAGAAGCAAGTTTTATCAAAGTTATCTTTATTGACAATATTTTTCTTCTTTTTTTATCAAGAAAAATTTTTGAATAGTTCCTGATTAACAATTATTGTTTTTTTGTTTGTTCTTTTTGTTCCATAAGCTTTATTATATCAAGGTTTGTTGAAGTAGTAAAAGAAAAATGCACTTTTTCTTATATATGACTTTTTGTTTTTTTAATGAAGTTTAGCTATTTTTTTGTTGATAAAGCTTTATTCAATCTTTTAAAAAATGATATAATATTTTTAAACTATGTCTAACATAGAATAAGTTAAAAGGAAGAGCTTTTATGTTCATAAAAAGATAAGCGAGAGAAATTTTCTTTTCGTAAGTATAAAGATGGAAAAAAATAATCTTATAGTTATTTACACATTAAGGTGCAACATGGAAGATAAAAAAATATTAAAAAAACAAACCTAAAAAAACAAAACCAACAAAAAAAGAAAAAGCCAAAAAAAGAAAAAAATTTTGTTATTAAAGGTGAAAAAAATTATTCTAAAAAAAGAAATAAATACGGAGCTAAAATTAGACCCAATATTAAAGGGATAAGTAAAGCTGCTAGAAGACAAACTTTGAATAATTTTGATAAGAAAAGAATTAGAAAAAAGCCAGAAGATCTTTTAGAAAAAAATTTTTAAACCAAAATGTTATGAAACATGCGAAGTTAAAGGATTTAGCTTTGCGACATGCTAAAAAATGTTTCTACAGATCCTATTATGAACGGACCTTACGCACTATATTTGCGAGTATCCTTGAAGGAATATCCAGAAGCCAAAGAAGACCGTATATCACGTTTGATTGTTAATTACCTTCGTCATATGGTAATTGATTATGATGAAAGATGCTTTTACGCATCTATTAAAAAATTATTCATTGCCTTATTTTTGATGAACTTTTACAAAATAGCTTTTAAAAAGAAATTGTTCGTTGCTACCCCAAATACAAATATGCTTATGATTTTGGTTTAAAAACAAAAAAAGAGATTGGGAAATTACGCAAAAAAACTAAAAAAAGTCTATTTTATTTCCTGGAATTAAGACAGGCAAGATATTTGGAATAGCTGCTGCGTTAAAAACAAAAACGAGATTATAAAAGATTGCCTTATTGATGACGACGATTAAAAAAAGCAGCAGTAATGCTGCTTTTTTTAATGCTGATTTTTAGTTGTTATTTTCAATAATTTGACACGCTCTTTTTACCATGTATTCCGTTAATCCAGAGTGTTTTTCACTGTCCCCATTAAACATAGTTAGTAGTAGATGAGAAGAAAGGTTATAGTTATTGTAGTCAAAAGTCTCGTCATCTAAAAATAAGAAAGTTATTAATTTTGTTATTTTTTTAACATAATTAGCGATATCCAAAGCTCTATGGTCATTAGGAGTGTCTGGAAGGGTATCATTTATCTTTAGACGATATTTTTTTAAGGAGAGCAAGGAGAGTCTTTGTAGAGTTGTTGGTAGCCCTAAACCCTAAAAATGTACAATTCAAATTATATCTCCATGTAGAAGTTAAAAACTATTTTTTTGATTTAGTGCGCTTAACAATTTCAGCAAGATAAACCAATCTAAATTCATCAATAGCAACATTTTTGTCTAGAGTAAGACGTATTTAAAACTCCATCGATGTCTAAAAAAATAATTTTTCATAGTTTAATTATATCAAAGAAAAAAATTCGTATAATTATAGTTATGCGAAAATAGAATTGACTTTTTGCTACTGCTATGGTATAATTAGATATCATTTAGTATGGGATATTTGGGAGGCTTATCAAGAAGAATGAAATCGAATTAACTAAAAAAATTGAATATCTTATTTTTTTAAAGCATACTGAAAAAAATAGGTGTTAGTGGATGTCGTGAGGTTAAAATAGGTACTCTCAAAACAAGAGAGTTTCTTACAGGAGATGAGGAGTTTGTAGATTTCATGACAATCACATCTGACGGTGAGATTACTTGTTACGAAATTAAGTCCTCAGTGAATGATCTAAAATCCTCTGCGCGACTTAGTTTTATGGGACATAGGAACTTCTTAGTTCTACCTAATGATTTGTACAGACAAGTTGAATCACAACGTTGGTTTTTAGGAAAATTAGAAAAATCACTCTATCGGAGTGATAGCTGTTGATGACACTAACAAACTTCAAATTGTCAAAAAAATGCAAAAAGAAAGCTTCCAATAGGAACTCAAGTGCTACTACTTGAGTCATTTGCTCGTTCAGCGGCTAGGGATGCAGGGAAACTTTACAATTTAGAAAACTCTTAATAAAGAAAGAAAAATGCTGAAAGGAAATGATGATGATCAAAAGAGTTGAAATGAAAAAAATAGCTAAAACTAAAAATAACTGAAGCAATGAATGACATTTATAACAGTGATTATTTCAGAAATAAAAAAATTCAAAACTTAATTTTCAAACTTATGCTAATGGTGCATTTCAATGCGAGCTAAGTGAATATGGGTACAATTTAACAATCAAGATCAACCAATCTGGAAATGTTGTTGCTTGCCAAGAAACTCTAATTGACGGCAAATTTGAACGAATTGAGGTCCTTGATGAACAGTTAGAGTATGATGAAAATGATGTTGAAGAAAAACTAACAAACATGTTTGAGTATCTTAAACGTTCAATTTTAGGTTTCCCTGAAAAAGAAATTTTTGAATGATAAAGATTTATTGAGATGGTGAAAAAAATGGATGAAACTACTACTTCTGCTTTTTACCTACATGAGCTTAACTAAAAATTTAAAAAAATAGATAAGGAAAAAAATATGTCACATTCAACTTTATATGGTGTAAACAACAAAAAAAGAAATACAAGAAATACAAACATATCAAAACGGGATGCTTGCTTGCACGCCTGTTTGGGATTATTTGGAAAAGAAATATTTTAACGATACTTTGTCTTTTTCTTCTCCTCAATGTTGGAATTTAAACAGAGAGCAAATGGATTCAGATTCTGAATTTTTTTCACTCTATTATCCACTTTTTGATGGTTATACTATAAAAAGAGAAAAACTTATCTGAAATGGTCGCCTTGTTAGAAGAACAACAAGAGCTTTTTCCACGGTTCACACGTCTTCAAATTTTTTTAAAGATGCACTATCTAATACTCAATTTGATACTTTTTTTACATCGAAGCTACTTCTGTTGCTGACTACGAAGTTTTTTTGTAGAGTATCATTGGGATGAAGAAGAAATGGTTGAGATTAGTGCTCCTACTCTTACTGATAAAATTTGGGATTTGTGGGAAGAGTATAATAAATGAATTTCGTAATATCGCTCACAAAAATAAAGGGGAATATATTTATGATTGAATTTCATAGCGAACAAGCAGGCGGTTATGTGGATTTGGGACTTAAAATGACACCCAAAAAAACAAAAATTATTTGCTGCTTCACTTATTCGAAGCGAGATGATTTTAAGTGCAAGTTCTATTCTTTCAGCAAGAAAAACCGCTGAAGTGTTGCTTCTCCACTTTGGTTTTGACTCTGATTGGGTCAAAGATGAATTTCTTCCGCAATTTGAAGAAGAACTTTGTGAAGAATATAAAAATAAAAAAAGAAAAGGTTTTTTTACCTTTTTCTTTTTACAAATTGTCTTTTAATTTTAAATGTTCTTTTAATTGTTCCATTGTTAAATATCTACTATAAAGCACGTCATTTAATAAGTTTTCTCTTACAAGATTAGAGATAAGTATGAATTTATCAGCAGCATTTTTTTGTTCTTCTAACAAAGTTTTACAATCAAGACATTCCCCAACTTCTACTCTTTTCTTTAGGTTTGTTGATGTAAATTTTTCTTTTTATTAGGAGTTTTTACTAAATAAACCAAGAGTTTCATAATACAGTCCTAGATCAGTTAAGTGTTGCTGTTTACTGTAATCAGTCTCTAAATAATAAAAAAATCGTTAGAGTCTAAAAAACAGTTTGACGAATGAGATCAGAGGAAAAAAATTTTTGTTCAACACGGAAGTCTCTTACTATTGCAAAACAAATATCTAAATTATTAGTTTCAAAAATCAGAGTTATAATCATATTTTTTTAGCTCCAGTTTCTTTTTTTCAAAAAGTACCTAATAACTCTGAGAAAGTTTTTGCCTTTTTAGAATTTCCATTAAAGGTAGATCTAATCGTGTTGTTGCTAATGCATCTTCTAATGAAGTTAGCCACTTTTTCAGACATTTTAGGTATTTCATAGATTATAGCGCAATTAAGGAGCTGTTTAAAATACAACAAACCTTCCCCTTCTTTATTTTTTTATTTGTTTCATCGAAATCAATTTTATAAGTATTTGAAAGTTGACTGTATCCTGGATCATTTTTTTGATTGTAGGCTTTAAAGTTTCTAAAAATCATAAAAAGTATCCCAAAGAATAAAAATAACACACATTTTTTTCCATTCTTATCTAGAGTCTCTATAGCTGATATTCTTTTTTTATTTTGCAATAGAATAGATTCAGCAATAGTTTCCAATTCTTTTTGATGCATATGTAAATTCATTAAACAACCCTCTTTCTATTTAATAACATCTTTCGTGACTATAATGAAATGTTTGACATCGTTTACAATATTCACGTCCTGGAGTAGGTCCAATCTCTGCTTCTTTCAAGAAAGCCCCTATTAGAGCAATAACACCGAAAAAAACATTAAAATAGCAATTAAAAAAAGTGAAATGCAAAAAAAGATGATTAAACCAATAATTCCTATTTTTGATAATAAGTTTAAATAATTCCCACATTTTAAAAAAATTCCTTTTTCTTAACTATAACATAAAGTATGTCATTTAGGTTCTTTAGAGCTCTCTATTCAGGATCAACAACATCTTTAATTCTATCATAGCATTTTTTTATGAATTAAACGATTAGCTCCTTCTCTATCGTAAATGACTTTTTTTCCCAAAGAGTCTACTTTTTTTATAATTTTTTTAAAAATATCTTGTTGCAAATCCAATAGCTTGTCTTTACTTAAAGCTTGAGACACTTCTGCCATCCAAAAAAATTAACTCTCCACATGTTACCCTTCTATCAAAAATCAACAGCACCTTCTTCTAACTTTCTTTTGCAGTAATTTATTAAGTGAGTATATTGGCTGGGGATTTTTTTCTGGTTGGTCAATTCGATAACCAGTCCCTTTTTTTGAATAAAAATTGTTTTGCAGAAGTTCTATCGTAAGAGGAGCTTCTGCATTATTTTTTTGTTTTTAAAAAAATTTGTAAACGGCTTCCATTCTCATGTTCATTTTTTCTATTCCTATATCTTATTTAATTCCTGTAAAGAAAGATGGGCGTACAATAGCTAAAAAAAGCAATTCCAAAGCATACAACGAACAAGCTAATAAATGTTAAAAGCTACTGATAAAAAAAGTAAAAGTAGAATTGGAGTGTTTATATCCATCAGTTTTTCAAACCCCATGCCACAATCAATCCGCAGTTATAAAAAGATGAACGCGTAAATAAAATACGACAATTCTAAACTAGTTTGCGTCACATCTTTACTATCAGACGCGATGTTATAAATGAAATCAGGACCGCTCATTATCATTGAGGGAATAAGACTAAAAAAATAACAAATAATACAAAAATAATTAAATAGAATAGCATTTCTTCTTTTTTTAATTTATTGTAAGCAGTTTTCATTTTATTTTTCCTCCTGCACTTTAACAAATGCAAACAGGTCGTCTTCATATTGGTAGACTTTGTAACGCCCTGATAGAGAGGCAATAACTTCTTCATCTCCCTCAATAACACCCTTATTGCCTGCGACAACATCAAAAGAACCATCAAGAGTTGTTAGATTTTTTTCATAAGGAAACTATTAAAGTACCTTTCATCATCAAAAAAACAGCAATGCGATTAATTTTTGTTTGATACAAAAACAAAGTTTAGCACTAAAGCCATTACTTTTCACTAATAAAGTTCTTTTTGCCCTCCACTTTTTGTTACAGAATGTCCTGAAAAACATATCTCGAATGACATACCATTTACTTTTTATAACGGTAATCCCCAAATAAATCAAAAACATACTGAAGCAATTGCATACAAATTTTTCATCTTGAAGATTATCTGTTAAATTAGGTTTTAAATAACCATTTTTTTAGGATGATAATTCTTTTTAATATCATTTAACACTTGTATTGGGAATCGAGTATCATTCTTGTATTTCAATGGTAGAGCATTTAAAAAAATACTCAATATCACCTTTTTCTTCTAATGGAGTGTTTTTCTTTTTTTCCTTTAATTTATCTGAAAAAGTTGTTTTTATAACTACTATGATCAATAGTGTAACCCCAATCTTCATCAAATGATGTTTGATCAAATTCGACTCCATTCATATCAGCATTTGCAATAGCATCTGCAATTGATTCTAAATAATGAGAATTTGCTTTTTGTTTTTTTCATCATAAGCAACTGAGAATGGTAAATAAATCGTAACCTTAATATCTTTTATTTGTATCAGGATTAACATATCCAAAAATTAATTGGCAAGGTGTGATTACTAATTTGATTAATTGAAATTTGTTTCATGATTTTATTCCTACTTTCTTAAATCTGATACTATTATACTCCAAAAAAAGAGCTAAAGTCAAGAAAAAAAGTATATATAAAGTGATATTTTTTTATAAACATTTTGCAACTTTTTGAGTTTACAAAAACATATACGTTCTGCTATAATACAACTTATAAAACTAGAAAGGAGTTCTTATGTCTAGAAAGATTCATAAAAAGACCTTGTTAAAAAAACAACTACACTGTAAGCGAAGTTGCTAACTTTATGAATATGTCAGCATCCACTATTAGAAATTGGGATAAGAAAAAAATATTGTTCAATTTGAACGCACACCTACTAACATTAGAATACTTCCTAAAAAAACGCTTGGTAAAATTACTGAAAGAATACTGCTTGTACGAAGAAGGTCTAGATAACAATGTAGTGATTAGACTCCAGAAAAAGAGCGAGAATACTACTATAACCGAAAAACGATAAAGAGCTAACTTTACTAATAGAAAAAGCATCTCGACAGCAGTAATCCTCAAGATAGATTAGCTTTAGATGCTTTATTTAGTAAGTTGCTAGCTAAGGAAGTGTTGTATGTGGTTACGCCTGATTATTCTTTGTTAGGACCAAGAGGTTCTGTATACCTTCCTAAGATTCTTGATATTTTAGGAATTGAGCTAAGAATTGAGGAGAACTCTTAAAAAAAGCATGGGAACAAAAACACAAAAACAACAAATAAAAGAAAGGCTTAAGGAGCTTACAGGGACACTTCCCATTACTGGGTGTGGGTATGAAGAGTTAAATTTTCAAACCCCAATTATGGGCGTGGAAGACTTTTTACTTTATTTAGATCCATACGGTTATAGTTGTGAATGTTTAATAACATTAGACGGAAGAATCATTCCTGCTGAACCAGGACACCAAATGGTGTTGTTAAGTTTAATCAATTTTTCTTGAAAAAGAAAAGAGACTGACTATTCTGTAACATGGTTTTTTTGAAGAGCTACTACTTTTATCCCAAGCTGTTGTTGTATATAATAACTTTCAAAAAAACTTACTATCCGCCAAATGAAGAACAATTGAAAATTCTAAAAAGCTTTAGAAGCTGCGGAAAAAATTAACATTGATATTGAAACTTATGTCGATTCTCGTTCAAGAGACTATTTTATTCGTGAATCTAAGATTGCACAAGAAAGAATTGAAATTTAGAAAAAGGAAAAATATGAAAAACGATAAAAAGAGAAAAAAATTAAAGGTTTATTTCAAGATATTCTTACCACTCCAATTGAAGAGCAAATCAGGGTAAAAAGAATGTCAACTACAAGAAAAAAAGACGATGCAACTTATTTTAAAGTAGTTGTTTCTTATAAAGAGCATGACTTTCAAGCGATTATTAGAGAAAATGTAGATGAATTTACTGTTAATTCAATTGTGGTTTTATCGAAAATTTGCATCCTACTTTAAGCCAAGCGAAGAAATGACACAAGCTCCTATTGTCTCTACTGAGTCAATCAAATTAATCTCATTACAATCCATTGAAAAACTTCAAATTTGATTTGCAGAAATTTAAAAGCTATTTTGCGACAAGATGCTTCATTCTGAAATTACATTTGTTGAATGTTCTCCAAAAAGGGAATATAGCTCAAAAATTGGTAATGAACAGAAAGGGGGTAGGTAAAAATAAAATGAAAGAACTACTTCTATCTTTATCTCACTTTACATTGATAAATCTAGGAATTTTATTTTTCTCCTTATTTATTGGAATCATTTTGATTGTACTTTTGTTAACAGCTACTTCTATCAAATCTAGAGCTTTTTAGCTTGATTGGTCTAGTAATGACTGTAGGTATGATCATTTTTGCAAACAAGCAAAAACGCCAGTCAAATTCAGCAAGCTATTGAAAAATCATGACTATAGCGCAAAAAAAGAATTGGGAATGTTTTATCTATCACTAGTGATTTCAAAGCTATTTCAAATGATAGATTAGAAATTTTTTTGATGAGACAACAGAAACAATATCTGTAAAAAAAGAAAAACAAGATTTTTTTATTATTAATAAATCTGATTTAAAAAGACAATTAATAGAAAAGAATAGAAAAGAGGAAAAAAACATGTCAAAAAAATTGATTACTATGATCGGAGTTCCTGTTGGAATTATACTTATCAGCATTATGATGCTGACAGGTTCGTACAATGGACTTGTTAGTAAAGATGAGTCTGTAAAACAAGCTAACTCTAAGATTGAAGTTGCACTTCAACGTAGGGCTGACTTAATCCCTAACGTTGTAAATTCTGTAAAAGGTTATATGAAACATGAAGAAGACATCTTTACAAAAAATTGCAGATGCTCGTTCTAAAAATTGGTTCAGGAAATAAAGAAACTAAAAAATGAAGGAGAAAGCGAATTAACTTCTGCTATTTCTCGCTTGTTAGTGGTTCAAGAGAACTATCCTGAGCTAAAAGCTGATACACAAGTCTCTTCTTTAATGTCAGAACTTGAAGGAACTGAGAATCGTTTGTTTATTGCGCGTAAAGATTACAATGATACAGCAACAGAATACAATAAAGCTATTAGACGTTTCCCTACAAATATCATGGCTAACTTATTTGGTTTCCAAAGGGCTGAATTGATTGAAGCTGATAAAGAAGCTAAAGTTGCTCCTAAAGTAAATTTAACCGACTAACTTTTACTTTAATGCCCTCTATGAAAAACTTAAAAAAATAAAGAGGTACACGCTTATGAAAAAAACTACTACTTTTACTGTTAGTTCCTTTTATGTTTTTCTTTAGCCCTGCTCATGCAGAGACTACCATTCCTGATAGACCTTCAAACGGCATCTATGATCCGCAACATTATCTTTCAGAAAAGGTAAGTAACGAATTAAGCAATTTCAATTCAAATTCTGACACTCAAATTGGCATCTACATTGTAGATACTTTGGATGGAAAAAAACATTGAAGAACAAGCGAATGAAATTGCTAGAGCATGGAAAAATTGGATATGCTGATACAAATAAAGGTGCATTAATAGCAATAGCAATTAATGATAGGAAATTCCGAATCGAAACATCAAATGAGCTTTCTACGATTTTGACAGATTCTAAAAGCAAATGAAATCTTAAATTCTTCTAAGTCTTATATGAAAAAAATCAAGATTATGATGGTGCAATCATTCATATGATTGATGAAATTAAAGATGTAGTTACTCCAAAAAAACAGAGGAACAAATTAAGCATGAAGAAGAACAATATGAAAATTTTCAAACAAAAGTTGGATTTTCTCTAGCATTTGTTTTATCCTGTTTCTTAATTGTAATTGTCACTCTATTTAGCCTTCCGACTTCTAGGCGTTTAAATTATTTAAAGCGGTCAAAATATGATTACAAAGGCTCTGATAAATTAACCCCAAACGATTATTATTTTCAAGAGAATAAAACGTGGACCTATGAACGTAAACAGCTCTTTTGGAAAGAGCTAAATAAAAAAAGATCACAATACGATTACATAGGGCTTGATAGATTATGCCCAGGAATGTCGTCATTTATCATGAATGATTCATGGACTCATGAAAGGGTCGATGAATACAAGAAAAGAATAAAGGAAGCTGAACAAAGAGATAGAGAAGATCGATTAAAAACGCTCTGACTATAATTACAAAGGGAAAAAAATAAACTTTATCCGAATGATTTAAAATTTATTGAAAAATCCAACTTGGACAGCTCTTCTTATATCTGAATATCTAGAATCACAACGTAGTTCTCACTATTCAAGTGGTTATAGTTCTAGTAGTGGTTATAGCTCTAGTAGTTCTTCTTCATACGATTCATCTTCTTCATGGTCTTCAGGTGACTGGGGAGGCGGTGGTTTTGATGGAGGTGGTTCTTCAGGCGGATGGTAATTAGTAAACGAAAGGAAAAAAAGTATGAAATATTATTGGTTAATTTTTGGAGTTTTATGGATTGTTTTTAATTTTAAAACGATCACTTATGCGCAAGAGCGATTGACAGAATTAGCTAGCCTTACTAACAAAAAGTTTTTTTAAAAATTTAGCTTAATAACTTTTAAATGGGCATATTTGTCTATCTCGGCATTAGTTCCTCCTGCAAGCTTTTGGCTTTTTAGGTGGAGAAATTATAAAAATCTATTGTTATTTTTTTAGTTGGATTTTAGCGACTTTTTGGAGTGTTAAAAATGCTATCTCTATCAAGAAAAAAAGTCTTTACTTCCAAGGGTTGAAGGAAAAAACAACTAGCAGAAAAATATTGTTCCTCCAAAGTCAGATACCCCTCAACAAATTGTTCTATTAGCATTTAGTAAAAATTGGGTCCAGGTCTATTATGACACCTATGATGCTCCTGATTTGTCAGATAAAGAACGCGAAGAAAAACTGGATTAATGTTAAAAAAATTCATGGAATACTCAAAAAAATGATATTGTTGTAGATGATCGTGTTGAAGAAATTGAAGGGTTAGTATGTGCTGTAATGACTATCCCTCTATGGGAATCTCTTCAGAAACTTTCATTCAAGCCAAACAACAATAAAAATTACATGGAGAAAAAGATTTATACGATATTTATTTTTGAAGAATTAGATAAAGCGAAAAAGGAAATCAAATATAGAATAAGGAAAAAGGGAGTCGCGCTCCCTTTTTTTAGATGAGGCAGATGAGTATGCTACAGTGTACGGCAAAAGAATATATCAAAAAAAGAATAGCTACAATAAAAAGAGAGTGCAAACTCTCTCTTTATTTACAGTGATACATAGTTCTCAAAAATCTAGACTTCAAAAAAATGAAGTTACCAACATTACTAAAGCGCTACAACCACCAATAGCTGCTACCATAATAAACACTGTTTTAAAAATAGACTTGGTTGCTATTTCTTCTTTATCAGCTTCTTCATCAGTAGTTTCTTGTGTGTTTGACGGAACTACGTGTGAGTGAGAATGGTTGTACAAAGGGTAGTAGAATAATTGATTAATTGCTGAATTTCCTCTGTAAAAAGGAGGGATTGGGGTGCTATTTCTAACATCTGCTTCTTTGTTGATGGAGTTCCAGCTGGATACTGGAGTTCCTACTGAGCTAGCTCTGGAAGCTGCCTTAGCTGAAGGTGTTTTCCCACCACCGTTTAATACGCTATGGGGACTTGTATAAGAGTGGCTACCACTTTCACTATGACTACCTGATTTAGCGCCACTTCCTCCACTTTTTGAGCCACCACTTTTACCAGCAGAGCCAGATTTCCCTCCACCTCCACTAACATGTGCGCCTCCGCCATGACTACCAGCATGTCCTCCATGCCCTCCCCCATGACCACCTCCGTGTCCACCGCCATGTCCTCCTCCTTTAGCTAGAGCTGCACTAGGAGCAATTAACAATAATAAACAACAAGCAACAAACATTTTCTTCGCATTTTTCATGATGAATACCTCTTTATTTTTTTCCTTTTAGCTATATTTCTTTTTTTGTCAAATCTTTCTATTTAGCCAAGCTTTTTTTCAAGCTTGATTAAGTTTTTTTCTTCTAAAATCCAAGCCAATATTTTAGGATCTTTTAGATTTTGAAGCCTCTTATAAACCTCAATCACTGACAAAGTGATTTTTATAAGCGATTTCTTCTCGTTGATAAACAATCAGTTTCTTTCTAATATCTTCAGGAACTAGCTCAAATCCCTCTTTAACCAGCTCAAAAACCATTGTCCTTTAATAAAAGTTCGAAGCTATCGCCTTCTTTCATATCGAGTGTATCAATATGTTTTTTTAGGTAAACGAATAGCGAGGCTTCCGCCCCATGATTTTAGAGTTACCTTCATATATTTCTCCTTTCTATTTTTTTGTTATACAGTTTTTAACTTTATATGGTCAATTATATCATAAAAGTATATACAAATCAAGTTAAAGTATATATATTTTTAAACAAAAAAAGTATATATTTTTAAATATAAAGTATATATTTTCAATTACAAACACTTATTGACTAAATTGAGTTTTTTTGTGCTATAATATCTCTTAAAAATAGACAGTGATTTAACGAATTTAAAAAAAGGGTTTTAAGTGTTTTATGAAGAAAAAAAGAAACGAGAAAAATGTTTTTTTGCAGGGTTCAGTTTTTTTAGATGGGAAAAAAAGAAGGTTTATCAGTTCCCGAATGATTTGCGAGAAGCTATGCTACAATCTTACAAAGATGAAGAGTTAACGGGGATTTTAAAAGGAGCTTTAATTAACGTTCCTACTTCTGCTTACAAAAACAATCATGCTGACTTGCATTTAGCCAAGATCCTTTCTGTTTTTGTAGAGGAAAAAAGAAAGACGTTGGCGGACTAGAGGTCAATTCTTAACAAAAGACTCCTGGACAAATAAACTATCTCTTTCTCAGGTTAAATTTTTGCTTCATGACCACAACTTTAGAAATAAATGCCGAATTTTGTCAGACTTATTCAAATGGAGGCATAGGGATAAAAGTAATTATTTAGGGGCTTTGCTATGGCACAAAAACAAACAAGCAAGATAGTAAATGCTGTTATTGAGTATTATCTGTTGGAATATGGAGCAATGGCAACTTTGATTTCACCAAGTAAAGATGCGGACTTAGTGTGCAATGTTGCTGATAGAGTCTACAAAAGGCTCTTTTAGGCGAAATGTTGTGTATGGCAAAGGAGAATACTTCCATCAGCATTTGGCGGAGATTGAGGATGCTTTAAAAAGAAGCTCTTTATTTAAAGATATTCCTAACAAAGAGGGAGAAAGTCCCAGCTTTAGATATGTCGGAGGAAAACAAGTTTTATGAGTTCATACATTCTATTAGATATTAACGGTACAGTAGGTACAGATGTCCCAGACCTTTTAGAAAAAAATTAGAAAACCCTGATAACCTTATTTGGGTAGAAAAAGTTGAAGCTCATGTGAAGCTATCCACTTTAAAAAGGATAAAAAGAGATGAGTAAAAAAATATCAAGCTACTGTCCTATGGGCTAGCTTGCGCGCAGACGACTCTCTTTGTTTGAATGAACTAGTTGATGTTGATTGGGATTGGCTAGACTTAAATGCAGTCATAGACCGTTCAAATACATGGACAAAAAAACAGCTCCTATTGCAAAAATTCGTAAAAAGATCACGAAGGGGATACTATTATTTTTTTGTGATGACATGTTGCTTGTAGGGGATGCTTATAGCGAAATAAAGAGTGATGCTCCTCAAGTTCACACCATTATCCCTTCTACTACTGTTGGCTTAACAAATGACCAGTTAGATGAAATAGAATCCATTTTACAACAGGCTAAAAAAAGGATAATGAATGACAAAAAAATCAATTACCAAGAATAGAAAAATATCCCCTTACTAGCGAAACCTATTCTTCACTACAGTATCTTTGGTGTCGCTCCTAGAGAAATCATGGGCGAACAAGCTTGGAGAGAAACAAAGAAAACTGTTCAAGCACGCGCCAATCACAACTGTGAAATCTGTGGGCGTTATGTACCTCATACTTCAGCAACTAACGATTGGCTGCATACTCATGAAGTCTATGATGTGGATCACGCGCATCGAGAGTACACATTCTCGCGATTTATCGGTATTTGCGCAGAGTGCCACTATTATATTCACCAGGGCTACTTATTCAACCTGTTTACTCAGGGAGAAATTAGTGAAGAATACCTAAAAGAGATTGTTGATAAGGGAGATAAATTGTTACGTAGTATGGCTTTGAAAAAAAGCGTAAATGTGACGATATCAAAGCCTTATACTCTCTTATATAACGGAGAGCGTTATATAAATGATTTCTATCCTGAAATAGCTTTGAAATTACATTCTAAAGGGGTTCATATCTTACCGTGTGAGTCTTCTTTAAAGAAACTGCCTGAGCAATTCTATTATAAGCGTAAAGGATAAATAGTCTCAGTAATAAACAACTAAAAAAATAAAAAAAGAACAGATAATAGAAAGGGGTGTCTTGTGGCATTAGAGTACAGATTAGAAAGTAAAGATAAAAAAACTTAAAACTATTAACGAATTTATTAGATCAGCTCCCTGATTACGTTACAACCTTTATTAATGTAAATGAGGTAACGAAGTCGGATAATACCTTGCTGTCTTATACTCGTGATTTACTAGAGTTTTTTTACAATACTTAAAAAGAAATTACAGAGTCTTTAAAAAGAGACTGATTTAGAAGCTATTGAGATTTCTTTATTTGAATCCTTGTCTAAGGTTGATATAAAAAGAATACGAAAGATACTTATCAAAAAAACAAGAAAAGCTATCTAATGCATCTATTAAGAGAAAGTTATCTTCACTAGCTGCTTTTTTTATAAATACTTAGTAGAGTATCATGGGATAACACAAAATCCTTTACTAAACTATAGTTATCCAAAAGCAGCAACTCAGCCGATTACCTACCTAACCTCAGAGCAAACCCAAGAACTTCTAGACGGGGTAAGAAGAAACGATAAAAAACTAATAGAGAAAGCGACTGGTCGTTTTACTAAAGACAAAGAGCCTATTATGGAATTAGTTCCTGTTGATATGACTCCTTTAGAAAAGCTTCAGAAAGAGTATACTACTTCTAGAGATTATGCTCTACTTGTTTTATTCTTAGGCACTGGGCTGCGCGTGAGTGAATTAGTGGGAATTGATTTAAAGGATATTAACTTTGAAGAACAATATGTATCAGTTGTTCGAAAAGGGAAGGGAATGTCTGTAGACAGAGTGTACTTTGGAGACGAAGTGAAAAGAGCTCTTCAAGAGTATTTAAACGGTATGGAGATCCCCATGGAGAAGGTAGCTGAATATCCGCCCTCTATGCTCTCATTTTGCGCCAATAACGCGTCTAATGAGAATTACGTGGAATTAGCCCAGTCTGATTTTAATCGCTCTGACGAGCGTTTTAAGAGGGATTTAGAAGCTGTGTGTAAAGCAATGAGGAATCCTGGTCGCGCTGGTTTTAATCCTGCCTATGGAGAGGATGCTTTATTCCTATCTTCTAAAGGGACACGCCTATCTGTTCGTCTAGTGGAGATGATTATTAAAGAGAAAGTTCTTACTTATCTACCTAACCTTAAAGATAAGGATAAAATTTCTCCCCATAAATTACGTTCTACAGCAGCAACCAGACTTTTATCTCAAACAGATAACATTCTTCTTGTATCTAAAATTTTAGGACACGCTTCTCCTGCTGTTACAGCTAAACACTATGCTGAACTTCAGGATAAAAAAGAAAAAGTTCAATTAGCATCCCTAGATATTTCTAATTGGTAAAATCTTATAAACCACAAAAGGCGGTGATGCGATTGGATGAAATGGATCAGCAACTACATTAAGAAAGGTACTAACAATGGATGTTTATAATGCTACGTTGGTAATACTCATCGTATTTGTCACTACTTCCTTTATACTGATCACATGGCTATCTCTTTTTATCCACGATAAATTGTTTAAAGGAAAAACGACACAAAAAAAATATAAAACATTAAGAAGGAACTTAAAGAAATGAAATTTTACGCAGTAGCTAAAGGGGTTCAACCAGGTATTTACACTAGCTGGTCAGAATGTGAAAAACAAGTAAAAGGCTTTAAAGGAGCCTTATACCGCTCTTTTACAAATAAAGAAGAAGCTCAAACCTACCTTGATCAAATGATTGACGCAGAGCGTAAAGCAAATGCTGTTGTCGAAGGCAAGGGGTGGGAAGTTTATGTGGATGGATCTTACTCTCCAGAAGTTGAGAATTATGCCGCAGGTGCTGTCATCCTTAAAGATGGGCATATCGTAGAAGAAATCTGCCTACTTGGGCAAAAACCCAGCTTTAGCAAAAAGAAATGGAACAAAGTAAAGACTTCTCTTCAGCTCGCAATGTGGCTGGAGAATGTCTTGGTATGGTTCAAGCTCTTAAGTATGTTTTGGAGCAGGATGAAGAGAAGGCTGTTGTCGCTTATTATGATTATCTCGGACTGAGCGCGTGGTTAGATGGCTCTTGGAAAGTAGAATCTGATACTGCCATTGAATATTCACGTCAAATGGAATCTTTACTTAAAGAGTTAGACGTTACTTTTTGTTAAAGTTGAAGCTCATACTGGAGTAAAAATATAATGAACGTGCAGATCAATTAGCAAAAAGAAGCTCTAGGGATTTTAGCTTAAAAATCTTTAGGGCTTAATTAAATATAAAAAAAGATATGACAATACTAAATAACGAAATTATAAATAAAAAAATTGCTTATGTAGCAACTAATACAGAAGCTCTTTTCACTACTTCAACACTTAGCTAAAGATAGTGAGGGGAAATTGACTATTATGATTTAAAGAATGTTGTAGAAAAAAAGCCCTGATTCAATTATTGAAAAAGCTTGTTGAATTTGAAATGGTAGAACAAAGTAATAAAAAGAGCTTATGGATATACTAAAGAACATTCCTTATATAGTTCAATCTACAGTATCACGGATTATGGCTTTAATTTTATTAAAAACTATGAAGCTCTCTATAATACAAGTGATGAAAACCATATTGTTCAATTATCCAAAGGAGACTTTGAAAAAAATTTGTTAAAAATGCTTCATGTCTTTATTAATAGTGATGATGACATTTCTGTTCGTGAAGCTTATGAGTTTATATTTGGGATTAATTCAAAAAAACACTAACTTTTTTTCAATATAAGTAGAAATAAGTTTTTAACTATGTATCGAAAACTTGTTGCTTTAAAAAAAGCTATTTTTGTTGCAGTTACTGTTGACTCTTATAAAAAAATATTATCAAAGACTTTGAAAAAGCAAGTTATTGAGTTTAGCGATGTAGTTAAAGAGATTTTTTTGAAACTTTAAGAATTAGCGAGCAAGATATTAGAGCTAGTTTAAAAAGATTACTTAAAGAAGCTGAAGGTGGTAACAGACAATCAGACTTTTATCACAAAAAGAGCAAAAATTAGTTTTTTTGGAACGAATATGGTTGAAGGTGACGATAGTGAGAAACATATTCAATTTGTTGTAGTAGATTTCTGCAAAGAAGTTTTTAGAAGATAAGATATCTGGCACTTACACTAATATTGGTCTTAAAAATCTTAAAAGCTGTCTGGTGAAAATTTCAAATCAATTATCTGAATTAAAAAAACAAATGAGCAGAAAAAGCTGAGTGTATTGCGTTAGCTCATAAAATAGCATCTCTTCCTCTAGAAGAGGCACGTGAACTTTTAACTGAAATGCTGCCTAACCGCACCTTGCATTATGTTACAGAGAGTGAATATGCTGTTTTTAACGGAAATATATTAGAAGTTAAACTTCCAGATCTTCAAAAAGCAAGATAAAAAGCCAAAAAGAAACCCCAATGGACTTAAAAAGCAATTAAGTTGATGGATATGATGGATAAACGTGAAGAAGCTCAGCAGAAATTAAAAAGAACTTGAGCAAATTAATAAAATTTTTGGAATGGAGTCAAAATGGTTCTAATTCAGTATTAGACCATAATAGCTACAAGCTAGTTAAAAAAAGCATTTCTCAAATCGAAACCGATCATAAAGAGCGTAAAAAAATAGAGAAAGAAAAAGTACACTCTTTTAGCTAGAAGAACAGAGTCTCAGGATGATTTTATTCTTCGTGGAAAAAAAGTGGGAGAAAACAAAAATTAGAAAAATCTATTTACAAGAATCAAGGAGTGACATTTTATACCAATGGGAACATACAAAAAACAGATTAAAGTCTACACCGAACGTATCGATAGAATTACTGCAAGAATTGCTGAGCAAGAATCAAATTACTCCTAGTTCTAAACATTATGACAAGTTGCACAACCATTTTAATAAATACAATTTGTCTATTCATAAAACTACAGGGTTGCAATTAATTCAAACAGGAGATTTCTTTTAAACTGCAAATTCCACCAAGGGAGAAAGTTTCGATTACTAAAAAAACGATACAACTACTACTTATCAAATGTATTTATTAATTGCTGCTTACCTGATTACAAAACAATTTAATGAACCATTTCGACAGTCTGATCTATATGATGAGATCCAAGGAGAAATTCGCGATATTCCTGAAAAAAAGAAAAAAAGAGCATGTTTAGGCAAGTTGTCTCTTACATGATTAATGAAAATATCCTTAAATCAGAAAAAGGAATACGGGGATGATGATGAGTTCGTTGTGTTAAGAAAGGCGAAAGAAGCATATGGCGTTGAAACAAAACCTAATGACATGACCCTTTTCGATTGTCGCTCAAATTGCGAAACATTTGTTTTTAAATCAGACAATGAATAAACTTCATTATAAAGAATTATGGAATCATTGTAGCGATGAGAAATTGATAGAGCACTTTGATAAATTGTCTACCGAAAAACATAGGTTTTAAAACTAGTTTTTTTGACGGAAATATCGTTAGATTACTTAGCAAATCCGATAAAAAAAGGTTTCCCTAACGTTTCAAAAAAATGAGCATAGACTTCTTGTAGACATTTTACCTGATATTCAAAGTGATTTATCAGAAGAAAAACATTACAAGAGTTATGAAAGAATCGAAATTATATAACAATCAAATTAAAAGCTACAGACTTGCTTTAAAAACAATTGAAGAGTTTGACTTGAAAAATATTAAAATAAAAAGGTTAATTGAAAAATGAAGAACAATGAATTAAAAAAATATTAAGAAATTAGGCGTTGCTAACTTCCACACTTACCCATTTGCGGAACTCCCCCAAAAGGGAACGGTATTATCTTAAAAGGAAATAATGGAGCTGGGAAAAACAGTTTTAATGACTTCTCTCTACCCCCATATTTTTCACTATGGATCTATCTAGATCATTAAATTTTTGATCGTTCCGCTGACCGAAAAACCTAAAGATTTTATCAAAAATCCTTCTTATTTTTTTCGCTGTAATTGAAAGTAACGGAGTTCCTTTAACAATTGTCCTAGCTTATCAGAAGAAAAAAAGAAGGTGATTTAGATAAAGAGGCTTTTGTTTATCAAGGGATAATATTCAATTTTTTTGAGAATGACCAAATTATTCCTTTGAATGTTTTTAGAAGGAAATATGCAGCACAACAAATGTATAACACAAAGGGGGTAGGAGCTTATCAAAAAATGGATTGCTGAAAATATTTTTGGCATTTCTTACACTAAATTCCTCAGCAAGCTTAGAATAGAAAGTAAAATCGCTAGCCCGTCTATTATTAACAACGACAAAAAATATCGCATTGATGAGTTGATTGACGAAATTAAAAAGTGTTGCCTATCTTTTAAAGATATTCCTGAAACAAATGAAGCTCTTAATCAGTATTCTGATAAAATGAAGTCTTATGTAGAGCAGGAACACATATTAAAAGGGAAACTTTCGCTTTTAAACACCCTATCTGAAGCCAGGAAGAAACAATCTGATAAAAACTCAGAAAACGTTAAAAAGATTGAACAAATTCAAAGAAAGATGAATGGTGATTTAAATAAAATTGAAAGTGATTTAGAACAAAGTGCATTTTCTTTAAATAGGATGCAAGCTGATAAAGAAGATCTTGAAGCACAAAAACAAACAAAACAATCAGAAAAGGAAGAACTCGAAAAAAAGACAAGAAGAAATAAATCAATATTTCCGTACTCACAACATTGAGGGGATTCTTGAGCAGAAAAAAACGCTCTACAACGAATTGAGAATCAGATAAATCAAAATAACAAGGATTTGAACCAGGTTGATAAAGAGATACAAGATAACACTTTAAGACAATCTCGTTATAGTAACGAAATGGCTCAAATAACCCAAGGGTTGAAATCTTTAGTTGCACCCCCTACTCCTCCTTTTTAAGGAGGAAGACTGAGCAAGCATTGAACAAGAAGCACATGAAAAAAAGAAACTAATCGTAAAAAAATTTAAACGATGCTGAGATTCGATTAAGAGAAAAAAAGAGAAGGCTATTGTAGACAAAAACATCTGAAATTAAAGATGCTGAAACTAAACTTAAAAAAATGCAAAAGAAGAATATAATGAGAATTGTAAAAAAACTTTTTATCTCAATTTAAAAAGCCTAAAATGGAAAAATGAAACGCTTGCGGACTATCGTGAACGAATGTTAGAAGATTTTTGTTAATGCTGATAACAAAACAAAAAAATAAAAGATTGAAGAAAAATGAAAAAGCAATAATTGAAATAGATCAACAACTGAAAGAATTGGAAGAAAAAGCCTATTCAGACTAATTTTATCGCTAACAATGCTCAACCTCTTTTTGAATTAGTTGACTTTAAGGGAAATATCTCTCAAGATGAAAAGGAACGCATTGAAGCCTTATTAAAAGAAGCTGGATTGTTAGAATTGCTTGTAACTGCTGAAGATGTAGAAAAAAAGGGGTTTACCTATGAGAATTGCATTAAACGACTTATTAGAAACAAAAAGCTAAAAATTCCTATTTTAGACGATATTTACTTAACTGAAGATGGCTTAACCCTACCACGCGCTGCATTACACAACTAATGAAAAAAAGTCCTATTGAATACATAGGGCTAAAGGCGCGAGAAGAAGCTAAGAAAAAAATAAAATAACTGAATTGGAAAGTCAGAGAGCAAATATTCAAGAGGTTTTGACTGTTTTAAAAGAAAAAAACAACTTACTATTCAGCAACATAAAAAAAGCTTGTACCTGCTGTACCAAATGACAACGATATTCGAGCCTTTGAAAAGTTGCTAAATAAATCAGAAACAGATTTGCATCGTTTAAATTCAGAAAAAAAGAAAACTTAGAGTTGAAAAATTGAGGAATTATCACAAGTAACTTTTACTAATGAAGTTTTAAGAGATTATAACATCAATGAATTAACAAAACTTAGACTTAATTATCATGCTTTTTTTAAATAAAAAAAGAAACAGAAGAAAATCAACTTAAAAAAACCTTTCATCTTTTCTTAGTGACATTGCTACTACTCTTATTCAAAAATGAAGATAAGAAAAAGGATCTTGAAGTAAAAAGGAGCCAGTCTTGAGGAAGAACGAGAAAAGCTTTTGCAGGAAATTGAAAAAAACTAGAAAATGACGAAACTTATTCTAAATATAAAGAAGAAGAAAGTGTAAAACAAAAAGCTAACTGTTTGCGAAAAAAAGAAATCCGTAATAAAGAAAAACGAACTACTTATCCTTTCAGAAAACTTTAAAAATGAAAATAAAAAAAGAAAGAGGAGCTAAATACAAAAACTTAATGAAACGAGAAAAGTTTATACTTCTATCAATCAAATCATTGAAGATGCTTTCTCAAAAAGTTGAAACATACCAAGATCCTAAATTAAAAATCAAAAGTTAAAAACATTCGCATTAGAGAGTTAGAAGATAATAAATTAGAATTAAAAGATGAAAAAAATAACTACTCAAGTTATTCCCAAGAGCGCTCATTCAGACATTTTAAAAAGAACTCCTGCCTAATTTGATAGAGTTGTATGTTATTGATAAAAGAGACGGAACTTCTATCTCTATATCTAAAAAAATGGAAAAACATTCAAAAATGAAATTGATGAAATTGAGGGTTAGTAAGGAAAAAAACTTTATAATAGCGCTGAGATAATATTAAAAAAATAATTTATTTAGAGAAATCTGCAATGTCCATGATGAGGGTTTACGACAATTTAGATAATCTAAAAAAATGTATGGAAACTAAAAAAATCCTTCGATGTTAAAAATTGTTTGTTGATTTTTGAATTGAGTGGGAAGCATCAAAAATAAAAAGAATTATTTAATGATTTATTGGCTCAAGATAAAATTATTGAAGATTTAAATAATGAAATCAAACAAGCTATTGAAAAATAAGGATTTTGACCTTGAGGAAGAATCAATTAAAGAATTACTTTTAGACGAACTAGATCCTTTAAATTGGTACGATCTGAGCTTCCACTATGAAAAACAATGAGAGTGGCAGACAACCTCTTACAACTAATGCTATTGGTTCATTCTCTAATGGAGAAAGGGCGCGTGCTTATTACATTCCAATGCTTTCACTTTTAGAAATCATTCATAAACAAACCAAGCACGATGCGCCTAAAAATCCTTATTATTGATGAAGCATTTAGTGCAATTGATCCTGAGCAAACAGAATATATCCTATACAAGATTCATGATATCTCTGATCTATTTATTGCCACTATTCCTACTGGTAACTCTATAGAACTTGCAAGTAACTCTACAAGATTTGATGTTTTTAAAATCAATAAAAAATCCTTCAAAGGGAAAGTTTGTACTTCCTGCATACCAGGAACTGAATATGAAGAATTTGAAGATGAAGAATACGAGGAGCTTTAATGAAGCAGCTTGACCCTATTGAATTTATTTTAGATGAATACTATCAAAAACACTATCCTAAGCCCTTGGGGAGACAACGTATTGAAATCCCTGAAGGGTTGAAATTGTATTACCCTAAATCAAAAACCTTTTTGGGCTTTGCTCAAGATATTTTAGGGGAGGTATGTGGACCTGAAGAAGCTTTAGAAAAAAATTAAAGAGTCGATGTTCAAAAAGACTATCATATTCAAAAAGATGAAGAAGAGCTTTCTTTTCCTGTATGTGATGGGTTAGTTCTTAGCTCTTATGCTTTAACTTTTTTTAAGGATACACATGCTCTTGATAAAGGTAAGCCTCTTCGTAGCAAATTAGACCAGTATATAACCAAGCATTTTGGAACAAAAGATATGACGTGTCTAAACATTATAACTAACCAAGTTAATTCAAATGTTTGGTCCTATCAAGTAACGACTAATTACGGCTTTTCTGGAACTTCTCTTTACGATATTGATTCAATCACGTTAAAGGATAATAAAGCTGTTTGGATTTTTGAGAACGATAACACTGCACAACGAATTTTTTATAAAGGATTGCATTTCCCTTTTATTATCGCTAGTGGAAGACCTACACAAGCTTTTCACTGCTTAATAGAAAGACTTATAGAAAACGATGTAAAGCTGTTTTATCATGGGGATATGGATTTAGCTGGTTTGGATATGTTACAAAAAAATTAAAAAGAAATATCCTATTGAATCTCCGTTTATGAATCTATCAGAATACGAAAGCTCAAAAAAAGTTAAAGCTCCTAAAGACCAGGAGTATAAAGTAGATAATTTACTTGCTACAGCAATTAGAAATACTAATGAAGTAGTTTATGAGGAACAGCTAGATTTAACTAAATGTTACGAAATATCTAAAAGCATACAACTATTAAATATAAAAAAACAAGTAGTTAATTTAATTACTTGTTTTTTTGTGTTTTATTTTACTAATTCTATTTATGCCAGCTTTTGAAGATAAAAAAAGAGCAAAATTTATTGCTCTTTTTTTATATGATTCACCAGAAATAAATACTAACAAATAGGAAAGCAATTAACCCTAATAACACTAAAGCTATATGAGTGAGAACTCTTCCCCATTCTTTTTTTCTTTACATTGATCTTTATTAAATAGATGTTTAATGTTATAAAAGCAATAATTATGGAAAAATATAACTGAGTAGGTGTTATAAGTCCAACGTGTCATAAAGCTGGTCTTCTTTTAACTCTACATTTTTTTGATGAAATGAATAGCTCCATATTTTTTTAAACCTAAAAGCTCTTGCATATTTTTTTCAACTACTGCTCTTTCCATATCAGTAACATCTTTTATGAGTCAAGATTACTCCAGCAGCATTTTCGCCTTCAATATACTCAAAATTCAATCGAGTTCTTTTTGAGAGAATAATTGCGATCTGCTCACCAAGGATTTTATCTTCTAATTCTTTGGGTTCTTTTTAAATTCAGCGAAGAATCTTTCCACTTTCTCTTCTTCTAATTCATTTAGGTAGAATCCAAATCCGTAAACTACTTTTAACTAAGCCTGAGCTTTGTTCTTCTCCCTGTTCACCAAATTTCTTTAGTTTGTAAGCATATGGAGTTTTAAACTTACTATTGATTGTAAGTCCTTTTTCTTCCAAGTATGTACCATCAAATGAAACTTTAGATATAAACATAGGAGTTTCTTCAAACTCATACGGAAGTCTATAACTCTCTACACCAATCATAAATTGAATCTGACAGCTTTCAAAGGTGTATTCTAGCCCCCACAACTCCAAGATGTTTTGTTTATGAATTTTTTTGGTTGTAGTTTAAGACTTTAACTTGCTCAGAACTACAAATGCTAACCAACTCTACAAATTCTTGAACAGTTGCGTAACTTCTTTTTCTAAAAAGGATGTTTTTGAATGTTATTTCTTAGTTCATTATAAGAATCAGCAATTAATTCAGCAACAGTCCTATTTTTCTCGCCCTTGTTGAATACCAAACAAGCTATGTAGCTCTTCTTTATTTGTATTAGGTAAGCAACTAGCTAAAAGCATTGATAATTCTTTTGACTAGGAGGAATAACATTCCCTTTTTTCATAATTCTACTAAGATGCTCTTTTGATATTCCGATTTCAGCAGCTAAAAACAGCACTACTTCTATCATTTATACCTTCACGAATAATTTTTTTGTAAAAATTACCATTTTTGTTTTATTGCTTAATTCTTTACTCATACTTTGGACACTCATTTCTATAATTTCTATAGTTGATATTGTTAATTATAACACATTTCGTTGATTTAATCAATTTTAAATAATTAAAAAAACTGCTTAGAGCAGCTTTTTAAAGGTTTTTAATACTTTTACATGACTTATAAAAATCATTCTAAACAACATAACTATAAAACACTGGTATAGAAACTAAAGAAACGCAATCTCTAAAAACTTGTATCTTATCTTTAAAAAGTTAAAAAAACCATTCTAAACAACATAACTATAAAACTTATCACTAGTATACTAGTATTTTAAACCCTGATTCTTTTAGGATTTTTCTAAACGACATAGCACTAAAACTTGACATCAGCTAATATAGCCTTTTTCTCTGTTTTAGAGCCATTCTAAACAACATAGCACTAAAACAGGTTATTGTAAGCATTTTTCCACTTGTTCGTTTTTGGAACCATTCTAAACAACATAGCACTAAAACTAAACAGACGAACCCGAGCATTAAAGGATGTGTTTTGGAACCATTCTAAACAACATAGCACTAAAACGACCTGGTTTGTGATACGATTGATGTATATGTTTTGGAACCATTCTAAACAACATAGCACTAAAACGGGCTAGAATGGCTCTAACTGGGCTTGATTGTTTTGGAACCATTCTAAACAACATAGCACTAAAACGGCATATTCGCCCTTTTTTCGATTGAATGAGTTTTGGAACCATTCTAAACAACATAGCACTAAAACGACTGTGTTCAATACCTAACACACGAAACAGTTTTGGAACCATTCTAAACAACATAGCACTAAAACCTTACATTTGTTTTGATGCATGCATTGTACGTTTTGGAACCATTCTAAACAACATAGCACTAAAACAAATGGGTTGAAAAGAATAAAAAAATCAATGTTTTGGAACCATTCTAAACAACATAGCACTAAAACGAAAGTGTCATTTATTAGTTTGTCTTTTTTTGTTTTGGAACCATTCTAAACAACATAGCACTAAAAACCTCGTAATAGCTTATACAACATTTTTAGCACCCTAACTTAACCATCTTAATTATATCATATTTTCTTCATTTAAGTAGAAATCTTCATCTAAAAACATATTGTGGCATATCATAAACTATTGTAGGTTCTATAAACAACACGTGCACCTGCTGCAACTGAATAAACTCTACTACCGCCAACACTTCTTCTCTTGAAAGATAAGCTGTTGTATTAACAAAAGATTAGCAGCCTTTTTCTTTGGCAAATAATTATACACTTGAATAATATCTAACATTTTATCAATTAGAGAATCTTTATGTTCTTTAATTTTTAACCTTTAGAGCAGATAGCATCTGAGGAATATCTAACTCATTATAAACCAGGTTAATTTCATGTTTTTTTGACATTCTTTAGCTAAGACTTTAGAAATAGCAAGGCACTGTTCTTGTATTAAAAGCTTTTTGCTCTATGTTATCATTTAGCTGTCCTAGAATATCTAAATGAATGAGCTTTATTGTTGCTGAAGTATTAATTTGAAAATTGAGTACATCTGTAACTAAAAATAATTTCTGACTCTTTTATTTTTCTGTAGTTGTCATCAAACAACTTTAAATCACTATCTTCTGAATAAGAATAAAGCTGATTAACAACATTAGCAAATATGATTTGGTCTTGTATAACCAAAAAGGTTGCCCCTTTGATTTGCAAGGGTTCATCTAATATAGGAAAAATTAATGTTTATTACGTCCATACAGTTCCTTTACTTAGCTTACCGATGATTTTATCCATCATTATATAAAAACCACCCCAGAGGAGCTGTATAGCTCTTCTGAGGCGATATAAAT
>BNJV01003152.1_pt1 | contig 277680 bp, 326 predicted proteins | sample 8540591 | NCBI WGS metagenome assembly BNJV01 (sample SAMD00202457, study PRJDB9452) | human saliva metagenome | host: Homo sapiens | reverse complement strand
TGCACAGCTTTTATCTCTGTTTTTGTCAATGAGCTTGAGGAAGATGTTGTCGAATCACATTAAAAGTTATTTGTGTCCAGGTCAGAAAATGATTTTGAAGTCAACAAACACGATCTTGAATACCATTCAAAAATCACAGGTGCATTTTTATCCACCGACTCATCTGTGGCCCAGGATGCAGAACTGGTATCAAATATTGAGCCAAGTGTCATCCTCTGCAGAACATCACAAGTAATACAGCCATCAATATTTGCCAGAAAGATTTCAGAAAGACACCGCTGATTCTTTAAAAGAATCATCAGAATTGTTCAATCGACTTTAAACACGAAAATTCAGAGAATGGGTCATCATCAATCGATTCTCAAAGCTCACAGATTTTAGCTGGCGCCCAGTGTCGATGTGACACCTTCGCCCAGCCCGACGAATCATTTAAATAGCTGGTCTCGGGACTGATCACAAACACTGACCCATCATCAATAGAAAACACCCTCACAGAAACAAATAGAAACCAAACCCAACAGAATCTTCACCCTATCCAAAAAGGTTAAATTGAAATCCGTCTCTATTACAGCAAATGGATTATATAACGAGTTTCAAAGAATTATTGAATCATTTTGAGTAGTGGAGTTGATCTTTAAAAGAGCCATTTGGGTTTCCCCTTCATTGACTGACTACTTCATAACATGATACTATAAGGTGTGTTGTTTGACATTAATAACCATACAGCATATTTTCCGAAACAATGCCACCAGATTTACCAATCTCAGAATGAAAATCATTTATCGACAACAGATTGCTTCTTGACGTGTCACTCCACAAGACTATCTGGGGTCACCTGTTCCACCAGTCGCCAATCCTGAGTTGGCCGCAGTTCAAACGCCAGAGCCCAGGTCGGTTCGGACTGATAGTTTGATCATAACGGACTTCCGAACTTCACTGGTGACGCCCAGAGAACACAGTTTTAAAGAGTTTTGAACTAGAGCTGTCCAAAAGAACAAAGAGTCGAGTTCGAAACAGGGCGCAGATGTGGCCAGACTTGCAGCGCAAAGCCTTTATATAGACCTTTATACTGGGGCCGAAATACCGGTTAGAGCGAAAGCCCATAACAGAAACCGAAAGACATTACCGCACTTCAGTCTCTATCCCCGAGCGCAGAGCCCCTGGTCACGAACGCTGCCAGGCTTGCGATTTCATAAACGTCAGGTAGAGCACTCGTTTCATATAAACACTTGGTTACCATTCTCATTTACCGTTATCGCAACGGCAAACGCCCAGCGGCGCAGAGACCATTCGCGGTCCCGGTTTGTCATGATGAATATCAATTTTATGAACGTGCAGTTATTCAGAATAGATACCCAGTGCCTGTAATCAAACATCGCAAACGAAGAAAAATCAATAAAGCTTTGAAGAAAACCAAAACATCACCAGCCCAAACACAATGCTTCAGCCATCAACAACTGACCGGGCCCCGCCAGTCTCCGGAATTCTTGATGCTCATAGATTGGTTGCGGTCGATTGTCAAGGTCGAAACTTTGAAACAAAACGGACGAGCTTTTTATAGCAACAGCGAGTCATCAAATTCAAAATAAACCATCTTTGATGTGGGGTTGGCCCGTTGAACTGGGAAAGATTAGCTTGCTTGGTAACGTGAGCACTGTTGGCTGAGTTCATGGAGCCGAGCTGTTCCTGCTCAGTTGGGACCACCCGTGCCCACTGATCTGAATAAGCAGTGCCTCACCGAAATTACAGCAGCCTGAAGGTGATCAGCTCGTCGATTCACCCTCCATGATTTCCGATCACAGTCAGCCTTTCATTCCGGAAAGAAGTTAAATACACCCCACTGAAACAGTTGCTTCTTTCCGTGCCAAGTGAGATAGTCTGTGTCCATTGAATTCTTCCGAACAAATTGCTGTGGCCCGAGAAATGATTATTCCGCAATCCATTATACGCACGATCTCGAGGACCGCGGTCCGGTCCATGGTACCTCCATTTTCATCCGACGAGATTTTCCTGAATAATTAGGCAGTCAGTCTCGAAAGTTAAACAACAGTCCGAGTAAAGAATGAAACGAATCCGAATACCAACAGCATCAGCCTGGCTAAAGAGCTGTTGGAATTTCAAAACTATCAATCATGAATGATAAAGCGAGCTTTTTAAAAAGAGCCTTTGCTGGGTCAAATAAAATAACCATAGCAGAAAGAAATAGCGAAAAATATGTTAAATTTAACAAACCGAGAAGTCCAACGGAATGTTGCTTCAGATGATTAACGCTCACGGGAATACGGCGATACCACTGGCGAAGCAGTTACGATTTTTACCGTAGCTGTAACCGACCGTTTATTTATCACAAAAAGCCGCTTTACGGTTGTTTGAATCGCGCCGAGAATCTGCCATGGGTTCATAAAACGCCGTGCCGAGTCATTTGCCCAAAGAGTCTGCGTCTGGTCTCACTATAAACAAACCTCACAATAAATCGTCGCCCGAGCCTGCTGTGCCGAAATATCGTCTGTTGGCTGAATGCAGTTGCTCTTTGTTTGAACAAAACTAAACAAAACAGATCAAAGCATTCGTGCCTTGGTCCACCACTCACTGAGCCATCAAACATCCGAGATGACGACTGATGCGCCCATCAGCAGATGCACACTCCTGAAGACCTGGAGTCAGCAGTTGTTTGATCGGAGCCAGATTTCCTCCCAGCTCATCGCGTCAAAGGAATACTGTTGGTCTCATTTTCGGCTTGATAGTGATTCGAAAAAAGACAAACTGTCATCTGGTTCAGAAGAATCATAACCTCTCGGCCCTTCAATACCGTTCAATCGTGTCCTCACCCATCCAAAACTAGCACAAATAACAGTGTCCCTACCCCTGCCCCAGTGATGATGAATCCAAAGATGTTTGATGCCCTGACGATTGTTCAACGGTGCCTGTTAATCAGATCATCTTACAAACCGTGCGTTTCAGGAACAGCATCCGTCTTGTTTCAGGCACCGACAGTGAGCTGGTCTCAGTTAACGAAGAAATAGTGCCTGGCTAGCTAAAGCTTGAACCTTTCAAAACAAAATTGTTCCATCCGCAACATTAATATGAATGTTCATTCTCACCGTTTATTAATGACTAAAATAAGAACTATTTTATTTCGAGTCTTAAGGCGCAAAGAGCTTAGCCGGACCTTTATTTATGGTTAACGCGATTATTCTCCATTTACATTCGAATCACATTACCCGGCGAGCTGGTCGTCGGCCGAAAACTTCAAAGAGAATCGATCAAAAACAACAAAAGTCCTCAAACTGAATAGAACCCGATTTTGCAATTCAGTCTTTACCGTTTCAAATCATCTCAAGATCATCCAGACCTGTTTCAAAACGGATACACCGATTAAAGAGAAGCGCAGCCTGTTTCATACCACGTACCAGGCATGAGCTCAAAACGATTGCTGCGTCCGAGGTGTGTCCACCACGGGGCCCGACGGAATAAACCCCGACTTGCTCATGAAGACAACGTTCTCAATCGATCCGTGTCATGACTTTTCAACTGAAGAACCGATCAGCCCAGAAAATGACGTGAGCAGGCCTTGCACTTGCTGGAACAACCTATTTCACAAAATCAAAGCCGACCATACCCAATTCCGACACAGCTCGACTAATCAATTATGTCCTCATACCATCATTGAAGCAACAGATTGAAGAAACAAAATCTTTTAAAGTTGTTGATACGGCAACGAATGTTATCATTTACGAGCCTGAAAACACCAAAACTGTTTCAAAAGGCTTCAGTGTACACCCTTTAAGAGATCAATTGGTCTTGAAACAAAGACGGAGCTTTCTTCGTACCGAGGTAACGCGAGTCGACGCCTGCTCACAGCTTCAAAATGAATTGTTTAAATCGAACTGGCGAGAACGGTCATGGTGCTACTTGCCCGCCAGCCTTCAGACGTTTCACTTCACGAGTTTGAGAATTGTTATCCGCTCCTGCATGAACAGCTTTCAAAAGAACAAATCAGTTACTTAACGTGGTTAACGAAGGTGGGCCCTGTCTCTTCAGCTCGTCATTCGGGTTTTATTCACAAATTGCCCAGAAACCGATCGAAAGAAACACCGAGCAGTTATTCGAGCTGGAATTTCAAACTGGTCGGTCAAACATGACCATCTGTCGACAACTCATTTTCATGATCAAAGATCGCGGTTCTTCAGTGAGCACGGAGATTTTGAAAGAATGATGGTCTTCGAGGTGTTATTGATTTTTAGATACAACACTAATATCATTTACCGCAATGTCCAGTCGAATCATTTTAAAAGTTTGATGGATTCGAAGAACGCAATTTATTTGCAAATGGTCATTGTAACACACTTATTCACCGGTTCATGTAGCCCAGATGATTAACTGGTCGCCAATTCCATCGTTTGATGAAGCACAGCAGAAAACTGACAACCGTCGGCTTGTAAGCATGAAGTTTGAACGTCATCTTCATTTCCAGACAGAAAACACATCTCAATTTGTACCGATGTTTAGAAATGTGTGTGTCTAAAAGGTCACATGCAACGTTGGTTGCTTTGGCTTTTTATCTCAATTATTCATCCGATAAAACAGCTCAGCCGGCCTGGCACCGATCATGCTCAGAATTCAACAGGCAACCTGAACCTTCCTTGGCCCAGAGGTTTTAATTCGTTTCAGAATATAAAATAGCCCCTTCATCAACAAGTGAGCGATCAGATCATTTGTTGGTATCCGTTTTCGTATAACTGAATAAAGTGGTCATACTATTTTTATGAAGATACGCAGCAAAAGGTCGTCTCCAATGACTTTTCCTCGAGTTGTTCACATTTGAATTACAAGTAGTAGAAGAAAGACGAGCCAGTATTGATTATCAACAACAACCACCCTTGTTACAGTTCGCCCTGAACAAGCCTCACTACCCCTGAACCAAAAACCTCATTTGTTGTGATTGTGTCCTTAACTTGAATAAATGAATCATTCGATAACCAAAAGCCGATCATCCTCAGAAATCTCGATTCCTTCATCGAACAGATGCTCGAGCTGCATCTGTTGTTAAAATCATTGTGCCGTTTGTGTTTCAGCTAAAATAGTACCATGAAACAAATGACAGACCACCTGTGGTCAGATGAGTCTGTGTTCTTGCACAGCAGAAGGTTCATTTCAGCCTGGCCTGTTTTGATCAAAACACCACCAGCCATGAAACATCATTAGATAGACCCTCTCAAATTTTTGGTGAGACAGTCTCGGTTTTCAACAGTCTATTTTCGATCTGTGTTTTAAATAATTTCATCTCTGCACTGGTCCAGTTCGACGTTTTCAGAGTTTCATCCTAAAGATTTTTGAAAATCATCTGGCTTTTCCAGAAAAAACTTTACGTCAGGGGCCTATTTCAATAGTTCAACATAAACAGACCAAAGAGGTCAAACAACTTCGATCGAGTGGGGTTCATTTATTTTTCGTAATCAATCAATAGTTGACCGTCCCGTTTCATGAATAAAACAACAAAATGTGTCTTCCAAAATCGCATTACAGCCGAAATTGGTCGAGTCTGAGATTTCGATAACTGCACGTCTTCAGCTTTTCAGAATCCTTCAAAGCCCGAATCAATTGGAGACCGAACCTTTGTCATTTTCTTATTAACCTTCTCTCTGTTCTCATCAATCATAAGAGGCTTTCCAGCACTGTTTGTCAACACAAGAGTCCGATGAGCAAAACACCTCTCAATTCCTTACTCATTAATCAATGGGTATCTCAACGAAACAGTTGTTTTCAAACGGAAATCTCATTGAAACGAAAAGACTTGGCGGAAGTTTCGAAGGTGCTATCCGTCAAATCGCAGAACGTCACCGCACGCACCCGAAGAGACTACTTGACCGGACACCGGTGAAGTTTTTCGTTACAACGAGCCGGTCTGTTCTTCATAACATCACCGAAAAAGAGCCAATTCAAACCAGCGTGAATTGAAGGTCCAGAAGAACAAATTCGTTTCGATAATCAATTTATTTGATTGCTGGCAGATCAGAAGAAGCTGGCGAGCGCAAGTCACGAACAAAGCCTATGTCAAATCACGAAGGAGATTGCGCAACATGCCTTCAAGCGCTGGAGCATCTGTCTCAAAACCGCGCTGCGTGCCGTCAACATGATCCACGATCGGGCTGCGTTTCGTCGATACGGAGTTACCCAGCAGAAGCGTCCGGAAAGGCAATATTCGTCATCGAAGTCGATTGACGGAGAAATTGGCTCAACCCGCCATCGAACTTGAACTCCAGTAAACACAAGATGCAATTGGCCTCTGGTTTCACGCCCGCCTGTCTGTCGAAATGGGTAAACACCACCTCAACATGGTGCCAAGAAATATTTGATTAGTTGATAGTAGCGGAGGTCGAGGATGAGCACAGCATTGCAACAGGTCGTTATAAGATTTTAGCTGAAAATTCTCCCTCTTTTGTCTGTGCAATGCTGTTAGCATCATCATCATTTTAGCATCCATACTATCAACTAAGTGAATAATTTCTGCTTCCATAATTTGAGGCGGAACCGGGCTACCCCATTCTCGTTTCCCGTGATGACTTAAAACGACATGACGTAGAATTGTTACATCTTTGTGATTTACTGGGATTCAAGTTCGATGGCAGATTGAATAATTTCTCCATCAATCAAACTGATGTGCCCAATTAATTTACCTTCAGTTGTGTACTCTGTAGATTCAACTCCATCCAACTCGATAACCTTAGCCAAATCATGGATCATGATTCCAGCAAACATTAGCTGTTTACTTAGTTTTGGATATAGATCTCCAACCATATCAGCCAACTTAACCATAGTAGAGGTATGATAGCATAGTCCTCCTTCAAAAAGCATGGTGGTTTGATTTGGCAGCAGGATATAGGTAAAACTTATTTTCATACTTTTTGGTACAAATGACACACAATGTTTCGCCAAACTGGATTCACAATCCCTGCCTTAATCTCATCAAGATATTGCTTAATTTCTTGAATATCAAAAAGCAGGTTTGATTTTTGAAATCTTCTGGATTATTTGGTTCACCACCTTCTGGAAGACGAATTGAAATCTTTTTCCAATTGAGGTGTTCCATTATATGAAGAACGTGTTCCTGCAATATAAACAACTACACCAGATTTATAAGTTTCTTCATCTTTAGCAGAAGAGCCCCACAGTTTTCCACCAATTTGTCCAGTCTTATCTTGAACGATTAAATCAAGATAATTCTTTCCGTTGCGTGCAGTTTTGACTTCTGCAGATTTGATGAGATAAAAACCTTTCAAACTCCATAGAGTCTTTCATTTCAATAATTTCATTTAGAAAACCTTCTTTCATTAATTTTTATTCTAATTATAATAAAAAAATAAGAATTAAGTGATGTTTTTTATAAAAAAATAAGATCTTAATATTGATATAAACAGTAATCTTTAAACTATCTATAATTATTAAAAAACAGAAAGAAGGTTAATAGAAAATGATAAAAAGAAATTCAATCTCAATTTAATTCTGACTTTTGAAAAAGTTCTAGAAAAAGCAAAGACTGATACAGTTGTATCAAAAATCTCAAACTCATTAATTTCAGCTATGAGATCTGATTTTGGAAGATTTTATTTTGTTGTTTTTGTTCATAGAGATAAGGATGAATCTAAACTATTAGTTAGTTACAGAAAAAAATAAAATGAATTTTACTCCAAAATCAAAGTTGTTTTGACATCTTTTCTTGGATCCCTGTTTTTATGTGAAACTTATTAGAATTATTTAATAATAAAAAGTTTTTCTAGAAAAAAATAGGTGAAGATTTTTCAAAAATCCTTTGAAAGTTGAAACTCTAGAAAACAATCGAGATTTGGTTAAAGAATTTGTTAGAGATAAAATTAATTCAAAAACTTTTAAAAAGATCAGAAAAATAAGACTTCGATGTTATGAAACCGGAGACTGGTCTCCTTTTCTTAAAAAGTTTAAGAGAGAGATTCATATCCTATTGATGTTTTTCCTGAAAAAAGAACAATTTGAATTGTTTTTGGTCTAAAAACCGAATTGTTTGGAAATGGATCTTCTACTTTAATTGCTAAAGAACTTCGAACTTCATCTGATACAGATGGTATCTATCATTTTGTTTTCGCTGAAGACTTTTCTTTAAAAGCAAAACTTTAAACGTTTTGAAACAATAATTGATTTTTTTGCTCTTAAAGAGATTTTTAATCCAAACATAGAAACATCTGTTCGTGAACGAATTGCACGTTATTTAATTCAGAAGAATCAAGTTTCTGAGGATGATTTGATTCGAGCTTTGGATTTATCAATTGATTCATTTATTCAAGAGTTAAAAGAGTTTGAGAATCCTTTTTAATGATAAAGGGTTTTTGAAGATGATTTCCGAATTCCCAGGATTAGACAATTTGTTTGTTAAGGAACGATTTATGAATAAAGTGAAAAGTTATTTTGTTTGATGGTCAATACAAAACTCGTCCTTTCTTTGAGATTCTACCTACTTCTGCTTATGAAGAATTCAAATCTCTTGGACTAATCAAGGAAGAGTCGTTTAAAGATTTATTTAGCTTTTTCTTGTATTTGTCTTCATAAAAAAATAAAATTACTTATTCACCTTTATTTGGTAGTTTATACTTTTTAGGAATGGATACAATAAATGATCTAGATCATACTTATGAACTATTAGAGGAAACTATTTTATCTTCTAAAGCAAGTATTAAAAACCTCTAAAAAGTTAAAGAGGAAGTTCGTTTTCTGTTAGATTCTAGTATGATTAATTTACCAGAGCGTATCATTCAACATCTAAACTTTGTTTTTAACTATGGATGAATGGTGAGATTCACATAAAATAAAAGCAATAGCATTACGCTATTGCTTTTTTTAGATTTTTACAGTTTCTAAAAACATCAATTACAAATTGAATGTGTTTTTCTTTTTCTATCATGAAAATAAACAAATGAAGATGAAAGCAGATTTCTTAACTCATCTTTTACAAATTCAGTAGTTTTAGCATTGTTTTTTTATCAATAGTTTTTTTCTACTGTATCATAAACTTGATCGTTAACATTAGTTAATCCATCTAGATTTCTATAGATTGGTGAATAAATTAATGTTCTATTATTATTATTTGCAAAATAGATTGCATTCTTTAGTGCATCTAAACTTTTTAAATGATTCAACTAGTTGATTCTTTTTCAGTAAATGAACAATAAGATGTTGTATCTAAAAAAATCAATGTAATTAGATGGTCTATGCTTATTTTTTTATAAAGAAATTCCGTCATTCTTTTTCAAAATCTCTCGTGCTTCAACTTTTTCTTCTTCAGAAAAATTGATCCCCAATCATAAAAATAAGGATTATCAGTAGATAGATGATCATGACGTTGATAAAGTTTAAATTCCAATCTTTCAAGATACTTCTCAATGTTTTCTTTTTAGAATTTCGAACTTATCTTTTAATTTGATCCTTAATCTCTGGTTTTTCTAAACTTAATTTGTGAATAAATTGAATTAATTTATTTTTGAGCTGAAGGATGTAATTTACCTTCATTTATTTTATGAATTGCTAAATTAACAATTTGTTCTTTAAAGTGTTCATAGGGTGGATGTAGTTCTAAAAACTTCATTGGAAATTAAAAACATCTGAGTAGCTGAATAAGGATTTTGTATAAAAGCTTATGATCAATAGAGGCTATAGTTCCACCACTAAACAGTTCAGTTTTAGAATAAAAACAATTCATTTTGGAAGCTAATAGGCAAAGCATCGATAGGATAGCGTTCCCTTTTTCAATTTTATTAAAGAAAAAAGCTCCAATCTTTTTGTTTCTCTAGAATTGAAGATTGATTTTTGATCTCTTAAAAGTTTTGAAGTTATTTTTCTTTAAAAATTCTTTAAATTGGTTTGAATTGTTTTTTTCAAATCATTAAATGATGCTGTTCGTTTTGCCATTATCCAACAACTTTAAAAGTTTTTGTTTCTTGTCTCAATTTTTGAGTATTGGTTTGCTAGCAATGGAATCCATGAGACATAGTCTTTTTCGTGGGGATTGAAATCAATCTATTATCAGAATTAAAAATTATAGTCAACTTTGGTTTTATTAGTAAATCGATTCCAATAAATTACAAAAAAATACTCCACATCCATTTTTCTATTTGATAGTTCTTCAAGTTTGAAAAAAATCCTTAACTACTGAATCAATTAAAGAACTGTTATCTTCCTTAAGCAAATCAAGGAGTTTGTTTAAATCATTTATTAATGATGGACCCTTTTTAGACTCTGAATTTTTTTATAATCATTTTTGAATACCTTCTTTCTTTTTTCTCTTCTGAGAATTACTTTTTATTAATTATAAAAAAACAGAAGCACCGCTTCTGTTTTTAATCAATTGTATCCATTTTTAGAACAAATTCTAGATGATCTTTGAATGGTTTTGAAAAACAAAAACAAGATTAGATTTTTAAAAATCAGTTCTATTTCAGATTTTAAAGTTTTTTTGTTGTTTTGATTGATTCTCTTTAAGAAGTTTTTTTCAATTGCATTAATTTCTGCAATCAATGTGTCACCAGATATTGTTGTATCTAATGATTCAAGATGTCTATAAAAATGGAGAATAAATCACTGTTCTTTTAACCATAAATAAAGAGTCAGCTAAATCTTTTTGCACTACTAAAAGACTCAAGAATAAAAATAGTTCTTATTTTTAGAATCATTAATAAATGATTTGAATAAAAAAATTATTAAGATATTCATAATATAATGCTGGTTTAGATGAATTTTGTTTTAGAAGGTTCAAAACTTTTTTTAGCTAAGATTTTCTGAGCCTTATCTTTTTCTTCTTCATTAACAAATTGCTCACCAATAAATGATCCCGGATTGCCCAATAAAGTGGATGCTTTTTGTTCCTAAACCTTTTTTTAGTTTATAAAGATGAAAAATCTAATTCATTAACAAAACCATTTAGATTATCATCAAGAACATCAAACTTATCCTTAATTTTTTTACAGATTCATCTCCCTTAAATTGTTCAAGGAAGAGTAAAAGTTTTTTTCTTGAACTTTTGTACTTGTTTTTTTGGATCGTTAAGTTTTTTTGATTGACAATTCAATTAGAGAATCAGAGAATTTATCATATGGTTCTTGCAATGATATTGTTTTTATCTTTTTATCAAAATCACTATCAAACCAAAAATGGAAGACCAATAATTAATTCCTTTGACATTGAATTTAGGAGAAATCAAACTCCGATCCTCATCTTTAAACAACTCTGTATGACTCCAGAATTCTTTAAATTGTACATCTTCTGGATAAACATCAATCGGATAAAGCTCTCCTCGGTTCGATTTATTAAAAAGAAGCTCCAATTATTAGATGATTGGGATGAGAACAATTCTTTTTGATCTCTGGTTAGTTTTGTTTGGATTTTTTTGATTTTCAAAAAAATAAAACAACTGCAGTCTTATACGATTCCAATTCTTTAACAGTTACAGTTGCCCTCTTTGTTTCTACAGCTTTTAATAATCCAGACAGTGATTTGAAATTGTAAAGGTTTGTTGCATAAATTGGGAACCAAGAGATTAGATCTTTAGAATTGTGTGGCATATTATCTAACTGTGTTCCTTTTATATGAACTACATAAATCTTTGAATTCTCCAGTAAAAACGATTCCAAAAACAACCATAAAAACAACTTTTGTGATCATCATTATAACAGTCAGACGTTTTTAACCTTTTAATTAAAAAAATCATAACTTGCTTCAGCTAGTGAATCCCCTTAGACAATTCCAGTAGGCGATTAAAAATCATCTAAAAAAACAACATTCCGTTTGGATTCCTCTGTTTTTATTTAAGTTTAACATAATTTTCCTTCTTTCTTTTCCTATATAATAGGTTATTTTATTTTAATTATAAAAAGAGCTCTTTTTAAAAAAGCTCCTTTTATCATTCTATAGTTGATAGTTTTAAAGTAAATTCAACAACTCTTTATCAGATTTATTAAATCTTCTGTTAGAATTATTTAGTTTGGATTCAATTTCATTCTTTATAGTTTTTGTTGTTTTAACTTCAAAAAGTTTATTTCCTTCATTATTTCAGAAAAAAATAATATGGTGATTGTTTTTCTCATTAAATCTCCAGATGAAGAAAAAATGGAGAGAACACCATAGTTTTTGGATTAACATTAGTCGAATGAATCATCGCATGTAAAGAATCAATAGATTCTGTCAGATAGTCATTTTCTCTGAATTTTTATGAATTTGTTTGGGGAGAATTCTAAAATAGTTTGCAGATCTCCACTTATTTTTAAGAAAAGAAATAACTTCTGTTTCAATTAAAGTCTTCAATTCTTCTTTTTCAGATTCAGAAAGGTAATCTGTAATCAAATCATAAATTGAATCCGAGCGGAAACTTTTTGAGTTCATGATAAAGTTCACCTTCCAAAGATTTTATATAGAATTTAATTATTTTTCTTATTCAGATCAAATTGTTTTTTTGATTGAAGTTAGCAAACAAGAACTTATCTAATCTTCCATAGATTTCAAAATAACATTCTCCACGTTCTACTAAAAACCACGCTAAATCTTCTAATTCTTTAGACAACTTATCAAAAGGTCGTTTTATTTTTTAGATTCTCATCTACAATTGAAAAAGTAGGACGATCACTGACATTGCTTCTCAAAAATAAATCCGTTTTTAGACCAAAAGTTTCGATACTGTTGAAGTATTCCGCAATAGTCTATAGGCATAAAAATTCCGGAAAAATCCAATTCTTTGAAATAATTCCAGTAGTTTGTTGATTGTGCTTCAAAAAAACTTATTGTGTAATTTAATTAAATAATTTTGGATTTTTTTCTTTAAAAAAACTTATTGAAGTTTTTCTTTGTTTTGCAATCAAATCTTGAGGTGTTACAGAATTTTCATTATCTAATTCTAGAATCTTTTTAAACTTTTTGATTCATAAAATTGAATAAGTATCCATGATAAACCGGGATCCATGAAATTGGATCACCTTTATGAGTAGAACGATTTACCACGTTCTGATCTTATATTAAATGAAATAGAAACTTCCTTAGAGAATCTATTTATATAAAAAAACAAAGAATGCTCTACACCCCTGAACTTGTTTATAGAAATCTATAAACAGATCTGTAGCTGATTCAGCAATGGAATCACCCTTTGATAGCTCAAGGATAGAGTTTAAGTCTTGTGAAAAAAACTAATCTTTTCGGTTTCCTTTGTTATCATTTTTTTCCTTCTTTCTAACCAGTAACCCGGTTTTTATTTTAATTATAAAAAAATCTATAAAAATAAAAAAAGGCTTTGCGCCTTATAAAAGAATCTATTTTTTTATCCTATAATTTTTGTTTTTGGACTCATTATATAACAATTCATTCTTTTGGACCCATAACAAAAATACTGGTTCCAAAACTCTTTTTAAAAACCTATTATTCGTATCTGGGCGTCCTCGATAAGAAGAAGTTCAAGTCCGTTATGATCAAACTATCTTAGTCAGACCCATTGCGGTTTCTCTTAGTCCTTAATAGCGTTTAGACTCGCAGCCAACTCAGAAATCCAGAGTTAACGACTGCTAAAGATTGGAACCAAAATCCAACCTACAAGATAAAAATCTTGTAGAATTATTTTATCAAAAAACAATCTATTTGTCAATAAATAGTTTTTCATTTCAATAAAAAAAGATCCAAATGGGGATCTTTTTAATCAATTGTTGGCATTGACAATACAAAATGCAGATGTTCCCTCGTTTCTTTTCAAAAAGAAATAAATGGTGATTTCAATAAAGATTTGATAGATTCTTGGATCTTTTTAGTTGTTTTTTTATATTATGGTTATTAATATCATTTTCAATATCAGAATAATTTTTATATAAACTATCATAGTATGGAAAAATGGAAATCAGAATCCAATGGAGAATAAACCACCTGATTTTTTTGTTTAAGTAAACTTCTTTAAAAAGATCAACTCCACTATAAAAATGATTCAACTAAATAATTACTTTTTTTGAACTCATTATATAACAATCCATTTACTTTGTAATAATAAGGAGCCGGACAATTTTGCTTGCTTTTTAGATAATTGAAGATTCTATTTTTCAAAAATCTTATTGGCTTTTTAGTTTCTTCTTCTGTAGAGAATTGTTTTCCTATTAGAACAAATGGGTCAAGCCTATCTTCTTTGTAGTCAATTCCTATTCCAAAAAGATTGGCATCTAATTTAGAAATGAATTCATCTAAAGATTTTTCTAAGGCAGAAAAATTATCCACCATGTTGTTTTCTAAAAACATCCTTCGAATCTAATGAGCTTTTTAAAAAAATCAATTAATGATGAGCGTTGTTCTCCTGTTAGATTTTCATTATTTAAAAAAATCAATTGATAATTCTATTAATTCTTTTTTTAAAGAAATCAAACGGGAATTCTAATCCATCTTTTCTAAAAAAATCTTTCTAGCTAGATATTGATAAACACTTGAAGTACTTGTGATATTCCTACTAGAAGTTGGCTTGCCAATGTCAAATAATTTGAAATTATACCAATAATTCTCACATCTAATTAATTTCGAATAGAGATCAATTGGATAAGAAATTCTTTTTCTATGAGATTTTTGGATAAAGTATTCAAAAATCATCTGTTTGTTGAGCTTCAAAAAAATCATTTTTCTGTTCTTTTAAAAGATTTTTGTAAAAATAACTTTTTTATACTTAGTTCAATCTTTTTATCTTCCATAAAAATCATTATTAAAAAAATAGAGATAAATGAGACATAGAAATTGATTTTTGGAATGTTTTTCTTGAGAAAAAGTTTTTTTGTGGTTGAACTATAAATTGGAATCCAAGAAATGCAGTCAAACTCCTCACTTTCTCTAGGAAGAAAAAGAATTGTTGTCAGAAATAACAACTTTGAATTTATTCTCTTCAAATCGATTCCAATAAATAGCAAACAAAGTATCTAAATTCCAACCACAGCCAAAATTACTAAATTGTTTTATAAACTCTTCTGAAACAGCTTCAGCAAATGCATCTGTCTTAGCCAACTGTATTAACTTATCAAAGTCATTAAATAATGACAATTTTTCATTGTCCTGGCGACCTTTTGAGATAATCATAATTTTTCCTTCTTTCTAACCAGGAGCTGATCCCGGTTTTATTTTTAATTATAAAAAGAGATAAGAATGAACTTATCTCTTAATCAACAGTCTCCATAGATAGCACAAACTCTAGATGTTCTTTTTCTTTTTTTCAGAAAAAAATTAACAATAGATAGATCAAAAAGTTTCTTGATAGAGTCTTTAACAATTTTAGAAGTTTTTTTATTTTGTTTTCCATAATAAAATCTTCTGCTTTTTTTAAAAATTGTCATTTCCATCATCCTCTGAAAATGAAAACTTAGCAGTTGCATAAATTGGACAGTATGCAAGTGAATCTGATCCAAAATTCCTTAACATAATTTTTTTAAAAAAGCTTAATCTAGTAAAAACTCTCTAATAAAGTAGATGAATTAATAACTGTTTTGTAGATGCTATAAGTAGAGATATTCTCATAATAACATGCCGACTTATGTCCATTAGCTTTAATCCATTCTGAAATTGCTAAAGTAATTTTTTTATTCTAGCGTAAGTTGCATTTTCAGTATTAAACTTATTTGGAATTATAAAGTATGGAAAAATCAAGATTAATGTTTTCGCTTTTATACAATTTACGATCTAATGTCTTCAAAAAAATAATTGATAGATTTCAATATAAAAATCGAATGGGTTGTCAATGATTTCTCTTGCTTTTAATATTATCAGTATCAATCCCTCTGTAAGAAGAAAAGATAGGAGTTTTTGATTTTGATGAAAAAAATCTATATTATTTTTCATTTAACTCATCTGAAGCTAGGTCAATTAAATAATTTTTTTAATTTTTAGAAAATGGTTCAACTAAATTGAATTCATTATCTAGAATTAGATTTGTTTTTAGTAAAAACATCATGATTTAAAGTTATTAGATCGTTGATCTGAGTTAATCTTGAAAAAAATTAAATAAATCACTTTTCAACCAAAACAATTCTAATTGTTTTTCTTTTGGAAAAGATGTCAATTGGATAAAAAGTATCCAACTTTAGCCTTATTAAAAATAACTCCAATCATTTGAATTAAATGACCTCAATCTTTCTTTTTTTGAATTGCAAGAAGATTTTTGAAACTTCATTTTTTTAAAAATCTTGGCGATTTTTTTCTTTTATAGTAATTAATTGTTCTTTTTCTTTTGGAAGATCTTTGAATTGTTTTCTTTTTATAGATTTTTTTGAATCGATTTTTAAAAACTGTAAAAATAACTAATAAAAATCATTAAACTCACAATCATCATAAGTCAGTTCTTTACTTTGTAAAACTCTGAAATCAAAGTTTTTAGTAAATCTATTCCAAACGACGTAGATTAATTTGTTCTCTCCACTTAAACAATGAAAGCGAATAAACTCTTCTGTAATTTTTTTCAGAAAAATTCATTTTTTTCTTTTATTAATTCAAGGAGGGAGTTTAGATCATCATTGAAGTTTATTTCATTTTTTTATTTCAAACTTCATAAATTACCTTCTTTCTAACCTAATTCTGGTTTTCTTTAATTATAAAAAGAACCTTAGATGGTTCTTTTTAATATGCTAAATCTAATTCAAAAAAACAATTTTTTTAATGTTTTAATTTCATTTTTCTGAAAAAAATTAAACAATTCAGAGTTGAGTAAGAAATCAACCTGCTCTCTAATATAAGATGTTGTTTTTACAATTATTTTCTTTCAATAATTGTAATAATTTTTCTGAATTACAAAAATGAATCCGGTTCATCCATTGAAATTCTTGTTTCAATCATTCTTAATTCTCCACAACGATGGCTGATCGGTGAGAAAAATAAAACCTTCTCTTGCTTCTAATTCATCTTTTAAATAAAGAAGTGAATTATAAAAATTCTGTAATTTTAATGTTATTTTTAATCAATTTTTGAATTGAAGACTCCAAATTATAAAAAAACAAATTGGTTTATTCTTGATAGATTCGAAAAAGATTCGATCATTGAGTTGATAACTTCATTTAACTCACTAGATTTATCGTTAATTAAATCAAAAGGAGTCCCAGAAAATCTTTTTCATAAGTACCATTTACAATACTTTCTCTTAAATCATTAACGAACTTTTCTGTTTCTGAAGTAATAAAAATCCTTATTAATTTTAAAGTTAATAGAAGAATTCTCAATCAAATCTTGAGCATCTCTTGTTTGTAGATTTGATAAGAATTTTGATAGATCTAATTTAGCTGTAAAACCATATGAATCTGCTTCATTAAAAAGCTTCTATAGCAAAATGAAGTTAATTCTTTTTCAAATAAAGAAAAATGGAAATCTTAGTTTATAATCTTTATCTAGAATTCTACTATTTTCTCCGGGTACCCATTCATTATTTGATCCGAAAAAAATTGATTAATTTAGAACGATCATTGCTAAAATCTTTTAGATAAATTGAAGGGATATAATTTGCTCCAATACAATTCTTTTGTAGATCAATAGGAAAAAGATCAATAGGATAGAGTTCACCATTTTGGAATTTATTGTAAATAGAGTTATAATTTCCACTTTTGACCTCCAAAAATCTTTTGGTCTTTTAATAATTTAGATTGAATTTTATTTTTTTAAGAAATTCGGAAAATTCCTTTTCTTTCCTTCAAAATCAGAATAATGAATAAGTGCAATTTCTTTATCTAATTTTAAAAGTTTTCTTCAAGCTCTTTTGACGTAATAGACTATAATTGAAGCTAAAAATCGGGAAGTATGAGAGTAAATCAACCCCATTAGGATCTCTTAGGCTAAAATGGTCATCATCTACATCGTTAGATGACATCAAATCAATATCATTAGTAAATCGATTCCAAAAAAATCATAGAGCTACCAAAAGGTTTATTATAAGAAGTTTGGTAATTTGACTCTGCATCCTTAATCAGATTAAGAATCAAATCTGCAATATCTTCAGAGAATGAATCATCTTCCTTTATTAGTTTAAGTAGACGTTGAAAATCTGAATTAAATGAAACATTAGATTGTTTTGAATTTTCTGTTTTAATCATTTTTTTATTAATTCCTTCTTTCTGTTTATGTCTATAAAAAAGACTTTTTTTATAAATTATAAAAAAACGAGGAGATTAACTCCTCAATTTTTTTACCAAGCCTCTTCAAGATTTAAAATTGTATTAAAAAAACTGCAGTTCATAATTTGAAAAATCTAATCATTTTTAAAAGATTTGATTGCCATAATTTCTGACTTGATGTTTTTTTGTAGTTAGAACGTTGTTTGATAACAAAAGATCTTCAAATTCTTCTATATAGCAGTGAAAAATAATCCATAATTTCTTGTTTGCCAATGCAATATCCGAAAAAAAGGAGAATAAATCACTGGTGAATCTGATTTCTTAATTGCTTGTTTTAAATAAAAAGTTATATTATCAGAACCTTCTACTAAAAAGCCTTTCTTTTCTAGCTTCTTTATAAATGAATTCTGGTAATTTATATTGAAAAATTCAATGGTGTACCTTTTATTTTTTTGAAGAAATTCTAGAAACTTATCTAAAAATCTTTCTTTGAGAATTTTCATTATTCCAAAACTTAGATTTCAAATCATAAGCTAATGGTGCATAATTATACAACTCTTTGTTGATGTAATTATCTAGTTTTCTCAAATCATCTTCAACAATTTTTAGTTGTATAAAATTCCTCAAATTGTATAAGAATTTTTAATTTCTTTGGCTCTTTCAGGAGATGTTCTATCATAGGCAAATTCCAAAAATTAATTAATGCTTGCTTTGAAATAAGATCTTGATCAAGAGAATATTATTTCAAAAGAATAATCAATCATTTGTTCTAGATAATTTTCAAAAGGTTCAACTAATTTATCATCTTTAAAAATTACTGAATCAAATTGATACTTACCTTTTTCGCTGTAATCTCCATTCTTTCTTAAATTAATAATAGGTAAATCAACTTTATTTAGATCTTTGTTTTTGGTTCGGAATCCTGTCCAGAACCTCCAAAAAGTTTATATTGTTTCTTTGTACTTAAAAAAATCAATTGGAAATAATTCTTTTTTTATTAAACTTATCTAAAGTTGAATCGCTAAAATTATCAATTGAAATAGATTCCATTGATAAGATATAGATTTCTGATATTGTTTTTAGAGATTAACTTTTTTTAAAAAGTATCACGAAATAAATCTTGCAATTTATCTAAATCATTAAATCTAATAAAATAAGGAACCAATTCATTAAAATCTGTATAATCTTTAACTTTTTCAGAACAAAATTCTACTAAAGTTAATAAATTATTCTCAAACAAGACATCGGAAAGATTTTTTTGTAGTTAATGTCATTAGATGAAAATAAGAAAATAGATCAGAATCAAATGGTAGCTTGGGGAATTCACTTGAGTTTGAATAATTTTTACCATACCATTAAATCTATTCCAGAATAACAGATAATGAAAAATCAACTTTGTTTTTGATAATAAAGATGGCTTTTTAGATCTGATTTGAGAAATAAATTCTTCAATTACTTGATCTACAAAAACTATCTGAATTAGATAAACTTTCTAACTTTTTTTAAGTCTTGATTAAAATTAGGTGTCTTATTATAAATAGTTTTTTTGTATCATGTTTCTAACCTTCTTTCTAGCCGGACACATACCGATTTTTTTCTTTAATTATAAAAAGAATGTGTAATCAATGCTGAAATAAAAGACTGGAATTTCAGTCTTTTTATTTAAAAGTAATGGATGCTGATCTTTATAATGTTCTCGGACGATAGCTAATAGTTCAGGGTGAATTTGAGATTCCAATGCAATTCTAAAAATGATATTCTAACATAGAATTTTTCATTTGAGTTTTTACAATATTCATCTATGAAATTATTCAAGTAATCAAATAACTCAACAAGCCCCTTTTTCTATTTTTGGGTCTAACCTTTAAATAAAAATCCACACGATCAATTCCCAAAATAATAGAAACAAGATTTGAGTTTAATAAGTTTTGAATTACGTAATCATTTCCCAAGTATTTTACTATTGAGACATTGGTTGGATTATTTTTCTATAAAAAGCTTTTTAATTCGTCCAATTTGTCAAAAAAAGTAGAGTTTTTAAAAAATCGCTCTTCTTGAAATTCTTTTAATGTATTATCTAGTTTTTCATTTTTGCTATAATAAACAACCCGGTCTATCCAATCAACTGTTTTAATTTTTTTCTTTTTAAAAGATTGTTTTGGATTATTTAACAAGTTAATCAAATAATCAATAATTTGCTCTTCATATAAACAGAATGGAAAAATCAGATACAAATTGATTTTTATCTAAACGAAAAAAACTGCTGGCTGAATACATTCTACCTCTCCCATAGGTGTATGAAACTTTAATAGAGTTTTATTTCTCGCTGGGTTTATAAATCGTTTTTTTGAGTTAATTGAATCTCCTTAAACAAGTCTAGATTTTTTTCCAATAATATTGGAATTGAGCGCCTGGACTTAGAAAAATCAAAAAGGAATTAATAAATCTTTTAAACATTAATTCTCTTAACGGAATAAAAAGAATCGATTTGTTTAGCCTCAAAAAATTGAAGTTGTTAATTCAGAAATCAGATTAATCAACTCTTCTTTAATTAATAAAGTTAATTCTTCTTTATTTATTTTAGTAATAAAAAAATTCTTTTTAACAACTTTTTTACTTTTCAACCATCCAACAAAAAGAATTATAATCCTGATCACCAGATGTTATCCTATAAATTCCAAAATAAGAAAGAAAAATCAGATCCAAAAGGACAAAGAAAAAGGACCGGAATCATCAGTTAGTAAAAACAAATCTGTTTTTCAAATCTATTCCAATAAACAACAGATAAAAAAATCTTGTCTATCTGTCAAATACTTGTTTAAAACAGGATAAACCAAATCTGAAACTTTTTCAGATGTTAAAGGATCCTTTAGTAGTTCAAGTAGTTTTTGAAAAATCTTTATTAAATGATGGAAGTTTACTATTATTTTTTTGTTTTTTTGATAAGATTCTGTTTTTTTATCATAGTTAATTATTAATTCCTTTTATTTTATCAATCAACTGTATTCATTTGAAGTACAAAATTCAAATGATTCCTTTCGTTTTCACTTAAAGTTACAGTTGAAAAGTTTAGAAGTAGTTTAATTTCTTCTTTAACTTTTTAGAGTAGTTTTAAAGTTGTGATCAATAAGGTATTGTTCTAATTCCATAAAATGGATTTTTAATTGTTTTTCAAGAATACGTTTTCATTACCAGAATGAAAGATTATATTGTGATAATATGGACAGTAAACCTTGCTTCCTACAGTTTCACCAGAGATTAAAACTTCCTCATCAGTATCAAAAGATTCAAGCAGATTCAAGTTTTTCTTTTAATAATTTATAAATCTTTTCTGGTAAAAGTTTGCAATACGTGAAAAGGTTTTTAATTCTGCAAAAACTTTAATTTCTGATAATATTAATGATTCTAAATCTTTAACAAAAACTACCCAAAAGATCTTCATCTAATTCATAAAAAAATCAAATAATTTATTATAATTCAAAAGCACCATCAAAAGATTTATTGTTAACTAAATCTTTTAATTTTTAGCAAGAATCTTTGATTTTTTTATTTTTTTAGTCCCTCCTTAAGTTTTTCCAGGAGAGATTCATAAGTTCCATGATCTTCAATGTTTTCTTTTAAAAATCTAAGAAGAATGTTTTTTTGTTTTTGATGGTTGATTAAAAATCTAAAATAATTTTCAAGCCATAATCTAATAACTGATTTTTGTATGGAATAAATGGTTGTTTTAATTGACCATTTTCATCAGTTATGTAGCCGGAAACAGAAGAATCTTTTCCACGCTAAACTTGATTGCTTAAAAAGATTTTGTTATTATCAAAAAATCTGTATTTCCTTCTGTAATATCAAACATAAAAAAATGATGACCAATAATGTTCAAATTGAGATTTCTTATCTAAGCAGTCAATTGGTATAACAGAACCATGTTCTCTTGTCAATAATAAACTATAAAAAGTTCCTTTCGTTTTTGCTTCTAGAAAAAAATAGTTTGTAGTTCTGATAAGTTTTTTTGATAGTTTTTTTATTCACATAATCTTTAACAGATTCAAAATCTAATTTAGAAGAATTAGTTTTATAAGTTACATCTCTTAAAAACTTTTTAATGGATGAAGAAAACAATGAAAAAAATTAGAAACCAAATCATTGTCGAATGGGCATAATTCCATCTGGGAGCTATTTTTCTTTTTTATGATTGAGAGATTTTTCAGAATTTCTATTCCAATAAAGAACAAAATAATCAAGTTTTAAATCATTCTTCTTATTATTCCAACCTTCAAACTCTTTTTATCAAAAATCTGAAATAGATTCAGCGAACGTATCAGACTTTGATAATTCAAGAAGTTTTTCAAAATCTGATTTAAACTTATTTTTGGGGTTACTTTCTAGATCAATCATTATTCTTTTTCTTTCTTTTTACTGTTTTAATTAATTACATTATATCATAATTTAAAAAGAAATCCATAAGAATTTCTAATCTATTGTTTCCATGGTTAAGACAAAATTAAGATGAGATTTCAATTTATCAGATAATCTACAATTATGAAATTGTAAAATTGCTTCTACAGTCTTTTTAACCTCTCTGGTTGTTTTTTTGATCTAGTTTTAGATAAATGATCATTTAATGATTGAAGGCTGAAGCTTACTGAATAATCATTTAAAGAAATAATACTAAGATCACTTCTAACTGGGCTATACACCATTGGAATTTCATTTAGTGGCAACTTACAAAAACCGGAAAAACTTCAACAATTAAGTTTTTGTTTTTTTGGCTTCTTCATAAACGGCTTTTGGGCAAAACTGTTTTATAAACAGCTGGGAACTGACCATTTTTCTTTTAGATAATCAATAAAGATTGACATTGTCTTAATGTCTCTAATTCCAAAATCATCAAAAATCATCTAAGTCTAATGGATTTTTCGACATGATATGGATGTTCTGGAGAATCAAATAGATTTTCAGAAAGCTGATCTTTGTGGTTTGCTTCAAAGTCGTCTAAGATTTTGATTTTAAAAAGATTCGATTGATTTAACAATCTCCCCTTCTCTATTAGTTTCAGAATCCAAAATCTTCTTTAAAAAAACTTAAGAGGGAGGTTTAAATCCATAATTAAAAAGATTATCTGTATTTTCGAATTTTTTTCTAACACATAATCAATTAACTGATCTTTATAATAAGAAAATGGATTTTTCAAGTTCAAATCTTTATCAAAAATAAACTTTGAAACCGGAATATTACTTGTTCCCAAAGTTAATATCGAATACATTGTATCATCATTTTGAGATGAAAAATAGTTCTAATTCCAACCAATAATTTTCGAACTGACTTTCTTTAGATAGAAAAATCAATTGGTGTAACTATAAACTCTGAATAGTAATATTCAAGTGGCAACAAGCTATTAGTACTAGTGGCTTCAAAAAGTTGTTTGTACCAATCTTCAAATTGAGAGTCCATTTTTTTCCTTCAAGCTTTTTGCAACTTCACTTATAGGATTAGAATCCTTAGAGTTGTGCATTATTCTTAACCAGTTTTTTTAAATCAAATTCATTAAAAATGAATTACTGTAAAGTGTGACAGTAAGTCATTTCCAAACGGAAGATTTGTTCTCACTTTATATAGATCTGTTTCCATTTTTAATAACAATTTCATTTGTAAATCGATTCCAATATGCAAAAACCATAAATGCTTTGATTTTCTAAAGCGTTATTATTTTTTTATAGAAATCAAAAATCTTTTTGGTTAATTTGATAGAAAAATTCATTATTTTGAATTAGTTCAATAAACCTTTTTCAAATCTGAATTAAATGATGGTGCTAAACCATCTTTAATTTTACTATTATTTGATAAGTTAATCATTTTTATTCCTTCTTTCTTCAGTATAACACTGATTTTATTTAATTATAAAAAACAAAACGAGCACTTATTTTTGGCTCGTTTAAAGTAATGGAATAATTAATTCCTTTATTCGAATTCTATCTTTCGGTTTAATTTTTAACAAAGAAATTAATTCTAAAAGAGTCATTTTTTTACCTAGAAGTCCATCTAAGATGTCTTCATCTGATAACAAAGATAATGGTGCTAGGTTTTCCATAAAATCAAAGAAGGTCAAAACTCCAGGATTTAAAACGGAAGCTAAAAAGCTCTCTTGCCACAAATCCATTTTCATTTTAATTAGATTTGTGAACTCAATTTCTGGATTTTTTTGAAGAAAATTTTTTTGACAATCATTGAAAAATTCAAATAGTGATAGTTCCGGGGACTCGAGATCGAATTTAAAAACAACTAGATCCCCAGGGATTTTTGTGTTTGAAAAACATTAGTTGTTTTTGATTCTTCAACAATAAGAAACTTTTTGTTTTCTTTTTTTATAAATGAAGTCAATAAATTCTGATAAATAAGAAACTAAATTAAAAAAATAAAAAGTTTTTGAAATCTTGATTTTTAATATTAATGAAAGACCAATACCACCAACAGATCTATTTGGATCTTTAGCATCCTCACCCCAAAAAGATTTTTAAATAATTTTTCATTAATTGAATAATTTTCATCATCATTACAATGAAAAATCTGTGAATCTAGAAGTAAAGGAATTAACGATTGAGTAATCAAAAACTAGTATTGTTTTCTCTTTCTTGTTTTTTTGATCAAGCTATTAAAATAAGTGACTTCACTAAAAATAATAATTAGCTTTTTGTTTTTTTGATTCAATAATGAACTTTGTAAAACTTGTAAAACAATCAGGAATTTCTTGGACTCCCTTATACAATTTTTTTCAAGTGGTTTGATGATAGATTCTTCCCAAACATCATCTTTATTTAAGATATTATGAAATCTTCCAACAAACTCATTGAATGAATCTCCATTATCAAATAAGATCTTTTTTTAGCACTTGATAAATCAAATTCTTCAACTATTTTTAGAGATTTCTGAAATTAATTCAGAACGATCATCATTATTTTTTTATCTAATAGTTTTTTTCAATTTTTCCTTCTTTCTTGGCAATTAGCTGGTTTATTTATTTAATTATAAAAAACAAGACTATAAAAGTCTTGTTTTCAATCTATTGTATCCATTGATAAGACAAATCGTAAGTGACCTTTTTTTCTTCTTCAGAAAAAGTTTACAAACTGAGATTGTAAAAAGAGTTGAAATGAAATCTTTTTACTGCTTGAGAAGTTTTAATTTTGTTACTTTTAAGAATCTCTTCGCCTTTTATAGAAGTTTTCATCATTAGAAAACGAAAAGTTTAATTTTTCCATAAATTGGAGAATAAACAATTGATTTAGTACCATAAAAAGTTATGTTATCTAATAAGAATTTGGAATGGCTGTAAGAGCTGGTAATAGTTAACTTGTTATTATTTAAAATAAGCTAATACATTATTAAGATTACTACTTATTAAAAAAATTCAAAAATAACAAGCTGACCGGTCTTTATTAGCTGCGAACCATTTTTGTATCATTTGATAGATGTCATACTTTGTTTTTTTCTTCTTAACTCATCATCAACAGTAGATGGAATTGCAAATGATGGAAACGTTAATGATTCTGAGTTGTTATTAAAAAGTTTTTTTCTCTACTTTTTGTAAGTAACCCCTTGTATTCTTAATTGCATCCGAACAAGGATTTAAAATCAATTCTTTAACTTTTTTTGATTATCATCTTCAGTTCCCTCATTGAGAATAAAAATCAATTAGTTTGGATCTGAGAAAATAATCAATATCAAAGTTCTCCAATTCCTCTAGAACTCTATTAATTAAATAATTTCTAAAAAATCTAAAATCATTTTTTTAATCTAAAGTCATCATTAAGCACTAAACTTTCTAATGAATAAGGAGTGTTATTCACTGCCAAGTCGTCCCAGATCTTTGTATAATTCGAAAAAAATTAAAAAGATCTGTTTGTGACTAAAAAAAGCTCAAACTGTTTTTCCTCTGGTAAAAAGTCAATAGGATAGAAATTACCATTATTAAACTCTTTAAAAATCCAATCCCAATCACCGGTTTCGATAGATTCCAATTTGTTCTTTTTGAGCATTAGTAAATCTTTCAATAATTTTATTTACTAAAAACTTTGGAAATCTTTTTCCTTGAATTCTTCCATTAGTTTTTTTATTTTTTTGGTTTTTTTGGAAGGGAGTCGAAAAAAACTCTTCTTTATAAAGATTTTTTTATCAATGATTAAAATTGTAAAATAACTAATGTAGTTATTGAAGAAGGTATCAGAATTTGATAAATAATTTCTGTCGATCTTCTTCAAATGAAATTGATTATGGAATCTATTCCAATAGATGTAAAACCATTTGATTTCCAGCATCATCTGAGCAATGAAAAATTAATAAATGCATCTGAAAACAATTGAAGAAAAAAATAGTTTCCCTTTAACAATTTAAGAAGTCGGTTAAGATCAGAATTAAAACTTACTTGGTCTGTTAATTTTTTTCATAATTTTTTTAATCTTCTTTCTTTTTATTATTTTTTTCTTTAATTATAAAAACAAAAAAACTCAAAAAAATGCTAGGACCCTTTAATAATTTAAGAAGGAGTTAAATAAAGGAATATTGTCTTGGTTGATTTCAGGTTTTATCATTTTTATACCTTTTTCTAAATCCATTATTTTTTTGTTTCTCTTAATTTGTAAAATTATTATACCATAAAAAAGAAAGATTCATATTAGATCTTTCTTTTTTTGTGATTATACGTTATGAACAAAAAGTTTTGGCAACAATTTCTTTTTATTCTTTCTCCATCTTCTTTATTAATTTGTTTAACTAATTTAACAACATCAGCAAATCCAATATCTCCAGTTAAAAAGTTCATTCTGTATAGCATTATCTGAAATTAAGAACAGCGGAACTTTGTTTTCTAAGTAAGAAAAATAACCTTAAATTATCTAAATCTAAGATGTAATCTTGTAAAACTTTATGCCAGTTGTCCATTCTTTTTAACCCACTTAAATTCTTCTTCCTTGCTGTTTTTAGAAAATAACTTAATAAGTCCATCAGAAAAAGAATAATGAATTGAATTCATTATTAAAATCAAAAATAAGTAAGTTCCCGGGGATCGCTTTTTGAACAAAAACAAAAATTCTTTTTGTCGTTTCAAAGACCAATTTTTGATTTTGATTCATTACTTGAAACGAAATTATCCCATTCTTCAAGATATTCTTCTAATTTTAGAACAATTCCTTGAAAACAGTTATTGCTTACTATTTTTAATGTCAGCCTTTTTCAATGACTGTATTAATTTCATAGTTTTCAAAACTGTCTACATTGTTTAAAACCTTTGTTAGAAGTTCTTTTCTTTCCTTTGGTGAGGTGTCAGCATCAACTCCAAACAAATCATTAAATTGAAGAGCGAAATAATTTACGAGGTTTTATCAAATCTATTTTCAAACGTGCCAGATTTTTTTCTGAAATGATAATTACCCTTAGAGCTTCTAGTGTTTCTCTCAAAAGAATTAAATGACTCTCTTTCTGTTTGTTCATTTTTAATAAGAATATCCTAAAAACTGTTAAAGTGATCTGGAATCTTAGATTGAAAACCATCAAATAATTTTTTTAAAGGATTTGTAATAGATTTCTCCCATTCTTCACCTTTTATACAAAAATTGTATAAAAACTTTTTAGAAAAACCATTAAAATCTGATTCCCCTAATTTTTATAGATTGAAGCTCATCTATAGAAAAACGATTCTACTTTTTGCAATTGTTGAAAAATAATTCAAATTGTTGATTTTTAGTACAATTTAATTCTTTCAAAATAGTCACCTTCTTTATAATTTTTATTTTAATTATAATCTATAAGAAACAAAATTAGAATCATTACAAAAACTTAACTTATAAAAGCTTTTTTTAGTAAGCAATTTTTTTAATATTCTTAATTGTAGATTATCATTTTTTTGTGATATAATAAAAAAACAAAATAAAAATAATAGAGAATAATAGAAAGATAATGAGTTAATAAATGATAAACACACAAAAATAATACATTAAAAAACTTTAGACTTTAATTCAGATTGGAAAAACTTCTTGAGCTATCAAAGAAAAAGAATTCCTTCTTTCATTGGTACAGGAGATTAAATCAATTAACTCAGAATCTTTCAAAGATTATCTTGGTGAGACAATTTAATGTAAGATTTTGTATCTTTTGGAATCGTTTTAATAATAATCTTGTTACCAGAGTTGATTCAAACAATTTTAAAAGACTTATCATCATTTAATGCTGATTTTGATTTTTATTTCTTGGTTCCCCGTTTTAGGAGGAAGTTTTTGATGACGAAATTCAAAAATTATTATTGAAAAAGATTTAGAAAAAGCAATAAATAAGGTTAAAGAAAAAAACTGGAATCTTTTTATCTGAAATTCAATCAATGATCTTAGATTATAAAAACAAATGAAAATCTAGAAGATAATTTATTTTTTTATTAAACGGAATAATTTTACCTATAGATTTATTGAAGAAGGATCATTTTGGCAATGAGTTTTTAAGATTTAGTGAATTATTGGTTTTGAATCAATGGAAAAAGATGGTGGTTATTTTGTTGGAAGAAGAATTCAAACTGTAGAATCGAGAACTTCAAAAAGATTGATTCTTGATAATAATGGAGAATTAATTTTTTTCCATACTGTTTATTAGAAGAAGAGATTTTAAATTGGGCCGTTGATTTTTGTACAGAAAGATAAACAAGCTCTTTTTTTCTGAAAAAGATTGCTGTACTTAACTTTTATTTATAAAAGAAAAGATTTATATCCTGATTTAGTTCCAGAATTTATAAAAATCAAACCAATTTGATTTAGAAATAGAAATAATACTTGAGGCTATAGAATTCACTTTATTTGAGTGGAATAGACCAACACCAATTTTTTGCATTCACTAATTGACTCTTTTTTTCTAAAATTAAAACAGAAAAAGAGATGGAATTTTTATTAGAAAAATTCTTTTTATTCCTAAAAGTCAAGAAAAAAATAGACAAGCATTTTATCACAAATTACTTCCAGAATTTATTTACAAAAACTTATGAAAAATGATTTCAATTTAGTTGAGGTTTTTGATGATTCTGAATTAGAAGATTTAAAAAGAACGAGCTTTTAATTATTTATTCTCCATTTTCAAATGATTTTTTTCAGTTATCTGAATAAATTGGACACCAACAAATTGAGACTTTTTGAAAAACAACAATGTTAAAAATTCATAAGAAAAACAAAAAAAGAAAAATAAAAAAACTACTTTTATTAAATAAAAAAATGAAATGGAAGTTATCAAAAATGCTCTCGGGTATTTTTTTGGAAAAACTTTTAGAATTGGAAGAAATAAGATAAATCAATTATAATTAACAAAAACGGTTTATCCGTTTAGAAAGAAGGTTTTGGAATGATTGATTTAAAAAAATAATAATCAAACATTATCAATTTCAAAAAGATCTATTAGAGTTATTTTCTCTTTTTAGATAACGAAGAATTTTTAAACCGGATGCTAGATTTGGTAATCAAAAAAATTCAAGAAGTGATCGTGATTTTACATTGTTTTGGAATAGGTTTGACAAAAACTGTAAAAGTCTATTTTTCCTTCTAGAGAAGTCACTGTTGATCCTATTCACGGTAATGATTTTTGTTTCCTGGATTCCAATAGCTCCTTTACTTTGACAAAAAGAAGAGAAAATCTACTTAATTTAAAAAAAGGATCGTGATTCAAAACTTTTTATTGTTGAAGGAGGAGTTGAGATATTCAATTATTGAAGTACAAAAATGTTGCCTTTATTTATCTGGGAACAACTTCAAATAGTTATCTAGAATTAGAACCATTTTACAATTTTTATAAAGCTGGATTCTCTTTACCAATTGATTTATTGAATCCAAAAGCTAGAGCTAGTGAGATTTATTATTATTGTGAAGTTTTATCTCCATACGAAAGTTTTTCAATCAATGAGCTTTTTGTTTCCAGAAAATTCAGAATTTCAATATAACAAAAAGTTTAATAAAAATCTTTTTGATTCTAATTTTGAATTGTTTAATTTCTACAAACCATTCGAATCAGAAATCTTCGATTTTCTAACAGAAAGAATGATTGAATTAGTAAAAACTCATTTGAGGAAGATGATAACTTTTCTTCTTATGGATTGTTGTATTTTTTTATAAGCTTTTTAAAGCTATATCTTCTAAGATTGGAAAGGTAGATTCTATTAATATTCTTTTTCTAATGATAAAGAAGCTCATGAATTTTTTTGTTAAAAACTTTAGCAAATCTTTGTTTAAGAATTATGACTGATCAGTGCTTCTCAGCGTCTCCAAAATTATTTGATTTGAAACAATATGGAATTCCAGAAGATCTATGCAAAGAAGTTCATTTGTCTCTTCCAAGATTTATCAAAGAACAATATAGTTCAAGTAGTTTTTAACTACTGGAATTCTTAATTTAAAAGCTTTTAATGAAAGAGGAAGTTTATTATAAATTAAGATTTGAATCTAATTTAATTATTCCTGAAACTTTTCAAGTAAACTTGAGTTAGAATCAATGCACAAGAATGTAATTTATTCTCCATTTATTTTTTTCAAAAAAATAAATAGCTTTTGCAATTGGAGTGAATAATCAACTCAACCATGCTTCTTTTTGTCTCTGAATTAGAAACAGAATTGATTGCTCATTCTGCTGTAACAACTAAAGAAGTGAAAAGATTGGATTCTAACTGTAAAAAGAAAAAAATTCAATCAGGTGAACAAATTGATTCATTAGATGAACCATATCTAAATCATTTGGATTTCGTCCTTCAATTAAAAAGAAATTAATTAATAATTAGATAAGAACAGAGATAAACTCTGTTCTTGTTTTGTTTCAGGAGGTTTGGTTTTATAACTAAATAAAAAGAAAGAAGGAAAGACAATGATCAAAAAAACAAATTCGGAAGAGGATCACTCATTTCGGGTATCTCTGAATCAAAATCTAAAAATCTCTAAAAATGATATAGATTTTGAAATAATTGATAATTTAAAAATCAAAGAAAGTGTTGTAAAAATTCAAACGAAAATGAATGGGTTGAAAAAGTTGTAAAACCTTATAAAAAAATCTTTAACACCACTCAGATTCCAGAATGGTTGTTAAGCCATTATCAGTTTTTAATGCATCCAGAAAACAATAAACTTGTATCTCTTTTAGAAGGATCCTTACTATTATCTGAATCAAGAGGGGATCCATACGAAGATGAACTCTTGTTTATTATTGGTTAAATTCTATTTTTTTCATTGCATGATTCTAATATTCTTGATAAAAATGGAAAAACTTTTTGGTTTTGCCAGATAAAAATAGAAAAAAAGATATAAGGAATGGATTGAATGTTATAATGAATTTAATAATTCAAGGCGGAAATTACAAATTAAAGAAAACGATTTTTACAATGAGATTCTAAAAAAATAAAGATCTTGTTGACTTAATTGAATTTTTAACCGAAAAAGAGAAGGACTGATATGAATGATGTTTTTGTTTTTTTCAAATTATGTATTCTTTAAAAAGAAGAAAAATAATTATTAAAGACTATCTTAAAACATCAATTAAACGTGGAAGTGAGTTTTTGATTGCAGAAATAAACTTAACGCCATTCCATGTAGAATTTGAAGAAAAAGTATTTGAAAGACTAAATTCTTTTGACTGATGAAAGTGAACTAAAAAGAAGAGATTGTTTCAATTATTAAAGAAAAAGTTGATGAGTGGATTCTATCAAAAACGAATTCTATCATTGCAAATAGATTATTTCCTAATATTAGAGAATTCAAAAAAACCAAAAGCACAACTTCTGAACTTTATACAGATGATCAACTTTTGCAAATGATTAGTAGAAGTTCATTAATTTCTGATTTTTTTAGAAGTGCATCATCTCAATCTGAAAAAGAAAGATTTATTTCTTTGATTAAAAAGTAATTCAATCTTAATGCTTAGACTAATCCAGAAAGATTAGTCTTTTCTTTTATAATTAAAGAAAAATTGAAAATTATCGATTAGAAAGAAGGTTAATTTCAAATGATTGAATTACAAAAATAAAAAAACAGTAGCCGTTCTACTTAGCTAAATGAAACAATAGAATTAGTTAAAAGTTTTTTTCTATTGAAGATTTAAGTAAAGTTATTGATATTCAATTAATGAATGATAACAGCTTATTTTTGGATACTATTTCTGAATTTAAAAATCAGTTTAATAAAGAACGGTTTTTACCTCAATTTTGGAAAAAGTAATGTTTTAGATAATTACAAAATTATTTTTTTCTGGAAGCAACAAAGTTCCTGAAGAATTGAAGTCGGCTTTTTAATTTTTTTAAAAACTCAAAAAGTATTTAGTTCTGTTTTATTACTTGATTTTATTTTTAGCTAATGAGGCAAATGAGAGTTATTCATCTTTTTGATGGAATTAGAGATTCTTTGAAAGATGCTTTGTTTGTTGAAAATTATAAAAAGCTACCACAATCAATACAAAAACTCTTTAAATGAGTCTGCATCCATTCAAAGTTCTAGAAAACAATATGACACAAATCATTCATTGATTTCTTACTTAAAGAAAATAATAATTTGGTTTTGTACTTAAGAACCTTAAGCAAATTAGCTAAAGAGTTTATTGAGTTCGGTTTTTCAATTTCTTTTAGTATTAAAGAGAAAAGTTTAAAAACCCTTACTGAATTACAGATTTTTTTAGTGAAGATTATTATACTCCGGTACAATTAATTAGTTTTGGATTTTCTGGAAATCCAAAAAGTAGAAATCTCTACTGAGTTAGAATTTTTATTAACTAATCTTGCTGAAGGAAAAGATTTTGATGAAATAATTTTTCATGTTTTTTTAAAAAGGCTCTAGAAGATTGGTTGGCACGTCTTTCTGATGAATCTATAAAAAAATTAATTCATATTCAACACCCGAATTAATTAAACAAATAGAATCTCAAAAACTGCCAATTGAAATTCTTTCAGATGAACAGCTGAAATTATGCATAGACAATTCCTTTGGTAAAAACTTATCGATTTTTTTATAAGGCAGGAAACGCAAGAATCTAGAAATAGAATTAAAAAAAGTCGATTCTTGAATTATTTAAGGATACTGATCTTTTTATTCGAAGATCTCACAAAATAAAAAGGAACTAATAACTAGTTCCTTTTATTATTTTTATAAAAACTTTTTCAAAATTGAATGGTTTTCTACAATCATTCAATTCCGGAACTAAATCTTCTAAGTACAATCCCGGTTTAACAAAAATAAACTTCTTCATTATTTTCAGACAATCTTTTTACTTTATCTGGTAAAGCATCCATGTCATTTTTTTAAAACACTATCAAACCAATAGATTCCAGATCTTTTAATAACTCTTGATTTATATTCTTCTAGATTATCAGAATTATTCAAATCAGGTAAAACATGAATAACTTTTAGTCCAAGTTTCTGTAATTCAAAAAGAAATCTGTCATCGTCTGTTACAAAAGATAGTTTTATAAAAATTACTATCATAAATTAATTTTAGGTTTTTGCACAATTTTCAAAAAAACAATCTTTTGATTTTTCTTCTGAAAGACCAATTGTTGCTCTACTTTCATAAATCTCATAATCAAAAAAGATTTCTTTTATTATTTTTTTAGTCAACGTTGTTTTCCCTAATGCTGGAAATGCTGAAATTATTTTTTTGTCATTTATTTACCTCTTATTTTTCTTGTAAACAAATTATAAGTTTAAAAGATAAAATAAAAAAATTGTAATTTCAATTTATTTTATAATTAAAAATAAAATCCGGTTTTTGTTAGAAAGAAGGTTAAATTATTGAAACAAAAAAATCTAAAAAGTCATGCTTCTAATTTTTAAAATCTTGGACTGATAAAAGCTAACAACTTTTTCAAAAGAAGACTTTTTCTAAATTAGTAAGCAAATCAAAAAGCTTAGAAAAAGAAATCGTTTCTTTTCAGAACTATTTTTAAAAATAATTCTAACGATGGATGGTCTGAAATTATTTCAGAGTTTCATAAAAACTTTTCCAGGAAAAAGAATTATCACGTTCCTTTTAAGAGTAAAAGAAGTTTTTTTGTCAAATCAAAAAGCTTCTGCAACTAAGTTATCTCAATGATTTAATTTTTAGAGCTGATAGTACAATTCTTCTAAGTTCTATTTTAGCTTCAGGAAGAGAAAAAGAATTAGAAAAAAATTAGAATAGAAGTTTTTAAGTCTATCTCTAATTTAGATCAGTTTTTTTGATATAGATAATATTGAAGATTTTATTAAAATTCCAAAAATCTTTAAAAATAGATTCGTTAAATCGATTTAAAAAAATTAGGTTTTATGGAACAACAACAATATCTTGTTCTAATTAAAGAGGAATTGGAAAAATCAAACCTGTTTATTTTACTAGAAAAAAACTTTTGAAATTATTTTATTCAGATCAACAATCCATGGTCATTGCAATTGTTCTAAATAAGAAAAAAATTATGAGTTGATTTTTAGAAGATATTGATTCTTATGAAACAATTCCCTATCCTAGGACTGAAATTGGTTTTTGTAAGTTTATATTGTTCTGATTTAATAATAAGTAATCCAAAAATTTTTGAACAATTTATCAAAAATCCTAAAAATCATTAATCATGATTTACTTACTGAATTAGTTAAAGAAGAGATTTTTAATTGGATTAGAGAATTATCTGAAAAATCACTCTCAGAAAAAAATTAAGTCTAGAAGATTTCTTATATGAAGGATTGCAAACTGAAAATGGTTTCGGATGAAGTTTTTAAAGCGCTGCTTGACTGGTGGCTCTATTTACGATTTGAAAGCTTTTAAATCAACAATCAAGCGCCTCAGAAATGAATAGAATTTTTTTAAACTCATTACTGAAATTGCTAAAGAATAGTCAAATTAATGACTATTCTTTTTTTATAATTAAAATAAAACTAATCGGATTTTTTTCCGAAACGAAAGAAGGTATAAAAAAATGATAAAAAAAGGAAACTATTGAAAAAAATCAGTCTCAAATTATCCTAATTTTTAAAGATGATTTGCAAAGGCTAATTTCTTTAATTGATAAAGATGAATTTATGAATAGAGTCATAAACTCCGTTCAAATTGAATTTCATAAAAGGTTTGAAGGTTCTGATTTAACAAGAAGTTCTATTAAATCATTTGTTTGTCTAGTTTATTGGAATAGATTTTCTGAAGATATTAAAGTTAGTTTTGCTTATGGTAGTACCTTTAATTTTTCTAGTACAGGAACCGATTATCTTTCATGGATCCCGGTTCTTAGATTTACAGAAAGTTTGTTTTCTGAAGCTAGATTAATTAAATTGTATTCTCCTGAAACAGTTTTTAAGTATTAAAAAAGTTTTTGATGATTTTTGACAAGTTTAAATTATTTTTTTATCTAAAAAAATTAAAACAAAACTAAACAAAAAACTACAAAAACTATTTTGATGCCAAGATTTCAAATGATTATTCTTCATTTATTTCAGCTTATTCTAGGTGTGAAAACTTCCCTATTGACTTATTTCCACTGAAAACACAATGTGAATTATTTTTGGGAACAGACAGAGATCTTTTCAGAGCCAGCAGCATCTTATAAATCTCATCCATATAGGTTAGCACAAGCAATTCTCCCAGATTCTGGATATGGAAGCTGTGATAATATTATTTTTTTGAAAAAGATAAAATAAATAAATCTTTTGCAGATAATTATGAGAAGTTTTCAGATTTAATTGTTGAAATTATTTTTTTATAAATTAAACAATGAATCATCTATTTCATCTTTTGTCCTAAAAAGATGTTTGGATTTTTAAGAAATCAAGAAAAATCACAATATCTTAAAAATTATTTAAAAGAAAAAAATCTATTATTCAAATCATTGTAGATAAACAAGTTTCTATTATGAAGGAAAAAATTATATTGTGGATCACGAATTTTAGACATTCATCCATATAAATTGATTGATGAAAACTCTCCTAAAAACAGATAAAGAGATTTTAGAAAAATAAAAATTATTGAAATGATTTCAGAAAAACTAAATTATCAGAAGTTGCTGATTATTATGAAAAAAATTGGATGGTGATGTTTACAAGATGCTTCTTGAAAACAAAAACCCCAATGATTGAAGGTTTTACTTCGATTTTATCATTTCAGAATAGATTTAAGAATTTCAGCAATTACAAAACTCTATATAGTCCAATTGTTTTCACTGAACATGGCTCTTATTCTATGTTGGTAAACAGAGTGTTTTTTTCTCACAAAATGATTTTAATAAGTCATATGATGAAATTGAAAAATCTTTTAATTTCAAAAGAAATCAAAACAACAAAGCATGTTAAAAAAATCTTTGTGAATCATTATTAAGATTTTTGAATAGTCAATTAAACGTTCGGGAAGCTGAACATCTACGATTTGTTATATCAATGGATAGCATTGATTAAATAAGTTAAGTTAAAAGGAAAGATTTGAAATCTTTCCTTTTTTTATAAAAAAATAAGTAAAGCCAAACTCTATATAACTAAATAAAAATCACAGAAGTGATAGAAAAGAAGGAATAAAATGATTGATTTAAAAAGAACAAAAGTAATTCGATCAATAAAAAGAATTAATTTTTAAAAATGATTTTTGATAGGCTTCTTGAACTAATTAAGAATGATGATTTTTCATTAACTTAGTTAATGAATTAGAGCCAGTTATTGAAAGAATTAATATTAATAATGAAAAAGTTTTGTGGCTCAGTTTTTTTGGAATCGATTTGATGGAACTCTAAAAATAAATTGAGAATTATCTGAACTTGTTTTTATGAATAATGGTTCAATTATAGATGTACAAAAAAATCTATGTTTATAGACTTTTTGGACTTCATATAATCGATCACTTGTGTTGAACTTTTTTTCAACACAAGACCACGTTGCGAATTCGCTAGTTCGTGGGAGAACTACAACCATTTGTGAAGCTCTCAAAAGGTTTTTTTATTTCGTATCCTTTCTAATAATTTCAGATTTTCTCTTCTACGAGAATGTTTTCTTTTTACTCTTTTTGGTGTCGGTTTATTTTTGTCACGCAAAGAAACTAATTTGATCCCAGATTTCTTTTCTGTTTTAGAAAATCTACCTGATTTAATTTTACGTTTTCCTTCACGCTGAACTTGATTCATAGTCGAAATAATATCTCTATCCATTATGTCACCAGTTGACCAAATAATATCCCTTCCAATCGGACGCCCAATTTCTCCAGTTAATGGATGGGCTGTACTAGTGTTTTTTGCATTAACTTTATAAACTGAAATAGATTCTTGAGAGCAAGCTTGCGTGATTGCTGATTGTTGTTCACTATGATCCCATTTACCTCCAATTGAACCCAACCAACTTAAATCTTCCATAAATAATGAAGAACAATTATGTCTCTTACATAGCTCAATGATTTCAACGCTAATTTCAGAATTAATTGCATCTTTTATTCGTGTAATTTTCTTAGTAATTCCTTCTATGTGACCTCTTCGTTCGATCCATTTTTTTGAATAGCATTTTTCTGGAATGTAATTCGCAGACAGAAACAATTCATCAACAAATTGATTTTTTTCTTTATAAAAAAATTTCACGTTCATTTTTAGATGATTTAATTTCTTAGATAAACGTTCTGTTAGCTTAGATGGGGTATAAAAAAATCTTTCCCCATTATTCCGTTTGAGTTGATATAACCAAAAGTATAAGCATGAATTTGTCCTAAATCAATAGCACCAATGTTTTTGTCCATGTGTTTGATTTTCTTCAAAAATCAAAGGTTACAACACCATAATAATTCCCATCAGAATCTTTAGAAAATCTAGGTTTACTAACACGATTACCCAGTTGATACTTACTAGATCTATGGAAAAATAATAGGCAACTCACACCAAGTTGTTTTTATTTTTTTATCTAATATTGCATAGTTAAAAAAATAAGATTATCCATCTTAGCAGCTTGCGTATTGATAAATGCAAAAATCTAAAAACAAATCTTGCATTCCTTGGTAATTCAGGAGCTGTTTTACATTGTTTGAGATTTTGAACTTTAGCTTTTACTAAAAAGGTATGCTATTATCTATACAATATTGATAAAACTTCACAGTGTTATAATTTCCAAACTTTTTGCAATGCATCATAAAAGAGCAATTTGTTCTCTTTGAGAAGCGTGGATTTGTCGAATTTGTTCTGCAAAAGCACAGAAGTACCATGATGGTGATGGAAAACTACCATCTTTTTTTCCATTTTGTATTGAGTTTCTTTACCAATAAGATTACGTAAATCTCCAATACTTACCTGGATGTAATTTGCTGTCAATTGATGAGATTTGTTTTCTCATCTTATCATCTGATAAAACACGATCTAATTCAGATTGCAAGAATTCATAAGTTTCTTTGAGGTTATCAGGAAAAATTGATTTTTATAAGCTAGTTTCATTTCAACTATCCTTTTTATTTGATTTACAAATAATATTAATTGTCTTTATTTTTTTAATATTATATCACAATAAAAAAATAATGTCAACATTAGTTTATGTTTGACATTAAAAGATCATTTTTATATAATCAGTTTAAGATGATCCTGAATTAGATTTTTATCTTATTTCCCGGTTTTGAAGTTTGATAAATCTTTGTTTTATCAAAAGAAACTTTGTGATCTTTATAAATTAGATAAAAAAATGAAATAACTGTTGAAACAGTCTTTAAAAAAACAAAAATGCTTTTTGCTAAGTTTTTAAAAAAAGCAAGATAACTTCCACATTAAAGTCTGATTATAAAAAAATACTTAGTAGCTAATTTATCAAATAATTATGATTTCTTTTTATTCTAAATGGAAGAATCGAATTGGCTATCCAATTGATGTTTTTGTCGGTTGAAGCACAATTTCATCATTTTTGGCAAAAGACTGAGCTATTTACTTTTTAGAGAGTAACCAGAAGGAACATCATTCAACGTTATTCAAGATGGTTATGTTATCGATGATCGTTTAAATTCTACTGGAAGAACTATAAAAAGTAAGATCAATTTTTATTTGATAATTATGATGATTTTTGTAATTTTAAGTTTCTATATAATTATGGTCTTTATTTAGATGAATTAGTTGATATGGCTCTTATTGAGATCGAAAAAGTACAACAGATTCTAAAGTTAAAGGAGTTTTGTTCAAATTCCTTGGACAATTTCAGAAAGAATTTCCTGAAAAAAATTGCAGAATCATATTGTAACGATGAAGAGAATTTTTGAGAATTTTAGATTCAGACATTAATAATCTAGAAAAATTATTATATTATGGTACGGATTTGTTTAGTTCATCTAAACTTGGCTCTCCTTACTTTAACAGTTCAAGGATTTCTGAAGTATGGAAAAAAATGAACAGATAAATAAAAAAATTCTGGAATTCTTAGAGAAAAATTCTAGTCGTCCAGCAGAATACTTTAGTGAATTCTCTTATTACAATTTAGATAAAGTTTATTCAATTGCTTTGGAAAAACAAAAATTCTGATAACTGAGACATTCACAACTGTTCAAGATTTTTAAACAACGAATCAAATTATTTAATCATCCAATTATTTATTGCCCAGTTAAAATAAGCGATAGAGGGCAAATCAAACTATGTGGTCCTGCTACTAATAAATACTACTTCGAAAAAGAAAAATGAAAAAGTTTAAAACTATAGAAGACGGTTTAATTAATACCAATTCAAAAAAACAACAAAAACTAGTTAAAAGAAACTGTAGAAAACCTTTTACAACTTCCATTTAACTTTTTAAATAATTCGGAAAAGGATCATCTTCAATTTGTTTTAAGGATGGAAACGATTGATTAAAAAAAGAGTCAAAAATCTGACTCTTTTTCTTTATTCACCTACTGAATCACTAGAAGATTCTAACATCTCCTTAAACTGCTCAAGAATAATTTCTTTTTCTTTATCAGTTACAGAATTGTATAAATCTGCAATTTTTTGATGTTGTTTTTTTCCCAACCAGCTTTTTCAAGCTTTTTTTAGAAACCAATGAAAATGGAATTTTTACCTCTAAGAACATCTAATGGTGACTTATCAGAATTATCCAAAAACTCTAGATTCAATTTTTCAAACCCTCTTAGAGAGAATCTTTCACTTCATTAAAAAGAAATTCTTCTCTATTATTGGATTTTTTTAAAGCAATTAATTTTTTTATTGAAGTAACCGGATTGAGTTAATCCAACTTTAATACTAGGAAAAATAATTCCGTTATAATTGAAAGCCTTTTTCCATTGAGTTATCAATTATAATAATCTTATTTTCATCATTAAGATAAATTGGAGTGATTTCAAAAATAATTTACATCATCACAGATAGTAAGCTTGAGCGAAATCAAGAAGTTGATTAAGTATAAATTGATTTTTATTATTGATACACTTAAAAATTCCATTTTTCTGCTTTTGCATCATCAAACTCAAAGATCAGTTCAACCTTATTTTTGATACGTTTAAGTGTAAAAATCTGTCCAATATGGGGACTGTGTTGTTTTTATCTGTAATAGAAATCAATAAATCCTTCATTTCATTAATTGGATTGTGCTTATTTGAATCCCAAAATGATTCATTATTTTTCTAACCAGTTAGGAATATTGGATTCATTTACACCTGTTATATAGATATAAAGTTCTTTTTGCTAATTGAATTCTAGCTTTATCAGTCATTCCTTCAGTTAGGGATATGATTTTTCATTAATTGATAGCAAGATTTTTTTAGTTCCTTTGATTTTTTTAACTTCTAAAAAGTTTTAAAAATCAAAAAGAACTTATAATTTTTCCAATACTTTCTGAAAAACTCAGATCTGCTGTTTTCTTGTTTTAATTTTTTTCATCATTTCCTTCTTTCTTTACTAATTATTTATTAGTATTTTTATTTAATTATAAAAAGAACCTTTTTAGGTTCTTTTTATTCTACTAAATCTAAATGATCAATAACAAATTGAAAATGATCTTTAATTGCTTCAGAAAAGTTGAAACTCTGTAATTGTAAAAAGAAGTTTTAAATCCTCTTTAACTTTTTGCAGTAGTTCGAGCTTTTATACTTTAAAAAGATTTTTCAAACTCTTTTAAATCTGAATAAAAAAATTATAATATTGAGCTGAGAAATTAAAAATTACTCCAAATTGGAGAGTATATAGTTTTTTTCTGGACTAATCTTTAATGAATTTCTAAAATCACATAGTTCCAAAAAGCTTTCCAATAATAGGTCTTTTTCTTTTTAGAAATTCATAAACTGATGGAGCTAAGATTTTATAATAAGTGAAACTAATTTTTTTATTTCTGTTAAAAATCAAGCAAATCAGATTTGATTCTTTCTTCCATTTTTTTCCTTATTCCAAAAAGGTGAATCAATAGAAAAACATCATGAATAAATTCTTCTTCTGGATTAATAAAATAAGGATCATTATCTCCAATTTTGTTTAGTAATAATTTTTCTAATTCATTTAATTTTATTACCACTTCATTTTTGATAGAACTCATTCTGAATTTCCTTAACTTCTTCTTCAATATTAAATTCTGGATAGGACTTTGATAAACCAAATAAAATCTCTAATAATTTTTTTGCTTGATGTAAAAAGATTCTTCTGGATTTTTCAATTTGAATAAAATTGCTTCAATTAGTAAATCTTTAAAAGTTATCAAAAAGTTTTATGAATCAAATAATTTTCATCTATAAGATCAAAAGCTAGAATCTATTACTTGTTGTGCAAAAGAGACTGTGAGCCTCAATCTAACATGGTATTATTTGAATGGTATCCATTGATTTTATTAAAAATGATAAGTTATTCCAATATAATTCATCTAATTTTTACAGATAAAAAAATCAATTGGTGTTAAAAATTCCACGAGAAAAATAGTTGATAAAAGGGTATCATCAAAATTATCATTTTGAATTGCTTTCATAACTTCTTTCTGTACCAAAAGAAGATGTTTAATTGCCAAATCTTTAATTCTTGAAGATAGATTTGTTCCTTTTTATCTGGATGGAATAATACTTCTTTTTGTTTTAGAAATCGAATAAAACTTGGAAAGCACTTTATGTTCAAAGAAAAGAACAGAAAAGTTTGAAAAATAATCCAGACCAAAAGGATAATAATCAAGTTCCTCGTCCCGGTTTGACGATTTTTACAATTATATCACCAGTATAACGATTCCAAAAACAATTAAGAATAATTTTTTTAATTTTTTTGCTTTTTATTTTTCAAATCAATCTCTTTTTATCTTCTCTTCAATTGCTAAAAGCAAAATCATCTTTCTTTACTAGTTCAAGTAATCGACTTAAGTCTTGATTGAATTTAGATTTATTTTTGAAAAAGTTTTCAAAATTATACCTTCTTTCTACTTTTTATTAGTTTTTCTAATTATATTGATTATGTAATTATTTTTTTCTTTTTAGAACTATAATTGAATTAGTAATAGCTAGAAAGCTGGAGGGATAAGTTGAAAACTACTAACAATAAATTAAAAAAATTAACTGCTTTATCAGTTGCAGCATTGCTTGCATTAAGTTTAGCAGGTGCTAGCAGCTTTGCCGAAACTTCAGAAACTACTACCGCTCCACAAATTGCAACTAATCAAGGTTTGTCTGAAGGAGGTTCTTCTCAAGGTTCAAACTCTGGAACTGGTTCAGCAAATGGTGGAGGCTCTGGAACAATTTCAGAACGTGTGAAATCTGATGCTAATAAAGAGGGGAATAAAGCAGGGAAGCATTTGCATCAAATAATAGATCTTATAGAAACAAAATTAGCAATGACACCGGCAATCTTGTAAAAAGATATTAGTAACCAAGTTAAAGATGCTGCAAATCAAGCAGCTGGTCCTCACGAATCATCTTCTGGATTACAAATTAACGGAATCCAAGAACGTGTATCCAAAGTTTTAGATGAGGCTGGAACCGGAGTTATTGGTCTCGGAGTTAAAGCTCTTTTATTATTTGAGTTTCTTATCTATCATAGTTGGTTTAATTATGACAGTTATAAGTTTCTTCTTTAAGAGTATTAAAAGCAACAAAAATGGATTTTGACATTCTTTGGAGGATTAGTTATTTATGGAATAATTACACAAGCTTTTAGGAATTAGTTTAATGGATAACCCATTAAGTGAATTGATTTCTTTTTTACTTCATGGATAACTTAAAAAGGTGAGAGGGATTCTCATCTTTTTAGAATTAAGTTTAATTTAAGTATTCTCTATTTTTATGTCCAATTTGCTATATAATAGAATAAAATAATTAAGGAAGCGCAAAAAAAGCGTATGGTGAATTATCTATGTTTGGTTCTATTAAAAGTACAGCTTTTAATTTTGTCAAAAGAAAACTTTAGTAAAAGTTATAATGTTATTGTTACCTTACATTGTAGTTTCTTTTGTTCTCTGGGTACTTTTCTATGATGAGTGTTAACTCTCAGCATATTGAATATGCAACTAGAACAACAAATTACTTCTCTCAAGGTAATAACATTCTTTCATTTGTTGTTGTAATTCTTTTCGATGATTGCAACTATGCAGATTTACAAAGCAATTTATAAGGGGGATTATTCAAATCTTTCTTTAGCTGGTTCAGTGGATGGTATTCTAAAAAGCTCTCCCAGCAGTACTTGTCTCATACTTGTTTATCTTTTTTTAGCTGTATTTCTATTGATTCTTGTGGCTAGCATTTCATTGTTTGCAATTTTTATTAATCCATTCTTTATCTTCTTGTTTTTGATATTGCTTGGATTCCTATTATACTTTACAGTTAGATTATCTATTTATGATATTATTTTATCTGATTTAATCTTTAATTTTTTTCTGGCAAGTATTCAAATCAGCAAAACTTCAATTTAATTGAAAAAGTTATTTTCTCATTTAAAGAATCTTGGAGACTTACAAAAAAATCAATTTTGGTTTTTGATTACACTTTCTATCATTAATAGGATGGATGTTTCTAATAATTATTACTGCTGGATTGGGTGTCATTTTCGTTGGTCCATACTTTATTGCTATCAATGCGACTCTTTATAAACACTTAATTGATCAAGATCATAATTAATTTCATTTATCAAATAAAAAAAGCAATGTAACTATTGCTTTTTTTATTAATAATGATACAATAATAATGAGAATACAAAATTGTTAGAAAAATTGAAAGAATGAGGTTTATTATGTTTGATTTTTAGTTTAATTTTAGTTTTATTTATTATTTTTGCTGAACTTGCTATAGGTACTGCAATTTTTTTACATTGGATTGGAAATTATTGTAGGAATTCCTATGCGAATTATTTTCTCACTGACTGGATTAGTTTCAGGAGAGGTCAATAATTATAAGAAGAAAAAAAGCTGAACGTTATGATACACAAGACGATCTTAGTCAAGTTAAAGTTAAGAAAAAAATAAAAATAACTATGTCCAGGTGGAAAGTTTTACGTCTTCACGATGAAAAGGGTCGTGATACATTACATCAATTAATGGATAAAAGTGCATATCCATTTGATGATACTTTCTTGCCAGATGAAGATTCAATTCGTAGAGCTATGAGACCATATTAAAAGAGCCTTTGTAAAGCTCTTTTTTATTTTTAAAAAAACTTATTGGCATAGATAAAATAAATCTTAGATGATTTACAATTTCTTCAGGAAGATATAAGGTCTTCATTTTTTTAAAATAGCTTCAATATCTTCTTTTATTTGTTTTGTAGTTGTTGAATTGCTATTTTTTTAAGTTCTTCTTCAATTTTTTTAATCAATTCAGAATCATATTGAGAAGACCTAATTAAATCAAGATTTGAGTTAAATGGTGAATAAATCACTTTAGAACTTTCTTTGAGTTGATAATGAAGTTCCCAATAGTTTTTCAAAAGCATTGCGTCATTTCAATAGCATTTTTTTCTTTAATAGTTCAAGAATTGAATTAGAAATCCTAGTATGAGTATAGTTTGCTGGTTTCATTTGATTTTCTTTAAAAAAAGTTTAAAATAATTTCTTCAACTTTTTAAGAATATCATCCCCTAAACTTTTGGCGAATTCTATAGGATCAAAACTCTTATCTTTAATTTCTTGTGTATCTCTGTAAGAAACAAATAAAGATTCTTTTAAATTAGTTAGATATTGATTTGTCAAACTAATTGCATTAAACTCTTTTGAACAAACTGACTCTTTAATTGTTTTCAGGTAATAATTCGAAGTTCGCTTCAAAAGTAATTTAAAAATCAATTCTTTAAAATCAGAAGAAGTGATTGCATTATAAAAATTCAAATAATTTTTTTCAAAAATCAAATTCTTATAAGGTAGATGAATTTCTTTCAACTTGAGATCATTATCAAATAATAGATTTGGAACTTCCATTTTAGCATTTCCAACTACATTGATTGACAACAATTGCCTATTATATGCATTAAAAAACTACTTGATTTTAAACCGTTTAGTGGGCTCACATAGACCCAAAAAAACTGTATTAAGATGATCCTCATCCATCAAATCCAATGGATAACCAAAAACCTTTTGACCATTGTGATTCGAAGTATTTTTGGTAATGCATTAATTTTAGTTGGATTAGATTTATACTCAAAGTATTCCTTAAAAATCTCTGGAAAGTTTTGTTTGAATTTTTTTCTTTTTAAAAACTCTAACAAACTTTTCCGGGTTATTTTTATTTCTTCTATTGTTAACAACCCACCTTCTGAAACTTCATATAGATTTAGTAATCTTGCTGAATTAATCAAAGAATGGTCTTGATAACTGATGATTGAAAGTTTGAATATAAATCAAAAATCTTTTGATTTTTAAAAATAATTGTCCAGTAAATCTATTCCAAAAATAAGTTTTGCTGATTCAGAATTATCATAAGAATTAATAATTAAATCCTTTACTGAATTAATAAAAAGAATCTTGTTTCGATAACTCGATAACTTTATTGAAATCATTTTGGAAGTTTATTCCTTCAAGATTATTTTTATTAGTTTTTCATTAAATTCCTTCTTTCTACTGCAGATCCAGTTTTATTTTAATTATAAAAAGAGCAACCTTATTGATTGCTCTTTTCTTTTAATTCTCTAAGAACTTTATTATAAATTCTATCAAAGCGCTTCTTTTTCTTTTTTTAGATAAAGTAGTACTTTTTAAAGAAAAAAATAGTAGAATATCTAACCCATCTTTTTGTAGCACATGATTGGAAATAATCTTCAATAAATTCATCATCAATAATTTCACAAGGTAATTTACCACTTTGTACAGCAAAAATCTTCTTCATATTATCTAAAGATAAGGAAAGTTCAGTCCAAAAACTTGAAAGTTTTTCAATTTCTTCTTTAACCTTATTAAAAAAATAAATTCATATCGAAGTTCTTTATCCTCAATAGCAAAAATAAGGATCTTTTAATTTTATATTAGAGTAAAAACTCAAAAATTAATAGTTGCTAATTTAGGAAACGATTTATTTATTGTTTCTGTGTACGTATCTGTTATTTTTAACTCGTTAAAAATCACTCAAATAGTAGATTTCAAACTTTAATTGTTTATATTGTTTGTTTGGATAATAATCCTTTCTAACTGTTTTTTTGTAGCTTTATCAATAAACTGATTATCAAAACGTTTTATTTCGTCAATCATCCTTTTTACTATTAAAGGGTTGATAAAAAACTTTCTTTGTCAAAGTCTGTTATCGCTTTGCTTAAATTATTAAAGAAGTTTGAGCTCCTTTTATTTAGATCAGGAGTGATTGTTTTTCATTTTAAAAATTCCTTCTTTCTTGATTTTTTTCTTAATTATAAAAAAGAGCCATAATGGCTCTTTTTAATCTGTTAAGTATGAATCAAGAATTCGTTTAAATCTATCCCTTTCTGAATCAGTAGAAAGTCTTTTAAATGAATCTTTCAGAGTTTTTAGAATTTGTTTTAGACATCCATTCTTTTACTTCATCATCTGATGAAACAAAAGAAAATAGAGCTTTCCTGCAATAAAATCAGACATTCTAACTTCAGATTTGATTCCAATTTCTAACTGTTTTTTTGATAAAAAGAATTCAAAAGAATCTTTGATTAGACGTACTAAAAATTCTTCTTTATTTTTTTGAATCTAAATAATTTTTTTCATAGATTTGGAATAATAATTCTTTTTGTTAGATTCTGAAAAAGTTAGAGTTGAAACTTTGACAAACTTGTTTCTGATTCTCTGTTCTGAACACAACAGAAGTCTTTCAGTTGGGTCATAGTAAAGATGTAATTGAATTTTTACAGCATTTACTTTTGCAATTGAAGTAAGAAATTCAACAAGTTCTGGGTTTTTCTTAGTAATCCATAAAATTGATGGTATCCCAAAGATAACCAGTCATATTGATTTTTTTAGCTTCTTGAATAAACTTTGGAAGTTTCCTTTCATAAGATGCGGAATAAAGCGTAAGAAGTTCTCTTGTGCAATATTCTGGACTTACATAATTTTTACAAACAATACTACCATAAAGACGAATTAATGAAAGGAAAAAACCACTAGTTTTAAGATTTTCTCTACTCGAATTTTTTTGGGAACGGTTCCCATCCCGGGTCAATTTTTTTCCATTTATCCAAAAATCTCAGAATCCCAAAAAAACTTTTGAATTTAGTTTAGATAATTCCGAAGTAGATTTTTGCAAAAAAATCTACTAGTTTAACTATCACTTTCATAAATCTTAATTTTAGAAAGATCTTCATAATCAAAAGTTATTTATCAAATCTTTTATAGAATCAATAAAAGAAATCTTTTTCATTGTTTGTTTTTACAGTAATTTTTCAAAAACAACCTTCTTTCTTTTTCTTTTTTTATTAATTATAAAGTTTTAGCTAACTTATTTTTATAATTAATTAAAAAGAAAGAAGAGTATAAAATGAATTTGATTAATGTTGAAGGATCTGAACCCTTAATTTTAATTGAAGGTTCAATGGTTTTAAAGTTAGAAAACAATGCTATTTTTAGCTAATTTTATTTGGCTAATAACTCGATATAATAACTTGATTTACCGTAACTAAAAAAATAAAAAATAAAGAAATCCTATTTTTTTAGATCAATTTTAGAGTTTTTTTCAACTCAGGGTCTCACGGTTAACCCAATTCACTCTTGCTCACCTCATTTCAACTGAAAAAAATGAATTCCAATTCATTGATTTTTTTAATCAAAACAATAAAGTTTGTTGCTGGAGCTTCTAAAAATAAATTACCTTAAAGGGAGATGCTAAATTGTCTTGCATTTATACATCTGTATAAGATAAGTTGTGTTTTTGTAAAAAAATTATAAAGATTCTTTATATCCTTGACCACGTCTTGCAATCACGTATGCAGCTCCAATATGAATATTAAGCTTCATGGTTGGACAATAAAGTTTTTTTGCTAACCATGAAGTCCATGCTGGATTTACTTTAATGATTCTAACCGAATTTTTTTAAATGCTGAATTTTTCCATTAAATTAATAAATTGACTATATGCTAAAGAATGAATCATTTGGTTGTATTGTTTTCCAATTTTTGGAATCAGTTTTACTTTTTTTGTTTTTTTAAAGTTTAAGTTTTCAATACACAAATCCTTTTCCTTTTTTCTCTAGATAATTGAACAACTTCATTTGCTATTTTTTTGCAAATCCGTTTTTTTGTTTTTACCAGAACGAAATCTATATCTAAAGACATCTGTATCTATTAAGTCACCAAAATTATTAGTTTCAGCTAAAGTAACAAAAACCTTTATTAAAAATCTAATCCAATAGTTCCATAACTAGATCTAGTTAGATAATCCTCTTTTTTTCAAGTTGGATTTCAAAAGTGCAATATAGATAAAAAAACGATTGTTATTTTTTTATAATCTTATAGGTTAATGGACTATTTTTTTATTTCTTAAAAATAGAAATAATTTTTATTTTTATGATTTCTAAAAATAAACTTGACCCTCTACAATTTTATTTTTTTCTTTTTTTGATTTTTTTAAATCCAAAAATCTTTTCTCAATTTTTATTTTTAAATTGATTATTTTTTTAGGATTAAAAAAATAAGTTGTAGTTGTTGATTACATCCAGGCTCTAATTTGCAACCAACAAAAAGATAATTGACTATCTCGTTTCTGTTTAAACTTCTGATAATTTCTTTTTCAATAAATCTTTAGTCCCGAAAACAAAGTTTTAATTTTTTTGTTTTCTATTTGATAAGTTACATTAGAAAGCTTCTGCTTCAAAACAATTTAATTTATTCTTTTTAGAAACAATTTTTAATCTTAAGTTTCGTTGTTTGATAAACGATACTTTTTTTCCCACAATTTAAAAAGATTAGAATTAATTCTCTCTCTGAACTAGTTTTGGAATAATATTCTTTTCAAGATTTGAGATTTTTAATTTTAATTGTTTTTTTGTTCATATCGTTTTAATTCTATAAGAGCATTTAAACGACCTTGAGCATCAGAGATAATTGAATTTGCAGTTCTTTTAGTTATGTCATACTTCTGTTGAAGGTATGAATTATAATTTGATTTATTAAAAGATTTACTATTTTTTTGATATTATGAAAACTTTCCCTAACAGCCTTTGAATAAGATGGTAAAGTTTTTATCTATATAATCTATTAAATCTTTATTCAAACTTGTATGCAATTGCGTTACAATTGTAAACTTTTTTTCTTGAGCAAAAAAATTACCTCCCTTACTATGTGTCACTCCATTATTTTTAGTCAAATCTAGATCAACTTCAGAATCATTCAATTTATCCACTAATTCTTTTTTTAAATTCTAAATGACTTTTTTTATTTTTTTGACTGCATTCCATAAAAGTTTTCCAGAAAAAAAGATGCAATTAATGACATCATATCATCTGTCAATTCTTTCTCTACAGATAGTTTTTCTGCTTCTTGTTTCATAATAACAATTTCTACGCCTTTAGATTTAAAAATTGTTTCAAGATAGTGAAAACCAAATCGTGTCAATCGATCCTTATAAGTAATAAAAACTCTGTTTACTTTATCATCCATAACTAATTTGATTAATTCTTGAAGTTTTTCTTTTTATCATTTAAACCAGATCCGACCTCAGATAAAAATTAACAGATTTTTGTAGATCATCATTTTTCATTAATTAGGAATTGAATCTGTCTATCTAAATCACCATTTTTTTCTTTTTGGTCGTGTGATGAAACTCAGTATACACAACATCTCTTTTTTTAAATTGTGTATCATCAAATAACAAATCAAACTCTTCTAAAATTGGAACTAAATCATCTTTTTGTTAGGTAGCGTCTGTTTGAATTTGGATCTCTTCTAAATTCAATCTTCCTTCTCTATCCCAATTATGCAAAGTTCTAGTTGTTACTCCTAAAAAAATCCTGCAATATCTTTTTGGTTTATAATATTCTTTTAATAATTGACTTTTTTTAATCATTTTTTTATCTTTAGTACCTTCAACTTTATTTTATAATCCTATTATATCGCAAATTAAATAAAAAAATCAAGATAAAAGAAAAAGAAGAATTTTATATAAATTCTTCTATATTGCGTGAAACTGTTAATAAACCCAAAGAACTTTATAGCATTAAGACTTTCAGACTATTTGAATTTTTGATCCCTAAAGTGGATTTGCTTAAAAAGTTTATATGGTTTGGTTTATGAAAGATCGAGTCTTTCAGATTCTAACAATTTTTTTAATAGAAAGAGAAATTGCAATTGATTTTTACTCATATTCAAATGAAAAAGTTTCTAAAAGTAGCAAAAATCCCAGAAACAATAATAGATCTTTTTAATTGCTTGGATGAAAATAATTGGAGTTTCTCTTCTGAATTAGAAAAAAGCTATGACATTATCTGCAATAGAAAAAGTCCGACAAACAGCTATTGAGGTAGAGATTGATTTTTCTGTGATTGCTTATAAAGGTAAAAAAAGCAACTTATGATTCACGTTTTGAGAGAGTTATGAAAGGTCGATCTATTTTAAATTGGAATTCTGAAACTAATAAAGTTGAAGTGGCAAAAATGAAATTAAACATTAAATTAAGTTAAAAAGATAATGTTATTAAAAATCATTATCTTTTTTTATAATTAAAATAAAAACCGGGATAAAGCTTATGGTTAGAAAGAAGGAAAAATGAAACAATTTAATGAAAGTAGTGAAATGACCAATCCTAAAAATGGAAAAGTTGTTGAAGTGGGTACAAGAAGATCTTAGTATTAAATCTTTTTCTAAAGATCAAAAACAAACAATTCATAACATTATGACTTTTAAATGAATCCTTATGCAGAAAACGTATCAATAATAATTCTACTGCAGCTAAAGGATTTAAATCTAAATCTATTGAAATTATTTACAATTTCAAAACTGAAAACATGGAGTTTTCATGTAGCCAGGTGCCTTTTTAATTAATAAAAAGAATCGTTTGTTAAATCCTTTTGATCCAACATTAATTGAATCTCAAATTGAAAGAGTTCGCTTGCTTATTATTAGTTTGGAATCTTTATTGCAAAGAATGACTGATTCTGAAATTAATGAAATCTTTATGGAAGAAGAAAGAAAAATTGCAAGCTCGACCTTATAGTGAGCGTAGATACTTGGCTTTTTAAAAAATAAAGCTGGATTTGATAAACTTTTAGATCTAATTGTTCAAAAAATAAAAAGATCATTCAAAAAGTCTTATTTATCCTTTATGAGGGGTGAGTTTTTGTGAGAATATTCCATTATACTTTTCTCAAGCTCAATTAGATCATTACGCTCAAAGGAAATTATCTCAGAGTGAAAGTTTCTATAGTGGAAATGCTGGTGTTATTTTTTTATAGCTGATAAACTTTTTATCAATTTGTTGAAAAACAATGAGCTTAACCCATTAAAAGTTTATTCAGAAAAAGTTTTTTTAACTGATGCAATTTTTAAATGAATCATATCATTTGCATAGAAAAAAAGTTGATGAAGTAGGAGTCCTTATTCCAGAAATCAAGTTCCAACAACTGTTTTTCAGTTTTAGGACCAAAATCTCTTGAATTAATTAAGAAGAGACTTGATCCATTCTTTTGACAATTTAAGTGATGATAATTTCTCTAATCTTGCAGAAACTATAGAAAAATCTATTTGATTCAGTAACACTAATGTCTCACTTTGATAAAAGTTTTGAAGTAAAAGATTTTTGAAGATTTTTATTTGTTTTTTTCATTCAAAAAGCTAAAAAGCATTACAATCTTTTTAAAATTATAGGGTGAACCTTTGTTTATACTAAACAAGATTAATATTGATTATTTTGTAAATAACATTCCTGAACCATTTGCAGTGAATTTTGCATTATCTGGCTATTGGAATGAAAAAAACTTGAAAAAAATTATTAAAAAAATGGTTTCACGATTAAAACTAATATCTTTAGCAACTCAGAAGATTCATTTAGGTCAATTTTTTTATTCGCTTATGGAATTACATCTTATAACGGTCAAATCCGAAAAAAATAATTTTTCCTGGAACTATATTATTTTTCAAGAAATGAATTTGATGCGATTAAAAAGTTTGAAAAAAATCTTTGGATTGAAGATAAACCTGAAATTCAACAGTGTCTTGACTACTTTGAATCAAGAGATAAATTCTTTTAAAATTAAAAAGCTCTTTTATGAGCTTTTTGCTTTATAATAAGATAGATAAGAAAAAAATAAAAAAATGAGGAAAAGCTATTGAATAATAAAAAGAAAAATTATATTGGGGGCTCTTATTTCTGCAGTTGTTTTTAGGTGGTGTTGTTTCTGCAGCATACGTAATAAGTAACAATGGAGATGATCCTACACAAGAAGTTCAGTTTAATAATTCCAGAAATAAGGATGCAAAACTTGTAGAAAGCAAGGATAGTTCATCATCAGCTTCAAACTTTTCTAGCTCAGACAATAAAAACTGATGAAAAACAAAGATGAGAAAGATAAGGATAAAGATAATCAGTCATTAGGATCATCAACCTCAAACAATAGAAGGGATGAGCAAAGAGATTCTGTACCAATTACAGAAAGTAGATTAAATAATACCCGTGAAGCTGGTTCTCGTCCTATTGCTCCTATTAGTCAAGTTCGAGATCTAGTTTCACGACCAAATAGTTTGAGAACTAATAGTAGCAGTACTACTACCACACCTGGATCTACACCTATTGGAACAAATGCAGCTGTTTCTAAAATTCAAGATGCAGAATCTAGAAGATTGGCAGAATTGGAAAAAACGAAATGAAGAAGAAAGACAGGCTCGACTTGCTCAAGCTCAAAAAGTTAGAGATCAAGATACAAGCAATACCGCAACACCTTCAGCTCCAATTAATCCAACACCGGCTCCGGCTCCAGCTCCAACTCCTGAGCCAGAACCAGAAACCCCAACACCTGCACCAACACCAGTACCTGAGACTCCTACACCAGCTCCAGAAAAACCATCAGCTCCTGTAGAAGTACCAGAAAAATCCAACCCCAGCTCCTGCACCAACTCCAAGTGTGCCAAGCAATCCTGATCCAAGTCCAGCACCAGAAAAACCAACTGAAACAAAACCAGCAGATAATAATAAGAAGCCGGACGAAAAAAACAAAACCAGCAGAAGATAATACTAAGATTCCAGATGGTCAAGAACAAAACGTAGCTCTTACTATTACTAGTCAAGAAGAGTTGGATAATTACTTGAAGAGAACCGGTACTGATTTGGCAGGAGATAAGATTATTTTTGATTTAAAAGAATCTATTAAATTCCCAACAAAAAAACTTTTCAAAGTTCAAAATGGTGAAACTTTATGGAGTTTCAAGGGAAATGGAAAAAGCCTACACCATTGATCTAGGTGGATCAACCTTCTTACAAGGTATTGGGGGACTTTTTCTGGCTAGGAACTGGATCTCACGGTGATGAAAAAAACAATCCACCATAATTAAAAATGGTCATTTTTATGGAAGTGTAAAAACTGATACAACAGAAAAATGGAAGTATTTCTAGCCCAGAAATTCCAAAAGAAAAACATCCTTCAATCTTCAATAAAGGAATGCGTAATGGTTACGGTATGTTTATGGGACAATTCCTTAAAAGCTTCATACTTAACTTTCCAAGATTTAGACTTTAACAATGTTCATCATGAAGATGCTCACGTTTTTTTGATCTTTCTGGTTCTGACCATATAAGATTTGAAAATAATGTTTTTGCTGGATATGGAGGAAAAGAATTTTACTGATTCTGAAATTGCAAAAAAAGGTTTTCTAAGAATCCACACAGTGTCTATTCTGAAGCTATACAAATTGACTCTGCAATCAATGGAACTTTTGGAGATTTAGAAAAGAAAGGCACAATTTTAGATGGAGTCGATTATGATGGAACACCATCTAGCCATATAACTGTGGAAAATAATGCCTTTACTACCTATACCGGTTTAGATGCTGAAGGAATTATTACTGGTAAAAACAGATAGAAAAAGTTGTTCGTAACTATTCTGCTGGAGTCGGAAGTCATACTCGTGGTAAAGAAGATTATCATGATATTGCAATTCGTAACAATCGATTTGAAAAATACTAGTGATTTTAAGGATAATGGTCATAATGAGAGACATCTTGCTTATCCAATTCATTTTAGATGGAGTGAGCAATCTTGAGAAGAATAGAATTTTTTTGTTGTTGGTAATAGTTTCTCTGGAATTAATCCAAAAACTTGATTCTGGTGTAGTCATTAATAAAAGGGGTAGGATTTACTGCAATTATGTCAGGAGCTTCAACAGAAGCTAAAAATCAACCTAAAAACTAATGACGAAGCTGAAAAAATGAGAGAAGAAGCTCTTAAAAAATCAGAAACACCTGTAACAACTCCAGAAACACCAAAATCAACTGAAACAAAAACCAGCAGTTCCAGCAACTACTGATTCAAAAACAGGAGCTGATAAGACTACTGAGACAAAAAAACAGTAAACAAAAACTTCACCAATGATAAAAGCTAAAGAAGCTTTTTGAAGCTTGGGTAAGCGAACGAAAAATTACTGGGAAAGAAAAAGGAATTGTTAGCTGCTATTATTCAAAAAAGAATCTAATTGGAAAGCTGATTTATCAAATCAGGTTTTAAATAAAGAGTTTTATGGACTGCTTGCAGTTGATAAAACATTACTTTCAAAAAGAAGCTTTGACTAATCCATATAAACAGTTAGATGAATTTTATGAACAATTTATAAAAACCTAATCATAATAGCGTTTTTAGTTACTGTTATTAAAAACAAAAAGCTGATCCAGTCAACGGTTACTATGGTTCGCAAAAACTGTTACAGATGCAGGAGGGATTGATGCTTACTTAGCTAGTTCAAGTCTTTCTGATACTGATAAAGCAGCGGTGAAAAAGGTTTATGAAGCTTTTAAATTAATAGTAAACAAAAAGGAACCCTAATTGGTTTCCTTTTTTTGTAGTTAACGATTTTAACTGTTAACCCAGCTACGCTTCACTGTTTGTTGTCTCCTCGGAGACTTTAAAGGTAATTACGATCCTTGCGTCTTAAGTTTTACTTAATACCCGGTACGGCTTTAAAGTTTTGATTGGGAACTCCTGTTTGCTCAAGATGATTCAGTAATTTAATTTGAATCTAGATGCCGAAAAGAAAGTAATTTAAGCATCTTCCTTATTGATAAATCTATTATATCAGAACCTGAGATCAATGTCAACGCTTTTTTTCAAACTTTTTCAAAAAAAGTTTTATAGATTTGAAAAACTTTACATTCGAATGATTTTTTTGATAAAAATAATAAAAGAAAAAAATTATTTTATGAAAGGTAATTAATTTATGGCAAAACAAGTATCTAGAAATTGGAGTGTTGTCCCTACTGGAACTCATAAAGGAGCTGGGAGAACAAAAATAAGAACCTTCCAGATGATAGTGGTTATATTACTTTCACATCAAGTTTGGGATTTCTTTATAAGCAAAAGGAAAAATGCAGCTAAAAAAAGAAAAACCTAATAGTTATCTTCTTGGTGTTTTTGTCTTGCGGTGATGGATATGATAGTGTAAAAAAACGTTTAAACTTTTTATGGGTTGTTTGGAAAAAGTTCTCAAAAATAGTCCATCAAAAGGGTTCAAGTATGGAAAAACTAACAAAACTTTTTCTTGTTTGGTGGGAAAAGTAACAACATTCCAATCTAACCGATTAAATGAATTTATGGCTGCGATTGAACGAAGCCTTGAGATGAAAAATGCAACTGCTAAAAAAATCATAGAAATTCACCAAAGTATAAAGAAGCATTGAAAAAGCTGAGTTCACTCAAATTATTGTTCAAGCAAAGTTTGATTCACAATACTTTTCTATTGATGAAGAAGATGAATCAATTGGATCTTTATCTCTTGGATACGTAGTTTTTGCAACTGGGAAAAAAACCTGTTGTTGCCAATCTTGATCCTTCAGATTCAGATGACTTAGTAGATGTTATTATTGACGAAAAAGAAGTTAAGGCTGATCCTATTGATAAAGGTGCAGTTTCATTTAGTGCAACACGTTCATACCTAAAGAACTATAATGGTAGTGAGTTCGCAAACCTAAGAATGATTAAAAAAGATGACCAATCGTTTTGGGCTGTAACTTTAGGTTCTTTTTGAAACTTCATCTCTTACAGAAGACTTTTTTTCAAGTTCTTTGATCAAGAAACAATTGATAAAATTAAAGAAACTGATTATGTTAAGTTTTCTGGAATTATTAAAAAGCGAAATGGACATTGATAGAATTCTTAATCTTGATAATTATGGTGATGCTATTTTAGTTGTTACTGGTGCTATTTCAGTAGATGAAGATGATAATAGCCTAAGATTTCATGAAAGTGAACCAAACAATGAAGGTAAAAACTTTCAAGAGTGCTATTTTTTTAAAGTTCGTCAGAGCACAATTTATACACAAAAAAACTTCTATAGTTTTTTTCGGAGGTTGTAGTTGAAAAAGATTTTTGGATTAAATTGGGGAATTGTTCTTACTTTAATCATTGCTTTTTGTTGGCGGGGAATTATTGGGCATTTAAAAATTGGTTGGTGGGAAAAAACTCTATCAACAACAGTAATTCCCTTCCAATTTTTTTAAGAAGTAAAGAATCTCAGTCTTTAGCTGGGATGGCTGTAAAAAGCAGAAGGAAGCCGGTCTGCTGAAAAAGTTAAAGAAGAATTAAAACCCTTTACTGATTTATTTTTCAGTAGATAAAATAAAAAGACCTGATATTGATAAAGTAGGGTTTAGTTCTGAATCATTAGCTAAATTAGAAAAGATTTTAGATCCAATTTATGGAATAGATTATCAATACATTGGAAAAGCAAGTGTTAGTGGATGGATTCAAACTAATAAAGGTTGGAATCCTATTCTAACATTGTCTATTTATAATGATACAGTAAACATTAATAATTATTCCATCGAAGTATATAAAAGTGATTCAGGATGGGAAGTAGGAGAACTTGTTTCTGAAACACAAGATGAATTTGCTTATCCAGAGCTAGATAATTCATTTAATTTTTCTTATATTGATTTGTCTATTTCTCAAGATGAGAAGTTTGTTAAAAAAATAAATTATGGGATTCATATAGTGGATCATTAGATCCAGAAGTGTTAACTCTTCTAAAAGGTAATTATCAAAAACTTAATTAGTAAGGTTGTGTACTTTGACTATTCAACTACTGTAAAAAGCTACAGAAGTTTTTAATACTCCTACTGGAATTAAACAAGTAGTGAGAGAACAACTTTTAGATAACGTTAATAGCCCTCTTTTTGATTTAAAAATGGCATCTTAAAAAGAATTGTTGTTCTAGCAATTCTTTTTATAATTAAAATAAAAATAGACCGGTATAACCGGCAGAAAGAAGGATTTTAATTATGGAATTATATGAGGTATTCGACCTTAAAGATATTATCGATCAATATTCTGGGTCAGCAACTGATTTTGAATACTTGGGCACGAAAATGATGCATCTCCTGAGGCATTAAAAGCAATCAAAAAGGCTGCATTGTCCGTTATGGATGGGGCTCGAATTGTTCTTGCTAATGAGAATGTATTCTACAGTGCATTTGCTATGTCTATTCATTTGCATGTTGCGTTCGATATGGATGCACCAATGGCTGTTAACACAACTCAAGATGGGTTGCTAACAATCCAGAACTTATACGTAAACCCAATGTGGTTGATTTATAAGCTTGGAAATAAAAACAATGGACAATTTGTTCGTACTGACATCTATGAAGATGTGGTTGCAATTTATTTTCATGAATTGAATCATCTTCTTTATGAGCATCCAGCACGTTATCGTGATAAAATGGAAAGTGGTTATGCTGAGATCGTCAATATTGCAACAGATACTCAGATTAACCAAGAAGCTCGTATTGCAAAAACAATACTTTGACAGAATATGGTATTACTGTTGAAAAAGTTCGAAAGAACTATGATCTACCAAACTTGATGGCTGGTAAAGATTCAGAATATTATTATGATGAACTTTACAAAAAAACTTCGTCAAGAAATGGAAAAAGCAAGAAGAATCGCTGTCCTGAATGTGGTCAACAACAAAAACCAACAAAGTCAAGGTGGTCAAAGCCAGCAAGGTCAAGGTGGTCAAAACCAGCAAGGTCAAGGCGGTCAAAAACCAGCAAGGTCAAGGCGGTCAAAACCAACAAGGTCAAGGCGGTCAAAACCAACAAGGTCAAGGTGGTCAAAGCCAGCAAGGTCAAGGTGGTCAAAGCCAACAAGGTCAAGGTGGTCAAAGCCAGCAAGGTCAAGGTGGTCAAAGCCAGCAAGGTCAAGGAAATGGTCATGATCATTGTTCAACTTGTGGTCAACCCATGAATGGTCAGGGGTAATGGTCAAGGTCAGCAACAAACAGGGCAAGGTGATGTTTCTGGAGCTAATGGATCACACCAAGTTTGGAGTAAAAATTCCAGATAACACTGCAGAAGGTGAAATTGTTGATGAACAAGCTGCACATGAATCTATGAAGAATATCGTTAAACGAATTCTCGATAGCCCAGATTTGCGTAGTCAGCTTTCTAACGACAAACTTCGTGGTATTTTGCCTAGTCATTTATATGATGAATTGATTGAAGGTAAAGCAGTCAAAGGAAAAACTTCCTATCTCTGCTGTAATTCGCAAAGGAACTGGTAAATTGCGTAGTGGTTCTAGACGTACCTATACTCGATTCAATCCTAAACAAGGAAACCGTGTTGATTTGCTTCGTGGTAAGAAAGAATTGCACAATAAAAACATTCACTGTTTTATTGATAATTCTGGATCAATGGGACCAACCGAAATTGAATATGGTGTTATGGAAGTGGCTGCTGTTGCACATTCTATCCATGCAAACCTTTCAATCATCCTGTTTGATACTGTTGTTTACTACAACAACAAACAAGAGGTTGACAAACAAGGTAATTTCCAATTCATCCCAACTGGACGTGGTGGCACAGCATTTTCAGCCTGTGTTTAACTATTTGAAGGAAGAGAAAGCTAATAATGACAACGATGTTATTGTTATTATTACTGATGGGTATGGAGAATCACGGATTGACAATTATGGACTTCGTAATGTCATTTGGATTCTTGTAGAAGAATCTCGTAACACTCTAAGTGTCCGCCCTCAAGATTTACGTGGTCATGAAGTTGCTTTGGCTTGAAGAAGATGCTAAGTATAAACTTCATAAATTGGATAAAGAAGCGGTTTAGTAATAAAAAGATAGCTATATAGCTATCTTTTTATTTTAAAATCTATCCATAGAATAATCTTTCATTTTGGCATTTTTATAAACAACAAATCAAATCCACGACTATCAATAATTTCTCCAGAGCGATTAATAAAAAAACCCTTCTTCTTTTCTTTTGTTTAAGATTTGAATACTACTTTTATCAATAATAAAAAAATTCAACAAGTTTTTTTCATTCATAAAGTATAAAAAGTGCTAATTTGACATTGGATTCTGAAAAGAAGTTCTTCTATTTTTTTCTATAGAAAGTCCAATTAAATCAGGTCTAACATCAGATGAACGCTTTACATCTGCTTCAACAGCTATATAAGGTAATTCAGTTAATGTTTTAAGTCTACCGTCTGATTTAATTACAGAAAAGCTTATATCATTTGTCTCGACATTGACCTGATTAACATAGAAATCTTTTCCAAAATGAAGCCTTTCACCATTATAAGAATAAGCTGACACTTCAAAAAGGTCTATCAGACCATAATGATCTTTTTCTTGTGATACTGAAATAGACCAAAGTAATCCAACAATAATTAGGTAAGCTACAGACATAATTATCCAAAAGAACAAATCAATATGACCGAAAACTGGGCAATATTATTCACCCCTTTCTTTTTACTTTTTGCAATTACAGCTCTAATTTTATCTGGATTAAATCCAGCAATAAACTCTCCTTCAAACAGAGTAATTGGAGCAGATGAATACCCCTTTTTCTTTTAAGGATTGCAACATCTCCAGGTGATTCAGCAAGGTTAACTTTTTTATATTGAACTCCATTTTGATCAAATAATTTTTTTAACCATAATACAACCACGACAATTTTTATTAGTAAAAACAATAGGATTTGACACGTTTAATACCTCGAATAATTTTTATTTTATTTTATCATTTATTTTTTTATTTTTTTGTCAATCAAAAAAACAGCAATCTGGGTTGAGGTTCCCTGATTGCCGATGAATGTAACAGATGTTATATACTACTAGAAAGAATTTTCAATTTTATTTTTTTAATTTTCTTTGATAGCTTTTTTTCCGATAGCTATATAACGACTTATTTGGTTACTTAAGGCTATAACCAAGCCCTAATAAGCACACTGGAATCACCTTCTTTCTGTCCAGAATCTGAACTTTTTATTAATTATAGACTTTTTGTTTTAATTGTGATAAAATTGTAAATGGAATTATAATTAAAACAAAAAAACATAATAAAGAAAGAAGGAATAAAATGAGTACAGAAAAAAATTACAGTATTAAGAAAAGTTTGGGGAAAGGATGACAACTCACTATTCATTTATGGTGTTATACCATCTGATCCCACTAATACAATTCTTGAAAAAAACACAAAATCTACAAAAGTTATTCAGTATTTTCAGAATTTCAATTATTTGAAGGAGAGGAAATTAAAGTTGAATTATCCAAAAACTACTAAAAGTGGAGATCAATTTTGGGTTAATTCAGTGCATCAAGAATTTCCTGAGACTCCAGAAGCCCAATGGCGTTTTTAGAAAAATCTTGCAAGGACAATCAATGTTGTTAAATTAATTAATGGATTAGAATCAGCACAATTTTTTTAAGTCGATTTGAATGTCCAATTAATAAGATTTTATCAATTATCTCAAAAGATGATTTCATTGACCCAAGTTTTTCTTTTTGAATACTTGGATGAGAGCTCTTCTTACATGAATTCAGAAAAGTTTTTAAAAGTTATATAACTCTTTGAAAAATTCACAAAACTATGCATCGTTTTTGTGAAAAACTTAGGAGATGTAAGCAAAGCCTTTACTCAGACACAAGCAGAAAAAAATTAATTGCCGCAATTGGTACTCCACAGTTGGCTGTAAATCTTATTAAAAATGATTTATTTAAAGTGTTGGATTATAATGTTGAGGGGATTGGTTTTAAAACAATGGATTCTGTTAGAGAAAAAGCTTCACGCAATGGATCCAGATTATTGGGTTTATAAGCCGGATTCAGAAAAAGCGAATTCGATATGGTTCTTTTGATGTTCTAAAATCATACATTGAAGATTCTGGCAACACAATGGTTGATCTCAACAAATTCTATTCTGAAACAATTCAAGGATTAGGGCTTCCAAAAGACAAGATCGAAAGCCTTGTTGAAGAATCTCGAATCAATGATTTAGAAATGATTAAGTTGAGTGGACCTAATGAGCTCCTGTCTTGGACAATTGTAGTAATCGATTCTATTGTTACTACAGCAGATTATTGGAATGCTGAACTCCGAATTTATAGACGTATTAAAAGTGCATCTACAGATGATACTGAATTGCTTCTAACTTTGAACAAAAAGCTTGATAAATTCTTAGCAAAAAGTGACTATAATCCTAGCGATGAACAACGTGCATTCTTTACTGCAATGAATGAAAAATAAAAATTAGTATGATTGTTGGTCCTGGTGGAACTGGGAAGACTCGTACTGTTGCAGAAGCTATTCAATTTTTGAATGAACAAGGTAAAAAAAGTTCAACTTCTTGCTCCTACAGGAAAGGCAGCACAAAACTTAAGTAAGTATGCAGGTTATCCAGCCTCAACAATTCATAAAAGCTTATCGAATTGGAGTTAATGCAAAAAACTGAATTGCCAACTGATTTGAATAATCCTGATGTAATTTTTTTATTGACGAATTTTCTATGGTTGATTCAATTTTATTGTCAGAATTGTTTAAAAAACCAAGTCTTACCACAATACAAGATTTGTTGTTGTTGGGGATGAATTTCAGTTACCATCTGTATCGCCTGGTAATATTCTGCACGTTCTAATCAGAGAAAAAAATTAGTAAAAACTACAAGATTGACAAAGAGTTTTCGTGTTAAATCTAGTGAGGGTGGTATTCTACAATTAGCTACTGAATTTAGAGAAGGAAGGTTTACCCCTACCAATAATGACAATGAAGTATTCACGATTTCAAAAGATTTAGTAGCTCAAAAACATTGATGATGAGGACGCTGTTCTTGCCAGAACTTTTAGGTGCCTATAAACTAATGTTGAAAAACAATGTAAAAGATGAAGAAATTATGGTTCTCAGTCCATCAAATAAGGGCACTCTTGGACAAATTAATCTAAATAATATGATCCAAGATCTAATTCGAGCTTATTATGAAAAAGATTTATTTGAATTCTTCATTGAAACTAAGCAATTTGGAGTACCTGTTAGATTCTACCAAGATGATTTGGTAATTTTCAAAAACAATCGTACTTTTTCCAACTGCAGATAGTGCAATACATAACCGGGAAGAATTTTCTCAGGAAGAGCTTGAGGAGATTTCTCAAAACAATGGTGATATTGGTAGAATCATTGATATAAGTGCCAATGGACTATTGATTAAGAACTTAATTACTGAAGAAGTTGTTTTAGTTTTTACTGATGAAGTTTCAGAAGAGCTTGGCTTGGGTTATGCCTATACTATTCACAAAAAGTCAAGGATCTGAAAGCAAGTATGAGTATTATGGTTGTTTCTGGCAAACACTATTATCAAGCAAATAGCAATCTTCTTTATACCGGAATCACTCGTTTCAAAGAGCGTTGTTATTTATTTGCATCGTTTAAAAACATTAAGAAATAAAGTGAAAGTTTTTGAAAACAAAAAAACGAGAAACTTTGTTGGATTTCTTTATTGAAAAAGATAAAAGAAAAGCAATGTTGTTTTTAAGAAACAAAAAAAGAGACTTTTATAAGTCTCTTTTTTTATTTTTAAGTATTCAACTAATTTTTTTGGAACAGCCAATCATTAGCATTCACTTCAAAAGATTTGATTACTTGATTCAATTTTTGATAATTACTACCACAAAAAAATCTTTTATTTCTTCCGCTCTTTCTAGAATAAATCGATCTCTAGTTTCATCATCAGACATAAAAAAATTGCAAAAGAATATGAACCAACCTTTTTCTTTTTATTGGAAGAAAAAGAAATAATTGAAAATTCCATCAACTCTAGTTTGAGCCAATTCTTTAATTGTTCCAGCAAAACTTATGTCTATACTGTTGTAAATTAAAAGAAGTTTAAACTTATAAAAACGACTCATAAAAAAGCAGATCATAAGATGGTTGAGTTTTTTATAAAAAAACAATTTTTATTTTTTTAAAAAGTGTCTAAAAAAACAAAAATCAGACCAACAAATTGGTGTATCAGCACCTATTTCCGAATAAAAATTCATCACTCTCAACTAATAGGGTGATAAAATCTTCCATAGTTTCTGTTTGCTTTTCACTATTCTTTTTCAGATTTAATCATTGGGAATTCTCCAATCTAGTTTTTGTGGCAATATAATACACCACTTCGTTCTGGAGCAGTCTCAGGACTGTTTTTACCATTATAATACTTCAAAGCTTTCCCGCCACGATCCAACCATTCTAGCAAATTAGGGTTGTAGTCATCAATAAGAACATCTGAAGCCGTTAAAGGATGCCCCAAAAATGATTCTGCATAGTCAACTTTTTGATTCATCATTTGGGACGGTAATCAATTTGCAATTTTTCAAAACCATGTTCATCTAACCATTTACGTTTTTTCTAATGATGCATAATCAGTTGTGTCTCCATCTTCTAAGTCATTATAAGTTCCAATTTTAGGGACTTTACTTAAAAAAATACAAAATTATTTTTGATCACCAACTCGCTTAATTTCAGATTTTAAAAAGTTTGAAAAATCGAGAATCTAGTTTTAATTTTTCCAAAAATAATCTTTATCCAAAAAGTTTGGAGTTTTTCCAACATAATCTTTTTAACATGTCGAGCAATAACTCCATCCATATCAATAAAATACATAAGGTTCAACCTTCTTTCTATTCCTATTTAAGGATTTATTTTTATTAATTATAAAAATAAAAAGCAACAAACCTTTTTGTTGCTTTTTTTATAATTTTGGATATTGTTATGGACAAGCTACCCATGCTGGGTATTCGATGTCATAACATACATCATTTCCAGTAAAGATTTTATCTGGAATATAATTCCCCGTATCATTATCATAATGCATTAGAGTTAGAGTAATAGAATTCTTAAAAGCAAATTCGAATTACTGCTGTTAGAGCTGGAGTAAGCCCTGTAACAAAGAGAGTTAAATCTGCCCCTTCTTTAATACCAAGGTCGTGAAATCTTTTTCACTACTGTTGTTTGAAGCATTTTGGGATCGATAGGGAATTTTTATATCTCCATCGTTGAAGATATAAGTGTTTACAGCTTTGATGTCATGTCTTTTTGACATAACTCAAGTGTGAATGTGTTTGTCATAATTGTGCCTTCTTTCTTTGGTATATAAATACCAATTTTTTTATTTTAATTATACTAAAAAGTATGAAAAACTTTCATACTTTAAACAAAATTACTTAATTGTTCATTCAACCTATCAATATCATAATCTTTTTCATTTATTATGGTTTCAAGCTTTTTCAATTTCTGAATAAAAATTCTTTTTCTTGAGCTAATAAAAGCATTTTCTAATTCAGTTTCAGCATTCTCTTTGGCTTTCCATAATGCATCTTCAATTAAATCATCTGAATTTTCCGTTAAACTTGAAATACTTGCTGATTCAGTATAAAGCAATTCTGAAGAATCAATTAGTTTGTAAACATTAATTAATTTTAAAACTATTATCATCAAATGAAAACCCTGAATCAATTAAAGCATCTGCAATGCTAACAAACTGCCAAGGTTCTGCTGAAAACAAATGATCAAAAATTACTAGAATGGTTGCCTTTTACTTGCCCCATCCATAATAATAACCATACAATCTACAGTTTCATTTTCAACAAACGTCTTTAATAATTTAAGATGAGAAATCTCATCTTTCTCCATTATAAGAAGAGATCATTTCATTCGGAGTTTTTGATAACAATTTTAATTTTCTTATTATATAATTTCTTGTAATTTTTCAAACCACAATCCATGATTATTGTTAATAAAAATTCTATTCATATTATTAATAATCAGTCTCTTTTAGATTTTCTTCAAAAGAGAGGTACATGCTTTTTCAATGTTTTCATTAATTACAAGATCTGTCAAATAACTCTGAGTTGTAAAAAGTAGAATCGATTTCTTTGATTTCTAATTTTGATAAAATCTCAATTAAGTCTACTCCAGAATCTTTTAGGTCATAATATAGTTCATCAATAGAATTTTGATAGTTGGATAAAAAAGTATTAAAAAGCTTTACTCCATTATATGAATTGATAATTATAATCCTATCTGAATTAAAAATTGTCCAATTTCATTGTCTAGTGAAAAATGAATCTCTCAAGATAAGTGCAAAATGGTTTAAAATCCTTATAATCATTTCCTTTAAAAAAATCTATAAGCTCTCATTCAGAATTTTTTTCATAAGTCTTCTCTCTAAGATATTAGACGAAATAAATGAAATTAAATCTTGAAAGTCATAAATTGTTCTAAATTCAATTTTGAGATCCAAACATAAATCATTTTTCATTAATAGAAAAGTTTTTAATTCCTCGATTAATCCAGCAAAGTATCATTATTTAAAAATTGGTCTTAAAATTTTTCTATTTAAATCTAAGTATAAAGACATACCAGATTCCCAGAAAAGGATTGTAGACCTCTTCTCCTTTGTTTTTGAATATTCTTGAAACTCATTAATAATAAAATCAATTTCCTCTTCTAGATTTACCATTTTTTTGATAATCTTCCAGGACTTCAAAAAAATAATTTTATAACAATAATCTGCAAAATGATCAACTGGATTTTCTGAATTAAAATAAGTTGTTTTTGTCTGTAATAATCATAGTTCCCTTCTTTCTTCCTTAATTTGTTTTAAGGGTTTTATTTTTCTTTAATTATAAAAGAAAACCGGGTTATCCCCGTGTTTTTATTATGGATTTAAAATCATCTCAACTCTATTTTTTTAAATCATTTAAAGTTTTTACTAACTCAGGATGTAAAGTAACACTTTTTGGTTAGAGATTCTCTTATTACTTCATCCTTCAAAAAGAAATCTGCGGGAATCTGTTTATTTGTATTATAACTTTTTAATCTCAAAACAAATTCTATTATCATTTTTAAAATCTCTAGAAATTGAATTCCACAAATTAAAAATCTTCAAGTGATGAATTTAATTCAATTGAGCAATACATTTTTGATGAATCCGAAGAATAATTCAACATAAAACAGAGAATTTCCTAATAATATCAATTTCAGGTGTTGTTCTGTTACGAATCCCGTAAGTTCTAATATTACTTAAGAAAAATAGAAGTTTCAAACTTTCCTTCTTTTGATTACAAAATAAGATAATTCATTAAAAATCATTTTTACAAAAAAATGGATGGAATTCATTTATTTTTATTCAAAAATCATCATGTTCAAAAAAATCATAAGTACTAGCAATCGTTAGCTTTAATTTAGAATCTGGATGAGATTTTTCCACCTGCTCTGCAACTAGATTAACAACGTCAATCTTATAATCTTTAGAAAAAAATTAGAAAAGTATAAGTTTGATAAAATCTTATCAAAAAAATTCATTAGCAAAAATTGTTAGCTACAGTTGAGAATGAACCTTTTTGTTGTCGTCGATCTTTTTGGAATAAACATTATATTACGAGATACCTTTTTCAAACTCTCCAAAAGTAAGATAATGCAATTTTTGAATTCTGAATTCCCGAACTATATGATGCATCACCCTCCAAAAGATAAAAAGAGGAACAAAGTTTCCAATTCATCAATTTTAGCTAATCTCAAATGATTTAGAGAATTAACAAACTCTTCTTTTTCTTTTTAAAGTGTTTTCAAATTCAAACTGTAATAGTGTTTTTAGAGAATAGTTCCTCTCTAATAATCTCTTTTTATTAAATAAGAGAATTCATTGATTTCAGTGTTTGGATTTTCATAATCTAATTTTACCACAAACTCATCCCATGCAGTCACGCCATAATAATGTGTTGTGAAATCTTTGTTTTGAATCTGGATGATAAATGGAATAAACATTAATTCGTTTCTTATCCAAATCAAATCCAATCATTGTTACTTTTGCTCTAAAGAGGTTTGGAATTCCATTTGATGGATCAAAGTAGTCATTTTGATAATAATGCCTTTCTATTCCATTATGCAAAAACACTTCATCATAATGCCAAGTATCAACCAACAATGACTTTAAAAATAGTTTCGAAATAATCTAATAATAACACCGGGGTGTTTTTGTCTTTTCTTTTAGCATAAAATTCCTTCTTTCTTAAACATCTAAAGATGATTTATTATTTCTTTAATTATAAAAGAAAAAAAGATAGAATAAAAATTCTATCTTTTTCTTCGTTTGTCTATTTGATTCCACGGAATTGATCCTGGAAGTCCATGATTACAGCAGCAACGTTATAGTCGCCACCTTTCATCAGGGTTTTTATTGTCCATAAGGATAGCAGCATTGCTTCCTTTATTCTTTCGGTTTTCAAGAATAAAGTGAGCCATAGCTTTTCCCAGTTTCTACTGGAAGCTGTCCTTCACGAACAAGCTGAGACAACTTAAGAATGTTGTTGTCTTTCTTGTAGTTTACAGGAGATGAATCTTCCAAGCATTTCATCAAGAGATAGTAGCGCTCAAATGGTTCCAGATCTCGGAACTTATTCATCATTTTAGGATCGATTTTATCGTCCTTATCAGAACCAAAAAGTTCTTTTACTGAAATAAGTTTGTCAAGCTGTTCAAGAGTCGAAGCTAGTGTGGTTCCAATCTTGCTGCCAACATAAGAATTGACTGCAATTTGATTCCATTTAGCATCAAGCCCTTCCTCTTTCATTTTCTCAACTTCATACAAGTATTGGGATAGCTTGTAGCCTGAACAGTTAATCAAATAACGAACATCCTCTCGGTCTTTAACATTATAAAGTTCTGGCAACTTCATAAGTGCAGATAGTAGATAAGGGTGTAGGTTTGTTTGCCCTTTATCATTTGATTGAGCTCCCCAAGCCAACCATCCTTTCAAATCAGCTTCTACAAAGTATGTTGCACAGCGTGTAATTACCGCTGATTCGATGTCATGAGTTGGTGAATCACTTTCTTCAAATCCAGGGATTGAACGTGGTGGGTTCCCCATAGAGATAACCCATAGACGATCATTTGGCAAGAATGTTCCATCTGGCAAAAGACCAGATTGGATGAAATTCATAATTGTTCTTTGGTCATCTTGAGTAAATGATGACAATTCATCAATTACAATAATGAATTTTTTTACCATCATTTTCCTTTTTATCAAAGAAAGCTTTTGCTTTCTTAAATTCAGGAATAACATCACGCTGAAGACGATCAACATTATCGTTATCGATGTAAGGGATAACAAGAGATTCTGATGGCATACCAGATCCATCAATAATTGTGTAGTAATCTTCGACATTAAAGACTACCTTTTTGGCTTTTTTTAGCTTCAACTTCTTCAGCTTCCGCTTCATCAGTTTCAGCAAGAGCAGCATTCATTTCTTCCTCAAAAAGTTTTTTTGCTTTTCTTAGCTTTTTGGTTTTAAACCACCATAAGCTTCAGTAAGCAAAAGATCGAACGGATTTTAAGACAATTTCAGTTTTTACCAATACCTGGTTCTCCAAGAATAAGAACCGGCTCAGCCGTACGGAAAATGCACTGGGAGGATGATTTTGAGCAATGCGCTCCATGCTAATTTTATCGATTGACATTATATAATACCTTCTTTCTGCGCCTCTTTTGGGCGTCTTTTTGATTAATTATAGATGATTAAAAAACAAAAATAAAAATAAAAATCACGATTTTTGTGATTTTATTTTTGGAATTATTTAGCACACACCAACTCGCTCACTATCATAAACTCCTAACAAAAATAGGATTATCAACTTGGTCTGTAATAAAAAAATAGCTGTATAGTCAGAAAAAAATTGATGATGTATAAAGAATCACTCTCAACGTCCTTTTCTAAGATTGCAGAGAATGATGTAGCCAAATCATAATTCATTTCTGGAAGATTAATTTCTACAGATGAATCATAATGAGTCATAAACAACTTATCTCCAAAAAGCTTTATAAAGAATTGTTATCCCATCATCTTCTGTTTTAATTAAAAGCATCAAGATCATTTGACCTTAGAAGTTCCTCAAAATCTTTTTCTGCATCAGAAATCAAAACTTCTGAATCAATTTCAGCTTCAACATCTTCTTGACAAGAAATAGTTTCACTATCTTCTGCATCTGAAAAAGAGGTTTCTTCTTCTACTTCGATTGCTAAAGGAAGGGTTGTTTCCAAATAATCAGGGTTCTCAATATTAATCGTATCAAATAATTTTTTTCAAGAACTGATTTTGGATAATTTTTGTAATAAAATTAATAATTACATCTTTGACCTCATTTTTTTGATCTGAAGAAAAAAATTCCTTTGATTACTACTTTAACATCTAAAGAATCTAATTCTCCCTTTAATACAATGTTTTTAATAAACTCATTAGCCAAAGGAACATTATCCACAATTTCTTCATAGAGTTTTTGAAACTAAATCAATCGGGTCTTTCCAAATAACTTGTACTTTATTATCCTCATCTTTCTTATCTTTTTTTATGTACCTCTTTTTCAATTTCCAAGATCTTCTGAATTGATGAGGGGTGGATTTCTACATTAACAAAATCCATAGATAGTAATGATGCGATTGTAATTAGTGCATCCTTATGTTTAACAACAACAGGTTCTTCTCCATGTTCTTTTTAGCAAGTGTTCAACAATTTCAATCAATTCAATTTTATTTTCCAATTTTTAATCCTCTTTTCCTTTTTATTAAAGTTCTTCAACCCGGCTGACGCCATCAACACCTTGCTCTACATAAAATACGTGTTCAACAAGGTTTGGTAGAAATTCTCTCTCGTGTGTAATTATAATGCTTGGTTTTTCTAAGTATTCAGTTAAAATAGAAATAGCTTCAGCCGTGCTTTCTGCGTGTCCCCAGAAACAGCTCCTGTGGGTTCGTCCATAACCACAAGAGCAGCATTTTTCTGAACTTGTTAATCTTGATACAGTAACAAAAAAATGCCAAAGATAGAACCTCTTTCAGACCACCACCTTCGTTATCAAGACTAATCATTTCATTTTTGCAAAACCGATACGTTTAATAACATAAACCTCTGTAGATGGTGTTCCACCACGAATCGATGTCTTCAACTTGACTGAATAACTATCACCAAAGACAATTTTCAAAAACCTCAGAAACTGCTTCTTCTAGAATGGCTTCCCTTTCTCTCTTGCTTCTGTACTAGTATGTTCCAAAAAGTTCTCTTGCTAAGGTTACATTGTAAGATTCTCGATTGATTTCATTTATCTTTTCTCTTTTTTTCTGACAACTGATTTTTAAATAATTCTAACTCAGCATTTTTGGTTACGAAAAAAAGATTCTAATTCATTTATTTTATTCTTTAGATTCAGATTTTTCCATCCGTACCTCCTATGGTTTCATTATATAGATAAGGTTTTTTTAAATGACTCACTTATAAAAAGTCTTCCATAACTCAGAATCTTTTCCTGAACCAGCCATAGTAATAGAATTTGTATCAATGGATACGTATGAAGGAACTCCTTTAGCATTAAAATAAAATTCTGCAATTCCTAACAAATCTGGTTTGTGAGCTTGTTTTTAGGATTATCTGATAATGTTACAATTTGATATAATCCATTATCTAAACCAGTTTCTTTAGTAAATTCAGAAACTTTCTCTTTATCTTCTGCAGGGAAAAATAATAATTGGTTTCACTCCTTGTTCAAACTGAGTATCTAATAATGTTTTTTTGAAAATTCTTTGCTCTTTTCTCCAGTATTCAAAAATTACAATAATACTTTTTATTATTTAAAGTAATTTTATTTCCACCTGAATCAACTAAAGTAGTGGTTGGAATAACTTTACCAATTAAAGAGAGAGCATAATCTCGTGCTGAATTATTTTCAGAAAAGATTTTTTTGATAATCGTTCTTGACCAGATTCATTATATAATTTAAAAATCTCAGATGAGCTCAATTCACTTAGTTGATCGTTCGTTAGTCGTTTATTTAATTCAATAACTTCTTGGTCTGCAATCTTATCAATGCTTTCAATTTTAGATTTTAAATCTACATTAGAATCTAGGTTATTTTCTTTGTTTTTTTGGGTATAAATAAAGGAATTGCAAACAACAAAAGAATTAATGGAGTCAATAAAGTCGTCCAATTTATGTTTTTTTAATTTTTTTCCAAAAGTTTTTCTTCATCTATGAAATCCTTGCATAATTCTTAATAATTAGATTTTATCAAAAAAATTGTAATAAGTCAATTTTTTTCTTTTTCACAACAAAACAAAAAAAGCAGAAGAATTTAATCTTCTACTTTTTTTGTATTAAAATGGCAAATCAGATTCATCTAAATCATAATTAGATGATGTGCTTCCAATAGCTGCTTGTCCAGCTTCAGATTTTTTTAGCTTTTTGCTTCTTCAGGTGAAACAATATAACCAAAGTTAAATGGATCTACCAATAGTTCCAAATAGCTTACAGTCTCATTTTTATCATTGGGATAACTTTTTAGAGTAAGAGTACCTTGTGTTAGAGTGATTTTGGCTCCTTTTAACAAGATTCTCAACGAGTTGATCATATCGTGCTCCAGCTTTAACAAAAGTTACCACTTTTGTACTGATGCCGAACTGCGTTTCATTCAACACCATTCCATTCAAAAGCATGGCTTAGGCGTGACTTTGTGAAATCATCAACTGCTAGATTTGTTGGAAAAAGAAATTGCAATCTTTCCATTTTTTTGTGGGATTAATTGATGGTTCATTATTAACCATCAGATTTTTGTGCCACAATAATTGCAGATGGTAGTCCGTCTGGTCGTTGCAAACGGGTAATTGCTTTAACATTGTTATACTTTTTCTCTTTGTTTTCCATAAGAGACCTTCTTTCTAACCCTTTTTGGGTAATTTATTTTCTCTAATTATATAATGGTTTGTAACAAAAAAATAAAAAAAGAGAATAAAAAATTCTCTTTTAATTCTCTGTTAATGTTGGTTTCGTAGTTTCAACAAACAATGTTTTTTTACCATCTGTCCACATTCGAAGGTATGGAGTTGGTTTACCTAATGTATTCAAACTATTAATTGATTCATCTAATTCCTTCATCAAATCTGTTGTGGATTGATTTATTTTATTAGCATTTGTAATTTTTTTCTTTTAGGGTTACAATTTTTAGCTTCAAGTTCAGAAATCTTAACCGAATTTTCTGAATCTGCTTCAGAACGAGCTTTTATCAATTTTTTTGTTTTAAACTTTCTCGTTCTTGTTCTGCCTGTTTTATTCAATAATTTTTGAATACTTATCACTAACTTCTGTTCTAAGTTCAGAAAGTTTATCAGAAAAATTCTTTTCTCTTAGAAGATCTTTTAACTTGACCAATTTGAGTATCAATTTCAGCAAGTTTTTTTCTGGAATGATTCATATTGATCAACAGAATTGAATGTAGATGTATCTACTTTAGAGATCAAATCAGATACAACTGCTTCACGATTTTTCTTCATCCTCAAGAGATAAACCATAATAAACTCGATAATCTAAGTTAGCTACACGACTATGATTCTCTTCTTTTGATTTATTTTCTTTTGCTTTAACATCTGCTAAGAATTTTGTAGCTGTTACAGAAATCTCATTATTAACAGTTTCTTGACTAGAAAAAAAGTAATGTTGTCGCCGTTTTTTTATTTACTGAATCCGGTTTTTCAAAAATCAATTGGAGTTTTTCCAGTTAAAAGAGTGTCATTGATAATTCTACTAATTCGTTTAGCTTCTTTTTGCTCTTCATGCCCAAGTGTTCTAGGTTGATCAGCACCAACCCATACAGCTACAGAATAATAATGATTTATAGATGCAAAATAAACATCGTGGTAAAGATCAGTTGTTCCAGTTTTTCCAGCCTGATAATTTCTAGGATAGTTATCAGATAAAGCTCTAGCTTCGGTTACTGTATATCCATTACCAGCAGTTTTCAAAACATCAAGCATTGCATAAGAAGCTTCTTTTGAATAAACCTTTTTTTACCATTATGTGGATTTTTGATATAATACAGAATCATCATAAGCAGATGTAATTTTTCAACATTGGAAGGCTGATAAAAACACCTTGATTAGCAAAACTAGAATATGCTGCTGCCATTTCTGTTGTTGTTGCACCATAAGTAAATCCACCAATAGCAATGATATTGTTATTATCATATGGATGCAAAGAATGAAATTCCATAGCTGCTAATTTATCTGTAACTTTGTTTATATCAGTCATAAGTGATGCTTTAATGGCTGTTGTATTCAAAGACCAGTTAACCGCTTCTCTAACAGTATAAGAGGTTCCGCTATAGATATTACGAGCATTATTTACTGTAGGATATTGAGGAACTTGCGTATCCGTCATCATACTTTGAGGTAATAGATTTCCCGTTTCAAATGCTGGTGCATAAGCAATAAGAGGCTTCGAAGTTGAGCCGGGTTGACGAAATAGTTGATAACCACGATTCAAATAATCATTTTCTGTTCCACGTCCACCAATAATTGCTACAACATTATGTGTTTGATTATCTATTATTGTTGCAGAAGTTTGTAAATCATACTTTTCAGTTTGTGAATTAATATCACTATATGGAGCCAATTGAGCGTAGATCTTGTTTTCTAGATCTTTTTGTAAATCCATATTGATAGAAGTATAGATGTTGTATCCACCAGAAGTCAACTGATCCAATTTTTTTCTTGCATAATAGAATTGTATGATTCGTGATAAGTATTGAATTCATCATCAGTTTCAAACTTATACTTTAATTGAAATCCGTCTGCAACTGCAAGATTTTCTGCGGCTCTATTCATTGCATAAGAAATTGCATAATTATCAGTATATTCTTTTTGATTTGACAATTTACCAATTGCTAAGGTTGTTTTATCATTTAAAAGCTTGCTGATATTGTTCTTCATCGATTACTTTATTTCTATAAAGTTTAAACAATACCTGTTGAACTTTTTGTCAGAACTTTCTGGATTATTAACAGGATCATATAAAGTTGGATTATTGGTTAATCCAATAATGACTGCAACCTCTCGTACTGATAAATCTTTTGATCCTTGTTAAAAATAATACTTAGCAGCCATACCAACACCATTTGCACCATGTCCAAAAATAGACATAATTCAAATAACTTGTTAAAATCTCATCTTTAGAAAACTTTTTCTCTAATTCTTGAGCAATAACCATTTCACTTGTTTTTCGATTAACTGTTTGAGCTGAATTTTTAAGAATCTTATTCTTAACTAATTGTTGTGTGATGGTTGATCCACCTTGCAAATCACCACCCTTAATATAAGACCCAATTGCACGCAACAAAGCCCATGGATCGACCCCATGGTGTTGAGAAAATCTTTTCGTCTTCTGTAGCTGGAAATCCTTTTTAAATAATATAGGATTAAAATCTTCAGTTTTTATTTGGTAATCTGCTGCAGTATTTAATCTTTTTGATTTCTTTTCCTTGGTAATCATAAATGATAGTTGGTTTATCTGATCGTAAAGAGTTTGCATCAAGGCTATCCGCAACTTGATAACCGTAATTAACAGATTCTTGTACTTGTTGTCCATACTTATCCCAAACAACTTTAGAACCAACACCACCAGAAATTAATAGAATAAAAAAACAACCAGAACCAAAATCTTTTATAAAATGGTTTCTTTTTGCTTTTTCGTATTCTACCCTTTTTCTTTGGTTGTTCTGATTTTTAATTTTTCACTTCGTTTTCCAAACACCAAATCACTCCTATCTAAGAACTTCTCTAAGTGAATTTAGACCATTTTCTGAAACTTGGACATCATCTTGGTTTCCACACCAATTGAAAAATCCATTCGCTTTTATTCTACTAGTTTCTAAACTGAAATTGCTAAAGACGCTTGATTGGTTACCTGCACGATTTCTCTTATACTCAACATTAACAAGTTCTTTAACGTTTGGCTCTCCATTAGAGGATAATTCTGTAGAATAAACAACTACTTTTCCTCCACCAACTCCAATGAACTTTTTGCCTGCCAAAGATGAGTCAGAAATTATTTTTTTCAATAACAAGAAGCTGAGTTTCAGAAACTTTTTCAACTCAGAATTCCCTTTTGTAAAAGAATAGGTTTTTTTCCTTGTTTAGCTTGATCCAAACTTTTTTTGTTCATTTTCTTTTTCTTGAGATTCATCTTTGGTTTTCTTTTCTATTTCGGTCTGCATTTTTCAATTTTTCATCTACAGATTGCTTAACGTCTTCATAGTACAAATTGTCTACTAACCCTTTAACTGTGTAATACTGTCCTGGATTACTTGAAGACATCTTGGAAGCTTCTGATTCAACATAAGTAGAGTAGTTCATTTTATCTAAGATTTCATTTGCATCTTTAAAAAAACTTTATTTCTTACTTCAATATTGTTTATTCCAGAAGCTTGGTCTATAAAGGGAACGTAAATCATCTATGTTTAGTTCAGAAAGATTTGTTTTTTTCACTGTAAGATTTTAATTTATCTTGAAGTCCAGTTTGTAGCTTTGCTTGCTCCAGTAAGCTATCAACTTTTGTTTTTAAAAGATTTTTTTCTTATTGGGATCTCTAATTGATTCAACATCTTTCAAAAATAGATTCCACTTCAGAAGTTGTAACATTATCTTTGATCGAATTTGTGTAACTATTTTCAATGAGGTTGTTTGCCCTTTTTCTATAGCTGCAACTCTAACTTGATCAAAGTATGGAACACCAAAAGCAACAAAAAGATCCAGACAAGATAAGACCAGATACAACAGCTCCGGCTATAATCGATTTCTTTTGTCTGTTTGTTAACAATGGTTATATCCTCCTTGAATTAACTCCATTTATTCTTCTTAAATTGTTTAAGAAGAAATAAGTATAGTTCTCCAGCAATAATACAGTCATTTAATGAGTTGTGAGAAGATAAATTAGAAGTTTCTTCTGACAAAAATCGTTTTTTTAACTTTTCTAGTTTGTATTCTCCAGAACCTAAATCTGGATAGAGTTCTTTAACCATACTCATTGTATCTGCATATTGAATTTGAGGTAATTTTTTTGTTGATTCTTTCCAACTCAGCAATAATAATATTCAAGTCAAACTTTAAGTTCTGCTCAACCAATTGCTCACCATTATAAAAATCAGAAACGAATTCATCCCAAACTTCTGCAAAAGTTTTAGCATTATCCACATCTTCTTGTTTAATTCCAGTAAGGTCTGTTGTAAATAAACTAATTTTATTTCCATTTGAAGGATTTACAAATCGGTCAAATGATTTCTCTTGTTTACCATTCTTATAAAGAACTGCAGAAAATTGAATAATACTATCTTTTGTAGTATTAAGACCAGTACTCTCTACGTCTAAACTAATAAAGGTATCATCAAACCCATCAACTTTTTGAACATAAAGTTTTTGATTTTTCTTTATTTTCTTCAGCTGAAAAAGTTTTTATTGATGCTTTAGTAGTCATCCAAAAATGATGCATCTTCAATTGTAAAGTCTTTTTGAACTCTGTTTGCAAACACCAAAAAAATTGATAACCACTCAATATAAGCATGTTTTGAATTGAACTCTTTTTGTTCGCAAACGAAAAATTAAGATCATCAACTGTTTCATGTTGAGCAATTGTTTTGTTTGTTTTTCCAATAGCCTTTTTAACAATGTTGTATCAATTGTTAGCTTTCTCCCCAGATTTTACAACATGAATGTAAAAATCTGGATTTGTTCAGAAGTAAGTTTATAATCCATAAAATTATTCCTTTCTGTTTCTAAAAATTATAACATAAAAAATTAATTTCTTTTCAAACAATTCAATAAAGTTGATTAAATAACCACTCTTTAAATGGGTTATATGATTTATCAGAGACTTCTGTTTGTAAAAGAACGAACTTCTTTTCTATTAATTCTATTAGAACTACCTTTTAGATTTTTTTAATAGAAAAATCACCAAATCCATTATTATCAGTCATCAAATCGTATAAGTCATATAGGCTTTTTCTATTCATACTGGAAAATCTAACAGCAAAAAAAGATTTTTTTCTAATGTGGAATAACTTATCTTTAGGAATTAAAGATAGCGCATCCTTTTCCTTTAATAATTCAAGAAATGATTCCCAGCCTTCTTCTAAAAAGAAATTCATTTATATTATTTGAGTTCATACAATTTTCTCCTTGCTTTTTCTTCTATTTTAAGTTAAAATAGAAGAAAGAAAGTTAATAGAGGTTTTACTTATGAGAACAAAAAGATCAAGAAGACGTCATGCAACACAACGAGTTATTTCTAAACGACAAAAAAACTTATGAAACAATTTTTCCCAGATTGGGAAGAAAGACCGGAAGGACATAAACTTTCTAAGTTTTTCTATGGCTTGTGATTGCGCTGCTTGTACTTGTGCTCGATATTATGGCAAACGGGAAAAAAACGTGAACTTGAAGAAAAGAATTTCTAATGACCGTTACCATGATGGAATTTCCGAACTAATGGAGGAAGGTAAGATTTTATTAATTTAATAACTTAATAAAAAGGGAGTTCTAAGACTCCTTTTTAATTGCTCACAAAGTATGGTGTTGTCGTTTGACCAAAAGCTTACTTTAACTTCTCCAGGAAGGACATAAAAAAAGCTGTAGCACTTTTCAATTGTTTTTTTCCAATATCTTGTTCGGTCGTTATTTGAATCCCTTTATTAACTTTATCGATTATTGTCTGATCCATCGCCCCACCAAAGAATACTGCAGCTTCTGGTGTAAAAGGAGTTCCATTTTCTTTAAATTGTTCAACTTTAACAACTTTATCAAATAAAGAATTTACTTTTAATACCAGCTTTTTTTGGTGTAAACTTATACTCGATCACCATACTAGTTCCTTTTTCCTGACTAGCAAAAAAATGACAGTTGTGTTTTTTTATGAAAAGTGATTTTACCAATTTCTAAAAATACCATTATCTGTTTCTATTGTATTATCAACTTTATTTAATGTGTTTTTAGGTGGTTCAAACTTTTCAACACGCTCTACACTTCTTAGATTAAAAAGAAATCTTCTACAGGATTTTGTTTAGAAACTTTAACATAAATTGCATATAAAACTAAAATTGTTATAACAATTATTTGCATTGTTTTTATAATTCTACCAATTATTTTTAAGAATTCCAACTAAACTCACCTGCCTTTTTCAAATCCATCAACAGCCTCTTTTGGGTAATAGATCTTTTTAAAAATCATACACTTTAGTTAAATCACAAAATTCTGTAATTCTTTTTTACCGGTTATATCGCAGGAAAGAATAGTTAATAGTGGGGTACCTGCAGTATGATTATTCTCAGAAAATTTCCATCTATCCTCATTTAGAATTTGAGTTTCAGTTTCATCTACAAGTTTTACATCCATAATTGTGTATTCATAAACTTTATTCAAGTCTGTGAGATAAACTTTTTGCCCAGGGTTGACCATAATAATAAACACCAGAAAAACAATGCCCATTCACTTTTTAGGAACATGGTGTCCAACCAAAACATAATTTCCTTTACCTAGTTCTTGATTTGGATTTGTTGTACCAACCGATAGGTTCAATTGATACTTATCTAATCCAGCAACAACAGTGCTAGCAACTTTTGCTTCTGGTTGAGTAATTAGTGCAATTGGTTTTGCTTGATAATTACTAAACTTAGCAGACAAAGCATCTACCACATTGGCTGAAGAAACTTGATCCCAGTTATAATTGGCAGATCTCGACTCTTCTTTTCGTTCACTCTCAGAAACTTTTGTAACTACAGCAGTTTTAGAAGATTCTGTAGCAACTGCAGCAGTTATTCGATCTCCAAAAAATAACGAAAAGGGAGCCAATGAAGATCCCCAATAGGAATAGCTGTTCAAAGCTACCTATTAAAAAAATCTTTTCAAAATTAGTTCCCCTTTCAATTATTTGATAGTTTTTAGCTTTACGTTTTGCTAATTGTGTAATACCAAGACCTGCAGCACTAATACTAACTAAACTTAATCCAACAGTCCCAAATCCTGCATCAGGAAGTTTTTTTCTTCCTTTTTAGGTTCATCTTTCTTAGTTTCTTCTTTCTTAGCCTCTTCTTTTTAGGTTCAGCTTTCTTTTCTTCTTTATTTAATACAGTTGTTTCTTTATCAGATTGTTTTTCATTCTTACCATTATCTTTAAGAGCCTGATCATTTTTACTAACTGATTTATCTTTATCACCTTCCTTACCTGCGGTTAATTCTGTTTGAGGTCTAGCCTCATTCTCTCCTTCAGCAAAAAACAGAAGTGATTGGTGATACTGTAGCAGATACAGAAAGGATGGCAATAGATGAAAAGATAATTTTTTTTAACTTGTGCATCTAGCACCTCCAATACTTTCGAAAGTTAGAGTAGCTATAATAAGCTTTCTCAATACTTATTATAGATTATTTTTATTATAATTAAAATAAAAATAATAATCTATGAAAGAAGGTAATTGAATGAAATCGAATTATGAATTTAGAGGAGAGTTATTTAATAGAAAGTTCCCGGAAAAAAACAATATCCAATTATCGACTTCTCTTGTTTAACGAAAGGAGCTGGTAAAGGTAGATCAAAGTTTAATGATGGACCAATTGTTCACATTGATAACCTAAACTTTAGTATTTTTTTGACTTCTTGTATCAATTGGATGATGTTTCACCATCTAGATCAAAAATTGAAGAGTGGGTTCTAACTAATACATCTTTTTAAGGATGCACCTGGGATTTACTATGTTAATACTGGTCTTCGAAGAGCAATTTTAACAACTAAATCAGTAAGTTCTTCGATTGCAAAAGTACTTCATGAGTTAATTCACGCAACAAATGAAAGCGACTTATTTTTAAAAAAGAACAGCTCGTAGTCAAACTTTTAGCATTTCAAGTAATTAAGTATGAAAGAAGTTATTCAACAGCTTCTACTTATGCTGGATTATATAATGTGATGGTTCCAAGTGCACTATTATCTGAAAAACACCAAACTATCGTTCTCATCCTGGATATAGAAATGGCTTGAAGCTTGGAGGAATTGGCAAACCTTGCTAATTGAAGAATTGTTAGATGAAGGTATTAGACCGGATGGATTTGTAAGTTCTCGAGAGCTTAAACTTTGGCGGGATAAAACTTATAAAAAGCTAAAAAGGTAATTTCTCCAGAAGAATTTAAAAGTTTATTAATTAAAAAATAGATGAAAATTCATAATAAAAAGATAGAACAGTTAACCGTTCTATCTTTTTATTACTATTCTTTCTAAATAATTATTCTTTTGATTTGATTATAATAAAAAAGGAAGACAAGTCTTCCTTTTTATTTTCCTTGAGATTTTCGACCTCTAGCCAATTGTTCTGAAAGTTTGTTGCGTCGTTCTTCTGATAAAAATTCGTTTTTAGAGATGGAAGAGGTTTAACTCGCTCAACATCCAAAAGCTCCTTCAATTGCAACAAGATTTCCTTCATCATTTACTTCACGCCAAGATGAAAAAGTATCTGATTCAGAAATAAATTGTTCATACTTTTTTTAGCGTGATGTGGAATTGTGCTATAGAAACGCCAAACTCCACTTGATCTATCAAAGGAAATAACTGTCTCTTGTTCATCTACAGCATAGGGTGTTTTCTGCAATTTTGTTTTTAATTTTTCATAAAATCAAAACCTTCTTTCTATGAGCTTTTAAGGCTCTTTTTATTAATTATAAAAAAATAATAAAAACGCAAGAAAATCTTACATTTTGTTATTAAATCAATCTTCTTCTATTTTGCATTGACAAAGCGGTACAATTTCGCCAACAAGCTCAGAGACCTCAATTCCAAGCATATTGTAATAAATAGATCCCCAGATTTCATCTTTTTGATAAACTTCAAAATTAATGAATAGATTATTTAAAACATTCATTTTATTATTATTCAATAATTCAACAAGTTTTTTTATCTAAGTTTAATTCCAAATCTTTTTCTAAGAAGTAATGTTCCAATAATTTTGTTCCTTATATAAACAACTCTTTCTTTATGGGCAAACCACTTCTCTAATTGTTTAAGAAAGATTTCTTTAAAAATCTTGATGACCGGGCTCAAAAAAAGATGTAACTGAATAATTTCTCAATTGTTTTTAATCTGAATGTTATTATTCCGATGAAGATCATACTTATCTGAAGCAATTAAAGCAACTGCAACTTCTGATGCTAAAAAGAATTAGATCTTTTTCTTTTATCAGCTTTTCATGGTTTGTTAGTGAGATCCAGTTCCAAAAGCATAGAAACTAGTATTGCAAACCTTTGAGGTGATTTAAAGATATAAACTTTACCAGTTAAAGCTTTAAGAGTTTTTAACTTGATACTCATAACTCATAGACTTAAACATAGAAAGTAGAAGCGAATAATTGCTTTTTAAATGGTAATGGAAATTCATTTGGAGTAAAGACTGATGAGTCACATTGAGAGCATCCATCTATTTTTTTAATAAATGAATCAAACAATTCTTCATCAGAAAAAACTTTTTAGCAAAAATCTGTTTCGATTTTTAAAAACGATCTTCTAAAACATCAACAGATAGCTCTAAATCATTTTTGCAAAGTTTCTAATACATAATTCCGACCAAATCTTTCCAAGTATTGTTTAATGAAAAAAACTCATTTTTTTAAACCAGAATTAGCAAAACCTGAAATTAAATAAGTAAGATGAAAAATCACTTAAAGTGGTAAAGAATTTTTAAGTTCTCCTCTAACAATTTAAGAATTGTTTCTTCTGTCTTATTTAGTAACAGTTTATGGTTTACTAAAATCGGGAGAGCAACTTTAATATCGCTAGAATCATTTTTTTAGTTCTTTTTACAAAAATAAAAAGTTATCATTGCGATCTAAAAAAACATCAATCCAACAAAAGTAGCTTTTTTTCAGAATTTCGTTCGTCAGTTGAAACTCCGTTTTCTGTAACTACTAAAGGGAGGATTACTTTCTCTTTTTGGGGGTTTCTATTTGCTTTTATGCAAAGATCCCAAAATTAATTTTTGTATCTTCATGGATAATTGAAAGTGGAGATGTGCTATTTGTACAATTAATCATTTTTAACCTTCTTTCTCAGACTTAAATAGTCAATGTTCTTTTGTTTAATTATAATTTCATAATCTTATCTTATTTTTAAATAAGATAAAACGAATAGAACAATTAAAGAATTGATAATAAGGAAGATAAAATAATTCAATCCAATTAAAACATTATGAATATCTGTTGGAATCAAATAAGAACCATCTTTTTCAAACTTTGGATTTCTGATTGCTATTGTCATTGGAATTAATATAAAAACTGAAAAAAACAAGTACCGCTTGCACTTGTATAAGCGTATAAGTCTGACTTAACAAAAAAAGATCAATATTGACAAAAAAAGTTATAAATAAAAAAACAGGTAAAAACTATTACTTCTTTTTAATAAATCTTTCATTATAAAAAGAACCTTTCTAGTTGATGAAGTTATTAAAAATAATTTTAATAAAAAAATTATTTTTAATCAGCCATAAATCATATTGAATAGATTAGTGGATAAAAATAAAAATTGTTTCTATATTGATCAAAAAGAATAATACAAAAAAATCAAAAACAATTAAAAAAATTATGAATATTATTAAGAACTACAGGAGAATTATCAATTTGTGATTTTGGATTTATTATTGCTAATATAAACGAAAAGAGTAAAATTATAGAAAAAGTAAATAGTCCAGATTGTTTTTCAGGGAAATTATTCAACTTGGTTAATAAAAAGTTTAATAAAACTATAAAGTCATAAATAAAAAAACAGATAATAATACAATTTCTTTTTATTTTTTTAAAGTTTTCATAGAGACCACTTTCTTTTTATTTAATTAAGCATAGAAATTATTAAATCATAATCTGAAATAATTTTGATCAACAATAATACAATAAACAAGAAAAATTATTTGTAACTTCAAAAAAATAATTGATTATGTTTATAGATGCTATTTTTACTATTTTTTTAAACTTAGGATCAATTAACAATTTTATTGTATAAAAAAACCAAACAAAAAGATAAGATAATTTTAATTGCAAAAAATTGTAGGATTTGCTTTTTCTATAAAAAGAATTGTAATTGCTTAAATCAAATGACTTAATAAGCATTGATAATAATATTAAAAAAACTATAACTTGAAATAGTAATAAAAAATAATCTTCTGCAGTTAATTTTTTTAAAACGGAACATTATAAATACCATTATCTTTCTTTTTAATTATTTTTTTAATAATTTTACCATATAAAAACAAAAAATTCAACAATATAAAAAGAGTCATTTATTTGACTCTTTTTATTTATTGAATTCTAAGATTCCAAAAAGGTGTTTTTTTACTGCATTCCATCGAATTACAACAACGACAGATACAAAAAAATAATACAGTAAATGGTACTAGCATTATATCCAAAGTTTGAAGCAGTACTCAAACCAAGGAATGGTGATGCCAATTGAAAAAAATCTGAAACAATTTAACAATTAAATCATTGTCTTTTAATGACAGAAAAAAATTGGCATCACTGTACCGATATAGATGTTTACATAAGTCATTGCATAACCAATCAATGCAAAGATTAATGCATATTCTTGTGAATAAAGAGTAATTCCAAAAAGTTCTAGAATCATGTAAATTGCTGAAAAAACAAGAACAGATTGAAAAAAATCGTAAAAGCATTACGCTTTAAAACAGGTAAAAAAATACATAGGTTCCTTCTTTCCTCCGGGATTTTCCGGTAATTTTTTTATTAATTATATAAAGAAAAAAGGTTTGATTGCAAAAACGCATCAACCTTTTTAATTTCATCTGCAATCAAATCAACCTCATCTAGATTTTTTCAATTGACTTATACAGAGAATCAACTTCCTCACTAATTTTTTTCAATTCAGAATCCAAGTCATCTGGATTAATTCCTAGAGCACGAATTTCATCTACTGTATTAGATAAAGTTTTTTTCGAGCTGTTCTTTGGAAGCATTAGATCTAATGACTTTAGCTCGAGCATCTTCATATCGTTCTCTCAATTGTTGTAATTTATTGTTTTCCATTTATATTATTACCAACTTTCATTTTAATTATTTAAGCTTATTCCAAAAATCTTAAGATCACCAATTTTTACAAATTGTTTTTCCTCTTCTAAAGACAAACTATTTCTTATAAGTTCTAGATTTTTCAGTGTTATCTTTTAATTCTAAATCATTTTTTTATAGTTCATTCTTTGTTTTTCAAAAGATTCTTTCAAATCCATCAATCTATTAAGTTTAATAGATAGTGATTCAACTTCATTAAATCTAGGGTAGATATGATCTAATTTAGGAACAATAGAAGAATCTATTTTATTTATTAAGTTAAGCTGAAGATTTTTGTTCCTTATAGTTTTTGGTTTTCACCTCTAAAGACTCAAGAGTTTGAATCAATTTCTCAAGTTGTTTAAGAGATTCGCCAGCATCTTTTATTGTTTCAGATTTTGAAATAACAATATCAGCATCTGTAATTTCTGATTTAAGATTTTTCTATTTCTTTTTAATAATGTAGCTTTTTGAAGAATCGAATACTTTTCTTCCAATTCCTCAATAATTGTTTTTAGAATCATCTATGAATGGTTTTTGATGTTAGAAAATGATTAATTTTTTTGAGCTTATCATCATTCATTCTTTTTATTAACATAATCTAATCTATCCAACAAATTACTTTTCTACCAATGAAGTTATTTCATTTGAAACAGAAGACACTATTGGAGATGTTTTAGTAATAAACTTAATTAAGTATGAGTTCAATCTATTAGAGTCTATTAATGTTTTTGAAGTTCTTTTTGCAGAATCAAACTTAACTTTAAGCTCCTCTAGATCTTCATAATCTTTTTTTAATTTGTTCAATAATTTTAGAAGCTTTTTTTCTATTGAGGATAATGAAGCAACTTGTCCCTCTAATTCTTTAACCTCGTTTTGGAAATGAGATGCAGAAGAATTTAATCGTCTTCTTTCACTTTCTAACTCCTTTATTGCACCAAGAAGATATTGGGCACCATAAAGACTTCCAACAAGTTTAGCTCTTTGCTTCTCTTTAAATCCTAAAAAGAAATCAGGTTCTTTTTGTTTTCTAAAGTTTAAACTTACTTTTATCTCCTTCATCTAAATAAAGATAATTAAAACCAAATAATCTTTTGAATTTCTTCAATAGCAGATGTATTGGTTTCCGTTTCAGTTCCATCTGGATACTTAATGATCCAACCATTTTTCAGTCTTTCTAGTCCCAGCCTTATTCTTTTTAACTTCAACAATACGAGTTACAGATAAATCATCTACACGAACTAATGTAACCTCACAACGTTTTACATCTTTTTGCTCTTCTAATGAATCCAACAGCATTACCTTCATTTTCTAAAGCGAAGTACAAAGCTCGAGCTATTGAAGATTTGCCGTTAGATGATTCACCAATAAAAACGTATGGAACACCATCGTCCGTGATGTTGATAATTGTATCTAAGTGGGCTTCAAAGTTTTTAAGCGAATTTGTTTAATTCTGTAATCCTGGTTTTCATTAAGGGGTTGTGTCACTCTCATTTTTGACTCAACACTTTCTGTAACTTTTTAAAGCAAGTTCTACAACCTCTTTTGGAACATCTTCGTTTTTTTACCAATTAATTCAATGAGACCAGATACCCTCACTTCCCTTAATTGGATCAATCTTTTTCAACAACTTTTTAACTGCGTTAATTTGATTTTCTGCACTAGTTTTAGATTCTTTAGTTGAAAGATCAAAGAGATCTCGAGAGCGAGGACAATCTAATTTTTATATCCTTTACAAAAATTGAACCATCTTCGGCTATATGAATTAGAGATCCATACAAATCACGATCCAATTCAGTTACAGCAGCACTTTGTTGTGCTAATGCACCAGGATTTCCAAAAATCTTACCATCTTTCTCTATCCAACCAAATCCGTGGTGGATGTGTCCAGCGATAGTTAATTCAGCTTTTGTTGATTTATAAACTTTATCTATTGGTAGCCAATTAACTTCAGGACCAAGAGTTGTATTATAAAGAGCTTCATGAATCAGAAATACATCCGTATCTCCTTTTTCTCTTTTTAAAAATAAAATTGTTTGGATCCTTTAACAAATGAAGATCATATGGCAGACCTGAAATTGCAACAGAACGCCCACCTTTTGTTTTTAACTGTGAATGTTTTGTCTTTGTCAACCAAATTCATAAATCCAATGGAAGACATAAACCCAAGGGTAGTTCGTGGTAGAGTTTTTAAAACTACCTCCGAACAATTCGTGGTTCCCCACTGTACCAACTAAAGGAATGTAATCAAGAACTGCATCTGCAAATTCTTCTTTAGTTAATTTTTCCAGCCTCATAATCTTCTCTAGCTTTTTTTGAATGCAGAAAAAACCCCATTCTTCTAAAAATAGCTTGAACAAAATCGTCTGGTAGTCGTGGCTTATCCAAAAAGTCTCCGGGCTGAATAATAACACGAACATTATGCTCTTTTGCTAATCTACGAATTTCTCGAACTTTTTCTTTTCTGTTTCAGAAAAAAATCATCCATGCGATTGGCTGGTTTTTATATTGATAATGTTTATCTCCGAAGTAAAGGAGATTAACTCCATTTTCTAGATAATCTTTTGGAAATTCCTTACCTAATTCTAACAAATTCTACCTCCAATTTTATTAAAGATACTCAATTATTACCGTAATAATTTTTATCAAAAGAAAAAAACGTTTGTCAATAATTTTTATTAATAAAAAATAAGTCAGACCAATTGTCTGACTATTTTTGTTTAATAATTAATGGTTGTTTTATTGTTTGTTTTTAGAAACAGTAAACTTGATTCCAATTTCTTGCAACATTGCCTTCAACGTTTCAATGTATTCTTCGTCATAGGCTTTATCACCACTATTCCATTCGTTAAAAATAGAAATTGCATCACCGCTCGATTCAACATTAAATGCTTTATTTAAGTATTCTCTTTGGTTATTTAAAGCATTGATAACAATAGTATTCAGTTTATTATCATCATTGGCATTAATTTTTCTAGGTAAGAAGTACGTTCTTCATTGATTTTATTTAAAGTTTCTTTAAACTTTGATAAATCTTGAGTTTTGCTGTACTCAACACTTGCAGCTCTCCATTGTTCGGCAATTCTACCTTTAGCTTCTTGAGCATCAACAGCTGGCTGAATAGATACTTTAAAAACAGAACGATTGTTTTTTTGTCTGCTTGCGCAATTTGAGGATCAGATGATTTACCTGAATTATTTGAATTTTTACCTTTATTAAAACCATAAAAACCAATGAGCAGAGAAATAACAATTATTGCAATTCCTAAAAATCACACCAATAACCTTTTTTTCTTATCTGAAAAAGATTTCTTGAATACCGGAAAATCCTCTCCCTGTACAACTGGATCCTTTTGTTCTGGATTATACCCACCTGAACTATTGTTTAATTTTCGAATTTCTTCTTCTAGATCTACACCTTCCACTACGTCATCTATATTGTTTTTCGTTATTTTCCATGTTTCCCCTACTCAACAATTGTGTTATAAAGATCAAAAATTGAACTCCCTTTTAGCTAGAAAAACTGATTTAGTACTTGATAAAATCTTGAAATTGTTTTTGTTTCTAAAATTATTAGATTGTCCTTTTCATTTTTAAATAATGATTCTACCATTTTTCTTCGTTTTTATTTAAAGAAATAATTAAATCTGATACCTTAGAATTGTTATCTGATATTGGTTTTTCTCCAAAACTTGTAATATGATAATCTATTTCACCTATTATTATTTACAGTTTTTTTGAAGAAACGAAATAATTAAAAGTTCACTTTCAACCAAAAAGCTTTTTAATTTTTCTTTTCTAATTTCAAAAACTTTAATAAGATTTTTTTAAAATCTTTATTTGGCAAATCAATTTTATTTATCACATCAAGAAAAAAACATCATCCTCTTCAACATCTAAAGAAAAAGATTGGTAATCCAGATAATTGAAAAAAATTATCTGAAATAGATTCTAATTCAAAAGAATCTTTTTATCTATCAAAAGAAATGATAGAAACAAAATCTGGTAAATTAAATCTAACAATATTAAATCCAGATAAAGATAAATGATTAATCTCATCAAAAACCTGTTATAACAACTGAACCTGCTGTTAATACTATTTTAACTTCTTGTGGTGAATTTAATTTCAATTCAATATAACCATTTTTGTTAATGTCTTACAAAACTTTTAAAAAGATCCTTTAAAAATAAAGTTCAAATTATTTTCTGACATGAATTACCTCCATGTTATCTGCTCGCTTCTTTTAATTCTCCAATCTTTTTGTGAACAATTGGATCAATAACTTCAGGAACAAGAATCCCCAATCTACCTAATAGAGCTAAAGAAATAATTCTATTAGCCAAGAAGCTAATATAATCTTCTCGACTAATTTCAGCACCAGAGTGTGCCTGTTTTTCAATTTTTCATTGAGTAAAGGACTGTATCCATTGCTGTTTTTCAATTCTGTAATAGAATCTGTCCATCCAAGCAGAATATCATTTATAACATCTTGAACATCGTCTTTGAAGGCTGAATTTTCTTTAGTGTTCAAAACTTGTCTTTTAGCAACAGTAAACCATTTCACTTCTGGAATATCACTTTCTCCCCAAAGATTAGAAAAATACTTATGTTCAGAACTATTAAGTTTTGATTTTATTCTCTACACTATTAAAAAGTTCTGAAACCTCTTTATCCATTCTTTCTCCACTAATTTTTGCTAGATCTTGATTATTTGACATAGATTACCTCAATTCGTAAGTTTTATTCTATTCAATTTTATCATTAATTCATCCTAGAGTCAATAGATTTTTCAAAAATGACTTTTACTTTTAGACAAAAATTGGTAAAATAATAGGTAAGAACAATTAAATTATAATAAATAGAAAGAAAGAGGTCTAAACTTTATGTTATTAACAGTAGAAGAACTAACAGAACAATTTTTTTATGGAGAACTTAAAAAACGGACTGTTAACTTACAATGATAAGAAATTATCTATTCAATCTGAAAAACTTAAAGATTTGAGAAAAGATTTGTCTTATCCGGTTATTTATAAAGGTGATAATAAAATTGAAATTATTGAATTTATTGAATTAAGAGGAAAAAAAGCGACTATTCAATAAAAGATTCAGTTGCAAAAAGTAAAAAGAAATAATTTCAAAAATCAGAAGTTGGTGCAGGATTGAATGATCACGGTGTAGCTTTTTGGGCTTTATGATTTTTAACCAAGGTATGATTTCTAAAGGGAAAAAAAGGCAATTAATGGTGCAGAAATCTACATTGAGGAAACTAAAGATCAATATTATCATTTGGTTATCATTGCTAAAAAAATAAGGATGGTTACAAAAACACTTTCTAGAATTCTAACTCAGTCTGCAAGTAATCAAAAATAATCAAGAAGAAAAAAACAGATTTGACTCGCCCATTTCTCAAGTTGGAAGAGTTAATTTCTTACCCTCTGAAAAATCTCATAGTTCTGTCAGCTTATGAAGATGGACGTTTGGATTTAGGAACATCGGAATCAGATGATAAGTTAGAAAAAAATCATTAACTGGATTGGTTTTGATGACTTTTATTTGGAACTCCAAGATCAAAGTGAGATTTCAGAACAATTAAATTATCGAATTGAAAGTTTAGCAAAACAAAAACTTGAAATTAGTAGCAACAAATGATTATCACTATTTAAACCCAGAAGATAGAAGCAATGGGAAGTGATTCAAGCTATTGGTTTAAAAAGAAAAAGATAAATCATGGTTTTTAACTGGTGAAAATCGATTTTTCCATACATCAGAAGATGGTAAACGATTAAATCTACCTCTTGAAGCACTACATAATACTATTGAGATTTTTAATAAAGTAGAATCATATAATCTAGAAGTTAAAGAAAACTTTAACCCTAGATTTGAAATTCCTAAAGAATTTAATTCGGAAAAAAGAATACTTTGTTACTTTAACACAAAAAGGATTGGAGCGACGATTACCCGATGGAATTCCTTCTCAATATCAAGAACGATTAGATTACGAGTTATCGATTATTGATCAGATGGGATTTAATGGTTACTTTCTTATCGTTGCTGACTTTATTAACTATGGGAAACGAAATTATTCATTTTATGATGATGAAACTGTCTCACGATGGAAGAGATTCCTTTCTAAAAGTGGATACAGCCCAAACCCAATCAATTTTTGGACCAGCCCGTGGTTCTTGTGCGGGAAGTTTAGTGGCTTATGCTTTAGCAATTACAGAAATTGATCCAATGAAGTACGGATTGTTGTTTGAGCGTTTTCTAAATCCTGAGCGTGTTTCAATGCCTGATATTGATACAGATATTCCAGATAAACACAGAAAAGAAGTTATTGATTATGTTAAAGATTTCTATAATGTTGACGAAGAAATAACAGAAAGTCGTGTAGCCGGTATTGCTGTTTTTCGGAACTTACAAATTAAAAGGCTTTGTTGAGAGCTCTCCCTTCTGCTTTTTGCAGACAAACGTTCTGCCATTAAACTATCAGAACAATTATTAGATCTAGTTGTGGGAGAACCAACATTGACAGAATATCTTGAACAACCAGAAGTACAATCTTTTGCGGGAAAAGTAGTCTTGTAGTTGACAAAGTATTGAGTATTGCTCCAAAAATTGTTGGATTTAGTTGCAAACTTATCTCAACATGCCGCAGGATACGTTATCGCCCCTGAAGCTGTAACAGATTTTCTCCCAACTTATTTTTGTTAAAGGAGAGCAGCTTACGGCTTATACTCACGTAGAAGATAATGGTTTGTTAAAAATGGACTTTTTAGGTTTGACAGCTTGTTCAGTTATTCAAACTGCATTAGATTCAATTAGGGAACAAACTGGAAAAGAGTTAACAGTTAGTTCTATTTTTAGAGACTGCAACAACAGATCTTAATGTTTTTAAAACTTTAGCTTCTGGAGGTACAAAAAAATCTATTCCAACTTGGTAGTGATGGAATGAGTAGTGTAATAACTCGATGCCTAGCAGATGTTTTTTTGAAGAGGGAGCGGAAGAAAAAGCAAAAAACCGGGGATTTGTTTTCTCGCATCATTGCTGGAATTTCAATTTATCGTCCAGGACCAATGGCATTCATTGATGAATTTATTGATAATGCTTTGCACCCAGATAAGATTAAGTATGTTGTTCCTGAAATGGCAGACTTATTAAGAACATCTTATGGATTGTTAATTTATCAAGAATCAATTATGAGCTTGCTACAAACAGTTGGAGGGTTTACTCTTGGTGGAGCTGATTTAGCTCGTCGTGCAATTGGTAAGAAAAAAAGTTTGAAGAACTTAAAGCGCTTAAGAAGACATTCATTTTTGGAGATGGCGATCAGATTCCTGGTGGTATTGCAAAAAACTGGAAGAACAGAAGAAGAGTTAGAAGAATTATGGAATGATGTTGAAGCCTTTGCTTCTTATGGATTTAACAAAAAGTCATGCTGCAGGATATTCATTGATTGCGATTACAGAAGCATGGCTCTTCACTTATTACCCTGACTTCTTTGCAGCAAGTGATTTGAACTATGTTGGTGGAAATCAAAAAATAAAAGAGCGTGACAACTTAGCACAAATGATTGCGTTTTATAAAAAACAGAATGTAAAAATTATGGGTGTAGATGTCAATGTTTCTGGTGATAGTTTTATTCCAAATAATGGTTCCGTATACTTTGGACTGAATAAAGTATCAATGGTTGCTAGTGCAGCTCCGTCTATTGCACATGAACGTAAACAGAATGGACAATTCACTAGTTTATATAACTTCTTATCTCGAATGCAACGAAATCTTAATGATATTAATACTGATGGTATTAATAAATCACAAATCCGTTCTTTAATTCTTTCAGGAGGGCTTGATAGCTTTGGCTATACAAGAAAAATCTTTGCTAATGAAGTTGGAAGAGTTGTCTGGATTGGCTAAATCATTAAAAAGCAAATGAATCTATTATTTTTGATAAAATTAGTGGAAAAAGCTTTTTGATGCTTGGATTTCTGATGATGGAGAAGAAAATGGATTTTTCAAGAACTTTTATCAGAAGAAAAACGTGTAACAACTTTTTATACAAGTGGACATCCAACAGATCCATTTAAAGATGAGTCTAAATCTGTAGATGGTTTTGTAAAAAAATAGAAGATTTCAATAAGGCAGAAGATAATGAATTTTATTTATTAGGTGTAATTTCAAACTTTAGAAAAATCACTACTAAGAGGGGTGATCCGATGGCGTTTGTTACTTTGGAAGATGATTCTGATACAACTGAACTAGTGATGTTTCCAGAAACATTCCGTTCTTATGGAAGATACCTTGAAAAAAGGTCTAGTTGTTAATATTATGGTAGACCTATCCTTTAATAATAACAGAAAAAAACCGCAAAAATAACTTCTATAAAAAGAGCAGATGAACTATCATTGAAAATGGAAGTAGATCATTTACAAGTTTTGCTTCCGAACAACAAAGAAAAAAGCTTTTCAAACATTAAATAAAAATTATGGAGCTATCATTTGATCCTATAAATAAAGGGGCTGAGAGAGTACAACTTTCTTACATCTTTAACGGAACAGAGTTTTTTTGGAACAAAAACTCGTAGCGATTTAATGATCCCATTCTCTCTTACTTTTTGAACGGATTAAAGGATCTTGTTAGCAAAAGAATCAGTCAATCTTGTTTGGAGAGGTAGAATGAATAGAAAAGATTCAAACTTAGATCTTGATAAAATTGTAGAAAATGGAGATTTCAATCTTGTTTTCTAAAATGAGGGGGTTGATGAAAAAGGAAAAATAAAAAGTTAGAAGTTAGAAAACCGAGCCGAGAGGTTCGGTTAGCTTCTAATGTTTATATTATTTTAATAATATCGTTTTATTTAATGATTGGTATTGTAACATTATGTTCTTTAATGCTTTTTAATTGGAATTATTGCATTTAAAACTAACAATTTACCTTTACTTAGTCAAATTAAAAACTATTACATCAACAATAATTATCATTATTGTTTTAATGTTTATAATACTTTATCCAATAAAGAATACAATAGAGCCAGAGACACAATTAGAAAAAGATGCATTTATTTTTTTGCATTAAACCGGTTAGGGTTTAAAATCTAAGTGTGAATTAGAAAAATTAAATGGTGTAATTCATAATTTAAAAAGAGATGGGTTCCATTTTTTTCTGCTGAATCAGATTCGTACAGAATTTATTTATTATTAGAAAATGGACAAATGGTAGATTATCTAATTTCATTAAGAGATTTAAGAAAAAAATAATTAAAGTTGGTCAAAAGGTTAAAATTAGAAATTCAAACCTAAAAATTACCAATTTCTGGTTGGTGTTCAGACCACTTATCAATTTCTGTAATTAATGAAGAAGGGAAGACTTTTTATAAGTTTGAAAGTTATGAGCCATTTAATAATAAAACAAAATTAAAAGGAAGGAAGATAGTTGGCTAGAAAAGTTAATAAAAAATAAAAAGAATTAGTAGAGGTTGAATCAATAAAGGTTGATTTAGCTAAAAAAACTTCTTAGAAGATGCAATTATTTATGGTACTTATGTTGCAACAGAACGTGCATTGCCAGATGTTAGAGATGGACTGAAGCCGGTTGCTCGTAGAATTTTATACACAATGATTCGTTCTGGTAATACATCTGACAAAGCTTATAGAAAAATCAGCTCTACAAGTAGGAAAAAGTAATGGGTGAGTTACATCCACATGGAGATAGCTCAATTTATGAAACGATGATTAAAAATGAGCCACTATTGGAATTGCTGGTTGATGCTTGTTTCTATTAAAGGTAATAATGGTAATTTATCTGGAGATGGAGCTGCTGCACAACGTTATACTGAAACCCGTTTAAACTTATGGTCTGAAAAGATTTTTTTCTTTATTTAATAAAGATTCAGTTGATTTTATTGATAACTATGACAACACATTGCAAGAACCAACAGTTTTACCATCTTTATTACCGCTACTTTTAATAAACGGAACATTCGGAATTTCTGTAGGTTTTATTAGTTCTATCCCACAACATAATCCTATTCAGGCAATAGAGTCATATCTTTTGTATTGCAAAAGAAAAAGTTTCATTAGATGAGTTAATAGAAAAAACTTGAAGGTCCTGATTTTTGTTACAGGTGGAGAAGTATTTGAGTTTAACAAAAATGAGAGAATTCTATGAGACTGGAGAGTCAACAATGAGGGTTAGAGGTAAAAACTAGAATTGAAGGAAATTCTGTAATAATCTATGAAATTCCTACAACTCTTGCAGGGGGAATAATCGCATACTCTAATGATTTACAAGATAAAATTGCTGATGGGATAATTAGCCTTGCAACTAAAGTAACTGATTATACAAACTCTAAAGGTGTCTATATAGAAGTTCAAGCAAAAGATGGTGTTAATCCAAAAGAATTAGAAAAGGAGCTTTATGCTAAAACTGCACTTCAAGGTTCTAGAGCATTACGATTCAATGTTATAGAAGATGAAATTCCTACAGTTACTAATCTAATGGATTATTATGAAAGTATTCATAATTTTTGGTTTTGGATGTAATTTCTCGCTATTATAATGGTGAAAAAAATAAATTAAATGATAAAGCTGAAGTATTAGAGGGACTTATTCAAGTTATGGATTTAATTGATCCTGTTATAGATTTAATTAGATCAAGTTCTAATAGATCAGAGGCTCAAAAAGTTTTAATGACTGGGAAGCTGGGTGGCTTTAAAACTAAAAAAACCAAAAATGAAAAAGATTGTTTCTAAGTTTAATTTTTCTGAAATTCAGTCAAATGCAATTTTAGACACTAAACTATCAAAAATTATCAAAATTGTCTGGAATGGAACTAGAAAATGATTTAGCTAAACTGAAAAAAAGAAATCAATAAATTAAATAAAATAATTGAAGATCCAAACAAGGAACTTATTAAGGTCTTAAACTCTTGGATAAAAGAATTGAAGTCAGATCCATACTTTTTCAAGAAAAAAACGCAAATAACCAACAATGATAAAATTGGTTTTACTCCTATTGTTATTAAAAAGAAAAACTTCCATTTTTGATTAATCAATTGGGATATCTAAAAAGTTCTTAAACCTGAAACAGCTTTAACTGTTGAAGAAGGGATGAAGTTTGAAAAATCTTGATTCTGATTTGGATATTGGATGGTTTTTCTAGTGATGGGAACTTTAATAAAGTTTTAATAGATTCATTAGGAAGTCACAATTTGAGAGATAAAGGGGTTAGCTTTGTCTGCAACTCTAAAACTACCTCAAGGTGTTTATCCAATAAATAATCAGGGATCTGCAATTATTTTTGATCAAAAATAATAATGAAGAAATTGTATTCGTTTCTGAATTAGGGAAAGTTAAAATTGTAAAAATCAGAGTTTGACTCTAGTAGGAAAAATACAAGGAACAAAAGCTTGGTAAAGACGATTCATTGCTATTTGCATCAAAACTAAATAATTCTTTGAAATTCTTAATTTTATCAACCAATAAAAGGAGAAATTAAAAAGTATCTATAAAAGATTTGCCTAGACTTAGTAGATCTTCAAAAGGCGTTCAAGTAGGGGTTTTACTTAATGGTGATAGAATTTCATCTGTAAATCTTGTATCTGAAAAAGATACTATTTCTATTGGTGGAAAAGAAATTAAAGTTTCATACTTAGAAACTAGTAATTTATCTACAAGATTTAAAAAGTTTAAAAATGAGGTAAAATAAAACAATGACTGAAATTATAGCAGCGTTCCCGTGCTTGGGGAAAACAACTATGTCAAAACGATTCCCGGATAAGGTTTTTAGATCTTGAAACTTTGGATTACTTTTTGAAAGAACTGGTTTCGAAAAATTGACAGATGAAGAATTTAAAGGTTTGCCTGACCGGATCCCTAAAAAAAGATGGTTTAAATCTATACATAAAAGATCTAATTAAAAATTATAAATCAAATCAATATGATTTTATTTTTTTACAACTATGAGACCCGATGTTATTAAGGCTTTTAATAAATTCGGGTTTGAAAAATTACAATTGTAAAAACCATTTTTCATGTAAAAGCTTCAGAAGATGTTTTACGAAAAACGCTCATTAGAAAGAGGGAATAATGAAAAACTGGATTGATAGTACGATTCCCTTCATTTATCAAGATATAGAAGAATTTTTTTATCTGAAGAAGAGCTCCAATCTATCAAAATGATAAAAGTTCCGCATCTATTACTTTATCAAAATTATTTTTACGATAAATAAAAAGGTTATTATTAACCTTTTTATTTTATTATTATCCATCTATTAATAGATTAACTTAAAATTAACCTTTTGTTAATTTGATTTTTATAACAAAACAAACAAAATGGTTTTATAACTAAAATAAAAAATAACTATATAGAAAGAAGGTGTTTGAATGAAAATTCAAAGCAAAGCCTTATCTTATCTAGAACAGCTAAAAATTCCTTTTACTGTTAGAGGTAGAGAGGCTTTTCTTAAATGATTATGATTCTCTTAAAATCTCTTTAGATAGTAAGAGACTAGATAGTTGGAAACGTTACTCAACAGGAGATAGTGGTAAATCTGGAAAAGATTTGATTACTTATCTGCTCAAGGTTGGAATTATTACTAAGGATGAAGCATTGCTTGTTCTCGGAGCAACTCCAACAGATACAGCAAAAGGAGTTTCAGGAAACCAAAAAAACTTTTTTTCTGTTGAAGTAGAAGAGGTTAAACCTTTTAATCCGACAAATCAGGTATCTGATCCACGAGCTTGGAATTTGAAACGCTATTTGATTGAAAAAGAGAAAAATTAATCCAATCGTTATTGATGCTCTTATTAATAAAAAAATAAGATTATTGAAGATGGTCGAGGATCGATTCGATTCTTGTGGTATGATAATTTTGGTAATAATACCGGTGCTGAAGTTGTATCAACAGGTAAAGAAAAGTTGCGATACATTGTTTCAGGTTCAAAAGGTTTTGTTTTATCAAGTTAGCAGAGATATTGAAAAGATTAATCAAGCAGAGCGTATTATCTTATTTGAATCTCCAATTGATATGATTAGTTATCTTGAAATTATTGGTTATCCAAAAATCTGAAGGAAGTCAACTTCCAGAGGTGCATCCAAAAAACAGCATTTATCTCTATGAGCGGAAGTGTTACAAAAAGTAAATGAAGTTTTTAAAAAATCTTGCATATAAATGGGGGTAAAACTAAATTCCACTCAAATTGTTGTAGCAACTGATTCGGATAAAGCCGGAGATGAAGTATATGACATTGTGAAGAAGAATTATCCTAATACTATTAGAGAAAAAAGTTATTAGTCGTGCTGAACCTTTAAAAGACTGGAATGATTTGCTTGTAGCTATTAAAGAAGGGCGGTACTAGCTTATGACTGATTCAGAAAAAGCGATTAACAAAATGACTTAAAAATAATCCAAACCCTATACACGATTCAACGTCTTTTCCCGGATATTGCAGCACTTGCTTATTTATTATTTGAAAAAAAGATCCAAGTGAGAAAGATCCAAACTTTTTCTATAAGGGAGGATTGAAAGCTGGTGAACCAAAAATTACCAAGAAAAAAATTCTCACGAAATAATCTTAAAGTATTGGGATTATGATGAAGCTCTAAGATTTACTAGAGAAGAAATTATGAAAAACAGACTCTTATGGTCAATACATCTATGAGAAGTATGCTCATTGAAGTATGCAGAAAGAAACTATCGGCAAACTGTAGAAGTTAGAGAGACTGTTATTCAAAAACAATAAAAACGTTTTGAGCGAATGACTCCTATGAATGCTTATTCAGAGTTTGTCTGAATTGCCAGGATGCGTGGAATAAGTGAAAAACTTCGACGTGAAATGATATTAGAATTCGGTAACAATATTGTAAGTAATATTAATTACCAAACAGCACGAAATGACTTGATAGAATTTATCATTTTTGAAACGAAGTCTGAAATCTTTCCAACATTAGTAGAAATTAAAGGGGTTGATTTCTTTTATAAAGGTGTCCCATATGACCAAAAAGTAACTTATGGTTTAGGGCTTTTGAAAAAGAATTCGATACACAATTTGAAGCATCTCGAAGCTGCAAAAGAAAAATCCAAAACGAGTTTTGGAGACTCTATTCAAAAATCAGGACTTCTCCCGTTTTAATAGTTCTAATACAATGAATAGATTATTGTTTTCTTTAACAGATTTTGTGAGTTACTCCCTGAGAATATTAAGCTTGCAATCAAAAAGCTAAATCTTGATTCTCCGTTTGATTTAACAGTTGATTTTATTAATCAGCAAATGAATCATAAAATCCAATGTAATATGAAATCACTGTTTTGTCAAAATCTAAAACTGACCATTTCTGGTCAGTTTTTGTTTTAAATTATGTATTGATTAATTTATTTATTTTCATCAAAAATGACATCTTTTCCTAATGCAGCAAAAATGAATCTGTAATAAGTTTTCTTAAATCATTTAATTCAAACTTATTTTCAATTTTCATAACTTCATTTTTGGATCATTAATTTGATCCATCCATTAATTTAGCATAGCCACGTATAGTTAACTGATCAATTAGACGGTCAACAGCTCCAACTGGAAGCTCAAACTTTGCAACACATCTTTATTTTTAAAGTTAAAGACAATAATTCTTCTCTTTCAGAATCATTTAATTCTGAAATAAATTGTGAGTTGGATACAGCGGTTGTCATAATTCTACTTTGAATAATATAACGCTCTGACTCTTTCAAGTTTGATTTGACACAATCCTTTAACAACTCAAGACATCCTGACGCCTTAAATAGTTTAAGGAAGTCGCTTTGGGTAAATAAATGATACAACTTTTGACATCAGCTCAAACTTTTTTTATTTTTGTATTATCAACACTCAATCCATTTGTTATGGATTCTTTAATCCAATTAAAAATTGTTCATCATTACCAAAAAGTGTTTTTTACTTTTTATCAAATGGATGTTTTACAATTTTAGAGTCAATAAGAAGTTCATACTGTTCTTCAATAGAATCTCTTTAACATAGATAAAGTAACACCTTGAGCTTCCAAGTATTCTGGATCATTTTTAGTTTTGGTAAAACGATTTTTCAAATTCTTAAGAAATTCTTCTAATCCAGTATTATTATCATATCTTCCTAACATTAAATCTTCAAAACCAATATGAGAATCAATTTCTCCAACAGGTGAAGCCCAAATAGAATCTTTTCTACTGTTATAATATAAGACAGATTCTACCAATGATGAATTTTCAATAAATTCTTCACTCATTCTTGTTATTTTTCACTAAGTAATTATCCATAGTTTATCCTCCAGTTTAAACATAAACTTTATTAATAATACTATTGTAACATAATTTTTATTATCAATCAATACAATATAATTAAATAAAAATCTAGCAATTGCTAGGAGAAAGAAGGTATTTCTAATGAAACTTTTAAGGAGTATTGGTGGGTATTTTTTTATTATTGTCATGTTTGCAGGTTTGATTGGTGGATCCCAAACACAATCAAAAAGACAAACTCTAAAAGAACAAGAGGTTCATCGTGTTCAACAAGTTTTTAGAACATAAAAAACAAAAATCTTCTTAGTAAAAGCTACCAATAGCTATGCTGTAGATAATAAAGATATTGTAACTGGAAAAATACTATATCACAAAAAGCAGACGGATCACACCAAATCAAAAAGATTGATGGGTTTGATACAAAAAACTTAAGTTATGATGAGAAAGTTAATGATGCTATGGTAGATGCCTGGTACAAAAAGAGGAAGACAAAAATTGCTGAAACAGTAAAAGATGCTGAAGAACAATTCACCTCAGATAAAAAAAGCTGCTCGAGAAGCTTATAATAATCTCAAATCTGCAGAAGAACGTGTTGATATGGCTCAACACAATAAAAACCTTTCAGTTTTTCCGTACTAAATGGAACAAAAAAACAAATCAAATGATTGGTTCTTTTTGAGTACTAATATCGTATCAGTTTATTATAATAAAAACTGATACAAAAATTGGTTGATGAAATGATTTCTGAACTTCTAAAAACTTGATGAAAATCAAGAACTATATGATAAAATTCAATTTTTAGAAGTTTCTAAAGTCAATCAATTTGAATTAGAAGATATTCAATATGATGGCAACGTTAAAGTAGTTATTACTGATGTGAAAAAGAATGGAGGAAAGTTATCGATGTTGATAATGCTACTCGATTTATTGATGCCCTAGAATTCTTCAAAAATCAATTAATAGAAAAATAGAGAAGTTTAAAAACTTCTCTATTTTTTATTCAATAATTGAATTAATTAAATTACCAAGCTTTATCAAAAATTATCTTTCAGTTCTTCAGAAAGAATCCATTTTACCTGATTTAATTGCATAAGAAATTAGTTCTAATTGTGCAAAACTGATTTTTTTGATGTTTAGCCTTATCTAAACCTAGAATAGCTTCACCTAAAATGAATTCAATATTCCCTTTTTCAATTTCGGAATGAAAATTATCAGATAATTCAATCAACTCCATAAGTTTAAGATAATCAGATGAAAGGTCTTTATCGATTTTTGAAGGTAAGTTTTTATCAGATTTTTGAAATTAACAATCTAATTAATTTTGCAGAGAAACTTTTTGTTGATTCGTGTGATTTTGCAGTAGATGCAAAACAATATAAAAGCATCTAAGTCTAAATAATTAGAATTTTTGTAAATCTGATTCTTACAGCTTGATAGAATAATTCCTTTTAAATTACTTCCAACATACCAACCAGAAGATAAAGATCTGGAAATTGTTTTGATAGTAAAGTCAGAATAAGAATGTTTGTTCTCATTCAAAAATCTCCAAATAGTTTTCGTTTTGGATCATGAATCCAGCTAATTTTTCATAGTGTTTTAAAAACCATTTCAGAAGTATCATGATTTAACCTAAAGTTTAAGTCGTAAAGAATTTTAGAAGAATAGTTTTTAATCAATTCTTTTTCTAATAAAGTAAAAACCATTAAATTCACTATTAATCAAATCATTTCGCTCTTCGAGATTCTCTTTTAAAAAGATCAAAAATAAAGCCTTTGAAAGATTTTTATGTAAAAATCTTTTGTTTTATCCAAGGAAACCGTTTCGGTTTTTCCAACAAAATCATCAAAGGATAAATTGGAATTTTTCAGATTTTAACATAAAATGCTAAAAATCTCTTCACCTAATTCAGTTGAAAAACTTTTTATATAGTTGATGATCTGAATTAAATTGTTTTTCTGACAAACCATTAACAATCTTTTTGAAAGATTCTTTGAGTATAGACTCAAACCCCGGGATTGATAAGTTTAAATATAGTCCTTCCATGAATGGTGGATGTAATCCTATTATTTGCTTCAATATCAAAACAAAAAGTTATTACTTTCTAATTCTAATAAGATCCCAATTGGTTTTTATTATCTAGACAATAAGACAAGCTACTATCAAGACCATCCCATTTTAAGCAGTTTGACCAAGCTAAATTGAACCTCCAACCATCTGCCTCACACAAACTTTCAATTGATTTATTTAGACGATTCATAAAAATCTTGTTTCACTTGATTTTTGAAAAACATAATTTCCTTTCTTTCTATCTAATATAATGTTAGATTTTATTTAATTATAAAAAGAATCCCAATTTTATTTGGAATTCTTTTTATATTAAATTATTTGCTTGATATTATTTGTTTAAAATGGATCTGAAGATTTAATTTTAATCAAAAAATTGAGTTTAGCTCTGATTCTTCTTCAATATTAAACCAAGATTTTTATTTTAGTTGTTGTGTAAAACAGATTCAACCTTATTTTCGGTTCCTTTTTCAACAGACAAAGTATTATTGTTTATAGAAAATAACTTTTCAAATTCTTCTCCTGATTTCATTTTTCACCTTCAATTTCAATTCATCCCCTTCTTCAAAAATTGAAGGTTGAAAATCATTTCAGAATCTGCAAAAATAATTTAGCAGATTCAATTAAGTTTTATTATCTGGGATTATTTCTTTTACAGTTTCAGAGACAACTTCCGTTCTAAAAATAGTTCCTTCTTCAAAACGTTGACTAAGAATCAAAAATGGAATTGATGTTAGGATTAATAAAGTAATAAAAGCTAATGGCTTGCTTAATTCATCTTTAAATAATTTTTGTAATTTTAGATTTTTAGTAAAAAATAAAACAAAATAAAGAATAACTGCTGTGGTTATAAAACTGCACATCCAACCATCGAAAACAAAATCATAAATTGATTTATTATTTAAGTTTGACAATTTAATTATGCCAAGATCAGCAAATAATTTCAAAAATCTTTTCAGATAAATCTGTAATAGAATCTAAAAGATTACTAGTTAAAAAGTTCATAAAAATTCCTTCTTTCTACAACATCTATGTTGTTTTTTATAGTTATAGGAATTAAAAAGAGCAAAATTATAATGCTCTTTTTTTGTTAATTTTTACTTTAAAGGCAAAAATCTTAATTATCGAAAAAAGGATCTATAGTTTTTAATTTTACAATAAATTGATAATCCTCAGATTCTTCTTCAAAATCAAGCCATTTTTTTAATAATTTTTGAAAGTTTGTTTATCAACAGATTCTACCTTGTTTTCTGTTGATTTTTCAATCTCCAAATTATTATGGCTAGCAGTAAAAGTTTTTCTCCAGCTCTTCACCAGATTTCATTTTTTACTGTCAATTTCAGTTGCTCCCCTCTTTAAAAAGTGAAGGATAAAAATTCTTTATCTGAATCTGCAAAAGATAGCCTAATAAAATCAACAGAGTTGGGAGTCATTTTTAATAAATTCTTTTTCTTAATAAAGGAATAATTTCTGTTTTTACAAGAGTTTGATCATCAAGTTTTTGAATAAGCATAGCGAACAGAATTGTTTGAACGCTAAAAACTCCTAAAAATAAAAAGTACGTTTCCGAATCCTTTAAAAGAATCTTTTTGTCGATTGGATTTTACTAACCAAAAATAAAACGATACTTAAAAATCATAATAATCAAAAGACTAAAAACCAACCAGCAAAAATAAATTGATTAATGGTTCCATCATCTATACTTTCTAACTTTATAAGACCTATATCAACCAACCATTTTAAAAATCATTTCTGGTATGCTTTTGAAAATAAGAAAAAGATTATTTACATTACTATTCAATTTTAACCTACTTTCTAAAAAAATTATTAAATTGTTCATTATTCAATATAGAATAAATCAGATGTTTCAAATTCTAAAAATAAACTTTTCTTCTTGTCGTTCACGAGTTTTACCAAAAAAGCTCATCTTTGAATTGCTTTGTTTCAACAAAAGCTTTTTTTAACTTCATCTTTTTACCTCTAACTATTTTTAGATTTTCTTTACTGTAATAAAAATCTTTTTTTAAAAAGTTTTTCCCATCAGCTTTAACAACTAAAGTAAGTTGTTCTCCAACTTTAATAGTTGAAGGTTGGATTTTATTTCCTGTATCTGTGGAAATAATGTAGGCTTCTTCAACTCCTTCAGATGGGATTATAGTCGTTGTAGATTCTTTTATTACCTCTGTTTTTATCAAAGTCGTTAGATCTGAAGGTAAAGAGATTAAACACAATAAAAAAAGTGATGACTGCTGAAGTAATGAGTGTTGAAAATAATTTATTTATATACTGAACTCCGTCATCATCATCCTTTGTTGGAATAAACATAAAAATAATAACAAAAAAATAATGATATAAGTTAATAAAAATCGGTAAAAACAAAACTCTGATGTATATCACTCTCAGAAAAACCCGAAGTAAATTCCATTTTTCTATAATCCATGTCCAAAAAAATAAGCATATAACAAAATTCCTTTTCTTCTTTTTTTGTCTATTATTTTATCAGAAATAATAAAAAAATCAATAAAATAGCAGATTAATTAAAAATCTTCCATTTTATTATTCATTAACAAAAATGGATCAGTTGTACTCATTTCTAAGACAACATCATTTTTCTTCTCGAGTTCTTGTTTTTGTTAAAGACTGTATCTTGAAATTCTCTTTTTCTGATATAGCCAGAAGAAATCTCATCTTTGTCACCTTTTTAATTTTAAGATTTTCTTTTTATATTGAAAAATCTTTTTTTAAAATCATTCTCCCCTACTTTAACAATCAAAGTTAATTCATCACCATCTTTAAGAGTTGAAGGTTGTACTTTTTTTCTCCAGACTCTTTCAGTATAAGTGATGTTTCTGTAACTCCTTCAGAAGGGATCAATGTTGTTGTAGTTTCTTTAATTAAATCTGTTTTTATTAAAGTGGTTGGATCTGATGGCAATGAAATAAAACAAAGAACACCTGTAATCAAAGAAGCAGCTATAAGTGAGTACAATAAATAAATTAAATCAAACTCATCTACAACAAAAACGATAAGTTAAAAAAACAAAAAAATAATAAAAATAATAATGAATGTTAACATTATTGGTAAATGAAAGCTATTATTAATCCCTTTTGCAGAAAAAAATCGACAAACAAATCAAGTTTTTTTCAATCATCCAAATCCATAAATCTAGCATAATACATAAAACCTTTCTAAAAATAATAATCAAATAACTTTTAATAATTCATCTCTGAAGAATTCTTTTTTTCCAGTTGAACTTAGGTTAGTTTCTAACTCTCTCATAGTTCTATCCTGATTACTCAAAAAATCGTTCAAAATTTTTTTGAACACAATTCAAGGTCAACGGTTTTCATATCATCCTTTACGTGTTGAAGGAGAAATGCAGAATATAAATCACGTTGAACTTTGAAATTATCAACTGTTTTGGTTCTAGCAGAAAGTGATACTTTAATGTATTCATCTGTAGTGTGATCTAGCTGACTTGCTTTGACAGAGCGAGTATCATCTTCAATAAAGACTTTGCCTTCTTTTTTTCAGCTCGTTCTTTAATAAAAGCAATTAATAATCCGGGTGCACGATGACCAATTGTCGAACCAAATCGTTTTTTTGCTTTTGAAATTTTCCTGTTTTTATTAACCTTTGTTTCTTTTTGCTCGTTTTGCTAATCCAACAAAATTCATTTCTTCAACAACAAATCGATCCCCATATGAAACAATTTTTTTAGCTAATGTTCTATGGGATAATTTTTCTACTTAAAGCTTCTTTTTCTTTTTTTAATTCAGAAAGTTTTTGTCAAATCCTTTTTTTATAGCGAGAACTATACGTCCAAATCTTTTTACCTTTTTTTGATAGTTCCATCTTCATTGTAATTATCTGGATTTGTGGCACGTCTTTTTTTCTATCTAAGGATCTATTTAGTCTAGCAATCTCTGATGATCTTTCAAATCTTTTTTTATCAGGGAATAATTCTTCTAATTCTGTTTGGACTTCAGAACTAACTGCAACAGTTGAAGTACCAATATCAATGCCAACCGAACCCCTGCCACCTTCTAATCCCATTCCAGGAGCAAATCCATCCATTACAGCTTGCAAATAATAATTGTATCTACCATTAATCTCTTTTTCTAATTAGTTGCCAATACAACAACTTATTTTGAAAAAAACTTGTTTTTCGTATTGATCTCTTTTAAAGTTGATTTTTAACTTTAATTAGAGTTTTCTTTTTGTTTCATTCCAAAACAAATAAAAATCTTCATCAATGTAGATTCCTTGATCGGAATATCCAGAAATAAGAGAATTGATTTGTTCACTAAAATTAACTCGATTCGCTCCATTAGCAAACTTCATTTTTTTGAAAATGCTAACCAAGCACGAAAACCTAGTTGAACACAAATCTTTGAATATAGATAATCCTCAAGACATAGATTTTTTTCTGAATTCAGATGCAATCTTACCTCCAGTAAACTTACCTTCAAGACCATAAACTTTATCTAAATCTTTCAAGATCTTATTTCTTTCTGCACCTTTAGGTAACTTATAAGCTTTTTGTAAAGAGGATCTTTTCATTTTGTTGTTTCTTTTTAAAAAGTTCTTTTTAAAGTTAAATTGTAAATAGATTTAGCTTGTTTGAATCTTTTTATTTAATTGTTCTTTTTTTCTTGATTTGTTGGTTTTAATCCAACAGTATAAACAAATACCATATAACTCATCACCTTCTTTTATAATTTTTATCTGCTACTATTTTTATCAAAAAAATCAATTGTTTTTCAATAGATTTTAAATAAAAATAACTCTATTAAGAGTTATTTTTATTTATTTTTGTTTAAAACTTGGATCAAATAATCTAATTAGATTTTTCAAATGATTTGGAATCGTTGATTTTAAATCGTGCATCTTGTCTTGAAAAATAGAATAGATTTGGATAATAAGAATCTTCAAAGTCAACTTTTATTAGAGTAATTTAACTTATTTGGATTAGCTAACAACACTTCTAATTTGAGATCTTTTATTTTTTTCACCTCTCGAATAATTCGTCTAATAATAAAATCATTAAAAGTATCTTTTTATCACTTCCAGAAGCTAAGTTATTAGGGACCCTCTAAAAATCAATCGTTTTACACCACTATTGATTAATTTTTCCAATAAAGAAAGCAACAAGAGAATTAACCTCTTTAGAAGATAATTGTTTTTCGACCTTTTGGAACCTTTTTCAATCCGTGGCTCTTCTTTCGAATTTGGACTAACAAGCTTTGTTAATTCTTGGATCCGTTTCAATTCTTTAGATTCAACAAATTGTGGTTCGTCACAATCCTCAATTAAGAAATAAACTTTACCCTCTGATGAATTTGGGATAATAGATGCAGTTTTTTCTGACGGTTTAATAACCAATGATTGAGCTTCACTTTTTCTTAGGATAAGCCTTGTAAAAATCAAGAAAAATCTCCCCTCAATACCAAACAATTCTTTTGATTGATAAGCTGGCAATCCGTTTCTCACAACAACTCTATAGTCACTTTCGTTTATAGGATTCATCTCAGATTGTTTTTGAAATACTATTTTCTTTTTAATAATTTTGTATCAGATTTTACATCAGATTTGACTTCAACAACTTCTTCTTGATTTGAATACGAATCTTCTACAGTTTCAATTACTTTTATTTATTTTGAATTCTTCATCAACTTCATTATCTGAATTATCTGAATTATTATCTGTATTAATAATAGCCCCAACTTCTGATTGAGCAATAGAATTTGGAATCTCTACTTTTTGAATCGCAACAACTTCATCATCTTCTTTTTACTTCAGAAATAGATTTATCTTCTTTTTCAACAAAAAGTATTTGAATAATTCAATGACACTTTAACTGTTTCAGAATCTTTTTCAACTTTCTTAATAACTCCTTCTTTCTCCATCATCAAAAGAATATCTTCTGGAATTGGATTTATAACTACAGGCTGACCAATATCAATCATATCTTGAACTTTAGGTGTTGTTTGAATATTAGTCTCTTTAATTTTTTTGGTTTAAGAACAACTTCCAATTTAGGTTCTTTTTAGAACATTGAGATCCTGCAAAAATCATTTTATCATCTAAAAATAATTTCAACAGAACGAAGAATACCTTCTTCTCCTTCAGAAATTATTTTTTTCTTTTTTTAATTCCAGGAACAAATGATTCTGTTCGAGTTACAGGAATTTTTAAGTCATTGATACTAATCACAATTTTTCATCAAAGCTAGAACTTAGACCGCTATTTTTCACAAAAACGTTCAATCCATAAAAGTTGTTTTCTTAATTTTAATTTTGATTGAATAAACTCTGATGTTAATTCTATTAATCTATCTTTTTGTATCAGATGGCAATTGATAGTTTAAAAACTGTTCTGTTAAAGTTTTTTTATTAATTCTTTAGAATTAGTCATGAAAAGCACTCTCTTTCTTGAAGTTTTATAATAACTATTATATCAAACTTAAAAAATTCAGTCAATAAAAAGATTCTGTTCGAATCTTTTTAATATCCACCGTAAGAATACGTTCCCCATTTTTAAGCAACAATCTAATATCACCACCAAATCGTCGATTAACTTGTTGTTCAACAAAAGACTCTATGAGATTCAGGAGTATCGAATCCTGCATAACCGGAACCAGTTTGACTGAACCCAGCTCCTTCAATTCGGTGGATTACATTAACTGCTTCTTCAATTGAAAGTTGATCGATATAAGAATCCAAACCTGTTGATTGGTGATACCATGCACCATTTGAGTGGTTTGGAATACCTAACAATAAATTAATTACGTTCTGTGATGCTGCGGTGTGCTGTTCTACAAGCAATCCATCTGCACCAAAAGCAAGACTTCACCACCATATCCATATGATCCACCATTAGAAGTTGTTCCACTTGATGTTCCACTTGTAGATACAGCATTTTTTTAGCTGCTTCTTCTTGAGCTTTAGCTTCTTCAATTTCTTTTAATTTATTTTTCTAAAGCCTCTGTTTCTTTTTTTAATTTATCTTCTTCGTCAGTCAAAGTTTTTAACTTTTCTTCTGCTAAAGTCTTTTTCTTGCTTGTGATTATTTAATTCAGTTTCTTTTTCTTACTTTCTTGCTTGACTGTTTCAAGTTCTAACTGTTTAACCCCATAACGATCTATTTCAGATTGAATCTCTGGGTGTTCTGGGTTGACTCAACTTCTTTAATTTTTTTGAGTGATTTGACTACTGTTATCCTCTGCATGAGATACAGTGTGAGATGCTCCTGATAAAATAGTCGAAGCCATTACTGCTGAAATTAGAATAGTTTTTTTATTTAACATAAAACCTCCATTTATTCCATTTTTAACTAGTTTACCATCTCATTTTACAAAAAGTTTTTTTACAATTATGTTACTATTTTTTAACTATCCGTTTACTTTTGATTCTAATTCTTCTTTTTCTTTTTGAGCTCTTCAATTTCCTTTTCTTTTTCAGTTACAGTTTTTGTTAACCTCTTCTTTTTGTTTGAGCATCTGCGACATCTTTTGTCTGATACTTGTTTTTCTTTAATTTCTTCGATTTCAGAATCAACCTTTTTTAGATTCTTGAGCAATTTTATCTTTTGCTGTCTCAACTCTTTGATGTTCAATTTTTCAAAAACAAAAACAGACTACAAATAGTCCCAAAGTTAATAGCGAAAAAGCAAAAATTGGATAAACTTTTTAAATTAATTTTTCATTTTTGTTTAATTTTTTTATACATTATTTTTACCTCTAATAATTTCTCTTGAATAATTGAACCATAAATTAATTCTTTGATTTCTTCTGGTGGATAGCCAATAAATAAAATAGATTCGATAGAATCATCCATAACTAACAAAACTGCCTCTCTAAATTGTGGATTATTTAAAAAAATAAAAACTTTTTCAAAATTAGAAACATCTAATTCTCGTGAAACCGATCACTTGACCAAATAATAATAAGAATAGATTTTAATTTCTTTTTTTATTTAACTTTTTAAGTTTTTCAATGATTTCTATAACCATTGATTCGTCAACTTGATTAAGTTTGTTCCCATCAAAGTCTTTCAAGAATCCAAGTTTAGAAAGTCCCCAAATAAGATCCTCTCTACTAATTTGATAAGGAATTGTTTTAAAGTTTGAAGTTCCAAAATGATTAATAAACCATTCATTATTTTTATTCGACTACTTATATAAGATTCTGAATAATTCATTAAAGTAGAAACATCTTTGATTGAATAAAACTCTTGAGTCAATTCTGAAAGATTTATAGATCTATTCCTAATACCAGACCATATTAAATCTGGTGTGTTTTTCCGTAGATTTAAAAAGCCTCTTCTGGTAATGCAGGAAGTAGTTTGTTTTCAATAAAAGTGTGATAATGAAATAATTGATGAAAATTCTGACTCAGAAATTCTAATAAGTGGTATATTATTTTCTTCTGCCCACTTATCTTTTAATTTTATCCATTTCGGTTAATTTTTAGAACCCAGCCAGGAATCTTCGTTTTCATGTTGGATACCATCAAATTCAATCAAACAAACTAATTCTTCAATCCCTGAAGAATTCAATTGGAATATTCCAAAGTCAAATCTTCCTCTATTTGGAATAAAGGGATTTCTGTTTGGTATCTAACTCCACGATTTTTCAAAAATCTGTTGAATAATTGTTGCTCCAGTTGATCTAATCATGAAATCACCTTTCTTTTGTTATAATCTTTATTATATCAAAAAACTTTTTCTTCAATAAAAAGAACTTATTCTAAATAAGTCCTTTTTATCATTTTTCGTTGAAGTTTTTCTCGCTCAATTTCCTGAGCAAATCATCTATAAGTTCTTCTTTTTGATAGGCTATATAGTAACCCAAAAAACAAATCTATCAGAATTATTATTTAAAGTTAAGGTTTTTGTTATCTAAATCAATATAAAGTTCATATCCAAAAAATTCCATCAAAAGATGGTAGTGAATCTTCATTTTTGAGCAGATAAGTTAAAAACTTCTTCAATTTCAGTCATTGAAATCACCAAACCTTTTCTATTGATCCTGGAAGGTAACGTTCTAAGACCAATAATGATGTTTGAAAAATCTGCTTTTTGCAAGACCAGAAAGTTTATTTTTCCTTAACTGAAACAATTTTTAGACATTGTATCTTCTGGAATAAATTGTCCAAAAACAACTTCAATAGGAATTAACGTATAAAATTCCGACTGCAAGATATTCACTTTAAACCCTAACATTCCCATAATCGAAATCATAGAGTTTCTTGCGAATAAGTAATCGAAATAATCCGGATTATTTCCCAAACTTACAACTAAAGCATCAGCCAGGTATCGAACAATATTAAATAAGAATCTAGAGAATTGTTCTCTATTTTTGGAATCAAAAAAACAAATCTAGATCCTTCTAATTCAATACTTGAGACTTTATCAATCATTTCTTTTCTGAAATTATCAGAGCTATTAAAAGCATCTAAAACTGGTAAAGAAATAATATCGTACTTACCTTCTATTAAAGGATAGGTTTGAATTAATTCACCATCAATACCTATTGCAATTTTATTAGAATCAAAGAATAAATTCTTAGAATCTCGTCCAGAAAGTTTATTTAAAAAAATTCCTTGGACCAAAAACTATCTTCGGTCAACAATTCTTCAAACAAAGTTTCTAGATTTTTGTCAAATAAGTTTCCTTTAATCATTTTTCCTTCTTTCTTCCGGTTTTGTCCCGGTTTTATTTTAATTATAAAAAGAAAAAAAGAAACTAAACGTTTCTATTTCTTTTTCTTTTAAAGCAAATGAATCTGATAGCGATTCATTGTTTTAAAATTATCATTTACTAATTTGTGAACAAGAAATGGATTAAGCTCCCTTTTTAGGAACCCTCATCCAAACTTTTATAATCATTCAAATCGTGAATTGATCGATCATATCGAACAGCAACTCCAAGAGATTTCAACTCTTCGCTCAATGCGTATAATTTTGAGTTTGAATTTTTAACCTTACCAAACGCCAATGATCTTTTGATCTGTGTGAATGACTACGTTTTCCATTGCTATATTATTTGCTATAGCATCCTCTAAAAGCTAATTTAATAGCACGAATTTCAGCATCTGTAGATGTATACTTTTTACTTCTAGAATAACGACGGAATTCGCTTTTTAGTTTTAAGGTAGTAAGACTTTCTCAAAAATGCAGATACAGCAATACCTCTTTTTAAACCACCATCTACATAATAATGTACAGCTTGTTTTGAGCTGTTCTTCAGTCAACTTTTGTTTCATTATGTTTCCTTCTTTCTTCTAGCTTTATGCTAGATTTTTATTTAATTATAGAAAATAGCAGAGTTTAAACTCTGCTATTTTATTTGTTTCTATTATTTTTTTGTTTAAAAAAATCATATTGATTTTTAAAGTTTGCTTTTTCTAACCAAACAACAGAAAAAAACCAATAAAAGCAATTACACCACAAATTATTTTAATAATTTCAATAATTATTGGCTGTTGATTCATACCAAAAAAACTAAATCAGAAGCTGGAATTGTAAATAGCAATGGAAAATAAACAAGCCCAACTAAAACTAAAATGATTTTTAACAATTTTTTTCTTTTCATCTTATCCTCATTTAAAAAATTAAAAATTAACTGGCAATTTTTTTCTTATTCTCATTTTTAGGTTTGATGATTTCATCTTCTGAAACAACCAAAAAAATTCTGGATAATGAACTTTTACTAGAAGTAATACAGCTGGTTCTCCCGAAGGACCTTTTTGTTGTGTATCAAGAATTACTGATGCTGCACCAATAATAGTTCTTTCTCTTTCTTGAAAAATTCTAGCAATCTCATTTGCCAAGTGTTTACTATTATCTGGAATGATTATATCAATCATTGTACCAACAGGTTTTATTTTTGTAATCTCTTCTGGAATTTTTAAAGCATCAAAAACTTATCAATTCCAGCTCTATCTCCAAGATTCAACCCTGCTCTAACAACTCCAGGAAAGGAGCTGCTGTCTACTGTTCGAGGAGGATTGTTCCTGAAAGAAAAAGTTTGTTGGTTTAGTTGAAATGATTGGCATAATTATTCTCCTTGTTTGTTATTTTTTTGACTCAATTTTTATCACAAAATCAATTATAAGTCAACATAAAAATTGTTTTTTTATGTAAAAAAACGAACTATAACTGAAACAGAATAATAATTCTAATTTTTTTACCTCATTTATTGAGAGAGACAACTAAACACAATTTATTTTATACTTTTAATTTTAACTACTATAAAAACAATTTCTAAACAAGAACAAGTATTTACCAACTGGTAAGCTGTTACAATCATTAAAGCTCCTTAGCTTTTTGACTCTTGTCATGATCTGCATACTCCTTAGTATCACGTTTTCTTAAAAAGTACTTAGAAAGTAGACCAACTGCTCGCTCCTTAGCGACAAATAATTATTTTGCATTGACTTGCACACTTACTAACTGAGATTCTGCTTTAAAGTAGACACGGTTGTAGCGTTATAAATTATTTTAATAAATAATTTTAGCTTTAACAGATAAAAACTATTTTTAACAAAAAGTTTTTAGGTAAACACTAACAAAACGTATAGAAAAATAAAAAGTTTTGTTCTTGTATCATCTTTTATAAGATGGCAAAAGCAAACCTTTGTTTTTCGACGGTTGTTACTGTTGAAGTTTGTTTAGTTCGTCTAAGTTACGAATTGCAAACAACTAACACTACAAAAATAACGTTGTTATTTTTGACTCCTCTAACTCGAAGTTGAATTACATGAGCACTCCCACTTGGTAAGTAGGTGCTGCCAGCGGAAGTTAGATTCGCTAGTCCTGTGGGTTTTTACCCACACCCTCCGATGATCTTCGCTCTCACAGGGGCTTAGTAGGAGGTGGTGGACTACTCGAGTCTAATACGCTCGAGACCCCGTTCGGGGTGTGATTCTAACGTTTCCGTTGGTACGCCTGCTTACTTTGTAGAGTAGCTTGTGTAAACAACTGTCTGAGTTCAGAGGAGACCTGAACCAGAAGGTGTTTATGCCTGTCGGCTTGCAAGGTTGGAAAAAGTACCTCCGATGGTAAGATACGTGGTTCAAACGTGTTAGATTTGACCATCCGGTCAAACTATTAAAGGATCCCAATTGGATCCTTTTTTTGTTTACAAAATAAAAGTGGTCTTTCGACCACAAACCCATTCTAGATGGTGCCAGGGTTTGCAATCCAACACCTTAAACAATTTCAGAAATTAAAAGATAATCTTAATTAGTTAAAGAATAGGTTTCCGCCACCAAGAGAGACATCTGCTAACGCATCCGTACTGTCAAAGATTGTACTTCTAATCATAACTAAAATAAAACTTTCATTCTAAAATCTGAAATAATTAATCACAATGGATTCGAAACCATTATAACCAAAAAAATAGGATAATTATTCCTAACTAATATTATTATATCACTTTTTGTCTAAAAATGCAAATACAAAAGATTCATTTAGAATCTTTTGTATTACCTATTACTTCGTAGAATTTTAACAATTAGGTCTATTAACCAAGATAAAAAATCCTTTAGCTTGTTCAAATTCCTCTGGAACAATACCAGAAGCTGCATCATCTGAACCATTTTGAGAAGGTTTTACTTCTCCTACTGATGACTTTTTTTGAATTTTTAGACTCACCTTTCTTTGTTGCTACACCAGTTTTATAATCAATGTCCCATCCTGGATAGATATTGTGAATTGTTACACTAGTAAAATCTGCATCCTCGTCAACTTGTTTGTCGATCCCTTCTTGATCTGAGTCAGGAAGTTTTTATTTTTGATAGAATTTCCATTCATATCAACACCACGGAATCGTAACGTATTGCTTACAGGATACTGGTCAGTATCATTTTGGTAATTAGAAATAACAAAGTATTCAATTACATAATTAGGATGTAAGTATAACCAATTATCTAAAGCATTCTTATTAGATGTTTTCATACCACCCTCAAAGTATGTTTGAAGCTTTTTGATTTGCATACGAAGTTTGCCCGGTTATATTAATGCCTAGATTAGATACATAACCAGCAAATTGATTTCCAACCAGATGTCCTCTGTCCCAAAAGATAAATTGGCTTTTTCTCCTTTTTGGAGCCAGATTTTTGTTGATACCATTTTCCTTTTTAGATTTTCAGGTTCTTCAGGCTTTCCTACACGTTTCCCTTCTTGATACTTATCATTTCCAATAAAGTATGATCTATGTGGTCACCAAATTGATCTAGTTCACTATAAAGTAAGTTTTTCTTTTCTTTTTTTAAAATTCTCTAAGTTGACTTCTGATATTGTCTTTTTCATTACAGTATCAGCTTGTACGACAGAAGAAAAATTGGAAGATCACTCCTAAAGTAACAATGATTGAAATTAGTTTGATTAATTTATTTTTCATTCCACCACTTCTTTCTTTTTTTATTTTAGTTATAGAAAATCACGATAAAAACTTTATCTATAATTATTAAAAAAATACTAGATTATTCTAGTTAGAAAGAAGGATTTTGTGATAAACAAACATGAAAGAGACAAAAGTTTGGACTTCTTAGAAAAACTTTATTAACTCTTATAACAATTTAAGTGATGCAGATATTGATAGTTTGTTTTGAAACTTATAAGAATAACGAAGTAGATGGATTCGAAGCTTGTGTTAATAATGAATATGATTTCATTATTAATAATCTAAACGAAAACAGTCGATTTGTTTTTAAAATCACATTGCACTGTTAGATTATCAAACTTCAATAATATTGAAGATGATAGTGATTCCTTTTCAGACAATTCTGTTTATAACATCATAAAAGATTTAGTTTTTACATCCTGATTCTTTGAATAAAAGATCAGTTCAAAAGGAACTAAAAGCTGCTCAGAAAGAAAGTATTCTGAATAATGAGAAAGAACTTTTCAAAGATGAATTTATCAACGATTTTTATTTCTTCAATGGAAAAAGCTAGTGATCGAGTACCATGGAGATCTATTGGATCAAAAACAATGGTTATTGATTATTATAATATTCCACTACTTAAAGAACTAAAGTCTTTCATCTATAGCATTGAATTTATGGATTCTTTAGAGTTTACATACTCTATTTATTACAGTCCTAAATCAATGAAATTCTCATTCAATTATGGTGAATTATTCGATGCAACAGAAATTGGTAGTTTTCCATATTGGCTTTAAGAATGGAAAGATTTCAACTTTTCAAAAATTGGAAGAAAAGAATCTTGATCTTAAAGAGATTTTAAAAAAATGATAAAATCATTTTTGAAAAAGGCGCTATGGTTATATCATTAAAACAATTAATGAAAAATCGTTTAACTTGGGATCATATAAAAGAACAGAAAAATTCCACTATGCTTAATTAGTGACGAAAAAAACTAGTAAGTATTAAGAATAGACTTTTATTTATTCCTGTATCAGATGTTCTTTCTTTAGCAGAAGAAAAACTCATTTGATGAGTTTGAAAAAGATTTTGAATTTTCTAAAAAGAAATTGCAAAAGAAAAAAATTAGAATCTTCTTCACAATATAAGAAAAAATAGTTAATAAAAAATAGAAAGGAGAAGTTCGACTATGGAACTTCGTAAAAACTCAGTAGAAAACTTGATTGCGGATCAACTACTCAAAAACAAAAAAATACTTCCAAGAATTTTTGGAATGCTGCTAACAACTGGAGTAGTAAACTTCAGTTATGTAAAAAGATAGCACAACTCGTTATGCTATGGGAACAGTTAATCCTGAAATTATCAAAGAAGATCTTGGTGAAGACTTTGATTACTTTAAGTCAATCTTTTGCACTTGAAGAATTAGAAGGGTGAAATCTCACTATTCAACAATCAAAACTTCCTAACACATTCCACTATATCGATTTGGGTGGCGGTGAACCATCAATTCGACAGTTTACGATTGACACTTTGAAATTCCCAGATGAGGTGAACTAAATGATCTCATTAAGAAAACTAGCGAAACAAGAGGCTATTCCAAAAAATTCTTATTGCATTTGCATAACACTGGTCGTTTATCTTTCAAGGGATTCCTAAAAAGATCGAACAATCTAAATGGGAACATTATAAAAAGAAGTTGGTAATTTCGATAAGAAAAAGGTCTTTTTGTGGCATCAATTATAAAAAGTGAGAGTAAAATAACTCTCACTTTTTATAATTCAAAAATAAATAGATTAGAAAAAAAGGATTTTAAATTAATTAATATCAAACTTATAAAAAGATCTTATTATTTTTAAGATCTTTTTATTCTTCAAAAAGATTTCCGGCAGTAAACCAATCAACTAAATTATCGAATTCCAACTTAACAAATGATGGGTAAAAATCTCATTGGATAATACTTTAGTGTTCTTTTTACTATATAAAAATCTCATTTCTTAAATTAAAGTAAAGGTTAGAAATTCCAAAATCTTCAACATCTGCATTGAAATCTATTTTGACAAGACCTGAAAATAATTACATAAACAACAAAAGTTGTAAATCCAGTGAAAAAAACAAATTAATCCAAAGGGATTGGATCTTCTATTCAATAAAATTAAAAGTTTTTAGAATAAAGGGAATAGAAATTCAACAACAACGAAAAACAAAAAAACAATAAAAAATTCTTTTAATGAATAATTTTTATTTATTTTATAAAAATCTTTTTAGAACTTTTGGTTTCTTTTATTTCTATCAAGAAATTCTAACAATGTTAATTTCAAACCTCATCTTTTTGTTAATTTTGATAATTGTTCAAAAATACCATTCATTATTAGGCTTTGGTCTAATAGTCATATAAACCTCCTATTGGAACTTAATAATTTTTGAAAGTTCTGAAGAAAGACTAATTATCGTATCAGAATATTGATTATGAGCTCAATAGAACTATACAATTTAGACACCATCCTTAAATAGTCAAAGAAAAAAATTCTCCCTACTAAATCAACAGAAGATTTTAATTCATCTACATCAATTTCAGAAATTATTTTATTGCTTAAAAATTAAAGTGAAGGGCATTGCTTGCTTTTTCATATAAAGGGATGAAAGAGACTAATTCAGGGATCAGACTCTTTTGTTCTAGCAACTAAGTCTCTAAAAACTAGGACTAAATGGCTTAGAAAATCTTTTAGTAACCTGATCTGGAAAAAAATAAGTTTAACCAATCATACTCACCAATCATTTTTCGGTTTCTTTTTGCATCTTTGTACTTTTCTTCAACTTTCATAGCATTAAAAAAACATTGTCAGAAGTCATAATGCCATAATCTTTAAATCTTTCTAAAAAGCTCTTGAAATTCATGCATATTAAATTTTTGAATTAAACTTTGGCACAATACTCTAAAAACAACAGATACTTCGAATAATGACCGCCAAAGATGTTTACAAGTAAATCAGGATTATCCCCAGCTTGTTTTTGATGCAGCAACTAGATCACTAAATCTTATAACAAACTTGTTTTATAACAAATTCCATTTCACTTAACTTAGCTATATCACAATTAGAAATCTTTAAAGATTTTTGCCCAATCTTCAATATTGACCATTTTTAAGAATAAATTCTTCCCCACCAGAAAAGTTTTTCTCCAGCTTTTAATTTATCCATCAACAAATCATGAAAAAGCTGCTCCAATTAGGGGGATTAATAGCATTTGATGTCACCTCTTCCATACTCAATTCAATTATGAAACAATCCAAAAACATTGGGATGTAATTGATTAATATCAAACTTATAATCTTTTGTTTTCCATTGTTTTTGCGATTTTTGTTCTTTCCAACCACTGGAGCGACGCTTTTTATTTTTACTTAAAAAAGTGAATCCTCCATTCGTTTTTTTATTCTTTTTATCTCGATTTACCCCTTTTTATTTTTGTAATTATCTTCAACATTGACAAAAGAATTAAGAAACATAAAATTCTTTAATTCATTATGTTGGACAGCCTGTTCATAAATCTTTGAATATTGTAAAAATAACTGTATGCTTTTTCGTCCTTGAGATTTATTTTTGTTATTTTTAGAAACTTTCAATAAATCTATAGATTTTTTTAAAAATCTGAAGTTGATTTATTTTGATTATTATTTACCCAACGATTTAAAATCTCACTTTTCTCCAAAGGAACCCATTTATTTTTTTATAAAATTGAGAATTTTAATTTGTTGCCATTATTAGAGAATTCACCTAATTGGAGAAACATTGATAACAATGATTCAGAATTAATAAAACAATTACAGCTGAAGTCCGCTAAGAAACTATTTAACATCAACACAAAGTGTGTATGTGTTTGAGAATGTAGTACTTTTTCCCCATCCATACTTACAAATCTCAACTTCTCGAACAGGTGAATGATTCGAAATCATAACAAAACGTTGGTCTTTATACTTACCAGATATTGATAATGCCTGTAAAAGCTAAAAAGAAATCCGATGATGAGATTTTATATGCAAAAAAACTTCCAGAATCAATATCTTCGACTTTGTTCTCTGACAAATAAACTTGGTTATTTTTGTCAAAGAAAAATCTTTTGCTTTAAACCAACTACAAGTAATTCCAAAATCATACCTCTCATTTTTAAAAAATAAAAATCATAAAACCTAAAACTAGTATAAATCATTTTTTTCTTTTAATGTCAAGACAAAAAAATCAAAACTCTAAAAAAATAGTGATAGAATAACGTTTTTAAACATCTTTAAAAGATTTTTGATAAAAAAAGTTGACAAACTCTAAATGATTTGGTAGAATACTTTTTGGGGGTAGGGGGCGAAAGGGTTTGAATAATTCAAACTCTAAAAGAACTTAATAAATAACACTCTATAAGATAGTTTGAATATAACAATCAAGTAATAGAGTTTTGAATAATATAAACTATAATAGTTTGAATACTTATATTCAAACTATTATTAATAATTCTTAAATAATTAATAGTACAGGGAGGAGTTTGGTTTGATATAATAATATCTATATTGTATTGTTATTATTATAATAATATTATATAATTATAATAATTTATATAAATAATTATTATTAATACAAATTATATTGTATAAAAATACAACTATTATTTTAAATTAATTTTAATAAAAATAAGAATTACCTTCTAATTGTTTTTAGAGTTTGAATATACTGTCTGTTTAGGTTTGAATATACTGTCTGTTTAGAGTTTGAATATACTGTCTGTTTAGAGTTTGAATATACTGTCTGTTTAGAGTTTGAATATACTGTCTGTTTAGAGTTTGAATATACTGTCTGTTTAGAGTTTGAATATACTGTCTGTTTAGAGTTTGAATATACTGTCTGTTTAGAGTTTGAATATTATTTTTTTAATGTTGTATAATAGCTAAAAACATAAAAACCAAAAATCATAAAAACCCAAAAAAACAAATCAAAAAAACAAATCTAAAATAAAAAAATAAAAACGACACCCTATCAATGCCGTTTGTTTTGATATTGTTAAATTCTACCAACGAGAACTGATCCTTTAGTTGGGACACCGTTGAAGAAATAACTATGTTCAAACATTGAGTAACCTCTGTGGTCAACCCCTGTTCGTGATGATCTAATTCTATAACAATCATCACCAGTTTTATGAGATCTTCGGTCATTTGACCGACCTTTTCTAATTTCATGTTTGAATCCAAGTAGATCCAATTCCTTTTGATCTAAGTCAAAAAGTTCGTCTAAAGAGATCTCGATTTCCAATTGTGTTTGTGTTGTCATTTTGATTCCTTCTTTCTCTGGAATAATTCCAGTGTTTTTATTAAAATTATATTGAGTTTGGATTTTCAAAAAAATAAAAGAATTACAATAATTGAGAGTAAAGAAATAAATAAAAAATACAGGAGGACTGTAATTGTTAGAGGAATTACCAAAACTACCAACAATTGAAGGATTTGAAGAATTGGTTGTCAGAACAACACCGATAATGCCTTCTGAATCAAATAACGAGGGTGAACCAGATGCAATAAAACAATTATCAAAGCCAAAAACAAAAAGAAAAGTCTTTTTCAGAACGTGAACGTCAGATAAGTGGATTTTCATGATACCTTATTAGCGGCATCTAAAAAAATTATCCTCATTTCCAAAAGGGTGAATTAAATGCTACAGTTTTACTCTTCAATCTAAGTAAAAGTGAATTGTTTTTTTAGAGAAGAACCATGGGACTTTATCTCAGATTTTGGAATTAATGTTTATATTGGTACCAGTCAACTAAATTCAACCGGTGTAGAGAATCTAGTGTCTATGTTTTATTTTAGATATGCTTTTTAATAATTATCAAAATAGAAGTAAATTATCAATCTTTCCTGAATTAGTTGAAGTAAAAGATGTCTTTTTGAAAGTTTTTGTCATTAGAAAGACGAGAGATTCTTTTTCGTAGTCGTTTTGGATTAAAATTATGCTCAAAAGATTTCTTATAAACTTCACGAACTTTTGCGGATCCGCTCTTGACGCCTTTATCAATAATGGATTTTTTTGAATCTGTCCCGGATCTTTTAGTCGAAAAAAGCGATTCGAAATTCCAGGTTGGACAGACTCTAGAATAATTCAAATAATTGATGATGGTAAAAAATAAAAACTAATGTGTTTGATTTAGTTGAATTATCAATAAGACTTGGACTCCTAACATCTGAAACTGATGGAGAAATCTCTCCCCTTATACTATCAAAGATTGATGAATTATTACTTGGATGGTTTAAAGAAAACCAAACAGAAGAATTTATTATGCTTTTTAAAAAGGTAGCGGATGCAAGTATCCTTTCATTGGGACTTTGTTACCCAAAAACATCTTGAATCATTTCCCAGATTCATAAAAGAAGCTAAACAATTTGGAATTGGTATTTTTGGGGAAATGAAATAATTTAAAAAAATAAAAAGACAATGTAATTGTCTTTTTATTCATTTTCTTTGATAACCTCTAAAATTAAAGAATTCAATCTTTTTAATTTCTGCAGTAGATTTATGTTCAAAAATTTTTGATTTAAGAAGATTTTCCGAATTTCTCTTTTGAGTTGGTCATCTTCATAAAAAAATCCAATAATAATTGCTTGTTGTTGGCTAGGTTTTTTTAAAAATTAACATTAAATTCTTTTTGAATCTGTTTGATGAAGAAATCTATTTGAAAATCTTTCAATAATAGTTTCCATAAATTCAGACATCAAATAAAAAGAAATTATTGCTTAATTCTATTACTGTATCGTTAGAACTTATAAAAAAATTAAATAGTTTAAGATTTACAACAACCTTATTATTATCAACTTCAGATCTTAATAAAGTAATATTGTTATTAACTCTTGAATAATAAAAAGTTTATGTAAAAATGGAGTCACTGAAAAAGTTTTGTCTTCTTTAACCTTAGTCACCAACTCTGTAATTGCATCAGATAAATTATTCGCTTTTATTAATTAAAGAAACTGTTGGATCATTTTCTGATGGATAGGTATGGAAAAAACATCACCAGACTTTGTTGTATAAGATAATTTTTTTCGAAAATTAATTGATGAAAGTTCCTTTTCATTTAGAATTTTTTTGAAAAGGTGCTTTTTATTATTTAAGGAGGTTAATTGTCTTATAAAGTTTGCACAGTAAGATGATACTTTCTCTTTTTATCATCTTAAACTGATTATAAAAAAATGATCTTTTTAATGTCAAACATAAACTAATGTTGACATTATTTTTTTATTAATGATATAATATTAAAAAAATAAAGACAATTAATATTATTTGTAAAATCAAATAAAAAAAGGATAGTTGAAATGAAAACTAGCTTATAAAATCAATTTTTCCTGATAACCTCAAAAGAAACTTATGAATTCTTGCAATCTGAATTAGATCGTGTTTTATCAGATGATAAGATGAGAAAAACAAATCTCATCAATTGACAGCAAATTACATCCAGGTAAGTATTGGAGAGATTTACGTAATCTTATTGGTAAAGAAACTCAATACAAATGGAAAAAAGATGGTAGTTTTTCCATCACCATCATGGTACTTCTGTGCTTTTTGCAGAACAAATTCGACAAATCCACGCTTCTCAAAGAGAACAAATTGCTCTTTATGATGCATTGCAAAAGTTTGGAAATTATAACACTGTGAAGTTTTATCAATATTGTATAGATAATAGCATACCTTTTAGTAAAGCTAAAGTTCAAAATCTCAAACAATGTAAAAACAGCTCCTGAATTACCAAGGAATGCAAGATTTGTTTTTAGATTTTTGCATTTATCAATACACAAGCTGCTAAGATGGATAATCTTATTTTTAACTATGCAATATTAGATAAAAATAAAAAAACAACTTGGTGTGAGTTGCCTATTATTTTCCATAGATCTAGTAAGTATCAACTGGGTAATCGTGTTAGTAAACCTAGATTTTCTAAAGATTCTGATGGGAATTATTATGGTGTTGTAACCTTTGATTTTGAAGAAAAATCAAACACATGGACAAAAACATTGGTGCTATTGATTTAGGGACAAATTCATGCTTATACTTTTGGTTATATCAACTCAAACGGAATAATGGGGAAAAGATTTTTATACCCCATCTAAGCTAACAGAACGTTTATCTAAGAAATTAAATCATCTAAAAAATGAACGTGAAATTTTTATAAAGAAAAATCAATTTGTTGATGAATTGTTTCTGTCTGCGAATTACATTCCAGAAAATGCTATTCAAAAATGGATCGAACGAAGAGGTCACATAGAAGGAATTACTAAAGAAAATTACACGAATAAAAGATGCAATTAATTCTGAAATTAGCGTTGAAATCATTGAGCTATGTAAGAGACATAATTGTTCTTCATTATTTATGGAAGATTTAAGTTGGTTGGGTTCAATTGGAGGTAAATGGGATCATAGTGAACAACAATCAGCAATCAGCAAGCTTGCTCTCAAGAATCTATTTCAGTTTATAAAGTTAATGCAAAAAAACACTAGTACAGCCCATCCATTAACTGGAGAAATTGGGCGTCCGATTGGAAGGGATATTATTTGGTCAACTGGTGACATAATGGATAGAGATATTATTTTCGACTATGAATCAAGTTCAGCGTGAAGGAAAACGTAAAAATTAAATCAGGTAGATTTTTCTAAAACAGAAAAGAAATCTGGGATCAAATTAGTTTCTTTGCGTGACAAAAAAATAAACCGACACCAAAAGAGTAAAAAGAAAACATTCTCGTAGAGAAAAATCTGAAATTATTAGAAAGGATACGAAATAAAAACCTTTTTGAGAGCTTCACAAATGGTTTGTAGTTCTCCCACGAACTAGCGAATTCGCAACGTGGTCTTGTGTTGAAAAAAAGTTCAACACAAGTGATCGATATATGAAGTCCAAAAAGTCTATAAACATAGATTTTTTTGTACATCTATAATTGAACCATTTTTAAACCTTCTTTCTTCCAGTAAAAATAAACCGGTTTTTATTTTAATTATAAAAATACAGAAATAATAAATAATTATCTCTGTACTTTTTATTTTTAACTAAAAAAATCTTTTATTAAGTTATTGTATTGATTAACAATAACAGATCGGATCTTTTCTTTTATTTGATAATCAATCACATCATCAGAAAACGGAAACATTATAAATTCTATACCCAATACAACCTTGTCAATAAAAACAGTTTTTCTAATTGAATATTATCAGTCGAACATTCTAATCTTGAAAAGCTTAAAAGATCGCTTGTTTATATTAACAAATAAATTCATTTCAATTGTTACAAGATTTAGGATCTCAATTGGTAATAAATTATAAAGAAGATCATCCAAATCAGAACTAAAAATAATATAGTTCTTTCGGATCATAATTATAATCATAAGAACATAGATGTTTTTTTAATTGGATTTTTGCATTATCTAAATCTTTTTCTGTCTTAAAACAGAATGAAAAAGTTTCGATTAAATCTTTAATTAAAAATTCTACATCTTTACAATTGTTATTAATAGAAAATGCAATTTTCTTCTCAATTAATTACGGAAAAAAATTCAAAAGATTCCGCATCCTTTATTTGGGAAATAAACTGGATTCTAATAAAAATCTAAATCAGGATTCTCTATCCCAAAAATAATCGTATAAGTTTTTTTCTTGGTTTTTCATCTGAAAAAAAGTTCTGACAACAAGTTCAAGAATGCTCTAAAAACTATTATAGTAAGTTATATAGCCAATATCACCAGGTTTACGATTATTAAAAAGACATTAATTAAGCCAAATGGACCATAGGACTCTAAAACTTTCATCCACGGAGAATATTCCTTCCATGTTACTGTACAATTTGTACGGTTTAGGTTTAATGTATCTTTTAGATTATCCATTGTTTTTATCTGATATGAACTTTGAGTTGTTTTTAATATCTCAAAGCAAATAGGATTAATTGAATTAGTATTATTATTCGTTTTTGTAGTTCCTTCTTTCTTTTTGTTAATTATATAAAAACATGATGAGAGACGCTCATCATGTTTTTCATTTAATTTAGTAATGACATCATAATTTGTAATTCATCTTTAAAAAAATCCTTTATTTTGAGATTTGAAACGCTCTAATAAAATAGTTTTAATAGTTTCTTCTTTTGCAAACATCCAATATAATTCTAAATCATAATTTTCAGTAAGAAGCTTCTTATCAATATTATAATAGAGAACTTTATAGCCATCTAAAATAGCTTTTTGAATCATTTCTTTAAAAACGAATATCAAATTGTGCTGATGTTAATTTGGCTAGACTTTTAATTGTTTTTATATCAAAAACAACTGTTCCAATTACAGGATTTCTTTTTAAATCAAAAATCATATTGTTGTCTTACGAAATTCAAAGAATTAAAGTTTTCTTTATCCATTTTTTTGAAAGAGTGATGTTTTTATTCACTCTACTAAAAACAGATCAATTTCAATAGTGAATTTATTCTGAATTTCTAACGGAATTAGATTAAAAAGTAATTCATTCAAATCTTCTTCCAGATGATATAACTCATCGCAATCTCTTTTTAGTATCAAAGCAAAAGATTAAGCTGTTCATAATCAATTCCTTTAGAAAATAGCATCTTCATAAAATGAGAATTCGCAGTTTTTTTGCTTCTCCAATTGTCTGGAAACAAAATGAAAAAAAGCTTTAATAATGTCTTTAGAAAAGAATTTATAGATTTATATTGATTGTTTGATAAAAAGTCCAAAAAGCACAGCTCAACTCTCTTTGTGAAGAAATGAATTCATCTGGTCCATCATTTTTCAGACATAAAGTTTTTTTCTAATTTTTGTTTAAATCAGGATTATTAATTCCAAAAAGATTTTTTTAATAATTTTTTTCAGTTTCTAGATCTGATAAAAAAACTTAGATCCATCAATTATTGAAGATTTAAAAAGATTTGTATGAATCAATCAATGGACTGTTATTATTAAACTCTGTTTTTCCATTTGTGATCTACAACTTTAAGAGTTACAGAAGTTGAGTTCCATGTCGATTTAATACTTTCTATTGTTTCTTCAAGTCTTTCATTTGAAAAACATTCTCAGTTTTTCAAAAATTGTTAGATGCAATTGATTTGTTTTCTTTTTATCAACTCCAATTACCTTCTTTCTTTTTTTATTATTTTTTTATTAATTATAAAAAAATAAGCTAATTAAATTATTAGCTTATTTTTAAATTCTTCTGCAACAATGAAAGGATCTGTTTTTCTCTTCAAGAGTATATCGACTGAAAGCATTATTAAACTTATTTAATGAATTTGAAACAATTTCCTCTTCTGATAAAAACCAAAAATTCCCACTCATCTATAAAGTTATTTTTTTCATCATCTCCTGATTCTTTTAATAATTCTTCTTTATAAAAATTCAATCAAAGATTTAGAAAGATTTTTGTTTAATAATCTCCTCTTCTGAAACAGATTCAGGAACTTCAATAATTTCATGGATATTGAAAGTTACAAAACCTAACTCCTTATTAAGAAAAAAACTTATTAAGTTTACTATTTGATTTTTTTCGATAGATTCTTCATTAAATGAAACTGATCTGCTTTTTCCTATCAAAGAAAAGTTCAAATTCAAAAACCCAAATTGTAATTATTTCCTTTTGAGTTAGTTGATAAGAATAGCCTGCCAACTTCTGAAAGCAAATTCAGAATTCCAATCTTTAGGGTTTGAGTTTTTTTGATTCATCTAAGATTTGGACTAAGCGCCTTGCTTTTTAATTCAACTTCGTAAGGAGAAAAAAATCTAAACATTCAAACAACAAATTGATAATTTTTCTTTGCAAAAAAATCATTTTTTTCGTGATATTCGTCGTTAAAAAATCTTGCCAATCAATTCTTTTTAAAAGTATCTGAAGTCTTTCTATTTTTTTGATTAAAAAAAGTTTTTTTATTTACTTCATCAATGTAAAAAAATCTTTCTCAGATAATTCGAAATCAAACCATTTTTTTACAAAGATAATTAATTGTGTTTTTGAATAATTATTTCTAATTTTTTTATTAAATTCAAGAATTCAGAATAGTTAACAATTAATCTATGACTTCCATTAAAGAAGGCATTTTTGTAAACATCGCTCTCTAGATCTAAAAATTGATTCCCTGGTGTTATTTAACAACAAAAACAATTCCATCCTTATCTAATTTTTGTTTTAAATAATTCTAAAAGTTCATCAATTCCATCAGTACTAGAATAAAAAAATAGATTCTAATGTTGTAGAACGAATACTTCTTTTTTTCTTCAATCATTTTTAACCTTCTTTCTTTTTTTATTAAATTATAAAAAAAGAAGGAGCTTATTAAATTAACTCCCACTTTTTTTATTCTAAAAATTCGTTTAATAGACTCTAAAAATAATTTTTTTCTTTGGCTAGAATCGAAAATCTTTGAGATCTTCAAATTCTTTCAAAAATAATTTCATCTATATCCTCTTGACTGTAAAGTTGAATATCTTTTGTTAATGAATACAGACCTTTAGCCTTTCCTGGTAAATCTTTTTCATTCATCAAATAGAAGCTATAAGTATCCAATAACAAAGTTTGCAACTTTTCGTAAATAATTTTTTTCCAATTCTTCAACTGTTAAAAGCACGAGCTTTTTTTCAAGAAAAATCATAATCCAAATAAATAGGATTTAATTTTTAATTGATTTGTTTTGCTTATTGTTGATCTAAAAATCTGATGTTTTAGAAAAAAACAATTTTTGATTCTTTAAAATCATAGTTGGACCCTATTGATAGCTTAACATCTTTCAATGTTTGTTTGTCTAAAAAGAATAGTTTTAATAAATTGTTTTTTTAACTCAATACGACCAGAGTAATCTGTTGATTTCAATGAGTTTTTCATAAATTGTTCTGCTGATTTAACATCATCATCTGCACGACTTAGACCAAGAATATTATAAAACAACCTATCAACAAGACACTTTTCCATTGCAAAAAGAAATTGCATCAATTACATCCTTTTTGAGTCTTATTAATGGTTTACAATCATTAGAGTTTAAATAATAAAAGTTAATTTTATCTAAGATAGTTGTATTACCAAAAAGTTTTTTTACTCAAAGATTCTTTGTTTTTATATGATGATTCATCCAAAAAAACTTTTTGAGATTATTCAAAAAACTCTGTCAAAGTTTTAATTTCACCATTTTCCCATTTATTTAAAAAGTTCCCCAAGAGGTTCTTCTTTTAATAAAGGTTTATTACAATCTAATTTTTGCACAAATAAAACTATTATTTAACTCTTCAAAGTTTTTTTAAAAACTTTTCATCGCTTGCAGAATTTCTCATTTTTTTCTAAGATTTCAAGTCTTAAACTTTTTTTCATTTCCAATTTTTCAATTTTGGGAAACCTTCTTTCATTTTTTTATTAATTATAGCAATCTATTTATAAGCCTTTTGAAAGCATTAGTAAAAATCCGTTTACGACTTTTTGGATCTAAATTATAAAAACTTCTAAAATTAAATTCAACAACTTTTTCTAAATCATCATCTGACAGCAAGCAGAAGTCGCCTGATAGTTCAAAAATCTTCTAAATTAGGATTTTTTTATCTAATGTAAAAATCAGAAAGATAGTGCTTATATCTCGAAAAAGATAATTTTTAATTTTTTTCTTTAAAAAGCAAATTCAATTTCAGAAATAGACTTTCCTTTGATTGAATTTAGAAAGTTATAATCAATTTTAACGATACCTAATAAAAGATTAGGATATTGCTTTTTTTGATTATTCTGAAAAATCATTCAATAATTTTTTTAAAAAGTCAATTTACCATTTTCAAAATTAAAAACAAATTCTAATTTCAATCCTAGATCTTTGAATAGATTCTTTATCTAACAATAAAAGTTCTATCAATTTATTTTTACAAACAGCAACATCAATTTTTTTGATAATTTTTTTCTACAACATAACCAAACCCATCTAAATTAGAGGATAAGTGGAGAGCTTCTTTGCATAAATTGTTATAATCTTTGTTGTTAGTATAATATTCTATTTTTTTCAACTAATTCTTCTGTATCAATTAAGAAATTATCATTGTTATTATTTTTGTTATAAAAAAATCTATTTTTTTGATAATAAAATTCATCTCCAAATAAAAAAACTTGAAATAGTTCTTTTATAAGCATCTTCCATAAGGTAAGAATTTTTTTATAAATCTCATTAATAAATTCTTCTAATGTTTCAGATTCTTTGCTTTTTGTGAATTTTTAAACAATTTATCTACAATAGTTTCACCTTTATGGTAGCAACTTCCAATTTTTCTCATTGGCAAAATACTTTTTTTAAAGATAATCAAAGTTTGATTCAAAGTTATCTGATCCAGAAATTCTTAATTTTTTTCAAGATTTTCAGATTTGATTGATTTGTCTTGATTTATTATCATAAATTACTACCTCTGTTTTTGGTTCATTTGTATTGTTATCTGTTTAATTATTATAACAAAAAAATGTTTGTTTTTTTCAATTGAAAAAAGGATAAAAAAATAAAAAGTCAGGTATTGTCCTGACTTGATTTTATAAAAAGAATTTCTTCAAAATTGATAAAAAACTCTTTTCTTTCAACATAATTCAATTTCTTAATTTCATCAATAGGTAATTCTCTTTCTAAAAGATTAGATACTGTATCTTTGTGAGCGACCGAAATAATTCTTTTTAAGATCTTTAATTTTATAATTGATTTCTGTTTCTGCAGATAAGCTTTGTTCTAAAAGTTTTTTTGTATTGCAAATTGATTAATCCCTCTACTTTATCAATAAAAAGCAGATTTAATCTCTTCAATTGTTAAAGAATGGAAGCTTTTTATTTCACTGTAGTCAAGCTTAATTTCTCCAATAAATAGATTTCCAACAATGCAATTCAATTTTGGATCCATATCCGTCTTTTTTTAAAAAGTAAATAATTTTGTAAAAACTGTTGAAGTATAGTTCTAAAACAATATCTTCTTTTTTTCTAAAAATTGTGAGGCAATTTTACAAAGATCGATTAATAACAACCCTGTTTCTGAGTTTATATTGTTACCCAAAAAACGCAATTGCTCTATGATTATCTTTATAATCTTTCTGGTAGAAATAAAAAGTATTATCACCATTAAACTCTGATCTAACAAAAGATGTAACCGGAATCTCATCTGGTCTATTTTTACCTTTTTCAGCTTTGATTACAATTTCTTTTTCATCTTTAATAAATGGGTTTTAGTAATTGTGCTGCTAAATCTATAATTCGACCATTATTAAGATTATAGAGAGTTCTCTAATTGTTGAGTAATAACTGTCACTTTTTTAAACAGATTTTTTTGTAGATTTCTTCATTACCAAAGATTTGTTTTGACAATTCTTTTTCTCCTATTATCAGAGATTAGATAACTTAATTCTTTTTAACTTTTCAAAAAAACTTTTATCTGAATCCTTCAAAAATCTAAAGTTATTATTAAATAGATCTGTTATTTTTAATGATTCCATGTATTCATCATTAGAACTTAATTCAAAAAAATAGATTTTTTTCTTGTTATTTTTAAGTTTTTCACGAATTGAAACTCTAATTGCTTCAAGAGTTTGAAGTCTAAGACTGAGTTTCTTTTGTTTTTAATCTGTTTCATTTTCCCCTTCTTTCTAAACATTAGGTTAATTTCTTTAATTATAAAAAGAAAGAGATGTTTAAGAAACATCTCTTTTATTCTTCTAAAAACTCTTTAATAAATTCAGAAGCCTTAATTTGTTCTTCTGGAGTTAAATGAGTTAAAAAGTTGGTCAAAAACTTTTAAAATTATCTGCAATAATTGTTAAATCAAAAACAGCCATCCTGACCATTTTTCAATTTTATCTAAAGATTGATCTATATTATCAATAGAATTATCTTCCGTACTATCAAACATTGACAATTTGGATATAGTATTTTTTTGTAAAGGTTTCATTTTGTCCTTCTTTCTATTTTTTTATTTAATTATAAAAAAAGTCAAGATTTGAATATTGGAATCTTGACTATTTGATATTATCTACAATAGAATTTCAATCAACTTTTATCTTCTTTTTTTACAAGTAAATAATAATCTTCATTTCTTTTTAACTAGATATGAATCATAATGTTCCTTCTCATATGCATCTTCTAACAATAAGTATAAAAAGCGGTGACAAGCAGAGTAATATTATAATAATGAATAAAAAGATGTCCATTCAAAGTTCCTTTCTAAATTATGAGTTAACAACAATTTCTTCTAAAACTTCAAACAATATCATTTTTTTCTTTTTCTAGACAAATTATCAATAAAAGTAAACCTCTGAAATAATTTTTAGTTAAAACATAAACCATATCATCTGACTTCATAAAAGAGCAATCCCCAGCTCCAATAAAACAGTTTTCTTTTGCTCGTTCAGATAATTCAATTAAGAGATCATAATTTTTACATAGGTTATTGTATAAAAAAATTCTTTTACTAATTTCGAAGATCCTTCAATTGAAACTGATTTATTTCTAAAAAAACTTTCTATGTTTAATTGGAAATAATATAATGATGTGTTGACAACTCGTTTTGATTTTTTTCAATGAATGTTATTTCTGAAGTTAATTCATTGTTTGTTTTATTGAAGTATAATTCGATACTAAATAAATGAGTATTGTTTATTTTTGTATTATTATAATTCAAATCCTTAATAGATTTAATAATTTCTATAGAATCTTTAAAATCAAGTTTATTATCGTAAAGTTTAAGAACCAATTCATATAGTGCCTGATTTTTCTTTGAAATCATGATCGTTTATTCTTTGTTTATGTTGAATAATACCAATTAAGTTTCCATTTACTAATAATGATGAATCCCATTTTTATAAAATCATTATAAAATGGATCGAAATTCATCTAAACAAAAACTTTTTAAAAGATTTTAATGTATCACTTCTAAGGTCTGAGTTTATTATTAATTTTTTTCATCGACTAAAATCTTTTTTTAAAAACAAGAGATAAGATAGTTACTTTCTTTTTGAATTTATCCCTGAATTAGGCTGGAGAATGTTCTATTATTAGTTAGTAGTAACTTCATATTATCAAAATCCAAAAAGTGGAAAAACAGCTTCTAGATTTTTATCAAATCTGAAACTGAATGACTTTCTTCTTTAATTAAAGAATTAAAAATCGTTTAAGAAAAAAATAAGTAACATTCTTCAACTTTTTTTCTTGAATTTTTTTCTTTCAAAAAATTCTCTAAATTCTTTTACGATTTAGAGAAATTGCCAATTCTATATCAGCCTGGCTAAACTTAAAATTAAATAATCCAAGATTTGGCAACTCCTTAGACTCTTCAAGATCATATCGAAATTCTTTTGAATGTTCCAGATAGAGTTTCTTTATCTAAGTAAAAAGTCATTTCTTTACTTCTTAATAATGTCTTTAAAGAATTATAATCTTTAGATTTTATTTTATCAAATTCATTAAAAAAAGTTTTTCCCAAATCCAGAGATAAAAAGAATCAAAAAGATGAATCTAGATTTTTCAGCTCCCATCTTACGAATAGAATCCAAAATCTCAGATCTATAGCTTTTTTTGAGTGCAATCAAGCATTGCCTACACCTTCTTTCTTAACCATAATATTGATCTATTTTATTTAATTATAAAGCAGAGACTTCAAACATCTTTGCTTTATTTTTATAAATAACGTCAATTCTTTAGGACTCTTTTAACAGATTCAATAACAATATCTAATTCCATTTGAGTAAAAGTTGACTTATCAATATTATTTGTTTTAAAAAAATACTAGAAATTGCCTTATCAACTACTTTTTCAGGAAGAAAATTAATTAGATTATGATTACCAAATAAAAGTATTTTCATTTAAGTCATAGTCATTCAAATCGTTCATATAAGATAAATAATAATTTTCTGCTGATTTATGAAATTGTTTCTTAATAATAGATTTTATTTCTCCAATAGTTAAATAATAAGACTTTAATATTAATTCCTTATCTATAAAAAAATAGATCCAGCCATAAAGTTTGTATAACCATTCGAATTTTTTTGAATTCAAAGTTATTTCTAAAAGATTCTCTATCTAAATAAATTGTTTTTGTTAAAAATAATGTTCTAGAGTTGCTTGAAAACATTAAAATAAATAATAATTCAGACAACTCTTCAAACAAATCTGAACAAACAATCATATCAGTTGCTGGAAATCGTAATTTGAGATTTGTTGAGGCAAAATCTTTTTATCTTTTTATTAAAAAGTTCAACGATTTTTTTCATAATTTAATTCATATGATAATCTTTTTGATTTCTGTTATTGAAAAAAATCTTTTTGTTGTAATTTAGTAAAGTTTGGATCTTCATCGAAAAAAATAAACTTTACTGCCTGATTTTAAACTTAAATCTAATTCTACTCCAAATAAATTGTAAGCTTTTTTTCTGGATTTCTTTAACCGAAACCTTCTTAGATGCTTTCTTTAAGTTCTTTACTAAATCAACAAAAGATTTTGATAATCTAATTTCATTTAATTCAGGAATATCTGAAAATCTACAGAGCTATTGAAATCTTTTTGTCATTTTTAGAAGATCAATAACTTCTTCAAAAAAATCCTGTATCAGATTCAGGATTAGCCATTTTCCTTAATTTTTTTCAAAGAAGTTGGATCTGAAACTTTTTCAATTTTATTTAATTCAATCATTTTTAAAACCTTCTTTATTTTTTTATTTAATTATAAAAAGATAGATTGTACTAATCTATCTTCTTTATTTTTTCAAGCAAAAGTTTCTTTGAATAGTTCAGCAAGTCTTTTTCTTATCGGACAAGCTCATGCCCATTCCTAAAAATTGAGAAACTAATACTTTCTTTAATTTTTCTTTTATTGGTTCATCATCAAACATTGATAATTTCTTTTTCCCTGAGCTGAAATTAGCAAAAGAAAAATTCTCCAGTGTAAGATGATAGCATGTATTGTTTATAGCTTTCACTTACTCTATTAAAAACAACTTCTTTTAATCCATTTTTCAAGATTTTCGAGAGATGTTGATAAATTACTATTCAATGGACTAAAAAAACAATATGATTTAAAAACAAATTGGGAATAAATTGTCCTGTTTCTGGTTCTAATCGAGATTTCTCCCATGTAAGAACTTCATTAAAAATCATCGAAGTAAATGGGTATTTTAAAAATAATCAGAATAACTTTTTTTCTTAAAAAGATCAAAAAGATCTAGTAAGTTTTCTTTTTAAATCTGGAATACTATTATTTAAAAATAAATTGATTAATTGAATTAGTTACATAAGAATAATACACAGAATTGATTCCAAAAACATGTTGCAATTTTTTGCATCACTTTCTTTGATAAAATTATCATTGTTTTTAATTCTTTGTAAAATCTCTTGTAAGGAACTGATTGTATGACAATTTTCAAATTCAATAGACGCTTCATTTCTTGAAAGACCGAAAAAACTTTAAGAAATCTTACAGAAAAATCATCACCAGAAAAAGATTTTTTTGCCTCTCTGTTATTACTAAAGTGGAAAACTCTTCAAAGTTAAAACTATTATTTTTTTAATAAATCTTTAAAAACTCAATATAGAATCCACTATTTTAGATCTTATATTATCAGAGTTAATTATTGTTTCTTGGTGATTGAATTCAATTTTAACTTCATTCCAAGATGATTTTTAAAAGGTCCCAATTTTTTTATCTAGATTTTTGGTCTACTGATTGTCTCATTTTTTTCAAAAAAATCTTTTTCAAAGACTGTTCTGTACTTGAAGAAGTAGTAAGCATTTATATAAACCTTCTTTCTGTTTTATTTAGTTATAAATCCAATTTTAGCACAAAAAAATAGACAGTGCAATAATATAATAAAGCACTATCTTAAAAATTATTTCATTACAGCTTGAGAAATCTTTTACCACAATGTTTACAAATCACTCGACCTTTGTCAATTTCATCTTTGACAAATTCGTGGTCGCAAGTATTTCTATTATAAACAAACTCCTTAAATGCCATAACAAGTCCGAGCATTTCAAATCACCTCTTTTTAGGTTATAATAAATAAAACCTTCTTTCTTTATTTTTTTGTTTTAATTATAGATAAAATTCGTTGACTTTACTTGTTTTATCTGATATAATAATGATTATAGAAATCCAACTCATTTAACTTAAAAATAGTAAAAGTAGACAAAAAGTGAGGTGGATTAAGTTGGAAATAATAACGGAATTGTCATCAATAAATGAAATCAGAAGTTGGTTAGATTTTTATGGTGTCAATTATAAAAAAAGTGAAAGAAAGGCTCATTTGGTAAAAAGAATGAATGAAGTTAAAAAAACATTAATGGAAGATCCTAATGTACCAGGAGGTTTTGAGATGCTATCTCCTGAAGATGCTCAAAAATTACAAGAATTTAATCAATTAATTTCATTACTAACAGAAGCAAAACTATATTGTTCAAATTATTTGGAAAAACGCTTTGCTTGAAAAATTCTATGATAGAAAATAAAAATGAATCAGTTTTAATAAACCATACTGAAACAGTACAAGATAATCATTCTGATACACAGAAAGAACTTCAAAAGTCTGAAATTGTTTTAGATAGTTCAATTCTTCCTTTGATTGATCAAGAAACTTTTAGTTGATTCTGAAATTAAACCAGATTCTGAAATCAATAAAAATAAAAAGAAATCGAAGAAATTCAAGAAGATGATTCTTTGGGTGGTAATTCAACTTCAATTGTTGAAGAAGAAGATGGAAATTCTGAATTAGCTGAAGATGAGGATTTTGAAGAGCTTAACGAAAATGAATTTGATTCAGAAAAAGATGATTTTATTTCACAAATTGAAAAAAAGTGTGAAAAAAATAATTTTAAAAGGCACTATGGCTGGTATTATTATGGTTGGTATTCCAGCAATTGGGATCCTTTATTGGTTGATTTCATCTGGTCTTCTATGAAATTAGAAACTTACAAAAAGTTACGTCGTGATGTTCTCAAAGAATTCAAGAGTGTCCGATATGATCATTTTGTAAAAATCCAAAAATTAATACCTAACCAACCAGGAGTTTATTTAATTTACCGAGAGCGAGATGGTCACCCATACGTAGGAGAATCATCTGATGTACGAAGAAGACTTCTAGAACATGCGCTTGTTCCAACACCAACTCAATACGTTGATAGGGAAATCAAAAACTGGACCAGAATCTTTTCAAGTTGCTTTTTATAATTAAAGCTGAAAAATTATGACTATCGTAGGAAAAATGGAAGGTCTTTTTTTGTAGACAGATTGAATGCTTACTATAATGGATTCAATGGTTCTGTTGATGGGGGTAGTCTTACATTAGGACAGCGATACTGGCGATCTGTTATGAAAAAAAGATTTATAAATCTTTATTCCCAAAACTTTATAAATCTAGAAATTCTAAGAAAAAAAGTTCGTGGAGTTCGTAATCTTTTGAAGTTGAAGAAAAACTGGCTAGAGTAAATCGATAAGATTTTCTCTAGCTTTTTTTAGTAAAATTGAGTAAAAGTTGACATTGATTTTCTTTTTATGTTAAACTCATACTGTTATAATTTAGAGAAGAAAAAAATAAAGGAGAATTTATTAGTGAGTTTAATTGATCAACGTTCGTTTACTTTCAATAGAATGAGAGAATCTACTGCTATGATTGAGAGCAAAGAAGAGGAGTATGAACTATTAAAAAGAGCTCAGAATGGAGATGAAGAAGCTCGCAATATTATGGTTGAAAGTAATCTTCGACTAGTAGCATCATTTGCAAATAAGTATTCTCAATATACTAAAGTTCCTTGGGAAGATTTATTTCAAGAGGGAACTATTGGGTTATTTACAGCAATTAGTAAGTTTGATTTATCTACTGGGAATAAGTTTTCAACTTATGCAAGTTGGTGGATTCTTCAGTCATGTTCAAAAGCTGTATATTCAAATGGTTTGGTGCGTTTACCAACAAAAACTGCAAGATCTTTACAATAATTATGTTAAATTAAAAATTGATTATCACAAAGAATTTCATCGGGATCCAAAGCCAGAAGAAATAGCTCCTTTATTAGGAGTATCAGTCAAACGTTTAGAAACTGCAATTCAATCTGGTCAAGCAATTTTATCTACAGATATTCAAGTCAATGGAGATAATCATACAACACAATTTGATGATGGTGGCGTTACCTTTCAAGATCTGATTGAAGATGAAAAATTCAGTAGACCCGGTTGAAGTCGTAGCTGCAGAACAAATTAATGAGCAGCTAAATGAAGCAATCGACACTTTAACAGAAAAAAAGAAAAAAAGAGATCTTCTTTACACTTTTTGAATCAACTGGAAATAAATTCCAAGTTAAAAAGACAGATGGTTAAAGATGGATTAGCTACATCTGTTGGTGAAGTTGATAGGATCTATAATAATGCAGTTCTTAGAATGAAAAAAATTATTTAGGGGAAAAACCCTTATGAGCCGGAAAAATAATTAAGATCTTTTTATTAATTGTCCTTATTCCTTTAATTATTTTTAGTTGGTATTTCATACTTTAAGTATAAGAAGGAGGAAATTCTATTCATTATTCATATAATAGTGAACACTTGCCATCAGAAATTAGATTTAAGGGAAAGACTATTTCTATTACTGAAATAGATGACCCGAATAAGGTTCAGAAGTTATGGATAGTAATCCAGCCAATGCTGTAATTGCTAAAGGAAGTGAAATAATTACTGGACATAAAGAAGGAGGGTTTGGTAATCTTATAGAGTTAAAGAAGGGGATCTTGTGGAAATCTCAGATAGTTTGGGTTTGATGAGCCGTTATTCAGTAAAAAGATGTGGTTGATGTCAGAGTAGATAATTTGGGGACTGGAGGTGTTGTTAGAAACCAGTCAGATTCGAAAAAATCTCAGATTGGAAATCAAATTCGAAATCAAACTTTTACAAACTTGTTTGTCCGTTAATGAAAACGATTATCTTGTGAGAATTGTCGCAATAAAAAGAACTTGTAATAAGTTCTTTTTTTAATCTTTAAAAGCTAATTGTATTAAGATTGATTTAGCTATTTCTTTATCTCTATCTTCCAGAAGATTATATAGATTTTTAATTTCTGAAAAGTCTATTTTTTTCTAAGAGATTCTTCGAATTGATAGGTAGTTGCTTTTAATTCCAAAAATCTGCTCAGATAATTCTAGATACAGTTTGGATGCATTTTTTTCTGAACTTCTTTGACTAAGAATTTTTATCTTTTTCTTCATCTTCAGATAAAATAACTTTTTAAAAAAAGGTGATGTTTTTAAAGTTCGGTTTAGTTTCTATTTTCAAACGAAATAATTCGTTAGATGTTTTTAGACAAGAATCCATCTTCAGATCTCTTCGGAACGAAAGATTCAACCTCATGATTTATTAAATTGTAGTAAAATACAATTTTTAAATTGATAAGCTTTTATTTTTTTCGAAAAAGCAATAAGTCACTCAATTTTTTTAAAAAATCTTTTGACTTTTTCAGATCGTGTCATTTCAAGTATTGATTTAACAAGTTTCTCCTCTTCATCTAATGGAGCCCCCAAACTTTCAGAAATTAGTTTGTTTATTTTATCTCTAACTCCTATTTTATAAAAAAAGCATCTACTTTTATATTGAAATAATTTACTTATAGATCTATTAAATCCATTAATATCTGCAACTTTATTATTCTTTTTGTCAAACGGAATTTTTATATCCAAAAAGTTCTTCTGAAAGTTTTTTTCTGATTTCTCTTCTAATAAGAATTCATTATAAGCTTTGCTTGTTTTTCTTACAAAAAGAACTGAAGTCTTCTGATTTAATATCTTTTTCGTTAATTACAGGAAAACCATAGCATTCAAAATAATAATTAGTTTTTGACCAATTTGAAATTAAATTATCTACAATCTCATACGCCTTCTTTTCTGAAGATCCAATTTCTTGAAGAATTGCAAGAGCCTCAGTTTGATAATTTTTAGTTGTTTCAATCATTATTTATTTAACCTTCTTTCTTAACCGGATAAACGGATTTTCTTTAATTATAAAAAGAGATTCAATTATTGAACCTCTTAAATAATTTTTTTGTTTTACAATTATTCCATTTACTTTTTATTGATTTGATAATTCATCATATCAATCAAATTATTAAATTGTTGTTTTTTTATTGTAAATAAAAAAACTTCTTTTCTATGTGGGTAATTGGAATTTTTGTTGGATCTACGCCTTGATAGGATTTATATAAATCAAATCTCTTTACAAGATTTCTTAATTTGTAATAGTAAATAAAAACTATTCAATTTCCTTTTTCTTATTTCTTAAGATTATCTTAGAAAAACCTAACAAAAATACAGCAATTGAAAAACCTTACAGAATAAAAAAATTAAATTGCAGTCTGATATAGAAATAGAATTGTTTGAAAGGTTTTTGTCTAAAAAAATAAAGTTCCCGGTATGCTCTTGTAATTCTTTTTAAAAAGAAAAGCTGACTCGATTGTAATTTATTTCAACTTCTTTATCAATTCCAGAAGCGAACAAGTCTTTAACTTTTTCAGAATCGTTTCTACAAAGATTTAAGGAATAAAAAAATCTGAAATTAAATTATCAAAATCATCTTCTTTGTTTAAAACCTTAAAAAAAGTATATTGAATTTAAAGCCTCTTTAATGAGAATGTTTTCAAAAAAATAATGAATCAGCAAGTGATAAGATTGGCTTCAAGTCAGAATCTATGCAAACTTGTTTTTAGATAAGATCTATAAAAACAAAGGAATCAAACCTATCTGAGAATCTTTATTTATTAAAAGCAAGATAATCTAAGTCATTTTTATTAAACTTCTTAAAAATTATCTAATTTTGTTTTTTTGTTAAATTAAGAAAAATCGATATGATCATTACCTATATTAGTAGTTATTGTTTTGATCATTTTTCATTCCTTTCTCTTTTTAAATTATGCTGACTTAAGCCGGAATCTTTTTTTCTATCAAATAAAAATTGAATAAAAAAACTTTTGTTTTTTTATTTTCCAATTATAATCACTAGATAGCATCCTAGTTAATGTCATTTTTGTAGTTTGCAAGCTGTAACTGAACAACTCCATACTCATAAGCACCATAACTTATTATTCCTTGAACTTTGATCAGACTCTTATAAAAATCGACTTTCACAAATAAGAACTTCATTAACCATTTCTTTAAAAATCATCTAAATTAGGTTTGTAGTCTTTTTAGATTTTCAGAAGCTCTAGATTCTATTTTTTTGCAAACAATCCTGTGACAATTTCAGTAGCCAGTAAAAATCAATTTATCTTTATCTAATTTTTCATAGTCAGATCTTTCTAAAAAAATAAGAGTATAAGAACTCACTATTGAATTGATTTATGTAATAAGTTGAAGTAACTAATTCTTTTTATACTCCAATCAGTTTCCACAAATTGAAATTGATTAAAGATATTAAAAAAATTATTTGATAATCAGTCAATTTTTTTAGATTTGATTTTTCAGTAATTCTTTGACCAATAAATCCACTAAATTATTAAATAATTCAGAATTTCTTTCTTTTTGGATTATTGTTTAAATCAATCATTTTTTTCCTTCTTTCTGCCAATAATTTAGGCTATTTTTTTTATTTAATTATAAAAAAACAAAGCAAACCTGTAATCGGTTGCTTTGTTTTGTTATTATTTTTTCAACCATATTAAACTTAAAAAATTAATTTTTTTAAGTTCTAACTTATAATAAATTCCAATAATTTTTTTGAAAGGATTCCAGGATCTTGATTTTTTTAAATCATCTTTAATAATTAAAGGCATCAATTCTTTATACAAAAGACATAGTTGTCTATGTGTTGTACTATAAACAATATAATCAGAAAAATGCACTACTTGAATACATCTTTGTCATTTTATAAGTATTCAAGTCTTTGTTAAAAGTGCTTAAATAATACCATTAATTCTCGAGATGACTTATCTTCATTTTTCTTCATTGTTTTTCGGAATTGTTTTTTTAATTTTTGATTCCAATTTTTGCAACAAAAGAAATCTGAAACAGCTTCAGTAGATAACTCTGAAAAAAATCATCGTTTTTAAGAGAGTCTGAGATTCTTTTCATATCAAATAAATTGATAGATAAGATTTCCTTTTCGAAAAACATAAGGCAAGTTATTACAAAAAGTCAGCTTTAGATTGGTCGGATTCAATTATAACGAATTTGTCAAATCTTGTAAAAATTACAAAGAAATTACCTTTTTTTGTTTTTTTGAAATCTTTAATAATTCATCACTCAATCTTTTACTCAACTCATTAAATAATGAGGAATTTTTTTATTGTTTTTTTCTGTTGTTCTAATCATGATTTTCCTTCTTTCTTTTTTTGGATATAAAGAATCCAATTTTTTTATTTTAATTATAAAGAAAAAAAGCAAACCACTAATGATTTGCTTTTTTTAAACTAAAAAAACTCGACAACATAATTCCAAAAGGATTAAATAATCCTTTATACTTTTCACCTTCTAGAATAACATATTCAACTTTTCTAATTTTTTTATTTAATTCATGTTTGAAAAAGAATTCGATCAATAAAATTAATACGAGATTCTTTCATTTCATCTAATTTGAGTTCTATTAAAGCTACAACATTATAAAAAAATCTGTTACATACTTATAAATCTCACAAGGAAAAAAATTCTCGACGTAAGTGATCTTGAGGCGATTCTTCATTTAAGATTTGAATTTTATTTAAGATAGCATCCAAATCAAACATTAATTTGGTAATTCTTAATTGTTCAAACCCCCAATCAATGTTTTGATTTTTTTAAATCATTAAACTGAGAAATTAAAGTATTGGAATTTAATTTTTAGCTGAGAGCCATTAATAACTCTATAGCCAACAATTTCTTTTTGCTACCAATGGGATAACATCACCATAAGAATGAGACTGAGTTGCTCTTTTTGTAAAAAGATGTAATCTCATTTGTCATCCAATCAAAAAGTATCTCGAGCATAAGAACTTTGTTCGATTGCTGTCTTATAAAAAGTTTGGAATCATCACAATTTTACCACTCTCTGATTCCAATATTGAGTAATACTTGTTGTCTTCCAAAAACAAGTTTTTTTCATAATTTTTTTAATTTCATAATAGCCTTCTTTCTAACCATTATCTGGTTTTTATTTTTAATTATAAAAACGGCTATATAGAAAGCCGTCATTTCATAAATCAATTCCCCAAAAACTATCATCCTTTGCTTGCTCAAGAGCAGAGCAACTACTCTTTGATAAGAGTCTAAGCTCATCCTTTGCCTGTTTAAGATAGTCAATACTGCTTCTACAATCAAAGGTGTGTTTATTTTGCTTCCAGAAGCAAAGATAATTCAATAATAAACCTGTGAGCTTTATTTAATTCTTCATCAGAATTATCGAAATAACTAATTCCTAAAGTACGATGTGAATTTCTATTTAACTCTTTTTGAATTTTTAAAAGCTATCCATTGATTTTTAAAAATCTTACTTTTTCAAAAAAACTAGATAATTCATCAACACTTAAAAGATGATTCTCTCTCGCTCCAATATTAAAGAGGAAATAATTTCTGCCAGGTCCTTATTCTTATAAAGATGTGCATCTATTGAAAAAAACTTTGAGATAATTCATATGCATTAAATGAAGCTCTTTTTAAAAATCATTTATTAATTTTATAGATAGTTCTGGTTCTAACATAAATACAATTTTGGGTGAATACATCTTGCTTAATGTTTCAGCATTAATTGATTGTATTTTTTTGTTAATTTTATAATTTTTTTATCCAAATTACTTTTTATTTGATAAACTTTTCATTAATAAATTACCTTCTATTTTTTTATTAGATTTTTTTATTTAGTTATAGATCTATTAAATCTATCTAGGAGAGAGATTATGTTGTTTTTTTCTAATTCTATTTTTTTGATTTTAAAATGATACAAAAATCTATCAAGGTATCTATTTTGTTCATAGTGAAAAACATTCCCTCCCCAAAAAACCTAATTTTTAAAGTTGATCTAAAAAAACTTTAATTTTAAGTAATTCAAAAATTTTTTTCTTTTTTTGTATAATAGTCTTTCTCAATTTCAAATTGAAAAGAGATTAAATTAGTTAACCAAATAGCATAACAAAAATAATATTGTTGATTGTGGTCTTTCAAAGTCTACTAATGCACCTCTATAGAAACCGAATATTCGAAGGATCCTTTTTAGTTCATCAAACTTTTCTTTTGATTTTAAAAAAATCTTTTTGAGTTGAAAAAAATTATTTTTTTAATTTGAAGCTAAAAATCTGATACAATATAATCCTTTAAGAATTCCCATTCTTCTGAAGAATATCCATAAAATTGTTTGAAATAAAAAAACTACTTAACAATCCTGTTTTTTTGAGATGTTAGTTTTTTTAGAGAAGAATAATCAAAAATCAACAGTATCAAAAAAACTGCAATATCTCCATTGTCTGAAATAAAAAAATAGAAAAAGGTTTGAAATCTATCTAATAATTTGGGAAATAATTTTTGATTCTAGATTTTTATTTAATTTTTTTGTTAACTTATCAATGTTGTTTTGTTGTTCTTTTTATCTGTAATTATCATTTTAATTATCTTTCTTTTTTTGTTGTTTAATCATAAATAACAACAGAAGCTAACACCTTCTGTTGTTACAGATTGTCAAAACTTTCTAGAAGTAAGTTTTGCATATCTTTTTATTATAATAGCTATTGGTAGACTTATAAATTCTTTTTAGCTTCTTTTCAAATCATTGGACTCAAGAGCAAGTCGAAACCATTCCATAGCTTCAGATTCAGAGATCTCTTCAATATCAAAAACTTTTTAGTTTCATGTTCTAAAACTTTTTATAAAGTTTTTCACTTGCTTTTTGCAAGTCTTTGATTAATTGCTCTTTGACGAGTTCAGAATCTGTAGTCTCTTTTACAATTTTTAGCTAAAGGATTATACTTTCCTTTATTATCTCTATAAACAGAAATCTCCATAAGCTTCAGACCAGCTTCTTTTTCAAAAAGAAATTGATTTGTTAATCAAATTAAAAGTAGATTTGGTATTGATTTTTTTCAAATCGTTTAATTCTTGGAGTGAAGTATGCAACTTCTGCAAATCGAGCTTCACGCATCTCAAAAATCATTAATCATTTGATGATATAGATCTATGTAATCATGAAAAGAAATTCTTTTTCTAAATTCTAAATCAATTTCACAACAATCAACATAATCGCCACTTGAACAATTTTCTAGAGTTAACAAATTCCAATTTGAAATTATCTTTTTCAATTTCTAATTTAGCTTGATTGTAATCTGTTGCAATTAACTTTATTGATTCTAACAAACTATCTCGTTCAACTCTATTACCTTCTTTACTTTTTAAACATAGTTTAATGTTCCCTTTCTTAATTAAAATCAGAAATCATAAATTCCTGTAGCAATTTCAGTATTCGATCTCTTTTCATCTCCAGAAACAGATCCTATCAATTTTTTTACAATTTTACCTCTTTTGGCTGTCAAAAGAATTCCATTATAGAATTATCTTGAACAAATAAAGAATTGCATCGATGTTCAATTAAGTCTATTGGAGTAAATTCCCTCGACATTAATTCATCAAACTTTGAGTGAAATGCTTCTTTTTATAGATTCAGTAATGATTTTTTCAAATCATCTTCTGTTAGGTTTAAGTATTCACTTATTTTATTTGATGTTAACTCAAAAATAAACCGGAATTTTTATCACTCCAAATTGGAATTTTTTTGATCAGTTAATGATATAGAACTATCCATGTAGAATAGATCAAATCTAAATCTCATAAAAAAATTGCTGAAAGTTTTTTTCTTTTGTTAACATTGGGGTTGTTTTTGAGGATTAATACCTTTTAAACCACCAGGATGAATCGCTCTAGCACTAGCTACAGAGCCACTGTTTGATATTCCATTAGTTTTTTTCTAATTCCATTATGCATAATACCATTTTGTTAATAATTTTTTTCAACCTAATTCCAAGAAGATCAAAACCTTCTTCTTTAAAAAGTTTTATTTCTATAGGATTCATTAAAAATTCAAGTTTCTAGAAATCCCAGATAAAAAAACGCTTCGAATGTTTTTGTAATTTTTAAGACTTTCTCCTTGAATTGGCAAAGATGTTTTTACAGACGCTTCAATAGTTACAGAATGCCAGTTTTTTTAATCATAAAACTAACAAAGTCTTCAATATTAGATTCCTCTTTAATAAAAATTAGACAATCTATCAATAAAAAGACTCCTTTTAGTTTTTTTCCAACTGTTTGTAATTTTTTTCATATAGCCTTCTTTCTAACTGGTTCCCGGTTTTATTTTAATTATAAGAAAAAGTGCAGATTTGTTGGCACTTTTTAATCTGAAATTCCTAGTTCGGACTTAATTAACTCAAAAAATTTTTCTTTTTTTCTTTGATCATGCAAGATTTATAAAAACCTTTCAAATCTTCGATATTATTCTTAACAAAAGTTTGAATTTCTTCTTCTGGAACAAATGGAGAAATTGAATCACCTGAAATAATATCAGAAATTGATACTTTTTCCCTAAAAATTCAGTATAAAGATTTTTCCATCATCTTTGAGATTTCTTTTTTTCCATACGAGCTAAAAACTTTATCCTTTTTATTTGAAAGAAATGAATTCAATAATGGAGTCTTTGATCCAGATTGAGTAACTGAAATCCTAAAAATTACCTAAAAGGAGAAGGGATTCTTTTTATCCACTGATCCAAAAATAGAGTTTTTTTAAGTTCAGCATCATAATAGACCTTAATGCTAATTTTGGGAGATTTAAACCATCTTTGAGAATGAATTTCAAACAAATCATTTAAATTAACTTCTTCAAGAAACTTAGTATAATCAAAATAACTTGGAACCATTAATTCATCAATTCTTAATTCTTTACAGAATGAAGATGTTAAATCTTTTTATTTCTTTTTTTGATAATGGATTAGTTAACTCTTTGATAATTTGCTTCAATGAGTATAAACTTGGATAAAAACCAGGGATCTACTTTTTTGTTCGTTTAGAATCAAATCCAAACATTGAGATCATCTTTTTGACAACTTTTTGTCATCCACTAAATCAGAATAATAAGAATAAATAAGATTAATAGATTCTTCCAAACTTCTTGTTTCTTTTATTTCTAATTTGCCTTTAAAGTTCTCATCATAATTTGAAAGGCACTCAAATGGATTGTCAACAAAAGAATCCAACTGTTTAAGTTGTTCTTGAATCCAATTACTATTAGTAGATAATTCTCTTATATCTTCTAAAAATTAAACTTTTTGAGTTTTTAATTTCTTTAATCATTTGTATTATTACCTTCTTTCATTATATAAATTAGATTTTTATTATAGGATAAAAAGTACAGATTTATTCTGTACCTTTACAATTTATTATTCCCTTAGATAAGACTCAATGCTTCTCAAAAATCTTTTCCATTTCAGACTCACCAGCTTTTTAAAGTATGATTTTATTTCATGCAATTTACCTAAATTAGCGATAGACTTTTCTGAAACAAAAAAATAGGATGGACTCCATTACCATTTAAGTATGACGATGCAGTTTTTTTCTTCTGTTAAGTATAGCTTATAAGATTTTTCAATAGACCACTAATTTGAGATTTTTAATCTATTATTGATCTTTTGTTTTATCATTTGTTAATATGGCGTTTAATAAAGGTGTTGGTTTCGTTTCCTTAGATACACCAATCTCTAAAAGTACCAATTTTTAATGTATTTTTGCGATTCTTCAAAAGTTAATTTTTGCAGAATCAATATCAATAAAAAAATCTTGATAGTTAAATTACGAATTGGAAAGATTCCCATCTTCATTGTTAGCAATCTAAATTCTGCTTCATCACAATCTTGAATTTTTTTATTTCTACTTAAAAATGATCTTTTTAAGATTGTTGAACAACTAATCTTTAGTCCTAATTTGAACGCCAAAGCTTCAAAAAAACAAATCAACACTATCTTTAATTCCTTTTCTATAGTTACCATCTAAGATTAAGTTCAAGTCGTTAATTAAGCTATAATAACTAATAACATTATAATTTTTGAATTTTATCTTTAGAAATGGAAGACAAATCATCTTTTGTCATAACAAATGATTTATCCATAACATCTACACCAAAAAAACTTCTTAGACTGTTTTTCTAAAAGCCTTATTATCAGAAAAAGATTTTTGTATAGATTGTTGATTTTTAAAATAAAGTCTTCAAAACTTAAATTAGTAAGCTCATTTTTCTATGACAGAATAATAATTCTTAACTGGAGAACTGTCCTTGAATTGCATAAGTAAGTTTTCGATGTTGTTTGATAATAAATCATCATTTGTAGCTAGTTCTCTCATGTTTTTCTAAAAATAATGATTTTCGACTTTTTTTAATTTCTGTAATCAATAAAATTACCTTCTTTCTTTTTGTATCTAATTAAATTATAACAAAAAAATAGTAGTTTTTTTCAAGCAAAAAGGCGTCATTTATGTACGCCTTTTTATTTTTCTAAAAAAATCTTTGAAAAACTATTTAAAAACTCTTTCTTTATCAGTTTCAGAACATAAACTATAAAAACTTCTTCAATTGATAGATTCCATTTATAGTATTAAAAGAATTATCGATATTCTCATCTGAAACAAATGCAGAAATTGATTTATTTTCAATAACGCTATTTATAGATGCTGGATTTGATAAAAAAACTTTAAATAAGTTTTTCAAACATCTTTTTAATCTCTAAAAACAAATCTTTTTGATTTTTAATAAATCTCCAGATAGTATAGCTGTTAGCATAGGAGTTTTTTTAGAAGATGTCTTTAGAAACTTCAATTTTCATTTTTTTCCCAAATTGACAATTGAAGAACTATTTTTCTTGTTGTTCTTGAATAAGATTCTTTTTATCTTTAAAAATCATAAAAAAACATCAATTTCAAGGTTTAGAGAATTACAGTAATACTTTCTGTTAACAAGTCCCTTCCATTCTTCTTTATTGATAGATTCGAATAATTCAACTATATTAAAATTAGGAAATAAAGCTTCAAACTCCTCTTCTGTAATTTTTAGACATGCTTTAAAAAACCTCAATAGAATAAGTTTCTCCATGAAGATTTATAAAAATGAATTGGATCTATAGAAAAAGATACTATATCATAATATGGCACATAATCAAAAATCTTTAAATTCTTTTCTTTAGAACTTGAACCAAAAAGCTTGATCATTAGTTGCTCTGTTTTTCTTGTCATCAAAAACATCTTTATGATAATTTTTTTAGATTTTTTTCTATAAAATCTTCAAAAGTTTCAGAAAGTTTGAAGGGGTTCCTAGTACAGATGGTGCTAATACCGTTAACGTATTCCATGGACCACGAATTTATTAATTCCTCAATCTGATGCTCAATCCATAAATCATCATTAGACAATAATCTAAGTTTTTTTCTAAACTTTCACTGCGTTCACTTTTTGTTGCTCTTTTAATCATTTAAGACCTTCTTTCTATTTTTTTATTAATTATAAAAAGGTTGAAATAAATTCAACCTTTTAATTTAGTTTATACCGAGTTTTTAGCCAATCGATAACCATCAAACGTTCTTCTCTAGATAAACCATTCATTAATAATTCTGATGAACCAACAGCTTTACGTGAATTTTCAAAAAACGCTATTATCATTAGAAAATTGTAAAAATTCTATTATAATCATCTTTATTAAAAATCCTTAGTTACAGCACGAACGGTAATTTCTGAAATGCTTTCTTCCACATAAAAATAACAATTGTTTTTTTATAAATTCTCTGATTTCATTCTTTACTCTAACTTTATCTTTTCCAAATTCAGCATTTTTCATTGATAATATAGGAGGAAAAAATCAATATCTGCTATTTTTATATTGCTAACCTTTGTATTAGTATCTTTTTCATCAAAAAGAACCTGCAAACGTCGGAATAAGCTTATTTCTATCCCAGAAAAACAGGAATAGCAATCTGGTATAAAAGATCTTCATTATAGAATTCAGCTTTTCTAATTTCAGAAATTAATTTATCTTTATCTTTTAGAAGATTAAAAAAATAAAAATCGTAAAGATCAATTTCGCCTTCTTTGATAGTTTTTTTACATAATCATAAATCACTTGAGAATTTTTCATTATGTGTTATACTAGTACTATTTGGGCACAAAGGATTAAAATGGTCATTATCTCTATCAAATCTAATAAGAAGTTTTTAGTTCACTAAATGAAAAATTCTAAACTTTTTCATTACTTTTTCATGATTTTTATCAAGATTAGATTTTTAATTTGTTAATCAATTGAGTTGATTTTTGATTTATTATTTTTTTATCATTAAAAAAACAACCTTTCTATTTTTTTCGTCCAAAAATCTCTTTAAAGATTTCTAAAAAGTTTTAAAACTTCAGTCTTTGATAATCCATTAGATAAAAAAACCTCAATGTCGAATAAACTGTTTTATGATTTTTTTAATTAAGTCATAATCTACAAGCTCCCAAAACATCTTACCATTACGAACTAATTTCAAATGATCATCCTGAGAATTAACAGACAATGAAAGTTCATATTGACTCTTGACCCCTTCAATAAAAAAAGGATTCTCAAACTATCTTTTAGAAGTTTTTTTCCAAACTTTCTTTTTCTGTTTTAGTAGGTTTTTTTCCCCAACTGTATGAGTTCCAGAGGGCGGTGATGTTCAGCTCTCCAATTTTTTTATATTGGATGGACTTACAATTCCGATATTATTTTTTTGAATTATTAAATGATAATCCTATTTTTGATGTACCCGGATCTGGCTTTTGTCCAATACAAATTACAGTGGATCTCAAAAATCATCATTTTTAAATTCTTCATTAAGTTCCATTGTTTTATTGTAAACTATTTTTCTTACTAGAAACAATAAAAATCCAGAAAAAGTATTTGATTCTAGAATTAAAGATTTTATATCTTTAACTAGACGCTCTTTGTCTTTTGATGTATGACAAATAATGAGCGCTCCAATTTCTTTGAAAAACAATCTTATTTATGTTAGAAAAAAACAACATCAAAATTATCAATAAATTCCGAATTTAATAGTTTTAAAAAATTGAGATCTTTTTAGTGTTTGATGAATGATTCGAATCATATAATTCGGTTTTTATCATTTATTCAACCTTCTTTCTTTTTATTTTCTTTAATTATAAATAAAAGAAAACTAGAACTATAAGTTCTAGTTTATTTTTTTATTTTTCTAATAAAAAAAGTTATTGGGAGTGATAGAAACTTGTGCAGTGGTAACTCCAAGGAACAAGTTAAGTTCTGGCTCTCCAATAATAGAAATTGTTTGACCATCTTCAAACTCTCCTGGAAGAGAACTAGTACCATTCATAGCTACTACATCAAATCCAGAAGTGGTTCTGTACTTAATGTGAGGTTTTATTTCACCTTTGCTTTGAACTTTTTCCCCATTAGTTTCACTTCAGCAACCTCAATTCCATCAATTTGAATTTTTTTGGAACTGAAAAAAACCTTCTCCAAATGGACGCAAACTATAAAGTTCATCCAAGAAATCTCGAGTAAGTTCTTCAGGTTTAATTTTAAAGTCCGGTTTGATGCGAGGGCTTTTACTTTTTGGTAAAGCCTTATCAAATTCTTTTTTTGAAGGATTTTTTTCAAATTCTTCAAAGTTTTTCTTCTTTGATAGACATACCAGCAGCGCCCTCATGTCCTCCAATTTTTTTCAGCAAGGTGGGCTGCTTTAGAAAGAATAGCAAAAAGATTAACTCCTTGAGCTGTTCGAGCAGATCCTTTAAGAACACCATGGTTCATTGTTAGGACAATAGTTGGGCGATTTAGTCGTTCAGCTAATTTACCAGCAACTAGACCGATATAACCATCCCCAAAGATTATCATTGCGATAAACAATGAGAGATTTGTTTCCAAAATCAACCTGTTCAGCTTCTAAAAAAATGCTGCATTACTAACACGTTTACGCTCCTCGTTTGTTTCTACTAGAAATGCAACTTTTTCACGAACATCTGTGGTGTTTGTTGAAAGGAATAAATCAATAGCCAAATCAGCAACCCCATAAACCCGAGACTGAGCGTTAATCATTGGAGAAAATGAAAAATCCAAGATCTTTTTCATTCAAGACACTTTCCTTACTTAATTTTTCCACTGTGTCGCAATGCTTCAACAATCGCAGTCCAAGCGAAACGTCTAGGATATAAACCTTCATTGTTTAAAAATCTTGAGAGTTTCTTGTAGATAAACTCTGTTTTCATAAGTTACTGGCATAACGTCACTAATTACAGAAACACCAGCCAAATCAACAAACGCTTTGAAATCATCATAATTTTTCTGGAAGATAACGTTTTGCAAATTCCAAGAAAAGTTTAAATACAATAACAGAACCGCTAATACCCTTAAATGGATATTGATCATCAATCCGGTTAGAATTAACAATAATATCAGTTTCAGGTAAGGAACCATCTTCTTTAGCTTTGTGGTGATCTGTAATAATAACTTCAATCCCTTTTCATTTTAGCATATTGAACCGCTTCAAATGCAACAATACCGTTATCACAGGTAATGATAGTTTCAACTTTTTGGGTTTCTAGCAATTACTTTATCAATCACTTTCTTACTCAATCCATATCCATCATCAAATCGATGAGGAATTTGATAGGTAATTTTGGATTTTTTTACCAAGAAGTTTTTGCTGCAAGACGTAATGATCTAATAAGAGTTGATGTAGAAAAAAACTCCATCAGCATCATAATCCCCAACAATACAGATTCGAGATTCTTTCATTAGAAGTTCATAAACTCGAGTAATAAACTTCTCCGCATCTTTCATTAGTAAAGCGCTAGGAATTTGATCCCATGTCATTGAAAAAAAGCATTGTTATCTTTTTGACATAATTGTACTGTCAAACCACTTCTTAATTTTTATTTTTTTAATAAAAACCATTTAGTTTCCTTCTTTCTTCCCATAATAAGGGAATTTTTTTATTTTAATTATAAAGCTATTTTTTTATTTTTTTAAATAAAAAAAGGGTTCGCAAACGGAACCCGAAGTTTGAAATCCCATCTCTTAGAGAGGGTTTTAGCAGGTCAGCATCTGCACCATGCAGAGCGACAAAATAAATCACTGGGCGGTTTCCTCATTCAACAATCACTCCATCACTCCCCGGGAGTGTTGTTAAAGACCAGATCAGGTGAGTTTCAATCCTTCCTCCTGTCCCGCTTGTGATGTGTAGGATTTATTTATTCCTACACCTCTTTTTGTGATGAACGTTCTCAGATTTTACCTGTTAAAAAAACAGAAAAAGATGTTCGCTGTCTTGACCACTAATAATCCAAACTGTCTTAAAGACGTTATCCGGTACGTTTTTGAGTTACGTATCCACAGGTTAATTCAACCTTACTCTTACATTATAACTCCTTTTTTTGTTTATTGTCAAGAGTTATTTTTCATTTTTGAGATTTTTTTAATCTCACATACTTATTATAAATCTTTTTGTGGAAGTTTAAGTCAAATTAAGCATTAAAATAGAAAAGAAGATTATTAATTGGAGGTTCGCATGAAAAAGCTCAAATCATTAAAGTTACAAGAATTATTTTTTTCATTTTTAACATACCTATCTTTTTGTGGGAGTATTATTTTTTTATTTTTTTATTTTTTTATAAGATTAGATAATAGATTCCCAACAGAAAAAACATGATTCAATTTTTCTTTTTAATTAATTCATTTAAAATTGTTTTTTTGTTTTTGCTTATTTTTACTGTCATGATATTATCAACCCTTCTTAAAAAGATACAGAAAAAAAGAATTGCTTCAACAATTAAAGAGCTTAAAGCTAAAGAAAAAAAGCGAATCGTAAGAAAAAGAAAAAAATCTGAAAAGAAAAAAATAAAAAAATAGTAAGCAAAAAGAAATCTTATCAAACAAAAAAAGATTTTTAAAAAGAAAAAAATAAATTAAGAAATAATCAAAAGAAAAAGCGTAGTAAAGTTTACAAAAAAACAAAAAAATTATGGTAAAAATTAAAAAAATAATAAAAAGTGAATCAAGGGGTCTTAAATGATTATTAAAAATTACCAGGATGAAAAAAATAAAGTAGAATCAAATCGTTCTTTTTAACTTAAGATTGAAGCCTGAAAGTTTTAAAAGCTTACAAAGCTTTTTAATGAATTATTTAATAAAAAGAAAAATCTGGTAAAAAAACGAGCTACAATTTTTGGGATTCTTTCATTGATTTTATTCGTTCTATCATTTGCTTTATTTTTATTTTTGTAAAAGTTTTAAAGGTTACACCTATTAATTTTTTTATCTCGAGATTTTAATATTAGCATTATGTTTATTTTAGTTGTTGTTGGAGTTTTTATGATTTATCTAATGATTAAAAGAACTTCATGAGATTCCTAAAATCCCATCTGAACTAACATTAGCAGAAGAAGAAGGATTACAACATTATTTAAAAAGTAAACGAAAAAGATTTTTACAATTGAAAAAAATTAAAATTGATGGTCAAGTTCAGTCATACAGAGAATCTGATGGAAACGTGACTTTAGGTTTTTAAATGGAATAATGGTGTTGAAGATTCACTAGACTTTGGTACAATTATTGAAAAATCTAGATGATACAGTTGTTGGTCTTTCTGCAACTAGAAGAGTGGTTGTTATAGATTATCCAAAAAAATTGGAAGAGTAGTTGGGTCTGATAAACTTATGATTTATGAACCAGGATCAGACATCTCTGTATTGAATAAAAAAATCTAAAAATGATTGTAAAAAAAGATAGACAATACGATGGATATTCAGTTCAAGTAAATTATTAAAAGCTAGATAAACTCTAGCTTTTTGTACTATTTTCAATATAATAATTTTTGAGTAATAAAAAATGGAGGATTTTATGGGAAAAAAATGAAAAAGATTATGATAAAATTGGCACCAATTTTTTTGTTTTATTTGGTTTTTCATTCTGGTATTGGTATGCATCAAACATCTGCAGAAGTAACAGACTCTGACGATAATTTGAAATTGAGTGTAGACTCTCAACCTGCAATAACAGAAGCAGAAGTATCCCCTGAATCTATTAAAGAAGAGAGATAAACTTTTAAAGGATTTGGAGTCTTTAAATCTAAAAGACAAATCATCTGATTTTCTTCAGAAAATTCAGAATTCTTGGTCTTCTTCAGAATTAAAAAGAAGTTTATAATCAAGCTAAAACAGCTTCAGAAAAAAATGATGAAACTGACAAACAAGAAGAAGAACGAAAAAAAGAAAAGAAGCAGAAGAAAAAAAGCTGCAGAAGAAGAAAGAATTAGAAAAGAGAAGGACGAACAAATCAAGAAAAGAAATTCATCAACTTCAGCAGTTTACAGTGAACCAAGTAGTTCTGGAACAAGTTCAGCAGCTAGTGCATCAGGTGGGAAAGTTTTTGGACCCAATCAAGCCCGTGAAGCTTTTTGAACAAATTACTGCGGATTTAGGGTGTAACCGGTTCAGAAAAAGGAGATTTGGGCTGATGTAATTACTAGAGAATCTGGATGGAATACTTTTTGCTACTAATTCAAGTTCAGGAGCTTATGGACTTCCTCAATCTCTTCCAGGAAATAAAAATGGCTTCAGCTGGTGGAGATTATTTGACTAATCCATACACACAATTAACTTGGATGTATAATTATGTAAAAATCACGATATGGTTCTTTTGCTGGGATCAATTGGTATTCTAGAGGATGGTATTAAAAAATCCACCAATTATGGTGGCTTTTTAATTTATTCTTTTTAGAATCTTTAAGACAAGATTTAATAGTCTTTCTTTTTCAGATTCAGATCTTTTATTAATTAAGCTTTGTGCTCTTTTAATACTAATAATCTCAAAGAAATCTAACAATTCTTTATCCTCAACAAAGGACAATGGATACAAGTTTTTGGAAAACATAGTGAACTTTTTCTTCATTTGTAGAAAGCAATAAAGTTTTAAAAACTTCACTTAATTTAGTTAAAAATCTCTTCTTTAATTACAGTTTTATAATCCATTCCCGAATCAACTTTTTCTGTTAAAAAAACTTCATCAAACCTTTATTAAAACCATTATTAATTTTGCAAACAAAAAGTTTATTTCCAATCTCAGATAAAGATAATGAACCGATTTCTAAATCATAATAAACCGACCACTGTCGATTATAATACTTAGAAAAATAATTTATCAAAAAGCTCTAATACAGATTTTTCTAATATCTGGCGTAATATTAAAATTATCTAATTCTTTTGATGCGAACAAATTACAAATCTTTTTTTAACATGATCAGATGGGAAAAACTCTTGCTGATTTAATAGCAGAACAAAATGAGTAATCTTCTTTTAATTTAGTTGATAAAAAGTTTTCTATTTTTTTAAAGTAATCTGGAATTGATTCAATATCCATCATTTTTTTCTAGGTTTTCAAAAATCAAAAATCAACTTTAAAGTTTGTTGAGTTTGTAACATAGAAATCAAGTTCTTCTTCAAAACTCCAGACTCCTGCTCTAGTTTCAGAGTTTGGAATCTCTGTTTTTAACAGGTTTTCGAAGACTATATCAAAATCTTCTGCAATTGTTTTTCTAATTTGTTCAATCACTTCAGATTTATTGTTATTTTGTTTTTTTATTTTTCATAAAAATCCTTCTTTCTAAAACAACTTTATTTTTAATTATAAAAAAGAGCTTTTCTAGAGCTCTTTTATAATAATTATTCATTTAAAATCTCTGAAATAATATTAGCTATTTCATGTTTTTCATCTTTAGAAAAAAATTACTTGTAATACCGCAAGATTTTTAATACATGTTCTAACTTATGTCTTATGGAACTATTACTACTCAAGAAAAAAATTATTTGTTCCATCTAATTTAAACTCTTTAGAATCATCTATACAAGATTCTAAATAAGTTCTATAAGAATTAAATAATTCTCTTTTTTTAATAATTCAGCAAAGACAAATCTGAAAAAAATTCATATGGTTCTGTTACTTTTTTTGATCTTCTTTTGCAATATAAAAATCTTATTGAAGAAGCCTTGTGATTTAATAAGTTATTGTTTCTTGATAAAACAGTTAAGGAAAAGTTTTCTCTATTGTAAAAAAATTAACCACAACAGAATCAATAAGAGAGTTGGCTGAGACCTTTATTAGAAAAAAATGGATAAGTCATCTGCTAATTTTTCGAAGGCTTCACAGTCATCATCTTTAATTATTTTCAGTAATGTTTGAAAAAAAGATTATAACCTGCATCTTCTTTGTTTTTCTAATATTGGGAATTTAGATAATAATTCATTTGAAATCTTTTTAAATCCATAATCAAATGATAATTCTTTTTTTCTTTTTTTATATTGATTTTTTTATTTTACGAAAAATAAGACCTTAAGTTGTATGTGAATCCATTTACTAACCAGGACTTAACATAACTTTCATTCAATTGAATTACTCTAAAAAGCATTTTTATCAATTTCAAAACCAAAAAAATAATTCACACTGTTTGTTAAGATAAGAATAAGAATATTCGTTTGCTAACTTATTTAGATTGGAGTAAAGGTCTTTGAGATTTTTGATGATAACAATCTTTTAACAGATTCTTGCTTTAACTCTTCCTCTGATCCAAAAATCCAAAGTAATTTTTAAAAAGTTGATCGGTTTTGCTCATTTTTCTAATTTTTTTAATAAATTCATTAATATTATCTGATGTCCCTTGCAGTCGAATCTTTTCAATAGATTCTAGACTTTTTGCTTTTGATAACTTGTTTCAATTTTAAAACCTTCTTTCTATATTAATTTATTTTTAATTATAAAAGAGCCAAAGGCTCTTTTTATAATATTCTATTCATTTAAAAATCTCAATAATTAATTTTTGTAATCTCATCCCTCTCATCTTTTTGATAAACTATCGTTAATTCCAATTGATTTCAATCTTGTTTTTATTTCTGATTTTACAGAATCAGGATTGCTAAGAAATAGATTTTTCTGAACTATCACGAAGAGAATAATTCGATCTTTTGTTTAGAGATTTTTTTCTAAGTAATATTGGTATGAATTAGATAAATCTTTTTTTAATAATTGAATGAAGTTTGATAAAAAAATTCCTCATAAGAAGAAAAATTGCTCTAACTCCTTATCTTTAAAAATAAAAACCTAATAGATGAAGCAATTTGATTACGCATCTTTCCTTTATTTTTCTAAAGGAGTTAATTCAAACGTTTCTCTATCATAAAAAGAAGCTGATAGTAATATTGTTGTGTTTAACAGCTTCAGATGATTTTATTAAAAATCAATGACAATTCATTTTTTTAAACTTATTAAATCCATCAATATCATCTGCTTCAATAAATTCTGATAATTTTTGAAAAGGTTTGATTCAAAAAAATCTCCTCATCTTTTATTTTTAAAGGAAAAGATCTTCTTAATCTTTCTAATTTCAATCGGTGATCATCATTCCGCACCAGATATACTTTTATTTGTTCTTTCAAATTCTTTTTTTCATAGATTCAAATAGAACTTTTAATCGATTTGGCAAGCTTTCAACTAAATCATTATCAAAAAAAGTATCTATTAAATTCTTTAGTTCGAAAACTTTGTCTTACTAAGTTCTATATTAAAAAAGATTTGAATTTATCATTTATAGAGTCATAAGAATAATCTTCTTTTTAATTTTAATAGATTATTATAAAATGAATTTAATGTCTTAGAATTTGAGAGCTTTTTTTAATAATGGTTGTTTTTTTCTAACTTCCTTTCTAATTCAACTTCTATATCAATTTTTAATGAATTTTTATTAGAATCTAAAAAAATTAATAAAAAGAATTAATATTATCTATAGATGCTTGTTGTCGAAGTTTGTCGAGAGCCTCCGAATTTTTTTACTTTTAATGATTTCTTTCAAAATAAAAATCCTTCTTTCTAACCGAATTTGGTTTTTTAATTATAAAAAAGGTAAACAATAGTTGCCTTTTTATTTATTTATAATTAAACTTTCAGTTATACGCAATATCCTTTCTTTATCATTTAAGATTTAAACTTTTTTTATTAGCAATGAAAAAAACAAAGTTGGAGTTGAGTTTTCACTCAAGCTTCCTTCCTGGATTAGCTCGTCAAGAGAAACTTTTAAGTAATCTGTTTTTTTCTACTTGAATCCATCATGTATAAGAACTCAGATAAGTAAATTCCTGAATAAATTGGGTTTATTAACAGTTTCATATAATATAGAAGAATTTATATAAAATTCTTCTTTTTCTTTTTATCTTGATTTTTTTATTTAATTTGCTATATAATAATATTATAAAAATAAAGTTAAAGGTACTAAAAAAATAAAAAAATGATTAAAAAAAGTCAATTATTAAAAGAATATTATAAACCAAAAAGATATTGCAGGATTTTTAGAGTGACAACTAGAACTTTTGCATAATTGGGATAGAGAAGGGAAGATTGAATTTAGAAGAGATCCGAATTCAAACAGACGATACTTAACAAAAAGATGATTTAGTTCCAATTTTGGAAGAGTTTGATTTGTTGTTTGATGATACACAATTTAAAAAAAGAGATGTTGTGTATGCTCGAGTTTCGTCACACGACCAAAAAGAAAAAAATGGTGACTTAGATAGACAAATTCAATTCCTAATTAATGAAAAATGATGATCTACAAAAATCTTTTAATTCTATCTGAGGTTGGTTCTGGTTTAAATGATAAAAGAAAAACTTCAGGAATTAATCAAATTAGTGATGGATAATAAAGTAAATAGAATTTTTGTTACTTATAAGGATAGATTGACACGTTTTGGTTTTTCACTATCTTGAAACAATTTTTAAAATCTAAAAGGGGTAGAAATTGTTGTTATGAAACAAAAAAACAGAAAAAAACTCTCTGTAGAGAAAGAATTAACAGATGATATGATGTCATTAATTGCATCTTTTTCTGGAAAAACTTTATGGGATGCGATCAAAAAAATAAAAAAAGGTCAATTAGAATTTAAAAAAAGAATTGGTGGATAAATTGAGTGAATCTGAAGGTAATCTAGATTTAACTAACATAATGGAATGACACATAGTATAGTAAGGGAGGTAATTTTTGCTCAAGAAAAAGTTTACAATTGTAACGCAATTGCATACAAGTTTGAATAAAGATTTGATAGATTATATAGATTTAACTTTACCATCTTATTCAAAGGCTGTTAGGGAAAAGCTTTCATACTATCAAAAAAATAGTAAATCTTTTAATAAATCAAATTATAATTCATACCTTCAACAGAAGTATGACATAACTAAAAAGAACTGCAAATTCAATTATCTCTGATGCTCAAGGTCGTTTAAATGCACTTATAGAATTAAAACGATATGAGCAAAAAAACAATTAAAATTAAAAAAATCTCAAATCTTGAAAAGAACATTATTCCAAAATTGGTTCAAAAAAAGAGATAATAATTCTAATCTTTTTAAATTGTGGAGAGAACGTATCACTTATCAAACAACGAAACTTAAGATTAAAAAATTGTTTCTAAAAAGAATAAGTTAAATTGTTTGAAACAGAAACTTTCTAATATCACTTATCAAATAGAAAACAGAAAAATTAAAAACTTTGTTTTGGGACTAAAGATTTATTAAAAAAAGAAATTATCAGAAGTTTAAAGAGAAACGAGATAGTCAACTATCTTTTTGTTGGTTGCAAATCAGAGCCAGGATGTAATCAACAACTACAACTTATTTTTTTAATCCTAAAAACAATCAATTTAAAATAAAATTGAGAAAAAGATTTTTGGATTTAAGAAATCAAAAAGGAAAAAGATAAAAATTGTAGAAGGTCAAGTTTATTTTTAGGAATCATAAAAAAATAAAAATTGTTTCTATTTTTAAAAAAATAAAAAAATAGCCCATTAACTTATAAGATCATAAAAAAATAAAAAAATCGTTTTTTTATCTATATTGTACTTTTTGAAATCCAACTTGAAAAAGAGGATTACTTAACTAGATCTAGTTATGGAACCATTGGATTAGATTTTTAATAAAGGTTTTGTTACTTTGTCTGAAACCAATAATTACGGAGATTTGATAGATGTGGGTATCTTCAGGTATAGATTTCGTTCTGGTACAAAAAAACAAAAAAACGGATTTGCAAAAAAATTAGCAAACGAAGTTGTTCAATTATCTAGAGAAAAAAAGGAAAGGATTTGTGTATTGAAAACTTAAACTTTACAAAAAACAAAAAAAGCCAAATCGATTCCAAAATTGGAAGACAATATAACCAAATGATTCATTCTTTGGCATATAGTCAATTTATTAATTTAATTGAAAAATTCAGCATTTAAAAAAATTCGATTAGAATAATTAAAGTAAACCCATCATGGACATCTTGGTTGGCAAAAAAACTTTATTGTCCAACCATGAAACTCAATGTTCATGTTGGAGCTGCATACGTGATCGCAAGACGTGGACAAGGTTATAAAGATTCTTTTTAATTTTTTATAAAAAAATTACAATTTATCTTATACAGATGTATAAATGCAAGACAATTTAGCATCTCCCTTTAAGGTAATTTATTTTAGAAGCTCAAGCAACAAACTTTGTTGTTTTGATTAAAAAAATCAATGAATTGGAATTAATTTTTTTCAGTTGAAATGAAGTGAGCGAGAGTGAAATGGGTTAACCGTGAGACCCTGAGTTGAAAAAAACTCTAAAAATTGATCTAAAAAAATAGGATTTCTTTATTTTCTTATTTTTTTAGTTACGGTTGAAGATAATTTTTTTCCATTTTTAGAAAAAAACTGAGCTCAACTTATAATGCTCATTTTGATTTTTGGTATAATCATAGTAATTTGTTAAAAGTTTTTAATGTAATAACCATAAAGTTACCTTCTTTCTATCCGTAATAACGGTTTTTTTGTTTTAATTATAAAAAAACTGGCTACAGCTATAAAGCTATACCAGTTTTATTATTTATTTCAAAGATAAAGTGATCTCGAACTATCCAATACCATTTCTTTAACTATTTCAGCAATGATTTGTTTTTTTCAGATTCATCTCTATCCATTAAGAATGACTGAATAGAGCAGATTTCCCATCTTTTCAAACTCATCTTTAATGAATCTTTATCTACTAAAGCTAGAGGGACTTTTCTCTTTCTGTAATCAGAAAAAGTAAAGTGCTCCATTTGTGACAATTTGAGGTAGATTTTTTTTAAATCAAACTTTATGATTTCAATCATTGATTCTATAAAACTTTTTACCTTCATTCATTTTTTTGAGTTAATTTACCACAATGACCATTTTTGTATCCAACACTAATATTGCTTATTTGAAGACACTCTCCTTTATCTGGAATAGATGTGAGTACATTGTTTTTTTGAAATCATAATAGATTTTAATTGCTTGATGTGGATGCCTTGAAAGCATTGCTTTCACAATTCGGTTTACTTTTTATAGCTTCACCAACATCAAAAAAATCTTTTTGTCATCTATCCTAGTAAATCTATAGCAAAAATTATGAACTTCTCTAAGAGATGAAGGACTTTTATCTCTTTTTTTGATCTATGTTCTCTGTTAACTTTTTTTAATAGCACGAAAAACGTCTAACTTTATTCATATCTGATGCAAAGAGTGATCGATCTAACATAAAAATTAGGTACTGGATCTATCCCTAGATCTTCCAAATCTTTTTTTCTTAAATCGTGGAGTTGATTTCATTGCAGAAATAGCAATTGTTTCAAACTCCGAATTTTTCTTCCTCAATTAAAGCTAAATCAACTTCTGAAATTGTTTTCAGAGAGTGAGCGAAGAGAATCAAGTTTTGATGAGATGCTATTAGATTTATTATTAGAATTTAACATTATAAACCTTCTTTCTTTTTAGTTTTGTTAATTATAAAAAAATCACAACCATCAAAGATCGTGATTTATAAACTTTATTCCACCAATTCAGCAATAGCCAACAAGGCGGGAGTATGCTCTCCTAGAGCTCCAGATTCAATAAGTTTATCAATTGATAAATCGTTAGAGATTAGAGACAAAAATCATTAACAAGCCCGTTGATCCAAGTGTAATTCTTTGAATCAGCATCCGTTTGATCAAAAGATTTTGGAACAAAAAGTACTCAAACCAGCAACATCATCCGAAATCAAACCTTCTAGAAGCCAAAAAGAAAACTTTTTGCTTCTGATTCTTTTGAACTTAAAACTCCCACTTGAGACATACCATAATAATCGCTCAAGTTTCTTTTTAGGAGCATCTGTTCGATTCTAATTTCAATATCCAAGCTATTAGAATACTCATCTGAATTTTTCTGAACTATAAGAATTATCTGAAATCTTAAAGTTTTTAGTATCAATTAAAGTTCTAAAAAAATGAGTTTAGGTTCGACCCAAGACTGATAACCCAAGGATTTTAAAAGCTTCTTCTGTTCAACCAAAGAAGTTAGCAGCCCATCTTTTCAGATTCAGAAATTAATTTATTTTTCAACTACAGAAATCAATGCTTCTACTTCAAAAAGCTTTTGATAGACGAGCAAAAGATTATCTAAAGATAAAGAGTTTGTTCGTTTTTTTGGAAATTGATAACAAGATCCTTACTTTCAACAACAAAAAAATTATCAAAGTTTTTCCAATTTGTCTTTCTTTAAGCTAATTTGTTCCTTTCTGACAGGCAACTTGATTTTTGTGTCCATCAGTTAAGTAAGTTGCAAGGATCAATTCAGATCTTTGAGTATCTTTTTCAATTTCGAAAAAGAAGTCTAAAGTTTGTTTCTGGATCCTTCTTAAATAAGTTTGAATAAATCAAACCAATAATTTTTTTGGTAAATGCATATGAAATGAATTCACTATAATAAGTTGAAATTAAAGTTTCTAGCATAAAAAAATACCTTCTTTCTTAGCCTATTTCAGGCGTTTTTTTATTCTAATTATAAAAAAAGATGAATTACAATTCATCTAATCTTTTTTTAAAATTGTTGTCTTGATTGAGTTCTTTGCCTTGCAGCTTGATCAGCCATCATTCTTGCTGCTTCATTTAAGCGTCTTTCTTCCTCCATTTTTTTAGTCTTGCAATTACATCGACATCATAAATCTCTGTGTTTTCTAGCCACAATTGTAAACTATTAACAATAGAAATAACTACAACCAATTCAAAGCTAAATGGTGTTTTCCAATATGCTGAAAGAACTGAATTAATTAATAGGAAGATAAATAAAAACCCACTTAAACATCTTAAGGCGTGATCCAGCTTCTTTAGTTCTTCGAGAAGCAAAACTTCTAACTACAAACAATAAAAATAAATGGGATTGCTAGAATTACAAATCCACTATTATAAAACAGAATCCCGGTAAGTGTTCCAATTAATCCTATTAGATAAGCAACCCTCAAAAGAGCTTTCAGGCTTCTTATCAAGATTTGTTCCTAGAAGAGTTAATAGGACTCGACTGATTTCTTGTAACTGAAGATAAACTCGGTCCAGCTTTTGGTCTAATGTATGATTTTTGTATCACTAGCATAATCTAAAGGATTAAAAATAACTAGAAAAAAATCAAGTAAAAAAATCATAAACAAAGTATTAGGAACAAGGTACCACCAAGTTCCTGAGAAACCTCGTAAAAACAGAGTTCACAATAAGTAATATAAAAGCTTAACATGATAATGAGGTATTGACCTCTAAAAATAATCATTGTTCTTGTTTTTCTTGAATGATGGAGGTGCTTGAATCATCTCCTTTTCCTTATTGTAGACTTCTTGTTGTTTCTTGTACTGTTCAAGAGTTTGTGAACCACCTTGAAGATTATTGTTATGTTCGTTAACAGCACGTCTTCTATGAGTTAAGTATGATTGATGGTTTAATTCAGAACCACCCACACCCATCCTGCTATTTCCATTATTATTCACTTAATTCCCCCCCTTGGTTTCTTTTATGTATTCTGAATACTTTGTGTACTTTGGAAATCTTAAAAACAGTAGTTGCAATAAGTCCAAACACTTTAAAAAGCTCCTGGTCTTCCATAACTTTAAAATCAAAAATCCTTAATTGAATCCAACTCATTTCTTGTGTTTTTCGACTTCAACTTTTAAATCAGTTATTAGATCAATCGCCTGAGTCTCAATTTTCTTCTTCTAAAAAAACGTTTTTAAATAAAGATTGAAGTATCCATTATTTAATAAGGCATCCGGAGAATTTAAAATTATAGAAGTTTCATCCAATAATTTTTCTTTTTCTTTTTAAAAAGCTCTATCAGCTTTTTACGATCAGATTTTTCGATTGTAAACCCCATCCCAGGATGGAATACTAACTTTATTTGAAAAAAATAGACCAAAAAAATAATAGGAGAATCATTTTCGTATCCAATACCCAATGTTAAATCTTTACTTGAATTATCCAAGCTTGCATTCATTATGTAATATTGACCTTCACTTTTTTTGTACAGTTCTTGTGAAACTTCTGAAATGATTTTTATCTATAAGTGTTTTTAGTTTTTATGAATGGGTTTAATATTAGCCATCGACCTTTTTTTCTCCAGTAATTGCTGCAATTGGATCAGACGTGAAAGTTAAATGATTTAAAAAGTTTGTAATCTCTCCTTGAAGTTTTTTTCAGAAAGGTTTTCTAATTCCGGTTTTTAATTTTTTTAAGCTTTCACTCATTTCTAATCACTCCTTTTTAATTAATTTGTTTTCTGTGATCTTAACTTCAGAATTTGAATTTGATCTAATTTCATAAACTGGAGCTCCATCTCCTGTATTTTTTTCTCTTGTTGTAATAAGAAGCTCTCCATTATCTATCGTAACTCGACCAATCATCATTTTTTTAGGATCCTTTTCAAAAGATTTCATCAGTCTTCTTATAGCCGGTTGGCTAAGATAAACATTAGGATATTGAGTTATTTCCTCATCATTAACTTTTTACTAATTGACCATATCGTAACTCAACTTTAAATTCTTTTTCCGTTAACTTCCCAACCATTTTCTGTTTGAGAAAAAGAATTTAATTTCCCTCTCTACCAGTATCAGAAAGGAAAAACAAGTAACTGAATTAGTGCTATAGGGTCATCGGATTTTGGTTCAGATTTTACAGTATCTATTGTTGTTTTAAATAAAAATCTGATTATTAGAACGATCAATAATTAAGAAGTTTAATCCATCATTGTTTTTGAAACTGATAAATAGAAATAAAACTGTTCTTAAATGGAATTTTATCAACTAAGTTCCAATTTGAAATCTCTTCCTTTGAAGATTTTAATTCGTTTTGAATAATTTGATCTCTAAAGTTTCGTTCCGAAAACTTCTTCTTGTTTAAATAGATTTATTAAACCAAAACCTAGAAAAAATAAAACAATAAAAGCATAGATAATGAATCGAATTTTTTTGATTTAAAATCTCGAATCTTTTTAATTTTTTTAACCTTTTTTTCGGATCAAACCGGTCTCTTATTTCAACTAGATGATCTCTTAAAGTATCAATTATTTTCATTCTTTTTCTTCTCCAGTTTTAGGCTCTTTATTCTTTTCTTTTTCTGTTAAAGTTTTATTAGTTACAATTGAAGAAAGGTCTTGCTCTGCCTGCCAGAACACACTACTACCAAATCTTTTTTTGAGACTCTTTTGCAATATTCTTCAAAAAAATTACCAGGAGCTTTACCATCCTTTAACACTCCAAGAATAGACTCTGCTTCTTTTTGCTAATACAGAATCTGTAGATTCATTCTTAATTTTTTTCGAGTGCACTAATTTGATTTTTTTACTTAATGTGTAAGTTGTACCATTTTGAATCTAGTTCAATATTATCTGTAATTACAACTCCCAAAGCCACATCATGATAAAATCTAGCCAAACTATTTAAGTCAGAAAGATACTTACTAGATTGATTTTCCTTACTTAATTTATTCAAACCTTCTAAAAACTTTTTCATAAGCCTTGAATGCTTGATATGCATCTACTTCTCCAGATTCAGAATTGAAAATCTCAAACTGTTCTGTTTTCTAATCCGGTTTCAATTAAAATTGAAAGTTCAGATGATGCATACTTTTGATAATCTTTTTAATTCTCCCCAATTCGGAAGAGATAAGATCTGTGCTCCAGACAATGAAAAAGGTTTTTAGATGTTGGTCTTTCAAATCTCTAACAAAAACCGGAAACCCAAGCAGAATTATTTGCAGCAGCAATACTAGATCTTGAGGATTTTTCGATTGTATTCAATTTCTCCACTCATAACAGAGCCAGTAGAGTTGTAATAAAAAGTTGCATTTTGAATTGAGGTATAAATAAGATCCATTGCAAGGTATTGATTCTGCTTATCCAATTTTTCAATGCGAGACCCCAAATCGTTATAAACTTCTTTTGGTTTTTGTGTTTTTGTTTTACAAGTTTAGTTGCTGTTTCAATCAAACTTTTTTTGTTGTTCACCATTTAAAGTTTGAATGTTTTTTTATCTGATGGACCTCTATTTGCTGTATAAACATACAACCCAGTTCCAGCACCTAAAACACCAAAAAAATTCCAAAAATTAAGAAGATTTTTAATTTTTCTTATTTCTAATAACTTGTCCCGGCATCTACAAACTCCTGTATTATCTTTACTCTTACTATTTTACCGTAATTTTTTTAATAAAAAAATCTAGTTTTTCAGGAATATTAAAAAAAGAACGGAAAAGTCCGCTCTTTTTAAAAGGGTTTTTAATAAATTACTAATTCTTCCAGTAGAGTCATTTTCTAAATCAACAACTTTTTACAGCAGAAGTCAACATGGGATTGAAGTTATCAATAGGATTAGCATCTACAATAAAAAGTATTTTTCCATTCCAGAATCCATTATGTTTACTTTATCAAAAATTCAGTCCTAGATTTAAGTAAACACCTTCTAAGAAGGCTAACAATTGGTTAGAATTAATCCAAAAGCTCTTTGATTACTGCAGTTCCATTTTTTTGAATCATTTTTACTTTAAACTCTAAAAATCCCAGCAAAATCATTTCCATTAGCAATCAAATAATGATTTGCTTTTAAAAATCAGGCTTTGAATCGAAAAATAAATCCTGTTTTTGTTAAAATCTCTTTTTCTTTTTCAGAATTACCAATTTTTTTAAAACTTGTAATTCTGGATAACGTGAGTGGAATCACGATAGCTTCAATAGTCATTTATCACCTCTGATTTAATAATTTTTATTTTTTTAGATGTATTATTAGTTTTTTTAAAAAATTATTAGCATAATTTTCAGTCAGAAAATAATCTGTTCTAGATTTTTTTAATGGGTTTGGTCTAACAACACCCAAAAATAGAACTTTCTTTAACAAAACCAAAAGAACGACTATCAACAGAATTTGATCTGTGATCTCCCAAAACAAAATAACATCCGTCAGGCACAACTTCTTTTTCCTTTGCTGAAAGAGTTCCAGCTATCTACTTCATTTGATAAAGTCTTTAAATCCCAATCTTTTCCAACCGGATATTGAGAACCCAAATTCGCTTCTTCTTTTTGCATCAATCTTAGAACTATCCAAGTTTAGAAATTCTTGGTTTACTAATTTACCATTTACTAATAATTCACCATTTTTTTAAGTTCTACGGTGTCACCAGGAATTCCAATAACTCGCTTCACATAAACATCATGTCCAGGTTGTGATGTAGGATTATTCTCTTTTGAATAAAAATTAATAACTTCCCACGTTTTGGCTTTTTTTATTAGTTCTATTTAAAAATTAAAGTTTGATTATTTTGCAAACTTGGGAGCATTGACTCTCCAGAAACCAAACTAAAATCAACTACATAAGTTCTAAAACCTAATACAAAAAGAAAAAAATAATAATTGGTGGGATTATGTATTCTTTTTATAAACCTACTAAATTGATTATTTTTTTCTTTTTTTCCATTAATTAGTATCCTTAAATTAAGCTTTTTTTCTTTTTGAAATCCAAATCTTGTAGTTTTTTTGATTCGTTTACTTTTTATAGGTTCCTTTTTTTCTTTTTTTCAAAAATCAAAGCAGTTGATCCTACTAGTGTTGCTACAGCAGTTACACCTGCTACCGTTCCGATAATTAGTTTTTTTATTCTTTGATTTCAAATTGAATTTCTCCTTTTATCTTTTTTTCTTCTATTGTATCACTTTTTTTATAAAAGGTCAAAAATTAAAAAGATAACATAAGTTATCTTTTTAATTGACTGGTTGAAAAAAATTGAAAACGTATCAATTCTGTACGATGTTCGTTTTTTTGTAATTTTCAAATCCTTTAATTTTTGTTATATAGATTTTCGTTTAAGAGATATAAGTTGCCATAGGATCTAGTGGTTTTGGTCTCCATCTCTTAAATAAATTACTTTTTCAATTCGTTGTAAAAATAAGTTTTGCAACAAATGAATTAAAAATCTTTACCTCTTCCTGTATTTAAAGAGAATGATACTTTATCTCCTAATTTTAAAACTTCTTCCAAATCAATAATTTTTTTGTTCCTGGTTTTGGACATAGCAAATCAAAGACTTCTACTCTATCAAACATTGTTTCTAAATAATCTCTTAAAAATAGAAGCTTCTTTTAACCACCTTGAATAAAAATTCTGCCAAAAAGTTTTTATGATAATCATTTTTGAAAAAAATCTAAAAGATCTTTATTTTTCATCATTTTTGTTTTTGCAAGCAATTCAAAAATCGGACAAAAATCTTTTTCAGCACCTATACCATCAATAGTTTTGTCATTAACAAGAGAAATAAGATGTTTCAATGTAACATCATTTCCATAAGTTCTTTTTATGACTTTTATAGCATTTGATAGTACCAATTTATTCAAATTATTTAGGTAGTCGTTATGTATTTTAACACTATCTAAAAAGTTTTCTTCAAATTCTTTAATAACAATGTATTCATTTCCTAAAAGAGGATTGTATGTGCCTCCATTTTGCAAAAATCAATCAATTTAACAACTTTACTATCATCATCTGTTTTTAGATTTTTTTAGCTTATCAATAATTTTATTAGCAGAAAAAAATTAGCGTACAAGCTATCTGAAATTGTATAAGCAATTGTAGACGATAATACAAAAAGTGCTTCAGTTGATAATTCATAAAGTTTTTCCTTAGATTTGATGTACGGCAAATCATAAAAATAATTCTTTTAATTTTTTTAACTCTTTTTAGATTAAATTCTTCTTTTCTTAGAATACCACTAGTTAATTTACTTTTTATTTTTTTGAATTTTTTTCAACTAAATCAGAAAGCTCTTTTATTTTTTTGCATTAAAATAGGAATCAGAATTTTCAATGAATTCTAAATAATTTTTCCTTTTCCTTCCCTCTTCATTCAAGCCTAATTGATAAGTTGCTTTTGCAAAGTTACCGATTGGATCCATAACTATTTGTGCAGTTTTGAATTTGATAACAATTTTCTCTTTTTTTAAAGTTTTTTTGCTTAATTCAGCCTCATAGGTTGGAAGCATAATTAAACTCCTTCTATTAAAAATCTTCCTTCATTTCCCCCTTCACCTCTTTTTATTAAATAATTTTTTTATTTTTTTATTCATTTTCTAATTTTTTTAGCAATATTATAAACTTCATCTACTAAAAAAATTCAAAAATCTTGAATAATTAAAAGCAGATAAGTAAGCAAGACCAAAACTCTTCAACGAATCCAGTTCTATTTTTCATTCTTTTCATTGTTAATATTAATTGAAGTTGTTAAAACTCCTAAAAACTTTTACAGAATTTAAAAAAATTCATTAATTGTTTGATTGTTTGATTTATATTGCTCAGTATCAATGGAATAATATCCGTCTTTGTCTACAAACAAAAATTAATTCAATTGCATCATCGAACTCCTTTCTTAAACTATTTAAGTCTAAGTCTCCAATATCAGAAAACACTTTTTTTCCCACAATTCACTTTCTTTAAATGATTCAGGGAGTTGTTTAAACTTGAAACGATTATCAATTACAGAGATCCCTCAATTAGTTTCAGAGCTTTTTCCAAATCTCCTTTTACTGATTCAGAATCTTTGTAAAAAAACTTAGGATTAAAAAAATGTCTGCAAAATTGCACTTTTTCTTTTTGTATTAAATGGTGATATTGATTTAATAAAAATCATTTCCTATCAATTCATTAAAGTTTTCTGAAACAAATAAAGAGTGTGTTTCGAATACTTCTTTTATTTTTTTATTACCTAATGACCAATTTTTAATAAAAAGATAGTTGCTCAGATCTTGTTTTCAAATTAATTACTCCTCTTATTTTTTTGATAATACTATTATATCATAAAAAAATAACAAAAAAAGATCCTTCCTCGAGGAATCACTTTCTTTATGAAAGTAATAGGATCTTTTAATTTTTTTCAGTTTTAGTTTATTTTTGGTGCGTGTTGGTGTGTGTACAGGTGTCGGGATCCCAGGCGCCAAAAAGGCAATCCCGGGTCCGACAACGTGGTGTGCAATAAACTGAAAAAAATTAATATAAAAATTGTTTTTCGAATTCACCGAGTTCACCACACTCGACACACGCACCTGTCACTCAATGATGAGTGACAATTTTTCGTCTGATTAGGGGCTCAGACAAGCCTCAAAAAAATTAAAATTATAATTTGAGATTTAGAACTAAGGAGTTCAATAATCTCATGTTTTTATTTTTACGAGATACGTCATCCCGTTTTTTTGTTGTTAATTAAAAATCGTCACCTTAATTAACATTGGATAAATCGTCACGTTCACGATTCATCCACTTTAGAGAAAAAAATTCACGTTAAACTTTTTACTCTGGAAAAAAATCGTTAGCTTTACGATTTTTTGAAACTTACTTTTTAGCTTTAAAAATAAGTTAAATTAATTTTTAATAAAAATTATAAAATAATAAGTTGTAATAAATTACTTCAAGAATTCAAATTAGAATTCTTTTTTTAATTGATGCTACTGAAAGTCCAATAGCAACAACAGCCAATAATGCTGCAATAGCAGTAAAGTTAGACTCTTCTGTTCCTGTCAAAGGAAGACGACGAAAGAGTATGATTAGGAGTCACATCATCTGATGCAACTGGAATTACAGGTTCTTCTACAACTGGAGTTGTAGGAACTTCAGGAATTTTTGGTTCCGGTTTTTTTAGGCTCCTCTTTTGGAGCTGGTGTTGGTTTAACCGGAGTTTTTGGTTCCGGTTTTTTAGGTTCTTCTTTTTGGAGCTGGTGTTGAAGGGATCTTCAACTCAGGTTTTTCAACAACTGGTGCTGGAATAACTGGTAGCTCAACCTCTGGCTTCTCAACTACTGGAGCTGGGATGTTTGGCACTTCAGAGTCAACTGGAACCTCTGGTTTTTTTAGGTTTTGGAGCTGGTGTTGGTTCTTCATTTTCAACAACAAGTTCCGCAACAGGGTGTATCTGTAGTAACAGCAGGAATGATAGGTTCCACTGAATCTACTGGTACTTCTGGTTTTTTTGGTTCTGTAACTAATTCAGCTACAGGAGTTTCTGTTTTTTTCTGCAGGAATGATAGGTTCAGCAGAATCAACTTTTTGGAGCCTCTTTTTGGCTCTGTAACAAGTTCAGACACTGGAGTCTGAACTAATTCTCCATTTTCATTCTTTGTAGTTACCAAGAACTCTGGCTCATTATCAACAACTACATCAGTAGTAATCAATTCAGCTACAGGAGTTGTTGTTTCGTTTGCCCAACCTGGTACAAACATAACTGACAAAAAAATAGAGCGACGGCAACAATAGCCTTTTTAAGATTCATGATATTCATGATGGTTCCTTCTTTCTTGTCGAACGATGCCGACTATTTTTTTGTTTTAATTATATAGAATTTTAAATTAAACAATAAAAAAAGAGATTAATAATTAATATTAATCTCTAATTTTTCATTATGTTCCAGGTGGATAAATAAATTGAACAAACCCTTCTGAAGTTGTATGAGGATTAAACCATCCACGATGATACCCAATCCATTGACCATTATAATTTGCTTCTTTTTACTTTAACCATTCCATTATTTACTGCGGTAACTACAGCAACGTGACCATATCCGCCATTGTTCCATGATGCAATAGCTCCAACCATAGGTTCAGAACCTACTCGGTATCCTGCAGCTCTAGCACTTGCAGCCCAATCGCCACCATTTCCCCAATAATCTCCAGCCCATGGAGCCAAAGCTTTAGCTCCCCAAGTGCATTGACCTACTGGATAACTGTGGACTGCTCCATAGTTTGGTTCAAAAATCTGTTTCCCCATTAACTCCTACCCTGCTGGTGCAGCTTCAGTATTATTTGAACTACTTATGCTGCCAGAGGTGCGAGCTGAATTAGATAATGATCGAGTTGCTCTTGCAGCTCTTTCTTCCTCTTCTTTTTTTCTTCTGAGCTTCTTCTTCAGCCTTTTTATCTTTTTTTCAGCCTGTTCTAAAAGTTGTGCATTATCAACATGAAAAAGAGCCTTCTCACTATAAAGATTGCTAGAGTCTTTTTCTTTTTTTATCTGCTAGAACAACTGCAGAAACTCCTTTATCAACTCCAGATTCTGATTTGTAATGACTGTTACTAACTAAGAGGTCTTGATTATTCTCATCGAAGCTGTCATCTTTAGCACCAGAATAATAAACTGTTTTAGTCTCAATGTTCTGAGTTGAAGTTTGATCTACTTGACCTGTATAAACAGCATTCTCGTCTTCTGCATGAGCAGTTGTGATTAAATTACTACCAATGCTAAAGCCAGCAGCAAGAATTGCTGGAGCTACTAAAAGCTCTTTTCAAATTACTCTTCTTTGTCATTCAACTTCCACCTTTGTATTATTTTCTATTCTTATAATAAATCAATTAATCGAAAAGTTTTTTTATTACAGTAATGTTACAGAATAGAAGTAACTACTTGACTTTTTTTATCTAAAAATAATATAAAATAATTACTGGAAAAAAACTTTAAACAACAAATAAAAATAAGGAAAAATAAATTAGTAGTTGTTTTATGTTTTACTAATATAACTTAAGAAAAAACGATTATTTCGTTAGAAAGAGGGAATTTATGGAAAACCATATTAATAACTCGATGCACAACACCGATAATCCGGTTACACTATTCGGGTTAAACTCTAAACTGATTTTTTTAGAGGTCTACTTTTTATGCTGGTAGCGTAACTGCTGCTCTTTTTAGTTGCTCAATTTCTAATGTCCTTATTGACAGTTAATTTAAGTTTCTATTTTGAAATCATTCCAACTGTAAAAGGTATTGCGTACCTATTTTTTTGCTTGCTTTTGTTTATTGAGATTCTAATTAAAGCAGCTCTCAAAGCTCAAGAATTATCAACTAGTGAACTTCCAAGTAACACAATGAGGGATTCTTTAGAAATTCTAAAAACATTTTCAATTAGAAAAGTTAAATGGATTTCTTTCTTGCTTGGAATTATTATGATTCCATTTGATTTACTATTTCTTTTTCTCATCAAAAAGGATTTGAAACTTCAGATCAATATTCAACAGTTCGAGATGTGTTATATCATAATAATGTTATGATTTCTAACAATTATTATTTCTTGTTTGCTTTTTATTACTGTTGCTTCATGGATTTATTTTTTTCAACTAAGAAGAGTGTTTATGAAAAATGAAATTGTTAATCGTGAAGATTTTTGAAATCAACCCTGAATCAATTAAAGAATTGCACAATGCTGTAATTTCTAAAGACTGGGAAAATAAAGTTCTAAAAACTTTTGTTCAAACCAGTTTATCATGACTTGATTCGAGTATATAAGTTGGAAGAACGTTATCAACGACCAGGGACAAATGATTCTGAAATGCAGATTATTTATGATGTTTATGCTGAAACAGTATCAGGTATTCCTTTAAGACCAACTAATATTCTTGTTAGATTTTATGAAGAAACTTCTGAAAAAGCTAATGCATGAATTAGATTTTAAAACTTACAACGATACTGAAACTGTAAAAAGCTGAAAGTGTCGCACCTGAAGTTAATAAAGAATTGAAAGATTCAAAAATCGAAAGTTAATTTTTCATGAGATTTCTGAGGCAATTTCAGAAAAAGCAAAAAAACTCTGCAAGAGCAAAAAGTCATTGCAAGAATCAAGGTTGCAAGAACTTAAATTGGTAGAAAAAAAGAGACGAACAGGGCACAATTTGGGAAAGCTCTTTTGGAAAAAAAGAAAAACCAGTCAATAGCTTTTTCAAATCAAAACTTTAATAAAAAAAGCAAAGAAAAGGATTTGGAAAAAGTAAACCCACGAAAACATTTTAACCGAAAAGGTTGATACTTGATTTTTTTATTCAGGTTAGATGTTATAATTTTTAATAATCAGAGAGTTTGAAAACCTAATCTTTATTTATTAAAGATTAGGTTTTCTTTTATAACTAAAGAAAATTGGTAATCTATTTTTACCTAGAAAGAAGGATAATTTATGCTTAAGTCTTCGAATAATGATATTGTTAATAAAAAGAAATAATTTGCTTGAGTTTATACGTTTTTTCTCAAATGAAGGTTTTGATGAGTTGTTTGAGATGTTATTAAAAACTCCAAATCTTGATGCTATTCCAGATGATCTATCTGCAAAGGCTTCTATGAGAGTAAAAACATTAATTGATTCTTTTAGAATGAGTTCCAAAAATCTAAACGATTATTTATATCAACTAAACAACAATTCGTACAGACTTGTAAAATGAACTTGGAATTGGTTTAGATGTTAGTATCTTTTTAGATAAAGAAACTTTTAGAGTTAAGTTGGGAAAAATAATTGGCATTTAGATGAACAAAATAATTGCATTTCTTTTTCTTCTAAATTAAAAAGTTGCATCTACTAACATAGAAGATTTAGATTTTTTTCTTCTAATAATGGAATAAAAAGAGCTCAAGAGTAGATTGAAAAGATCAGCTAAAGAATTTTATGAATCTCAATTAAAATTGCAACTATTAAATCTAAAAAAGAAATGAGTTTAATAAGCTAAAAACAGCTTTGCTTTTTAGGTTTTCATTCTCATATTGAATTACAGAAATACTTGTTTCAATTTGATATTGATCAAAGATCTCGATTCCATCTCTACTTCTTTAAAGAAGATGTTATTAAAACTCATCCTGATTGTAAAAATCTTTTATTAAATCTTTATCTTATGGATTTAGTTTTTTTGAAAGAAAAATTAATTAATTTGTTGAAAATGAGTGTGCTTCAATCACAAAGCCTCAATCTTGAATCTTTTGATGCAAAAAAATCTTTAGTGAATTGATCCATAAAATGGAGCATTTTTAGAATTTAATTTAGAAAAATAAATTAAATCTATTTATTGATAATCTAAAAAGTCAAATAAAGATTATAATGATGAATCTTTTTCTTTTTCAGCTAAAGATGAATAAAGATTCTGGAGATGTTTCAGTAGAAGAAAAACAACCAATTTTACAAATCAAACCAAACAGTTCTATTTTTTTCAAAGGTTAATAATAAAATTGTTTTTGATTTGTTTATTGGGGAAATTAAAGTATCTAAAACTGATTTAATTGAAAAATCCTGAATTAGTAAAAAGATAGTTTAAAAATCTTCATCAAAAAAATAAAAACAATTCCAAATTGTTTGCCGAAATTGGGAAAAACTAGAAGAAATAATTAAAAACCCTAAAGGGAATCAAAAAAACTTTATAAAATTATTAAATCTTCAATCTGTAATGATTTAGCAACTGGAAAACCGCAAAGAATCCGGTCTTGCTTTTTATTACCCCAGATTCTATTTTTGAATAATTTAAGATTTCAAAAAAATAATTGATTCTTTAAATCAAGGTTTTAGTGAATCAGAAAAAGGCTTATCTTCTTAAACTAATGGAGGATGAAGTTTTAAGCTTTTTGATGTTAAAGATCTGCTTTTTAAATAAAGTAGTTCTTTTTATTACTTTTTATAATTAAAAATAAAAATCGGAATAAGTAATCCGAAAGAAAGAAGGAAAAACATAATGATTAATAATAGTGATCAAAAGCAAACGCTCTAAATTAATGGAAAAAATTCGCTGGATTGGAAATGAAGGTTTTGAAGAAACTTTTTGAATCAGTTATTGTAAAAGGATTTTAAAGATTTTAAACCTATACAAATTGATAGTGCTGGAAGAGAGAGCAGTTTTTCTTGATGATGTTTCTAAAAAGTTGTTGAAGGATACTATTGAAAAACTCTGATAACTTTATAGATTTAATCTACAAACTTAGTTCGTCTCCTATCGAATGTGGTGTTTACTCTCATCAACTAATGGTTAATTTATTCATAGATAAAGATAATTTTGAAGTCTCTTTGAACAATGAACCTTACATTAAAGGAATTGATGAAGAATTTCAATTTGAATCCAAATTAAAAAAATTGAGAGGTAGAAATAACCTCGTACTCTTTCCGAGAACTTTTGAGAGAAAGTACAAAAGATTTAGTTGAATTAAAAAAAGCTTTTTAATGTCAGAATTAAAAAGATAGTATTCAAAAATAGATTTTTCTGACCTTCTTGAATTTCAACTTTTGGAATTTCAAGATAATAAATCTTTAAAGTCATTTGTTTACGAAAAATGGCTGGCAATATCGAACTAGAGAAACAAATTGGGAATTTTATAATCGATTTGATTTAGCTAATTTAGAACAAAAAGAAAGAAATGAGCTTGTTTTTTTCTATGAAGATAATCTTATTAAAAACTAGCGATTCATTCCAAAAATTGCAAAAATCTTTATCAGAAGGCTTAAGTAAAGAAGAGCGTCTTCACCTCCTTAATTTGTTAAAGGAAGAGATTTGTTAAAAAAAGTGAGCGATGATTAATTAATCGTCGCTTTTTATAATTAAAAATAAAAATAGAAAGAAGGAAAAAAATGATAAAACCATCCTGTAATAAAAAAATAGTGAATTAATTGATTCTGTAATTGAAAAAAGTGAAATGGTTAGAATCTTTTAACTTATAAAGAAAGGGAAGATTATTTTTAACAAACTTTACTCTTTTTCAAGGATTAGCTTTTTCAGATAGATTTATGTTATTTGGTAAAAGAAGCTCAAAGAATGTTTTAGATGGTCAATATGAATCAATTGCAAGATTTTTATGTAAGTGTCATTCTTGGAACTTTAAACTTGAATAAAAGCTGCAGAGCAAATTCCTGCAATAAAAATTAATTTAAAAAAACAAAAAGGTTATTTTTTTACAGTTACTTCATCAATAGCAGTAAAAAAACAAATAATTATTTAATAATACCTTTGAATCTATCTGAAATTAAAAAGAAGATATTATTGAATCCATAAATCTACTTTTGTTATTCAATAAAGATTTAAAATCTATAGATCTTGATTATGACTGGATTGATGAATTAATAAAGGGAGATTTCTCAAACAAAAGAATTAAATAAAAAAACTTATGATGTTTTTAATTGGTGATCAATTCGAAAAAAATCTATATTGGAAATAAATAGAAGGAAGAAATCCGAACAAAAATAGATCTGATTTTTCTAAAAAAAGCTTGTTTGGAATAACCCAATTCAAAGAATCAACAAAATTCCAATTTTATCCAACAATTGTATGTTTTTGATTTAATTAATAATACTTTTTTTATGATCTTGTAAGTTTTGAACTATTTGACTTTTTCTGCTCGTTCTAGACTCATAAATTACTTGAACAATAACAAAAACCATCTTACTTTTAAAAATAAAAATAATTTTAAAAATTGAATCTTTAAAAAAATAAGAATGAAAGGATCTTGTTATCTAGTAAATAAAATTCTTTAAACTAATCTTTTAAGGTTAGTTTTTTTATAATTAAAAATAAAAACCGGAGACGGGTAAAGAAAGAAGGTATTAATCATATGATTAAAGTAGAAGAAAACAAAAACCAAATCAAATAATGTCCTGGAATCATTGCGTTTAATGTCTGAATCTGTTTCAGATGAACAAGTCCTTGAATTGTTTAAGGATTCTGCTACACAGATTTATAATGAGATTGTTCATGCAACTGTTCAAAAATCTTGTAGATATTACTGAAATTGAAAAAGGTGGAAATAATGGACCTCGTTCTCCTTACAGAAATTAGTAAAGCTGTAGAAGTAGAACCATTTTTATTCTACTGCTCTTGAGAAACTATTGAAAGAATCAACAGAACTTAATTTTCCAGAGTGGATGAAATCTCGAGATGCACTTATTAAGGCTAGAAAGGTAACTGCATTAAAAACTAAAAAATTCATTAAATAGGAATTATTGTAGCACGGATGTTTTTTTGTCAAAGATTTTACTTCATTGTTTGATCTAGAAGAGAATCACCCAGCTGTAATAAAAATTCCGCAAGTCATTTTTATGGTAAGCAACCTTACATGACTGGAAGTTCTTTTTTTATTGCGTAATGGTAATCTATTTAGCACTATTTTTAGATAAAAATTACTAAAAAGTCGATTCCTGCTTTATAAACCAATTTCAATTTATTTCTCACTTTCTACAGGTAACCTTAGTAGAATTGATGACGGGAACTCTTTTTATTGTCGCAGATTTGGATTTGAAGATCTCAGATGGTACAATGAACACTCTTATGTCATCTTTTAAGACAAAAAGATTCAAACCCCGTTGAAGTGGTTAAAAAAATGATTTCTAGTGGATTGAAGAAAAAGTATTTTTATCTTTCTAAAAAAATAAAGCGAGTTTTTGAAGGATTCCGTAAAAGGTCGTTTTCCATTTTCTTTACTTCCTGATGAGGAAATTCGCAACAATCTTCAATATAAGGGTGTTTATGATCTAAAAAGAATTTCGGAAATTGGTTCCAAAAACCAGAGCTAGAACGCTACGACTCTATTGTGGATGGTTTGTTAGGACGTTAAAAAAATTAAAGTGAAAAATCTTCAAAAAGTTTTTCACTTTTTTTATAATTAAAAATAAAACCGTAACCCGGTTGGAAAGAAGGTTAAGTTATGATCAGAAGTGAATCAACACCACTTGAACAACAAAAAGTATGGAAATAGACGTTCTCTTTTACCTAGAACAGATGAGAAAAAAATCTTTATCTGTTACAGTAGATGAGATAGAAAAACTATTTGAACAAAGTTATGATTTAATTAGAGATCTCTATCAAAAAAAGCAATGCCTTTTAACAGTTAAAGTGACAGATAATGGCATCAAAAATTTTAGAAGAAATTGCTAAAGACAATGATAATTCAAATAACCCATTATTAAAAGGTTATGTAGAACAAGCTTTTTTTCTTTTTTTGATAAAGAAGTTCCAGACTGGATCAAAAACTCCAAATAATTTTAGAAAATCAAAAAAAGTTGAGTTAGCGAAAAAAACTATATGAAGCTTTGAATTCAACAAGAACGTCTTATTCAGAATTTGCAGACTTATGTTCTTTTGTTTTTTTGATATTAATATTAATAACAAAGGGTTAAAGTCACTTCAATATTATTTTTACAAAAAGACTCGTTGGGCATCAATACAAACTTATTTAAGTCAAGAAAAATTGATACTTTTAGTTTTTTTATTCTTAATGAGTATCAACTGCTCCAATTTTATTACTATTCCAATTTATTATTCATTACTTGATAATTCCTTTTCTTTAGTTAGAACAGATGGTAGCTTTATTGTTACAGAGTTGAAACTTTCAAGAAACTTTAGCATTAACAATTTGTTACTGAATAAATTAAATGATGAAAAATTGGATTCTAAAGAAGAAATTAAAAAATGATTTCAACTGCTCTAAGAAAAAAATACTTACATCTGTCAAAGAATAGAGTTAATTTTTTTCTGGAGCTGTTGAAGGAAGATTTCAACTCTTCTATTAAATAAATCTGATATTGAAGATGGATTGAGATTTCTTAGCCTGGATGAGGTTAAAGAAACTCTTAAAAATTACCAAATAATGATAAAGATTTTTGGATAGAAATTATTAATGAAATGCTCGAAAACTAAAAAGCGATTGAATTGTCAATCGCTTTTTATAATTAAAAATAAAAACCGGAAACCGGTTAGAAAGAAGGTTTTTATGATTAACAAAAACAACTTTACCCACCAGAGCAAATTATCTGGAACAATTTTTTTAGAACTATCTAAAACAATCTCTGCTGAAACAATTACAGAAACTTTTGACTCTAATAGTTTAAGGGAGGTTTTTAGTGAAAAATAAACTTTCTTCCTTGCAAAAGGACAATGTTTTAAAAGATTTAAAGCCTGACTCAACTTTATTAGAAGTCCTTTCTGAAATTGCAGAAGAATTGAATTCAGATACGTTCGACTTTGAATCTTTAGAAAACTTCTATAAAGAGTTTAATTTGGAATCAACTCCTCCAGAATGGTTCAGAAGTTCCAAAGCTGTTAAAAAATTCTAAAAAAAGTTGGAGATTTCAAAAAGTTTTATAAAAATTATGTTTGACATGAGCCACCCACAATCACTCAGAACACACTGCAAGAAGTTTTTGCAGAATGTATGAAAAAATTATTTTTCTTTAAGTTCTAAAGATTATGAAATAATAAGAAACGAATTTGGAAAAACTTTTTAGATGTAAAAAGTTTGGTTTTTTTCATCGAATCATTCACGTCTTGCTCATTTTTTTATTTAATCCAGGAATTAATAGCTTTTATAAGTTTTTTTAAATTCTATTTTTTTCAGCAAATGAAAAAAAGAATAAAAGCTGAAATTGAAATTAAAAATCTTTTACTCTTTTTTTCAAAAATAATTTTTTTCTTTCAAAAAGAATATAAATAATTTTTGAAATTGGAATTTTGAAACTTAATAAAGATCTTGGAATTCCATCAAATCACGCAACAAAAGATTTCTGAAAGTGACTCATCTGCTGAAGCTATTAAAGAAATTGTTTCAAGTATGATCAGATCTCATTATAAACTTTTATCTAATGGCATTGGAATTATGCGAAATCTTTTTGAAGAAGGAAAAGGCTCCGCTTGAGCTTTTTAACAGATGAAGAATTGAAACTCCATATTAGAAATAAAGAACTTTATTCTTTACAACTTAGTTTTGCTAATATTAATGAGATTCAGAAAGATAGAATTTCTAAAAATAATTTATAGTTATGTTTTTTTGAAGAAAGTGAGTTCAAATGATTAATACTTTTAGATAATTATTATTCTAAGATTTCTGATCAATTTTTAGAAATAATTAAAGAAATTAATCAAAAAGAAGACTTTTGAAATTCAATCTATTATTGATAATTTTGTAGAAAAATGAAGCGGAGGCTTTTTATTTATCATGAATTGTCAGATTTAGGCAGTTATACATTAGGTAGAATTTTAAAAAGAATTGAAAGTAGATCTACAACAATTAGGTAATACAGAAAAAGAAGTTCTTAATAATATGGTTAAAATTATTACCAAAACCATCTATTGGCTTTTTTTAATAAAACTTAACCCAGAAGGTTTAATAGAAAAAAATCAAAATTAATTATAACAAGAATGAATTCTGCTAGTTTTGGAAATTACATTATTTTTAATTATTCTCAAAGTTCTAACTTAATAGAGGAGTTTCTATCTTTATTGACTAATAATAATTCATCAGAATCTGATTTAGAAAAAAATTAATAGAATTTAATTTGAACTTATTAGAAGAATCAAAGAATGAATGCAACCCAAAGGTTAAATTAAAGAAAATTAAAAAAATTATTTCTGAAGTTAATCATCAAGTTAAAGTTGATGAATTTGCTAATATTGTTAAAAATTATTATTTATAAAAAAATAAAAAAAGCATGATTTTGAAACATTAGTCAAAAATTATAAAAAAATGAGGATACATTACTTTTAAGTCAGATAGATTTACTAGCTGAAACTTCAAAAAGAATTAAATAATATCGATGAAACTAAGGTTGGATTTTTATCTAGAATTTGGTTAAAACGATATAAAAAATCTAAAAAGTATGGTTATCTTTATAGAAGTAGTCAATCTGGAATTGGATACTTTTTTTAAATTGGTAAAGGAGTTTAATTGAATAAACTCCTTTTTATAATTAAAACAAAAAGGTCAATTTTTTTGACAAAGAAAGAAGGAAAATAATGATTAATTCAAATGAACAAGAATCAAAAAAATTCTCAGTTTTTGAAACTCTTAATAAATTAAATTCTTTTACTATAAAAGAAAAGGAAAAATCTGTTAAAAAAAGTTTAACTGCAGGTGAGTCAAAAATCTCATTTTGGTAACAAATTCATTTCAGGTAGTCATAGGCAAAAAAAGATATTGCAATCTCTATTTGGAATTGTTTGGGTAAGGATTATTCTAATGATTTGAACGAAAGTTTGATCTGGTTTACAACTAAACCATCTATAGGAATTTTTAGTTGATTTGAATTCTGGAAATGCAAAAAAATTGTCCCAACCAGAAGCAAAACTGTTAGAATAAAAGATTTAATTCTTTTTTTAACTATTCTGAAGATTTTGATGCTCCATATCTTTATCTGGAATTGTCTCAAAATAAAAAAAGAAAAAGTTGATAAACTAACAGAAACTTTATTTAGTAAAAAGATTTATAGAATCATTAGATGATTCAAATTATAAAGTTACTCAACTTCAGGAACTTTTTGTATTGGGCAGATTTACCTTTCAATGGTTATTCTTCAAAGTTTTTAAAAATTATGGTTTCTATTTTTTTGGAAAATCAAAAACTTGTAAATGACCCCAATAATAACTTCGATGAATCAGTTAAAGATCATTACAAGTTATTGCTAGCAATTGATGCTTTTAGCTTTTTATTCTCAGCAAATAAATAATTTTGATGAAAGTAAATTGTCTTTTATTCAAAAAAATTATGGTTGAAAAAAAGAAAAGAAAAAGATTGCTTAATCACGGATACCTATCTAAAGGTAAATGGTTAACTTCTTCTATAACAAAAGAAGGAATGGGGTTTATCTTTTTCTTAATAAAGAGACTGGATTTGTCCAGTCTTTTTATAATTAAAAATAAAACTAGAGATAGTTAGAAAGAAGGTTTACGTTTTCATGTTAAAATCACAAAAAAATAAATCTTATGAAAGTTTTTTTGCTACTTACAATGAACTTTATAATATGGATAAAATTGAAAAGGGGAACTTTTAAATGATTTAACTGAGAAAGAATCTCAGTCTCACTATTGCAATTCAGAAATAGATAATAAGACAAATTATGAGTTAGTTTGCTTTGACTATTGCTAAAAGTATTAAATAGAGTTGCTTCTGATGATTTAATAGAAGAAATTATGCAATACTGTACCAGTCCAAGACTTGGGATTCTAGTTGATTTTAATAAACAGTCAGCAACAATTGTTTCTACTAGAAGTAAATCAATAAAAAAACAAACAATTTTGCTATTTTTTTAATTTTGATGATGATTTTGATAATCCAGGATTATTCATGGAGATGTCGTCACTTGATCAAGGAGAAAGCAATCAAAACGATCAAAAACTTTGTTAATGAATTAATTTCTAAAATTATTTTTTTATTGAAGATTTAGAAGATTCTAATAATAAAGTCAAACTTTTAAAACAATTTTACAAACTATTGAAAGACTCGTTTAGAGTTATTGAACATTATAATGTTTTTAGCAACTATGCTTATCGTTTATGCAAAAAGAACAAGCGTTTCTTATTTTGATAAAGATTATGAAAAGTTTTATAACAAATCAACAATGATTGTTTTTGATGCTTTAGCCTTTTATTCAAAAAGAAATAAACAATTTCAAAGATGATAATCTATCATTTTTTTAATAAGATCTGGTTATATAATGAACAATCAAAAATTAAAACATTTTGGTTATTTATCTAAAAACAAAAAAAGTTTTTCCATTTATAAAAAAACAAGGTTTGAGTTTTATTTTTTTAATAGAAAGAGATGAATTCATCTCTTTTTTTATGTTATAATTAAAATAAAAACATCGATTAATGTTTAGAAAGAAGGAAAAATTATGATAAAAAAACAAACCAATCAAAAATAGTTTGATTGCAGAACAATTTTTTCTGAAATTGTTAGAGAATTGAATTCTTTAAACAAAAAAAGAATTTAATGAAAAAAATTAAAAATGCTAACAAAAGGTGAATCTGTTAGTCATTTATTTCATCAATTTAATCCAAAAATCTAATAGTAGTTTTTTTGTTTAATAGTGCAAATTCAAAATTATATCTTGATTTAGTGGAGGATCTCTCTAATTTCAATGATTCTAAATTGATAGATGCAGTAACAAAACCTAAAATTGGAATTTTATTGGATAAGGATTCTGGGAAGCTATCAACTATAGCAACCAGAATCAAAAAGTTTTAATTCTCCATCATTTTTTTGTTGTTCAACTATTCAGACGATGGTTCTGATTTATACAAGTTTTTTTGAATTATTATCTTCTTCTCAAGAAATAAAAGATTATAATTTTTTTCCTTTATTTATTGTCAGGAAACCTTTAATCTTCAAATGAAAAATAAAAATTCAAGCTCCGAAAAAGTTAAGATTAAATTAATAAAAATTACTGAAAAAGTATTGTGAAAAGGAGCTGAAAAAAATCTGACTTATTTGGCTTCAGATTTTTTTATGGTCTAATTATTTAGATCGAATTTTGAGGGATTTAAATCCAGAAGGAGACGCTTTTCCTTACATCATTGACTCACTAGCTTTTTATTTCAAAAGAATTAAATAATCTGGATCAATCTAAACTTTCATTTTGGGATAAAAGTTTGGTTAAAAAGAAAAAAATAGAATCAATAATTTTTGGTTATTTGTCAAAAAAATCTATACTCCATTTCCTTTAATTGTTTCAGGACTAGGATGTTTTGTTGAAAAAAATAAATAAAAGCAGGCTTATGTCTGCTTTTTTATAATTAGTAAAAAAACAATTTGTTTTAAAAAAATTGAGAAAGAAGGATAAATTAATGATAAAAACAAGAAAAACCATAAAATTATGGATTTATATAAATCTTTAGTTGATAAAGTAATTGAACTAAATTCTTTAACAGAAACAGAAAGGTTAGATTTAGTTTCTGAACTTAATTTGGGCAATTTTAAATCTCATTACTCTGATAAGTTTCAGAAGAAAAAAAGAATTTGTAATTAGAAATCTACCAATTGCATCTAAGTTGTTAAGAGATAATGAAACCTCTAAAAATTCTAGAAGTTATTTCCAAACCAAGATTAACATTGGTTGCTTCTTTGTCAGATCAATTTGAAACTTTTATTACAGTTTCTAGATTAACTACAATGCAATGTGAAGATTTTTGTTTTAATCGTTTTTCGATGAAGTAAAAGATGATCCAATGAAGATTTTTAGAAGCAATAAATCCTTCTGATAAAATGCTTTTTGAAAATAGTAAAATTCTAGAATACTTAGATAGTAAGAAGTCATTCGACAATTCTGAAGAAATAAATGATTTATTTAAACTTCGTATGGAATTAGCAGTTAAACCATTTGAAAAGATGACTGCAAATGACCTGTTTATTTATTCAAATGAACTTTATAATAAAAACAATTTCTTTAATTGCTAAAAGAATTTAACGTATTTTTTTCATTTTAGAAGGTTTAACATCTTTTTATGAATTCAAATTAAATAAAAAGAACCAACTTTCTTAGATGGTTTAAATTCAAACCATATGATCCTCTAACAATACAGTTTATAATAGATGCAATGTCATTTAGATCTATGGTTCTTTATTATTTTGAAATCAAGAAAAAAATGAACTTTCTTTTTAAGAATAAGTTTTTATTGAATTTAGAATTAAAAAGATTGAAAAAGAATGGATACTTGAACAACTACCGATTCATGTCTTATACTCCTATTTGTTCTGGTACAGGATTTTTTTAGTTATGAATATAAATTATTCAGAATATCTTATTTTTGGGAATCAGTTAAAAAAAGACAACATTAATGCTTGTCTTTTTTTATAATTAAAAATAAAACCGGACTCCGGATAGAAAGAAGGTCTAATAATGGACACAATGAACTCAACTCTTGAACAACTTAAGAAAAAAAGCAACTTCTGTAACTATTGAAGATGTGGATTATTTGTTTACTGCAAATAAGAGTAAAACTGTTGGTTTATTTTTCTTTAATTTTTGGGAAAAGGAAAATCAATTGATTATTCTAAACCTGTTGGTTTAAAAAGAATTTAAAGAGGTTGCAGATGTTTTTGCAAACAAGCGATTCAAAAGAGCTTAATTTAGATAATATCCTTCATGAATTAAAGATCAACAAAAAAACCTCAATGGCTTGATAATTATGATTCATTTCAAAAAAAGTAATAAACGCAAATTGCTTTTTGAAGTTAAAGAAAATCTTTAACTCAAATAGTAAGGTTGAGCTTTCTGTAATTGAAGAAGGAATTGCTGAATTATTTGATTTAGATAAAAAAATGATTTTTGATTTGAGAGTTTTGATTGCCAAAAACTTTGATCATGCTAATTATTCAAATCTGAATTATAATCAATACTTCCAATGTAATCGTGGAGCACGTGTAGCTTTCGGGGCTGCACTAAATGATCTTATTTCAAAGCTAACTGCAGATGAAAGATCTATTGGTTTCTCTCTTTATTACAATTTAAAAAGATGATTATTTCACTATGAATCCAGAAGATGAATTTCAATTCAAATTGGGGAATGTTTGTCTTGAATTCAAAAAGGAAAAATTGAATTCACTTGCTTATAAACTGAGTAAGAATAATAATTCAAACTTAAAAAGAAATTATGAAAGAAGAATTATCTAATTCTTTATCTGAATTTATTCATAAAAGCAAAAAAACAAACAATTTAATTTTTAAAAAACTTTGTTTATAAAGAAGTTCCATTAAGTTTCGTTCCTGAAGATTCAATTTTGAAAGGAGTTGAAAAATTACAAACTTAAAGAGATTTTTAAATTGTCAGAAGAAATTGATGAAGAATCAAAGGTTTTTGTTATTCAAAAATTATTTCAGAAAAAGTTTTAATTGTAGTTTGAAATGCTGAGATTTGCTTTTTGCATCTCAGCTTTTTTTCTTTTATAATTAAAGAAAAAAATAAAGGTTAAACTATAATAATTAACTAAGAAAAGAAGGAATATTAAAATGATTATTAAAAACAAATGAAGTTAATGAAGAATCTGAATTTTTTTGTTTGATTTTGGAACTGATTCTAAATTGTTAGTAAAAAGATGCTTGATAAAAATCTTTCAAAAATGATTTATTAGATTTGTCTTTTGAACCTGTAGAATCTGATTTAATTAAAGTATATCTGGATTTAGAAAGATTAAGTTTATTATTCAAACATCCAAAAGGTTTAATTAATTCATCTCCTGTTTATATAACAGAATTCCCTGCAGAATTATGTATTGATGTTAAGAACAGTAAAAAAATCAATAATTCTCATAACTTAAAGAAAAACTTTAGAATTTTTTTACTACATCAATTGAATTTCAGGATAACTTTTGGAATACCTTGAAATCTATGACTGATTTATATGGTACGGGAAATGGAATTCGTCTGCAGTTTGAAGAATTACCATTATGTCCAAATGGAATACGAGCCGCACTAAAAAAATAATCAAATTATGATAGATTATTTATTTGGAGCTTTTTAAGTCTAAGATTTCATCAATGGAATCTAGAATAGCTACCATGCAGACTGATACAGTGGCTTATTATTTTAAAAGCTTTTGAACAAATCTGCCCAAATAAAAATTGATGAATTAAATGAGTTAAGGGTTGGCTATATAAAACAAGTACTCCAGAAAAAGGTCGGTCCCAATACGTTTGACCAAATTCTTTTGCAACTTGTACTCTGGATTTAATAAAAAAATCTAACAATTAAAGAATCTTTTGAAGATTTTTTTGAAAGAGTTTGATTTAAAAAAATTATTTCAGTTGATTTCATTACTTCCCCTATCAAAGTGATTTATTTATTGCAAACGCAATAAAAGAAAAATTATTAGAAAAAAATTGATTTTGGTGAAATTGAATGTTCCAAAAAGATCTTTCCCGGTTTCTATAAGATGGATCAACCAGGAACGCTATGAACTTCTTTTGGAATTCATGAATCATAAAAAAATTCAAAAGTTTGTTTAGAATTAGATTTTGAAGATGAATTTCCATATTCAAATGGATTTCTTGCATCAGAATTTACAGATGATGAAGATGAAGATAATGATATAATAACTTTTGATATTAATAATGAATTGAAATTCTTAAATCGCCTTAAACAATTAAAGGAAATTGCAGATAAAAAAATAATGCAGTTATTATTAATCTTAAAAAATGATTTCTAATACAGAATCGAAGATTGAATTGTTTAAATCGTTAAAGAATTAATAAGGGTAGTAAAATTATGCTACCTTTTTCTTTTTATAATTAAAGAAAAAAATTATTATTACTTTAATAAAGAAAGAAGGAAATAAAAATGCTAAACCTAAAAAAAGAATGACGAGTTCCAGTTTGAATTGGAACATGATTCTGTCATTTTGATTAATAAAATGATTCAAGAATCAATTAACTCAAACTTAATTAATTTTTAGAATTCAATTAGAACCCGGTTTTTAAGGGAAAAAGTACGTTTTCTTTTTGGATGTTGAAGATTTGGGTCTTTCAATTTTTAATGAAAAATGATCATTCTTTTACAGTTAATTTGATTGATCTCGGAATTTTTTTGAGTTTTCTGATTATTTTGAAGTTGATGATGTTGGTATTTGTGTTAATAAGGAATCTTTGATTTATACATTGATTTTATCTGCCGCATCAAATTCTTCTGATAAAGAAGTTTTTTTGAGACAATAACAGAAATTATTAGAAATTATAAAAAAAGTCTTTTTATGAAAAAGAAAGGAGAATTATCTTTTAAAAAGCTTTCATTTAATAATTTAACTATTAAAAGATTTGAAAAACAATCTAATTGTTATAGATTATTTTTATCAACTTTTTAAACTATTTATTGAAAAACATAATTACAAAAAATTCAATTTATTACAATAATAAAAACATTGAAATTCTTGTTTAAAAATTTTTTTCTGATTTTTTTATTCAAAAAAAGAAAAAGAATTGGAAGAGCTTCAGGGTTGAATTTATTAAAAAAAGTTTAAAAACAAACTCCGGTTTAAATTCTTTTTATTAATACATTGCAGAATCTGTTTTTTTGAATTCCCAAAAATGAAATAATTATGAAAAAAACTCATCGTTTGTTAAATCAAAAAGATTCTAATGATTCAGAAAAATTATTAAGAATTGTTAAAAGTTCATCCTTGCTAGATGAATCAGAAGATTTTAATAATTTAGAAGAAGATTCTAACAATTTCGAAAAAGAAAAAAACTATTCAAAGGATTTATGGAATTCTTTTTCCCCTAAAGAGTTATCAATTTCTGTAATTGCAAACAGAAAAATTACTTCCTGTAATTGAAAAAGAATTATTAAAACGCCTTAAAGAGAATCAGTTGACTTTTAAAAATTGCGGGTATAATTTAAGCATTAGATGCTTATCCGATTATCAGTTTAATACATTAATTCAATTTCTAAAAGAAAAATCAGTCAAAAACTAGAAATTCCCTTAAGTATTGAAGATGAATTAATTAATGATGAAATTAATTTTGAATTTGAAACTGTGATGCTAAATCGACTTGAAAAGCTACAGAAATTATCTAAAACAAATCCTGTAACTTTTTAAAGGAATTGACAGTCTTTCTCAATTTATTCAAGCTAAAATTGATTTACTTAAACTAATTTAGAATTGAAATGAAAAACTGTTATTAAAAAGCAAGATGGTTCTTGCTTTTTTTGTTGACAGAAGGGAGTTTTTTTGCTATAATAATTTCAGAGTTGAAAGTTTAAACTATGGTCTATTTAAGAACTGGTCAGATTTTTTTATTTGGTTGGTTATTTTTTTCATCCTTTAAAAAGATGTAAGATGTTACAAATTATTATTGTTTTTATAATTAATAAAAAAATAGAAAAGAAGGTATTAATTTTATGTTAGATTTAAAGAAACAAAATAAAAAAATTACAAGTTTATTAATTTCCAAGAGGATTTGGAGATTTTGTTCCCGGAAATGGTTGATGAGGCTTGTTCTAAAAAAAGTAAAGTTTTTATTTGATAACTATAAAAACGGTGACCCAGTTTGGATAGTTCTTTCTTTAAAAGATTCATCTCTAATCCTTTTTAGATAAGAACAGTTATCTGAGACATAGATTAGAATCAGACAATATCACTATTACAAAAATTGAAAAAAATCTGATGATGTTTTTTTGAGAATTATGAAGATTACTGTGGTCGTAATATTGCTATTATAAAAGAAGAAACTTTAAAAATCAATATTAAACTTGGAGTTTAAAAAGTAGCTTTTGAGCAACAAGATGGAATTAGCAACTTAATTTATGAATTTTTTTAGATAATTGTAGTGCGTTATCTTATAAACTAAAAACTTGGAAAACTATCTATAAATTATTTTCATTTTAATTTTTTTCAAAAAAACAATAAAATCTTATCTAACTATTTTTTTAAAGTTTTTTTAGAAAATCAATTTGAGAAGTTTAAACTTGATTTTTATAGTTCTAATAACAGAGAAAAAAGTCAATTTTATTCAATCCGAGTGGATAAAAGCCTTTGATTACTGAATCTAATAAAAATGATTTATCAAAATTATTAATAGATTATTTAAAAGATTTATAAAGAAAAATAGAATTTTTAGGATTTATGAATGGACCTCTTTTTATGACATCTATTTTTAATGACATAAAAGATCCGATTCTTACCAAAGAATTTTTGAATCTTTTAACTGGAATGGAAGTTGATTTTTGAATCATTTATTATTTCTGAAAATAGTGACAGTACCATGCTTAAAAGTTTTAAAAAAAGAGATTATTAAATTATTAAAAGAAAAAGATTTTCTTATATAAGAATATAAAAACTTAAAACAACTCATCCAATAATTAGATCCGATGATCAATTTTTTTCAATTTTATCATCTTTTGAAATCTATAAAAAAATAATGTAACAATAGAAATCAATTTAATTGATGAATTTCAAATAGGAATTCATTCAGATAATATGACTCTTCAAAAAAATTAAAAATCTTAAAAAGAATTACAAACTAAAATGATTAATTTAAGTTTCAAAAAAACCTAAATCATGCAGTCACAATTTATGAAATTAAAGAAGAATTATCAAATAATCTTTAATAAAAAAAGTAAGTAAAAACTTGCTTTTTTTGTTGACAGAATAGAACTGATATGCTATAATAGATTCAGAAGGTTGTAGCATATTATCGAACAAATACCGTAAGCATCGCTTGCGGTTTTTGTTTTTAAAGCAGTATTTTTGAATATTAAAGTTCAAAAGAAAACTTTATATCAACATCAAAAAACAAAATTCATTCATAATTTTTATAATTAAAAATAAATTATTTTTAGAAAGAAGGTAAAAACATGATTAAAACAGATAAGCTTTCCTTTACCTATAAAAAGCTTCAAGGAAGATTCATCTATTTTTATTTAGACAAATAATTGATCTCGCTGTTGAAAATAGTTCTTTAGAATTTGATTATCCAAAAGAATATTACGACAACTTTTTCTCCCTATTTGTTTGGACATCAAAAAAATTGTAAAATTCTTTTACCAGACTATGATTACAGAATGAAAAAATTGGGACAGAAATTCAATTATGCTTGGCTATATAAATGATTTCTCTTTTACTGTTGTAGAAATAGAAAATAATGAAAAAATTCAAAAATTAAAGGCAAATAAAGAAGAACTAAAAAGCAGAGATTTTGTTAAAACTATTAAATTCTGATCCAGAATATAATACTCCTTTTTGGGTTTGATTTGGAATCTGATTTCTACAACAGAATTTCAAAAGGTTTTCATTCTAATAAAAAAACAAGAACTTTTCGAAGTATTGTTAGACGATTGTTTTTTTAAGCTATTCTTTTTTTGTTTTGGATCGAAGATTCTAAATTATCTGACAGTCATCCACTTTTTAAAGTATTATTTTTGATCTCTTTCTTAAACAGTTAGAGGAGATGGATTTCAATAACTTTCCAATTGACTATAGAAGTAAACTTTTTCTCAAGCTATCTAAGAATTATTTATCAAAAGATGAGCGTGCTTTCTTACAAGAAAAAAATTATTAAATCATTTTTAGAAAAAAATTGAACAAAAATAATTTTTGATGAGGATTTGGAACCTTTAGAAGTATTATCAAATCTTTTTTTGTGAGATTTATAGAAACATTGATGGTATTGACGCAAAAAGATTCTTTGAATTAATCAATCTTAAAAAAAGTCAATTTTAATTTTATTTATAAAACTTCTGGATTTATGAAAGACGATGACTTTGTTGAATTCCTACAACTTATAAAATCTGAAACAATCAAGTTTGATAATTCTGATGTTTTTAAATTATTTATTAGTAAAAAAATAGTTATGTTTCGATTAATGAAATGAGAAATGAAATTAATTTTATTTTTTTGAAACAATCAATCGAATTTCATCTACTAAGAAAAAAAGTTAATCTTTTTAATTTGTATTAGTTCTCAATTTGAAGAATTTGAACTATCAATGATAGAAGATCTATTGAAGCCAATTTATAAATTAAAAATCTAAAAAGTTAATTAAATTAGAAAAAGTTTAAAAAGCAAGTTAATTCTTGCTTTTTTTGACATAATTTGAATAAATTGATATAATAGTTTTAGAGAGTTAAAGAATTAATTTTTCTAGGTTGGATTTTTTTGGTTCCAATCTTTAGCAATCGTTAACTTAGATTCTGAGTTGGTTGCGAGTCTAAACGATATGAAGGACTAAGAGAAACTGCAATGGGGCTAACTGAGATAGTTTGACCGTAACGGACTTGAACTTCTTCTTATCGAGGACGCTCGGATGCAAATAATGGATATTGAAAGATTTTTCTGAATAAGTATTTTTGTCCCAAGTCCAAAAAGCCGAAACAAACAAAAAAAGTTTTGATGTTTCTGAATCGGTGTGTTTATAAAGAATTATGTAAGGCTTGAGCCTTTTTTTATTTTATTGATTAAAAAAATAATTTATAAAAAGAAATTCAACCTTACTTTTTATAATTACAGAAAGCTGGATTTTTACTCCAGGAGAAAGAAGGAAAAGATGCTTAATACTAAAACAAAAAAAGAATTGAAGTTTAAGAGTTTTGAAGAAGACTTGTTGGTTTTATTTCCAGAAATGATCAAAGAATCATTATCTAAAGAAATCATCATTCCGTCAGAGAAAAAACAAATGACACAATTTATTTGATTTTAGATTTAAAAAAACTTGTGAATTAATTGTTTCTAATACAAATCAAAATAAGTTTGAAAATCCTAATTTTATTAAAAATTTTTAAGTTCTGAAGTTGATGAAGTTATTAATAGAAAAAGATGATAAAAAAATAAAAAAATAGTTTTTATTGTTGATAAATTAAAATTATCAAACTTGATCAACTTACAATTTTTCTGCAACTGGAAAAGATAAGATAATTAATAAAAATAATTTATTTTATTCAAAGTCTTTCCAACAAAGAGTATGGTATGCGTATAAAATTAGGAGAAGTTAAAGTTAGAGATCATTTCTTTTATGAATTATCAAAAAAATAAGATTTTATTAGAATACTTTTTTTAATTTTTTTCAAAAAAAGAAGTTTTTTTGAATGGTCTGAAAAAGTTTGCTAATGCTGATAGCTTTCAATATCAATTAATTGCTGAGTTCACTAATTTAATTTTAGAAGATCTTTTTACTAGCAGCAAGTAAAGAAGAAGTTTTGGGTTTAATTTCTGAGATAATTAAAAATAAAAAAAGAAAGAACCAAAAACAAAAACTTTTATTATTGGTACAAATTGAATAATTTTATTGACAACAACCTTTCTGAAATTGTTACAGAAGATTGGTTACTATATCAAATGGAAGGAATGCAATTTAATTGGTCATCTTTTTGTAATTGATTTCATTCCTGAAAAATAAATCGAATGAATACTTAGAGAGTTTGAATGAATTTAAAAAATAAACTAATCAAATTCTTAAAAAAAGGAATCTTGTTTGTTTCTGAAAAAACAAATTATCAACTAGATCCGATGTACTATGTAATAAAGAAGACTTTTCTGAATTTTTTTAAATCTATTGGAATTACTCCTGAAAATTACAAGTTTTTTTATTAATCTAAAAGATGAATTTGGGTTAACACCATCGTTTGGAAAAAGAAAAAGAAGAATCATTGAAAAACTTATTTTTTTATTAAAAGATTTTTCAAAAAAATCAAATAAAATTCTTTTTCGAGAACTTGGATGATGCAATTTCAATTCTTGAAATAAAAAGAAGTATTTTTAATTAAAAATCGTTCCAAAATGAGGCTTTTTATAAACCTCATTTTTTTGATACATAATTTCAGTTTTTTTACATTGAAAAATAGTTCTAGAAATTGTTATAATTAAAATAAAAACCGGGATTCCGGATAGAAAGAAGGTTCAAATGATAAAAAAACTGAAGAAAGTAAAAACTTTTACTTTTTCGGATTTGAAGTTAGACGCTACTTTAATTCTTAAAGAAATAATTGATCTTACATTGGAAAAAGGATTATTCTTTTCAGTTAAAAAAGACCAGAATCTCAAAGTTGTTAATTTCTTTTTTTAGACTTGAAAAACTTGGAGATTGTTTTAGATGCAAATAGATTTAATGTCTCTCCGTGGGTAAATCCAACTTTTAATGATTCGGGAATGTTTAAAAATCGGACTTATTGATTATGATTTATTTTCTTTTAAACTTGATGAAACAGAAGGTTTTTTTAAATCTATCAATTAACAAAGATTCTATGAAATCATTTCTTCTAATGAAGATGATAGATGAATCCAGTAATCTGATTATTAATTTCATCTCTCAGCTTAAAAATGATAAATAATAAAAACAGATGGTTCATCTAAGAGTTATTATTTCAAAGTAGAAGATCTTATCTTTACAGAATACATTATTTTTAGAATTTAACAAATTATTGAAAAAGACAGTTATAATCCTATTCTCAATTATTTTTTTAAAGGACTATATAATTGTGGATTCTCTAATAATAAAAACTTATTTCCATGCAGTGATTTCTCAAAGCTTTTATGTTATTCATCTTTATACTTAAACAAAAAGTCAATTTAATGAGTTTCAAAAAAATGGCTATCAAACGCTTAAAAAACTTTGGATCAAAAGTGATGGGGAAATCATTTCACGTATTTTTTTGAATACTTAATTGAAGGTTTAGGAGAGTTAAACTCAATCACTTCAATAGAAGAAGTAGTTGATCTTTTAGAGATTAAGAAGTTGGATGCGGCTATTTTTAAATCCATTGTATCAAGATTTTTAAAAAAGATGATATAAAAATCAATATCTCATATGATTAAATTAGGAAAAGTTGAGTTTGATAATTCAAAAAGCTTCGAATTTAATTGTATTCAACATGTTTTTTTGCCTTTAGTTTTTTTAGATTTAAAAAAACACAATGAAATTAGAAGTTGAATTATTAATTTCATTATTGAATGCAATAAAACAAAAAAACAAAGTTAAAATCTTTTTTTCCCAAGAGATTTGAATGAAGATGATGACCTTTTGATTTTTGAAGAAATTCAGCCATTATTAGATTGTAATTATGCAGATTCTGAAATCATTTATTTCGATTCATTTTTAAAACAAAAAGGACTTAATTGTTAAGTCCTTTTTATTATTATTTAGGATGGATATAGCTAACTTTACCTTGAGAATATCGAGGGTCGAAGAATCCTCCTCTATGATTTCCGATAAATCGATTACCATTATAGTTAGATTCTTTTACTTGGATTTGATTTCCTTTTTACTGCGGTAACTACAGCAACGTGTCCATATCCTCCATCATCCCAAGAAGCGATAGCTCCAACTTCAGGAGTTTGGTCAACTTTAAATCCAGCAGCTCGTGCACTATTTGCCCATTCTCCACCGTTTCCCCAATTATTACCTGCCCAAGGAGCAAGTGCTTTTTGCTCCCCAAGTACATTCACCATGAGGGTAAGTGTTGTCTCCTCCATAAACCGGATTGATGTCTCTTGATCCATCTACTCCAGCTCCATCAGCAACATCACTTCCAATGAAGTCTCCCATCTTGCCTTCTTTTTGGCTCCATGTTAGATGCTTTTGGTTTATTTATGGTGTTTTTTTATCTGGATCATATCCATTAACTTCTTTTTAGAATTTTTTTACGTCCTTCTGAATTCAAACCCTAAATTAATTCCAATATCAAAGTATGCAGAATTATTGTCTAACTCTGCTGGGAATTCTGGAAGACCTCCAGATACGTCAACTCTACCATCAACACCATAGAATCCAATAACACCATCAGATCCCGTTTTACCAATAACATCACCAACGTTTACGTTATCACCAACTTTAATTCCATTAATAGAACCAAGACCAGTGTATGCAATTTGTTCTGAGTTACCAGTAGAGCGAATAATTACTGTGTTACCGTTTTGCTTATCATTACCCGCAAACACAACACGCCCAGATTTAACAGCACTAACTTCTGTACCAGCTTCAGCCTTGAACTTGTATCCAGGATTTAAGACAACCTTATCACCCTGTTTCATCCATCCATATCCAGCTACAACTCTAAGATCTTTTACAGAAGAACCCTTGAATGGACTTGATGCAATGTCAGCTTTTTCTAGTTTTATTTTTCTGGCTGTTTAGATTTAAACAAATCTTTGAAGGAATGTTTGTAATTTTTCTTCAAGAATTCGACCTAGTTCGTAGTCATTCCAGTTATCAAAAAAATCTCGTCGTAATAAACAGGTCTATTTTTCTCTAGATTCTGTTGATGCAACAAATTGTCTGATTAACATTCTTGCATTTTCAGTATCTAATTTTTTTCTCGAAGTATGTCCAAGTGTAAGCGTCAGCTCCGTTTATATAGAGATCTCCAGGATTATAAGTTTTTTCTGTTTTCCCATCTTTTCGAACACTTACAGCTTTTTCATTTTCAGTTGGTTTTGTTGAGAACATTGTTGGATCCCAGTTTTCATTACCTCCAAACAATCCAACCACTGTATTTCTAATATCTGCAAGAAAGTTACTTACAATTGCAGCGAAACCAGTTCCATCACCCCAGTTAGAAAGTGTTCCAGAAGAGTTATCACTTCCTCCACCTGAAGCATTTGCCAATGTTGATGAACCATTACTTAATTTAGAAAGATCAGGTTTCACTTCTCCATTAGGAGTTACCAACTCTTTCCATAAAGCATCTGAAGTTGCTTTAGAAAGGTGCCCTTCAATATTGTTTGCGGCAGCTAATGGATCACTATATGGATCATTGTCTGCTAGTGATGCACCACCACCATGGATTTCCCAACCCATGAAGAATCTAGACGCTGCTTGAGTTACATTTTTTTGATTGTGCAACCATAGGTAAAACTGCACGAATTTGTTCGCTTTCACCATGAAGAAGGTAGTCAATTTGGAGATCCATATCACTCCATTCTTTACCTTTTTGTTTGGCATATTGAAGCAAACCTTGTTTTCTTCCACCAAGCCATTGAGCTACACCAATTGGTTTGTCTGTATTAAATGCAGTTTGTTTGTCTTGTTCAGATACAACATACTTAGATACGTATTCACCAAAAAGTTGTTGTTGGATCCACGTTTGATTCTGCTACCCAGTTAGTAATCATACCGATTGCACCAACAGATCCCATACCGCCCTCAATAAGAGCATCATAAGCTTGCTTCCTTGCTTTTAACTGCTTCAGGACTTGGATCCAACCCTCCTTCGCCAGTACCAGAAGAGCCACCAGATGAAGAAGATCCTTTAGAATCTTTTTAGATTTTTAGCGTCTCCAATAAGTTTGTTGAAGATGTCATTAATCTTATCGGTTGCTTCTTGTGTTGAAGCATTGGCATCATTCATTGCTTTCCAACGGTCAACAACGTTTAACCGGGCTTGAGTTGAAGATGGTATGTAAGTTTCATAGTTTAGAGATAATCAAATAAGTATTGAGCTCCATTAATGTTTTTGAACTTCTGGATCTTTATCCAAAAATAGGTTTAGTTGAAACAAAGAAATTATTTTCTCCTGCAGTAATGATTTTACCATTAACTTTCATGCTAGAGCCTTCTTTGTGTTTTTTTCAAGAATGGCTACTTCAGCTCCACTAAGCTCTTCTTTACGCTTGAGTTTTTCAATAACTTTTCAATTTCCCATTGAGACTTAACAATCTCTTCTGAAACATCAATAGAACCAAATGGAGTTGTCGCTCCAAGAATTTGATACTGTGTGTCCGAAGTTACTTCTTTATTGAAGATAAACTTCAACCAGTTCGAGTATCTGCGTTCTGAGCTAGATAATAGTTACCGTGCTCATCCATTCCAATTTCATAAGCTTCATAAGTCTGTTTAGCAATTTTAAAAGATTGAACCAAATCCATAGTCCCAAACACCCTCTTTGGTTTCTGGTTCGTCTGAACCGGATTTTCTTTTGATAGCATATGGATTTTCACTAGTTCCCTGTATCTTTTACAACTGCATCAGCTTGTTTGATCCATTGAGTAACTTTCTTGTACTTCTTGTATCCATCAATCTCTGTTTCATCAACTTTACCTTTTATACTAATTACTCCAAGAGCTTTAGTATCTTCTGGTCCAGTTCCATTATAAGTGTAAACCTTAACATTCTTTAAGTCTTGATTTGCAAAGACCGAATGGGCATTACCACGCCCCCCCAGCTTTTGAATACCAATCATTTACTCTATCATACTGTTCTTCCTTAAGTCCAAGTTTCTTAGCTTGTTCAAGATCCCAAGTTTTACTTTCATTATTTTCAGAAAGTTTTTCTGTCAATTGCATCTAAACCTTGTTGAATATTGGTAATATTAATTGTGTAATTATAATAACTAGCACCATATTCTTTCCAAGAAGTATCATCTACAGCATCTTTTTCTTTTTCAGAATCTTTAGATTTTTCTTCTTTTGATGACTCTTCTTCTTTCTTCGCATCTTTTTTTGTCTTCTTTCTTGTCATCTCCACTATCTTTCAATTTTACAACAGATTTATCATTCAAGAAATTGTACTTGCTACCAGAAAGTTCTTTATTACCATCATCTGTCAACACTTTAATCAAAAGAAATAATAAAAAGCTGGGTTATAACCTTTTTCAAAACTCCATTGAGTAATTTCATCTCTTTCTGCCCAATAAGTAGAAGATAATATAGCATCATCTTGACTGTTAGCTTTTTGCTTTTTGGGTTTTGGAGTCAGTATTGCACCTTTACCAATTTCAAATTGACTATTTTTAGTTGCTTTATTATAAGCTTGAACATCTATTTCACTAGGAATTGAAGAAATTGGACCCTCTTCAGAACTAATATAATAATCACCAGCATCCCAGATTTTCTGATTTATTTCTTCATTTTTATACAAATCTCTAGCAATTTCAGGGCGGTAATTAGTATCATAGATTCGAGATTTAGCTTCTAATTTAGAAGTGCCTATTTTATCCTTATACTTATTTTTTTGGTTGAAGAAGAATAGTTTCCACTTGTATTATGTGTTTTTGCAGCAGATGCACCATTTGAAGATGATGATGTTCCACCATTTCCAGACCCAACCGGTTCCAAAGCAACTACTTGATTGTAATTCATTGATTGATACAAGAAGATATTCTGATTAGATGGACCATTAGAGAATGAACTACAGTCTAAAAACTTTTGTTTGATCCCCGTGGAAATCTTCTAAGAGGAAGAATGTGTGACCAGCAGCACCAGCTCCCCCATACCACCAACAACAATAATTGTTCCTTTTTGGCAGTTTTATAATCAACTTCTTTGAACTTAGTTCCACTGTTACCAAGGGCATTAGATTGTCCAAGCATACCAACTGTAGATAATCCATCAACACCTTCCATGCCTCCTTGTGTTAAAAGCACAGGGTTATAAAACTTGAACAGTCATAGGAATCCGGACCATTACGATGATCCATAGAATAGGTAATTCCTTTACCAACTTGAGAAAGACCCCATTCTACTGCTTTTTTTCAGAATAGGATTATCAATCCCTTCAGCAGATGCAGTGTTTCCACCACTTCCTGAAGTTTTAGTTCCAGCAGTACTCGTTCCACCACGAGCTTCATTTTGAGTTTCTAATGTACTAGTCCATGTATCATACTTTTTCTGGAATTCTTTTTCTAACTCACCATTTTCTGAATCCCCGTGAGCTTGAGCTTTATACTTTGCTTTTTCATCTTCAGTAAAATCACGGACTTCAGTGAGACTTTTAAAAGTCATACTTAACATCATCATGATAAGTCGGCTTAACAAATTGTTCTGCAAAAGAACAACTCAGTTTTCCCTGTACCTAAAAGTTCTCCATTAAGAGTAGAGTTTAGTAAGTATAAAAGGTTAGTATTAAGACTCAATTTGTTAATTGACTCTGCTGCTTTTTCATCAATTAAGTTTTTCTAATGTTAAAGGTTTTATTAGGATCGACTGGACGTAAATTAACTTTATCTAAAACGTTTTGGTTAAACAAGTATCCATCAAGGGTGTACTTTTTCAATATCTCCAGTTCTCTTAACCTTCTTCCAGTATGGTTTATCATCTGAACCAGCTCCAGGAGTGTCTGGAGTCACATCAGTTCTTTCAAATTCAACAAACCATCTTGATTGCTGACTCATAACTGCATAATATACATAATATAGTCTATTTGATTGCGTTGGTAATCGACCTTTACCCATTTCATAACGTTTTGTTTTTGGGTTATAAAATACGTTTTCCATCGTCTGTTAAATCAACACCGTTTGAGCTTACCCTATTTACGGAACCAGAATCTTGGTGTTGATAGTTAGCTTCATTTGTTCGACTTGATTCATTGTCGATAATAATTGCAGCTGCATAAGCAACACCACCAACAAAAAACAAAAGCCCCAATTGCACCCAAAACATAAGGTAAGCCGACTCCTAAAAGCTGCTCCAGTAAGTTTAGTCGCAGCTCCTGAAACTGCTTTAGCTGCTATCTTAGCTCCAGCTTTTTGCAGCCTTTCCTGCAACCTGACCAGCTTTTTTTGCTCCTTTTTAGCAACACTACCAGCTTTTTTTGACCAGCTTTTTGTTTCATAGAATTCAACTTTTTGGTCTACTCCAAGCTGTTTTCTTAGAGCCTGACTTTGTTGTCCTCGTACTTTTTTTCAGTCAATTTTTGTTTGATCAATTGTTTTATGAGCTGCGTTGGATGCACTATTTTCTATCCCTTGAGCCTGTTCGTCTCTAACAGAACCTACTTCATCATTGAAGCCTTCCAAACTTTGTTTGTTTTCTTCTGACACCGAGCACCTCCATTTTTCATCTTTTTTTACTATTGTAAGCTATTTTTTTGGTAATTATATAATTTTACAAACCAATGAAATAACAACAGTTACAACGTTTAATAATAAAAAAATAGTAAGCATTTAGCTTACCATTTTATTTTTATCTTTGATTTGTGTTGCCATAGCTAGAAAAAAACATCTGGGTTCATACCTTGCTCAAAGACTTTTAGCTGCAGAAGCAGCTTTTTAGCAATTCATTCATATTATTAACCTTCTTTCTTCTGAATCAATCAGATCTTTTTATTAATTATAAAAAAAGGACTGTAAGTCCTTTTTTTAAACTCTGTCAAAAAAGAAATAAGCCTTCACCATAAACTTCTAAAAACTTCTAACTCTTCAAACTCTAAATCTGTTTCAGCAAGAGAATTAAACTTGTCTTTACTCCAAACTTTTTTTCTGAAGTTTTGACAAAAATTCAAACCAAAGATTAGACATCATAAAAAGACTATTATCATTAAAGATTTTCGCAATCTTTGTAAAATTAATTGCGTCTTTTACTGATGTAGAATTATTTAATGCAGATTCTAGTACATAAAAATAAATTCTTATAAAAAGATTCTGAGAACTTTTTACCAAAAAAACTCTTTATAAGTCACTGTGAATCCTTCTAAAAAAACTTAGAGCAAAAATCTGATTCTATCTCAACTTGTTTCAGAAATGAATTAAAATCTTTGTCCGGAATGGAATCCATAATTTGGAAAAAAATCTTTCTTCTCTACCCGGTTCTGCAAAAAGTCTCATAGATTCAACAATAAGCTCTTCAGGAACTTCTTTATAGTTAAAAAAACTGTTTGTGTAATTGTCTAACAAAACGGTCCAGATTAACTTCTTCTGGGTAATCCCAAAAGTCCAATAGTAATTGCAACCGGGTTAACTGAGTGAATTTATATCGATTTAATATCCATTCACGATAATAAGGACTCCACTGTCTCTGAACTTTCTTTTAGTTCTTCAAATAACCAATTTCGATCTGGATAAACCAAACAGATTCCTTTAGTTGTTGGAGATGGTTTTTGCAAAGTAAGCTTCACCTGTTGCAGGATTCCAATACGGATAATACTCCCCCGTTTGAAACTTTGATTCTGTTCGGATCTGCTCCTCCATCCCTCTTAAAAGTCGATAGTCTGGTTCAACACTTAAATCTAAAAATTGTTTTCAATTTTTTTATTATTATTTTTCAAATTCTTTTTCCATACCTTTATTGTACCATAAAAATTATTTCGTTCGTCAACCACTTTAGTAAAAAAAGAAAGGAATTTTTATTCCTTTCTTGATTTTTTTATACAATTAGATTAGATCTGTCTTCTATAACAGAACCATTTTTTTAGGTTTTCCTAATTTATCATCCAAACTAATTGTTTTGTCTATATTCTCTGTAATTATTACCACCAGAAGAATAAACATCCTTAATCAAATTAAGTTTTTCATCTTTTTGAAGCTCTTTATTTGATTTAATAGCTTATAAATCAATTTCACGTTGTTTAAGACCTCTAGCTGTCTCACCAGTTGTTGGATTAGCTGGAGAGAACGCATAGATTTTTTTCCGTCCTGAGTTCCTTGTTTGAATAGAACTCCTGTTGGTTGGTCATAAGCTTGTGGACTATTTTGTAATTTATTTTGAATAAACCAACTATTTGGATCATCAATATCCAAAAGGTTTATCTGTTTCTTGTCTTACATAAGTTCGGTCATAAGTAATCTCATTTCCATTGAAATTGACTGCTTCATAACCGTTTTTTTATCCATGTAATCAAGAGCTTTTTGTGCGCTTTCTGATCGGACTGCATCTGATGTCATTGCAACCAAATCATCACGAGAATAAGTTGTGATATTATTTGGATTGTCTTCCATATTACGAAGTTCTGTCATGGTTTCGTGGATCTGTCTAAATTGCTTATCGTCTACATCAGCTCCACCACCAGTTCTGAAAATAGCTGCTGTTGTGCTAGCATCTTTAACTTCTGAAGAAAACTCATTGAATGGATTTCCATCCTTACCTTTACCATTAAAGTCTGCAACACGCATTCCTGCATTTTGATCTGCAGCCATTTTATCAGCTGTAACAGAATCAACATCAAAGCTTGTTCCTTTAGCTCCATACAAGAATCGTCCAGGCAAACTTGTTGCTATAGCACCAAGAGTGCTTCCTGTACTCTTGCCAGTCATAGCAGCTTCCATATTCTTAGCATTCATAGAAGCAGCAACAGCATCATCAAAGATTGTTGGAGTGATAGCAGAAACACCTTGAGCAGTTGCTCCAATAAGAGCTCTCATTCCGTACTTGGGATCTGTGACACCCCCTAGTAAAGCTCCACCAGCAAAACGAGCTGCATCACGACCAAATCTACTCATTTTTCCTGAAAGGTTATTTGCATGTAACTTTCCATCTGGACCAATTGAGTAATTACCTGCATTGAGATTTTTTTATCCAACAGATTTGGTCTAAACCCTTTTTTTAGCATTCACAGTATCTTTATCGCCATAAATCCCTCTAGATGTAGCTCCTTCAAGGAATGCAGAGCTACCAGATTTAAAGAGCATTCTTGAATCTACCTTGACCAGTTGCAGCATCTAGTTTACCTACAGCATCTTTTGCAACTCCAGAAACTTTATCTTTAAAAATCTCCAGCCATAGCCCAGGCGCTTGCAACAGTTCCAGCACCTTCTAAGGCACCACTCAAATCACCAACTCCACTTCCTGAAGTTAATGTAGTAGGAACACCACTGCCTTCTCCAGCTCCAGGAACTGGAATTCCATTTTTCTTAGCTTCTTCTTGACCACTTTTTTTCTTTCTTTAGCAGCTTGTTTCTGAACTTCTAAATTGAATCCATCTGTACCACGTCCATTTGGTTGACCATTAGGGATTATTTGGTTTATTAGCAGAGCCTTCAATTTTTAGATCGAAGAATTGCCTCATCATCTCGGTTTCGACCGTTTCGAACATTAGCAATACCCTTAGTTAATGCACTAGCAGCTAAAGCTCCACCCATTGCAGCAGCACCTTTATGAACTTTCATACCGGCTTCAGCGATACCTCTAATTGATCCAGCTCGAATTCCAAAAAGTCTGCATTAAAGCATTAACTATAGCTTCTACCGATAAAAATCCTAATATTGTTACAAGCATCCCATTTCCGAAAATCATTCGTCCAATATTAAGGGCAAAGGCGATACCCAAAGCATCCATACCTTGTTGGAAGATGAGCCCCATAATGTTTTTCATCACATCTGCAGTCATTGGTCCAAACTCAAACAATTTACCACCACCTTTTAATGCATCCAAACAGAAAAATAAGTGGAGCTGTTACAAAGTAGATACCAAAAAGAAACTGCACGAGCAATATAACGCCATGTGAACTTGATATTAAGAATAGTTACTGCGATAATTACAAAAAAATAGAAGTAATATTGGCAAAAACCAAATACGTTTTCAAAGAATGATTGCTCCCCAACTACCACCACCTTTTTGGTGCAGCACTTAAGTTTTTTTCATATAATGAGAAATCTGTGCAGAAAAAAATCAACTAAAAACTCTATTTTGCAAAAAAATAGCTGTCATAACAATAACATCTAAAATTGCAATCATTAAAATTGCATTCACACATCGTCCAAGAACACTTTCAATTGTTCGAACTTCTCCAACAGTTTTGTACTCTTTAGCTGATTTGATTACTGCATCATAAACAGCTAGAAGCAACATCATCCCTCCTAAAAACAATAAAAAGGAACTTGAACTGCTAAAAAAATACTTCATAAGTGTTGTTTTTAAATAGGTTCCCCATTCACCAAACACTAATTCGTCAGCGTTACGAACTCCCATTACTGAAAGAAGTCCAGTAAGTGCGTTGTATAACCAATTATCAACTTGCTCTCCAACAACCGTATTATTAGAATCTTTTTTCTCTTTACTTTCTCCTCGAACAGTTGCTGAAGTTGCTGCAGTAGCGACGTCAAACCATGTGATAGCATAAACGTCTGTTGCATACTTATCGCTACCTTTCTCTCCTACTCCAGCATGGTATCCTTTAGGAACTGCATAAGTGTAAGCGTCAGTTTTAACTGCTCCTTCACGGTTAGGGTAGATTTGAACCAGTTTATCTGTTGGACTTTTACGCCCCCACGGATTGTCAATAAGTATCGGTTTACTTCCAACTTGTTCAGAGGCATCAATGCTATAATCTACTTCATTGTAAGTCCAATAAGAACCTTTTTTAGGAAACTTACCTGCAACTGTCAAATAAAGGAGATTCATAAATCCTTCAGTTGATAAAGCTGGATTCTTTTTTTCTTATTATTAGAAATAAGAGATCCATAATTATCTTCTAAAGCTCGGTTTAATTCTGAAACAAGCCCATCATTTACTTGACCTGATGCAGTACTTGCGTTGGAACTATCTATTCTTGCAAATTCATCTGATGTTTTATCATCATTTCGGTCAATTCCTTTACCACCATTGCTAACATTGTAAACTCGGTCAGCAGCAGCCCAACCTGGGAATGTCATAACAAGGTTATTCCTAGAGCCACCACCTAATTCCTCATACTTTTGAGTTAAAGTTTTAAATTCTTTAGATGTGGTTTTGGGTGAGAAGTATGATCCTGAGCTTACTTTGCCAAGCCAAGGAATTTGTGCAACACCTTGAGCAGGATCTCCTCCACCATTAAGTAAAGCCTCTGTAAACTTCCACGATTCTGGACTCCAACTGATTTTTTTCAGCTATCCATTCAGGAGATTTTTTTGGTGTCTTGACCAAACCAGGCATCCCCAGTTGGTTGATAGTTCACGTTGGCTGTAATCCTGTGTTCACTTGGACTAAGTTCTGTTTCAAGATAAGCCGCACCAGAGTGGTCAGAGTCTTTTGCAAAAACAGTACTTGCTCCAAGAAATGGGTTAAATAAGGTTAGTGCTAATGCCCCAACTATACCCAATTTTTTTCAATTTATTTTTTTAAACACGACCCCCTCCTGTTAACTTTTTCTTTTTATTATTTATAAACAAAACTTTTAAACTTATCTTAAGTTCTTAAAGCTTGAGGTCCAGTGAATACAAATCGTTTTTCATTTTCAAAGATTTGGGTATTACATAGATAAAGTTTATTACTTTGTTTGATTAAAACACGACCACGCTCAACATTAATAATGTTTTTGAAGGATACCTTCATCCAAATCAAATGCTTTTCTTAAAGCTGGCAATTCAATTTCTTCGTGGTTTAATAGGAATGTTGTATGAGCATTACTCAAAAACTGCTCTTCCTTGGGCTGTTTGGTTAAAGTCATCAATCTTTTGACTTGCCACACATAAACCACCATTACGTTTACGGATACGACGACTCATTGTTTCTAAGAATTTAGATGTATGTTCGTAACCCGGTTGACTAGGAGACATCATCATCCAAGCTTCATCTACAAGAACACGTTTCTTTATGTGAGGGTTTTTCTTACCGAATTTTTCCCAAATCCAAGATAAAAGTACATACATAGATAAAGTTTTAATGTCAGAAGATTCAATACCTGAGATGTCAAACGTAATAATAGGTAAATCTGCAATTCTTTTGAAGCTCTTTTAGGTGTTTGTGTATCAAAAAAATTCCCAGAGTCTTTCTAGCTCTATATGGTTGAAGCGCCTCAAATACTTCTCGAAGGTTTGGATACGTACCGTCTTCAACCATAGTATGAGTTAAATTGATCAAATCATTTAAAGTTGGCATTCTTTTTTTTCGAAGATTATTTACTAATCGTCCGTTTTCGACAATAACATCATCGTTATAATACAAACTATCTACATCTCCATCAATAAACCCAAAGTTAAAAGTATAATCGCTCAATAACTTCTAGTAAGTTAGCTTCCTGCCCTTTATCTATTTCAGGATAGATTGCTTTGATAAATCCAAGAATATCAACATACTTAGGGACGAAGCTCTAGAGTTTTTGACTTGCTCATTAGTTTTAGGATTTATTTCTACAGATTCTTCTATATCAAAGATATTCATCATTATAGAATTTTCTTGACTTGTTGAAAGTCTTACAACTCCACCATGAAGTCGACTAGTCATTGCTGAATACTCACCTTCGGGGTCAATAATTACAGTTCGAATACCATGAAGAGTAGAACGAGCTGTCAAAATCTTAACTAAAGTAGATTTACCTGAACCTGATGCACCAAACACATTAAGATTTGAATTGTTAATACCATCAGCATAAAGGTCAATCAATGCAGGAGTACCAGAATAAGTATTTACACCAAGGTAAACTCCGAATTCATCATACAACTCTGGAACATAAAAAGGAATAGAACTAATCGTTGCACCAGTATTGAAGTTTCGTTTTTTTATCTTTTTAGGTAATCAATTGCATACGGAGCAACAGTTCTGTATCCTTCATCTTGTCTAAGAGCTAAAACTTGTGCTGTAATACGCTCTTCCTTTAACTCTTGAAGAATATTAATCGTATGACGGCTCAATTCTTCTCTGCTGTCTGCATAAAGAGTAAATAGAAATTGTGCCTCGAATGCACTTTCTTCTCTAGAACTCAACTCTCTAATTTGTGCTTCTAATTTCTCAATTTGAGTTGTATAGATGTCCCGGTTTCGGTTTCCACCACGCTCAATTTCTTCTTCTAATTGAGCTCTTAATACTGTTACTTTGTCTTGTAATTCTTTACGAGCAGACGACTGTTGGCGAGGTTGAATTGATAGGTTAATGTCCACGTCATAATCAGAGGAATAAAGAACTCGTAAGTATCCAATATAAACTTGATCTGGCAAACCTTCTATACAGAAAACTCGAGCATACTTACTTCCTACAATTAAATGGTCAATTTCACCACGCTTAAATGCAGAAGGAGCAATTGCCTCTTTAAAAGCTTTCCTGTCTCGGATTAAATTCTTCTTGAAATTCATAATCAGCTGTTTTTTTAAGCTAAAAACTTGTAGGCAAATCTTCTTTATTATAACCACCTTGATTAGCAAAAGAGTTTGGATTCTCTACTGGAACTGGTTCAGCCTTATTAACAAAAACCTTGAAGTCTTGGATCAATTGGCTGATTGTAACTCTTTTGAAATTGTTCAAAAGATGGTTGTTGGTTATTTGAGTGAAATTGTTGATTGTTTTTCAACTGTAGGCAAATCATCAAATTCCCCACCCAAATCAACATTAACATCCGCTTTCGGAAAAAGGTTGTTGGTTGTAATTTACTTGATTTTTGATAATTATGAGATCCGTAACTATCATAACTTGATTTACTTGATTGATTGTGGTTAGTAATAGGTGATTCTTCAATTGGTTGGTTATAAAATCCAGTATCTTGGCTTCCTTGAAAATTATCATAATTTTTGTTGTTGATTTCCAAAATTAGGGTTAATTTGATAATTTTTGTTGATGTTGTGGCATTGATCCATATTGATTTCCAATGCTTGATGGACTTTTGTTGATATGAATTTTTGATTTGGAATATTGCTTGTAAAAACCAGATTGATTATATCCTTGATTTCCTGACGGGGAACCAATTCCCAGATCATTTTCTAGATCTTGAAAGTCATTCTTTTTGTTTTTTTATTATTTTTTTGTTTTGCTTTTTAGGAGTGCTATCCTTTGTTTTAAAAAGTCCCATTATTTCTCCTTATTTTTATTCTTTTTCTTTTTATCATTGTTTTTTTAGCTGGATCCTCAAAATCAATTTTTACTGAAGATGATGATCTTTTTGTTTATTAGTGGTTTAGTTTTTTTGTCTTTAATTTACTCTCCCAAAAAAATTGCATTTAAAAAGCAATACACTACCGTCAAAAAAACTTTAGATCCTCCAATCAAAAAAATCCTAAAACAAAACCAAGGAACAGACACGATTCCTGTCCATACTGGGCTACCAGTAAGAACATTCATGACTGCACCAAAAATAATAGCTGGTGGCAATCCAATCATTCTATAAGCTAAATCTTTAATACTAAACTTACCACCAAAAACTTAAAATGGACATCTAAATCTTCTGGTGTATTAAAAACTTTTTGCCATTCTATCCCTCCTATTAAAGCTTTTCTTTTCTTATTGTAAGGCTATTTCCGTAAAAAAATAAAAAGAAAAAAAGAAAGGTAAACCTTTCTTTTCTTAAATAGATTCAACAACTTCTAAATTACCAAACCCTCTATCTGATAACTTTTTGGCATCTTCTGAAATTGATGAAGTTTTATCACTTGCTTGAACTAATAAAAGCCTTTCGAACACCATCCTTTTTCCAACAAAAAGTAGGTTAGTGTATCCTTTAATATTATCAGTATTATCAATTAAATCATTTACTTTCAAATAGTTCCTCCTAAAAAAACATCTTATTTATAGACTTATTCTATCAAAAAAACAGAGAGATGTCAAACCTCTCTGTTTTGGTTTTTAGTCAATCATAGATGCAATTTCCATCATAGCAACAACGTTTGTTGGGTTGTTAGATGTTAGTGAATGATTAGCAAATCCAAGAGCGACACGGAATTGTACGTTACGGTTAGCAGGACTATATCCATCACCCATCATCATTGCAGCATAGTGACCTGGTGAGTTTTTTTCCAAACTGTATAGAAGTAGTGAGCCAATGCTTTTTCATTTGTAAGACTTACAATATCCCAGACAGTCGTTGTTTCTGCTGCATTTTTCAGTCATAGCATTAGTTTTTCTTATAAAAGTCAGGATCATAAGCAGTTGACCAACGTGAACCATCAGGACGTTTGTGCTTACCTTCCTTCTTACCTTGATAACGCAATGAACCATGGTCTGCCATTTCATTTGCACGAAGAGTTGCTACACGAGTAAGTTCACTATCATCTGGTGCAATAGTAGCAGGAGTCAAACCTTTACGAGTACGTTCTTCATTAAGAAGTTCCATAAAGTATTCGTTTAATTTTTGATTATCAACTACTTTTTCAAGTTTATCCAGTTCAGCTTGTGAAAGACGAGAAGCTTTCCAAACAGAAATCAAACCACTGTCTCGAGGAGTTTCAGTTTCATCATCTGTCATATCCACAGCAACACGATCTTTATCAGCTTGAGAAAGATTATCGTGTAGATACTTAGCACTACGGTGATTTTCATTGTTTGGATCCAACCCTTTATCACCAAGACTCTTAATGTCTTTCCATGTTCCATCGATGTCATAATTGTCATCATTTGTTGGGACAACTACATCTGTGGGATCAGCAACATGTTTTTCTTTTGTACCGTTGTAAGTTACAGTATCTACTGCATCTTTTGTTTCTACTAGTTCACGACTTTTAACAGTTCGTTCACCAGTTTTATTATTTACTGAAATAACCTTGCGGTAACGTTTAAATCCGTCACGACCATTTTCAGTACGACTTTCACCTTCGAAAAGGTTAGAGTCATTTTCAGTTCGAGAACCATGAGAAATTGTTTCAGTTTCTTCTTCATTAACTTCAGAAATCAATTTCTTAGTTCCAACTTCGACTACTTCATCTACTGCTTGAACAGTTTCAGTATTGATTAGCTCACTTTTAACAAGTTTACCATCTTCGTAGTAGTCTTTGTAATTTTCGATGATTTCACCCTTCTTACCTTTAGTTTTAACAAGTCGTTGGTCAGAGAAAAGTTTATCATTTGTAACTTCTATAGTCTTGAAGTTATCTCCAGCTTTACGCTCAACACGAGTTTTGTTTTCAGTTAAAACTTTATGTGTTCCAACCCGAACAACTTCTTTGACAGGTTTCACTTCATCGCTTTTTACCACAGATGAACGCCCATTTCCGTAAACAATTGTAGTTTCTGTATAAGAACCTTTTTGACCCTTAGTTTCAACTACACGTTTTCCTTCGTTTAGGGTTTCATCTTTAACTTCTTCAGTTTCGTAATTTACTTCAACTGTTCGAGAAGTTCGACTAGTTTCAACGTTTTCACCAGTTCCAATTTCAACAATTTCATCAACGGCAGGAACTTCATTTTTCTCGTTTCTCATCACGAGAAAGTTCTGTTCCATCTGGAGTGGTTACAACTGTAGTAATAAGTTCATAAGAACCATCTTTACCAGCTTGAATTACTTTTTCTCACCTTTAGGAAGGTCTGGATTTGTTTTGCTAGTAACTTTATGTTCAACTTGATGAGTTTTTACGAGTTACGGTTTCAATGTTTTTTTCTCAGAAACTTTTGTTCCTACATGAATAACTCGATTTTTTTGCTTCTTTTTTTGGTAGATGAAACAAGAGTACGACCAGTTTCTACACCATCTTCAAGTGTTACAGTGTAGACTTCAAGTTTTTTTCACCGCTTTGACCAGCTTCAACTTCTTTTTCTACACCAGCATCCAAGTTTTTTTATCTGAAACGTATTCTGTACCTGGAAGAATAGGAGTACGAACAACCTCTTCTTTTGTAGTACGAATAACTTCTTTAGTGGTTTTAGTTCCAACATGAATTACTTTATCAACTGCAGGAGTTGTTTGTGTTCCAGTTGCAACTCGACTAACTTCTACACCATTTTCAATTGTGATAGTGTAAGTGGTTTCTTTTTTTACCTGCAACACCTTCTTGAACAACTTTAGTTTCCCCGACATTAAGATTTTCGTCAGGAACATGTTGAACTCCTGGCTCAATTACAGAAGTTTCTACTTCAATTCGAGTAGTTACAATTTTTTTAACTTCGGGTTGAGCTGGAACTGCTGGCTTTCCATCTTCTGCTGGTTTAGAATGAACCTCTTGTTTACCCGGAATAGCTGGTTTAACAACTTCTTCAGTTGTTTTTCGCCAACTACAGTGTTAGTTTTTACCAGTTTCAACTTGACCTTTATTTTCTGGAAGATTGGCTTGATTTCCCTCAACCTTCTCCTTTGTCTCTTCTAAAGTTTTTTTCTTCTTTAGTTGGAGTACCAGTTTTTTTGGTCTTTATTTTTCAGGAATAGTTGGAGTTGTAGGGTTTCACATCAACTTCTTTTTATCTTCCTTTTTATCTAAGACCTTATCTTTTTCTGGTTTATATTCAGGTAGTTCAGGTTGAACTTCAGGAGTTCCCTTGTCAGTAACTACCAATTCAGGCAGTTCAGGTCGAACTTCAGGAGTACCTTTTTCACTAACTACCAATTCGGGCAGTTCAGGTTGAACTTCAGGAATTCCTTTGTCATCTGTAACTTCAGATGTTGTTTTTTCTGATTCTACTTTATTAGTTTTAGTATTATCAGATTTTGAATCTTGTTTGCTTTCTTCTGGTTTTTCAGCTTCTTGCTTTTTAAAAGCATCTTGTAGTGCTGTACCTGTGACTACACCAGTAGTATCAAGCTCTGTAGCTGTTGAAGGATTTTTAAGAGCTTCTTTAATTACTTCAGCAGCTTTTTTTCTGATGCTTTTGATAGCTCAGAAGATTTATCATCTTTTTCTGTTGAAGATGAGTTAGCAACTTTACCAGTCTTTGTAAGAATTTGATCAGGAGTTTGTTGGTTTTGTAAAAACAACAGATCCTGCTGAAATTCCTAAAAAGTGCGACAATAGCGGCTGAGATAACCCAGCCTCGGCGACCCTTTTTAAGAGTCTTCTTTTTCGTTTGTATTTTGTTTATTAATCATAGTAAAAACCTACTTTCTTAATTATTTTTTTATTATTTTTGATTCTTCGTGGTTACTATGATACCACGAAAAAAATTCGTAAAGTCAATCCCTAATAGGGTTGAATAACGTATTTCCATGGTTATTTTGTACCTTCTTTGGTTTTGGCTCTTTACTGTTTTAGTTATATTAACCGTTTTTTTATTCAACAAAAAGAGGTCTTGAAAACCTCTAGACAGCCTACGCTCTACTGTCATCATTTCGGGGTTAATGACGTTCCCGAAACTTTAGAAAGAAATTACGTTCTTCCTGCGTCACACCACAAAAAAATAAATCTTTTTAAGTTCTGTAAAACAGCAAATAAATTAAATAATTATAAATAGGATTGACTATTTAAACTTTAAAACAGACCAGCTATTCAAATCTTTAATTCATCATTTTAACTACTCCGGGGAGCATAGCTCAACCTCTCAGAGCAACCTATTTTCTCAATGTTGTCTTATACGGATACGTGGTTCCTAGCCACAATTTTGGTAGTCATTGTTCTTGACTTGCTTTTTGCAATGATAGGAAGGAGGTCCCTATCACACCGATAATTCACCTTCTTTCTTTTTTTATTATTTTCTAAATTATATAAAAACTGTTAACAAAAAAGAAAAAGTAAAAATTCACTTTTTCTTTTTCAAGTAATTTTCACGGATTAAGGGTTGGAACCACCTCCAAAAGAAGTTGTTACCCTGAACTACACCGATTGCTAGGAATGCAGCAACTGCAGCCATCAATGCTCCACCAATGAAAGCACCGATCATAACGTTGCTAGCCATTTTTGTATGCTTCTTGGTTCCCTTCCATTTTAAGTTTAGAAGCCTTCATTGCTTGCCAGATACCAGTACCTACAAGAATCAAAGCAGCAACGCCTGCTAGTACCCCAACCCAAAAATTGTCCATTTTTCTAGTAATTTGGCAACACCTTGTTGAGGATCTGTACTACTTGGTCCATCAAAAAGTTACATTACCACTTTTTATCAATTTTTGGAGCTTTAGGGCTAATCTTAGAATTGCCAGCAGCAAAACCTCTAACACTATTTAATACAGGGTTTGATGAAATCGCAACCGCTGTTGTAGCTACAAGAAACTGGGCTTTTGATTCCATTGAGTCCTTAAATCCATTTAATTTTGTTGTTAATTTGTTCACTATTTTTATTCTCCCATGAATAAGATTATAACTAGGGACAGAACCCCTTACAACTATTATAGTATAAAAGATTCTATCAATGAATGTTTTTCAACCTGTAATTTTTCGTTCAATTTCATAAAGAACTTCTGAAACTTTCACAGCATTTGCTCTACTTGCTTCATTAATTGCAGGATTGTTAATGATCTCTTCTGTTAATCGATTTCTTGCTGCTTCAATAATTGCAGAAAAGCGAACAACATCTGAAACGTGATGAGACTCTTCATCTCCAGAAACAAGAACTCCAGTATATTCCTCTTCAAAAATCAAGTCTCCACGACTACTTTCTTCTCTACGATAAAATGAAGAAAAGTAAGTTTATGATTTCAATTGTATTCAAAAAAACTTAGTTGAAATACCAGCACCTTTAAAACTTTCACTAACAAGTGTAACTCTTCTATAAAGTTCTTCTTTAGCACGATATTCTAATTCCATTTCACTCATTCCAGCTTCATCCACTGTTGGCTCCCATGGAATTAATACATAGTAATCCTTAACCCGTCTCAAATCTCCTGTAGATGGATCTCGTACATTAATAACAGATAAGTGAGAAAAAGTATTCTTCTGCATAATCTCTATTATCTGGGTGAGCTGCAATCGTTTCTTCAATTGTTTGAGAAAGTCTATTTAACATCTTTTCATTAACCATTTTTCTAGTATGTGTAAAAAATGGATAAGCGAAAAATCATAAGCATTGAAAGCGTTACGCAAATTGATTGCAAAAAGCATCTTTACCTTCTTCTGAACGAATCAGATAATTGAATGGTTCAACTTTTAGGTAAGCAACGTATCTTTGCTTACCTAAGTCTACCCGGTTAAATGCAATTTTGTCAAATGGTAGTAAAGCTTGAGTGTTATCTATTCCAACCTCTTCACTTCTATCATGCTTTGTATAAGTGTACTTTGAGACTTTTTTTACGCCAATAAATCAAAAACTAGAATAGAGCCAATCAAGGAAACTAGCAAAATAAAAAAACTGCAATAATAACGCCCATTATTGACCTCCTGTTCCTGAAGTTGTTGGAGTAGTTTCTTTATTCTCTGATTTTGTTTCAGTAGAAGAAGATGATGTTGCTGAATCAGATGCAGCACCTTTTTATCTTTATCAACTCCACGCTCAATTTCATTGTAAAGTTTATTTTTTTAGTATAGAATGCGCTATTCAACCAATCTGTTAGCTTTTTGATCACTATCAATAATAGTACCTACACCAGCTAAACTTACAACACCAGTTTTATCAATTGCAACATAACTTGGTAGATCAGTAACATGATATTCTTGAGTTGCAATTGAATAAATTGAAAGATTTGCTTGGTTAGGGTTGAGAATCAATAGATACAACAGAATTTTCTTCTATAGTTCCAATTTTAGAGCTATTAGCTTTGAAAAATTGATCAATTTTTGTTCCATCTAATGTTGGGAATATAATCGTATAGTTTAATTTCTTTTTCTCCATCGCTAGATTTAGCTCTATCATGTAATAGACCTAAAACTGTTGCGCTATACTCAGAATCATCTGCAAAGAATAACAAATGATCCTTTCCATCATCAAGTTTTAAAATCTCACCAGATAAAGTTTTTAAGCTGAGTGGTAAACAATCCCTCTTGACTCTTAAGATTTCTACCAACAGTTCTAAGAATGAAAGCTTTTTGTTTTTCAGATCCTCCTGACAAACTTTCAATTGTTGTTTGTCCAAGTTTACTGTAAGAGTTAAAGAGATCTCCGAGTCCAGCGGTATGATAATCACTAGTTTCAATTAACTGAACGTATTTTTTTATCTCCATCTTTACTTTTTATCAATTTGTGCTTGAAGTTGTTCGGTAGCCTCTGTTTTTTTCAGCAGGGTTTGTAAGTAAAATTAGTAAATGCAAAACCAACCACCGGTTGCCATACCAATCAAACTAGCAATTGTTAAAACAATAGCTAATAGCTTGGATACGAAATTAAGGTTTCCAAAAACCTCCATCAACAGCTCTAAGTGATTTGATGACGAAAATTAACAATCCAAAAGGACCCTAAAGCTACAACTGTACACAATGAACCAATAATTATTTTACTCATTTTTTTCCTCCTAAAAATTAATATCTATATCACCAACACCAAAAATTAGATTGTTGTTGAATTGGTCTTTGCTGTGGAGCTTGTTGCACTCTTCTTTGTTGAGGAGAGTTATTTGGTTGTGAAGAAAATAATCTACTTGTTATACTACGATTTTTCTTCTGTTTGATCTACTCTATTACTCATTCCTTGAACTGCTCGCCCAACAGAATCAGTTAAATAATCATCCTCTAAACGCATTGAAAAACTGTCTAATCCTTTTCTAAATCAGGGAGTTCAAATGCTTTTGCTCCAGCTCCAGAATCAGGAACCTTTAACATTCTAATAAAAATTGAAACATCTGGGAATGTTCTAGGGTGATAGACATAATTTAAGAATTTTTTTCTGGATCTATCACTTCATCTAAAAATAAGATCGTAAACACCATAATAAACCAAACTCTCTAAAACTAAATCACCAATCATTCTAGCGGAACTCACAAATAGAACTCTGGCTCCAGTTAATCTAATACGATAAACTGTTTCACTAATACTAGTAGTACCAGCAGTTGTCTCAAAAAATACAACTAATTTTGGTCTTTCTTTTTCACAAAATGCTATCCCGGATTCTCTATTAGGAGATGTCCCTAATACATAATAATCTTTTATGTAAAGGTAAATTCGGGTTCGTAAATAAGTCTGTTAAATAGGTTGCAACTTGACCTTGACTTGTAATAAAAAAATAACCGTATTTCTGTCATCAGTATTCTTAATAGTCGTATTCGCTTGCATAACCATACTTAATCTCCTCCTCTTTAACTATTTCAGGTTTTACTTCTTCTTTTTCAATCTCAGAATGGTTTTCTTCTACTGTTTTTTTATTCCAAAAGATTTAATTTCATCTTTAGTTTTCTCTACTATATCATTCTTAGCTTTTAATTTTTTTATTTTCAAACATAAAACTTTTTTGAATAACGTTTTCAAAAAAATAAAAGATTAGAGCTATTAATCCAACACCTAAAGCACCGATAGCTTTTATACAAAATTGTTTCATAATTGTTTACATTGGGTTGGATTAATGCTGCGAGGAATAAAGACATTAAGATCAAACCAAAAACAAAACCAATAATGATTATTCTTTTTAATTTTCTATATCCCAACTTTATTTACCTCTTCTTCTTAAAAATCTTCTGAACTTCTGAACCATCTTCAATTTGTTTCTTCTTCTCTATCTTATTATCCTTTTTTTGCCAGGAAGATAAATAGACAACAAACTTGTTATTCCAGCTAATATAAACGAACCCCAGAAAAAAACTTCATCATAAAAAATCAGGATCTTTTTTTAATTTGTTTATTGGCAAAGAATGATAGTGGGTCAGACAAACTAATTTCGTCAGAATCAATCTTTTTAAGCTCTAAAGGTTTATTTTGATCTTCTTGCTTAGAAAAAGATTCATTGTCTTTATCTGTTTTAGAAGCTTCACTTTCTGATTTAGGAACTTCTGAATTTCCTGTAACATTCAAGTTACCACTTTCGTCAAGAAATAATTTTTGTACATCTTTTTGGAGCCTGGTCTAGTCGCTCTTTCTTTAACTGAACCCCAGTCACGAGAATTCTATTATATGAAAGTGTTCTATTATATGGTTCTAATTTACAAGTATATAGAGTTAATAATTTTCCATAAGTAAATTGTTTCCCATCTGGATCTTCCAAATAAGTCCCATCACTATTCCAAACTTTGTTACTTTTTAACAATTTCTTTTAATCCACTTGGAGATTCTTTTAAATAATCTTGAAAAAAACTTGCTCAGAAAAATCATCTTCTGTATAAACCATAGAATCATCTTTGTACACTTCAGTAACTTCTACAAGTTTATAGGTATAAACATAATCTCCATCGCTTGAGATAAGCATAACTTCCTTTAATTATTGAAGGCGATGCATCCTGCAAGATGGAGAATCCAGAACCATAAGAACTATCGTAAAAGTTGTGAGCTGCCAAAGCATAATTACCAATTTTATCCGGGTCTTGATCTGCTTTAATTGTCCCAGCACCATAAGTTAATGAGCGCTCACTTGTTCCTTCAAAAACTTGAAGGTTAATTCCTAGATTTGGAACCGAAAAGCAAGTTTCTTAAGTACAATGGTTTACTAGTATCTTTTCTAGCTTTTTCTAATTGCTCTGCACTTGTAACTTCAACGGATGGACTATATTCTGCTCCCGCAAACTTTTCTCCCTCACCCGGTTTTTACTATTTTTGCATCTTTTTAATGGTTGAGCAATTTTTGATAATTGATAGTTATTATTTTGATAAAGCCAGTAAGCTGACCATGCACTAGCTGAAAAACTAATAACAGCACCACAAATTAAAAACTCCTTTTAAAACACGTTTCAATTGTTTTCCTCCTGACTTTTAGTAGTTATCTCTTCTCTATTTTAAAGCTTTTTGAAAATTAAAAAGAAGTCGAATAATTTTCCGACTTCATTACTTGAAAGACTAATTATTAAGGTGTAGTTGTACCTTGTTGAGTTGTTGTATTAGTTTGTGAACTTGTATTCGTTGACGATTGGTTAGGTTCTTTTACCTGACTCCCGTCTGTAGAAGTTCCAGCAGGAGAGGTTTTGACTAGTTACTCCTGTTTGTTTTTGAATCAACTCTTTAGCTTTATCTGTTGCTTTATTTGAACGCTCAACTAAACTACGACGTTCCAAATTAGCAAAAGTAGTTTGATGTTTTTAGCATTTTCTAAAAAGCTCTAAGTTGTTGTTAAGCAATCGTTGAAGTTCAACACTTTCACTTGAAGAAACTTCATCATCACTCAAAAATAGAATCAACTGTAGACAAATTAGCTTCAACTTGAGATTTGGTATCCTTCATTTCAGCAATACCAGCATTACGATACATAACCCCAGCAAATCCAAGTCCAATCACAAGAAATGCGGATGCAATTCCTCCAATAATTAAACCTTTTTGGACTTAGAACGCTTTTCGAAGCTTTTCTTGACCTTACCCATTACGCCCTTTTTCTTGGACTTTTTTTAGAATTTGATTCTGAATTTAGATCTTCTAATCCTTGAGCAATATCAGTATCATTTCCTAAATTGTAAGCTAGGTCGTTTTTTTGCCCCTGACCTTGGGGCTGTTGAAAAACCCACAGGGGTACCACCAAAAACTATTTCCTCCAGTCATCATTACAGATCCTGAAGTTGTCATTGGTGTTGTATTATCATATAGTGGATTAGGGTGTCCCTGTGATCCAAAAAGTTTATCAGGGTAAGTCATTGTCGCACCACTAATACGTTCAAAACCATCAAAAATTATTAGGGTGTTGGATTTGATGGTTGTGGATTTACCATTGGTGGAATTCCACCACCATATGGTGACTGCTCAAATTCTGTATTCGGTGGAGCAATTGAACTCAACCCGGAAACTGCATCAGAAAAATCAACAGTATGTTGAGGTTCTTGTTTTGGTTGAGGACCGAATCCTGTCACCTGCCATCCTTCTGCAATGGGTGTTTCAACAGTCTTTTTCTCTTCAATTTGTGGAATTTGAGGATGATTCATATCTTGCTCATTAGATTTAACATTGTTAGCTTCAAAGTTTTGAGCAAAACCCCTCAAATCCCTCATATGGATTTTCTTGAACAGATTCAGTATTAGCTTCTGTTGCTGATACAGGAGAATTTGACATAAGAGAATTCCAATAATCCAATTCTTGAGGAACTTCTTTCTTCTTAAACTTAGCAACAAAAGAGATTTCGTAATTAAGTCCTAGAACTCCTTGTTGAGAAAATCCTTTTGTTTGTGAATGGCAATGGTTTAGGTGTACGAAGTTCCCATGTCATAAATCCTTCATTATCAATAGTAAAATCATCCTGACTTCTGATAAGTTGGAATTGTTCCATTACTACACCATTCACATCGACAGCATTAACTTTAAGATTTGCTTTTCAATACCATCCAATGAATCCCATAGATCTTCTGGAATTAGATCAATAAGATTTTTGTCGCAAAACAAAATGATCAACAAGAGCTTGTCCAGTTTCTCCATACAATGTTTGCCCTACAAAAACATAATGACCATCTTCGTCAACAATTTTTTTAAATTCAATAGTTTTTTGATCTTGAATTGCTGGCAAACTAAACTCTTCTTCTAATGTAAAAGGAGATGTTTCCACTTTAGGAGCTTCTTTAACAACTACAGTCACTCCCATCTGCAAATCTTGGTATTGGTTTGCATTTCCATACTTAATACCAAGTTTTACAACTGTTTCACCAACAACCAACCCAACTTCATCCGATCTGCGACCATCATTGATAATGCACAAGTGAGGAGTATAATCCACAGCCATACTACCATCAGGGTTAGCTTGGAATACAGAAACTCCAGCAAGCTTGATCAATTCATCAAGCTTCATAAGATAGCCAGCATTTTGTTCATTTACTTCAATTTTTGGAGTCTTAATAACTCGTTGCAATACAATACTCATTAATTCGGCACCATCCTTCCTTTCTATTTCATTTTTAGCTTTTTAGCTAGAGCAATTTCATCATCAGTTTGTTTGCGTTTTTCAATAGGTTCTGGTTGAGAACTTACCTCAAACTGATCCCAGTTGTTCATACCATTGGAATCAGCAACTTCTACTTTAGGAGGTTCAGATTTGCCTGTATTTTTCTTTTTCTTCAGGCTGTTTTTGAACTTCTTTAGCTTTTACAGGAGCTTGTTTTTTTCTTTTTTTAGTAAAAAGTAATTGGTTTTTACTGTTTTTGATTCAGATAGGATTTCATTAATTTGAATTCCATATCCTTTCAATTTTTCAACAATATCCAAATAAAGTTCATTTGCAGATTTTTCGTTGCTCTGCTTCTTCTGCATCTTCATTAGCTTTTCAAAATTGCTTCTGCATCATTTTTTTAGCATTTTGAATAATTTTCTCAACTTCAAGTTGAGATTCTTTAAGTGCTCGTTCTTTTTCTGATTCAGCAAATTCAATTGCTCTAGCAATAATAGCAGAAGATTGACTAGATTCAACTTCTTTTATAATCTCATCTTTATCCTGATTTTTGTTTAATTTCATCTTCTAGATTAGAAATTAACTTATTGGCTTTGAAATAAGCTCATCTTTTTCTCCAATCTCTTGCTCTTTTCACGAAGTTGTTCTTTTGAGTTTTTTTGCATAGCCTCTTTAGCTTCATCAATAGCATGAAGTTGACCTTTAATAAGTTCAAGATCTTTTGGATTATGATATTGAGGAGCTTCTACTTCATTTGTAGAGATTTCTGTCTGTGTGTCATTTTTCTGTTAATAATTTTTCTTTCAAGTTTTTTTCCTCTCTTTCTGTTTAGATCAAGTTTTGATCCAACATGCTAAAAACTATTATAATGTTTTTGTTTGATGTCAAGCTTTTTTTATTCTTTTTAAAGTTCTTTATTTTCCCAGATTTTAGAAAAACCATTATTTTTTTATACATTATTAATATTATCAAAAAGAAGACCCATAAAGTCTTCTTTTTAGATTTTTATATCAAAGGAATCAAAAACTTGGAGGATCAAGATTTAGGGTTAATATTATCAAAAGAAGGAGTTTTCGATTTCTGGAATCTTTTTAAAATCAGATTCGATGCTAGAGAAATCTGGAACTTCTTGAGAAAAATGAATTTGATAAATCAACTTTTATCCAATTTCGGCAATTCTGTAACTGTTTGAGTTGATTCAAAAATCATTTATAGAACCATTTAAGTTCCTAGTTAATGACATTGGATCACTTTCAAAAGAATTATTAAAACCAGAAGTTGAAAGTGTAGTCAAACTTTCTTCTTTAAATTGTTTTTTTCTTTATTAAATGGATCCACTTGACTTTCATTGTCCAAAATTGCATCTTCTTCTGAATCTTTCAAACGATTAGTTTGATCATAAGCTGCAACAAGCTTATCACTTAATTCCTTCAAATCTTTCGGGATGTAATTAATTTTTCGCAACAGATGGTGGCTGAGGACTGTTCTTGATAATAACCATGTAGTAGATGTAACCAAAAGCATCATTATTACCAATTCCACGTCTTCTGTAGTTTGGACCAAACATGATTTGACCTTTTGTAAACCGGTCTATTTCCTTACTATCTTCAACAATACTTTCTCTCGGAGCATCATTTAGCCCTAATTGAGTTTTTTTATTTCATCAATTTTATATCGATCAACTTCTTTTGAAATTGTGGTTTTTGACTTTCAAAGACTCAACAGTACCGAATCGTTTCATGAAGTAATCTGCATCTGTTTCAGAAGCTCCAGGATAAACAATTACGTTACGAGCATTAGATCTTAAGTTCTGAACCAACCCTTCTCCAGCTTTATCAGCAACAATTCCCAAAGTTTGTGTCGCCATTGTGGCTGAAACCACATAAGAACGACCCTTGGTCAAAACTGCTTCAAATTCAGAATTAGCGTAATCTTGAAACTCATCAATATAAAGAATAACTGGTGTTCTAGTATTCTCATCCCTGGACGTCTAAAAATTGCAGCCTGCAGTTGGAGCATCAAGAAAGATCCCAACATTCCACCAATTTTATCTGATAGACCGGTACTTGTAGAAATAGATACTTTGTCTCCTGTTCGAAGTATTTCATCAAAGTTCAAATCTGTACCAACTCCAGGAGGGGGACACAGTACACTCCTAACACGTTTTTGAATCTAGCAAATTGGCTAGGATAGAACGAATACCACTTGTATGCTCCCATGATTTACCACCACCTTTAAGACCTTTTTAGTCCCGCATAGTAATCTGTTTGGAACCATCCATGAATATCCTTATTCTCTGTAGCTTTTTGAGAAGTTGTAGAAACCATTCCCAATTGTCTTAAAAATCTCATCCCCACGTCCATTATTGTTTGTTAATACATCGTTTAGATGCATTAATGTTGCATCATCTCCAAAAAAACACGTTTTACAACTTTAACTGCATTTTGAAGTAAGGTTTCAGCAGAGTTTTTAAAAGTAACTACTAGAATCACCCATAAATGAAATAAGCGTTTCTTTGATTGTTGCAACCGCAGTCTCTTCTGGACCAAATAAAGGATTGAAACACAAACTCTTACGTGCACTTGGATCAAATAACATAACTAAATCACGTTTTTTTGTTGTGGATCTTGATTTACAAATAAATTCCACGAAACTCTTATATCAGATGGATTCGCAATCATATCAGTCAATAGTGATGAAAATCTAAATAATGCAAACGGAGTTAATTCGTCTAACCAATCATAATTCAATTGTAAATAATTTGGTAATTTTTTTCTAATCATTAACAAATTACGAATTGAATTATCAACTAAAATTCTGTGATTCTCCTCACTAATTGTTAAAGGAGAGCCATCTCTGGCAAGAATCAAATCTCTTCTTTTAGAACGTTTTTTTCAATTTCTTCATTCGTAGTCAGTTTTGATAGAGCAGATTTATTAGAAAGAAGCTTTTTCAATTTCTTTTTAATTCTTTAGCTTCATCTTTTTGTTAATGAACGACCACTAATCTTATTCAAATAATCAGTTCGTTGCTCTGCCAGTTCATTTATTTTTCTCTTTATTTTTTTATCTACATCTAATAAGAAAGCAATATAGTTGTTTTTTTCTTTTCAGCTTCCTTTATTTTACCCATAGCCCAAGTTGCTTTTAGCAAAGTCTCCTTTTAGGCTCCAAAACAATTTGACCCATCTGAACAACATCGATATTGGCAAATCTAAAAATTGTCACTCGTAAAAATCACGATTAAACATTGGTAGCAAAGACTGACTTGTTTTTACCTGAACCAGTAACCCCTAAAGCTAAAAAAAGTGAACAAACCGGTCTCGTAATGGTACTACAGCAGTTTTATTTGCGGGGATGTAATCGTCTTCATCTGGTGGAGTTTCACCACTTTCATCTAGATTTCTTTTTATAAATCTCACCAATTACAAAAATCACCAGGATTTACTTCTAATTGAGCAATTTCTTCTTCTTTTTCTGATCCTTATTCATGTAATTATCGTATGGAGTTTTTTTGCATTCTCAAAACCAATCCTACTTTAATAAGAACAGCAATGATTGATGCAATAGATCCAAAACTTAAAAATTGCAGGAAACGGATTACCTATTAAATAAAAAAACAGATAACAAATAAAAAGTATGGATTAAACCAATAATTTATTTTTCAGTAATCCATTTTCATCTTTTTGCTATGCGATATAGAACATAACTAGCAATAACGAAGATAATCCAAATTGGAACAACTTTTAAAGTTTGAAGTATCAATTAAATTATTAGACAAATGCCTATATTGAATTGTTTTTAAAAAGTATAAACTAACCAAAAAAATAAATGCTGACAAAAATACTTGCAATTGACCATAATTGATTTTTAATTTATCTAACAAGAATTTTTGACCTCCTTTTAATTCTTCTTTTCTATTTTTAAAGTAAAAAGATAAATTGAACTACAATAGCTAAAGAAAGAATAAAAAAAGGAGGGGCGAATGAAAAAGTCATTATTAACTCTATTAGAAAAAAACACTAAAAGATGAAGATCTTCTAGCCCTATCTCATCTCTACCTTTATCGAGCTATGGATGTTGAGCAGATTTTGTCTTACGTTTATAAAGTTGATAACGAAACAGCTTCAGATAAAAAAGAAAAAAGAACAGTTATAAAGAAAAGACTTACAGAAAAATGGGTTGGTTACTGTTTCAACTTATAATCCTGGGAAAGAAGCTTTTCAAATAACCAATAAAGGTATCGATATAGTTCGATATGCAAGAGATTTACCAAAAGAAGTTTTTAGATGATAATAAGCAAGTTAAAAAGAGGATACTATACTGCAGCAGACCTAAATCTTAATCCTCGATTAATTAATCACCAAGTCCACCTAAATCAGATTATGTTAGAATTTGGAGAACTTGCAAGAAAGATTCAGTTGCCATGGCGATATTATGACGAAAAAGTTTTTTTATCAGGATATTCTGGAATAAGACCAGACGGAATGATTTCTATTCTAGATCATGATCTTTTTTTATAGAAGTTGATATGGCTACAGAAAGTAGAGCTCAATTAATTGAAAAAAATGGCAACATTATAGAGCCTTTGTTCATTCAGAAGAATTTAGAAATAAATCACGAAAAAAATTATTGTTTTTGTTTGATGTTGATAATATTGTATCTAAAAAAACAAGAAGAAAAAAACGTGTTCAACTTGTAAAACAAACAATTGTAGAAGCTTTTTGGATGAAGTTACAGACGGTCTTGATATAGTTGTAAAAACCAAAAAGAGGAGTTACTTTCCTATATCTTTGAGAGTTTAATTCCACGCATCTTAAACAAAAAAACAGTGATGAGAATAATACTTTAAGAATTTTAGAAGAGTCTGGTTGGACTTTATCTTATGGACATCAACTAAACAAAGTTTTAGCTGGAGATTTTTACAATTATTTCATAAGAAAATTAGATAGTGATGGTCAAGTTATAAAGTTTTCTGGAACTCTACAAGAATACTTCTTAGACTTTTATTTAGACGAAGAGCTTTCTGTATTACATCGAATCGAAAAAACTTTAATCGTAATTCAACACTTTTTAAAAGAAGCTTATGGTAGAGGTATTAGACTGATCATAGCAACCAAAAAAACATTGATAACTTGTTTGAAGACTTATCTTTGTTAGGGAGAAAAAAATTCTTGGGCAAACTGAATATCTTTATTATTGATTTAAACAAGATGAGCCCCAAAGATGAATTATTCCAAAACTTATTTACATTAGGAGTAAATGGAGAGGTTTATCAAATAACAAGTAGGGATCACTCAAGACAAGAATTCCGCTATCAGATCGGAAAAAAACAGATCTCAAAAAAATAAAAAGTGGTCGCATCAAGGAGGTTAAAAAAAGCGTGGAAAAATAAAAAAACCAAAAAAATCTAGCTGAATTAAATAAATTGAAGCCGGGTACAAAAAAATTATTAATTGGATCAGTAATAATGATTTCACTTGCTGGATTAGTTCTTTTCTGGAATAAAGATTTATGAACATAAAAAAAGCGAATGAAGCTTACACAACCACTGAAACTCTTTCAGGAAGGATGACTGCATTATCAAACTCTTTTTATGAGAATGAATCAACATTAATTAGCTCATTTACAAAAAAACTCAAATAATTTTTGAACCATATGCTGTTTACTCTATTGGTTCCACACTTTCTTATACTGATCCAGAAGGGAGTGTTTATAAACTATTTCCAATTTCGGGAGAAAAATAAAAGTAAAATTAATTACTTTAGATTAGAAGATGGTAGTTTTTGAGAAGTGTATTTAATGAAAATAATGATTTGATTGTTTCTAATACACAAATTAAAGATACAAATGAATTGGATTTATGGACTCGTTTTGACAAACTACAAGAAGAAATAGGTTCAAGTATTACTAAGACTGACAAAATTGATTTGAGTAAGTTTTCTGAAATAGAAAAATTAATGAGTCAAAAATCCAAAAACTTAAAAAAATTGAGAGGCTAAAAATTGAAAAATAAATTATCAAAACTTTATTTATTCGCAATTACAACAATCTTTTCTCTATACTTTGAGCTCAAGAAGTTTTTGCAGAACCAAAAACAAAAGTTAATACACATTACTTTGGGGAAGATCAACCATTTTGGCAAAATGCTCAAACCCTATTTGCATTTATTTCGGGAGTCACAATTTTTATTGGAATTATGATGACTATGGCTGGAATGATCTGGGCTGCAAAAAGCATCTGTGGCAAAAATGCAAGGTAATTCACAAGAGTTCTTAAAACAAACAAAAAAACTATGCTAAGTTTGTTATTAATATTGGATTAATGATATTATTTACAGGTCTAATTGGATTATTTTTTTGCTTGGATTATTGGATTTAAAACAGCTGGTATCTAATCTAAATAGTAAAAACAAAAACCGTATTTTCATTTACGGTTTTTTTATTATAATTAAAAAATAAAAATACCCAAAAGGGGTTAGAAAGAAGGTTCATCATGAAACCAAAACAAAAAAATTGTAGTCATTACTGGAGTTTCTGGTAGTGGTAAAACTACAATCTCTAAAAATCTTTCCATTAGAACGTCGACTTGTATCTTATACAACACGACAACCTAGACCAGGTGAAAAAGATGGAGTTGATTATTATTTTGTTACAAAAACAAAAGTGAAGAAATTGAAAATTCAGAAAATTCATTCGAAAAAAACAACCTTTGCTGGAAATCACTATGGACTTACTGTTGATGAAGTCTTAGATAAAAAGTGAAAATTGGAACTTTCCTACTGTTTTTGTTGCAGAGGCAGGATTTTTATAATGATGTCTCTGAAAAAGACGGTGAATTTTTACAAAGATGAGTATCCAATTCGACCAATTCTTGTTATTGCAGAAAACCACAAAATTATTTCTGCTATCAAAGAACGTGGCGGAGAAGATGCAAATCAACGAATTTTTGATTTGGCTAAAGAAGAAAAAAACAATTCTTGATTTGAAAAAAACGCTTCCCGAATATCGAACAATTTGATGTATTATTTGATCTTGGAGAAACAGCAAAATCAAGAGCGATTCAAAGATTTTCTTGGATATAAAAAAACCTAAATAAACAAAAAGAACTAAGATTGAAAAAAACTTAGTTCTTTTTATTCTTTTTCAAAAAAATCCAATACAATAGATAAATTCTCTTTTTGCAGGTTTCAAAGCATCTAAAAATAAGAAACTCACAGGGTAAATCCTTTTTCCAATGAAAGAAAACCATCACGGATTTGTTGATGAAACCAGAGTGGTTTTTTTATCAAGTTCATCCATCTCTCGATCATTTTCTTTCATACGATCCTGCAAATAAAGTGGTTGAGCGTCTAGCAAAAATAACAAGGTCAGGAAGTTTAAATTCTGAATCTTTTTTTCAATATTGATGCCAATAATTTCATTTCGTGACAAAGAATGCATTTCTCCTTGATAAACCAAACTACTAACAATTGAACGATCTTGCCAAACAGTCTTTCCTTCAGCAATAGCAGGAATGATTTTTCTCATGATTTAATTCTTTTTCGTGCTTGAGCAAAAAGCTCGACTTCTTCAATCTCATCAAGCTCTAATAATCCAAGACGCCAAGCTTCAAATTGAGCAGCAACACTTGATTCTAAGTATGGTTCTCGGAAGAAAACATTCTCATTCAAATCAAGATTTTCTTTTAGTAGTTGAATTAGTGTACTCTTTCCAGAACCCTCACCACCTTCAATTGCAATACGATTAAAAATTACTATCCATTAAGTAACCTTCTTTCTTTTTTTAAATTAAACTTTTAGTTAATTATACCATAAATTAGCTAAAAATAGATAGATTTAGTAATCCATTCATTAGAATAATTTTTAAAATTATAAAATAGATGTACTCCTTTATTGTCCTCTTGAAAAATAAATTAAAGAAGGATTCCTAGGTAATTGAGATAAGGCAATTTCTTTTAAAAACTTCAGAAGTTCCAAATTGTTGCGAGCGTTCAAACGTCCAAACAAACCCGGCTTTATCAGATTCAAAAATCAATCCATATGCAATGATGATTATTATAAAAATCTATCTACTAAAGTTATCTCAGATGCAGATTTAATTTTCTTTTTAAATCAAGGATTTTTGCTTTTTGTTAGATGCTTCCAATTTTTAGGATCAACATTAAGTTCGTCATTAATACATTGAGGAATTTTTTTACCATTTTTTTAATATACCACCAATTATTTATTATAAAACTATTATAAATCAAAAAGATTACATTATGAAATCTTTGAAGTTGTTATTAAATCAAAAACCACATCAATCTTAACATCTTTTATTTTTTTCTTCTTATTGTAAAAAGCAGCATAAAGCTGCTTTAATTGTTTTAGAATTCAACAGGTTTCTTTAATTGTTCAAGGATGGAGTCAAAGGAATTTACCCTCGTAAGATACAAGACTGTCGTTCTAAATCTTTTGGTTTGAGATAGTCAGCCAATTCATCTGGAGAAATTACACGGTCTTTTTAATTCCGTTTCCTCAAAAAACAAATTGATCCGCATCAAAAATCATAACGAATAATAATAGTTCGTTTACGACCAGGAAGTTTTTAAGTGATCCGGATCTAATTTGATACCAAACTCACCCCATTGTTTCAACTCTCCATTTACTACTTCTGCACCAACTTGGATATGAGTTACAATATGCTCTCCCTTTTCAAGAAGTTTGTTTGCATGTTCACGCAACTCTTCAACTGGAGTATCTAGCAAAATAGGAACTAGTTTAGAAAAACACAAAGCATTAACCCGGACATCAGGAATTGCTCGGTGGGCACCAACAAGTTTGAACCCCAACCGTTTTCCAAATTCTTCATTGGTGTGCGATACACCAGAAATTAGATTTGTAAAAAGTGGTAATGTATCAATTGAATTAGCGAGAAGATCCGAAATCGAATCTCCAAATTGCTTCTCCGCAATCGGACCATAAACTCGCTTCACATCAAAACCTCGAGTACAAAATTGATCATCTCCAATGTTATGACCAACTAAAATTGCACCTTTGGTAAATTGACGAAAATCTTTGAGCACATCTTTTTGTGGGCGAGCTACAGAAACCATTTCATTAGTAATTCCAGTTAGTTCTACTACATTATCGGGAATAAAAACTCCTGGATTACATAAAGAATCAAACTCAAATGGATTTTCTCCTTCCAATTGAGTTCCGTCTTCCAAGACTTCATTTCCTTGATAAATTCCATTCTTCAAAAAGACTCACACCAATATCAGTAATACCACCAATACCATCTGCAAATTGTTCTGCTGAATGAAATCCAGTAGTTTCCAAATCAAATACAGCAAATAATGATTCACCATGATTTAATTTTCTATTTTTTTCTTCAAGTTTCTTAAAGCGTTCACACCAATCTGCAAGCTTTAAAGCTGATAATGGATTAATGATAAAATGCCCCTGGTTCATCCTTAAGTGTAGGAATTGCCTCTTCTAGGCGATCAACCCAATTTGTTAATTCATTCATTTTATAACCTTCTTTCCGCCTTTTATTGTGGCTTTTTTTATTTTAATTATAAAAAGTACAACTTTATCTTGACAGATTGTTTATTCTTTGATATAATAATTTTACAAGATTTAAGCTTGTAGGTTGGATTCTTTGGTTCCAATCTTTAGCAGTCGTTAACTTTGAAATTCGGAGTTGGCTGCGAGTCTAAAACGATATTAAGGACTAAGAGAAACCGCAATGGGTCTGACTAAGATAGTTTGACCGTAACGGACTTGAACTTCTTCTTATCGAGGACGCCCATTTACAAATAATGGGTTTAAAAACTAGGTTTTTGAAACCAGTATGTTTGTTATAGGTCCAAAGAAGAGTGGTCTCTGCTAAAAATGAGTTTTAGAACCATTATGTTTGTTATAGATCACAAGGTTTTTTAAAGGCACTAGCCTTTTTGTTTTTCATTTAATAAATAATCCAAATCCAGAATTGATTTATAATTAAAGAGAAAAACAGTTTATTCATGGGGGCTCAATTTTGCAAAAAGGAAAAGGAATTAGCTTACTATAAGGTTTTATTAAAGCTTGGAGAAAAACAAAGAATCCAAAAAGCCTTTTTGGAGAACTACTCTTTTGGTGTTAAATTAGAGCTCAAAGCTTTTACCAAAGTATTTAACCAAAGGAGAGAAGGTTTATTGTATTACTCCATGTCGTTATAGAGGTAGAAAAAGCTCTTGCTGTTGTTACTGATATAAGAGTCTTAGTTTTTAAATCGTGGATTACTTGGAGACTTTTGGTCTTACTCAAAGAGAGGAAGTTTACTTTCATCAAATTGCTGGAGGAAATCCAGAAGGAGGAATCTTTTCATCTTATACTTTGTCGATCCCGGGATCTGGAAATGATTTCAAAATTGATGATCTATGGATGAGAGATGCGAGAACCTTTGATAAGGCATTTAACAAAGCTAGAAGAGATTATGAAACGAAAAAAATCCACACCTGAAACAAAAAGAAACAAATTACACTGATACAGATAAAGAGCTGGTAAATCCTAATAACGAATCAGAATTAAAGAAAAAAATCAAAAGCCTTAACCGAACTCTTAAAGAATGATTCTATTAATAAGGATGAATACATAGAGCTAGTAGAAGATGTAATCAATTAAGAAATAAAAAAAGGAGATGAATTATTCATCTCTTTTTATTTTATTAATCTAAAAATAGTTTCAGTTTCATTAATATTATCAATCTTTAAAAAAGTTCTAATCCAAAAAGATTTCTAACTTTTTGAAGTCTAAAAATTCTAGAATCTTCAAAATTAGAAATTGATGAATTAAACAATCCAACATAATCGGATTTTAGAAGATCGATTTTTGTCGTTGATCGTTCTTTTTCTATAACCTTCTAAGCTTTTATAGAATGATTCAAAAAATCCTTATCATTTTCTTTTTCTTACAGAAAACTTATAAATAGAATTTGCTGAAAACTTTGCATTATTTGTTTGCTCACTCAAACTTGATAATCTTAAACCTTCAGTAAAAAAACTTTGGTCTTCCTAGAAAAGTTACTAGAATAGAATCCTTATAATTAGATTCTTTAAGGGAGATGGATAATCAATACGAGGGTTGCCTTCCTGGAAGTTAAACTCAAAAAAACTGGACTAAACAAAGTGATCCCTACTTCCTTTAATTCTAAAAAGGGAACTCCCTTGAATTGTTTGAGGAAATCTTCTTTGTATCGAATTCTTTTTAAGTTCGCTATAAGAACCCTCGAAGTAATCAAAGTTCAAACGAATACTTGATTTTCATTTCTTCCAAATAATTTTTTTACTTCAATTTTTTTGAAGTTTTTTTCTTTTAATTTCATCTAAGAAATTAATAGTTTCAATTAGATATTCTTTATAAGTTTCAGCAAAAATAGTTTTTACTATTCAAAGGTTTATCACCAGTAATCATTGTTTGCTCCTTCTTTCTTTTTTTGTTTTTATTTTTTTAATTATATAAAAAGAGATCATTTTTTTGACCTCTTAAAAATAATTTATTTGATTCCGAAAGAGTTCTTAGTAGAATTCAATCTGGTTGTTAAATTATGCAATAGATAATCATCAAATTGATCTGATAACAACATAGAATAATCTTCTGTTCGTACATCAATAATGTATTGGATTTCTTTTCTTATGTAATTCTTGAATTTTTATAAATCTCTTTATAAAACCATTCTGAATCAATACCATCCCTGATCTTAAATGAAAAAGTTGAATTATCAAAAAACTTCATTATATCTGTTTAATTTGGAAACTTTATATAATACTAGGTTATCCAAAATAAATGCTGATTGCAAAGAAAAAAATTCATTAAACTTTTCTTAGAATCTTAGAGTTTGAGAAATCCGCCTCTTCATAATTAAAACGAAATCCATTAGGTAAAATTACAAACTTCTTATCTTCATTGAATCCAACTTCAAATGGAACTGTAGGAAGGTTGAATCCAATTTCTTTTAATTCTCTCAAACTCAAACCATCAGCTACAGCAAAAAAATCTACATAATTTAGACTGTGAAAGTTTTTTTAATTTATCACTAAAATCAAAATCAACAATTTGCATTTTAGTCTTTGGTAGGATAAATGAATTAAACTTCAATCTAATCATCTGTTTTAGGAACATCTCCATAAACAAATCAAATGAATTTTTATCAATTTCAAGATTTTTTTAATAAAGATTCTAAGAATTTAATTGTCTCAAAAGCTTCCCTTTCATATTGTATCTTTTTCCGAATTTTGATTGGGTAAATTATCTTTGGTAATCATAGTTTTTCCTTCTTTCTTCACCGTTATTTCCCGGTTTTTATTTTAATTATAAATTATGAACTTAAAAAAATTAATCACAAGTAAAAAGAGATGAATTAAACCATATCTTTCTTTTTAGTCCCAGTGAGAATAAAACTGTCTCAATCAAACCAAGATAAGCATCTAGATTTAAGTCTTCTGGTAATTTCTCTGGGATTTTTATCATTAAAAAATTCGAACCGGAGAATCTGGAACATTGATTAGTTTCCCAATCGCTTCAGTTTTCACCAAATAAGTTCCAATAGAATCACCCGTTTTAGTTAACAAGAATCGGTTAACTCGTGGAGCAACTTTTAAGTTAACAACTGTTTTGCTGTGTCGTTGAGCTTTACTTGTAAACATAAATGCTTTCAACATCTCCAGATTCAAATTCTTTCTTTAATAAATCAAGAAGTGGTGTATCTGGATTAATCAACTTTTGAGCTACAACCCGGTCAACAACCAATGGCTTTGTTCCAAGCTTAAACAAGTCTGAGAAGCTTTGATGTACTAGATCATCTCCAGCAGCTTCAATAATTTTTCTTATTCTTATCAAGAAGTAGGCGATCATTGTCACTTTTTGCAATGTAATTAGGAACATTATCATATCCAATTGCAAGATTCCAGAATGAAGACCATTCTTCTACAACAGAAAAAAATCTACAACATTATTATCGCACCAGAATAATCCGTCAGTATTAATAGATAAGACTTCTCCACCTGCAGAAATAATTCTTTTTGCCAAATCATATAAAAACGATTTGCAAAAATAATTCGAGCTTCAATCATTCCAATTGGATTATAAAGAGGAGTTCCTAGTTGATCTGCTACACCAGTTGGCTTGTTTGTCGCCAACTTACTTGCTGCAACACCTTTTTGAAATTATTTCCATTAGTTCCCCAATTGAAATTGATTTACTAATTTTTAATTCCAAGAGTTTTAGCATAGTCAGCAATCTGTCCAACAGAAACAGATCCATTATCAAAAGATTTTTTTCAAGAGCTTTCTTCAATTTTTTTGTAAGCAAACTTATCATCTTTAAATCCTTTATAAACGGCTTCAATTTCTGGAGAAAAATACACCTAGAGCTAAAAATCATTGCAGTATAAGCGCCTTCAATATCATGATGGTGAACATTAGATCTACGGATTAATTTTTTTCTGCATGTTTAGTATGAAGACCTCCACCACCAGATTGGACAGAAATCTGATCATTCAAAGGGAAACTTACTGATGGGAATGGAATTTCTTTAAAAAAACAGAGCTTGCATCACGATCTGAAGCTCCCAAAGATAAGCGCTTCAAGTACTCAGAGTGAGCATTTTCCATTTTTTTGCAGCAAATTCAATTAATTCTGTCTTCCAAACTTCTGGAATTACAGAAAGAACATCAACACCATTTAGATTCCATTTGAACTTAGAACTTTTGTGATTTACAAATGGTTTTCGATTTTTGATATGAGCTTGAGTTAAAAGCACTTGTGGCTAACTTAGAACCATTTTGAGAATAAAAGTATTCTCCACCACCAAGATAGCGTTCAATCATAGCAGACATCTGAGTGAATTCACCCTGAGAAAAAGAATGATTGAATACTTTTGCAGTCCCTTTTGCTCGTTTAATCGCATAGGATACCAATTCTTTTTACTTCTTCAGAAGTGAGTTCCTTAGATGAATTTGGATCAATAGATAATGGAGTGATTGACTCACCCAAACGAGATAGAACTTCTTCTGGTAAAGTTCCTTGTCTAAAGATGTTTTCTAACTCAAAAATTACCATACAAAGATTTTTGGTTTAGGATTAATTTTAAAAGCCTGCAACAAAATTATTGACAATTTCATCATAAACTCTAAACAAATTATCTTGAGATGAGTTAGCCATCATTTCACCAATCAAATAAGTTTGATCTGAACGACCAAAAAGTAATAAGTCTGGTATTCTTTTTGTATCCCTTAATTTGTTTATGAGTTAGAGTAATCATTTCCACCCTTCAACAGCTTCAGAATCCCAAGAATCTTTTTGCTGATCCAGGAAAGAATACTCCACCTTTCATTGTTTTAGGATCAAGTAAAACTAGAACCGATTTTGTTTTAGTAACTACAGCTGTAGCAATAATTGGTTTTTTTGTTCATTTTTTTATACCTTCTTTCTGTCAAAATTCTGACTTTTATTCTAATTATAAAAAGCAGACCATTAAGGTCTGCTTTTTGGTTTTATTTATCCCAAGGAGCCAAAGGAAATGCTTTTTACTGTTAACAGTGTATCTTTGACATCTTCAGAAAGAATGTAATTTTCCAAATAAAAAAATCAATTATTTTATTTTGTTTTTTTGTTGTATAAAGAGTTGAATTAAAAAATTGAAAAAAATCTAATTTTTTTCTTTAGAACAAAAGCCGTTTAGAACCATACGCTGAAATCTTAGAGGAAACAAAGTATGGAATTCATTTCGACCAAATAAATAAAGAACCAAACCATTAACAAAATCTAAATCAGATAATGATGACAAACTACTAAGATCAAATGAATGAATGGACCAAGTTAGAACTGGAGCATTTTCTTCATTAAAAATTGATTTAATAAAAATCTTTTATTAGTGGAGAGGATGGATATAACACAGACCACCAACTAATAGGTTGTTGTTCTAGCTCTTTAAAAAGTTTCTAAAAAGATCTTTTTTTCATTTTAGTGTTTTTTTGATTTTTTTCAAAAAAATAGCAATTAATGAATAAAGATCAGATTCGAGTTTACTTACCTGAGAAAAATTCTTCTTGTGATTTATTGTAGATAAGACCTGAAGATTGTTTTTACAAAAGTTTTTAAATCTTCCATTACAATATTAGTAAGATTCACTTCAAAATCATCACTAAGAATAGACTCCAGCTCATCATATCGATAATTAATAGTTTTGTAATTTTTTTGTTAAAAAACCAACAACTTTATCTAAAGGCAATTCGTCAATAGAACCATCTCTATCTAAAAATCATATCAGCATAAATCTCAAAAAAACGTAATTTTTAATTACCTTTAATTGATCTGCAAGTTCAAAAAGTTTCGGCATCAATAATCAAAAAAACTGTTCTGCAGTACCACCTCTGAAATAACTATTGGTAAATAGATCATAAACCAAACTTTTTGAATAAAAAAATCTAAAGGAATGTTAAATTCTGTTCCAATATAATCAAGCATTTTTTTAGAATTATTATAAGTACAGCTATTTATCATAATCAAATTAATTTGTCCGAATGTTTTACTGATCCTATCAGACAAAAAGGCATTTCATTGTTTTTCTGATTGTCGCTATTTAGCACTGAAAAAAAGAGATTTTTAGTGATTTAAGATTTTGCAGATGTTAGAGAAAAATACTGGTATATAATCAGCAACCTCTGACATTGCTCCATAACTTAATTTTGTTTTATAACCTCTACCAAAAAAACACTTAAGTTCAAAATCTGTTCTACTCCAAAAAGAATGCAACAAAATCATACTTTATTCCTTCATTTAGAATTTCAATTGTTTTTGTATGCTAAATCAATCATTTCTTGATTTTCGATAAGCTTTTACAACTTCATCATAATCCTTTCTTAAGGGATTTTTTTCAATTTGTTTTTTTAATCATAAATAATAATAACCTTCTTTCTTTAATTAAAATTCATTTTTATTAATTATAAAAAGCTCATTTTCCATAATTCAATAACTAAAAAAAGCAGATAAAATTAAATTCTATCTGCTTCAAGCTATTATGCAATTTTTCAAATCTTTTTTTCAGTAAAAGGTTTGTTTGCTTTTTATAAACATGACCGTCTTTTACTGCTTTTTACAAAAATCAGCTTCTTTAAACCACAAGTCAAATCCCATAACTCGAGCTTTGTATTGTGTTTTTACGATATAGTTTAGTTTCTCCAGTATAAATAAGTTTCATTTTTACCTCTTTTATTCAAATCTATGTTCTAATCTTCCATTATTAAAGTATAGAACTGCAGCATAATTTTTGTTTTTCTCTGACCATAAATCAGAAACAGCTAATTCATTTGTTTTTCCTAGGATAATTAATTCATCTAAAGAAAAACTTATGACCACTCCTTTTCTAAAGGAACATAAACTCCATTCACTAAATAATAGTAGTCTCCTGATTTAGATTTACGTTTTTCAATCACTAATCCAGGATCAGAGAATAAAACATCTTTTTCTACTTCAGCAAACTTAATTTCTATTCTATTTGATAATTTATTAAAGAATAATGTTCCTGGAAACTTTTCACCCTTTTTATTGATTAAATCATCAACTTGAAGTTCATTTCCTTTGCAAAAGACTTCCGAATTCTTCTCGTGTAATAAGTCGATTGGCAACGTATCCGTAAACTTGAATTTCAGAATCTCTTCCACCAACCAAGTAAAATCTATACTTCTTCTTATCTTTTTCACCATCTACTTGAACAATTAAAGTATTGCCAACATTAAATTCTTCAACTGTTTGAGATGATTGAGTTTTTCACAAAAAGTCATTCGTTTTATCTGCTCCTAGTTCAAGAAGTTTTTTACTAGTTTGGTTGTTAAACTCCTTCCAGATGATCTCTTTTTCAATTTTTACCACCTTCAACCATAGTTTTTAACTTCTTTATCTGAAAGCTTAGTCTTGAATTTCATTTTATCATTATCTAGCATAGATTGTAAGTAAAAAACCTCTAAAAGGAGGAACTGGATAGCCTTCTTTTTCAGCTTCATTCTTTTCCGCCATCCATGATTGGAATTCTTCATCATAATAAGCACCAGATGCTGATTTATAAACTTTACTTCCATCTTTAAATTCTGCAATTGAATCTTTTCTAGCATAGAAGGAATTTCACTAAATGAGACATTCAATTTACTTAGAGATTTAACAATTAATTCCGTATATTGAACAATTTCATTATAAACTTGATCTGCAGTAACAAGACCGTCTTCTACTTCTTGTAATCAATTTCCCATTTAGCAGTCAAATGAGGGTGATGTAATTTCTGAATTTTTCAAGTTTTGAACTGTTTCAATGCCAAATGGAGTAGCACCATAGACCTGTTTTTACCAGAACATGTAATTCTATCTAGATCAATAAGAGATTGAATAATTGTTGTACGAGTTGATGGTCGTCCAAGTCCTTCCGCTTTTTGCATAGCCAACTTTTCTTCATCAGACAAAAAGTAATCTATGAACATTAACTAACACCGAACCTAAAGAATCGACATCATATCGTTCAGGAGGTGTTGTCCACCCTTCTTTGATTTCATCAGATAATTTAATTACTGCACCCTCATTTAATTCTGGCAGTTCAACATCTCTACTAGAAAATTCAGGAACAATTGATGCCCAACCTTCATCTAGTAGAACGGATCCTGCAGTTCTAAAAATCTTATCACCAACAGTAGTTTCAACTTTTGTTTTTTTCAACAACTCTATCTGGTAAGAAAGGTAAAACAACAGATCTCGCCACTAAGTATAAAATCTTCTTTTCTGTATCAGTTAAAGAATTGTAGTTGAAGTTATCTCCAGGAAGTGGTAGTATCGCTGAGTGCCCACGAACCTCAGAGTTGTTTACATACTTTTTATTTTTTAAAAATTGTTGAAATTGATCACTTTGTGGTGTTTAAAAACCTGAGCAAGTTCTGGAATTTTTTTCTAACAACCGGAAAAAGGTGTTCTATACCACTGGCATCATCTGTTGTAATAAAAGCGGAATCTGTTCGAGCATAAGTGGTTATTTTTCTCATACAAACTTTTGACCTGCTGCTAAAGAATCTGGCTTACTAATACCAAAAAAATTCTTCGCTGCGGCACCTTGAAGTGAATCAATTGAGAAAAAATCCTAGTGAACCATTTTCTGTGTTAGCTTTTAGGGTCGTTCTCTATTTACTGTTTTTGATAAAGAGTGATTGCAGCATTAGCACCATTCAAAAGCTTGAAGAGCTTGTTCTGCTTCCTCTTTTTAGAAAAACGCATTGCTTTTTCCAGTTTCAGGATCTGTTAAAAACTCCTTGATAAGTTTTCCCATTTTGATCAAAAAGTTGATTTAATTGTAAAAATTGTTCTGGAACAAAGTTTTGGATAGCCAACTCTCTATCAACAATAATCTTTTTCAATTGGATTTTCTAACTCGTCCAGTACTATGCCAGAATCCCGATTTAGCACTCATAACTTTTGTACTATTTAGACCAATCAACCAATCCATTTTAGCTCTTAGAAGAGCTGCATCACTTAGGTTTTGAACGGTCATCGTCCCACTAATTACATCACTATAAGATAATAGATTTCTAAATGCTTTTTCAATTTCAGTAGCAGTTGTACCATTGTTCCAAAAATCTGTACTTTTTAGTAGCTTGAAATCTTGGCTCTAGTGTACTAATAAAGGCATCAAAAATAAGATTACCTTCTCTTTCCGGGTCAGTACCACAAACCAAAAAGTCATAGCCACCAGATTCAATCATTGATTTAACTCTTAGATAAAAGCTTGTCAATAGGTCCAACCTCTTTCTTGGTTTTCATATCAATGTCTTTAGCTGGAACATAAACCCAATTTTCAGGAATCATTGGTAAATTATCAATATCATTTGATCCCCAACTTGGATTATAAAATTGAGGTTGTGCCAGTTCTACAACATGCCCATGAAACTTTGCAAAGTCTAATGAGTATGGAAGAGAGCTTTTAATAGAATCATAAACTTTTTTAAAGTCCTCCATGGTAGAAGATTTTTCTGCAATAAATAAACCTCTACCAGTTGGTAATTGTTTTTGCCATTCTATTCCTCCTTTTGTTTTCTTTATTTATTGTAAGTCATTATTTATCAAAAGTCAAACAAAAAAAGGAAGCTTTTTAGGCTCCGTAACTAAAAAAATAAGAAAATAAAGAAATCCTATTTTCAGATCAATTTTAGAGTTTTTTTCAACTCAGGGTCTCACGGTTAACCCATTTCACTCTTGCTCACTTCATTTCAACTGAAAAATTAATTCCAATTCATTGATTTTTTAATCAAAACAATAAAGTTTGTTGCTAGAGCTTCTAAAATAAATTACCTTAAAGGGAGATGCTAAATTGTCTTGCATTTATACATCTGTATAAGATAAATTGTAATTTTTATAAAAAAATCTTTTATATCCTTGTCCACGTCTCGCAATCACGTATGCAGCTCCAACATGAACATTGAGTTTCATGGTTGGACAATAAAGTTTTTAGCTAACCACGATGTCCATGCTGGGTTTACTTTAATTATTCTAACCGAATTTTTAAATGCTGAATTTTTCTATCAAATTAATAAATTGACTATATGCCAAAGAATGAATCATTTGGTTATATTGTTTTCCAATTTTGGAATCAGTTTTGCTTTTTTTGTTTTTAAAGTTCAAGTTTTCAATGCATAAATCTTTACCTTTTTCTTTAGACAATTTAACAACTTGATTTGCTAATTTTTTTGCAAATCTGTTTTTGTTTTGTTACCAGAACGAAATCTATATCTAAAAGAAATCTGTATCTATCAAGTCACCAAAATTATTAGTTTCAGATAAAGTAACAAAAACCTTTATTAAAATCTAATCCAATAGTTCCATAACTAGATCTAGTTAAGTAATCCTCTTTTTCAAGTTGGATTTCAAAAGTGCAATATAGATAAAAAAACGATTTTTTTATTTTTATGATCTTATAAGTTAATGGACTATTTTTTTATTTTTTTAAAAATAGAAACAATTTTATTTTTATGATTCCTAAAAATAAACCTGACCTTCTACAATTTTATCTTTTCCTTTTGACTTCTTAAATCCAAAAATCTTTTCTCAATTTTATTTTTAAATTGATTATTTTTAGGATTAAAAATAAGTTGTAGCTGTTGATTACATCCTGGCTCAGATTTACAACCAACAAAAGATAATTGACTATCTCGTTTCTCTTTAAACTTCTGATAATTTTTAATAAATCTTTGGTCCCAAAACAAAGTTTTAATTTTTGTTTTCTATTTGATAAGTGACATTAGAAAGCTTCTGTTTCAAACAATTTAATTTATTCTTTTTTTAGAAACAATTTTTAATCTTAAGTTTCGTTGTTTGATAAACGATACTTTTCCCCCACAATTTAAAAAGCTTAGAATTAATTTCTCTCTTCTGAACTAATTTTTGGAATAATATTCTTTTCAAGATTTGAGATTTTTAATTTTAATTGTTTTTGCTCATATCGTTTTAATTCTATAAGTGCATTTAAACGACCTTGAGCATCAGAAATAATTGAACTTGCAGTTCTTTTTAGTTATGTCATACTTTTTGCTGAAGGTATGAATTATAATTTGACTTATTAAAAGATTTACTATTTTTTTAATAATATGAAAGCTTTCCTAACAGCTTTTGAATAAAAATGGTATAGTTTTATCTACATAATCTATTAAATCTTTTATTCAAACTTGTATGCAATTGCGTTACAGTTGTAAACTTTTTCTTTAGTAAAAAAATTACCTCACTTACCATACTATGTGTCATTCCATTATGTTAGTTAAATCTAGATTACCTTCAGATTCACTCAATTTATCCACCAATTCTTTTTTTAAATTCTGATTGACTTTTTTTATTTTTTTGATCGCATCCCATAAAGTTTTCCAGAAAAAGATGCAATTAATGACATCATATCATCGGTTAATTCTTTCTCTACAGAGAGTTTTTCTGTTTTTTTGTTTCATAACAACAATTTCTACTCCTTTAGATTTAAAAATTGTTTCAAGATAATGAAAAACCAAAACGTGTCAATCTATCCTTATAAGTAATAAAAACTCTATTTATTTTATCATCCATCACTAATTTAATTAATTCTTGAGTTTTTCTTTTTATCATTTAAACCAGAGCCAACCTCAGATAGAATTAAAAGATTTTGTAGATTATCATTTTTCATTAATTAGGAATTGAATCTGTCTATCTAAATCACCATTTTTTTCTTTTTGGTCGTATGACGAAACTCGAGCATACACAACATCTCTTTTTAAATTGTGTATCATCAAACAATAAATCAAACTCTTCTAAAATTGGAACTAAATCATCTTTTGTTAAGTATCGTCTGTTTGAATTTGGATCTCTTCTAAATTCGATCTTCCCTTCTCTATCCCAATTATGCAAAGTTCTAGTTGTCACTCCTAACAATTCTGCAATATCTTTTTGGTTTATAATATTCTTTTTAATAATTGACTTTTTAATCATTTTTATTTTTAGTACCTTTAACTTTATTTTATAATCTTATTATATCGTAAATTAAATAAAAAAATCAAGATAAAAAAAGAAAAGAAAGAATTTTATGTAAATTCTTCTATATTATGTGAAAACTGTTAATAAAACCCTTTTTATTATTTTTACTTTTTACGTTTTTGCTAGGTAACCAATACCACCACCTAATCCGGCAAGACCTAGAATAGGTAGAATGATTTTACCAGCAGCAGCTCCAGTATTAACAGCAGTTTTCTTGTCTGGAGTTTTAGTGTCTCCTTTTTGGAAAACATGTTTTACATTACCTGCTTTATCTGTATCAGTACGGACAAAAAGTATAACCTTCAAAAGTTCCAGCCTCACCAGCTTTATCAGCTACAAGAGGTTTTTAAGTTCTTTTTTTCAGTCTTAACTTCTTTTCCGTCTTTTATCCTTAGAAGTTACTTCTTCAACCCAAGTTGTAGTTACTTTTTTTAGAATCAGTTTTTCTTAAAGACATGTTTTACGTTTCCATCTTTATCTGTATCAGTACGGACAAAGGTGAATCCTTCAAAAGTTCCAGCTTCTTCTACTTTTTCACCAATTGTTTGATCTTTTAATTTGATCTCAGACTTAACTTCTTTTCCTTGATCATCTTTAGTTACAATTTCTTCAACCCAATCAGTAGTATAAGTTTTGATTTTTTTCGTAGATGTAAGTTGTTACGTTTTCTTTAGTGTCAGTTTTTAATTAGCTTATAGTTGTCAAACTTATCAGGATCCATGATTTTTATCACCAGTAACATCCTCTTTGAGCTTAACTTCTTTGTCGCCATTCATTGTAATCCAACAGAGTTTTATATGATTTTTTTCTCTGCTGGGTTTTAGTTGGCTTATTAATTAAATCTTGAACACCTTTAGCAGTCATAGCTGCACCATTAACTCGAATAGATGAACTATTAACATCAGTTGCATTTACTTTCCCTCTTTAGTTGTAATAGAAGAGTAATGGTTTCTGGACCGAATGTTGTCCCATCCGCAGACAATTTGCCAGCAGATTTTTCAGTCAATCTAAATGAGATTGGAGTGTTTTCTGAATTAATAACATAATATTGTACACGTTTAAGAGTTCCCTCTTTAACTTCGAATACAACTTTATCTTTAGTTACTTCTGTAACTGCAACCTTAACCGGATTTACATCAGCAAGATATACACCATTTTCGTTTGCAAATGAGTCTGAATTGAATGATGGGATAATAGAAATCTCTTTTTGATTCAACATCACCTTTTTCAAAAACTCATCATTGAATCTTTTGGAAGATTTACTGTAATTTTTGTGCCGACACCATAATCTTGATCAAGAGGTCTAATTCCTAAACCTAGGAAATACTTAACAGATCCATCTGTAGAGTTTGTAATCTGTGTATTAGTAGAAAGATCTACAGTTGAAGGTTTAGCTTTTGTGTCTTGTTTTGGACCTGGTTTAATTGTTACATCCTTTTTAGCAACTTCTTTGTTGTTAACGGTGATTTTTGCTGGAACAGTTACATCTTTGGATACAGCAGTAAATACATTACCTTCAGTTGCTGATTTAAAAGTAACTTCTTTATTCTTGTAACCTTCAGCTTTCTCATTGAATACAAGTTCATATTCATAATGCCCACCACCAGCAGTGATTTTTTTCTGATTTTTTTCTGATCCAAACTTGTTTTTTTGTGCTAATTTGTTGATTTCTTTGATTTACACTTTTCTTCAAAGTGATTTTTACCAATTACAACATTATCAACAGTTACATCTGCAGATGATACACTTCCTGAACCAAATAAAAGTGGAAGATTATCTACTGTAATTGATACAGTAGAACCAGCTTTAACTGTATCTGGAACAGTAAGGTTCAAGTTGTATGCTTGACCAAAAAAACATTACCAGTATTACCCTTGGCGACAGAATCAGCAATTGTTGCTGTCGCTTTAACATCCACCTGTTTATTTTTCTTCAGCATGTGCTACAGGTGTGTTGAGGACAGCCGTAACTGCTCCCATTGCCCCAGGAGTGATTGACAAACCTACTGCAACTACTCCAGCTAATTTTTTTACTAAGTTTTTCAATGGATTTTTCTCCTTTTTGAATTATTTTTTTCTGTTACTATTATAAACTATTTATTAATTAAAATCAAAAACCGTCAACAATTTTCAATTTATTTAACGATTCAACCTTATTTTTAAGTTCTTTTTAAAGAAAAATTCGGTTAAACTTAACTGAACAATAGAAACAATTGCTCCGACTAGAAAGATTGATTCAAAACCTAGCCTTAAATTGTTTAAGAACCTAAAAATGAATGGATGAGAATTTCTTTTAATTTTTCTGAGACCAAGGACGTTTATAAAAAAATTATTGTTCAAAACGTTCTCCTTCTTTTTCTGTTTTTAATAAAAAGCTTTCAAATCTTTTGGCATCAACGCCTCTCTCTTCTAAAAGATGTCTAAGTTTTAGTAAAATTCTTTCTTCAAGATTCTTAACTTCTGAACCAGGAATACCAAGTTTTTTTCCAGCTTCAATTAAGCTAACTTTTTTTGTGTTCGACTTGATAAGATCCGTTTTGAAACAATAAAAACGCTCTTGTTCAGTCAATTCTGTTAAGGCATCTGAAAAGAATAGATATGGTTAAGTCTCTGGACAACTGACTATCTGGACGTCTAAACCCTTCAGATTTATTATCAGTTGGGTTGATAAAGATAGCATCGCTTCCACCCTCAGATTCTAAGTATCCTTCAACACTACCAATATCAACTTCTGCCCCAGCTAAAGTACCTAATGGTTTTCCTTTTTTTAATTTTAGCTCCAACTTTAATTTCTTTTTGGTAAAAGATACAAATAATGATAAGTGTATTCTGAGTCTGTTCCGTCTTGTACAATTGTTACATTATACAAAGTAACAGGGATCTTTACCAACTCTAATAATTCTATGACCAACACTTTTTCAATTCTAATTATGGTCAGATTTTTTTGGTGCTAGAATTACACGAGGGTGGATGAGTAATAATGCTTTGTTTTTCTGTTTTTATCTAAAAGCAATTATTTCATTCATCATTAACCAGTAAGCAAAGGTTGAAAACTGAAATCCTCGAGTTGGATCAAAATTATTCAATGCACTAACAAAACCATTTTGTGCTGCACTTAAACGCTCTTCTTCCGGAATTGGTAGGTTATCAAACTTTCTAACCAAGGAATAAACCAATGGTTCATTTACATAATATGCAACAGAACGCCTAATCCATTCTCTTCCAACAGATTCAACCTCTTCCCTTTCTGGATTTTCTGGAAGTTTAGACAGTGCATCATTAATTCCTTCTATCACATGAATTTCTAATTCTTCTGGTTTTCTTTGATTCCTCTTACCTATTGCTGTATAAAGAGATGGCTCAAATTCATTATAAATCTCTTTTCCAATTTCATCCAATAGATCAGTTACTTCTTTTCTTGTAAGTGTCATTATTTCCCCTATTGATTAGCTTTATTTTCTGATGACAAATCTGATTTTTATTTCAGTATTATTATCTTCTTTAACTTTTAAAGTAGACGATGAATTTTCTCCAGCATCAGAACTTACCTTATTTTCTTTTTTTCTCTGTAACCGATCCTTCTTTTCTTTGTTTCAGTGTTTTTCTTTTTGTTCTGTTTTAGATCCAGGATTTTCTCGCTCTCTAATGATTTCTCTTACAGTTTCTTTAGTATTGGGTTCTGTTTGAGCATTATTAGAATTATTTGTTTCATGACTCTTACTATTCCCTAAACCTGGAACTGTTTCTTGGTTATTTGAACTACTTGTGTGATCACTTGATTTTTCAACAACTTTAACAATTTCAGTAGAGTTTTTGGATCATTTTGAGTTTTATTGTTATTCAAATTATTATTAATTGTGAAACTAGCAATTATCACAGACAAGATAGAACCAACAAATGCAATTGTTTTCTGAAGAGCAGAAAAACCCTTTTTAACTTTTTCTGTTTTTTTGGAGTATAGTTGTTATTTTTATCAAGTCTAGATAGATTGTTTTTCTTATTCTCTTCCAATTTAAGACCTCCTTTTTGTTCTTATCTATTTTAATTCGGTTTTAACAAAAAATTCGCTAATCCAATAAAACATCACGGGTTTCCAATCCGTTGCTAAAAAAGCAGATGTCTTATCAATTAACGATAATGAGAGAGTTATTTGCCTCCCCGTTAGGGGTGAGGACTTATCTAGACTAGATGATTCGAACATCCGACCCCTCGACCCCAAATCGAGTGCTCTACCAAGCTGAGCTAAGTCTAGAAAACAAAAACTGGAACTATAGGACTCGAACCCCTTTGGACCCTTGATAAACAGATTCAAAAATCGTTAAATTATTTAGGACCTGTTATTTACCTGGGCGTCTTCGATAAAAAGAAGTTCAAGTCCGTTACGGTCAAACTATCTTAGTCAGCCCCATTGCGGTTTCTCTTAATTCTTAGTATCGTTTAGACTCAGCAACCAACTTATAATCTAAGTTAACGATTGCTAAAGATTGGAACCAAAGAATCCAACCTAAAAAGCTGCCCAAAAGAAGGTTAGAAGGGCAACTACTGGAACTACAGGGATCGAACCTGTGACATTCTGGTTAACAGCCAGACGCTCTACCTACTGAGCTAAATTCCATTATTTGAAACCACCCCAAAGAAGGTTAGAAGGGGTGGCACGGAGGAAGTGGGATTCGAACCCACGCACGTTTTACCGCCTAATGGTTTTCAAAACCATCCTCTTAAAGCCAGACTTGAGTACTCCTCCATAAAAAAACATTGGGACGTTACTCCTACCACGTCATTGTTGTTGCTACTTGTTCAGTCACCGAATGATGAGGAGTGCCCCAGGTTATGATCCTAGTTGTCCTCACCTATTACTATGTCCGGGGCGTCGCCAACAGACCCACTCTCTTCTAATTTTTATCCACCGACACACCCAAGTTATAAAAAGATGTACTTTTTATCTTTATCTATTAAGATACAATATCCTCTTAGAAGTTTCCTTGGTGGATGAGACCCGATAAAGCCTTATAGCTCAATCACTTGAGCATCACGGAAAATCTCTTACTTGGCAACCACTTTGGTTCCAGTTGTGCCATCAACTGTTTACTGTGGTGGAATTCATTTGAATCCTCTTGCGAGACCGACTCGATCGTTACCTTAGTATCACAACACGCAGCATCCCAACTCAACCAATACCCAACTAAGAGTAGTCCACAAACAAGTAATTAGTAAGGCATCCCTAAACTAACGACTCTTGGATTTAACGAGTTAAGATAAGTGCCTCCAGTCAGGAGTTGTTACACTTTTCAACGTTATCTCGAGAGCAGGGATCGAACCTGCGACCGATTGCTGAAAGCACATCGGTTATAGTCCGGTATTGCAATCTAATTAGTTCAAAGAAATAAGTAAATTAACAATTAGGGCTTTCTATTCTCGACTTAATTTAAAAAGCTGCCCAAAGAAGGTTAGAAGGGCAACTACTGGAACTACAGGGATCGAACCTGTGACATTCTGGTTAACAGCCAGACGCTCTACCTACTGAGCTAAATTCCATTATTTGAAACCACCCCAAAAGAAGGTTAGAAGGGGTGGCACGGAGGAAGTGGGATTCGAACCCACGCACGTTTTACCGCCTAATGGTTTTCAAAACCATCCTCTTAAGCCAGACTTGAGTACTCCTCCATAAAAAAACATTGGGACGTTACTCCTACCACGTCATTGTTGTTGCTACTTGTTCAGTCACCGAATGATGAGGGAGTGCCCCAGGTTATGATCCTAGTTGTCCTCACCTATTACTATGTCCGGGGCGTCGCCAACAGACCCACTCTCTTCTAATTTTATCCACCGACACACCCAAGTTATAAAAAGATGTACTTTTTATCTTTATCTATTAAGATACAATATCCTCTTAGAAGTTTCCTTGGTGGATGAGACCCGATAAAGCCTTATAGCTCAATCACTTGAGCATCACGGAAAATCTCTTACTTGGCAACCACTTTGGTTCCAGTTGTGCCATCAACTGTTTACTGTGGTGGAATTCATTTTGAATCCTCTTGCGAGACCGACTCGATCGTTACCTTAGTATCACAACAGCAGCATCCCAACTCAACCAATACCCAACTAAGAGTAGTCCACAAACAAGTAATTAGTAAGGCATCCCTAAACTAACGACTCTTGGATTTAACGAGTTAAGATAAGTGCCTCCAGTCAGGAGTTGTTACACTTTTTCAACGTTATCTCGAGAGCAGGGATCGAACCTGCGACCGATTGCTGAAAAGCACATCGGTTATAGTCCGGTATTGCAATCTAATTAGTTCAAAGAAATAAGTAAATTAACAATTAGGCTTTCTATTCTCGACTTAATTTAAAAAGCTGCCCAAAGAAGGTTAGAAGGGCAACTACTGGAACTACAGGGATCGAACCTGTGACATTCTGGTTAACAGCCAGACGCTCTACCTACTGAGCTAAATTCCATTAAAAAAACAACAAAATAACTTTGTTTATATACCGAGGACCGGGATCGAACCGGTACGATTGATACCAATCGCAGGATTTTTAAGTCCTGTGCGTCTGCCAGTTCCGCCACCCCGGCTAATATAAAAAGCCACCGAAAGAAGGTTAGAATGGTGGCGACGGAGAGAGGGGACTCGAACCCCCGCACGTTTTACCGCAAGACTGATTAGCAAACAGCTACATTACCAGCTCTGTCATCTCTCCTAAAAAGCGTTGGGACATTACTCCTACCACGTCCTTGTTATTGCTGCTTAATCAGTCACCGGATGATGAGATAGCGCCCCAGGTTATGATCCTAGTTACTCTCACCGCATTTCTAGTCCGAGGCGTCATTAACAGACCCACTCTTGTCATTCCCTCTCAACACACCTTTTACCACAATGTTGACATCTCTTGAAAGGGAGATCCGATAAAGTCTTATAGTTCAATCACTTGAACATCACGAGAAATCTCTTATTTGGCAACCACTTTGGTTCCAGTTGTGCCATCAACTGTTTACTGTGGCGGAATCCATTTGAATCCTCTTGCGAGACCGACTCAATCGTTACCTTAGCATCATAACACGCAGCATCCCAACTTAACCAATACTCAACTAAGAGTAGTCCGTAGACAAGGAATTAGAAAGGTATCCCTAACTAACGACTCTTGGATTTAACAAGTCAGGATAAGTGCCTCCAGTCAGGAGTTGTTACACTTTTCAACGCAATTCCGGGGGTGGGACTTGAACCCACGATCTTCGGAGGATGAGTCCGACAAGATACCAACTTCTCCACCCCGGTATATTAAGTGCCACCGAAAGAAGGTTAGAATGGTGGCGATGGAGACTGCAGGGTTCGAACCTACGACCCCCGGATTAAAAGTCCGGTGCTCTACCAACTGAGCTAAGTCTCCTTTATTTATTATAAGTCTTTTTTTCTAGAAGATTTCAACATTTTAATCTATTATAACAAAAATAATTAAACTTTGTCAATAAAAATCTGATCTTTTAATCTTCTATTAAGTATTATAAGTTTTTTTATTCTTAAAAAAATAATGGAAAGAGAGGGACTCGAATCCCCGAATCCAATGGGGAGCGAATTTACAGTCCGCCGCAGTCCTTTGGACCCTTGATAAATAGATAGGTTTTTAAAAAATGCTGTTGGTGCAGCAGTGATAGCGAAGATCTCACTTTGGATACTTGAATAACATACAGGTTTAAAAACATCTATCGTTCTCTCGCAGTAGCCTATAAACCTTAACAAGCACACAAGTTCCAAAACCTCGTACAATTTTTTTAAAACCTATTATTTGTTCGGGTGTCTTCGATAAGAAGAAGTTCAAGTCCGTTACGATCAAACCATATTAGTCAGACCCATTGCGGTTTCTTTTTAGTTCTTAGTATCGTTTAGACTCGCAACCAACTTAAAAATCTAAGTTAACGATTGCTAAAGATTGGAACCAAAGAATCCAACCTAGAAGATTTCAATCTTCTATCAACTATTATAAAGTTTTTTTATCCTAAAAAAATTAAGACTAAAAAAACAAAAAAATCTAGGTGATCGACGGGGATCGAACTCGTGCATACCGGCTTCACAGAAAGCTTCGATATAATCAAGATCTCCGCTTTCTCCACTATTTGCAACTGAGTTTTTTTGTTGATTCACTAAAAAGGATTTGCAAGCTTACTCTAAACCTTTTTGCACTCAATCTGCTCGAGTTTAGTGAATCTCAATACTGTTTAATGAGGAGTATCCTCACCTCTTCTCGCTGAGGGCGTTGACGAATATTACAGAGAACCATCGCATGGCGCCTATTAAAAAGGGGGTCTTAGCCAAAACTGTAGCCATTGCGCACTACACTTTTTTTGCAAATGGACCTCACAGGGTTCGAACCTGCAACCACTCGGTTATGAGCCGAGAGCTCTGACCATTTGAGCTAAAGGTCCTAAAACTCAACAGTAATTAACATTCTAATCCTTAATGAGCAATCAATTCATACCAGATTCGTTACACTTGCTGAGATAAACTGAGTCTCGTCCGCCACAGCTGATTAGACTGGACGACCATAATTCCGTTTACGTTCCCTGCTGGAATCGAACCAGCATTAAAGGGTTAGAAGTCCTTTGTCATTTCCGTTAGACCAAGGGAACTGAATTAATTATGAATCTATTATAACTTAAAGTTTTTCAAAATGTCAACACTTTTTATTTAACTTTTTTTACTTTATTAAAAACTTTAAATTAATAAAATGGAGTCGGTGGGTGTCGAACCCACGTCCAAACGACCGCCAAACCAAACCTTTAATTACACGTTTACTTGTTCTATCTTGCGAAGCCCACAACTGGAACAAGAACAGTGAGGGTGTAAAATGCTGGAACTAGCCCAGCTGACTAGAAAACTAGTCAAAAACGAACTACTGTATTGTCATGAATCGCCCGCAATCGGGCGACCTGACCATTCATCTCTATTTTGTCGTGCTTATTAGAGCCGACGATATAAGGAGGATAACCACCGTAACTAAAAAATAAGAAAATAAAGAAATCCTATTTTTAGATCAACTTTAGAGTTTTTCAACTCAGGGTCTCACGGTTAACCCATTCCACTATTGCTCACTTCATTTTCAACTGAAAAAAATCAATTCATTGATTAAAAAGAATCAAAACAATAAAGTTTATTGCTATAGCTTCTAAAAAGAAATTACCTTAAAGGGAGATGTTAGATTGTCTTGCACCTATACATCTATATAAGATAAGTTATGCGTCTATAAAGACGATTAAGCGAAACTTTTACAGTTATTTTAGTTTGGCATTTAGGCTGCCAGACCACGTGAGTTTGATTTTTTTGAATCGCCTGTCGAAACCAAAACGACCCCTTAATTTAAACCCTGCGTAGGTACGTGACCCAACTAATTTAATAGTCTGCAGATTTAGAGCTCTTAATTCTATGCCAAGCATCAGACTCGAACTTTTTGGACCCATAACAAACATACTGGTTCCAAACCCTAGTTTTAAACCTATTATTTGTATATGGGCGTCCTCGATAAGAAGAAGTTCAAGTCCGTTACGATCAAAACTATCTTAGTCAGACCCATTGCGGTTTCTCTTAGTCCTTAATATCGTTTTAGACTCGCAGCCAACTCAGAATTCCAGAGTTAACGACTGCTAAAGATTGGAACCAAAAATCCAACCTGGGAAACTACTATATTATTTTTACATCAAAAATCAATTTATTGTCAAGTACAATTTTAAAATTATTTTTTTGAGTAAAAAAATAGTTTAAGGTTATTTTTAACCTTAAACTATTATAATCTTTTTATAATCAAAACATTATTTGAATTGAGCTTCTACTGGATCTAGTACAATTTTTTTGATTGTACTCCCCTCTGAAATCACACTCAATTTTATTATTGGTGGAACTGGTCTTTGAGCGCCCTCTTCGTCAATATAGATTTTTGCTTCCGTGTGGATAAGTTGCTTCTACTAGGATAAATGAACCATCTGGGACCCCATCTTCTAATAAAAAGTTCTGTCAATGGATCTTCAACTTCTTTAACAATTAATCGATCTATAGGACGACCGCCCAAATCTAATTCTTCAATCGGTAATTTGTATTGTGATGACAAAAGCCATCCAACGTCGACTTGTGGGTTAGATTCATCTTTAAAAGTTTCAGTAATTTTTCTTCCATAAACAATCTTGATGTTCCGGTTTTTAGCTAGACGTTTTTAATGCCATTAATTTAATATTGGCAATTTTTTTCTAAATCTGATCGCTTCAATGAATAAAAAAATAACATTGGAGTCAATACGGTTAATAAATTCAGGGTTTTAAAAACCTTTACCACCTTTTTCTGGATCAGGATTTCTCAACTGAGCATTAACTACTGAAATAACTTCAGGGAGGGAGTTCACCAGTCTTCAAATCTTGACCCCGCAAAATTGTTTGAGCTGCAATATTGGATGTGAAAAATTATGATAGTGTTGGTAAAATCAACCATATCACCACGGGAATCAGCAAGTCTACCATCATCCAATACTGAAAGTAAAAACGTCAAAGATCCCGGGGTGAGCTTTTTTTCAGCCTCATCAAAAAGAAGTAATGAATATGGATTCTTTTTAACGTATTCTGTCATTTCACCACCAGTATCCAATTTATCCTCTCCAGGAGGAGCTCAATTAATCGAGAAACTGCACTTATACTTTTAAGTTCACCACAGTCAAATCTCTTCATATTCATTTCACTACCAAATTGCACTTCAGCCAACGCTTTAACAAGTTCAGTATTGTGAGTTACTACTAAATCTCTTCCAGCAAGGAATAGATGCTCTTCATTATCTACAAGAATACACACTGCTTCTTCTACAAAACCAGATTTACTAATTTCTTTTTACTTGAACAAATCCAGGATCTTTTTAATTTCCCTTTATGAGTTAGACTAATAGAAGCTTGATCTCGCAACTTTTTACTTCCAATTAAATTAAAAAAACTTCATCTTTGTCTTTATATAAAATCTCAATAGTTTCTGAAGAAACTATTATGTTTTTGAACTCCAACAGAAAAAAAGTAATTCTCTAATATCAGAAACAAGTTGTTCTTTACCTTCTGCTTGAAAAAGGAATCTATCACCATCAAACTTACCATAATGGTCAAAAGCTCCTCTTAAAAACATCAATTCGTTGATTTAGTTTTGTAAACTTAATTGCATTAGTTATTTGCTTGGTATGTTTACCCACAGCAAAGTATAAAGATTCTACATCGTCCATTGAGCCAGAGTAATATTCAATAGCATTTGATGTTGGAATACAAACTTTCTTTCCTTGTTCCAGTAATCCAATTATTTCTTTTACTGGTAAAGTTTGGAGTTTTTTTGATCGCCCAATTCTAACAGAAAATAGATGATCTAAATCGGCATTCAATTTCCTTCCATCTTCTAGGATAATCGTTTTTAAATTCTCGATCTCCTTGAGGAAAGACTCCTTTTATTTTTGTAGGCTTGCCATGTCTATCAAAAACTTCGTCACCAACTTTAAGGTGCCCCATTTTCACGTATCCCCTATCAGGGGTAGCTATTGGTTCATGAATACTAAGAGATTTCCCAACACCTGATGGTCCCAAGAAAATAAATGCTCCAATTGGTTGGTCTGTTTTACTAACTCCCAAACGAGAACGTTTAATTGCATATGATACTGTTTTTATTGCATGGTCTTGACCAATTACTCGACGTTTTAACTTAATATCCATAGTTTTTAATCTATCTAATTCACTTTGAGTTAAATCTGAAACCGGGATACCTGTGGTTGATTCAATTGTCTTTTGAATCTCATCTACATCAACAACATCTTTAATCATTAAGTTTGCTTTTAGAATAAAAAGCATCTTTTTAGTTGTGATGCCTGCCCTTCTAAGGTTTCTCTTCTTGAATTTAATGCATCAACCTCGTTTATATCATTTTGATCAACTAAATCTTTTTTTATCATAAACCGCAAGACTGTTTTTCTATTTTTTTGAAAGCTCCATGCGAATTTTTTTCCTAAAAAAATCCAACACAGCTTTTTGATCTTCCCATTCTTTAACTAAATTATCATAATGAGGTTTTTAAGTTCAATTTCTTTTTTTAATAGCTCTTTTTCTTCTTCGTTTTCTTCTAACTCATAATCTGATAACAGTGTGTTGATTTCACCTTGTAAAAAGTTTTTAGTTCTTTTGGCATTGAATCAATAGACAATCTAGTTAAAAGCACAAGCTTTTATCTAATACATCAATAGATTTGTCTGGATTTCGTCTACTTGGTAGTAACGAATTGACAAATCAACAGCAGCATCAATTGCTTTTGTTGAAATTGTCACACCATGAAATGCTTCTAGTGCACGCTTCCTAGACTTTAAAAATTCTAATTGTGTTCTCACGATTTAATTCTTGAATCGTACACTTTTGAAAACGACGAACTAAGGCTTTATCTTGTTCAATATACTTATGAAACTCCCAATCTGTTGTAGAACCAATCATTCTTAATTCACTACGAGCAAGAGCTGGTTTTATCAAATCTCCAGCATCCAATTCACCTTCTTTATCTAAAAATAACATGAGTTTCATCCACAAACAAAATAATGTTTTTAGCTTTTTTTAACTTCTTCAACTATTTTTTTAATTCTAAAATGATAACCACCATCACTAATATCTTTATTTGATAGTGCTGGTATATCAAGCTCCCAAAGATCAAAAACCTTTAATAGAATCAGGTACAGCCCCAATAGCCAATAATTGAGCCAGTCCTTCTACAATTGCTGTTTTACCAGTACCGGCTTCCCCAACTAAAAATGGCATTATTCTTATATCGTTGTGTAATAATACCCAAAAACTTCACGAGTTTTCAAGTTCTCAGGGCAAGTATTGGTGCAAAGTCTTTACTTTTGCGATACTTTTTCAGTTATGTTAATCCCAAAACGATTCAACATTGGCAAAGATTCGTTTTTCACTCTACTATTTTTTTAATTCTTTTTTTATCCAAAACAACTCCTATTACTAAAATCTTCCTAATTCTGCATCTGAAATAATTCTTTTTTTACATCAGCAGTATTTCTGCCAAAGAAAAAAATCTCTACTATCAAAAAAACAATATTGTGACCAAAAAAATGCATTATTTAATGGCAATTGTTGTTCATTCAAATCTGCTGGTCTCAAATGAATTAAGTCTGTACCTAATTCTGTATTAGCCATATAGAAATCAGCAGTTGTCTGATACAATTGAAGGAGTGTGACCTGCCCTAGTAAGTATTCAAGATAAGTTTTTCTATCTGGTTTAAACAATAAAAAAATTGCCAGTTTCCATCTCGACCCAAATCATATAAAAACCCCAAACCAACGCTCTCCATCATTTGTGTTAAATCCAAATTGGAATGAAATACAACTTCAAACTGATATGGATTATCAGGATGCATTGCTGGGAGATGTCTTTTTACATAAACTCTCACGTTTTTAGGGTCTCCAACCGGATCGCCAAATACTCCCTTAAAAATCATCCCAAGTATCAATAACCATTCCATCAGACAAGTGTTTCTCTCTATAATCTTTATTGATAATATCACTTGCATTACCTGTTCGAGTAAATAGTTCTTTATCTATAGCCAAAGTATCAACCTCCCTGGTTTTTATTTTATTCTTACTTATTTTATTGTAAAAGCAAAAAAAGAGATCTAATTAAAGGTCTCTTTTTTGAAATATATCAAATTAGAATGGGAGGTCGTCGTCTGATACATCTAGAGGATTTCCATTTGCTAGATCACCTTTACGCATTGGTGCTTCTCCAGCATTCCGTGGTTTAGGATCTTCAATGTAAGGTTGATCAACACGCAAATCAAGATAAATCTTATCACCATCACCATCTCGAGTGCCAATAGTTACACTTGTACGCAAGCGAGCACCTTTTTTTAAGTCGATCCGCAATAGCATTTGCTTCTTCTTCTGTATGAGTAAACCAGCTAATACCAGCAGGAATGTTATTAAATTCTGGATGTTCAACAAAATCAGTACCGAAGATTTCATTAATTTGATCAACAACCCCAGATAGGTTTGTGAAGTTGCTTACAACGTAACTAGATCCAGCTTTTCGAACCTCTGAATCTTTTCCAGCAAAGCCTGAAAGTGTAGCACGAACTTCTTTGCCGTTTTTTTGAATCGAAAGGAGTGCCAAAAATCAATCAAACTCTTAAAATCTTTCTTTTTATCTGCCATTTAGTTAAAAACCTCATTTTCTATTAATCTTTTTATTACGCTCTTTTTTTATTAGCGCTCCCTAAGTCAATTAATTTCGCTCAGGTATTGGAAGTTTGGGACTCGAACCCAAAAGATAAAAAAATCTATTCTTCTAATGAATCTTCCTAATTAATTCAACTTTATGAATCTATTATATCATAATTTTTTAATTGTCAACAATAAAGTTTAAATTATTTCAATGTCTTTGATTACTTCAGAAAAATAAAGACTTTTCTTTTTATTATTATAGATTCATCAAGATGAGACAGTTCATCAAATTCCATATCTTCATTCCAAACATCATCTAAATCTACTTTTCTAGAATCCCAGAATACAACAACATACAGGAGGTATCTAACAACAATACCTAAAAACGTATAAAGTTAACCCAAACCTTGGTGATGCAAAAAAATCATAGACAAAAAAATAAAAATTCTAATTAAAATTGGTGGAAATCCGGATAATTTACCAATTAATTCACAAACCCCAAACAACACTCTTTTTTTCATTCTTCTAGCCTTTTTACTTTTTAAATCAACTTAATATAAAAAGATTATACCAAAAAGATAATTCAAGTCAATAAAAAAAGTAGATTATCTATCTACTTTTTTTATTTGAAGCTTTTTAAAGGTTTTCCCAATTCAAATCATCTAATGATGCTTTTTGGTTGAATAGGATTTGCTCTATAAGTTCTAACAAGAATCTTCTTTATAGATTTTATTATAATAAATTCCATAAACAGTTAATCTACCATTTTGATCTTCCAAAAACGAATGCGGTTACATCACGACCACTATCAATTTCTTTAAATCGAATTTGATAAATAGAATTCAGACTTTTATACTTATTCCACGCCTCCATTGCTTTTATTTGTATCAGTAGATTCAATATTAATTCTTTTGAGATTTTTTTGAACTATATCTTCATAGTTTTTTTAAATTGAACGGCTTCTTGATAAACTGCAGGTTCTTTTTATTACAGTTGAATTATCATCGTCAACCAATTCACTTAAACCGGAAACACTTAAAGTAGAAGCTATAGTTGCTGCAGAAAATGGAGTACCTATTCTTTTCCTGAACTTCTTACCAAATTCAGCTTCAAACTCAGATTTCCCACCAGCAGAAACATTCTCAATTGTTTTTTTAAAAATTCATAGTAATTCATAGAATCTCTACCAATTCCATAGGCAATTAAGTTTTCATCTGTTGTAAACTTATAATTTTTTTCCCATTTCTTGCATAGGATGCTGCAGCAGCACTAACATCATTTGGATCTTTTGTAGATAAAAGAGTGATTTGATTCTTAATAAAAAGCTTCTGAACCATTAAATTCTTCTTTATTTTTAGATTTATCCGCAAATGCATCACTGGAAACTTGAAGTGGTAATTCAAAAAGGTACTTATAACCTCTATCCCCAAGCTTAGAACCATCTATTGATTCAGCTAAAACTTTTTAGCACGAAAATCTTTACCTCTTTTTGCTTCTGGAGCAGAAACAGCAACCTTTTCCTCAACTCCAATAGGTTTAGTCCTTTCATGCTTTAAGTATAAACCAACACCACCAGAGAATATTCCCACTAAAGTAATTACAATTACTACCTTACCTTTTGTTGTTTTATAAAAGTTAACAAATTCATTTTTGCCTTTGTAAAAGCTTCTTTGCTATTAACCTTTTTAAACATAATCTTTTTATGATCTTTTTCTTTTTTTCCAACGAGTATCATTCCTCCTTATCCGGAAGTACGTATTCTGGCAAATTAAGTTGACCTTTTTAAACGCTTATAAACCTGATAAAAACTCAAATCTTTTTCAGCTATTTGATATAACAAATTCGCTACTTGATCTTTTTGATAATTCAATTACGTTTCTTGCAGGGATCATTGCAGGTTTCTTTTTAGAGAACATCTTCTTTTTCATACCAGTAAGATTCCAGAGTCTTCCATTGCTAGTTAAGCCATTTTTTTGGGTAGATATAAAAAAATGCCAATCAGAATTAACCAAACACCAAAAGCTCTGTCTTATTATTGTAAATAAACAAACAATTATTAACTTCTTTTATTAATCCATTTCCAACAAGAATTTGAAATTCTTCTTTCATAGATGGATTATATCCGATTCGAAAAATCCTCATTTCCTCTTTCTTTTATAAAAGTCATTTCAACCTCACTAAATTCTATAAAAAGGTCTACCTAAAAAGGAAGACCAATTATTTCAATGTTGCATTGGTCACAGATCCGACCTCTACTTTTTCTAGTTCCAGAAGTTGGATCCTCTGTAATTCGAATAGAGAAGTAGTGTGCATCAGCTAACCCAACAGCCACCATTTCATTATATCCAATAATCATAAGATCACTACCAGAGTAATCAGTGCATCGACCAATTGCATTAGCTGCACGAATAATAGATTGCTTGTCTGTACTATCCTCGATAACCACTAACAATCGTGGTAGAGTACTAGAATCTAAAGGATAATACTTGTAACCAGCATTAGTTTCTTTAAAAAAATAGCATTAATCCCTCTTAATGTGTCAGAGAAAAATAAATCTTCTGTACCTTTTTCAGCAACTGCTCCAATAAAATTAATTGGAATGAAAGAATTTTCTGCTCCTAATGATACAGAAAAAAATCTACATCATAAGGTTCACCATTTAATCGAAACTCTGGTTTCTTTTGATAATCTCTAATCGATAATTTCTTTAAGTTTTTAAAAAGCAATAAATAATTCTGTTTGTTTCAAAACTTTACGAATAACTTTAGAACTTCTAAAACTATCTGTATGTCTCCACTTTGTAATATCATCACCTTCAGACATTAACAAATAAGAACCAGCAAAAATCTAAAACATAGATTCGAAGATCACCAGGAGATTGAATTAACTTATCTTCCATAGTTTCATTCATTACAAAGTAATTTACAAAAATGCTGATTTGCTAAATTATCCATAAATGATTCATCTACGTCAAAAACCAGTACCTCTATTAATTTGATCTAAAGTTACAAAACCCGATTGAAAAATAAATCGAATAATTTCAACAACATCATCTCAATTTTTTTCTCATAACGTCTCTTTTGCAACATCTGCAGAGGATACAGATCTAAAAGAAAAACTTGGGGCAAAAAGTTTGAGTTAAGTTATCTGGAATTTGACCATAATTAATTCCAATTGCGTCTGTTTTAATAGCCATTTTATTCTTCAGCTCCTTTTTTTCTAATTCAGAAAGATGTTGTTCGAGATTTTCTCTAAAATCGGAAAAATTGAATCATCTGTGAAGTGTGGATCTACTGTAACAATACTTCCAACACCACCCGAACGTCTAACAACATACTTAATTTTTTTAATTTTAACTCCAACCACTTGACCTTCTACTAATAAAGAGTCAATGCTTGGATGTGGATGCCAACACTTAATAATAATCTCACTTCTGTTTTTAACTTCAGGAGTTACAAACACACCTACTTTTTACATAAACAGAGTTGACATCTCTATCTACAACAACTCCAGTAACTAAATCATCAGTTTTAATTGTATTAGCTTCAACATCTCTATTATAAATTGGAACTTCAGGCTTCATTCTGGTAGTCACTTCGACAACTCTTCCATTTTTCTTAACTCGTTTAAAAAGAAACTGGTAATTTATCTCCGACACTCAAAAATAATTTTTAATTCAATATCATTTTGAACTTCCAAGAAATTCACTTTTTGTTAGAGTCAATTTTAATTTATTCCATAAAAGAATAACGCTAAAAATCTGTAATACCAATTACTTCAGCAAGAACTTCTTCAGTTTCCTGTAATTCCTTAATTTTTTTGCTACGAATTTGATCTTCATACTTTTTAGTAGAAAATACTGCTATTGTATCAGTCTGACCATCTTCATACTCAATTGATACAAAATCCATTAAGTATCCTCTACGAGATATTCCCTGAGCTTTTTTTCATTAAGTGAACCAGAAGAAGAAAAATTCTCCGCCAGGATTACTCCTCTACATCCATCCACATCAACAATTGCAACTTTATCTCCACTCTTCCAATAACCTTCTAAATCAAAAGTTAATTTTCAAAACTTCAAGAATTCTTAAATAATAAAAAGTATGAATCTTTAATCTCATAATTTTTTTCAAGTAACCAAAAGCGGAACACTCAATACTTTATCTTTTTCCATAACCTCTCCTTTCTTATTGTCCACCCATTTTTAGCCATCAAACTTTCAAAAAGTATCACCACCAACATTCTGAACAACTTCTGTTGCTTTTTCAACAACATTATTACCAATACTTCCTAACTCAAATGGTGAATTATCTCCAAGAGAAAATGGAGAACTTTCAACACTTTCTTGTACTGTTACAGGTGTTGGCTCAAATTCAAATGGTTGAAAAGTCAACTTCTTCAGGAGCTGAATTTTTGTTCTTTTTAAAGGTTGTGGCTGAGACTGTTGAACAGAACCGGAAACACTAAAAGGATTTTTGTTTTGATCAATCTTTACCACTTTGCCTTGACGTGGTTCTAATTTGTCATTGTTATTTCTGACAACTTTTTGAACTTTTTTATTTTGAAAGCCATCTTCTTTTTTTAGTTTCAGATTGGGTGAATTTTTTTGTTTAGGTTGATTATTTGTAGGACGATCGTTTTCGTGTTTTAAAGATTGTGATTGTCCATCAACCTGTTTTCTGGGTTTATTAAATGATTTCCCATCTTCACCATTTTTTTAGCTCCACGAGGGTGCTCAGGGTTCTTTTTCAAATGGAACCTGTTTACCTACTTTATTCAAATCTTGAACTTGAGGTGCTTGTTCTTTTTGCAGTCATATGAATTGAACCAGATTCAGATTCAATAAGCTCATTCTTTTTCAACGGATGGTGTCTCTACATAGAATGTATCTTTTTATCTTGTTTTTTTGTTTAAAGTTTTTTTGGTTTTTGTTCTGATAAATCACTATTTTTGTTTACTTTAACCTCTTTGGTTAAAACTTTATCTTTTTGTTTACTTTATTATCATTTTCTTTAAAAACGGGTTGATAAAGAAGTTTCTCTGGATTTTTTTCAAAAAAAGCTCCAATCCGAGGTTTAGATTTCAATCTAATGAATAATTGAGATACATCCAAATCCTCTCCAACACTATCAGAGTTAATTTGAGAACTTGTGCTCCTAAAGGCAGTGCTTTCAAATTAGTCTTTGTAGGATTTGGTTCAACATCGCTAGCAAATAGTACATAATCACCATTCGAAACAACTTTGTATTCAATCAACTCTTTCAAAGATTCTGTAAAGACAATTTCAAACGTGTCAATAAATGGTGCTAATTTTTCAATAATTTTATTATTGGGTTTTGTTTTCTGTGATAACAAATAGCAAGTTACACACCTCTCATACTTTATTTTCTATTCCTATATTACATCTTTTTGATAAAAACGAACTTATCGCTCGTTTTTTTAATTTTTTTCATAAAGATTAGGATCAAAAAAAGAGTTTTTCCGCTCTTCAGTCTCTTTTCCCATTAATTTATCAATTAATTCAAAAGTTTCTTCTTCTAATTCATTATCATCTGGTAATGTAATTTGAATTAAGCGTCTAGTTTTAGGATTAATAATGGTCTCTTTAACTTCATGAGGAAATAATTCTCCAAGACCTTTATTCCGTTGAATTTTTTTAATTTGCTTTCTTTTTTTAGAAAAGTAATTCTTTTTGTTCTTTGTTTGAATAAGTATAAACATGACTACCATCTTTAAATTCATTCACAAATAACGGAGTTAATACTCTATAAACGAATCCACCACGAACTAAATCCGGGCAAAATCTAAGAATAGCAGAAAGTATCAAGTTTGAAATCGCTGCGCCATCCGGGTCCTGGTCTGTTGCAATAATAATTCTATCATAATTTCTTTTTAGATAAATCGACAGAATCTAAAAATACCAGTACCAATTGCAGTAAAAAAACGCTCCAATTTCTGAATTAGCTAAAAGCCTTTGATACGCTTGACTTATAAGCATTCAAAACTTTTTCCTCTAAAAAGGAATCATCGCTTGAAACATTGGATCTTTTTCATTCCGAACAGACCCACCAGCAGAATCTCCTTCTACAAGAAATAATTCAGAACCTTTTCCTGCTCCTAGAAGTTTACAATTACTAAGTTTTTTTATTCGTAGCTAATTTATTGCCTTTATCTTTTTAAATTAAAGTTTGACTCATCTTCTTTTTCTATCAGCAGCTCGTTTTTAATGCTTGTTTTATTACAGGGATAATGCCTTCTACATCACGATCTAATACTATTTGACCACCATGATAAACAATTTGTGTCATAGCAGAAGAGGCTTCCTCTGAAGTTACTTCTTTCTTTGACTGCCCATTAAACTTAGGTTTAGGGTGCTTCATAGAAATAACTACAATAAGCCCGGGAATCAAATCTCTTGATTTTATTGTTGTCTTTGATAACCCTAATTCTGAAGCATATCGATTAAGTAAACGGGAGAACCCAACCCCTGCACCAACTACAGGAGTCCCAAGTAGAGGATTAGGGGACATTGTTTGTAAACAAAGATGCTATTTTTAGAACTGTTATCACTCCAAGCGAAAGAAACTTCAGAAGATACAGTAACCTCTTTTCCACTAACCTTAACAACTGCACTATCTTCAAAAAGAATAAACTGGAGTTATAAGATTTCCTCCTTCCTTTTTTTACCAGATCCTCGACTAGTTGTCTTATTCCATTAGGTTCAGAAAAATTCTGTAATTGATCCAGAAGATTCTTCAATCAATTCTATAGTAACTTCTGGGACTACATAACAAACTGATTTTAGAAAAGTTTTTTTAAAAGCCTTTTTATTAAACTTATTTGAATCAAACACCTTATCACTTGGATACCATCGAACCATAGTCCCATGAGTTGGATCTGATTTTTCTAATTTAGAATTTGGGAGATTTTTTTCCACCTTTTTAATTTTACAACTGGAACACCAGGCTCACCATTTTTAAATTCATAACGATCATAATATACTTTTTCCATCTCTAAATGACTTTACTTCAAACCATTCACTGGTTGCTACAACAGCTTTCATTCCAACACCATGTTGGGATGAACCATCTCCATCTCCAGCAAGAGCTTTACCTGTATTAATTTTAGTAAATGCAGCTCTTAGAGTTGGTTCACCGAATTTCTCAGAAAAATTCAGCGGGAACACCACGACCATCATCTAATACAGAAATTGATCCATCCTTATGTAAAGTAACAACAATTTTTCTGCAACTCCAATTCTAACTTCATCTATTGAATTCATAACTGCTTCTTCAAGTGTATGTTGAGGTGTGTCAACACTACCCAGATACATTGATGGTTTAAGAAAAAAACGTGCATTAGTGGCTCTACATGTTCTAAATCTTTATCAGAATATGAATTGATTAATTCTTCTTTTTGTTTTAACCATTTTTTTAAATTGAATCTCCTATTAATTTATTTAAACAATTTAACTACTTATAGGATAAGTTCTTTCTGAAACAAAAAGAAGAATTAATTATTCTTCTTTAGTTTCAGTGGTTGAGTCTTTCTTTGACAAGACTAACTCGTTCTAAGTTTGATGTATTAGCAATGGCTTCATTAAAAAGTATTTTCTTGACCAATAATCAAGTTTAATTCTTTTTGTTCTTGTATATCCAGTATAAATCAAACTTCTATTTAAACTTCTAGAATGAATAGAATCTGCAACCATAATTACAGCTTTAGATTCAGATCCTGACTCTTGTGAATTGTAATTGCATAAGCCAAGTTTATGTCATAGACCCTAAATCCAGAATAAGTTACAACACGGTCCTCTTCATCTGAACCCTCAGATTCAAAACAAACATCCATACTTTTTGAACCATTAGGTAAAGTTTTTTTATATCAATAACAACCCCAGTCTCTCCATTAAAAAAACATTATTGTCATAATCGTTAATTAACTGAATTACTGGGTCACCAATATAAAAAGCAGAGTTGTCTTTTTTTCTAATTAAAAACTGGATCACTCTCTAATCTAGGAAAACAAGAACGTTGAATTTGATGATTTAGATTTAATGTTCCTAAATCTCCACCATTGGTAGCAGTTAATACCAACAAATCCCTAAAAATCAAATCCTCTAGAAAGTAATTTTTTTGTATGCCTCAATAACTTGTTTTTGTTCGTTCTGTACTAGATGTTCTAATGAAGAATGTATCACCTAATCCACCATCATCTCATTAAAAAAATCGGTCCATTTTCTCTACCAATTCCTAACCCATCTTTGATTGCATGAGCATTATAAACTAATCTAGACCCCTCTTCTTGTCGAAAAAAACTTTATTTAGAACAATTGTAGGAACCTTTTTACTTTCGATTAGATCTCGTAATATCAAACCAGCACCAACAGATGGCAATTGATTTTCATCTCCAACCAACAAAAAGATTTGTATTTTCGGATAAACTAGAAAGTAATTCAGAAAAACAAATAAACATCAATCATAGATGCTTCATCTACAATAACAAATGGTTCATCAATTGTTATTGGGTTTTCTTCCACACCAAAACCTTTTTAATTTTAACTTTCTATGAATTGTTGATGCTTGTACTCCAAGAACTTCAGACATCCGTTTTGCAGCTTTACCTGTTGGAGCAAGCAATGCAACTCGACCATCTTTTTAGTTTTTCATTTTCGACCAAATAATCAATAAATTCTTTTACAGCTTTTACAGTTGTTGTTTTCCCAGAACCTGGTCCTCCAGTTAGAATAGAAATTCTATTATTTGCAAGCAGATCAACTGCATCTTTCTGTCTAGATGCCAATGAAAAACCATTTCTATTTTCATATGATTTGAGATATGATTCTTTATCTTCTCGGCTGGAGATTTCAAAATTATTTTTTTGACAAAACGTTTTAAAAGATTAACGATTTTAGTTTCAGCTAGATAAGATTGCTGTAAATAAATAAATCGTTCTCCTGAAGATGTTTTAGCGAAATAAACTTCCTGTTCCTGTTCAAGTTCAGATAAAAATTATTTGAAGCTTACGTTTACCAATTTTTGAACCAATAGTTCCAAAAGATGACAGTCTACTTAAAAAAGAACCATCAACAAAAACAGACTCTAAATCTTGAATGTTAAGAGCTAGAGAGCCTGATAGCTCTAACTTTAACTTCAAATAATACTTCACTGCAGTTCTAATTCTAGAATCCAACATCGAATAAACTTCCATATTGGGATTATTCTTATTTTTTTAACAATTGTTCATAATAGAACTTGTCTGCAACACGCCAAAGCAATGGATTTATTTCAGCAATTTTCATATGGATTTTCAACTAGCTGATCATATGCTTTAGAACCAAACTTTTCAAAAGAGGATATGCATACTTTTCTGCTGTACTCATAGCATTAAGCAAAGCAAATAATTTATCTAAAATTACTCCGTTACCTAACACCGCTTTTATTGATTCTAAGCTTTTAACAGTAATAGGTGTATCTACTTCTTTTACTCTTTCAGGATCTTGGGACAGAATACGTAATGTTTCTTCTCCAAAGAAATCAACAATCTTAGCAGCTTTCAGCTTACCAATACCATCAATTTTGTCACTCAAATAATCAATCATTTCCGAACGGGTCCTAGGAATGTAAGGCTCTATTGGTTTTGTGATTTTGATTGAATATCCGTGCTTTTTATTATATTGAATCAATCCGGAAGTTGTAAAGCGGTCTCCAATTTTAGGGTCTGCAATTTTTCCTGAAACTACAGTTTTATTTTGGGGGAACAAAACTCTGTGTGAGTTCCAGACGATTTTTGATGCAGCCATAGTGAAAGTTTCATCGTTACGAAACAAAACTCGCTCAATAATAAAATCAAATTCAATTTCTTGAGATCTATCAAAAATCCTCAACGAATGTAGCTGACTTTGTATAAACTTGACCCTTTCTGACCATTTCAAAACCTCCTTCTTGTTTGATTCTTTTTTTCGACGTAAAAACAATTATAACCTAGAAATTCTAAAAAGTCAAACTGGCAAACTGGAGATTTTTAGTTTGTATCATTTTTGTGATTGTGTTCAGGATTTTAATATTGACGTTTTGGGATAGAGTGTCAATGTTTTTAAATCTATGATGCACTAGCACTATGTTATGTTTCTAAAACTAGTATAACACTTTTTCAAAAAATAAAAAAACCAAAAACGAACATAGATTCTGTTAGTTAATTAAGACTCTAGAATTATTTCTACATAGGGTAGTAGTTCGCTATCGCTCACTACTGTTTCGCACTAAAAGTGCTCAACATAATTTTTTTCCTCTTGACATTCAGAAAAAGAACTATAATCAGAGTATGGGGGTAGGGGGCGAAAGGGTTTGAATAATTCAAACTCTAAAAAGAACTTAATAAATAATACTCTATAAGATAGTTTGAATATAATAATCAAGTAATAGAGTTTGAATAATATAAACTATAATAGTTTGAATACTTATATTCAAACTATTATTAATAATTCTTAAATAATAATAGTAAAGGGAGGGAGGGATTGGGTTGTAGATATAATAATATCTATATTATTATTTATATAATATAAATTAATAATTATTAATATAAATAATATTATATTGTATAATAATACAATTATGATTTTAATTGAAGTAATAATCCTATTCTAATTATTTAGAGTTTGAATATACTGTCTGTTTAGAGTTTGAATATACTGTCTGTTTAGAGTTTGAATATACTGTCTGTTTAGAGTTTGAATATACTGTCTGTTTAGAGTTTGAATATACTGTCTGTTTAGAGTTTGAATATACTGTCTGTTTAGAGTTTGAATATACTGTCTGTTTAGTTTGAATTTGTATTATTTTTATTTTGAAAAGAGTATATTAGGTATGAAAGTTTGAGTTTCTTTTAGATAATTGAGTTGTAATTAATTTGGGGAGTAATTTTAACTCATGAGATTTCAAATTGTTAATTTTTTTCTTGTTGATTTTTTTGTATTAATTTTTGTATAATGTTTTTTTCAGAACAATTTATTTCTTTTCTGAATTCACAATTCTTTAACAGAAACAGTTAAATCAAATAACTTATTGAGTCTAAGGAGTGACGACTCAAATCTAGGTTTGACTGTGACTGTGATTTTCAAGATGTTGAAATAATGCCCTGTTTATTCCGGGAAAGAAATGGTGTTCTGAAAAATAACTGCATCAACAAGCCATGATTAAAGAATTGCCAAGTGCTCAGTAACTGCAAAAGAAACTCAAACTCATGCTCTTTCTTTTTAAAAATAGGCAGCCAGGCAAGCTCAGGCTGACAGTGTGACAGTGACTCTGGGCCAGGCTGACTCAGGCTCTGACAGGCTGATGTTCAGGCTCTAAACAGTGATATTCAGGCACAAGCAGACAGTATTCAAACTCTAAACGAGCAATATTCAAACTCTAAATCAGTCAGAACAGTTAACCACTTTCGGTCAAAATCTCAATTGTTGACCCGCTGCAATATGATATTGTTGTATTAATAATTATTTATGTAAAATGACAACAGATATTAACATCTGCAATGATCTCCTCGCCTGTGTTGGAGCCGGTAATAATGGTTTGAGATATGGGGAGTATCAGGCTTCGACCATGGTTTGGTATTCAGGCTCTGTTAGCGATTGATATGTTCATTTAATCTTATAGGTATTTATTGAGTTCTTTGCAGGTTTGAATGCCTTCATGCCAGGAATTATGGTTCTTTTTCTGGGAGGAAGGAAAATTATGGTGTTGCTGGTGCCGAGGCAATGGTGGCGGTGGCAGGCTGCCCTGTGAAGTGGTCTGGGGTGCCAATTGGCAACAGATCTATGTTCGTTCAATTTTATTTTTTGAAAAAGTCGTTATGAAACATATTTTGAATAACTGGTGCATCATGAATTTAAGGCGCCTATCCCAAAACGTCAATATTAAAATCACAATTTCGTCGCAACCTGTTCTCCGGTTACCAGTTGACTTTGTTCTGAGTTATCGACCACGCGTCAGCATCAGCCGGAGGGTCGAAAGGGTCAGTTGCTGCGAGTGTTTCGTTTTGGTCTCGAAGTGGTTGAACATTGACGAGGCGGTTTGCCGTGACGATGAACTTTCGCTGTGGCTGCGTCGAGAATGGTCGCAGATCACTGTTCCCCGAAATGGGCTGGTTTCGGGAAGGCCGGACCTAAGGTGAACGGCGCCGGTTGATTCAATGGCGCGGATGTTCAATCGAGATAAAACCAATGAGCGCCGTTCAGGACCGTTCCGGAAAATGATGATTGACGGTGACAAATGATGAGCCAGTGACTGAGCTGGGTGGACTCTTTGGAAGAAAATGCGTGATCCCAGATATGAGCAAAAATGGACTACACCTGTTACTGTTAAGCAAATAAAGCGGTGGGCACAACGGAGTATTTTAGATAGTATTTCTTTAACAGCTCTTATGATACGGCAACTGCGTATCTCTTTTGAAAGTTTGATTCTAAAGCATATGATCGACTGGACAATCCTGTGGTGCTGAAATAAATCATTAACAACGTGACCTGGACAATTCTATTATGAACGGTGCTCAATATGAGTTTGGGCTGATCATTGAATGGAGTGGTGTCGTGTTGATTAAGGATGAGGCTATCAGACTCTCTGGCTGGCGTCGTTGGAGTCTGTTTTTTGGTGGGTGATTCACAAGTAGACATCTTTGGAACTGTGATTCGAGAATGACGTGAAACTCAGGCATTTTATCTGAACGAACAGAACAAGTTTATTTCATAAGCTCGGGGAGAACGATTTGTTGTTACCGGCTTTGAAATCTTGTCAGCGAAACAAAATCGTTAATCTTTAAAACGTTTGTCAAAACACGAAATCTCCAGCCATCATCTCAAATCGAGGCGATGGTTTTCATTGGCTAACGAAGACCAACGCAATAATGGGGCTGTTACAACGGACGGGACTATGAAAACGGCGGCTGGCTAATAACGTGATGTTGATCATCGAAAAACTAAGATGGTCGAGGGCCGACCAACTGGCTGGCTACGAAACAGATGTCTGGTCTTGAGTCCTGGCAGACCGTAAGTTAAGGTAAAGGTTTAATTGATGAGCGTAACGGTGTTGGACATTGTTATTGTAGATGGCATCCATGATTGATATGTTGTTGTTTTACGAATACTTTCTGGATCGAAAATTTCGTTGAGAATGAGCAATTATGCATCTGATGTGATTCGGATCTGATCGGTAAAGGTTCACCGGTGTTCACAAATAATTTTCGACGAAAGAGGTCTGAATCGTTTATAATGCTCGTACGGTTAGAGAATGACCAGAAAGACAGACAATGAGAAAAAAATGATGGTGGTGGGTCTTCGTTAGAACGTCTGGTACGAACAAACTGGTGACAACCTGAAGTGCTCTGGAAGGTTGTTGAAGTTCGCGCAATATTGAGATTGGGAGCATTAGTAAATCGTCAGGTCAACGTTCTTCTGGATGGGCGTCGGACCTATTGAAAAGACAGCTCTGCTGTGACGTAGTCAGTTGATGGCACGATTATGACAGCAGTGGAGAAGACTGAAGACACCTGTGTTCAAAAAGTATGGATGTTTATTTAGTCTGAGGAGTTCAGCCGTCAGGGTCTATGTTTAACAAACTGGCAACTCTGACCACGGTCTGGAATCGGGAATGGTCAAAATATGATGGTTGCGAATGGTCGTCTGGGGGATTTAAAATGGAAGTTTGATTTGCTGGATACACGAACAGAAAATTAAACTTGATTGATGATCGAGAAACTGGCAATGGAAGCCGTTGTGTACGTCAGGCTGGAACGGTTGGTCTTGTCGAGAAGACTCGACCTGGAGATGATTGATTCATGCTGTTTCGAGCATCTGTAAGGTGTTTAGGCAAATTGATGGGAGATTCATTTGAAATGGTTGAGTGAAATTGATCAGTTGAATGCGATGGTTGGGGTATGTGGCTCACACTGAGCCGTCGTGTCTGGTGGTGTTGACACACCTCTGACGCCCTTGAGCAGTTCTCGATTGTGGACGGGGTTAAGTACTGAAAAACCATTGTTACCGGGATGGATCCAGTGGGTGATGGTGTCGGTGCCGTTCCGCTGTTCTGAAGTCGATGAACCGCAAGCAATTATAAAATTAACTCTGGTGCTCTTGCTGGTGAAGTCAGTTCATCCCAACATGGTTAGTAACTGATGTTTGACAAAGTGGGCGAAGATGAGCCTGGGTATGTTTAAGAAATGTTGACCTGATGTTCAGTTGTAAATGAGGTGAGCATCTCTGAGGCTAAGTGAAAGTGGATCCTCATGGGACTATGATTCGACCAGCTCAAGTGAGGTGTTTGGTCAGGCATAAATTTAATAAAGGCTTGCTGCAAATCAGTTTGTGTAATCCCAGGGGTTACTATGGTGATTGAAGATGTGGATCAGCTGCAATTTTCTGAACTGTGGAATAAGACATCGGATGCAGTGGAGGGCTGTAACTCCAGTTTGATGCGAGAAGACCTCAGATGCGACGGAAAGGACCGCCTGCTGAGACTGCTAAGCAGGTGATTCTGAAATCTTTGTTACAAGTAATCTGTCTGGGCAACAATAAAATCGAGACTGATTCCCCGGCTGTGGTTATGACGCCCAAACAGGGTTTAATGGCGATCGAAATAACCGAAGCCTGCTGTTTCGTGTTGTCATGTGTGTGAATCGTGATGGGGCGTGCTCTGTGTGACAAGAAGGTGGAATCAACAATTTGGGCATAAGAACAATAGAATAGCTACGATAAAGGGCTTCGTGATTAACAAACTGGGAGCAGGAAAAGGTTCTGGTATTTCTTGTGAAGGACATGAAGGATCAGCGTTTCAGCGACGTTCACAGGCACAGATGTATAGTCGGCTGTCAAGGCAGCTGGTTGGACGTTTCTGCGGTGTTGCTGTTGAATTCTGTCGATCTAAAAGAGAATATGATGGGGAATTGCGGAACAGACGCTGTTCGTTCTTGAATGGTGGTCGTTATGATGTTAACTCGGACGGTGGGTGTTTAAGATGATGGTCGTTGTAAAGAACAAAGGAATAACTGCAAAAGAAACAGAGATAAAAAGGTCGGCGAACAAAGGTGGCGGAGGGTGACTTCTCGTGATTAAAGACCATTAATCTGGGCGCTGGTCAGGCCGATGCAGATGACGGTGGAAGAAACTTTGGTGGTGACAAGTGTGGGAGAACTGAAAAACGCTATGAAAAGGTAAAAACGACGATGGTCGTTGCTGTCAGGCTGTGACCAGATAAATAGTATGGTGCTTATTCGGTATCACGAAAATGACCAACAATAGGTGTTGGTCTTTCGTGTTTGAGCTGAATCTTGAAAGGATGATTGAGCTCTGGTGTTCGGTGATTATCTGCTGTTGCTAACGATGTTGAACAAATCTACGAACTAATTTGACACTGAGGCTGGTCAGGTAACACAGGTGGTGGAGGTTGAATGTCAACTCAGTGTTCGTTAGTTAATCTAGCCTCGGATGAGCTTTGAAGTCAGGCTCTTTATCCTTGGTTTTCAGAAATGATAAATGAGCAAAAAGTTAACCAAAGAGGACAAAAATGAGCAGGCACAGTGTTGAACAAACCAAGCACGAGCAAAACAGACAAAAGATACGTTCCTCAGAAGACACCATCCGGGCCAGACGGTCTGGTTGTTCAGTCATCGCGACCTGAAAAACAGCGCCTCGGATCGGGTGAAATAAAAACAGGCAAACGAGTTCCATTGAAAAAACCGGCTTCGTGAGCCATCGGTGAATGAAATAATGAGCGGAAAACGGAGTTGATGGACAATCACCATCTTCAAACTACGAAACAATGGTCTAACAATCAGCCTAAAGTCGCGATAAAACTAAGAAGATAGCTTCAGAGTTCGAGACCGTCATGATGAGTGGGGCTCACGGTGAACAGATGACTGGTCAAAACAAAGAATGCTGTGTTCCGGTTCTGGTTCAACGATCTCATCTGCTTCAAAGAACTGGTCGGCTCTGAGGATGAACTTTCAACCATTTGGAGTGACCAACACTGTTTGTCTCCATTCTTGAATGTTCACCATTGAGATGGGCTGATGACAATGTTGGCAACGGTGTTCAGGTGATGGTGTGGTGGTTATGGGGAGGTTCAGATAGTGATGGTGTTCCGTGCAGGTATCGGATTAATTCATGCTGTGTTGGGGTGGGACTGAGGTGTGGGCCCAGGGGTTGTTGGACCTTTGTTGGTGTGGAGGGGCTGAGGCCTGACGGGCCTATTTCTGGTTCATGAAGAAGCTCGGGAGATCTCGTGAGGGCTGCGGTTTGTGTCAGTTGATGTGGTCAGACATTTCTGGCGTATTTTCTGCTAAAAGTATGAATGAAACAAGGGTGAAACTGAAGATTCTTGCTGTCTGGTGCAGCGATGATGCCTGTGGAATAGGTAAAGTCGACTCTTTCAAAATTGAATGTGGAAGTCAGTGTTGAATTGAGGTGTTGCAGTGATCGAGATAACCCACCGAGGACAACAGAGTTAAGAAAAAATGGAAGGAATAGAACGTTTACCAGAGCCTGAGGACAATTGTGGATGTTGACTTCTGTTAAAACGATGATTTAGTTAACGGGTTGTTATCGGCAATTTGAAATGAACCGTTTAACAACTCTGAGTTAAAGCGACCGGATTGTGTGAGGCGGGTGACGTCACATCAGCGTGGCTGTGGAGGTCGAGAATGATTGAGTTAAATTAATTGGTATGTTGACACAGTGGTTACACTTCACAGACTGTTCAATTTTCCGGTTGAAATCTCGAACAACCGCTCTTTCTGGTGAAAGGAGCTGAAATAAAATATTCGTGAACGCGGTGGTATTGAGATGGGTCAGACAACTGCTCAGGCTTTGCTGATTTTTTCGCATCCTCTTCCGAATATTACTGGGCTGGATATGAAAGGTGAGACGATATTGTTAACTCGTTTATTTTTCAATCGGTTTATGACTTGAATCAGAATAACTGAAGGTACTGGTTTTGACGTGGGCATTTATGGATAATTTAACAAATCGCGATTTTATGAAACCGCGTAATGAATGAAGGCATGAACAGATGATCTTCCGGTCAGATTTTGCGTTCTTGTTCGATGACCGTCTGAGAAGGTGATGGTATTGGTGGTGATGGTTTTGGAAGTTCTGGCGACTAAATGATTTTGAACAAACAGTGACTGTTAACACCAAGCAAAGGAAACCCGTCGACCAGATATCAAAAGAGCGAGTTCGATGAAATAATTGAACCTGGTGTGGACACCTGCCAGCAATCGTGGGGCAGGCGTTCAGTATTGAACGGTTAGCAGGCGCAGACGACACTATGCGACTTGCAGTGGTCTGACACAAGAAACCCAATGCTGGTTAATGACCCATCGCACCAGATTCTGGTGCTCCGCGTTGACCGGTGATTGTCGAGGATGGCGGACGAAGCAATCTGCGTATGCGTGATCGTGCTGACCTGGTGGTGATGCTTATGTTGACGGATGTAATGAGCGGTGACGAATTGGCTGGTACGCTGGAACTGAAAACGGAAGATGAATCAGGCAATACAACTGATAATGGTCTTCTGAGTGAACCTTTATAGAGGCTGATGGTGTGTTTCTCAAAGAAATGAGGGCTGATCAGATATCCATCTATGAAGAAGAATTTTCAAGTGCGGGCCGGAATGGTTGACAAAGTATGTTGTTACAATAATGGACAGGCGGTGTTTGTTGGTCTGCCAAAATGACGGCAACGTGGAAGACTCTGGGTGCTGGTGAAGATGTTCTCTAAAGAACCTCTGCAGGCTTGTCAGTTGGTGTCAAGATCAGTAACGAGCCTGATGTAATCAGTAGCTGAAAGACGGTTTTCGGTTTAGCGTTTAAGGTCGACGAACTGCCGAATCTGCTCGAATGAAGGAACCTCGTTGAAGCAGATATGTTTAAAAGGACACAAGGCAAAAATGATTGTTAACTTTGTAAAACAACGAAATGGTGTGGTGTGATTGCGGTGGGGCGATACGGTGATGGTTGCTGCGTGAAGACCGTGGAGTTGACCCAGCGAATCGGCGGTTAGGGATGAAAGGTTATGAAATACCTTTTTAATTACTTCGAGGATTTCCAGTGATGCGCGAATAAATCTGAATGAAGGACTGATGGTTCGGAAACATTGAGTCGCTCATCTGCAAGATCAGAGCCAGTGGCTGGCAGAAATGGGAGAAATTATGAGTTTGACAGATGAACGGTACTGTGGGCATACTGTGATTACTGTGGTGCAAGACAGTGATGTTTCTGATGAAGATCTGATTTGAGCGGTTGACGGAAAGAACAGGTGCTCCGTTTTCTGCGGCGGCTGCTGTGCTGGTGTTTCATTTTAAGTGATGATTGGACGTTGACTGTGTGAGAACGCGGTTCATCGAAGCGGATCGGTGGAAACTGTCGAGATATCGGTTCAAAATCTCGAATCTGCTGATACAGGCAAAAGCTGATGGACGTGGTGTATAAGAATTCATCGATTCGTTGGGGTATTAATTGAACAAATGATGTGTTTCTGGGCGTCGAAATGATTAACGTTTGTGGGAACTGATATAACAAAATCGCAAAGATTATTGGGTTAATTTTCGCAAACCATCTATTCGGCAAAAGCATCGATGGGCGATTTGGTCAGGCTGCCTGCTCTCAAATAAAATCAGATGAATCTTTTATTGACGAAGTCTTTGGTATAATCATGAGATTGATTGAAAATGAGCTGGGCGAAAGGTGTTGGGTTTATTGATGATGGGGTGCCTCGGATTTCCTGTTGTCTGTATTTGCGCCGCAGGTTCGGTTAACTGCTCGTTTCCGTGTTGAGCCACACTCACTGTGCCCGCCTGCGGATTCTGAAAATGTTTGGGCAGATGTGGGCTGAACTGTCATCTTGATGATCTATGACAAAGAAAGTCTTTGTTCTGGTAATCAGGCATTGAAGCTGAGGCTTTGTTGACGAATGCATAAGTTAATTGACCAGGAAGATTCATTAAGAAACTGGGTTACCTCTTTGGGTTCAGTCCCAAACTTCAATACCTGAGCGAAAATGATGACGAAACGCTAAAATATGGGTAATGAAAATGACAAATAACAGATAAGGGTACAAGGCTGACCTGGCGCCGCTTCATTCTTTGGCGCTTCATTTTATGACCGGGGTTCGCTGGATCTGGTGGATAACTAACCTGGCTATCTGGTTGATGACTCAAGTAATAATCGGCCTGTTGTTAACATCAGGGCAATGGCGATCCTGCGGTAACTGGTTCTCGCTTGAAAGAAGAAACGCAAATGCTGATCGACAGGTCGCTCGCTGCGTAATGTATTGACGCTCAGCGAACGACAATTTATGTGGAACTGCGTCGACGCGATGAAGATCTGACAGGATGCTGGGCTGCCAGCGCTGAGGCAGGTGATCACAGATGTGGGTTGACGACCTCCGTTGAACAATTTCAAAGAGACGCTGATCAGATCTCTTTTGGCCTGGCAAATGGTAAGGTGAGCCAAGGCAGGGATGATGCGGCTATAGACAGGGAGCTGTTGCTCGAACCGGTGTGCAAGGTGATCGGCGGGTGGAAACTGCTGTGGAATGTTGTGATGCCCAGGACGATTTTTGAGGGGCCGCTGGCGGTCGGGGCTAAAACGTGAGGGACGTAAGGGCATCCCAGCTGGCTCCTCTGATAATCACTGTCGGACGGTTGTTCGTTGGTGGTTGCCTGATTTGATTTGGTCGGACGACTATTTGTTGTTTAAACAGATAAACTTATCGGGTACTTACTGAGGCGAATTTCCTTCAGGCAACAATCGAAACAATAACATTTCTGTAATAATGCAAGTGGAACAGACGTCATTGAGACCAGCAGTGAATCGAACAACGTTATGGGTGAAATGACCGTTTTGAATGCAACGATAGTGAAGACACTGGCTGGCAACGATGTCAGGGTATTTCGAATGCGAAGATGGGGAAGATTACAATGACAGGAGTTGTTTTCGGATAAGGGTGAATGTTGCCAGCGAATGCGGATAACGCAACAGCTGTCGCAAGCGAACTTTATAATACTGCCGGGCACCGAAAACTCGTGATTTTGGTGTGCAACGTACAAATAATGCCATGAATGAAACGGCGCAAGCTGGCTGATTCTTTCTTCTTCAATCAACCAGCTGGTGAGCTTCATGCTGTTCTGATAAGGGGCACGATCAAGTGCTAACGCTATCGATGAATATTGGTGATGGTGGTATCATTGGGAAAAATGGTTGAAAAGGTAAAGCAAAAACATTGACTGTTTGTGGATGAGCTCATGTTGACCCCAGAATAAGAAGGTGGATGCTGGAGATGGGCTCCAACTCTTATAAATGACAGTGGTTCTACAACAGATGAGGGTTTCATAAGTATGATGATTGAGATAAACGGTTCGTCGTTTTCAACGGATTCAGGGTAAATCGTGGTGGGCTGATGGTACGAAGTCTGGGCATTACTCGGCATTTCATGGTGTGTTCAATTTCGGCAAAAGCAGACCAGTGATCAGTTCGTTACTGGTGAACGAAATCAGACAATTGAATAAAGCGTGGCAACTGGATGACTCTGTTGATCAGTAAAAGGGCTAAGGCGTTGATCGCTGCGCTACCGGAATATGGGAAGAAGGCGAAGAAGAAAAATGATGAAAGAATTATTAAAACGTTATGATGGTTGGTGAAGAATGGTCAGCTGTGTTGGTTTGGGAAAAGAATGCGTGGGCGACGATCATACGGTTATCGACAAAAGATTTTGATTGACAAAATGACTATAAACAGATTGATAATTGAAACGGAAACTGAAACGAGCATCTGAAAGATGCTGTCTAAAGCAAACAGCATGATTAAGATGTTAACAGATGATTCAGACAGTGGTAACCACAGGCTATCCCGATTTCAGCTCAAAATGAATAGTTAAAGCTTCCAT